>Ga0247807_10000052_pt1 | contig 139051 bp, 125 predicted proteins | sample UWRJL074202C1_FD_179931 | JGI IMG/M metagenome (GOLD analysis project Ga0247807, IMG submission 179931) | Plant litter microbial communities from Arlington Agricultural Research Station in Wisconsin, United States - UWRJ-L074-202C-1 | ecosystem: Environmental > Terrestrial > Plant litter >...
ACGTGTGAAATACAATATTCCAATCAGCTTTACTTTAGCAAACTAAATTAATGTTTGACTTCAATACATTTAAACAGAAATCGCCTCAACAGCGATTTCTGTTCATTTTAGGCCTTGTGATGTTTTTAGTATACCTCACTTTAGGGATCTATATCATTGCCGATAAATCAGTCATGACGCAGTTTCCGCAATGGTCGAAAATTCTTTTCGGAGCTTTATTGGTTGGATATGCAATCATCAGGTTTACACGTTTGATTAATCAAAAAGAAGATTAAGATGAAAAAATTAGTTTTTATACTGCCATTATTTTTGTTTATTGCATGCAGAAACAGTGATAAAAAGGAAACGGTTGCAGAAACACGTACTTCTGGTACGATGAAGATGCTGGTAGATGAGAGCTTTTCTTCCATGCTTAACGATCAGATTGAAATATTTAAACTGGATTATCCTGATACCCGGTTTGACCTGGTTCAGGGAAATGAGAATAAAATTTTGCCTGCTTTTCTAAATGATAGTATCAGGGTGGCCGTTTTATCAAGAAAGCTTAGCCCTGCTGAAGAGCAGGCTTATACCAAAAGAAGTATCAGGGTGTTTACGACACGCTTTGCTGTGGATGGTATTGCATTGATTACGGGGAATAATAACCCCGATTCAACAATTACTGCTGATGAGATTATTGCTGTTTTAAAGGGGAATAATCCAAAAGGAAGAAATTTAGTGTTTGATAATGCCTATTCCAGCACGTTACGTTACTTTAAGGAGCTCGCTCAGATTAAAGAACTGCCTGCGAAAGGAATCTATACTTTGAAAAATAATAATGATGTGATCAAATATGTATCGGAACATCAGGACTATATAGGAATTGTAGGAGTAAACTGGTTATTGAAAGACAACAGAGACATGGCTCAATTTACTACCCAGGTTAAACTATTGGGTGTAAAGAATGTCAAAGGACAAAAGGGGGACGATGCTTTTTATAAGCCAACACAACCAAATCTGATAGATGGAAAGTATCCGTTTTGGAGAAGTATTTATATTATTAACGCCGAAGGCAGAGATGGTTTAGGCACAGGTTTTGCAACCTGGCTGGTTAGCCAGAGGGGACAATTGATTGTACTTAAATCAGGACTTGCTCCAAACAGGATGACTTCAAGGGATATTAATATTAAAAGTGATAACTAATTTTATATAAAGAGTAAGCTAGAGATTAGCTTCATGACCTTAAAAATAACAAATGATACGAACCATGAAAATGACAAAGAAAGCAATAACCTTAAGTTTAGGTTTAGTAGTGATGGGTTCTGCCTCTTTTGCTCAGAATTTAGATGATGCAAAGAAAGCGATTGACGCTGAGCAGTATGCAAAAGCAACTTCAATGCTTAAAACATTAGTAAGTTCACAAGCTGGTAAAGGAGAGAATTACTTTAGTTTAGGTGATGTATACCTGCGTAATGATTATGTTGATTCTGCAAAAGCAGTTTTTACTAAAGGTATAGCAGCTGATCCAAAATACCCGTTGAATTATGTTGGTCTGGGTCAGTCTGAGCTTGCCGCTAACAACGCAGCAGCAGCTAAAGCTAATTTTGATAAAGCTATTGCAGCGGCATCTAAGAAAGATTATACAGTATACTTATACATTGGTAAAGCTTATGTAGCTCAGGATAAACCTGATTTTGCTGCAGCATTACCTGCTTTACAAAAAGCAGATGAGCTGGACGATAAAGATAAAGACCCTGAAACTTTTGTAGCATTAGGTGATTTCTATGCGGCGCAAAAAAAGAATTCAGAAGCTTTAAGTAACTACCTGCGTGCATTAAACATGAATGAAACTTTGTTAAGAATTAAAGTTCAGATTGGTAGAATGTACAAAGAGTCAAGAGCATTTCCGGAATCAGAAAATGAGTTGAAAGCTGTAATTGCAGCCGATGCGAATTATGGTCCTGCTTACCGTGAGATTGCTGAGTTGTATATGCAATGGGCAAATTTTGAACCAGCAAACTTTGCTGCTAAATCTGCTGAAGCATTAACAAACTACAAGAAATATCTTGATTTAACTGATAAATCTTTTGATGCAAGATTACGTTATGCGCAGTTCCTGTATTATGCTAAGGATTTCAAAACTTTGGAAACAGAAACAGCTGATTTAGCTAAATTGTATCCTAACAATCAGAAAAGTGTTGTAATCTCACGTTTACAGGCTTACTCAGCGGCTGAAAATAAAAATCCTGAAAGCTTGAAAATGTTAACAGATTTTTTTGCTAAAAACACGGATACTGCACGTTTAGTAGCATCTGATTATCTTTACTTAGGTAAAGCACAGCTGATTGCTGGTCAGGATAGTCTTGCTTTAATCAGCATTACTAAAGCAGTAGCTAAAGATTCTACAAATGTTGAAGCTTTGGAAGATGTAGGTAAAGCATTATACAACAGCAAAAAATATACTGCAGCAGCGGGAGTATACAGAGATGCAATCAGATTAAACCCGAATGGTAAAGGTTCATTGACGAACTATTACTACCTGGCTTCTGCTAATTATTTCGCCTATGCTATTGCAGACAGGGACAAGAAAAATCCTGATAAAAAAATCCTGGTAGAAGCAGATTCAGCTTTAGCTTTCATTAACAAAAGCACGCCTGAATTCACCCTTGCTTACATTACAAGAGCTCGTGTAGCACGTTACATGGATGATCAGACTACGCCTAAAGGATTAATGGTTCCTTTCTATGAGCAGTACCTTGACCTGGTTACAGTTAAAAAACCTGAATTAGGTGCAGCACCTGCTGAGAAAAGAAACCTGGTAGAAGCTTATACTAACTTAGGATTCTTCTATTCTCCGACAGATAAAGCGAAAGCAACTGACTATTTTAATAAAGCATTAGTTGTTGATCCTTCAAATGCAAATGCAACAACTGGATTGAAGCAATTGACTGCACCAGCAGCAAAAGCCCCGATTAAGAAAAAATAAGTCTAAATAACAGATAATTGAAAAGGCAGGGTTGATATCCTGCCTTTTTCTTTTACTTTTGCCCTAAATTAAAATTATATGGAAACCCAAAGTTTACCTTCAGATTTTTTACCTATTATCTTTCAGGTTATTGTTGCGCTTGGATTTGTTGTTGTTACGTTGATTGCCACGCATTATTTAGGCCCTGCACGTAAGACAAATGATAAGCTGTCGACTTTCGAGGCGGGTATTAAAGTAGTTGGTAATGCGCGTCAGCCATTTTCTATTAAATACTTCCTGGTAGCCATCCTTTTTGTTTTATTTGATGTAGAGGTTATATTTATGTACCCATGGGCCGTGAATTTCAGGGAGTTGGGCTGGAGTGGTTTAATTGAGATGTTTATCTTCATGGGAACACTGCTGTTAGGCTTCATTTACATTTTGAAAAAGAAGGCTTTAGACTGGAACTAATTAATTTAGATCGTTTCTAAATCGATATGGGTTAGTGTCTTTTGTACGTAATTATCGTAAATTTGTGGTTCATTCTGGTATAGGAATGAGCCTTTTTTGTTTAATAATATGAGTGACATCAATATAGTAGACGCGCCTCCAGGCATTGAAGGATCTGGTTTTTTCGCCACCTCTTTAGATAAGGTTATCGGTTTAGCCCGTTCCCATTCATTATGGCCTTTACCTTTTGCAACGTCTTGTTGCGGGATAGAATTTATGGCTACAATGGGGTCTCATTATGACTTTGGTCGTTTTGGGTCAGAACGCCTTAGTTTCTCTCCGCGTCAGGCAGATTTGCTGATGGTAATGGGTACAATCGCTAAGAAAATGAGCCCTGTGTTAAAACAGGTTTATCTTCAGATGGCTGAACCCCGCTGGGTAATCGCTGTTGGCGCATGTGCTTCGAGTGGTGGTATTTTCGATACTTACTCTGTTTTACAGGGAATCGACGAAATTATTCCGGTAGATGTTTATGTACCAGGATGTCCACCAAGACCAGAAGCAATTTTAGATGGTTTTGGAAAGATCCAGGAGCTCGTTAAAAACGAATCTGGAAGAAGAAGACATTCTGATCAGTACAAACAAATGTTAGCTTCATACGGAATAGAATAATGGCAGACATCACAAATAATGATCTGATTGAGTTACTGGGCGGGAAGTTCGGTCATAAAATTACAGGTGTAAATGAACCTTATGGTTTGCTTACTTTCGAGACCACTAAGGATGTGATCATCGAGGTACTTCAGTTTCTTAAAGAAAGCGAAGTAGCAAATATGAATTTCCTTACAGATATCACTGCTGTTCATTATCCTGAGAAAAACCAGATTGCTGTGGTATACCATTTACACAGCATGGTGAAGAGGATCAGGATCAGGGTTAAGGTTTTCATCCATGAACATACGCCTACTATTCCTACTGCGACTGTGCTTTGGAAAAGTGCTAACTGGATGGAGAGAGAAACATATGACTTCTTCGGAGTTAAATTCGAAGGTCACCCGGATCTGAGAAGAATATTGAACATGGATGAGCTGAATGTTCACCCTATGCTGAAACAATATCCTTTGGAAGATCCAAACAGAGTTGATAAAAAAGACGAATACTTTGGTAGATAAGAATATGAATCACAATCAACCGGTATATACAGACAACGATCCGCAGGAGGAGTTGGTTACCTTAAACTTAGGGCCTACTCACCCGGCTACCCATGGAGTATTCCAAAATGTACTTCAGTTAGATGGTGAGCGGATTGTAAGTGGTGTATCCACCATCGGATATATTCACCGCGCATTTGAGAAAATAGCTGAACACAGACCATTTTATCAGATTACCCCATTAACAGACAGACTAAACTACTGTTCATCGCCCATCAATAATATGGGCTGGCACATGACTGTAGAGAAGTTATTAAATATTAAAGTACCTAAACGTGTAGATTATCTGAGGATCATCGTCATGGAACTGGCACGTATATCAGATCATATCATCTGTAATACGATTATCGCACAGGATACAGGTGCTACCACGACTTTCTTATACCTTTTTCAGTTCAGAGAGCATATCTATGAAATTTATGAAGAGGTTTGCGGAGCACGTTTAACGACCAATATCGGTCGTATTGGTGGTTTTGAAAGAGATTTCAACGACATCGCTTTTGCAAAAATCAATAAATTCCTGAAAGAGTTTCCTGTGGCTTTGAAAGAGTTTGAAAGCTTACTGAACCGTAACCGTATTTTTATTGACCGTACTGCTGGTGTAGCGGCTGTAACGCAGGAAGATGCATTGAGCTTCGGCTGGACCGGACCATTACTGCGTTCTACTGGTGTAGATTATGATGTGCGTGTAAGTGAGCCTTATTGTTCTTATGATGAGTTCGATTTTGAGGTTCCTGTAGGTACGAGTGGTGATATCTACGACCGTTACCTGGTTCGTAATGAAGAAATGTGGCAGAGTCTGAGTCTGATTGAACAGGCAATGGAAAAATTAAAGGCTGAGCCTGCAGGAGTTTTCCATGCGGATGTACCTGATTTCTATTTGCCTGCGAAAGAAGAAGTATATAACAATATGGAGGCATTAATCTACCATTTCAAAATTGTGATGGGAGAGATCGACGCACCTAAAGCAGAGGTATATCATGCTGTTGAGGGTGGAAATGGCGAGCTTGGGTTCTACCTGATTAATGACGGCGGCAGAACACCTTACCGTCTGCATTTCAGAAGACCTAGTTTTATCAATTACTCTATGTTTGCGCATATGAGTGAAGGCATGCTATTGTCTGATGCCATTATCAATATGAGTAGTATGAATATTATTGCTGGAGAATTAGATGCTTAAAGTAGAAGAAACACAACCTGTAGAGTTCTCGTCGGCTTTGACTGCAAAGTTTGAGGAGATCACGAGTAGATATCCGGAGGGAAAGCAAAAATCGGCATTGTTGCCTATACTTCATGAAGTGCAGGCAGAATTAGGCTGGTTGAGTCCGGCTGCAATGGATAAAGTTGCTGCATACCTTAAAATAGAGCCTATCGAAGTTTACGAAGTGGCTTCTTTTTACAGTATGTACTTTTTGAAACCGCAAGGGAAATTTGTTTTGGAAGTGTGCCGTACCGGACCCTGCTGTCTGGTTGGTGCTGAGAAACTGATGGACCATATAGAGAACAGTCTGGGTGTGAAAGAAGGAGAAGTAACTCCTGATGGATTATTTAGCTGGAGAGGTGTAGAATGTCTTGCTGCATGTGGTTTCGGCCCGGTATTGCAGATAGGTCCTGAATACACATTTTATGAAAACCTTGATGCAGAGAAGGTAGATACATTGATAGCAGAATTACGCAAAAAATAATGGCCCGTAAACTCTTATTAGAACATATAAACGTACCGGGCATCCATACACTGGATGTTTATCGCCAGAAAGGCGGGTACCGTGCTGTGGAAAAAGCTTTGAAAACCCTCACTCCTGATGAAGTAGTGGAAGAGGTAAAGAAGTCCGGATTACGCGGTCGTGGTGGTGCTGGTTTCCCTACCGGGATGAAGTGGAGCTTTCTGGCTAAACCAGAAGGTGTTGCACGTTACCTGGTATGTAATGCTGATGAATCAGAGCCGGGTACTTTTAAGGACCGTTACCTGATGACGCATATTCCTCATGCATTGATTGAGGGGATGATTGTGGCGAGTTATGCATTGGGCGCAAAAACGTCTTACATTTATGTAAGGGGTGAAATGATGCCTCAGATCAGGATCCTGGAACGTGCCATTGCAGAAGCGAAGAGCGCAGGTTTCCTGGGAAAAAATATTTTAGGGTCGGGTTACGATCTGGAGTTATATGTACAGCCGGGTGGTGGTGCTTATATCTGCGGTGAGGAAACGGCTTTATTGGAATCTTTGGAAGGTAAAAGGGGAAATCCGCGGATCAAACCACCATTCCCTGCAATTGCAGGTTTATATGGTTGCCCTACGGTGGTGAACAATGTTGAATCTATTGCTGCTGTTGTGCCTATTATCAACGATGGTGGTGATGAATATATGAAAATCGGTATTGGTCGCAGTACAGGTACTAAACTGATCTCGGCTTCGGGTAACCTGGTTAGACCGGGTGTTTACGAAATTGAGCTGGGTCTGCCTGTTGAGGAGTTTATTTACTCTGATGAATACTGTGGTGGTATTGCCAACGGAAAGCGCTTAAAGGCTACTGTAGCTGGAGGTTCTTCTGTTCCGGTATTACCGGCAAACCTGACGCTGAAACTGGCGAATGGTGAACCTAGATTAATGAGTTACGAATCACTGTCTGAAGGTGGATTTGCTACGGGTACCATGATGGGATCTGGTGGTTTTATCGCTTTTGATGAAGATCAGTGTATGGTAAGAAATACCTGGAATTTTGCCCGTTTTTATCATCATGAGAGCTGTGGACAATGTTCACCTTGTCGTGAGGGTACTGGCTGGATGGAAAAGGTACTGCACCGGATTGAATACGGACATGGTAAGATGAGTGATATCGACCTGTTGGTGGATGTGGCGAAAAAGATAGAAGGAAATACCATTTGTCCTCTGGGAGATGCTGCTGCATGGCCTGTTGCCAGTGCAATCAGACATTTCAGGGATGAATTTGAATGGCATGTAAGAGAGCCATTAAAAAGTCTGGAAACCAATTACGGCATTGCGAAGTACGCGGAACCGATTGCTAAACCAGAAGTGACTACAGAAAATTAACGAATATCTTTAACAATGAGTGAAAAAGTTAAGGTAACCATAGACGGGATAACCGTTGAAGTAGAGCCCGGTACATCGATCCTGAATGCTGCAAGGCAGATAGGAGGCGATATTGTGCCCCCTGCAATGTGCTATTATTCTAAATTAGCAGGTAGTGGCGGTAAATGCCGTACTTGTATCGTAAAAGTGAGCAAGGGTTCTGAGAAGGACCCTAGACCAATGCCTAAATTGGTGGCTTCCTGCCGTACTACGGTAATGGACGGTATGGAAGTGCAGAACATTACTTCTCCGGAAGTGCTGGAAGCACGTAGCGGGGTAGTAGAGATGTTGCTGATTAATCACCCGCTGGACTGTCCTGTTTGTGACCAGGCCGGGGAATGCGACCTGCAAAATCTGGGTTACGAGCATGGTTTACAAAAAACAAGATATGAATTTGAGCGCCGTACTTTTGAGCGTATCGATATAGGGGATAAGATCCAGTTACACATGAACAGGTGCATTTTATGCTACCGTTGTGTATTTACTGCCGATCAGATCACGAATAAACGTGTTCATGGTATTTTAAACCGTGGAGACCACTCTGAAATTTCTACTTACATACAGACAGCTGTTGATAACGATTTCTCAGGAAACGTGATTGATGTATGTCCTGTAGGTGCTTTAACTGATAAAACTTTCCGTTTTAAAAACAGGGTTTGGTTTACTAAACCTATAGATGCACACAGAGATTGCCCTACTTGTAGCGGCAAGGTTACTTTGTGGTATAAGGGTGAGGATGTTTTACGTGTGACTGCACGCAAGGATATCTATGGTGAAGTGGAAGAGTTTATCTGTAACACGTGTCGTTTTGACAAAAAGAAAACGGCTGACTGGACTATTGAACATCCTACGCACATCAGTGATGCTTCGGTAATTGCATCGAATCATTATGAAACGATGATCCCTTTACCTGTGATTCAGGAAGATCTTCGCCTGCAGCAAGCAAACAAAGTTGAACTGGAAAAAACCGCTAAATTCTAATGGATATCACATTCGTCATAGAAAAATTTGTACTTGTAGCTGTTATCTTCGGTATAAGTTTAGTTATCGCTATGTATTCTACATATGCGGAAAGAAAAGTTGCTGCCTTTTTGCAGGACAGGTTGGGGCCGGACAGAGCCGGACCTTTTGGTATTCTGCAGCCTCTGGCTGACGGACTGAAAATGTTCATGAAAGAAGAGATCATTCCAAGCAACGCAAATAAATGGTTGTTCATGGTGGGGCCCGGACTGGCGATGTTAACAGCTTGTATCGGTACAGCGGTTATTCCATGGGGTAGTGCCATTACTTTAGGCAGCAGGGTTATTCCTTTGCAGGTAACGGATATCAACGTTGGGGTATTGTATATCTTCGGCGTCGTTTCTTTAGGTGTGTATGGAGTAATGATTGGTGGCTGGGCATCGAATAACAAGTATTCTTTGTTGAGCGCTATCCGTGCAGCTTCACAGAATATCAGTTATGAGGTGGCAATGGGTCTTTCTATTATCGCATTGCTGTTGGTGACCAACACGATGAGTCTGAAAGAAATTGTCGACCAGCAACATGGCTGGCATTGGAATGTGATCTATCAGCCATTTGGATTCCTGATATTTATTGTTTGTTCTTTTGCAGAAACAAACAGGGCACCATTTGATTTACCGGAGTGTGAGACGGAGCTGATTGGTGGGTACCATACAGAGTACTCTTCCATGAAATTAGGATTCTATTTATTTGCAGAATATATCAACATGTTTGTTTCTTCTGCGGTAATGGCTACTTTATATTTCGGAGGTTATAATTATCCGGGTATGGATTGGGTGTTATTGCACACAGGACCGGTAATCGGACCACTGATCGGTACGGTTGTATTGTTTATCAAAATATTTGCATTCATCTTTTTCTTCATGTGGGTACGGTGGACGATTCCACGTTTCCGTTATGATCAGCTGATGCATTTAGGCTGGAAAATGCTGATCCCGCTGGCAATAGCAAACGTAATTATCACAGGGATTGTGATTGCAATAGTAGAAAAGTTTTAACTGTCCGCCCTGCGGAAACATAAAAGGAGGTTTAATGGAACCATTAACCAGTAAGAAGAAAGTATTAGTACAGAAGCCACTTACCTTTGCTGAGCGCATTTATCTGCCGGCAATCACTAAGGGCTTATCTATTACAATGAGTCACTTTTTCAAAAAGGAAGCTACCATCAGGTATCCGGAAGTTCAGCGCGAAATGTCGATCAACTGGAGAGGGATGCACTCTTTGAAAAGGGATGAGAATGGTAAAGAGCGCTGCACGGCCTGCGGATTGTGCGCATTATCTTGTCCGGCTGAGGCAATCACCATGATTGCTGCAGAACGCAAACCGGAAGAAAAGGACCTGTACAGGGAAGAAAAATACGCGGCTGTATATGAAATCAATATGCTGCGCTGCATTTTCTGTGGTCTTTGTGAAGAGGCTTGTCCGAAAGAAGCTATTTACCTTGACGGCCCTATTGTACCGTCAGATTACCTGCGTAAGGATTTTATCTATGGAAAAGATAAACTGGTGGAACAGCCTTTAGAAAAGAAATAAAACGGGCCTCTGGCTTTTGACATATAATTATACATATGCCGCTTAACACCGGCTTTTAAACAAACATAATAAATGGGTACATCGGTATTCTATTTGGTCGCCTTTCTAAGTATCTTCTTTTCACTGATGGTTATTTTTGCAAAAAACCCGGTGCATAGCGTACTTTATCTGATCGTAACTTTTTTTACGTTCACTGTCCATTATATTCTGCTCAATGCGCAGTTCCTGGCTGTAGTTAACTTCATTGTGTATATGGGAGCTATCATGGTCCTGTTCCTGTTTGTCCTGATGTTGCTCAACCTGAATAAGGATAACGAGCCTTTGAAGTCAAACCTGGTAAAGGTTGTGGGTATTGTAGCCGGATGCTGCCTGTTGGTTACGCTGGCTGGTTCCCTTAAGGCGACTGCGATTTCTGATCCTTTGGTATTGAGAAATCCGAACCTTGGACTGGTAAAGAATTTAGGTAAAGAATTATTCGGGCCTTTTATGCTGCCCTTCGAATTGTCGTCCATTCTCTTGCTGACAGCAATGGTGGGTGCGGTATTGTTAACTAAAAAAGAAAAAGTATAGTGGGAAATATTACTCAGGATTTACAGGGAGTTCCGCTTAATCATTACATCTGGTTAAGTGCGATCATTTTTACAATTGGTGTGATAGGCGTGCTTACCCGCAGAAATGCTATCGTGATCTTTATGTCGGTAGAGCTGATGCTGAATGCAGTGAATTTACTGTTAACAGCTTTTTCAGTACACAGCAACGATCCATCAGGACAGGTATTTGTGTTTTTCATCATGGCGCTGGCTGCCGCTGAGGTTGCGGTAGGCTTGAGTATTATTGTGATGGTCTACAGAAATACGCAATCCACAGACATTAATGTATTGAATCGCCTTAAGTGGTAATTATTAAGAATAAAATATAAGATGATAAATTTAGTTTGGCTGGTTCCTTTAATTCCTTTTATAGGCTTCTTAATCAACGGCCTGGGAAGAAACACATTATCTAAGAACCTGATTGGTTTCATTGGAAGCAGCGTGATATTCATATCCTTCCTGATCAGTATCGGTATTTTCTTTGAACTGGGCAGTGACGTGAGCAAGTCGCACGAGATCTTTTTGTTCGACTGGATCAGTGCCGGGGCTTTAAAAATACCTCTTTCCTTCCTGGTTGATCCATTGAGTTCAATCATGTTGCTGATCATCACCGGGATCGGTTTTCTGATCCATGTATATTCTATCGGCTATATGCACGATGACGAAGGTTTCGGGAAGTTTTTCAGTTACCTGAACCTGTTTATCTTTTTCATGCTATTACTGGTACTTGGATCAAACTATATCGTCATGTTTATTGGCTGGGAAGGTGTTGGATTATGCTCTTACCTGTTGATCGGGTTCTGGTTTACCAACAGCAGTTACGCTACAGCGGCGAAAAAGGCATTTGTCATGAACCGTATTGGTGATTTAGGTTTCCTGATCGCTGTATTCCTGATCTTCACTACTTTCGGGAGTGTTGAGTTCTCTAAAATATTTCCTTTAGCAGGTAATATGCTTCCCGGAAATGGGACTATCGCATTAATTGCTTTATTACTGTTTGTGGGTGCCTGTGGTAAATCTGCACAGATTCCATTATTTACCTGGTTGCCGGATGCGATGGCCGGACCAACACCGGTTTCGGCACTGATCCACGCAGCAACGATGGTTACGGCGGGTATTTATATGATTGCGCGTTCTAACGTGTTATTTGACCTTGCTCCTGTAGTACAACATTTGATCGCTATTATCGGATTAGCAACTGCGGTACTGGGCGCTATTATCGCCTTAACACAAACAGATATTAAAAAGGTACTGGCTTATTCTACGGTATCACAATTGGGCTATATGTTCTTGGGCTTAGGCGTAGGCGCATACAATGGTTCTTTCTTCCATGTGATTACACATGCTTTCTTTAAAGCATTGTTATTCTTATGTGCAGGTTCGGTTATCCATGCAATGCACCACGAACAGGATATGAGACATATGGGTGGTCTGCGTAAAAAACTGCCGGTTACTTTTATCACGATGCTGATTGGTACCATAGCCATCTCCGGATTGCCGCCATTCTCTGGTTTCTTCTCTAAAGATGAGATCCTTGCTCATGTATATGAGCATAATAAAGTAATGTGGGCTATTGGTGTTTTCACTGCATTCCTGACCGCATTTTATATGTTCAGAATGATCTTCCTTACTTTCTTCGGTACGTACAGAGGTACACACCATGCAGAGGAAAAAATACATGAGTCGCCTAAAAGCATGACTATCCCTTTAATCGTTCTGGCTGTACTATCCGCTATTGGTGGTGTAATCGGTATCCCTGAATCACTAGGTGGTAATCACTGGTTATCACACTGGCTTGCACCGGTTATCCAGCATCATGGTGAAGCACCAGACCATGCAACAGAGTACATGCTGATGGCAGTATCTGTAATTGGTGTGCTGATCGCTATAGGTGTTGCTTATGCGAAATACATTAAACAAAACCATGTCCCTGTTGCTGATGAAGGTAAACGCTCTGCGCTGGCGAATCTTTCTTACCATAAGTTCTATATTGATGAGATTTATGACGCGGTGATCAGAAAGCCACTGGATGCGCTTTCGGTATTTTTCTACAAAGTTTTTGATAAGAAAGTTGTAGATGGTATTGTGAACGGATTGGGATGGAGCACCTCAGAAGCAAGTAAAGGAGTAAGGTTACTGCAGTCTGGTAACGTTGGCTTCTATATTTTTATGATGGTGGTGGGCATCATCTCCTTGTTATTGTATACTTATTTATTTCTATAAAAGATCGTCCGAGAAAACATAATGGAACAACTTTTAATCATTCTTATATTTCTGCCATTAGTTGGTGCGCTGCTTACAGCATTTACCGGCAAAGCCGCAAAACATGTGGCCATGGTTTTTTCGCTGGTATCGCTGGCAGTTACAGCAGTTATTGCTGCACAGTTTATTCCGGACGCGAGCACACAATTTGTGGTTAACCTGCCCTGGATTCAGGAATTGGGAATTAATTTCCATGCAGGTATTGACGGAATCAGCTTAATTACGGTACTGCTGACCAACGTTCTGGTACCCATTATTATCCTGGCCAGTTATCAGCATGACTATAGTAAACCGAATTCTTTCTTTGCACTGATCTTGTTTATGCAGGCTGGTTTACTAGTAGTGTTTACTGCGATGGATGCATTCTTATTCTATATCGGATGGGAAGCTGCATTGATCCCGATCTATTTTATCTGCGCCATATGGGGTGGAAAAGACAGGATCAAAGTGAACATGAAGTTTTTCGTATACACGATTGCAGGATCTTTGTTCATGTTACTGGGTATTATTTACCTGTACCTGCAAAATCCGGCACATAATTTCGACATACAGGCATTCTACCAGTTAAGTCTTGATCCTGTACAACAGGGCTGGATTTTCTGGTCATTCTTTATTGCATTTGCGATCAAGATGCCAATTTTTCCTTTCCATACCTGGCAGCCTGATACCTATACCGAAGCTCCGGCAGCTGGTACAATGTTATTGTCAGGTATTATGCTGAAGATGGGTATTTATGGTGTGATCAGATGGTTATTGCCTATCGTTCCTGCCGGCGTGCAGGATTGGGGCCATTTGGCAATTATCCTTTCCGTAATCGGTATTGTTTATGCTTCGCTGATTGCTTTTATGCAAAAAGATGCAAAACGTCTGGTGGCTTATTCATCAATTGCTCACGTGGGATTAATTTCTGCGGGTATTTTTGCATTGAACATGCAGGGTTTACAAGGTGCTATGGTGCAAATGTTAAGTCACGGTATTAACGTGGTGGGTATGTTTTTTGTCCTGGATATCATTTTCAGCAGAACAAAAACAAATACCATCAGTGAACTGGGTGGAATAGCGAAGGTAGCACCTAAGCTGGCCATTGCTTTTCTGATCATTGTTTTAGGAACTGTAGCCTTACCAGGAACCAACGGATTTATAGGTGAATTTTTATTGCTGATGGGTGTATACCAATACAATATCTGGATGGTTGTATTTGCAGGACTGACGATTATCTTCGGGGCTGTTTATATGCTGAGAATGTATCAGCACATTATGCTCGGCAAAACAAATGACCTTACTATTGGCTTTACAGATATCAAAGGATCAGAGCAACTGGTTTTATTTATCATCTGTGCACTGATCATTGTGCTGGGTGTATATCCGAAACCTATCCTGCACTTATCAGAAGCCGCTGTGCAGCAATTATTAGAACAAGTGAACCAAAAATTAACATCGGTAAATTAAGGAAATGAATATCATTATAACCATTGCTATCACAGCTTTAGTAGTGCTTTACGCAGGTTTGTTTAAAGCAGGAAAAGCATTACTGCCGCTAACCTTAGTTGGATTGCTTACTTCACTGGCATTTGCCGTTACTTCATGGGATTCAAATACGAGTTACTATGGAATGATGCAGATGAATAATTTTGCTATCGCTTTTTCAGCGCTTACAATCGTCGGTACAATATTTATCTTTTTGCTGACACAGAACTACTTTTCGAAGCAGAGTGAGAATATAGCAGAATACTATACCCTGATCTTGTTCGCGCTTTCAGGAATCATTATCATGGTTTCTTATACGAATATGGCCATGTTGTTCATCGGTATAGAGATCATGTCTGTAGCCCTGTATATCCTTGCCGGTATCAGGAAAAATAACTTTGCTTCTAATGAGGCTTCGTTAAAGTACTTTTTAATGGGTGCTTTTTCTACAGGATTCTTATTGTTTGGTATTACATTGATTTATGGTGCAACGGGTTCATTTGATCTCAGAGCAATCAACTCTTACCTGATTGGTAACTATATGGTGGTTTCACCTTTATTTTACCCTGGTGTTATCCTGATGATGATTGGTTTATGTTTTAAAATCGGTGCAGCACCTTTTCACTTCTGGACGCCGGATGTTTATGAAGGTTCTCCTTCATTGATTACCGCATTTATGTCGACCGTAGTTAAAACTGCCGGTTTTGCAGCTTTCCTGCGTCTGTTTGCAGGGACTTTTGCGCCATTACATGATTTCTGGATGCCTGCATTATTTGCTATCGTATGCCTGACCTTATTTATCGGAAACGTAACTGCTTTATTCCAAAAGAACTTCAAACGGATGCTGGCTTATTCCAGTATCTCTCATGCAGGTTACCTGCTTTTCTCACTGATCACTTTAAGCCCTTCATCGTCAAACAACGTATTGGTTTATGCTGCTGCCTATACTTTTGCCAGTATCATTGCTTTTGCGGTGCTTATCCTGGTGAAACAGAAGACTGGCGGAGATAACTTTGATCACTTCAATGGCCTGGCTAAACGTAATCCTTTAGCTGCCTTGGTGCTGACTATCGCTATGTTATCACTGGCAGGTATTCCGTTAACAGCTGGTTTTATTGGTAAATACCTGATGTTCCTGAATGTAATGACGGACTATAAAGTATACCTGGTTGCTTTCGCAATTCTGAATGCACTGGTTGGTTTCTATTATTACCTGCGTGTGATTGTAGCCATGTATTTCAAAGAAGGGTCGGAAGTGGAGCTTGAAACGCCATTCCAATACAAAGTAGTTTTGGTTTTATCAGTTATCATCACTGTATTTTTAGGAGTTTATCCTTCAGTAATTTTAAATCTGATTTAAGCCAATTCAAGAAAATTATTTGTAGTTTTACGAATACTTGAACTATGCACGACTTCTGGAATTCCTTACATCATTTCATTGATCCTGAAAAATTGCTTAGGGAAGGTGGGTTTTACGTAGTAATGTTCGTAATCTTCGCTGAAACAGGCTTGCTTATCGGGTTCTTTCTGCCAGGGGATTATTTACTTTTTCTCGCAGGGATGTTTGTGGCGACGGGTAAACTGGATGTCAATATTTCTGTCCTGATTGCAGGACTAATTGTGGCGGCAATTACCGGTAATTTCACAGGATACTGGTTTGGGAAAAAAACTGGTCCTGTTTTGTATCATAAAAAGGATACTTTCTTTTTTAAAAAACGTTATCTTAAAGCCGCTGAAGCATACTATCATAAGCAGGGAGCCTTTGCTTTAATTATGGGTCGTTTTGTACCTATTGTGAGGACTTTTGCACCTATTATTGCGGGAGTAGTGAAGCTGGATTTTAAAAGATTTGCATTATATAATATAGCCGGTGCTTTTTTATGGATTACATCCTTAACTTTGCTGGGCTATTTTCTTGGCAAAAAATTTGAAAAGGAGATTGATGCCTACCTGCTTTATATTATAATAGGTTTTATTGTAATTACAACAATTCCGGTAATTATTACTTTTGTAAAAAAGAAAGTGGTTAAAAATAGTAACGACGACATATCTAACATTGAACAATAAATTAAAATGAATATAGACCCGAATCACCCCTGGCATAATGTTTCCCCAGGAGCTCATTTACCAGAGTCGGTAAATGCAATTATTGAAATTCCAAAAGGATCAAAAGCGAAATACGAGATAGATAAAGATTCTAATTTGATTAAATTAGACAGAGTTCTTTTTTCTTCAGTGATGTATCCTGCTAACTACGGATTCATTCCGCAAACTTATTGCGATGATAATGATCCATTAGATATTCTTGTTTTGTGTTCAGTTGATGTGTATCCGCTGACTTTGCTGGAAGCAAAGGTAATCGGTGTAATGCACATGGTTGATAATGGAGAACAGGATGATAAAATTATTGCTGTAGCTAAAAACGACATGTCGGTAAATTATATCAACGACATTTCTGAATTGCCTCCGCACCAGATGAAAGAAATTGTAAGATTCTTCCAGGACTACAAAGCTTTAGAAATGAAAAATGTGACTATCGAAAAACTGATGGGCGTTTCTTATGCTTACAAAGTAATTGAAGAAAGTATTGAACTTTATAACAGTACATTTAGAAACAACTCTTAATGGGCTTTCAAATATTCTTAACCTTTTTCCTGGTCGTCCTTAACGGCTTTTTCGTTGCAGCTGAGTTTGCAATCGTTAAAGTCAGAGCGTCGCAAATTGAAATTAAAGCTAAATCCGGTAATAGAGTCGCCAATATAGCGAAGTACATTACACAACATTTAGATGGATACCTGGCTGCTACGCAGCTGGGTATTACATTAGCCTCACTTGGATTGGGCTGGGTTGGAGAATCCGTAATGGAACATCTGTTACACAATTTACTCACCTCATTAAATCAAACGCCGGAGTTCATCGAATCGTTCTCTAAAACGGCATCCCCGATTATTGCTTTCAGTTTTATCACGGTAATGCACATTACCTTCGGAGAGCTTGCCCCTAAATCAATTTCTATTCAGCGTCCGGTAGCCACTACCCTGTTTATTGCTGTACCCCTTCAAATCTTTTACGTTGTTTTCAGGCCTTTTATCTGGTTGCTGAATGGCTTCGCAAATATCATTTTGAAAGTGTTCGGTATTTCATCAGTAGGAGGCCATGAATCGGTACATACAACAGAAGAGTTGTATTACCTGCTGGATCAGGGAAAAGAAAGTGGTGCCCTGGATACAAACGAACATGAGCTGATCAGGAACGTATTTGATTTCAATGAACGTGTAGTTAAAAATATCATGGTGCCCCGCACTAAAATATCAGGTATTGAATTAGCTACACCTAAAGAGGAAGTTATTCAGCTGATTATTGGCGAGGGTTATTCAAGGATGCCCGTGTATGATGATATCATTGACAAGATCATAGGTATTATCCATGCTAAGGACGTATTGCCTTTGCTGGCAGGTAATAAGGAGTGGTCATTGAGTGACATCATTAGAAAGCCTTATTTTGTGCCTGAAACAAAAAAGATCAATGATTTGCTAAGTGAACTGCAGCAGAAACGCATTCAGATCGCTATCGTCATAGATGAATTTGGCGGAACTGCTGGTATGGTTACATTGGAAGATATTGTGGAAGAGATTGTAGGAGAGATTCAGGATGAGTATGATGAAGAGAAACCTACGGTAGAAAAGATATCTGAAACTGAATTCATCATTAATGCTTACGCGACTGTCTATGATGTAAATGAACATTTACCGCATGATCTGCCTGAAGATCTTGACTTTGATACTGTTGGCGGATTGGTATCCCATGCATTTGGAAAAATTCCTGAAGTAGGGGATAGTGAAGAATGTTATGGCTATTTATTTACCATCCTGAAAAAGACAGAACAGAACATTGAGACCATTAAACTGGAGCTGGTGATCGACAAAACCGATATGGTGGATAACCACTAATCAGATCCCTGTAATAAGTAAAAAGATGCACGTTTTTTATACCCCCGACATCACTGCTGAAGCATATGTACTGAACCAGGAAGAAAGCTGGCATTGTACGAAGGTACTTCGTCTGGCCGTTGGGGATGTAGTGTACCTGATTGATGGAAAAGGGGGATTGTATGAAGCGGAGATTGTATCTGAGGCTAAAAAAAGCGTTACCCTGCGGGTTTTAAAAACCAGCAGGGAATATCAAAAAAGAAATCACCGGTTACATATCGCGGTGGCACCTACCAAAAATATTGATCGGCTGGAGTGGTTTCTGGAAAAGGCAACAGAAATTGGCATTGATGAGGTCACACCAATTATCTGCGATCGTTCTGAAAGGAAGGTAATCAAAGAAGACCGCCTGAACAAGGTGATTACTTCTGCTGTAAAACAATCTTTGCAGGCTTATCACCCGGTACTGAATGAGGCCATCAGCTTCAGGGAATTTATTACTAACACTACTGCTACTCACAAACTAATTGCACATTGTATTGATGGCAAGCCCAGAAAATACATTGGTGAGGTTTCCAGTCCCGGACAGGATTACCTGATTCTGATTGGACCGGAAGGAGATTTTAGTCCGGCTGAAATCCAATTGGCTTTGCAAAATGACTTTAAACCCTTAACTTTAGGTAATACACGTCTCAGGACTGAAACCGCTGCTTTAGCGGCTTGTTTTGAGGTGAATTACTTAAACCGATGAAATTAAGGCTATTCTTTTTATTTCCTCTTTTAGTATTGGCCTTATCTGGTTTTAGACCGCCTACTTATCAGCTGGCCCGGTTAAAATACAATGGCGGGGGTGACTGGTACGGTAACCGTACGGCTTTAACTAACCTGATTACTTATTGCAATACTAATCTCTTTACTAACTTCGATGCAAATGAGGCTATTGTAGAGGTAGGCAGTTCAGAAATATTTAATTACCCGATGGTTTATCTTACCGGCCATGGAAACGTCGTCTTCAGCACTCAGGAAGCACGTAACCTGCGTACTTATCTCACCAGCGGAGGCTTTTTGCATGTAGATGACAATTATGGGCTGGATAAGTTTATCCGCCAGGAAATGAAGAAAGTATTTCCCGAGTTATCATTTGTAGAACTTCCGGCGAATCATCCTGTTTATCAGCAGAAATATAAGTTTCCAAACGGATTGCCAAAAATTCATGAGCATGATGGAAAACGTGCGCAGGGCTTTGCATTGCTCTGGCAGGGAAGAGTAGTGTGTTATTATTCTTATGAAAGTGATTTAGGTAACGGCTGGGAAGACTTTGGTACTTATCCGGGTGATACAGCTGATAAACGATCAGCTGCGCTTAAAATGGGCGCAAATTTAGTTCAGTACGCATTAACTAATTGATATGTATAAGGTAAAAGTAAATGATGCTGTTGATTTCACGCTGGATCAGGTTCAGGGTGTTTTCAGAAAGGATAGTAAAGATCTTGCAATTGATATTTCTGAGTTCAGGAATGGCCATTATCATGTGTTATACAAAAATAAGTCTTATACTGTAGAAGTTGTTTCTACAGGTGATCAACATAAAACGGCCTTAATCAAAGTGAATGGGAAAGTTTATGAAACTGGCATTGAAGATAGGTTTGATCTCCTGATAAAAGAGATGGGATTGGAAGGTGCAGTTCTTCAGCAGGCCGCTGATGTAAAAGCACCTATGCCCGGTTTGGTGCTGAAAATAAATGTTGTAGTGGGGCAGGAAGTAAAAAAAGGTGATAGTTTACTGGTATTGGAAGCAATGAAAATGGAAAATATGCTGAAATCTGCTTCGGAAGGAATCGTGAAAACGATTCATGTACATACCGGTGATAAGGTGGAAAAGAATCAGGTACTGATTACATTCTAAACTAGAAGTAAGACATAAAAAAACGGCCATTCTGATTAGAATGGCCGTTTTTTTATGTCTTATCTATTTTATCTCTTTTTAGCATTAAAAGGCTTTTGCTGTTTGGGTTTGAATTGCGGTTTACCCTGTGGCCTGATTTCTGAAGCGCCAAGCATGGTCATTGCACAGCGGAAACCTATGTCGGCAGTAGACTCATCCTGTTGAAGGAACCTTCTGGTAGCAGGGTTCATCCATAATGCCTGATCATCCCATGAACCGCCTTTGTATACTCTTGATTTATCAGATACAAGGGTAATCTCTCCGTAAAGCTCATTTGCTCTGTCACGGTAACCACGCTGATCTGCATAAGTATTTGCAGTAGCGGCGGGTGCATTGGCAGCAGCCTGTTTCTCCGCCCATGTCTGTTTTTTAGCTGACACTGCAGCCGTCATGATAGGTCTGTTGTACTTATCTTTTTCCAGTTTACCTGTAACGGCATCTGCTACCTTTTTATCCTGATAGTAGTTACCGCGATAGGGGTTCAAGGCGTCTGCCGCATCAAATGTATTGGTACGATAAACATCAGCCACCCATTCATTCACGTTACCTGCCATGTTATACAAACCGAAGTCGTTAGGCACGTAATTACGCACAGGAACAGTAATACTTCCTTTATCATTCAGTGATCCGCCAACACCCATATAATCACCTTTGGTTCTTTTAAAGTTGGCAAGAATTAAACCACGTGTTTTACTTTTTGCAGAGCTGATACCTAGACCATCCCATGGATAGATCTTGTTATTAGAGATATTCTCGTATTCTGTATTACCAATCAGACCTAAAGCTGCGTATTCCCATTCAGCTTCAGTAGGCAGGCGGTAAGGTTGTTTTAAGATACCATCCTCCAGTCTCACATTTCTGGTTGCTCCACCTTTGGGCGCTGTAGCACCAGCCGCGGTAGCAGTCGGGCTTAAATCTTTCATTGCACGTTTTCCTTTATCATCATACTGACCATTTAAATACAAATCAGTGGTGAAAGGACCTGTAGGTCTTGCTGTAGTAGTAGCTGCCGGTTTTCCTTTGCCAGTACCATTTACATCTTTATAGCTGGCCATATAACCCTGCTCTCTCAGTAAAGATTCGTTCACGATATCAGTTCTCCATGCGCAGTATCTCTGTGCCTGTTCCCAGCTTACGCCCACTACAGGATAGTCCTGATAAGCAGGATGTCTCAAGTAATTGTCTACATAAGGTTCATTATAAGATAAAGGTCTGCGCCATACCAGTGTATCCGGAAGTTCATTGTAATAATATTCATAGTTTGTAGGATCCGTTCTTCTGATCCAGTTCAGGTATTCCAGCCAGTTCGTATTGGATACTTCGGTTTCATCCATATAGAAAGATGAAACTGTGGTTTCCCGTTTGTGGTTATAATTCCCCAGTTCCTCTCCGGGGATATTGATAGCGCTTCCGCTCATTACAAATACACCACCTTCAATCTCTACCAGACCAGGACCCGGACCACGACGGAATTTGTTATTTACCTGAAAACCACCGTTTTCCTGCCTGTTGTAGGCAAGTCCGGTCTTTTCAGAGGTCGCATTCTTATTAGATTTACATGAAATTAATGAGGATACTGATAGCAAAAAAGCAAAAGAATATATGTATGTTTTTTCCATATGTGCGTATTGTGACATTCTAGTTGTTAAAATTACGTAAAAAATATTCTACACTCCAAAATAATTCAATAATATCAGCTTAAAATAAATTCAATCAGCGTTTTAACCTGCTTTTTTGGGATTACAAATGACGATTGCTATAATTAAGCTACATTTGGATGGGTATATTTTAAACCATAATAGATAACAGGCATGAAGATTAAAGTAGGTTTCGGATTCGACGTACATCAGCTTAAGGATAACCACCCCTTCGTTATTGGTGGTGTAAATCTGGAACACCATAAAGGGGCATTTGGCCACTCTGATGCAGATGTATTGCTGCATGCGATTTGTGATGCATTGCTTGGGGCGGCAAATTTAAGAGACATTGGCTTTCATTTTAAGAATACCGACCCGCAATGGAAAGGGATCAGCAGTGTGATCCTTTTACAGGAAACGGTGAAACTGCTGACTGAAAAAGGATGGACGATAGGTAATATCGATGCGATGTTGTGTCTGGAAGCACCGAAAATCAATCCGCATATTCCACAGATGCAGGAAAATATCGCAAAGGCGATTGATATAGACATTGAAGATATTTCTATCAAAGCTACCACCAACGAAATGATGGGTTTTATTGGCAGGGAAGAAGGCGTAGTGGCTTATGCAGTTTGCCTGATCCAAAAATTATAAAACAATTGGCAGATAAAGCTGGTTTTAATCTGAAACATTAATTATGATGAATTCAGCAAAATATTTTGTGATTGTTATCGGGGCGGTTCTTTCATTGTCTGCCTGTACTATGGGAGATAAAGGAAGTGAAAAAGTGCCTGACTCAGTAAGTATCGATACAAATATGAAAGCAGAACAACCAGCTTCGACTCCGTCTGATACGACATTGATAGATAGTCTGCAGACTGATACCACAAGCGCAGGCAAGAAACCATAAATAAAAGCGCGTCCATCTGTTTATAAAAAATGGACGTGCTTTTTTATTAATTTTTACTCCTCAAGATAGCCAAACTTGCCTTCGTTATAGTCGCTGAGTGCCTGTTTAATTTCCGCCTGATTGTTCATGAGGAAAGGACCGTACTGTGCAATTGGTTCATTGATCGGCTCTCCACTTAATACTAAAACCACAGTTTTTTCTAAAGCTTTGATGTTGATCGCCGTGCCTTCATTTTTGAAGTGAACAAATTGATTGGTCTCCGCTTTCTCTGTGTCGTTGATCAGCACATTACCTTCAATAATCATAAATCCGGTATTAAAATCTGCCGGGAAACTTAAAGTTGCTTCTCCATCAGCGTTTAAACGTAAATTGTAAAGCTGTATGGGGGTAAATGTTGATGCCATGCCTTTGATGCCTTTATATTCACCGGCAATCACTTCTACTGTTCCTGCAGCTGCAGGGAGTTCAAATTTACCCATATCCATCTGCTTAACGGATTGGTATTTTGGGGTGCTCATCTTGTCTTTTGCCGGCAGGTTCACCCAAAGCTGAACCATTTGAAACACACCACCACTCTTGCTGAATTTTTCTTCATGGTATTCCTTGTGGAGAATACCACGTGCAGCAGTCATCCATTGTACATCTCCGGAATAAATTATACCACTGTTGCCCGCACTGTCATGGTGTGCTACACTGCCATGATAGGCAATGGTTACGGTTTCAAAACCACGGTGGGGATGTACACCAACCCCACGCGGTTCTGTTGTAGCACCTATTTCTGTCTTCGCATTATAATCGAGCAGAAAGAAAGGACTCATCTTAATTCTATAACCTTTAGGAAAGAAATTGCTGACTTTAAATCCATCACCAACCATATGAGGCGCTGGCGCATTCAAAATCGCTGAGACTGATTTTAATACAGGTTCCATCTGGTTTATGATTTTTTTTGATTGATAGACTATGCTTCTTTTGCGAATTGTAATTCACCAAGGATACGAACATCTTCACTTAACATTACACCGCCAGTTTCTAGAGCTGCATTGTAAGTCAGACCGAAATCAGTTCTGTTAATTTTTCCGCTTAAGGTAAAACCTGCTTTGGTATTTCCCCATGGATCTTGTGCTGTTCCACCAAATTCAACATTTAAAGCAACTGGTTTAGTTACGCCTTTGATGGTTAGGTTACCTTCCAGTTTGTAATCACCATCAATTTGTTTGAATGAAGTTGACTCAAAGGATACAGAAGGAAATTCTTCTGCATTGAAGAAGTCAGCGCTCACGAGGTGACCATCTCTGTCTTTATTTCCAGTATCTATAGAACTTACGCCAGCTTTGAAGGAGATTGCTGAATGTTCGAAATTTTCATTGTCAGTAGTTAGTTCTGCCGAAAAATCATTGAAGCTACCTGTTACAGTAGTAATCATTAAATGTTTTACTTTGAATTGAAGTTCACTGTGTGCGGGATCTAATACCCATTTAGTAGTTGCCATAATTTTAATCTTTAGGATTGGTTATTTATTATACCCAAAATTAAGACTATCAACAGGACTAAACGTTGATGTATGATAAGAAATGGCTAAGCTTTGAAGTGTTTGTTTGCGAGGTCTTTACGTACCCTGCTGAGCGACTCTGGTGTGATACCCAGATAAGACGCGATCATCCATTGTGGTACCCTTAGTGTAAGGTTTGGATATAATTTAATAAAATCAAGATAACGTTCTTCTGCAGTAGCGCTCAGCAGCATATTAATTCTTTTCTGCATAAAGCGGATCGAATTGTTGAGCATGTTGTTGTTGAGGTCATGCAGACATGGAACATGTTCCGCCGCATCATTGAAGTAGTTCTTAGGAAGAATGAGTGCAGTGGTAGGCTCTATTGCATCTATAAAGAATTCAGAAGGCTCATTAAAAAAACTGTTTCTTTCCGACAGCCACCATAATTCGGGAGCAAACTGGATTATATTTGCTTTGCCTTTGATATCTACAGAATAACAGCGCAACAAACCATCGGTTACAAAATAGGTTTTGTTACTGATTTCTCCCGGTGACAGCATCTGCTGATTTTTCTCGAAGGTCTTTACTTTGATATCTCCGGAGATAAGGTCAAACTGTTCATCAGTTATCGTTATTTTTTTACGCAGATAGGCTTTAAACGATTCAAACATATGTGATATAGATAAAAACTATTTCTTTTTGGTTTCGATATTAGAAAAGTCCACACCACATTTACAGTTAGATGCACAGCCACCTTTAGAAGGGGATAAAGAGCGATAGATGATACGGCCTATATAAAATAAGGCAGCAGCAAATAAGAGTCCGACTATGATAGTTTGAATATCCATTACACAAATATAATATTTCCGGCGATTTATGGGGTCTAAAAATTGTCAATTTCCATTAGTCCCACTGTGCCGCCTACCCAATCACAATCGGAGTTATGTTGCACGCCGATCATCTTTCCCCGACTCATTCTTGCCAGGTTGATACATAATTGTGGTTCTTCACCATCAGGCCAGATGTATAATAGTCTGATCTCCACTTTCACTAAACCTTCCGGAGATTGTATCACAGGTTCATACACTACCTTTCGTTGTAAAATCCAGTTCTGAGGATCTTTAATTTGTTCAATAGCTGCTTTGGTGACGTCAATGATCACACCTTTTCCAGCAAATGAATACAATGGTTTGAGGACATAATTTTCTAAATCTGCAGGTATCACATCCAGTTTATGCAGATAATAAGTTTCAGGTACATACTCATTTTTCAATAAAGGCATGGTAAACTTGCTGATCCGGTAAAACCAGTTAGGGTGGGTAATCCATTCGATATCAAGCTCCTCTCTCAGGTCAAATTTCAGATCAGACAAATTGTGCTGCTGATTGAGCTCGTCAAAGATCAACCGGTTATAAATTCTTTTCAGACGTACTTTTTTACCTTCAGTATGATGATAGAACAATTGATTTCCTTCCTTAAAAATGTCGGTAACACTTAATACAGGGATACCAATATGTTTTTGCGTAAGATAAAAGTCAATTGCTGTTTTTTGATTGGGTGTATCAAGATCCATCAACGCAACCTCCTCCGGTGCATAGTCACCTATAATCACTTTTTTTAAGAGCGAAATATATTCTTCTTCCCTTAAGCCATTGAAATAGGGGGTGAAAGCAGCGATCTGATCGAGTTCAAAAACCTGTTTATAAGTATTTGAAAGATGGGACTGAAATGCAAAAAGGGAAGGGAAACCCTGCATCTCTATTAACCGGGGAACCAGCCTGCCTTTTTCGTCTTTACATACGGCGAAATCTATCGCCAGAAAATGGGGGTGACTGTTTTCATTTGGCACATTCCATTCTGCAGGAATAGCCTCCGCTGTTAACGTTTTGAAATCGGGTTGTTTGATTAGTTTAATTATTTCTTTCCCTGCTGCTACCAGTTGATTTTTAAAATCTTCAGGAATGAATACCGGAGTTTCTGCCAGTCTGATTTGAAGCGGGGCATAACCATCTTCCAGCACTTTTAGAAATTCAGCATATTTCGCTGTTGAAAACCTACTATTGAATTGGCTTCTGTACTGCTCAATCATTGATAAAAGGTTTAATTGCTTCGTCCAGAAAATTGGGCAATATGGTTTGATGAGTCAATATAATATTGTCAGTATTTTCAAGATTTTCTATCATATCCTGCTGTTTCTCTTCATCAAACTGGTTCATGATTGCTTCTTTCACTCCTGCCGGGTGGGCTTCTGGATGGAATTGTGTACCTACGAACTCTTTTGAAAATCGAATGGACATGATGCAACGTTCGAGATCCACATGAACGCGTTCTTTTTCGAGGGCCAGTAATTCTGCGCCATCTGCATTGAGTATAGCTTTTTTTGAATTTAACACTTGCCAGTCACGACTGTCCACCGCGTAAAAAGGATTAGGCAAACCTGCATATATGGGATCCGCTTCGCCCATGGCTGTGAGTTCAATTGGAAAGATACCAAAGGAATTGGATTTCCTTTTAGTCAGTGTCCCGAAACCATATTTGCGACAAAAAAGCTGGAATGAATGGCAAATCAGGAAAACGTGTTTTTTATCTTCGGATATGTTGTTGTGTATTTTCAGCTTGTCCAGGAGATCAAAAAATAGCTTTTCCCATTCTTCGCCCTCACTGTCTGCCGGACTTCCCGGTCCGCCACTGGAAATGTAAATATGATGGTTCTGGTCAGGTATTTCCAGACTATCTCTCAGATCAAATACAGTCGTGGAGATATCCAGTTCCTTACTTTTGCCGTAATCAGATAAGATATCCAGGATAGCGCCAATCCCGAGATTAGGCTGTCCGTTATTCATGTCAATGACCGCGACTTTGATTTGCTTTTTGTTCCCCATTTACATTTTTGCCCCTATTAAAGTTTGTGAAGTAATAAAGTCGACCACCGATTCAAAGCTTCCGGTTTCTGCATATACCGACAGCTGTTTATCTGCCCCTGTTCCATTTTCCAGGATCTTGTGGACGTAATTGATGTCGTTACGGCAGCCCAGGCCATCCACTACATCGTCTACAAAGTCCAGCAGTTCCAGGATTAAAGCGCGACTGTTCACTTCTATTTCCTTACCAAAATCTATCAGGCTTCCGTCCAGTCCATACCTCGCCGCCCGCCATTTGTTTTCATTAATCAGTGCTCTGGAGTAATTGATAAAACTCATGTTCTGCAAGCGTAATTTATACAATTTTGCACATAAAGCCTGGAATAAGGCTACAAAAGCCATTGTCTCGTCGATCAGCATAGGGCAGTCGCAAATCCTGAATTCTATGGTTTCAAAAAAGGGATGTACACGGATATCCCACCAGATTTTCTTTGCATTATCAATACTGTTGGTTTTAATCAGCAGTTTAACATAGTTATCATAGTCTTCAATACTGTTAAATATTCCCGGGATACCCGTTCGTGGGAACTTGTCAAATATTTTTGTGCGGTATGATTTATATCCCGTATTACGGCCTTCCCAAAACGGAGAGTTCGTGGATAACGCAAATACATGGGGCAGGAAATAACGTACCTGATTTGCAATATGGATAGCCAGTTCCCTGGATTGAAACCCTACATGCACATGGAGTCCGAAGATCAGGTTGGAGCGTGCTGCTTCCTGCAGTTCGTTAATGATTTCATTGTAACGGGGATGTTCAGTAATCAGTTGTTTTTCCCAGCGGGAGAAAGGGTGCGTGCCTGCGGCACCAATTGCCAGTCCGGATTCTCCCGCCAGCTGCGCTACGGTATAGCGTAACTGGGAGATTTCTTTTCTTGCCTGTTCCGTATTTTTGCAGATGCCTGTCCCAACCTCTACAACCGCCTGGTGCATTTCAGCCTTTACCTGATCGTGGTAGATCTTTTGAGCAGCCTCCACTATTTTTTGATCATGTGAGGTCAGTTCACGCGTTACAGGGTCAATCACCATGTACTCCTCTTCAATACCAAGCGTAAAATCGTTCATCATAGCAGGCTCTTCTTTGCGCTAAGTTCCTGAATTTTGTCCGATTCGTAAGTAAAAACGCCTTTTTTATCTTCAAGCGACTGATTGAGCATGGCTTTCGCTACATTTTCTACCTTGATACTGCGGTACTTTCTGAGTCCGCCGACCAATAGCGGATTGATCACATGCATAATTTTGTTCATGAGTCCTTCTCCAAATCGCTTGTCTGTTCTTGAGCTGTCCAGTAATGAAGGTTGATAAATATGGATGCTTTTAAACGGCACTGCCTTAAGGTCATGTTCTACTTCGCCTTTTGTTTTATTATAAAAAATAGCAGAATTTTTATTGGCACCCATCGCAGATATCAGATGATAACTTTCTGCACCATTTACCTGAGCAATCCAGGCAATATCCAGCGGATACTGATAATCTATTTTACGGTACTCATTTTTGTCAGGTGTCTGTTTTGCAGTTGTACCCAGGCAGCAGAAAACTACATCGCCGGTAATTTCATGTGAAAAGTCTTTTAGCTTGTCAAAATCCAGTATAATTTGTTTCAGTTTTGGATTTTTAAGCTCCAATTTTTTGCGGACCAATACCATTACTTCACTGTAATTTCTGTCAGCCAGCAGCTGCTGTAAAAGGCTGCTGCCTATTGCTCCTGTAGCTCCTGCCAGAATAGCTTTCTTTCCCATCATGTAGAATAAACAATCTTGATATCATATCAGTTTTTAATATTATTTACACACATGCTTCTAGTTAATAGGCTGATATATCAATTATTTACGTTATCTTTGCGCCAAAATTAGGGCGCATTTTATGCAAAAAATAAGAAACATAGCTATTATAGCACACGTTGACCACGGTAAAACTACATTGGTTGATAAGATTTTACACACTTGTTCTATTTTTCGTGACAACGAGCAAACAGGTGACTTGATACTTGATAATAACGATTTGGAAAGAGAACGTGGTATTACCATCGTTTCCAAAAACGTTTCAGTAATGTACAAAGATGTAAAAATTAACATTATTGATACACCTGGTCACGCCGATTTCGGTGGTGAGGTAGAACGTGTATTGAAAATGGCTGACGGTGTATTGTTATTATGTGATGCTTTTGAAGGTGCAATGCCTCAAACTCGTTTCGTAACACAAAAAGCTTTGGCTTTAGGTCTGAAACCGATCGTTGTTGTTAATAAAGTAGATAAAGAAAACTGTCGTCCTGAAGAGGTTTACGAACAAATCTTTGAATTGTTCTTCAATCTTGAGGCTACAGAAGATCAGTTGGATTTCCCTGTAATCTACGGTTCATCTAAACAAGGATGGATGAGTACTGATTACACAAAACCAACAACAGATATTTTCCCATTGTTAGACGCTGTTGTGGCTAACATTCCTGCTCCTCCAATGTTGGAAGGAACGTTACAAATGCAGATCACTTCATTAGATTATTCATCTTTCGTAGGTCGTATCGCAGTTGGACGTGTTCACCGTGGGTCTATTAAAGAAAACCAGCCGGTTACTTTAATCAAACGTGATGGTAAAATGGTGAAATCAAGAGTGAAAGAATTATACACTTTTGAAGGTCTTGGAAAAATGCGTGTTACAGAAGTAAAATCAGGTGATATCTGCGCTGTTGTAGGTATTGAAGGATTTGATATCGGTGATACCATTTCTGATTTTGATGCACCAGAGCAATTGCCGGTTATCAAAATTGATGAGCCTACAATGAACATGTTGTTCACTATCAATAACTCTCCATTCTTCGGTAAAGAAGGTAAATTTGTGACTTCTCAACGTATCAAAGAACGTTTATACAAAGAGATGGAAAAAAACCTTGCCTTGAAAGTAGTGGAAACTGCATCTCCTGATGCTTATCTGGTTTACGGAAGGGGTATTCTCCATTTATCAGTATTGATCGAGACTATGCGTCGCGAAGGATATGAAATTCAGGTTGGTCAGCCACAGGTTATCATTAAAGAAATTGATGGTAAAAAATGTGAGCCGGTTGAAACACTGATTGTTGATGTACCGGGTGAAGTTGCTGGTAAAGTAATTGAATTGGTAACTCAGCGTAAAGGTGAATTATTGATCATGGAACCAAAAGGTGATCTTCAGCATTTAGAGTTTGAAATTCCTGCACGTGGTATCATTGGATTAAGAAACAACGTATTAACTGCAACTGGTGGTGAAGCAATTATGGCTCACCGTTTCAAAGCTTACGAGCCTTGGAAAGGAACTATTCCAGGAAGGTTGAACGGTGTTCTTGTATCAATGGAAAAAGGTAGTACAACTGCTTATTCAATTGATAAATTACAAGATCGCGGTCGTTTCTTCGTTGACCCGGGTGTTGATGTTTATGAAGGTCAGATTATGGGTGAGCACATTCGTGATAATGACTTGGTAGTTAACATCGTGAAAGGAAAAGCATTGACTAACATGCGTGCTTCTGGTACAGATGATAGTAACCGTATTGCTCCTGCAATTAAATTCTCATTAGAGGAAGCGATGGAATACATCCAGGCTGATGAGTATATTGAAATTACTCCATTGAGCATGCGTTTACGTAAAATCTACTTAACTGAAGGTGAACGTAAAATAAAAGGTAAAAACTTCTAGTAGGTTTTATATTCTATAAGATTCAGGCCTGTAAGCATTAGTTTACAGGCCTTTATTTTTGCCTGAAATTTTATAAGGTCATTTGCTGAACCAAGCTTAAAACCTTCTGCGCCCTGATTGACGCTATGGAAATGAAATCGATATGACGTTAGGGGAGGTCTCCTGACAGATCTTTTTCTTAATTTTGAAGCTCAATACAAAGCTATTATGGAGTCACTAAAAGGAAAAAATGCATTGATTACCGGTGCAGGTAAAGGAATTGGTCGCGCGCTCGCTATTGCTCTTGCAGCAGAAGGAGTTAACTTAGGTCTTGTTGCCCGTACGGAAGAAGACTTAAAAAGTTTAGCCGAAGAGTTAGCACCTACAGGTGTAAACATTGCTATTGCTACAGTAGATGTTTCATCAATTGACGATGTAAATAATGCGGTGGCGAAAATCAAATCCGGATTAGGAGTAATTGATATCCTGATCAATAATGCGGGTACAAGTACATTCGGTTCATTCCTGGAGTTGGAACCTGCCAGATGGGAGGAAATTGTAAAGGTTAATCTTTTTGGTGTGTATTATGTAACACGTGCTGTATTACCGGAAATGATTGAAAGAAAAACCGGTGATATCATTAATATCTCTTCTACCGCTGGTCAGCGTGGTGCAGCAGTAACCAGTGCCTATAGCGCTTCTAAATTTGGTCTGATCGGACTCTCTGAATCGCTGATGCAGGAAGTAAGAAAACATAATATAAGGGTAAGTACTTTAACGCCAAGCACGATTGCCACAGATATGGCGAAAGACCTAAACCTGACTGATGGTAATCCGGATAAAGTGATGCAGCCGGAAGACTTCGCAGAATTTGTTGTAGGTCACCTCAAATTAAACCGCAGGGTTTTTGTAAAAGAGGCGGGATTATGGTCTACTAACCCATAAATCTTGAAGAAGTTTTTATATGGGATAGTGGCTTTTTTATTGCTGATCTTACTCGTCTTTTGTGTTTTGTTCACCTGGAGACCTGAGCTGATCAGGGTACTCCGTTATCGGGTGCCGGATGCGGAAACGTACAAGATTTTTCCGCAGACTTTAGTCCAACCTGCGGATACGCCTTTTCATTTTATAAGCATGGCGGATAACAGAGCTGATCTTGATACCCTGCATGTGCTTGATGGAAAAAATCAGTCAGTACCTTTTTCTGCCTACCTGGAAGCTGGGAAAAGTAATCTTTTCATGGTAATCAGAAATGATAGTATCATCTATCAGCACTTTGCACCGGGTTATACGGATAGTACAAGAACTACTCTGTTTTCAGTTGCTAAAACAATGGTGAGCCTCATGGTTGGGAAGGCATTGGAAGAGGGAAGTATAAAGAGTCTGGATGACCATTTAATTCAATATGTGCCGGAATTAAAAGCGAACCCTGCATTTGAATCTGTCAGGCTGATGGATCTGCTCACGATGAAATCCGGACTGGAATTTAAGGATACCAATGGTGGATATATACAGGCATTTCTGTCTGATGAGGGAAAGTATTATTATACGGAAGATATCAGGAAAGAGTTATTGCAGGTGAAGCGGGTAAATGAGCCCGGAACAGTATGGAAGTATAAAAGTATAGATGCATTTTTATTGACCTGGGCACTGGAAAATGCAACAGGTAAAAAGGTTTCGGTTTATTTTCAGGATAAAATCTGGAAAAGAATTGGTACTGCTTACGCCTCAAGCTGGGGGCTGGACCATGAAAATGGATTAGCCAATACCGCGAGCAGGTTTCAGTCCACGGCCATAGATCTGGCCAAAATAGGTCGTTTATACCTGAACAACGGTAAATATAAAGATCAGCAGGTGATTGCTGAAAACTGGGTTCGGCGTTCCGTAAAATTAAGCAAAGACGAAAAGCCGGCTACTGCGAAAGGCTGGCAGAAATCTGCACAGCATTATTTGTGGTGGGTGCCTCAGCAGGGGATCAATGGCGATTATGCGGCGGAAGGAATGCGTGGACAAAGGTTGTATATAGATCCGCTTACGCATACCATTATTGTGCATTTTGCTCAGCAGGGAGCGGGAAACTATCCTTACAGAAAGGTGAGCAGGTACTTGGCAGGATTACCTTTTAATTATCCGGCTCAATAAAAAAAAGCGCCCTCTTAAAGGGCGCTTTTAATAATTTATGCATGCTGGCCATCATGTACGCCTTCTGCAAATTCTTCTACGATCTTATCATTAAATGCTGGCAGATCATCAGGACTGCGACTGGTTACCAGTCCCTGGTCTACCACTACTTCCGAATCTTCCCATTCAGCACCTGCGTTCACTAAATCTATTTTAATCGTTTTTGTAGAGGTCAGGTTACGACCTTCCACTACTTCCGCAGAAATAAGTACTTGTGGACCGTGGCATATCGCTGCAACAGGCTTTCCTGCCTCAAAAAATGCTTTCACAAAGGCAAGTGCATTCTCATCCTTTCTTAAGGAATCCGGATTGAGTACCCCACCAGGAATAAGTAATCCCTGATAATCATCGGCATTGGCCTCCGTTACTACTTTATCTACATCAATCTCTACTGTCCATTCACGGTCGTTTTTCATACCCTGTATTTTTCCTGACTCCAAAGAAATAATATGTACTGTAGCGCCTTCTTCTTTTAATCTTTGAACCGGGCTTGTTAATTCTGATTCTTCAAATCCGTTTGCTGCTAATACAGCAATGTTACGGTTGCTTAATTTTCCCATAATAGTAATTTTAAGATGTTACTCTAATGAACAGGTCAGGAAAAATATTGTTTGTCATTAAATGATCAGCTCTTAATCATTCGTTCTTTTATGCCGGATATAATAACGGATAAGATTAGCTGCAATCCATAAATGATTAACCACATTCGGAAGAAAACCATAATGTCTGCTGAAGATGCGGAACCGCTCTTTTAAGCTGGCGAAGTGTTTTTGTTTAGAGATGCCGCCGACAAGATATTTGGCCACATAGGAATGGGTATTGACAATGCTTGACGCATTTTTAGATACCTTGATAATCCAGTCTATATCTGCACTGAATTTATATTGCAGGTCGTATGGCACGGCCAGGGATCTTTTTACATAAAATGCCTGGTGACTAATGCTCATCCCATGTTTAAAGCTATGCCAGTCAAACGTTTCCGGTACATGGTGCCTCCTTTGTCCCAGGCTTTCCCAGGCATCGTTATACATTTCTGTTTCCCCGTAATAGATATCAGCATTAGGAGCAGTAGCGAAGATATTCGTTACCGTTTCCAGGGCATAGATTTCATCACCGGAATTCATGAAAAGAACGTAATCGCCGGTAGCTAAAGCTAAACCTTTATTCATCGCATCGTAAATACCTTTATCTTTTTCAGATACAAATTGTGCAAGCCTGTCTCTATACTTATTAATGATATCTTTTGTACCATCATTTGATAAACCATCAATAATGATATATTCTATGTTTTGATAGGTCTGATTCAATACAGAAAGCATCGTGCGTTCAATATCCCTTACATTATTATAAACGATGGTGATGACGCTGAGCTTTGGTTGCATAGAATAAGATAGAATTAATGAGGGTGTAAATTGATCAGGGACTGGTATAACAGCATATGTTTCTCTGCAATAACTTCTTCAGAAAAATGGGTAAGAATACTTAATCTTGCCTGTTTCTGAATTTCTGCAGCACTTTCTTCATGATATAACCATTCCATTCCGGTAGCAAGATCTTCAGAAGATTCATAGTCTGCCAGATAACCGTTAACTAGATGGGTAACCATGTCCGGAATACCGCCCGTTTTGAAGGCCACTACGGGAGTTGCACAAGCCAGGCTTTCCATTACTGTGTTCGGAAGGTTGTCTTCAAGAGAAGGGGTAATAAACGCGTCAGCTGCAGAATAACACTTTGCAAGATGTGCGTCATTGTTGATCGTGCCTAATAAGGTAGTTTTAAAAGGAAATACCGGCATTTCTGCATTGTCCTTATTTCCAAAAATAAGCAGTTCTATGTTTTCTTTGATAATTCCGGGACGGCTGGCCAGGTCATTCAGTGCATCTATGAGGTAGGATGTGCCTTTATGTTTGTCATTTTTAGAAGGCATAAATCCGCTCATCAGCACAAATTTTTCGGACGGGATTTGCAGCAGTCTTTTTGCCTCTGATTTTACATAAGGCTTAAACACGTTTGTTTCTATGGTATTGGGTATTACCGCTACTTCCCTGGCGCCCATCAGACTGCTGAATTTAATAGATTTCGCCATCCAGTTGCTTGGTGCAATGATATGGAATCCAAGGTTGGCATAGCCTTTTTTCTTGCTCAGCCAGTTCAAATGTGAGATGTCATTCTTGCCACTTATTTTTAAGAGCGGACAGTTTCCGCACTGTTTGTGAAAATTTTCGCAAGCATAACGTACATGGCAGCCACCAGTAAAAGCATTGCTGTCATGAAAGGTCCATACAATAGGTTTATCCAGTTCTTCCAGTTCCGCTAAATCACCAGGCCTTAAAAAACCGTGGTTGATCCAGTGTAAATGAATAATATCTGCCTCTTTTAATTTGGGGTGTTTTTTAATGGATCTGCCAAACCACTGTAATGAAAAGGGCGTTTTCAAGGCTTTGGTTAGTCCTTTTGCAAGGTATCTTTCAGAAAGAATATTAAAAACAGCTTTGGCTTTTTGAAAAGGCGATTTGCTGAATGCTAATGCTTTATCACTCTCTTTGAATTGGTAATACACCATCACACTGGAGTCGGCCCCACTTGCATTTAGCGCGTCACTTAGCCGGAGGCAAGCTCTGCCTGCTCCTCCATTCCCTTCGTATGTATTTATATGGATTACTTTCAACTGGACTAAATTACATATTATTGTTATCGTTTGTCAAATTCTTACGTATTTTCACCGTCAAAATTAATTCCGCCGGCCAATTTATTGTGGAACTGACCGTTGAAATGTAAAACGAATATTTAAGCAATATTAATATATGGATAACCTATTAACCGACAGACAATTCTGGGTAAATTACTGGGAAAGCAAAACAGGGCTGTCGGTAAATATTCCGGCAAACTATTTATTTCATAAAGAGCTGGCTGCAATAATTACTAAACAAAATGTGAAAACAGCGATAGAACTTGGGGGCTTTCCGGGTTATTATGCTGTCTTTTTAAAGAAGTATTTTAAGCTGGATGTGACCTTACTGGATTATTTTGTTCATCAGCCGGTGACCAATTCCTTGTTACAAGCCAATAATTTAAAAGAAAGTGATATTCATATTATTGAAACGGATTTATTTAACCACCAGGAGGTGCAGCAATATGATCTGGTACTTTCCTGCGGTTTAATAGAGCATTTCAATGATACGGCAGATATTATACAGCGCCACATCGACTTTGTGAAACCAGGCGGAACACTTTTTATCACACTGCCTAATTTTAAAGCCCTGAACGGATGGTTCCAGAAGTCTTTCGATAAGGATAATTATGATAAACACAATATCAGCTGTATGGATCCGGCATTGCTGGCAGGAATTTGTCAGTCGGCCGGATTAGAAGTAAAACAGGCAAAGTATTTCGGTTATTTCAGCCTTTGGCTGGAAAATGAAAAACAAAAACCGGCAGGAGTACGGTTATTCAAGAAGTCTGTCTGGTTGGCAGGGAAGTTATTTACTAAAGTATTTGCCTTCAACTCTAAGCAACTCTCCCCTTATATTATTTTAGAAGCTGTAAAACCGAAATAGTTATTTCAGCCTTTCATTTACATATCTTTTTATTCTTTGCCATAAACTCCCTTTCCTGGTGCTGAGGAATTCTTTTATAGCCTTATAGGCAAGAAGATTCTCTTTGATCTCGTCAGGAAAGCTGGTGATAGGCTTAGGATTAATGATCACGTTATAAATATCATTGATGCCAGAATGGACACCAGTGCCATCATGGCCTATATTGTTGACTAAAGAGTGGGAAGGGTTAAGGGTAAGTCCCCCTTTCAGGAATATGGAAGCATACCAGCGGATTGCCCAGGAGTTGTTTTTTCCCCTTTTAAAATCCTGCATCTGTTTCCAGAAGTTCATGGTGTGTTCAATGGAGAAAGCACTTCGCTTTTTCGCATCAAATTGTGCGATCAGCTGATTGATATCGGGATTGAAATGTTGCCATGCCCTGTCCCATGTAGCCCATCCCCAGCTGGTCGCAGCCCTGTAAAAAAAAGACTCAGGCAAGTTGTTTTCTTTCAGCTGGTACATGTATGCGCCAATATGCATTACACGCTCTTCATTTCTATACTTGTTCAGTGCTTCATTAAAATAAGTCAGCGTGTAGGGTGACGAAACCAGGTCATCTTCAAAGACAATCACTTGTTTATAATCTTTTACCAATCGGCTTACCCCTGCAATAACCGCATTGGCCAGCCCCATATTCTCTTTTCTTTCAATGATTTCAACAGATTTGAAGCCGTCAATATTCTTCAGTAATTCGCGCACTTCCTGCACATTTGCTTCATCTTCTGCTGATTTGGCTCCATCAGAGAAAATAAAGAGACGACTCTCTGCCGCAAGCTCATTCTGTTTCAGAAATTTAAGTGTACGTTCCGTATGTTTCGGCCTGTTGTAGACAAATAAGGCAATAGGAGCGAAGTTTTGCATATTAGAAGATTTGCAGGGTCTGACTTGATTTTTTTGTTAAAACGGTATAAGCATTTGCGAACTGCTCTTGTTTTTTAATTCCTAATATTTTTCCAAGAGCGCTCTTAATTCTGTATTCCAGCTCAATCTTCATGATCTTCGAGAAAGATTTAGGATTCTTTTTGTTGACGAACTCATTGAATTTAGTAGTTTCTGTGGGCGTTAGCGATACCTGATCCGCAACAATTTCCAGTCCTTCGCTCTGCAACAAAAAACGCAGAGAAGTCGGAGTATACATATTGATGTGACCATAATCAAGAAAATGTTTCATGCGCTTATCCACACCAAACCTGTAGTCCAGCGGCACCTCAATTACAATGTTTTTAGCAATCCGTTTCAGTTCTCTGATCAAAATCCTTTCATGTTCTACATGTTCCAGGACATGCGCCAGGATAACCAGATCAAAAGTATCATCTGCATAAGGAATTTGATAACCATCAAAAGGTTTTGCTTCTTTTAAGCGTGATAATCCCCGGTTACTGATCAGCTCCACTCCAGATTCCGCAATTTCCAGTGCATACAGCTCTTCTCCAAAATTCCACTCATTCAGGAAATGAAGAATACTGCCATCACCAGCACCTACTTCAAGCACTTTAGCGGGTTTTAATCCTTTGCAAACATTTACAATATGCTGCGCTTTGGCTTTTGCACCCAGCATACGCCAGGCCGTATCATTTTGCGTATAAAAATTGTCGTAGGCAGATTTTACATCTTCACTTAACATGCTGGCCTGATTTAAATTTGTAAGCAGTTCTCTGCTTTATAAAATACTGTGGTAGACTTCAAATAGAACAATCCGGGTGCAATGCCTGTAAAAGGCAATTCCTTGTAGCCTGCATTTCTAAGGAAAGACCTGCCTTCATCATAATATTTACGGTGTGCATCATCAAGCACGACTATACCGCCAGGTTTTAAGGCTTCCAGACTATTCAGACAGCAGTTCACACGATCCCTGCCATCAACAATAATAATATCAAATTTTTCACCCAGGGAAGCAGCTTTTTTGGCGTACTCACCACCGCGTTCCAGTTTACAGAAGATCATTTCTGAATTCTGTGGCTTACTTTTAACAATTTTGTTATACCATGCTTCATCATGTTCTACGGAAACTACCCTGCTTACATTTTTCGCATAAAATAAAGTAGAATTACCCGAACCATATTCAAAGATAGTCAGGTCTTTCGTCAGACGGGGTTTAATAAAATCAATGAACGAATAAGTTACCCAGGGTAGGGGATCGTTATTGCCATCAACTGCCTGCTGACTATCAAAGGAATTGAACCAGCCGATCTTGGCCAGGTATCCTTTGTGTCCGTAAGATAATAGTGCCTTCAGTCTGTCTGGCTTTTTTAGTAGGGTTGCGAGTGCTTTGAGTTTATTCAACGTTTAAGTATTTTTTGAAAAATCGTAATCAAAAATAATGATTTTAACATCATGATTCCCTGTTCTCTTGTTCTGGCTGTAAATAACAGATAAAAAGTGCTGACCATACAAGCAATTAAGGTAGCAATTGATGCGCCAAGCCCTCCATAGAGAGGGATTAGCCATAAGTTCAGTAAGATATTCACCAACGCACCAGTTGCGGTCCGCTGAAATGAAATCATGGTATAACCTTCGGCCAGCAGGTACTGTGAGCTGGCACTGCCCAGGAATACAAAAATGCCCGACCAGATATGGACTGACAGCATTTGTCCGGCGCCCTCAAATTTATTGCCGTAGAGCAGGTGAATGATATCATTTGCAAAAAAGCTGATCAATATGGCGACCGGCAGACTAATGAAAACGAGTAAATCGTACAGGTTTTTTAATCTTTTGAGATAACGGTCCAGATCAGTTTTACGTGCATGGATAATTGCCGGAAACACCGATGAAACGATGGCTACAGGAATAAAAAACCAAGCTTCGCTCAGTTTTGCTGCGGCACTATAGATACCCACTTCAATACTGCCTACACTTTTCAGCATAACCTGATCAATCTTCATATAAACTGACACCATAATGGCAGATAGAATCAGTGGAAAAGACTGTTTCAATAAACCAGCGGCTCTTTTTTTATTAAAGGTCCAGCTCCATATGGTGAAGCCTCTTTTATGATACATGTAAACCAGTCCTGCTGCCAGGATCAGGCTGTCAAAACTCAATGCAACTGCAAAATAAATCAGCGGCATTTGAAATGCGACCAGCAGTATTTTAACTATCGCCGAGATGATAATACATACATTTTGTACTTGCACTACATATTTGGAAGCGACCTGCGACTGGAAATAGGAATCAATAATATTAAAAGATTTAAAAAAAGAGGCAAAAGTCAGGATGAATACTACCCATGTCAGTGAATCGCCCGGTTTCTCCGCATAATGGTGAAAAAGCCAGTAGATCCATACCGTTAAAGGAATTAATAATGCATTTACTCCCAGTCGTAATCCAAGTGAAGTGCCCAGTATCTCGTCTTTTTTTAAGGGTTCATTGATGATTTCCCTGATAATAAAACTATCCAGTCCCAGTGCGCCTACTGCAGCAACGATCATCGTAAAGGCATCTGCAAAACTCAGTTCACCAAAAGAAGAAGGACCCAGGTAACGGCCAATGACGAATCCAACGACCATGCTGAGGATTTTGCCGAACATCAGCCAACCCGTATTTTTGAAATACTTGTTGAATGCATCTTCATCAAAACCTTTTAATCCTGGTATTTTCATCCGCGCAAAGATGTGAAATTAAAAACTCTTCTCAATCCGCTTAAGTTGTTTCAGGTGATGTTTTAAATGAATCTCTATAAAGCGGAGCCATTGAGTGGCATTCAGGTAACCTAAATTTGGATGTTTATTTTTGATTTTATCTGATGCCCTTTCTATGCCACCGTAAGCTGTTTCAAGTTGCGTTAAGAATTTATTGATGAAATCTTCAGCCTCTGTTTTACTTATTTTTTTGACGCGGTTTGCCAGTATTGCCGGAACTTTATATCTGGCAGGGGGCAGACTGCCGAAAAAAAGTATAACCTTAACCACAAAAGCCGTAGGTTTTTCTTTACCTATACCTTTTATACATTCTTCGAGCGGTAATAAGGAGAGTAAACTTGCATCAAAAATGTGTGCATATACTTCACTATATGACCATCCGCCTATAGGAGGTAAAGTCTGAAAAACCTCTTCGGGAATTTGCATAAGTATATCGCTATAGTCTTGTGATATACTTTTCAAAGATTCGAAAACTGAAAGGTTACTCATACGTTTGTATTAAAATATAAACATAATGTTTTAAGCTGAATAGCAGTGATTTTATGAAATAACATTCACTTAACATTGGCTTAGTACTTTTGTAAAAATACCGGTTGTGTGATGGATAAATTAACCAGGCAATATATTGACGAATGGGTAAATGGAGATGAGCGGGCATTTAAAAAAATATTCGACTACTATCTTCCCAAACTTATATCTTTTTCTTTCAAATCGCTGAAAAATCTGGAGGATGCGGAAGAGCTTTCACTAAATGTGATGCTCAACATCTGGAATTATCAATCAAAAATAGATACGATCGTTGATTTTGAAGATTACCTGTATGGGATGTTACGCAATCAGGTATCCAGACATTACCGGAAGAAACTATTGGTTACAGCAGAACTGGAATCTGTTCCGCTGCAAAACCTCGGGACGATAGATCATCCGGAGTTTTCTGTCAGGGAATTGCAGGCAAAGTATGAAGCTGCTTTGGCTAAACTTCCGGCAAAACAGAGAGAGATCTTTTTGTTGAGCAGGGAAGAAGGCTTAAGTCAGAAGCAGATTGCCCGGCAAAAAGGACTCTCCGTCCATACCGTAAATAATCATATTACCACCTCTTTAAAGTTTCTGAGAAAAGAATTTCAAGACTATCCAGAAGCACTGTCTATGGTGCTTGTCATCACTACAGCTGCCGTTGTAGGCAGCTAAATGCGGCACCAATGTTAAGATAAGGTTAGCTTAACATCAAGTTTCTTTTCCGCCTAGTTGTCCTCTCTATTTAATGGCATCTCCTATATAAAGGTTAACATATATGGAAAGACCAGGTGAAGACACACTTGTAAAATATTTTTTGGGTCATTGTACAGAGGAAGAAGAAAAGCTGGTTGCGCTTTATCTCGCTATGGATATTGATCAGGACTATGTTGCTGCTTGTATGAAGGAAGCAGCAGGTAAAGTGAATGAACAGCCTGTAGAGGAATGGACTGCGGAAAAACAGCAGGCGGCATGGTATAAAATTGGACAGTTAAAATTAAATGCTCTGGCGGCCGGTTATGAAACAGCTGATGCTAAATCAATTGCTGTTAAAAAAGTAACACTTTGGAAGCCATTAGCCATTGCTGCCTCTGTCATCTTATGTCTTTCTGTTGCTGGTCTTTATTTTAACGCTTCAACAAAGAACAATGAGCAGTTAGTGAAATCAGTACCCCCTGCCGCCACCGATCACGCTCCCGGTAAAAACAAAGCAGTGCTTATCCTGGCTGATGGCAGAAAAATAGATCTGACGGAAGCGAAAAGTGGGGCACTGACTGTTCAGGGTGAAACACAGGTCATTAAAACTGCGGCCGATGAGCTGGTTTATGATGAAAATAATGAGAATCCGGTTAACAGTCCGGTAGCGATCAATACACTCGTTGTACCTCAGGGGGGTCAATATACTTTAACACTTCCTGACGGCAGTAAGGTGTGGATGAATGCAGCGTCCACTTTACAATTCCCTGCCCGGTTTACAGGAAATAAAAGAGAAGTTTCTTTAACTGGTGAAGCCTATTTCGAAGTGGCTAAAAATGCGAAAATGCCTTTTAGTGTAAAACTCAATAAAATGCAGGTTGAAGTGCTGGGAACACACTTTAACATTATGGCCTATGCAGATGAACCGGTAATCAGAACCACTTTATTAGAAGGATCAGTAAAACTAACCAATAGTAATGGTCAGCAAATGCTGAAGCCGGGACAAGACGGCATCTTGGGCAGCACCAACCGCTTTAAAGTTAAATCAGCTAATGTAGAACAGGCAATGGCCTGGAAAAATGGTCAGTTTATTTTCGATGATGAAGACATGCCGGCCATTTCCAGAAAGTTATCCAGATGGTACGGAGTTACTGTTACTGATCAGCGTCAGCAAAAAGGCCTTACTTATACCGGGGCGATCTCCAAATATAAATATGTTTCAGAAGTGCTGAAGATGCTGGAAATGACCGGTACCATGCACTTTAAAATTGAGAATGATAAAGTAACTATCAAACCTTAAAGCGTAACACATCACATAAATTATAACACACCTCAAATCATATATTTTATACACCAATCCCACAACCTATAAGATGAATTTTACAAACAACATGTCCGGCAGATTTGCCAGAGTCATGAAACTCACGTTTTTATTCTTGCTGGTACTTACCCTACAGGTAAATGCGGTGGCAAGAGCACAGCAAATTAATCTCCATGAAACAAATGTTTCTATGGAAACGGTATTGAATAAGATTAAAGCGCAATCCGGCTATAAATTTTTATTCAATAACCAGATGATCGCAGATGCAGGTCCTGTTACTGTGAATGTAAATGGAGTAACATTGGCGCAGGCTTTAAACGCCTGCTTCAAAAACCAGCCGCTTACTTACGAACTGATTAACAATACAGTAGTGCTGAAGCGCAAAATAATAGTTCAGAAAACCATCACCGGAAGAGTTACTGATGCTGCCGGACAAGCCTTGCCTGGTGCAAGTGTCTATGCAGAAAAAGACAAAAAAAGAGTAGTCACCACAGATCAGAATGGTGCTTTCACCTTACAGGCAGCAGCGGGTGATCAACTGATTGTTAGGATGATCGGGTTCCAGCAATATTCAGTGCTGATCACAGAGCAGTCAAACTACCAGGTGATCCTGAAGGAATCCAGCGAAGAACTAAATGAAGTAATTGTTACTGCATTGGGTATCAAAAGAGAAGAGCGGGCTTTGGGTTATTCCGTATCAACGTTAAAAACGGAAGACTTGACTAATGCAGTGTCTAATAACTGGACAAATGCGCTGACAGGTAAAGTGGCTGGTTTGAACCTGATCAAATCAGGTGGGGGACCAGCAGGATCAAACAAAATCATCCTTCGCGGTGAGAATGCGCTGGGTGGTAATAGTGAGGCCTTAATTGTAATAGATGGAATGATCACCAGTTCCAGCAGCGGAAGATCAACAGGAACAGGTAGTAATGCTTATCTATCAGCAGATTCACCGGCAGATTTCGGGAACAGTCTTGCTGATATTAACCCGGATGACATCGAATCAGTATCCGTATTGAAAGGACCAGCGGCTACAGCATTATATGGCTCGAGAGGTGGAAATGGTGCTGTTATTATTACCACTAAATCGGGCAAACTGAACAGGGGATTAGGGATATCCATTAATTCCAATACTTCTATAGAAACGATTTCCCGCTGGCCGGATTATCAGTATGAATACGGACAGGGTGATGCCGGACAGGATCTTTATTATTCTTACCTGGCGACTGCAGATGGGGCAAGTACAAGAAGTACCAGCTCTGCATGGGGACCAAAATTTGACGGACAGTCTTATTACCAATATGATCCTGTAACCCGCACGACCAGTGCAGAACGTTTGCCGTGGGTACCATATCCTGATAATCACAAAGATTTCTTTCAAACGGGAATGACATTTTTAAATAGTGTCGCTTTGGACGGGGGAAATGACAAAACAACTGCACGTTTATCGGTGACCAATCTGACAAATGAATGGATTATTCCGAATACCGGTTTTACACGTAATACTGTGGCACTATCGCTAACGCATAAAGTGAATGATAAGTTACAGATTGCTTCAAAAGTAAATTACACGAATAAATATTCAGACAACCTGCCTTCTACAGGTTATAATAATCAATCGATCATGTACTTCATCAGGGGCCTTACGCCTAATATGAATATGGATTGGTTTAAGGATTATTGGTTGCCTGGTCAGGAAGGAATTGCACAAAACAGGCCGTTCAGTAGCTTGCTGGATAATCCTTACCTCATTGCGAATGAAATGCTGAACAAATCCAACCGTAATAATGTGGTCGGTAATGTGAGTGCTACCTATAATTTCCTGAAAAATCTGAGTCTGATGGTAAGAACCTCAATGGATCTTTCCTATGATGCCAGATCACAACAGCGTCCCTTTAATACAAACAAATACGTAAACGGGATGTACCGTACGACTAATATTTTCAGTCAGGAAATTAACAGTGACTTCTTATTGAGGTACAATGATGAGTTCCTGGAAAAATTTGATTTTAGCATCACGGCAGGAGGAAGCCAGATGCAGAACAGGTATCAGCGCGACGAAACACGGGCTGATCAGTTATTGTATCCTGATGTATTTACTTTTGCCAACTCCAAAAACGCGCTGATTGCCCTGCCCTACAAAAGTCGTTTGGCTTTAAACAGCTTATACACCCTGGGATCTTTAAGTTACGATCGCTTTTTATATATGGATGTGAGCATGCGGAATGACTGGTCAAGTTCGCTTGCCTCGCCAGTGTCGACAGATAATGCATCCTTCTTTTATCCTTCGGTATCTTTCAGTGCTATTTTGTCAGAAAAACTAAAACTACCAGATTATATTTCCTATTTAAAACTTAGAGCTTCTGCTGCCAGTGTAGGAGGAGGTACCGTTCCTTATACTACAGCATATGCCTATAATTCCACGCAATTTCCCGGAAGTCTGGCCAATCCAACCGTAATTCCAAACGAGGATCTGAAGCCACTGCGTACAAATTCCGTAGAACTGGGTATGGAAATGAAAATGTTTAATAACAGGCTTTCATTTGACGTAGCAGTTTATAACAACAGCACCTTCAACCAGATTTTTACTTCTCCAATAGACAGGTCTACAGGATATAATTCTATGGTGGTAAATGCCGGTGAGGTCGTAAACAGGGGATTAGAGATTGCCGTTAATGGTACGCCGATTAAAACGAAGTCTGGTCTAAACATGAATTTCTATGCAACCTTCTCTGCAAATAAAAATAAAGTAGTATCCCTTACCGACAGTGCCAGCTCACTTATATTGGCGTCTGGCCCACGTGGTACAATTGAAGCCAGAGTAGGCGGAGGTATGGGGGATATTTATGGATTAGGTTATCTGAGATCGCCGGATGGAAAAATCGTTTATTCCGGAGGTTATCCTGTTTTGGATCAGACCACCAAATATTTAGGGAACTCTACCGCTCGCTTTAAGACAAGTATGGGTACCAATATTACCTATAAACATTTTAACCTGAACCTTTTATTTGATGCCCAGTTTGGTGCAAAAGCCTACTCGCTGACGAATGCTGTATTGTCTGAAGAAGGTAAACTAAAGACTACACTGCCGGGCCGCTACAATGGAATTATTGGCGACGGTGTGGTGTTAAACGCAGACGGATCTTATAGTCCGAATACTGTTGTGGCACCTAATATTGCAGCCTATTATAAAGCACATTTTGTACGCGATAACGTAGAATCAAATGTATTCAGTACTGATTTTATCAAATTCAGAGAAGCCAGGTTAGATTATAGTTTTGGGCCGAAACTGGTCAAACGTCTCGGTTTACAGCGCGCTACAATAGGTGCATACGGTCGTGATCTCTTTATGTTCACCAAATGGCCGGCTTTCGATCCGGAATTCGGTACACTAGGTGCAGAAGGGGAGATTTCTGCAGGTTTCGAAAGTGCACAGTTTCCATCTACACGGACTTTTGGTTTAAACATTACCATAGGTATTTAATTTTAAGACATACAATCATGAAGATAAAATTCAACAATCTGATTATACTGCTGGTTATAGCAATTACGCTGACCACAGCTTGTAAAAAGGATTTTAAGGAGCTGAACACAGATCCGAATAAAAGTACAGCGGCATTACCTGAGGCATTACTTACACCAGCGCTATGGGATGTAGTTACCAAAAATAACAACAGGGCCTTACGCCTGACGAATGAACTGATGCAGGACCACGTTTCTGTCTCTGACGGAGATGAGATTCATCGCTATGTAGTCCGTCCGGCAGAGTCTGATTATATGTGGAACAACTGGTATTTACAACTGACAAACTTCAGGGATATGTACACCCGTTCTAAAGAGCTGAACAGAACCACACATATGGGAATGGCACTGATCTGTGACGTTTTTGTCAGCTCATTGCTCACGGATACTTTTGGTGATGTGCCTTATAGTGAAGCTGCTATGGGCAAGGATAAAATTTATCAGCCAAAATTTGATACGCAGCAGAACATCTATACAGATTTGTTCAGAAAACTGGAAGAGGCAAATACGCTGCTGGCAACGGGTACAGCATTAACACCTGAACAGCTTTCTTATGACCCGCTATATGGAAGAACTGTAGGAGCTACTTCCGCTACAACGATTGCTAACTGGAGAAAATTTGGTAATACACTTTACCTGCGCTTGCTGCTTAGGGCTTCTGCAAGACAGGAATCTAATGCAATAGCCAAAATTGCCGAGATCGTGAATACGAACAGTGCAAACTACCCGGTTTTTACCAGCAATGCAGAATCGGCCGTAATCAGATACTCTACTACGCCGCCATACACTTCAGCATTTTTTAATTACAGACCTTTTGATTTTAGCGGGGATAATGGCTTAACAGAGTTTTTTATCAATACACTGAATAACTGGAATGATCCGCGCCGTCCGCTATGGGCTACACAGGCAAGTGGTACTTATACGGGCATTCCAAGCGGATATGTGAGAGGACAGGTACCTGAGCGCCAGTCAGCCTACAACAACAGTTTAATTAATGAGCCGCTTTTGGGAAATATCATCAATTACCCGGAACTGCAGTTTATGCTGGCAGAAGCTGCGGTAAAAGGGTATATCAGTGGAGATCCTAAAACTTATTATGATAATGGAGTTGTCAACGCAATTACCTTCTGGGGTGCGGCGGTTCCGGCTGATTATTTCAGTAATACGGTACTGGCCTGGAATGCAGCGGATAACATTGATTTTAAAATGGAGAAAATCCATCTGCAGAAATACTACACGTTGTTTTTTACCGACTTTCAGCAGTGGTTTGAATACCGACGTACGGGACACCCTAATTTACCAAAAGGAGCCGGACTGCAGAATGATGGTAAGATGCCGGTGCGTTTAAAGTATCCCGTCTTTGTTCAGTCAGCTAATGGTGCTAATTACTCGGCTGCAATAGCTGCATTCGGACCAGATGATCTGAATACAAAAATGTGGTGGAATAAATAATCAAGCTATAATTATGAAAAGAATATATACAGTTATCATTGCCCTTTTGATTAGTGTTTTGATACTTAACTCCTGCAAAAAGGATATTAACCCTTCAACAGGAACCCTAAATTCATTTGCAGCATTGTATGTTGTTAAGAACGCCTATAAAGGCGCAGATGTGAACCTTAATGCCGAACTGTTGTCTGGCGCAACGACTACCGGCGGTGTGGTGATTGCTGGTGCAGAGAGTCACAACCTGCCTGCAGGTGCTTTTGTTATTCAGAACAGCAGCCGTGGACTTTCCCGGGGAATAGTCATTGATCTTGGTCAGGAAACGATCCCTTTTGTTGCGGGAGATTCCGTAGTGGTAGATCTTACCGGTGCGACACTAAGTAAAGTGGGTGGTTCTATGCAGCTGAAAGGTATTTCAGCTTCGAAGATTACTAAAATCAGCGCCAATCATGTGATTGTACCAAAATCAGTAAGTATCGGTACGCTTGAAGCCAGTTTTGATGTTTATGAAAATACCCTGGTAAAAATCACTGCAGATACCAAACCATTACCTGCTACAGGAGATACCTATGCTGGTAATAAAGTACTAGATGATGGTTCCGGAAGTACTATCGTGTTGCATACACAAGCCGGTGCCGAGTTCGCCTTAAACTCAATGCCTGCCAGTGCAACTTATACAGGTATCCTGACCTATGGAAATGAGAACAGTGGTTATGGAGGTGTCAAACAATTGCGGATCAGAACCATTGCCGATGTAGAGAATGCCAGCGGACCTATTTATCCGAACTGGCCGGAAAGTTTTGAAAGTCCGGATGCCACAGTAAAACCTTCTTACAATATGAATACTGTTGCTGTTCCGGATAACAGCATCAACCTGAAAACGGGCAGCTGGAAATTAGAGCAGTCTATATTGGGGAATTTAAATGCCAACCGTGATAGAATCAATGCGCCAGGAGTGCAATGTATCCGCATGCAGCAGGGCTTAAAAGTACCGGCCTACCTGCAGATGAATTTCGATCTGGAGAATGGAGCTTCTAAAGTTACGTTCTGGCAGGGTGCCTATTCTACAGATGTAAGCAGTACATTCAGGTTAGAATATTCTACAGACAGCGGACTGAGCTGGATTGCAGCTGGTGCTGATTATAAAGCTGCAACAGGAGGCTCAAAACAGGAAACAGTTACGCTGAACATCAAAGGTAAAGTACGTTTCAGGATCACGAAATTAGGTTTAGGTGCCAGCAGTGTTCCCACTGTATTAAACGGTAGATTATGTATTGAAGACATTGCTATCTATTCCAATTAAAAGATATTTATTTAGAACATGAACAGAAGGTTATTTATACAAAAATTCGGTTTGTTGGGAGCGGGGATGCTGGTCAGCCTCCAGGCCCTTCCTTACGCTTTATTAAAAAGGGATAAAACCGTAAAAGGCCGGGTGACCGATGGAAAAAGAGGCATAGCAGATGTGGTGATTTCTGACGGTTATACGGTGATTAAAACCGACAGAAAAGGGAACTTCCGCTTTACTGCACATGAACATGCCGGTTCTGTATGGCTGAGCACGCCTGCAGGTTATGAATTCATAACAGAAAATCATATTTCCAGGCACTACCATATTTTAGGAGAGGGGAATGATTATGATTTTCAGCTGAAACGCTTAGATAAAAAAGATGATCAACATACCTTCCTGATCTGGGCAGATCCGCAAGTAAGGAATAAGAAAGACGTAAAACAGATGATGGAAACTTCGGTTCCGGATGTGCAGCAGTTATTAAAGTCTTTTGATCAGGATAAATTAGTACATGCCATTTGTGTAGGCGATATTGTATGGGATAATCATGCGCTGTTTGCTGACTACAACCTGGCTGTAGCACAGATGGGCATTCCGTTTTTTCAGACGCTGGGCAACCATGATATGGATTACCGTAAAGGAGGAGATGAAACTTCTGATGTGACTTTCAAAGCGGTTTACGGGCCAACTTATTATTCTTTTAACCGTGGAGAGGTGCATTACGTAGTTATGGAAAATGTACGTTACCTGGGCAGGGAGCGTGAATATGATGGCTACATCACAGCAGAGCAGTTACAATGGCTGGAAAAAGATCTTCAACAGGTATCAAAAGATAAATTACTAATTATCAATCTTCACATCCCAGTGCATGACGGGGTTAAGAACAGTGCGGATTTTTATGCGTTGCTTACCGGATTCAAAAAGGTACATGTGATGTCGGGACACACCCACTATAACCAGAACGTGATCAAAAATGGCGTGTTTGAATATAACCATGGTACTGTATGTGGTGCCTGGTGGACAGGTGCGATCTGTGAAGATGGTACACCACGAGGTTACGGTGTTTATGACGTTAATGGTACTGACCTGAAATGGTATTATAAATCTACAGGTATGGACAGGACTGATCAGATCAGCATCACGCTTGAAAAAGCAGATGAAAAACTGAAAGTGACAGCCAATGTATATAACTGGGATCCTGAATGGAAGGTGGAGTATTTTATTGATGAACAGCCTATGGGCGCATTGAAAAATGAAATTGGTTATGATCCCGAAGCGGTGAGGTTGTATAAGGGAGACAAATTGCCTGTGGGCAGAACTTTTCCGGAGCCCAGACTGACAGATCATATCTTCACAACTCACATAGCTGCTGCAGTGAGGAAGATCAAATTTGTCGCCACCGATCGTTTCGGCGAAACTTTTTCTAAAGAACTTAGTGTATAATATAAAAATATGAATTAATGAGCCGGCTAAAAATGGCTCATTAATTCTTCAAGATCTTTGATCTGCCATTCCACATCAGCAGGTTTATCCTTGTTCAAAGGATTAAAGAATATCGCTTTCATTCCAAAATCCTGCGCACCACGGATATCTGCCTCCAGACTGTCGCCAATCATAATGCTTTCCTGTTTCAGTGCGCCTGCCTTTTGCAATGCATATTCAAAAATTGCCCGATCAGGTTTATTTACACCCACATCCTCAGAGATAATTACATTGGAGAAGTAGGGGTTTAAATTACAGAGATCCATTTTAGTCAGCGTAGTCTCTTTAAAACCGTTGGATATAATATGTAAGGTATACTTGTTTTGTAAATAAGCCAGTACCTTCTCTGAACCAGCGAACAGGTTTCTTTTTGTCGGGCTGATACGCACATAATCTTCTTCAAAAGCATGCGGAACACTTTCCGGAGCCACACCCAGCTGGACAAATGTCTTACTGAACCTTTCGGACCTTAATGTCTCTTTGGTGATGCGGCCCATGTGGTATTCCGCCCATAGGAGCTGATTGTTCTCGGTATAAGTTTCAATAAATGTTTCACAGGATGTCAATCCAAGTGTGTGTAAGGCATACTGGTTATATAATTCTGTCAGTGTTTCCTGTGCATTTTTATCAAAGTCCCAGATCGTATGGTCCAGATCAAAAAAGATATGTTTAATCATTAGTTGTCAAATTCTATTTAGATTTTCGTTCCATAAGCAAGATCACCTGCGTCCCCAAGCCCAGGAACAATATAGGCTTTGGTGGTCATTTCTTCATCTATAGCACCAATCCATAACCTGGCCTGCGGTAAGTTTGCCTGTACATGTTTAATACCCTCTGCACTGGCAATAGCTGCTACGATGTGTAACTCCCTGATCTGATATTGTGCGATCAGTTCTTTACAGCAGATCACCATACTCAGACCCGTGGCCAGCATCGGGTCGGCCATAATAATTACCTTATCCGTAAGATCTGGTGCAGAAATATAATCCACCTGTATTTCCACCTCACCGCTATGGTGCGGCTTGCGGTAAGCAGAGATAAATGCAGACTCTGCCTGGTCGAAAATATTGAGGAGACCCTGATGCATAGGTAATCCTGCCCTCATGATTGTAGCTAAAACAGGTTGTTTTTCCAGTTGCTGTGATGGTGCTATCCCTAAGGGTGTTTTGGTCTCTGTAGGCGTATAGCTAAGTGTTTTACTGATTTCCCATGCGAAAAATTCGCCCAGGCGTTCCAGATTCTTACGGAAACGCATCGCATCACGCTGGATATTTTCATCGCGTAGTTCGGCGATAAAGATATTGGCAATAGAATTAATTTTACTCAGGTTGAATATCATCAGGTAAAGATAAAAAATCGGAAAGCAATTGTGTATAAAGTCTTCTTCCAATTTTACCCTTGCCCGCATCCGGCAGCGTCTCTTTATGCCATACGATATAAAAACTACCGCTCAAAAGCTGTACATGCTGGATCAGTGCGCCCCATTTGCTCAGCGTAGCGTCTATATTGAAAGTTCTGTTACGGCCCAGCATCAAATCATTCACAGCAATCGGATGGATACGCAGGTGGGTCGTTTTCTCCAGCTGCAGATCGTACCATAAGAACGGCGTGCATGTCCCTGCTCTAAAGCCCGGAGTATTCAGGTAGCCCATCCTGTAATCATTAGCCACACCATTTTTTAACAGTTCAAGATAACTGTTTGGCAAGCTGACCTGACGGTTATTATCCTGATCTATCTGCTGCGCAGGCTGTGTAAAGTAGATGGGTTTTAACTGATATTTTTCATGTTGTCCATTCAGGAATAACTGCAGATTGGTCGTCTTAGCAGGTACAGGAGCAGATTTTTTGATAAAAGGTAACCTTTCCAGAAAACGGAAAGAATGTTTGATAACATCCATCAGATTCCGGTCTAAACAGTCATGCATACAAATCAGCGGGTGGAATTCAAAAGTCTTTTTGCCAAAATGAAGTGAGGGATATCGTTTCAGCAGTATATTTTTCAGCATCAATGCCCAGCCATCTATAACGGGGAATTCCAGCAATTTCAATTTGCTCTGTAAACTGTATTCAACGGGATAATAGGCGTCAGTTCCTGCCTTAAAAGGCAGATATTCTTCAAAGCGGCTTACAAAATAAAATGCCGCTGCAAAAACATCAAAGGGTAAACTGCTGTTATCAACTGCAAAAGGCACAATCATGTCACCGAAGGTGGTCGTTTTTATATTCGGCCGCACGATGGTATGAGAAAGAAGAAGATCTGAGTTTTTAAAAAATGGCTCATTTGATACCGGTTGATCAGCGTAGGTAATCTTGGGCAGCGCAGAAGATTTGAACTCAGCAAGATTGGAACTAAAGCCAACTTCTGTTTTCAGGATATCGCTGAAGATAAAGTTAAATACATATTTTATCCTCGGTGTAAGCAGCGGAACATAAACCAGTAGTTTCATGATGTCTATAAATTTAGGATATAATCACGACAATTCAATACATCAATAATTCTTATATTTGATATTCTATGAAATTTCAACTTGTTTCAGATTATAAGCCAACGGGTGATCAGCCTGCTGCGATTAAGCAATTGGTAGAAGGTGTAAATAATGATGAACATTATCAGACCTTGCTGGGTGTAACGGGTTCTGGTAAAACTTTTACCGTAGCCAACGTAATCCAGCAGACGCAAAAACCTACGCTGATCCTGAGCCACAATAAAACACTGGCAGCACAGTTATATGGAGAATTTAAGCAGTTCTTTCCTGAAAATCAGGTGAATTACTTTGTTTCCTACTATGATTATTATCAGCCTGAGGCTTATATGCCCAGCAGCAATACTTATATAGAAAAGGATTTAAGTATCAATGAAGAGATTGAAAAACTACGACTCAGAACTACCTCTGCACTGATGTCCGGCAGAAGGGATGTCATCGTTGTCTCTTCTATTTCCTGCATCTATGGTATGGGAAATCCGGAGGATTTCTCCAGATCTGTATTCCGTTTTGCGGTAGGAACACGTATTTCGAGAAATACTTTTTTACATAGCCTGGTAGAAATTTTATATGCAAGGACCATTACTGATTTTAAGCGTGGTACCTTCAGGGTGAAGGGGGATACGGTAGATATTTTTCCAGCCTATCTGGATAACGCTTATCGCGTATCTTTTTTTGGTGATGATATTGAAGAGTTAAGTGTCATTGACCCGGTAACGGGTAAAACTTTGGAAAAACTGGAAGATATGGCGGTTTATCCGGCAAATCTCTTTGTGACACCAAAGGACAGGTTCACCTCTTCGATCTGGGGTATCCAGGAAGAACTGGAACTGCGGAAAAATCAGTTGCTGGGCGACCGGCAATTGCTGGAAGCCAAACGTCTGGAAGAGCGGGTGAACTTCGATATAGAAATGATGAAAGAACTGGGATATTGTTCCGGTATTGAGAACTATTCGAGGTTCTTTGATGGCAGGTCGCCGGGAATGCGTCCCTTCTGCCTGCTGGATTATTTTCCTGATGATTACCTGATGGTAATTGATGAAAGCCACGTAACTGTACCGCAGATCAGGGCAATGTATGGGGGTGACCGCTCCCGGAAAATGTCACTGGTAGAATATGGCTTCAGACTGCCTTCGGCATTGGATAACAGACCCTTGAATTTTGAAGAATTTGAGCGCTTAGCGCCGCAAACGATATATGTAAGTGCCACGCCTGCAGATTATGAACTGCAGAAATCGGATGGTATTATCGCTGAACAGGTGATCCGGCCGACAGGCCTGCTGGATCCGCTGATTGAAGTGAGGCCAGCGGTGAACCAGGTAGATGATTTGCTGGACGAGATTGATAAAACGATCAAGATGGGCGACCGGGTGCTGGTGACTACGCTGACCAAGCGTATGGCGGAAGAGCTCACCAAATATATGGACAGGCTGAACATCAAATGCCGTTACATCCACTCTGAAGTGAAAACACTGGAACGGGTGGAGATTTTACGGGGCTTGCGACTGGGTGAATTTGATGTGCTGATCGGGATTAACTTATTGAGGGAGGGACTTGATCTACCTGAAGTTTCATTTGTGGCCATTCTTGATGCCGATAAGGAAGGGTTCCTGAGATCGGAGCGTTCTCTGATCCAGACTATTGGTCGTGCTGCACGTAATGACAGGGGCAGGGTGATTCTTTATGCAGATAAAATCACGGATTCTATGGCTGTTACGATGGATGAAACAAACAGGCGCCGCGAAAAGCAGATTGCCTATAACCTGGAGCATGGTATTATTCCTAAGACTGTCGGCAAAAGCCGGGAAGCTATATTGGAGCAAACATCAGTACTGGATTTCTCTGAAAATACAGAACGCAAAAAAGCTTATGTTGAGGTGGATCAGGTCAGTATTGCTGCGGATCCGATTGTACAGTATATGACTAAACCTGAGATGCAGAAATCCATTGACAAAACGCGTAAGGATATGGCCAAGGCAGCGAAGGATATGGATTTCCTGCTGGCAGCCAGGCTGCGTGATGAGATGTTTGCCATGGAGAAGGTATTTGAAGAAAGATTTGGTAAAACTATTGTGAAAAGCACATCATTATAAATATGGACGGTAAAAATAGGGCGGATGTGTATCCGGGATTAGAAGTAGACATCATTTTAAAGAAAGATCAGCGCAGCGGAAAGTTAACCAGGGGAATTGTGGCTAACCTCCTTACTTCGTCTGCATTTCACTCCAGGGGGATTAAAGTACGTTTGGAAGACGGTCAGATAGGCAGGGTTGCCGAAATTGTTGAGGAAGATTAACCGAATTATTTATATTTGCTTATTAATTGAAAACGAATGGGGTGGTTAATTAAATTTCTTTTTATCGCGATACTTGTCCTTTGGGTCATCAGAGTGCTGTTAAGACTGGTTTTTCCAATGGTGTTAAAAAATATTTTTGGAAAGATGCAGCAGCAATCGGGTCAGTATGCACAGCAACAGGAGCAGCCTGCACGGAAACCTGAAGGATCTATATCTATCGACTACGTACCACCACAGCCTAAACAGGGAAATGCAGATAAACTGGGCGATTTTGTGGATTATGAAGAGGTAAAATAAACTATTTCAAAAATCCATAAATATCCCTTCTTAATCTGCGTCATTTTCATATTTTTGGGGTTAGTTTAAATCATAAACAAACCTTAATGAATAGTTGGTTAAAAAGGAATGGCATACATCTGGCCATCAGTGCGTTTTTTGTAATTATCTGTTTCGTCTATTTCAGTCCTGTTCTGCAGGGTAAAGCTCCTGCACAAGGCGATGTTTTGCAAGCTAAGGCGATGCAAAAGGAGATCATGGATTATAAAGCCAAAGATGGCAAAGGTCCGCTCTGGACCAATGAGATGTTTGGCGGGATGCCTGCTTATCAGATCTGGGTTCAGTATCCGCTTAACCTTACAACCTATGGTATTTCTTTAATCAAAGATACTTTTCCTGATCCTGTAGGTACTGTTCTGTTATATCTTCTGGGTGCGTATTTATTGTTCTGCACCTTGAAAATCAATCCATGGCTTGCTGCTGCGGGTGCAATTGCATTTGCTTTTACCTCATATAACTTTATCATTATAGCTGCAGGTCACAGTAACAAAGCACTGGCGATCGGTTTCTTCGCGCCAATACTGGCGGGGATTATCATGACATTGAGAGGCAGATACTGGATGGGTGCAAGTTTAACTGCGCTGTTCCTTGCTTTAAATATCAGGTCTAATCATATCCAGATGACCTATTATTTCTTATTGGCCTTACTGATTTATATTGGCATTGAGATTTATCACGCTGTTAAAGCGAACCGTACAAAGGAACTGACCAGGGCACTTACATTTTTATTTGCTGCAGTATTGTTATCTGTAATGGTAAACGCCAGTAATTTATGGACAACTTACGAATATGGTAAGGAGACGATTCGTGGTAAATCTAACCTGACCAATGATAAAACAGAGCCTGAAAATGGTCTGCCTAAAGATTACGCTTATCAATGGAGCCAGGGTATCGGAGAATCATTCACCTTCCTGATTCCTAATTTATACGGTGGCGGAGCAGAACGCCTGGATGCTAAATCCAATGTAGCTAAAGAAATCATAGCAGTAGGTGCTTCACCTGAGCAAGCAGTAGATTTTGCGCAGCGTTTACCAGTTTACTGGGGCGATAAGCCATTTACAGCCGGACCCTATTATTTTGGATCCATCATCTGCTTCCTGTTTGTGTTCGGATTATTTATTGTACGCAGTCGCATGAAATGGTGGATTTTATCCACTACCATACTATTCATGTTCCTGTCCTTTGGTAAAAACCTGCCTTTCATATCCGATCTTTTCTTCGACTATGTACCCTTGTATAACAAGTTCAGGGCTGTAGAATCTATCCTTGCTGTGGTAGGTCTGCTTTTCCCGATTCTTGCCTTATTAGCTGTTAAAGAAGCACAGGACGGGCAGTATGACCAGAAATATCTCGTGAAGAAGCTGACCTGGTCGGCTGGTATAACCGGAGGTTTCGCTTTATTGATAGCGATCATGCCAACTCTATTCTTCAGCTTTAAAACAGCAGAACATCAGCAGTTTATTGTTTCCTTAACACAAGCATTCAATAATGATGCAACGGTAGCCAATAAGGTTGCCAATGCCTTAGTGGAAGACAGGATAAGTCTGGCCAGAGCTGATGCATTGCGCACTTTACTGTTTGTACTGATTGGATTCGGTTTAACCTGGGCATTTATTACAAAAAAGCTGAAAGCAGAAGTTGCTTTCGGAATTATTGCTGTCGTGATCTTATTTGATATGTGGCAGGTGGATCGTCGTTACCTGAACAATGCTAACTTTGTCCCTAAAAGCACATTGAATGCACATTATCAGCCAAGAGATGTGGATACATTCATTATGGCGGATAAAGATCCGAACTTCAGAGTTTACGATGCTTCTATTCCAACATTTACGAGTGCTGACGCTTCTTATTTCCACAAAACAGTTGGTGGTGCCCACTCTGCACGATTGAAGCGTATTCAGGAGCTGATTGACCATCAGTTTACAAAAAGTGTGAACCAGGATGTACTGGATATGTTCAATACCAAATACATCATCACACAGGATCAGCAAAATGGTTCTTACAAGATGCAGCGTAATGCTACGGCAGCAGGAAATGCATGGATTGTAGAAAGTGTGCAGTTTGTGAAGGACTCTGATGAGGAAATGAAAGCGATCAGTAGTTTCGATCCTAAAAAAGAAGCGATTGTAGATATGCGTTACAAAAACCTGATCGATACCACACGTGCTGGTGTAGGCGGGCCGACAGCTTTCATCAAACTGGACAGTTACCATCCGGATCACCTGGTTTATTCTTACAGTGCGCCGAGAGATGTAATTGCTGTATTTTCTGAAATCTATTATGATAAAGGATGGAAGATGTTAATTGACGGTGTGGAAAAACCATACTTCAGAGCAGATTACGTATTACGTGCTGCACAGCTGGAATCAGGTAATCATAAAGTAGAGTTTATATTTCACCCTACTTCTTATTATACTGGAGAAAAAATCTCCCTGGCAGGATCGTTACTGTTACTTGCCGGACTGGGTTTTGCTTTCTACAGTGAAAACAGAAAGAAAAAACTGGCTTAATCAGCTGCTAAAATAATTTAATACAGAGCCTGTGTCATTTAAGATGGTACAGGCTCTTTGTATTTTGTTGATACCATAATGTTTTCTTAACAGCTTGTTAACCTGTTTATTGCATTTTTGTATGAACCAACTGAATCCTATGGAAGAAGTCATTATTATAGTGTGTGTAATTGCTTTACTAGCCTTCTTCTTCAGTCCATATGAATTGACAATAGACGAAGATGACGTGTAAAAGAGAAGTAGATATCGCTGTAATTTCTGATGTTCATTTAGGCACTTACGGCTGCCACGCTAAAGAACTCCTCAAATATCTGAAAAGCATTAAACCGAAGATGCTGATCTTAAATGGAGACATCATCGATATCTGGCAATTCAGCAAGCGATACTGGCCTGAAACACATATGAAAATTGTCAGGAAGTTGATGAAATTTGTCATGGAAGGTGTCCCTGTTTATTATCTTACTGGTAACCACGATGAGCTGCTGCGTAAATTCGCAGATATGCATCTTGGTTCTTTTCACCTTCAGAATAAATTAGTCATTGAAATAGACGGCCAGAAAGCATGGTTCTTTCATGGGGATATATTTGATGTAACTATGCAGCATTCCAAATGGCTTGCTAAACTGGGTGCCGTTGGATATGATAGTTTAATCCTGATCAACAGTATGGTAAACTGGGGACTGAAGTTATTCGGACAGGAAAAGATGAGTTTTTCCAAAAAGGTAAAGGCACAGTTTAAAGATGCGGTTAAGTTTATCAATAGCTTTGAGCAGACTGCGGCAGAACTCGCGGCAAAGAATGGTTATGGTTACGTGGTATGCGGACATATCCATCAGCCGGAAATGCGTACAGTAAAAACAGAGGATGGAGAGGTGGTTTATCTGAATAGCGGAGACTGGGTGGAGAACCTTACCGCGCTGGAATATAATGATAAAAAATGGACTGTTTTTAAATACGACCATAAGGACTTCCAGAATGATGAAGCAGAAGACGGGATTCTTTCTGATGGAGAAAATCTTCATAGTAAGCTGGATATCAATATTTTACTCGAAAAGATAAAATTAGAGATTGTCTAGTTTATAAAAATTACAGATATTCGGTCAGAATGAAGATACTTTACGCTATTCAGGGTACGGGAAATGGCCATATCAGCCGTGCACGTGAAATTGTACCTTTGTTACAACAGCATGGTGAGGTAAATCTTTTAATCAGTGGTACACAGGCCGATGTGAAACTGAGTCAGGAACTTACTTTTCAATTACACGGATTCAGCTTTATCTTCGGAAAAAAAGGCGGAGTGGATCATTATGAAACCTGGAAGTCGATGAACCTGCCGCGTTTTGTACGTGATATGCGCAATTTACCTCTTAAGGATTATGATCTTATTCTGAATGATTTCGAACCTGTAACCGCGTGGGCCTGTAAACTAAAAGGCATAGAGAGCGTAGGACTGAGTCACCAGGCCTCATTCCAGTCAAAAAAAGTTCCTCAGGTAAAAAGTATCAGCTGGGCCCAGCTGGTGATGAAATACTACGCACCTGCTACCCATTACGTAGGATTTCATTTTAAAGCCTACGATGATTTTATCCATACGCCGGTTATCCGCTCGGAAATAAGAGAGCTGATTACCAGTAATCTTGGCCATTATACCGTGTATCTACCTGCTGTAGATGATCAGATTCTGGTACCTATACTGAAAAAAATACCGGGCGTAAACTGGCAGATTTTCTCTAAACATACCAAAGTGAGCTTCACAGATCAGAACGTCAGTGTATGTCCTGTTAACAATGAACAGTTCAACGCGAGTCTGGCGAGCTGTGAGGGATTGTTTACAGGAGGTGGCTTTGAAGGTCCTTCAGAAGCATTATACCTGGGCAAAAAACTGTTGGTTGTACCTATGAAGTTCCAGTATGAACAACAATGTAATGCATTTGCATTAGAAGAAATGGGTTTGCCTGTCATCTGGGGGCATGATAAAAACTGGCTGCCGATCATTCAGCACTGGGTGGAACAGCCGCAGGCGCATCAATTTCATTTTCCAGATGAAACAGCTGACGTAATTGCGCAAGTTGTAAATCAGTTTGCCAGATAAATTTCTTTACTTTGCCGTTCTATTAGAGGCATGATCAATCAATTCAAAACATTAAATCCAATAAACCTGCTGCTGCTGTTCGCGTATACTTTTTTTATGCGTATAGCCATTTTTGCGCATCTGCCAGAAAGATTGAATTTTGAATTTCTGGAATCCTACACGAAATTTATGGTGCAGATTCCTATTGGGGAAGATTTGCCGGTAGCACTCAATATTTTTATTGCTGGTATGCTGATCTATATCCAGGCACTGATTTTCAATAGAGTGGTGAATAACCATGCGCTGCTGGCCAAACCCAGTTTCTTGCCCGCCTTGCTTTATATTACCGGGGCAAGTTTGTTTGAGCCTTTTCTGATCCTGAGTCCAACGCTGATCTGTAATTTTATGCTGATCCTGGTGATGGATAAACTGCTGCGGATAGGGAAATCTCCCAATGCCATTATGATCATGTTTGACGTGGGGATATTTATTGCTATAGGGACGTTAATTTACTTCCCTTTTGTGGTGATGTTATTGCTCATCTGGTTAAGTCTGCTCTTATACCGTTCGTTTTACTGGCGTGAATGGGTTTCCGGATTAATAGGTTTTCTGATTATCTTCTTTTTTCTGGCTGTATTTTATTATTGGAACGATAACCTCACCATGTTTTATAAAATCTGGCTGCCTTTGAAGAATAAATTCCCGTCGGCTTTTAAAATACAATATAATGATTATCTGGTGCTTGTGCCGGTAGGGGTAATGATGATCCTGGCCACTATCCGCCTGCGTGAAAATTTCTTCCGGAGTTTTATCAGTACACGAAAAGCATTTCAGATGCTCTTTTTTATGTTTCTGATTGCTATCCTGAGCTTTTATACCAAGCCGAATTTTAAGCTCTATCACTTTCTGTTGTGCGTACCTCCCGGGGCAGTGCTGCTTGCTTATTATTTTTCTAACGCTACAAAACGCTGGTTCTACGAAAGCCTGTTCCTGATTTTAGTTTTGGCGATACAGGTGTTTTTGTTCGTTTAACTTTTTTTAACAATTTGACAGCTTGAAACTTGGTAAAGATTAATAGCTTTGCATGATGAAGGTTGGATTAAGCAATGCATAATCTTGTTATAGATATCGGCAACACAAATAGTAAAGTCGCTGTTTTTGAAAATAGATTGCTGGTGTTTTTTCAAAGTGCAGACCTGCCTGAACAACAGATGCTGGCAGATTTGATTGATAAATATAGCATAGCGCATTCGGCAGTGTCAAACGTTAGACAGGATGTTGCAGAAATAACAGCTTTTTTAAAAGAAAATACCAGCTTTATTCAGTTTTCAACACAACTGAACACAGGAATAAAGAACTTTTATCAAACACTTTCAACATTGGGACAGGATAGATGGGCAAAAGTTATTGCTGCGCATCATATTTATGCCGGATTCAATTGCCTGATTATTGATGCAGGTACGTGCATTACGTATGACCTGCTGAATAATGAAGGGGAGTACTATGGAGGGAGCATCAGTTTGGGTATCAGTATGCGGTTTAAGGCTTTAAACCATTATACAGGCAAGTTGCCACTGGTGGAATGGGATAAAGATGCAGTGCAGATTCCGGATGGTACGGATACAATTAATGCCATTACCAATGGTGTATTACAGGGTGCAATTAACGAGGTAGAGGGCTTTATAGCACTTTATAATAAAAATAACAAAGACCTTAAGGTACTGATAACAGGGGGCGATGCGACTTTTTTGCTAGAACAATTAAAAAACAGCATCTTTGCGCCTCAGATTATACACGATCCCTATTTGGTATTAAAAGGATTAAACGAAGTCATTGCATTTGAACATGTACAAAAAGATTAATTATATTACTGCAGTTTTAGTTCTGCTTGCCAGCATTTCAGTAAACGCACAGATTACTACACAGTCGCCATACTCAAGATTTGGAATTGGAAATATCAAAGGAACACAGCTTCCCCAGTTTAGGGCAATGGGCGGCATTTCTGCGGCTGTCAACAAGCCGTCGACAGCATTCAATAACAATATGATCAATATGGAGAATCCGGCATCATTTGCAGGAATCACCGCTACTACTATTGATATTGGTATGACCGGTTCATTTACCACCTTAAAAAACGCAAATGGTACTAACTCCAGTTTTAATGGTGCATTGAGCCATGTCGCATTGGCTTTTCCTGTAACGGCACACTCTGCTTTCAGTTTTGGGATTATGCCTTATTCTGAGATTGGCTATAATTACATAGAAAAGGGAACAATCAGTAGCGCAGATCCAAATAATCCTGCCAGTACGGATGTAAATTATTTGTATTCCGGAGAGGGAGGTTTAACAAAAGCGTATATCGGTTACGGTTTCCAGATTGCTGATCACTTCAGATTAGGTGGTAATGTGGAATATCTTTTCGGTAATCTGATAGAAAACCGCTCATCAGAGTTCGCGCTGGATCCTACAACAGCGGCTCCGCATTCGCTGAATACCCGTTTACAGAATAAAAACAGCATCGGCGGGATCAGCTTTTCTTATGGTGCACAATATGATATTCAGCTGGATTCCAAAACATCAATCAACTTCGGTTATTCAGGTTCATCTCCTTCCACAATTAACTCTACCAATACCTTTCTGGCAACCAAATACCTGAATGATGCTAACGGCGATGAAGTAGCGGTTATACAAACTGTAGATTCAGTAGCAGGTGCACAAAGAAAATTAAAATTGCCATTAGTACATACTTTTGGTGTCGTATTTCAAAAGAACGACAGGTGGTTAATTGGTGCCGATTTCAGAATGGGCAATTGGTCAAAATTAACGATCAACTCCGTAAATCAGGGATTGCAGGATACCAAAGGCGTTTCCGTAGGGGGACAGATCACGCCGGATTTCGCTGCTATCAACAGTTATTTCAAGAGAGTAGATTACCGTTTAGGTTTCTCTTATGATAAAACTTATGTAAAGCTGAATGATCAGGACATTAAAGATATGGCGATTACATTCGGTGTGGGATTGCCTTTAGCAAGACCAAACTATGGATTAGCCTTTTATAAAATGAACTTCACTACAGAATTGGGTCGCAGAGGAACTACCAATAATGGCCTGTTACAGGAAACTTATATAAACTTTCATTTAGGTTTCACCTTGAATGATAAATGGTTCAGGAAGTTTAAATTCGATTAATGCTAAGCTCACGTATAATATCTTCTGTTGTTATATTGTGCCTTATACCGCTTCTTTTCAGTTCATGCAATGAGGATGACCTGAAAAGAGCGGCAACTATATCTGCTAAAAAAGTAACCCTTTCAAAAGACAGGTCATTAGACGTGGAAATTGTCTTCAGTGATTCTGCCGTAGTCAAAGCAAAAGGTTTTGCCCCTGTGCTTGATCAGGTAAATCCATCTGTAGGTAGCAAATACCAGGAGATGCCCAAAGGGGTTAAGATTACCTTTTTTGATCCTTTCCAAAAAGTAACGGGAACTATTGTGTCTGATTACGCAATCAGAAAGGAAACCGAACAACTCACGATTTTCAGGAAAAATGTAGTCGTAGTCCGCGAGGAGCTCACTTTTAATACGGAAGAGCTTACCTGGGACCAGCGTAAAAAGATGTTCTTTTCGCCGCGTGGAATTGTGACAAAACCTGATGGTACCATTTTAAATGCGATCAACTTCAGAGCACCGGAAGATTTCAGTACACTTGATTTTGAACAGGGATCAGGAGAGACCTATCTGAACGGCGGATTAACCCCATAAAAGGGCTATTTCTCAAATCGTATTCCCCTTACTTATAAATACTTATTCAAATACAATTTATTGTTTTCTTTTTTTACCAAAAGTTGTATCTTGCGCCCTCTTAAAAAAATATAAATAATAGATATTATGGGTTTAATGACATTTTTGCGGAATCGCGCAGGCTTTATCTTAGTCGGGGCTATAGGTTTTGCAATTGTTGCATTTTTAGTAGGTGATGCAATCAACGTAGGTAAGCCTTTCTGGGCAGCATCTCAAAAAGTGGTGGGATCTGTTGATGGTGAAGAAATCAGCATCGAAGAATTTGGAACTAAAGTAGATCAGAACTTACAACAGTTCAAACAACAATATGGTGGCAGTGCCAATCCGCAAATGACAGCTATGGCTGTTGAAAATGCATGGAACGGTGAGCTGGCTAATATCTTACTTAGCAAAGAATATCAGCGTCTTGGTCTTGATGTATCCAGTGAAGAGCTTTTTGATCTTTACTCAGGTAAAAACCCAAGTCCGCTGATCGTACAATATTTTGGTAATCCTCAGACTGGTCAGGTAGACCGTGCTGCTGTGATCAATTCATTGAAACAACAGGCTTCAAACCCACAGTTGAAACAACAATGGGATTTGCTGACTACAGAAATTAAAAAACAGTCGTTACAACAAAAATATGGTAACCTGCTTAAAAACTCTGTTTATGTAACTTCTCTTGAAGCGAATGATGAATATCAGAACAGGAACAAACTGGCTAACTTCAATTATGTAAGCCTTGCTTATGCGAGTATTACTGATGCGTCTGTTAAACCAACGGAATCTGATTATTCAGATTACTATAACGCACATAAATCAATGTTCGACAATCCTGCTGAAACACGTTCTTTTGACTATGTTTCTTTCAGCGTGAGTCCCACAAAAGAAGATACCGCTGCTGTTAAAGCAAGAGTAGATAAATTGGCGGAAGACTTCAGAGTATCAAAAAGCGATTCACTATTTGCAGCAATTAATTCTGATGTGAAAGTTCCTTTCACTTATATAGGTAAAGGTAAACTGGATCCTCAGCTGGATTCAGTAGTATTTGCTTTGCCTGCAGGAAGTTTCTACGGACCAGTATTCTCCGGGAACTCTTACAAAATGGTTAAAGTAGCAGATGTACGTTTTTCTCCTGACTCCGTTAAAGCAAGTCATATCTTAATTGATGCGGCTAAAATGGGCGGTGCAGATAAAGCAGTTAAATTTGCTGATTCGTTAAAAACATTGGTTCAGAACGGAGCTAGTTTCTCTGCACTGGCTAAAATGTACAGTGTTGACGGTTCAAAAGATAAAGGCGGAGAGCTGGGTACTTTTGCACGCGGACAAATGGTGCCTGAATTTGAGAATGCAGCATTCAACGGAAAAACGGGTGATCTTAAAGTGGTGACTTCACAATTTGGTGTGCACCTAATTAAAATAGAAAACCAGATTGGTTCTTCTAAGGTGGCAAAATTGGCCTATATAGAGAAAAGCTTGTTGCCAAGTACTAAAACTCAGGATGCTGCTTATAAAAAAGCAACTAACTTCCTTGCTGAAGTTAAAGGAGACAACTTTAGCGAAGTAGCTAAGAAAAAAGGATATACTGTAGGTGTAGCAGATAGAATCACCGGAAGTCAGGGTTATGCTCCGGGATTAGATAATCCGCGTCAGCTGATCCGTGATGCCTTCGGTGCTGATAAAGGTGATGTACTTGCAGAGGTTTACAAAATGGACAACGCCTATGTGGTTGCTCATGTAACTAATATCAAACCTAAAGGTGTTTTGCCATTGGAATCAGTAAAGAAAGATATTGAGCCTTTGGTGATCAATGCGGTTAAAGCAAAAATGCTGATCGAGAAAATTAACAAGGCAGGAGCTGGTAATTTAAACCAGTTGGCACAGAAATTAGGAACAGCGGTAATGCCGGTTCAGAATATCGTGTTTGCTAATCCTATTGTTCCGGGTGCTGCACAGGAAAACAAACTGATCGGAAGTGTATTCGGCTCACCGGTTGGAAAGTTATCTAAGCCTGTTGAAGGTGAAAGTGCTGTATACGTATTTACAGTGAATGGATTTACTAATCCTGCACCACTTGGAAATACTTATAAACAAAAAGAATCTATGCTTCAGGCTATTGGTCAGCGTTTACTGGGAGCTGCATTTGCAGCATTACAGGAAAAAAGCGAGATAAAAGACAATAGGGTGAAATTCTATTAATCTTATTTAAGTAATTTTGAAGCCGGAAGTAATGTGACTTCCGGCTTTTTTATTTTACGGAAATGGATATTCAGGAAAATATAGTCAATAAGGTTGCTGCCAGCGGTTTGATTACTTTAAATCTGGAGCAATATTATCATCCGGGAGCGCGTGTAGTGTACGACATTAAAGAAAATCTTTTCCACGGACTGATGTTGAGGGAAAAGGACTTCAGGGAATTTATTAAACTGCATGACTGGTCGGTTTATACAGGCAAAAATGTAGCTGTGATCTGCAGTGCTGATGCAATTGTACCCACCTGGGCTTATATGTTGCTTGCGGTTAAATTGAAGCCTTACGCCAATGAAATTGTGTTTGGTGGATTAGATGTGTTGGAAACGGTATTGTTTACAAAAGCAATGGCTAAAATAGATTTATCAGCTTATCAGGATCAGCGTGTCGTGATTAAAGGTTGTGGTGATTTGGACTTGCCTTTATCTGCTTATGTGGAAATCACCAGTTTACTGATGCCGGTCGTAAAAAGTATCATGTTTGGCGAACCCTGCTCTACAGTTCCGGTCTATAAAAGAAGGGACTAATTTTTTGGATTGCTTTTTGTTTAACCAGGGTATGAGGAAATTATTTCTGTTAACTGTACTTTTAATTACCGCATGCCAGCTCTCCGCACAGGAACTTCCTTTGCAGAAAGAACCTGTTTTCAAAGCGGGAGAGGTATTGGAATATAAATTGAAATATGGATTTATTACCGCTGCTGAAGCAACCATAAAAGTATTGAATTCGGATCTGAAATTTAATAATAAACCGACTTATCAGCTGGTTGTTGATGCAAAAACTTCCGGCACATTTGATGTCTTCTATAAAATCAGGGATCACTATGACTCCTATATTGACAAAACAGATCTTACCCCTTATTTCTACCAGGAGAATGTCCGGGAAGCCAGTTATAAGCGACAGGATAAAGCAAGGTTTAGCCAGGATGCTAAAAAGGTCGTGTCTAACCGTGGTACTTTTACCACGCCGACCACTCAGACTTTCGATCTTGTTTCTGCCTATTATTTTTCACGTAGTCTTGATATTTCAAAGCTGAAAATAGGCGAACAGTTTAAACTGAACTATTTTCTGGGCGATAAAATCCAGCAGCTGGAAATAAAGTATGTGGGTAAGGAGGTTGTCAAAAGTAAACTGGGCAATATCCGCTGTTTAAAATTCAGCCCTTCTATTGATCCGGGGCGAATCTTTAGAAAGGATAGTAATTTGTATCTTTGGATCACCGATGATGGCAACAGGGTGCCTGTAAAGGCTCAGGTAGAGATTATAGTGGGTGCGGTGACCATGGAGATTAAATCAGCAGCAGGATTGAAATATCCGCTGGCTAAAGAAAAATAATAATAAATGATAGAAGTACAAAACACACTCATACACGAAGACATTATAAGCGAAAGTTTTGTATGTAACTTGAATAAATGTAAAGGTATTTGTTGTGTAGAGGGTGATTCAGGTGCACCACTTGATGTTGCCGAGACGGCAATACTCGCTGATATATATCCCAAAATAAAACATCTTCTTGCGCCTAAAGGGATAGCCGCGATTGAAGCATACGGCACCTCTGTAGTGGACCAGGACGGGGACCTGACTACACCTTGTGTGGACGGGAATAAGGAATGTGCCTATGTCACCTTTGAGAATGGAATTACCAAGTGTGCCATTGAGAAGGCACATGAGCAAGGTATTGTAGACTGGCAGAAACCTATTTCCTGCCATTTATATCCGATCAGAATTACGCAATATCCGGAATTTGATGTGCTTAACTATGACAGGTGGCATATCTGTTCTGATGCCTGTACTTTTGGCAGAGAGCTTAAAGTGCCGGTATATACTTTTCTGAAAGGTCCGCTGATCAGAAAATATGGCGCCGACTGGTATGCCGAATTAGAAAATAGTGTATCTTCAAATCTATAACCATAAAACCAACAAATTTTGAAAGGAATAATTTTAGCAGGGGGTAGCGGCACCAGGTTGCATCCCTTAACTCTTGTAATGAGTAAGCAAATGATGCCGGTTTACGATAAACCGATGATTTATTACCCGCTGTCCACTTTAATGCTTGCGGGAATAAAGGAAATACTGATTATCTCTACTCCTCATGATCTGCCTAATTTTGAAAAATTACTAGGTGACGGAAGTAGCCTTGGATGTAAATTCTCCTACGCCGTACAGGCAGAACCAAATGGTCTGGCGCAAGCTTTTGTAATTGGTGCCGATTTTATTGGTAACGATAAGGTGGCCCTGGTTCTTGGAGATAATATCTTCTATGGTGATGGTATGGCTAAGCTTTTACAGGCAAGTTCTGATCCTGATGGTGGTGTGGTTTTCGCTTACCGTGTTTCCGATCCGGAGCGTTATGGTGTGGTGGAATTTGATGAGCATAAACAGGCAATCTCTATTGAAGAGAAGCCGGTTGAACCTAAGTCTGACTACGCTGTCCCTGGACTGTATTTCTACGATAACAGTGTAGTGGAAATTGCTAAAAATATCAAACCTTCTCCACGTGGTGAGTATGAAATCACCGATGTAAACAGGGAATACCTGGAGCAGGGAAAATTAAAAGTAGGTGTGTTGAGCCGCGGTACTGCCTGGCTGGATACAGGAACTTTTGCGTCGCTGATGCAGGCCGGCCAATTTGTACAGGTAATCGAAGAGCGTCAGGGCTTAAAAATCGGTTGTATAGAAGAAGTGGCTTACAGGATGGGCTTTATAGATAAGGAGCAGTTGCGTACTATTGCAACACCTCTTGTTAAAAGTGGTTACGGTGCGTATTTATTAAAGCTGATCAAATAATTTACCATCCCCTATATTTTTCGAATGGATATCAAATCGCCCGGACTGCCTTATATAGGAGTCGATATTGGAGGCTCACATATTACCGCTGCTCATGTAGATGCAATAAATTTCAATGTAATTGAGGAATCATTAATCAGGACACGTGTAGCATCCACGGAGGGTGCAGAAGTGATCTTTAAAGCCTGGGTAGAAGCGCTTTCCCCACTGATTACCCGTGAGGGCAGAGATACCGTTAAAATCGGTATCGCTATGCCAGGCCCTTTTGATTATGAAAAAGGAATTTCACTCATGAAAGGTACTAAAAAGTATGATTCTTTGTATGAAATGAATATCCTCCAGACGCTTGCTGAAAAGCTGGCTATACCTCAGGAGAATATCTTATTCCGAAATGATGCAGAAGCATTCCTGCATGGTGAACTGGCTGCAGGAGCTGTGAAAGGCGCAAAACGTGCTGTCGGTATCACATTAGGTACAGGATTAGGATCTGCCAGCAATTGTCAGGGTACAACTGTCGATTCTGAACTGTCTTTTATTCCATTTAAGGATAGCATTGCTGAAGAATATATCTCTACCCGCTGGTTCTCTAAAAGATATCAGGAAATCACAGGTGAAGAGATCAAAAACGTAGAGTCTTTACTGGCATCCGCAGATCAGTCCGTAAAGAATCAGATTTTTAAAGAATTCGGTGAGAACGTGGCTGCCTTTTTAAATCAATTCATTGCTCAGGAAAAACCTGACGTGGTGGTTATAGGTGGAAATATTGCTAAAACATGGGATCATTTTATACCGGTTGTACTGCAGCATTTAGACGATAAAAATGTTGTTTTGAAACAGAGTACGATGTGGGAAGATGCGGCGCTAGTTGGCGCTGCATATACCTGGTTACAGGCTTAGATCTGATGATATAAAAAAGGGGCTGCTAAAGATAATTTCTTTGGCAGCCCCTTTTATTAGATGGCTTTTGTCGCTGTTCTTAGCCACTCACTTTCCTCTTCACTCAGTCTGCTCTTAAGCTGATCAAAAACTGAAGCGTTATAAGCATTGAGCCAGTCAATCTGCGATTGCTCCAGTAGCTCCTTTTTCACTATGCTGGTATTTATAGGGGCAATAGTTAAAGTTTCGAAGCCATAAAACTCATTAAATTCGTTTACCTCGATACTGATGGTTTGTACCAGATTTTCAATTCTGATGCCATGTCTTCCAGGCCGGTAAACACCTGGTTCAATAGAGGTGATCATGCCTTTTTCTACAGGCACAGGAATATTGGTCGGATTAAATACCTGGGGGCCTTCATGTACATTCAGGAAATAACCTACACCATGACCTGTTCCATGTCCATAATTGATAGCATAATCCCATAAAGGCTTTCTTGTAATCGCGTCAATCTGATAACCGCATGTTCCTTTAGGGAATTTTGCTTTGCAGCCATCTATCATTCCCTTAAGTACTAAAGTATAATCCGTTTGTTCTTGTTCCGTTGTTGTGCCCATCGGGATGGTGCGCGTAATATCCGTTGTACCGTAAAAATATTGTCCGCCGGAATCAACCAGGAACAGGCTTTCAGGTTTTACAACCGAGTTGCTCTCTGCAGAAGCAGAATAATGAGGCAATGCACCATGTGGGCCGTATGCACTAATGGTCGTAAAGCTGTCGCCGATAAAACCTTCCTGCTCTGCTCTGTAAGTACGTAACTGCGCTGCAGCAGATAGTTCAGTAATTTCAATTTTCCCAATATGTTCATCCAGCCATTTCAGAAACTTCGTGATCGCCACACCGTCTTTCAGCATCGCTTCACGTGTATTGTTTAATTCTGTCTCGTTTTTAACAGCTTTCAGATTTGTAGAAGGATTGGTTTCTTTAACCATTTTCACCGTAGCAGGTATCAGCTTTGCATAAGCAAAACAATTGCGTTTTGGATCAATAAATATGGAGCTGTTTGCTGGTATTTTAGTCAGTGTTTCTGCTATTTCTTCATAAGGTAAAACCTCTGTTCCGCTTTTAAGCAAGGTCACTTTTTCCTCGTCGGTCAACTTTGCAGGGTTGATAAATAGTTTAGCATGATCCTGGTTGATCAGCGCAAAGCCCAAAACTACAGGGTTATAATTCACATCTTTTCCTCTGATGTTAAATAACCAGGCAATATCGTCCAGTGAAGAAACCAGATGGTATTCTGCATTGCTCTTTCGTAATGCTGCTCTCACTTCAGTAAGTTTTGAGCTGACTGACTGACCAATATGTTCCTCTTCAATCAGGAATGCTGGTGTATCGGGTAATGGCGGGCGGTCTTCCCAGATCGGAGATAAATAATCTTTATCCACCAGTTTTATCTCTGCACCTGCAAATTGCTGCGTCAGCAGATCACCCAAAAGAATAGAGAGCAGTTTTTCGTTTGTACCAACTAAAGCACCTCTGTTCAGCTTCTCATTTAACCATTGTATATACTCCGGAGCATGTTGTACCTTTTGTTTTACCAGCTCAAAGCCGCTGCCGGCTAATTGTTCTGCTGCCTGCTCAAAATATCTGGAGTCGGTCCACAAGCCTGCAAAATCTTGTGTAATCACTAAAGTTCCTGCAGAACCCGTAAATCCTGAAGTAAATGGTATACACTTATAATGTTTAGGTAAGTATTCACTTATATGCGGATCAGCAGAAGGAATGATGTAGGCCTCTACATGATCAGTCTTCATTTGTTTACGTATTTCGCTCAGTTTTTCCTGGTATGTCATATGCAAATGTTCAGTATAGAATGATGAAGAACAAATTTAAGGATTTTATTTACACCCCTGAGACAAAGGGGAACAATGATTTTTTTCAGATAATTACACATTTATTTTGTAAAGTATCATTGAAAAACTACCTTACGGTTAATATCAATCATACCAATGCCAATCCTAAGCGTTGTTTGCCCTGCTTAGGAAAGGCAAAGGTAATCTCATCTTTTCCAGTAAAATCAGATCCTGCTCTTGAGTCGTATTTAAGACTAAATTCATGATGTCATTTCATTATAATTCATATACTTAGCAAGTAATTTTGATAATTATATATTATAAATCAGTTTTTGTTAAACATTGCATATTTATTTGGTTGTTTTGCTGAATATATTTTATATTTTTAACCATGATCATAGTTAAAACTCCTTAATTATCAAAAATGAACTTAAATATAGCGAAGAAAGTACTCTTCTTTATTTAAGTGAAGGGAGTATTGATGTGTTTGGTCAAATATATCAGTCTTATTGGTCTGTTCTCTATAGTTATGCTTATAATATTCTCAGAGATAAGTCGGTTTGTGAGGAAATAGTGCAGGAAACTTTTTTTTCCTTATGGACAAAGAGACAGCATCTGCAGATTACCCACTCTCTTAAATCTTATCTGATCACCGCCGTGAAGTTTCAAACTTTGAATTATATCCGTTCAGAAAAAGTGAGGCGTGATTATGCTGCCAGTTATTATGCTTTTGAAAAGTCAATGGCCGACAATTCTAATGAAGAAAGTATATATTTATCAGATTTAAAGGACTTAGTGGAGAAAGAAGTATCAAAACTCCCGCCTAAATGTCAGGAGATCTTCAGACTTAGCCGGAATGAGCATAAGTCCATACAAAATATCGCCGATATAATGAATATTTCTCATAAAACTGTTGAAAATCAACTCACGAAGGCGCTGAAACATTTAAGATCATCTCTTGGACACTTTTTTGTTGCTATGTATGTTGTATTTGACGTTTTGTCCTGACCATATACAGCTTTTTATTCTTATTTATTTCCAATTGTAAGTTTTTAATTCGTTTTTTTTAAAATAAAAATCATTTTGCGTAGGTGTTTGATTCTTTTGAACTGACTTACATATATAAACCATATAAAAGGTTTGAATTAGATGAGCGAAAAAGAATTTGATGTCCTGATTGATAAATATCTGAATGATGAGCTCGGTAGTGTGGAGAAAAATAACATAGAGCGCTGGCTTCATCATATTACTGATCAGAAAGCTGCAGATTTCTTAACGGATGCAGAAAAGGAAGAGTCGGGAATAAGGATCTATTCAAAATTAAGGACCAGTATTGAACTGAAATCAACAAAAAAGTCGTCTGCTATGGTGAGGAAATTACATCCCATTTTTAAAATAGCTGCATCGGTACTGCTATTTGGTATATTGGTATTTGTTTGCCGGAATGGCCTCAGGGATTTATTCAATATAGAGCGCTATGCCTCAGTCAGTAATTCCTCTTCACATATTACTAAAACGATTTTATCAGATGGAAGTATAGTCTGGCTAAAGGGGAAAAGTAAATTGAATTACCCTGTAAAGTTTAAAGGCAATCTGCGCACTATTGATCTGGAAGGCGAAGCCCTGTTTGAAATTGCTAAGGATCCGGTTCATCCATTTGTTATTCACTGCGGAGGATTAACTACCCGTGTGCTGGGGACCAGTTTTAATATTAAAAGTACGGGCAAAAAAGTAGAGGTAAACGTTCTAACAGGCCGCGTTTATCTAAGCTCAGCCAACTCAGCACCTGTTATTTTACATCCTTATCAGAAGGCGGTATATCTGGCCTCAAAGAAGGCGGTTGTTAAACAGGCAGAACCTGTGATGGAAGTGGCCTCTCTGATCAAAGGCACAGAATATAATATGCTTTTTAACGATGCCCGTGTAGAAGAAGTATTACGACGCGCAGAGAAGAAATTTGAAGTGAATATTACTGTTAAAAATCAAAAACTAAACAATAACCTGATTACTGCTGATTTTACAGATCAGTCGTTAAAAAATACCATATCCATGATGAGTGAAGCTTTTGATCTTGATTTCGAGATTAATGGTCAATCTGTGGTAATGGCAGCGAAAAACAACTAAAACAAACCTAAACCTAACTAATGAAATAGAATGCCTATGATAAAATGAAAACTCTCTTTACAGATGACAGAGGTGTTGAAGCCACCTCTGTCATCAAAATTCCCCCAATACTCCTGAATAAATAATTTTTAAAAATTACCCATTACGGTGGGGTAGGGGTCCTTTTGTCTCATTCAATCAGAAATTAACAAAAATCAAACAAATGTATGCAAAAATGTAAGGAAACGAAAAATGTTCTTTTAGTCCGGCTCATGCGGAAATCAGTTATAAGGGTTACCTCAGTGATGCTGCTGCTTTCAGGGATTCTGATTGCAAACAGTGCCCATGGAGAAAGCATACTTAATAAGAGGCTTACGGTTAAACTAAAAGATGTTACGCTGGAAGCAGCGTTAAACAATATCCAGAATAAAGTCAATGTAAAATTCGTCTATAGTTCCAGTATCATTCCCCTCAGCAGTAAAGTAACTGTAGATGCCAGTGAGGAAAAATTAAGTATCGTGTTAAACGGGCTGTTAAAAGAGCTTGATGTTAATTATAGCGTGAATGCCAGTCAGTACATCGTTTTAAAAAGAAACCATTCCGCATTTTCGGATACGCTGAACACCGGAGATTATCCGCTGTCCGCATCCCAGCAACATACCGTGTCTGGTAAAATAACCGAAAAGGCAAACGGAGCAATTTTTCCCGGTGTGAGTGTAATGGTTAAAGGAACAAAAACGGGTACCGTATCAGATAAAGACGGGAATTATAAAATCAGCGTTCCCGGCAATGAGAGTGTTCTTGTTTTTACTTATATCAGTTTTCAGGCACAGGAAATAGTGGTAGGCAGCAGCAAAGTGATCAATGTTCAGCTCAGTGAAAGTGCGAATGCCCTGAGTGAAGTTGTCGTTACGGCAGCTGGTATCAAGAGAGAAAAAAGTTCCTTGGGATATTCTGTGACCACTGTAAGTGCGGAAAAGTTGGCACAAAAATCAGAACCTGATCCTTTACGTGCATTAACTGGTAAAGTGGCAGGTGTAAATATTCAGTCTTCTGGCGGTGTTGCAGGGGGCGGTACAAATATTACTATCCGGGGTAACTCCTCTCTTAATGGTAACAACCAACCCTTGTTTGTGGTAGATGGTGTGCCTTTTGATAATTCCAGCTTCTCCAATGTGGGAACAAATAGCGGGGGCGGTTCTGGTGTCACCAACAGGGCGTTTGATCTTGATCCCAATAATATACAGAGCATGACTGTCTTAAAAGGAGCCGCCGCTGCAGCATTATATGGATCCAGAGCGGCAAACGGAGCGGTAATTATCACCACCAAAGCAGGCAAAAAAATGAGCAGAAAGGGTACTGAAATTACTTACAGTACAGCCTACGCGATTGAGAATGTTTCCGGTCTGCCAGAATACCAGACTAAATACGGACAAGGTACAAACAACGATTACCGTCACGGTACTTATGCTTCATGGGGACAACCTTATGCAGGAGTGGAAAGTCTGATTCCGACACGGGCGACTATTCCTCATCAACTGACCAGACAGTTTAGCTCGGCAGTTTTCCCACAGTTCTATCAGGCTGACGGAATTACACCGCTACAGGTTCCTTATAAATCTTATGCAGAAGAAAATGCTAAGAATTTCTTCAGAACTGGCAGTGTCTATGAAAATGCGCTTTCAGTTTCTTCAGGTAGTGAAAAGGGAAGTTTTAATGCCGGTTTTTCCAGGACAAATAATTCCGGTGTAGTGCCTAATAATGAGATTAACCGTACTTCATTCAATGTAAGCGGCAACATGAAACTGGACAATAAGTTTTATGTAAGCGGCTCCATGAATTATGTGGTTACAGACCAGAAAACCCCACCAATTGGCGGTGCGACAGGATCTATCATGTCTACGTTAATGTATGTGCCCACAAGTTACGACCTGACTAACTATCCTTACGAAAATCCGCTTGATGGCAGTAACGTATATGATTATACTGGTCTGGACAATCCATACTGGTCTACCGTACACAGTGTATCTACAAGCAATGTGGATAGATATTATGGAAACTTCGTATTGGGATTTGATCCGCTTCCCTGGTTAAATATCCAGAATACTGCAGGATTTAACGCCTATACAGACAGAAGAGTAAATGTAAGGGGAAAAGGCTCTTCTTCTTATGCTAATGGAAGTATAGGTACAGATGATATTTATCGTCAGGAATTAGACAACACTTTTTTGGTAACGCTGAATAAAAAATTGAACAGTGATTTGTCTTTAAGATGGATCCTGGGAAATAATATCAATCAGCGTATGACCAATCGCAAAGCTTTTTATGGTGACGGAATTATTGTGGCCGATCTGAATACGATCACCAATACCAGTTCTGTGACCCCCGTACAATTAACAAATAACAGGAATTTATTGAAACAACGCTACTACGCATTTTTTACAGATATCACTTTAGACTATAAAGATTACGCCTCTTTAAACCTTGTCGGTCGTAATGATATCTCCTCTACCTTGCCGGCCAATAACAGAAGTTATTTCTATGGCGGTGCAAACGGATCACTGATTTTTACAAAGGCATTAAAGCTGCCTGATCATATTCTGAATTTTGGTAAAATAAGAGGTGGATATACCCGTGTCGGGAACGAAGCCACTGCCTATCAGACGGCAGAATTTTACCTCATCAATTCTCCGCTTGGAGCAACTACTGGTCCGGGTGCTATAGGTACACCTTTCACAAGTGGCTCAACGGCTTATAATACGGTTACACTGGCCAATCTGCTTACCAACTCGAATCTAAAGCCTGAATTTATTACTGAGCTGGAGATAGGAACAGAACTACAGTTTTTCCATAGTCGCATCGGTCTGGATTTCACCTATTACAGCAAAAAAAGTACTTCACAGATTTTTGAAGTGACGGCAGCACCTTCGTCAGGTTTCACTACACAGATACTCAACCTGGGGCGGGCGACAAATAAAGGGATCGAAATCGCGCTCAATCTTGCTCCCTTTCGTAATCCTAATGGTTTTAGCTGGGATATTTCCACTGTCTTTACCCGCAACAGAAACGTAATTGAAGATCTAGGCGGATATGAAAAATTTGTATATGGCGGTGCCAATGGTACCAGCAGTGTGCATATGGTGGGCTCGGCCTATGGCCTGATTTATGGAACAGCTTATGCACGTGATGCCACCGGTCAGGTGCTCATCGACCCTAATACAGGTAAACCATTAGCTTCCGGATCATTGCAGGCTATCGGTAATCCAAATCCTGATTTTATTCTGGGTATCACAAACATGTTTACCTACAAAGATTTCTCCATGTCGGTTTTGTCCGACCTTAAAAAAGGAGGCGATATCTACTCTAACACTGTAGGCCAGATGCTTTCGAGGGGGGTGACCAGGGATACAGAAGACAGAGAATATCAGATTGTGTCACCGGGAGTACTTGGGAACGCCGCCACGTTACAGCCTTTATTAGATGCTAATGGGAATACCATTCCAAATAATGTAGCTATATCTTACGAAGATTATTTCTTTAACAATGGTTTAGGCCCCGGAGGTTTGAATGAAGGTTCCATATTTGATGCTACCGTATTCCGTCTTCGTGAAATTTCCATTGCCTATCAACTGCCAAAAAGCCTGTTGAAAAAGACACCTTTCGGGTCCGGATCAATCTCAGTCAGTGGCAGAAATTTATGGTATTACGCACCTAATTTTCCAAAATACACAAATTTTGACCCTGAAGTAAGCTCATTGGGTGTAGGTAACTCACAAGGATATGATAACCTTGCTGTACCAACAACTAAAAGATTTGGTGTCAACCTTAGGTTCAGCTTTTAAGAATTGAAATTAAAGTATTTAAACAGGTATCATATGAAATCGAGAAATAAAAAATACGTCCTCTTGCTAGCAGGCGTGCTGCTGATTGGCAGCTCCTGCAAAAAGTTTGTAGATATAAACGAAGATCCGAATAACCCTACTGTTGCGCAGTTATCTCTATTGCTGCCCTCAACAGAGATCTCAATGGCTGGAAACATGTACCAGCTGAACAGTGGTACATCAACGATCATGCAGCATACGGTATTTACCAGTAGTTTAAGTCGCTTTCAACAACAGGGAACAGATTTTGACAACTCCTGGGACGGCTTTTATAGTCAGACGCTAAACGATCTGGAAACGGTAATCAGCAGCGGTACAGCCCAGCAGCAATGGGGTTATGTGGCCATCGCTAAGTTTGAGAAAGCATACCTGTATAGCCTTATAGTAGATATGTGGGGCGATGTCCCCTACTCAGAAGCTGAAAAAGGGCAGGTATCTACCAGCCCGCCTTTAGAAAAAGGAGCGGCCATATATGAAAAGCTATTTGCCATTATTGAGGATGGGATTGCAGATGCAAATAAAATCACCGCCACAACACTGGTCCCTGCCACATCGGATATTTATTATGGAGGGAATAAGGTTTCCTGGGTCAGTATGGCCAATTCCCTGAAGCTGAAAATGTATAACCAGATCCGGCTGGTTGACCCAAGCAGATCGGCTACAGCAATACAGGCTTTAATTACTGGAGGAGCTACTTTTATCAGCAGCAATGCAATGGACTTCACCTTTAAATTTGGATCTTCACAAAATCCTAATAACCGCCATCCGTGGCACAGGGTAGAATACCAGTCGTCGAAAACATTTTACCAGAGCCAGTCATTCATCGACCTGATGTTTAACAATGATGATCCCCGCCTGAGATATTTCATTTACAGGCAAAACGCTACGGCCGGATTAAACAACGGGACCAGTAGTAATGGTTATTATGGCCGGAATCCCGGAGACGGTACTGCTGCTCCGGCAGATTTAGCCCGCAGGTCAACTTTCGGAATCTATCCGGCGGGTGGTCTATACGATAATACACCAATTAATAATCTTCCGTTAACCAATCTTTATCTTACCAATACAGGCGCCACAGGCACAGCCAAAGTCGTTGCCGTTACAGACGGTACGGGCGCAGGAGTATTACCTTTGATCACCAATGCAATGGTTAAGCTGATCAGGGCAGAAGCAGCCCTTACCTTAGCTACAGGCGAAGATGCCAGACAGCTTTTAGGCGATGCGGTAACGGCAAATTTGACCAGCGTGAGTACTTATGCAGTTTCAAATGGGGGGCTGGCTATACCGGCAGCATCAATCACTGGTTATTCAAACCGCGTGCTGGCACAGTATGATCTTGCTGATGCTGCCGGAAAACTGAATATCGTGATGACACAAAAATATATTGCTTCCTATGGAAACGGGATGGAAACTTTTAATGATTACAGAAGAACAGGCTTGCCGGTTTTGCGTACGCTTCTATCACCATTAAGTACATTTCCGCTCCGCCTTTATTATTCTCAGACAGAACTTTCTGCAAATACATCTTTCGGTGCTAATGCCAGTGCTATTCAGATTGCACAGCAAACCACGCCTGTATTCTGGGATAAATAAGTAATAGCTAACAATTTATGATGCCTGATTAAATTATAAACTAAATTATATTCCATGAAAAATTTTATACTAACGATATCATGCCTTTTACTGGGATTGAGTGCCTGTAAAAAAACGCATTACGAATGGGAAGATTATACTTATACTGCTGTTCCGATTGTTACGGTTGATACTGCAAAATCAGCATTGCCTACCCGCCAGACAGCCAAAGTGTCCTTTTTTAATCTGGCTGGCGCAAATGTTGCGGCACAGCAGTTTGCTTTTACGCTGGACTGGAATGGATTTGGCAGAGAAACGGTACAGTCAATTGAGGTCTACGTCGGTTATAACAATGCTGAATCCAGTGTGCCGGGATATCCTATCGTATTGTCTACTCCGGGCGGCGTATATCCTAATATTGCGCAGTTCCCTCTTCCCGGAAATGTTGGGACAACGGATAAACTGTATGAAACGGTAACGACGTTCCCTAAAACCTATACTTTCACTGCAGCAGAATTGTTAACGCTGACCAACAAGAGTTTGTCCACAGTAGCAGTGAATGACTATATTATCTTTAAATTCATTGTGAACCTTGCTGATGGAAGGAGAATAGCGGCATGGTTCAATAATATTTCTGATGAATCCAGAGGTGAGCCTGGAAATACCCGTACCGGTGTCAGATTCAAAAGGGTAGCGATCTAATATTTTAATTATAGCACAGCAAAGAATGACGAAAGGACTTATAAAAACAGCACTCATCGGATTAATTATGACTTCCACACAGCTGCTCTATGCTCAGGAAGGATCGCCGGAAGTGCGCACAATTGTTAGCGCATCTAAGAAATATAGCCAGGAAATGACCGGGATAGCTGGCAAACCTGCGGTGAAAAAAGCGTTTCAAACGCTGATAGATCTGCAGCCGGAAACATTGAAGGATCATATTTTATTAACAGAAATTCCCGCACCACCGTACAAGGAAATGGTACGGGCTAAAAAATATGCTGAAATGTTACAAGCTGCCGGTGCAGATTCAGTATGGATTGACAATGCAGGAAATGTAATCGCCCTGAGAAAAGGTAAAGGCGGTAAAAAAACAGTTGTACTCGAAGCGCATATGGACACTGTATTTCCTGAAGGAACAGATGTTAAAGTGAAATTTAAAGGTGATACCTTATTCGCACCCGGTATCGCGGATGATACGAGATCACTAGCTGTAGTGCTGAGTGTGCTTAAAACCGTGGAAAAAACAGGAATAGAAACGGATGCAAATGTACTTTTTATTGGTACCACAGGTGAAGAAGGGCAGGGAGATCTCCGCGGTGTAAAAAACCTGTTTAGCGATAAAGGACCGGGGAAGATCGATTCCTATATTGCAGTTGATGGAACCGATATCACCAGAATTGTAACCCGTTGTTTAGGTTCACACCGTTACCGTATCACTTTTAAAGGACCTGGGGGACATTCATCGGGTTCATTCGGACTGGTCAATCCGCATAATGCATTGGCCCGGGCTATTCATTACTGGGTCCTGGATGCAGATAAATTCAGCCGCGAAGATGGTGTGCGTGTGACTTACAATGTTGGGGTAATCGGCGGAGGTACTTCTGTAAACTCTATTCCATTTGAATCATGGATGGATGTGGATATGAGATCGGAAAGTAACGAAAGACTGTTCGCTATTGATAAATTATTGCAGGCAGCAATTCAGAAAGGGCTGGCAGAAGAAAATCAAATGAAGCGCTCAGGACCTGACCTTAAGGTAGAAGTGAAACTGGTGGGCGACCGCCCTTCCGGAACTGGTGATCCCAACTCTGCTTTTGTGCAGCGTGCAATTGCTTCAACTACTGCGCTTAAAGCTGAGCCAAGTTTAGAAGTAAGTTCCACCAATTCAAATATCCCTATTGCTAAAGGTGTCCCCGCTGCAACGATTGGCAGTGGTGGTAAAGCCGGCGGTGCACATTCTTTAGGAGAATGGTGGCTGGATGATAAAGGATATGAAGGAGCACAGCGTATATTGCTGCTGTTGCTTGCCGAAGCTGGTATAGCTAAATAATTTCGAAATTCAATTTAATAGATACAGAGTTATGATTAAAAAAGTTCATCAATTGCTGGTATTGCCAATGCTGTTTTGTGCATCGGTTATTCATGCACAGGTTGTCCCTTCACCTAAGGAACATTTTGGTTTCCATATAGGGGACGATTATAAACTGGCGACTTACACGCAGACTGAAGCCTATTTTAAAAAGCTGTCCGCCTCTCCGCGCACCAAGCTGGTAGATATAGGAATGACAGAGGAAGGCAGGCATCAGTATATGCTGATTGTGTCTTCACCGGAAAATATCAAAAAACTGAATCGTTATAAAGAAATCTCTCAGCAACTGGCACATGCAGATGGCCTGTCTGACGCAGCAGCAAAAGAACTTGCAGCAGAAGGTAAATCTGTGATCTGGATCGATGGCGGATTGCATGCTACTGAAGTAGTAGGTACTCACCAGCTAATTGAATCCATGTGGCAGCTGGTCAGCAGAACTGACGCGGAAACGATGAACATTCTGGAGAATGACGTGATCTTGTTTACCCATGCTAATCCAGACGGGCAGGAACTTGTATCAGAGTGGTACATGAGAGAAGCGGATACTTTGAAACGCAAAATGGACATCCCAAGATTGTATGAAAAGTATGTGGGACATGACAATAACCGGGATTTTTATATGATGAATATGAAAGAGAGCCAGAATATTAGTCGCCAGCTCTTTGTAGAATGGATCCCGCAGATCATGTATAACCACCACCAGAGAGGTCCGGCAGGTTCTGTGCTGGCAGGTCCGCCTTACCGTGACCCTTTCAATTATGTATATGACCCATTAATTGTGACCAGCATTGATGCGGTGGGTGCAGCGATGAACAACAGGTTAAATACTGAAGGTAAACCTGGTTATACACAGCGCGCAGGCTCACAATTTTCTACCTGGTGGAACGGGGGATTGCGTACTACTCCATATTTCCACAATATGGTGGGGCTGCTTACGGAAATTATCGGCAATCCTACGCCTGAAGATGTGCCTTTAGTACCCGAACGTTTAATTCCGAATGGTGCCACACCAAATCCGGTTGTGCCGCAAAAATGGCATTTCCGTCAGTCGATTGATTATTCGGTATCACTGAATTATGCAGTGCTGACCTACGCCTCCCGCTACCGCAGCGAATTGCTGTATAATATTTACCGGATGGGTAAAAATTCTATCGATCGTGGCAGTGCAGATCACTGGACGTTCTATCCGAAATATATAGATTCCATTCAAACGGCTTTTAAAAATGATAAGAAGGCTGTAAAAGACAGTTCAGCACAAGCGGGTGAATTCTCCTTCGGTCGTGAAGGGAATATCCCTGTTAAATATTTCGACCAGGTATTGAAAAATCCGGTTAACCGTGATGCACGGGGATATATTATTCCTGCGGATCAAACTGATTTCCCTACTGCTGTTAAATTTATCAACGCACTGATCCTATCCGGTATCCAGGTGCAGCAATCTACCTCAGCTTTTACAATTGCTGGGAAAAATTATCCGGCAGGCTCTTATATTGTAAGGACAGACCAGGCCTTCCGTCCGCATGTTGTAGACATGTTTGAACCGCAAGACCATCCAAATGATTTTCAATATGAAGGAGGTCCTCCTATTCGTCCTTATGATGCTGCGGGCTGGACATTGGCTTTCCAGATGGGTGTCAAATTTGACCGTATGATGGAAAGCTTTGATGGGCCATTTCAGAAAATACCATACGGTGTGCTGCAGTCGCCGGCCAGGCAGGTAATTGTAAATCCCGCTACTGCCGGTTATATCATCAGCCCGTCAGTTAACAATGCTTTTATTGCAGTAAACGACCTGCTGAAAGCAGGAACTAAAGTTTACCGGGTACCTGCCGGTATCAGCAGTATGCCTGAATATGGTCCGGGTACTTTTTATATTCCAGCCTCGGCTCAGGCGAAGACAGTCCTGACAAAAGCCTCTTCAGAACTGGGACTCAAAGTTTCCGGTATTGCAAAAACACCTGCAGGAATGGTGAAGATGGCACCCGTTCGTATTGCAATCTGGAACAACTATGGTGGATCTATTCCGGCAGGCTGGGTTCGCTGGATCATGGAACAATACCATTATCCTTATGAATTTATCTATCCGCAGCAGATCGATGCAGGGAATCTGAATAAAAAATATGATGTGATTGTTTTTGTAACCGGTGCAATTCCACCAGTGGGTGCTGCACCAAAACCAATGTATCCTGAAAGTCAGCCTAAACCAGATTCTATTCCTGCACAATTCCGTCCATGGACAGGAAAAATTACCGCTGCTAAATCTATCCCGCAACTTAAAAAATTCATGGAAGCGGGCGGTACAATCGTCACTATTGGTACCAGTACCAATCTTGCTTATCACCTGGGCTTACCAGTGCACAGTGCGCTGACAGAAAAAGGTGCCAATGGTAAAGAGCATCCACTACCCGGAACAAAATATTATATTCCGGGAAGTTTATTGCGTGCCAGTTTTGATACTGCAGAACCTGCTAATTACGGCATGCCAGCAGAGAATGATGTAGATTTTGACAGAAGTCCTGTATTCAAATTAGATGATGATGCCGCAGCAAAAGGACTAAAGCGTCTGGCATGGTTTGCAACAGACAAACCATTGCATAGCGGCTGGGCATTCGGCCAGGCTTACCTGAAAGATGGTGTTGCTGCTTTTACAGCACCTGTAGGAGCGGGCAAATTATACGCATTCGGACCGGAAATCACGTTCCGTGCACAATCGCAAAGTACATTCAGGCTGCTTTTCAATCAACTCTATAAAACTAAATAATCCTCGTTATACTGATTCAGTCCAACTCAATTGTTGGGCTGATCACTTCATCTTCAACAATAAAAAAGAAATTGTATGTATAAAAAAGCGCTGCTATTTGGTTTAATCTCTTCTTTTGGAATTAGTGTTATGGCGCAAAAGAGTGGAGATAAAGATAAAATTATCGCCTCTATACAAGCAAAGGAGAGCGAATATGCTAAAATTGCGCACCAGATCTGGGAATATGCGGAACCCGGATATCTTGAGGTAAAAAGTTCTGCCTTATTGCAGGAAGAACTGAAAAGTGCAGGTTTTGAAGTTACCTCCGGTGTCGCAGGTATTCCAACTGCTTTTATGGCCACATATGGCAGCGGAAAGCCTGTCATTGGGATTCTGGCAGAATATGATGCTTTACCCGGACTGTCAAATGTTAACGATCCGGAGCAAAAAGCAGTAATTACTGGTGGCGCAGGCCATGGCTGCGGACATAATTTATTTGGTACTGCATCTGTAGCAGGGGCAATAGCAGTGAAGGATTGGTTGCAAAAATCAGGTATAAAAGGTACTGTGCGACTTTATGGCTGTCCTGCAGAAGAAGGCGGATCGGGTAAAGTTTATATGGTGAGAGATGGTCTTTTTAATGATGTTGATGCGGTATTGCACTGGCATCCCGGGAATGATAACTCTGCTGCGATCTTCCCATGGCTGGCTAACAAAAATGCGAAGTTCCGGTTTTACGGGACTGCTTCACATGCTTCGGGTGCGCCGGAAAAAGGCCGCTCGGCCCTGGATGCAGTGGAAGCAATGGATCATATGGTGAATATGATGCGTGAGCATATTCCGTCAGATACCCGTATCCACTACGTAATTACCCATGGTGGAGAAGCACCCAACGTAGTACCTGCTTTCGCAGAGGTATATTATTATGTAAGAAATCCGGAAATGCAAATGGTAAAAGATATCTGGGACAGGTTAGTGAAAGCTGCCGAAGGTGCTGCTTTAGGTACAGGAACAAGGATGGAGTATGAAGTGATTGGCGGAGTTTATAATATGCTGCCAAACGTCACGCTATCCAAAGTGATGGACAATAACCTGCGCGTTGTGAAGGGCTTCTCTTATACTCCTGAGGAAAAGGTCTTTGCCCAAAAAATTCAGGCGACCCTCACAGGTAAAGCCAAAACAACACCTTTAGAAGAATCTACTGCCACAATTCAACCTTTCACAGTAAGTACTGTAGCTAGTGGTGGCGCTTCTTCAGATGTGGCTGATGTAAGCTGGACTGTACCTACTGCGGGGATTATGACCGCAACATTCATCCCGGGTTCTTCTGGTCACAGCTGGCAAAACGTTGCAGCAGCAGGAAGCAGCATTGGAGAAAAAGGGATGATCCTGGCCGCCAAAGCTATCGCGCTTTCTGCTTATGATCTCTTTAAAAACCCGGCGCTGATAACGGAAGCGAATAAAGAACTGCAAAACAGAAGAGGTAAGGATTATAAATACGAAGCGATGCTGGGAGATAGAAAACCGGCGCTGGATTACCGTAAATAATACAATACTATCGTATACAATTAGAAGTTATGTTATGAAGAGTAGAAATCGTTATGCATTAAATATCATTTTGGGAATGTCTGTCACTGTTGCGGCAGCACAAACTATTCCTTCTCCAAAAGAACAGTTTGGCTTTAATATCGGTGACGATTACAAACTGGCAAATTATACACAAACAGTTGCCTATTACAAAAAACTGGCAACCTCACCAAGAGCAAAACTGGTAGATATCGGCCTTACAGAGGAAGGTCGTCATGAATATATGATGGTGGTCTCTTCTCCTGAAAATATCAGGAAGCTGAACGAATATAAAGAGATCGCTCAAAAACTGGCCAGAGCAGAAGGGTTAACCAATCAGCAGGCACTGCAGCTTGCTGCCAAAGGTAAGGCTGTAGTATGGATTGATGGTGGCCTGCATGCTACAGAGGTGGTCGCTACTCAGCAATTAACTGAGACCATGTTCCAGCTGATCAGTCGCAAAGATCCCGAGAATATGCGCATACTCGACAATGTGATTGTGCTGCTTACCCACGCCAACCCTGACGGGATGGATCTCGTGTCTGACTGGTATATGAAAGAAACTGATCCCAAAAAGAGAAACAGCAACATCCCAACGCTGTATGAGAAATACATTGGTCATGATAACAATCGGGATTTCTACATGATGAACACCCGGGAAAGCACGAATATGAGTCGCCAGTTATTCCTGGAATGGTTTCCGCAAATTATGTACAACCATCACCAGCGTGGTCCCGAAGGCTCTGTTCTTGCCGGCCCGCCTTACCGTGATCCGTTTAATTACGTTTTCGATCCTTTGATGATTACGGGAATCGATGCGCTGGGTGCAGCGATGTATAGCAGGTTAAACGTAGAAAATAAGCCAGGTTATACGCGGTTGAATGGCTCCAGCTTCTCTACCTGGTATAATGGAGGATTGCGTACCACTACACAGTTCCACAATATGATCGGTCTGCTGACCGAAATTATTGGTAATCCTACTCCGGAAAAAATACCCGTAGTGCCGCAAAGGCTTATTCCTAATGGTGCTACACCAAACCCTGTATTGCCTCAGGATGTATGGCATTTCCGCCAATCAATAGATTACTCTGTATCCTTAAATTATGCTGTGCTGGATTACGCGGCAAGGCAGCGTGACCAGGTGCTTTATAACATCTATAAGATGGGTAAAAATGCTATCGACCGTGGTAGTCAGGATAACTGGACGCTTTCGCCAAAACGTTCATCAGCAATCACGGCGGCTTTCAACAGTGATCAGAAAAGTGCTGAGGACGGAGCTGCGGCAGCGGGAGATCCTATGGGATGGATGAGCAAAGCGCCTGAGATACCTGTGAAATACTATAATGCAGTGCTAAAGAACCCTGAACTAAGAGATGCACGGGGATATATCATTCCTGCAGATCAGGCAGATTTCCCTACAGCAATTAAGTTTTTAAATGCGCTGATAAAATCAGGCATCCTGGTGCAGAAAGCTACGGCGGAATTTAAAGTTGATGGTAAAAGATATCCTGCGGGCTCCTATATCGTGAAAACTGACCAGGCATTCCGTCCGCATGTGCTTGACATGTTCGAACCGCAGGATCATCCTAATGATTTCCTTTATCCTGGCGGCCCGCCAATCAGACCTTATGATGCCGCCGGCTGGACACTCGCTTTCCAGATGGGTGTGAAATTCGATAGAATCCTGGATAGTTTCAGTGGCCCGTTTCAGCGCATACCCTATGGTCAGCTCCAGGTGCCGCCTAAGGAATTGATTACTGCTGGTGGAAATGGATACCTGCTAAGTTCAAAAGTTAATAATTCATTCATCGTAGTTAACGATCTGCTTAAAGCAGGTGCAGCAGTTTACCGTTTGCCAAAAGGTGCTGCTGGTATGTCGGAGACAGGTACATTTTATGTGCCCGCGACTGCAGCAGCAAAATCCGTGCTGGAGCAATCGGATGCAAATCTGGGTGTAAAAGTAGTATCTACGAGTGATCGCCCGTCGGCAGCGAAGAAAATTACCTCATTACGTATTGGCCTCTGGGATATTTATGGGGGTTCTATCCCCTCAGGATGGCTGCGTCTGCTTATGGATCAGTTCCATTACTCCTATAACGTGATCTATCCAAAAGATATAGATGCAGGTGACCTGAAAAGCAAATATGATGTCATCGTTTTCGTGACCCGTGCAATACCGCCTGTAGGTGGAGAGGCAAATGACAGGAGAAGTTTATATGGCGACAAGACACCTAAAGCGGAAGATGTACCCGCAGAATTCAGAAAAATGATTGGAAAGATAACTGCAGAGAAATCTGTTCCTCAGTTGAAGTCGTTCCTTGAAGCAGGAGGTGAAGTTGTAACCTTGGGCAGCAGTACTAACCTGGCCTATCACCTGGGACTTCCTGTGCATAATGCGCTGGTGGAAAAGAATAAGGATGGTGAAGAAAAGCCACTGCCGGGCACAAAATATTATATTCCGGGTAGTATTCTGAGTGCCCGCGTTGATCCTAAGCAGCCAGCAGCATGGGGCATGCCCGAAGTAGCGGATATTAATTTTGATAACAGTCCCGTTTTCAGGCTGGATGCAAATGCTGCGGAAAAAGGCGTGGAACCCATTGTCTGGTTCTCCTCTGATCATCCACTGCGAAGTGGTTGGGCATGGGGACAATCTTATCTGAAAGATGGTGTTGCAGGTTTCACCGCCACGGTAGGTGCGGGTAAGTTATATGCTTTTGGTCCTGAAATCACTTTTCGGGGACAGGCACATGGCACATTTAAGTTGTTATTTAACCAGTTTTATGGAGTGAAAGGCGACTAAAATCAGTTCATATTTTTATGCAAAATTCCGCCTAAATCGTAATTTATGCGGAATTTTGCACGTTATAAGGCCATTTGACGTAATAAAAACAAAATCTCCGAGTTATAGGAGTTTTAAATTACCTTTGAAGCTGAGGAGAATAATATGGGATTGAAGATGCGTATAACGTACAAGGATATAGACTATGTGTACGAAATTTTGAATGGTTCCGCAATAAATAAGGAAACTACAGAATTGAAGATAATTTTAAATGGAGAGCCAATCACTTTAACAAAAGAGGATGGAAAGATCTGGATCCAGCAGGCAGGTGAAGTAACACTGGAGCCTGATTTTGCACAGGCCCTGGGAAGATCAGTATCCCTGCGCTACCGTATGTAAACTTATTTGTATTCTGTTTAAATAGCGTTTGGTACGCGGTTAGCAAAAACTTTTAAACAGAACTTCTGTTCATTTTTCATCAACCTAAAAAGATGAAAAACGCAACAGAAACAGTAGAGCTGCCGGAATATTATCCCGTTAGTCTGAAAGTTAACGGACAAGCTTACAACTTAAAACTACAGCCCTGGGTTAGTCTTTTAGACGCCCTCCGCGATACGCTGCAACTTAAAGGAACAAAAAAGGGTTGCGACCATGGTCAATGTGGCGCATGTACTGTTCTGGTAAATGGCAAGCGCATTAATTCCTGCCTGACCATGGCAGTGATGAAAGATGGGGAAGAAATTACCACCATAGAAGGTCTTGCTAAGGGAGATGAGTTACATCCACTTCAAAAAGCTTTTATTGAACATGATGCGTTTCAATGTGGTTACTGTACACCAGGACAAATTTGTTCAGCCGTAGGGTTGCTTAACGAAGGAAAAGCAAATAGTCTGGATGAAGTCAAAGAACTGATGAGCGGCAATATTTGTCGCTGCGGTGCTTACACGCATATCAACAGTGCGATTATGCAGGTGAAAGGAGAAACTGGAAATGAATAGTTTTTCTTATCATCGTGCAGACAATCCCGTTGAGGCAGTAAATAATGTAAAGAGCCAATCAGATGCTAAATTCGTTGCAGGCGGAACAAACCTCTTCGACCTGATGAAGCTGAATATCGAAAAGCCATCACATCTCACCGATATCAACCGGCTGGATCTTGGCAAAATTGAAGTACTTCCCAATAATGGATTGCGTCTCGGTGCCCTGGTTACCAATGCAGCTACAGCCTGGAACAAAGACGTAGAGGAAAATTATCCTCTTTTATCGCAGGCCATATTAGCAGGGGCATCACCGCAACTGAGAAATATGGCTACCAATGGTGGCAATACCTTGCAACGAACCCGCTGTTATTATTTTTATGACCTCGCCACACCTTGTAATAAAAGGGAGCCTGGCACTGGTTGCTCGGCGATTAATGGCTTTAACAGGATCCATGCGATTCTGGGTACTAGTGAAACCTGTATTGCCACACATCCATCCGATATGTGTGTAGCCTTAATGGCGCTGGATGCTAAAGTGAATGTAACCGGGGTGAATGGTGAACGCACTATTGATTTCGCCGATTTTCATCGCTTGCCGGGTAATACTCCTCATATGGACAATAATCTGGAGCATGGCGATTTAATTACTTCAATTGACCTTCCTGCTGATCATTTTAAAACGAACATTGCCTATCTTAAACTGCGTGACCGTCAATCTTATGCCTTTGCATTGGTTTCCGTTGCCGCCGCTTTAAAAATGGAAGGTAATGTCATTCAGGATGTGAGCGTCGCCCTCGGTGGGGTTGCACATAAACCCTGGAGAGACAGGCAGGCTGAGGATCAGTTAAAAGGTCAGCTTGCCACAGAGGCAGGTTTTCGGACGTTTGCTGAAACTGTATTGAGTGGGGCGAGGGGTTTTGGACATAATACCTTTAAAATCGAACTTGCTAAACGTGCAATTGTGCGCGCCTTAACTATGGCGTGGAAAAACGAATCTACTATCTTATCTGATCTGTCTAAAGCTTAAGAATATGAAGACCAATTATACAGGCCAGCCGGCAAACCGTGTAGACGGATCACTCAAAGTAACTGGTACAGCAAAATATGCTGCTGAATTTGAAGCAGAGGGTTTGCTCTTTGGCTATATCATCAACAGTACTATCGCAAAAGGGAAAATAAAAGAAATTGATATCAGCGATGCTATGCAGGTAGCTGGGGTGGTGCAGATCTTTACACATGAAAATGTTTCAGGCCTGGCTTGGTTCAATAAGAGTTATAAGGATATGGATTCTCCGCCGGGAGACCCCTTCAGGCCTTTATATGATAATAAAATACGGTATAACATGCAGCCGATAGGGCTGGTTGTAGCTACAACTTTCGAGGCTGCCCGTTTTGCGGCCTCATTGATTAAAGTGACTTATAAAGAAGAGAAGCTGGTCACCAATCTGCAGGATAATCTTCATCGCTCCAAAAAAGCACCTATGGGTAAAATAGGTTACGTACAGCCCAAAAGCCGCGGAGATGCGGAAAGTGTTTTTGCAAAGGCCGAATACAAGATTGAAGGAGAGTACGTACATGCAGCAGAGCACCATAATCCTTTGGAGATGTTTGCTACCACAGCCATATGGGAAGAAGATGGAAAAGTCACCCTCTATGACAAAACACAGGGAGTAAGTAACGTGCAATTGTATATCAGTAATATTTTTGGTCTGTCGCTCAAAAATGTAAGGGTAGTCTCTCCTTTTGTTGGCGGTGGTTTCGGGTCGGGTTTGCGACCGCAATACCAGGTTTTCATGGCTACGCTGGCTGCGCTTGAATTAAGACGGCCGGTGCGTGTGGTGATGACCAGACAACAGATGTTTTCATTTGGACATCGTCCGGGCACTGTGCAGCGCGTAGCCATGAGTGCTGATGAGAACGGAAAACTGACTTCCATTCAGCATGAGGCCTATGGAGAAACCTCACAATTTGAAGACTATACTGAGATAGTGGTGAATTGGTCGGGCACCATGTACAACTGCGAAAATGTGAAATTGAAATATGAACTCGTGAAACTTGATGTCGCTACTCCTACTGATATGCGCGCACCTGGAGCAGTCACGAGTGCACATGCTTTCGAAAGTGCCATAGATGAAATCGCTTACGCGGTGAAAATTGATCCCCTGGAATTCAGGAAGATTAATTACGCGGAAGAGGATCAGGTAGAAGGCAAACCCTATTCCAGTAAAGAACTGCGCGCATGTTATGATCAGGGAGCTGCAAAATTCGGCTGGTCAGGCAGATCAATCGAACCCCGGTCTATGCGGGAAGGGAATCAGCTCATTGGCTGGGGAATGGCTAATGGTGCCTGGGATGCTTTGCAAATGCCTGCGAAAGCGCAGGCAGTGCTGAGTCTTGATGGTAAACTGACAGTGAGCAGCGGGACTTCAGAGATTGGAACCGGTACCTATACCATCATGACGCAGATCGCTGCTGAAACGCTGGGAATGGATATCGATAATGTAACTTTTAAACTAGGAGATACGCTGATGCCAATGGCACCATTGCAAGGTGGTTCATGGACAGCTGCCTCGGTCGGTTCAGCAGTCAAAGCTGTTTGTGAAGAAATAAAGGCGAAATTATTTAAGCTGGCAGCAAAAACAAAGCATAGCCCGCTCTCGGGCGCGGCTCCAAAAGAGCTGACCATGGGTGAAGGACATATCTCTCTAATCAGTGATCCCGGCTCGCGACTATCGATTATCGAGGTCATGCGTTTAACGCAAACGGATAGTATTATAGAAAGTGGAATGTCAGGGCCTGATCCTGCTGCCAAAACTACACACTCGTTTAATTCCCACGCAGCTGTATTTGCAGAGGTAAAAGTAGATGAGGACCTCGGTACTGTCATTGTTACACGCGTAGTCTGTGCCGTAGCTGCAGGAAAAATACTTAATCCTAAAACCGCCGGGAGTCAGATTCTGGGCTCAGTAGTGTGGGGAATCAGTAAAGCGCTGGAAGAAGAAACGGTAATGGACAATAATTTCGGCAGGTTTATGAACCATAATCTGGGTGAATATCACGTTGCCGTAAACAAGGATATCAATGATATTGATATTATATTTGTAGAAGAGCATGATGATCTGGTGAATCCGCTTGGTATTAAGGGAGTAGGTGAAATAGGGATCATTGCAGTCGCCCCGGCCATTGCCAATGCTGTTTTTCATGCTACCGGTGTAAGGGTACGCGACCTTCCTATTACAATGGATAAGGTACTCCAGCTGGCTGAAGAGGATAAAAATCAGGTGCGGGTTTAAATCTGCTTGAATAGAATATAGTTATGAAAGAAATCCTGGATATTATTGATGCATATACTGCTGCAGTGAAAGCTGGCAAGCGCATGGCATTGGCGACAGTGGTACATGTAAATGGTTCTTCTTATCGTCGTCCGGGTGCCAGGATGCTGGTTACCGACGATGGGATGCTGACCGGTGCGATTAGCGGTGGCTGTTTAGAGGGTGATGCATTGCGCAAAGCACTGCTGGTCATCAATCAGCAGCAGAATAAGCTGGTTACCTACGATACCACAGATGAAGATGACGCGAAATTCGGTGTGCAGCTCGGATGCAATGGTATTGTACATATTCTTTTTGAGCCTATTGATCCTGAACAGGCAGATCATCCGGTTATACTGCTCCAGCAATTGTCTGCTAAAAGGCAGGAGGGGGTATTAATTACGTTGTTTTCATTGCACAATTCGCAGAAATTGCTCCCTGGTACCTGTCTGTTGCTATTACCGGATGCAGAAACTACGGGTACGATTGATGAATCTTATCGTCAGCAGTTATTACGAGACGCTGCTGATGTACTGTCCACTAAAACATCAATAGCTAAAGAGTATGCTGTAGGAGAGACCTCGTTAACAGCATTTATAGAGTTTGTACAGCCACCGGTCGCATTGGTGATTGTAGGGGCAGGTAATGACGCCTTGCCTTTAGCTGGAATTGGCCGGATACTCGGATGGCATGTGACGGTTGCAGACGGACGTGTGACGCATGTGAATTTACAGCGTTTCCCAAACGTGAACAAAATTATTGCAGGAAAGCCGACCGAGGTAGCTGCGCAGGTAATCATTGATCCGCAGACTGTATTTGTATTGATGACGCATAACTATAATTATGATATTACCCTGCTGAAATTATTGGTTAAACAGCACGATTGTCCGTATATTGGTAGTTTAGGACCGAGAAAAAAACTGGAAAGGATGATAGCTGATATGACAGAAGAGGGGATTATCCTCAGTCCTGATCAGAAAGCTAGAATATTTGGTCCTGTAGGGCTGGATCTCGGGGCTGAAACAGCGGAAGAAATCGCACTTTCTGTTGCTGCCGAAATTAAAAAAGTAATAAGTGGTAAATCCGGTAGCTCTTTGAGGGAAAAGAAGGCCCCGATCCACGGAAATACGCTGGTTAATATTGTTGAATGATGAATGACTTAAAGAAGATAGGAATTGTTGTACTGGCGGCTGGCTCATCTACCAGATTAGGTGAACCGAAACAGCTATTGTCATATCAGCATAAAAGTTTACTCGATACCACTACAGACGCAGCCAAAAAGGTTGCATTCGGCAGGGTTGTTGTTATCTTAGGTGGTAATTATGAGAAGATAGAACGTCATATTAACCATACTGGTGTAAAAGTAGTTTACAATCCGGATTGGGAAGAAGGAATGAGTAGTTCGATCCGGACGGGTTTGCAACATGTGATGCAGGAGAATAAAGGATTGGATGCTGTAATCATTACGGTATGTGATCAGCCGATGATTACCGGAGAGGTCTTCGCTGCACTCATAGCAAAGGCGCAATCCACTGGTAAGGATATCGTTGCAAGTGCTTATTCAGGTACCCTGGGCGTTCCGGTATTGTTTTCGAAATATCATTTCGCTGACCTTGCTTTGTTAAATGGAGAGCAGGGAGCGAAAAGGCTGCTGGAAAGATATAAGGAAGAGGTTGCTTCAGTGCCATTTGAAGATGGTGCTGTAGATATTGATACCCCGGAAGATTATATTAAACTGATAAATAAAAATATCCCCGAATAAAAATGATAAAAGACTCTTTTAATCGTGTACATAATTACCTGCGGATATCGCTTACAGATAACTGTAACCTCCGCTGTTTTTATTGCATGCCGGAAGAGGATTATGAATTTACAAAGGCTTCCAAATTAATGCAGGCCGATGAAATTGAGTCGCTGGCAAAAATATTTGTAAATGAGGGGGTAACTAAAATACGCCTTACTGGTGGAGAGCCCTTGGTACGTAAAGATGCCGGACAGATTATCCTGGCCTTGTCCAGACTAAATATCGATTTATCTTTTACCACTAACGGAGCCAGGATACATGATTTCCTGGATCTTATTCTGGAAGCCAATATTACAAGTATCAATGTCAGTCTGGATACACTGGATGCTGATAAGTTTCATTTGATTACCCGTCGTGATATCTTTGCGCAGGTGATGGCCAATATCAGGCTATTACTGGAAAATAACATTCAGGTAAAACTCAATGTAGTCGTAATGAAAGGGCTGAATGATATGGAAATCGTAGATTTTGTGGAATGGACTAAAAACTACCCTATTGAGGTTCGCTTTATCGAATTCATGCCTTTTGCAGGTAACCGGTGGACCAGCAATAAAGTGGTTTCTATGGAAGAAATCCTGCAGCAGGTCGACTCAAAATATACGTATTATCCAATGGCCGCGGGACCTAACGATACCGCCAAACATTATAAAGTAGCGGGACATTCCGGCTCTTTTGCTATTATTAGCACGATGACTTCCCCTTTTTGCGGAACCTGCAACAGAATGCGGTTAACGGCAGATGGAAAATTGAAGAACTGTCTTTTCTCTGAATCAGAGACTGATTTATTAGGCCCATTGAGAAACGGGGAACCTGTTCTGCCTTTAATTCACGAATGTATAGGTAATAAAGCGAAAGCACTTGGTGGTCAGTTTTCGGGATTACTGGAAGATATTGAAGCAAATACAATTCATAACAGAAGTATGATCACCATTGGTGGTTAATCTTAATCTAAATCGTATGATTTCCGTAGCAGAAGCAAAATCATTAATACAGGAAAATGTGAGTCCGATGCCGGTTCATTCTGTTTCATTAGCACTGGCAGCGGGTCATACTCTAGCGGCTGATATCTATGCAAAGCACGATATCCCGGCATTTAAACAATCCTCAATGGATGGTTATGCCTTGCGGTTTGAAGATAAAGACCTTCCTTTAACGGTTACCGGCGAAATGCAGGCCGGCGCATCCACTCAATTCCAATTGTTAGCCGGACAGGCTGCAAGAATTTTTACTGGAGCACCTTTGCCATCAGGTGCTGATACGGTGGTGATGCAGGAAAAGGTAACTGTAAATAATGGTTTGCTGACCATTCTTGATACGCAACTCAGCAAAGGACTCAATGTTCGTCCTAAAGGTGCTGAAGTTTCAAGAGACGCCTTAGCCATTTCTAAAGGCAGCCAGCTCACTCCTGCAGCTATTGGCTTTATTGCAGGAATAGGTTATGCCGAATTGGAAGTTCACCAAACGCCTGCCGTAGGAATCATCGTAACTGGAAAAGAACTGCAGCAACCTGGTCGTGAATTGAATTTTGGGCAGGTATATGAATCCAATTCGTATTCCTTAACCGCGGCTTTACAGCAATGCAGGTTAAATGATATCCATTTCTATATGGCAGACGATCACCTGGAGGAACTTACCACAGTTTTGCAGGAAGCGCTGACACAAAACGACGTGGTATTGCTCACTGGTGGAGTGAGTGTCGGGGACTACGATTTCGTCATCAAAGCTGCGGAGCAATGTGGCATTACGCAGATCTTTCATAAAGTAAAACAGAAACCAGGCAAACCATTATATTTTGGCAAAAAAGAAGCTAAAGTGATTTTTGGTCTGCCAGGCAATCCCTCTTCGGTACTGAGCTGTTTTTACCAATATGTATTGCCTGCTCTTGAAAAAATGGCAAGCCAAAAAAGCAGGTTAAAAGTGGTTGAAGCTGTATTGACGCACGACTGCACAAAACCTGCCGGCTTAACACATTTCCTGAAAGCTCATTTTGATGATGGAAATGTTACACCACTCCATGCACAGGAATCTTTCAGAATGAGTTCATTTGCACAGGCAAACGGGATGATTGAACTGGAAGAGAAAGAAACAAACTTCGTTGCCGGAATGAAAGTAAAGGTTCACCTTTTTCCTGAATAAGGGCATCAAATTTTATTAACCGGGCTTAGATAGTCCTCAACGATATTAAATTGGAAGTACAGGTATTATTATTTGGTAGATTAACAGAGCTTACCGGTCAGCAAAGTCTCCGGATAAACAACGTTGCCGATACCGACGCAATCCGTAAACAACTTACGGCTACGTATCCGGATTTATCACAGCTGCGTTATCAGATTGCAGTCAATCAAAATATTATTCACGGTAACGCGCCGCTGTCGGATGGCATGACGGTCGCGCTGATGCCACCATTTTCAGGAGGTTAAATGACTGGTTCCGTTATAAAAGGAGTAGAAAGATATCAGCGGCAGGTGTTGCTGAAAGACTTTGGTAGCGCAGGTCAGCAAAAACTCTTCCTGGCAAAGGTACTGGTCATAGGTGCAGGAGGTCTGGGTTGCCCGATATTACAATATCTTGCCGCCGCAGGAGTAGGTACGTTGGGTATTGTTGACCATGACGTGGTTGAATTGAGTAATCTGCACCGGCAGATTTTGTATACCGTAGCGGATACAGGTAAGTCCAAAGCATCCTGTGCAGCAGAAAAATTAAGTCTCTTTAACCCCGACATTACTATAGTCCCTTATCCTGTGCAGCTCAGCAACAGTAATGCCGCAAAGATCATCAGTGAGTTCGATGTTGTGATTGACGGATCGGATAATTTTCCTACCCGTTACATGGTCAACGATATCTGTGTATTGTTAAATAAGCCATTGATTTATGGTGCATTATCAGCTGCTGAAGGACAGGTGGCGGTTTTCAATGTTCCGGACAAGGAGGGGGTAAAAGTGAATTACAGAGATCTGTTTCCAATTGCTCCACAGCCAGGAGAAGTCTTAAACTGTTCTGAAGCGGGGGTGTTGGGTGTTCTGCCGGGGATTATCGGCACTATGCAGGCCAGTGAAGCAATCAAATTGATTGCCGGGATCGGAGAACCTTTGGTGAACCAGATGTTGATTTATGATATGTATACCTGCCAGTCCTACAAAATAAAACTTTCCTCAGCTAATTCAGCATCCACAAGTTTGCCCTCCACACTGGAGGCTTTTCAGGAAATGGATTACAGCTGGTTCTGCGGTATAAAAGCGGCTGGTGACGATGTAAAAGAGATCAGCGCGGAAGAATTCATTGCGCTGACAGGTAATAAGAATTATGAGGAGAATTACATGATAATTGATGTACGCGAAAAGAATGAAGTGCCGGTTGCAGCCGATTTTAACTATATCCGTTTACCTTTATCGGAGTTAAAGCGGGATATTCCTGTAATCGCCCGGGAGAAAGTGATTTTATTCTGTCAGTCGGGCATCCGGAGCACCATTGCCGCCGAGCTTCTGGCAGCGGCGTACCCTGCCAAAGAATTCTTTAGCCTTAAGGGTGGTATCTCACGTTTGAATATTTACTAATGAAAGAAAAGAAGCTTAAAAATATATTTACGAACGGTGCCATTCCTGCTCAGTTCATTGCGGAAAGCATCCAGAAACACCAGAGTAACACAGCGATAGGTGCACACAGTATCTTCCTCGGCCAGGTACGTGCAGATCAGATTGGTGATGAAATTGTTACCGGGATCAATTACACCGCATACGAAGCTATGGCACTCGAAATGATGTACCGGATCAGGGAAGATATCTTCGCAAAATATCCGCTCACCTGCTTGCATGTGCACCATAGCCTTGGTTTGGTGCCGGCAGGAGAGGTCTGTCTTTTCGTCTTCACGTCATCTGCGCACCGCAAAGCTGCCATGGAAGCATGTGATGAACTGGTGGAGCGTATCAAAGCCGAATTGCCTATATGGGGAAAAGAAATCCTGACAAATGAATCCCACCAATGGAAAGAGAATAAATAATGGTAAACATCACTCATAAATCAAATACCCTCAGAAAAGCAATAGCTATTGCCATGGTCAAAGTCTCCGGACAAGCCACCATCGATGCAATCGTCCAGCGAAAAGTACCCAAAGGGGATGTTTTTGAATTCTCCAGGGTTGCAGGATTATTTGCTGTAAAAAAAACCAGCGATGTAATTCCGGATTGCCATCCGCTTCCTGTAGAATATACTGCAATCAGCCATGAAATAGAAGGACTCCATATCATTATCCGTGTAGAAGTGCATACCGTTTATAAAACAGGAGTAGAGGTAGAAGCAATGCATGCCGCTGCGGTAACTGCATTAACCTTGTATGACATGCTTAAACCTATCGACAAGGGGATTGAGATTGAAAATATCAGGCTGGAACAAAAATCAGGCGGTAAAAGTCAGTATAAGTCAGATAGTGCCATATTAAAATGTGCAGTAGTCGTCTGTTCAGATAGCATTGCTGCCGGCAACAAGCAGGACGGATCGGGAAAAGCAATCATCCAAAAGCTGGAGCAATATCAACTGGAGACCAATCATTACGATATTATTCCAGACAACTTTGATGAAATCCAGCAAAAAGCAATCAGCCTTAAAGAGGAGGGCTTTGATCTTTTAATTTTTACAGGAGGAACTGGTTTGTCTTCAAGAGATGTAACACCTGATGCGATCAAACCTTTACTTGAAAAAGAAATACCAGGAATTATGGAAACAGCCAGGGGTTATGGGCAGGAAAGAATGCCTTATGCCATGCTTTCCAGAGGTGTAGCCGGATTTATGCAGCAAATGCTGGTAATGACATTGCCGGGGTCTGTGAAGGGCGTAGAAGAAAGTATGGATGCATTGTTTCCTGCAGTTCTTCATGTGTTTAAAGTAAAAGAGGGGACTTCTCATTAAGGGAAAATATAAAAAAGCGGCTAAATTATTCGATGACTGGAAAATTCGCCTGAAGGGGCGAACATTCCTAGGTCATCTCACAACATAGCCGCTTTTTTATTAGATTATCCATAACTCGGGCGTTAAAAAAGGTGAAGAGGAATTATTCTCTCTTCCAAAATACTTCTTTCTTCGGAATCCCGATGTGCTTCTCCTCATCCCTTGCAGGATCTGTGTTTATAATAATACACCTGCTATTCATTATCCTGAGTTTACCTTTTTTTCTTCTGGAATCCCGATGTTCTTCCTTCCGGTCCATCCCTTGCAGGATCTTTGTTTATCATAATGTACATGCTGTTTTTCATCCTAGGAGTTTGCCTTCTTCAGGCAATATTCCAGATGAAAAACAGCATGTACATTATTAACATTTACAGCTTCCTCAGCAACTACTTTCAGCTGCATTAGACCGGGACCGAAAAAACACCGATCAGAAGTCGATCCGCATAGACGAAAATAGTTGTAGCTGTATGAAGAGCTTCATACCTTGCGCGTAGATCTTATTCATACTTAAATTAAAAGAGATGATACCTGTTAAAAGCCGTCCGTATATCACCATCCTGCTCCATGTTTTAATGTGGACATTGTTTGCTTCCGTACTGCTTTTTTATCTGCCATTAACATGGAATATCAGTCTGCCCTATCAGTTCTGGGTTAAGCAAGCTTTTATTCTGCTGATCCTGGTGGTGGTTTTCTATCTCAACAGCTTTATTCTTGTGCCGGCTTTACTGCTGAAGAATAAGAACCTGGCCTTTATCATTATAGTTATTGCGCTTTCTTTCCTTGCGGGACCATTGGTCAGGACTATAGATGATAGCCTGCAGCTGCCCCATTTAATGGAGCAGGCATTTAAGAAAAATGGGATCATCAAACTGCCAAAAAGTGGAGATAAAATCGATGTGTTCATCATTTTGGTCACGCTCATGGTGGTGGGGATCAGTACGAGTATTACCCTTATTCAGAAATGGCAGACAGATAAACAAGAGCGTGAAGCATTGGAGAAAGAGCGGATCGGATCAGAATTGTCTTTTCTGAAAGCGCAGATTAATCCCCATTTCTTTTTCAATACACTGAACAATATCTACGCATTGACACATGTTGATATAGAAAATTCCCGACGTGCATTGCACAAATTGTCGAGAATGATGCGTTACCTTTTATACGATACACAAGCCGGTATCACCCCCTTAAGCAAGGAAGTTTCCTTTATAGTAGATTATATCGAATTGATGAAACTACGACTGAATGACATGACTACAGTTACGTTTGAAGGACCGCTGATACAGCATGATATGCATATCGCACCTATGTTATTTTTGCCTTACATTGAAAACGCATTTAAACATGGCATCAGCACAATTGAGCAATCCGTTATCGCTATAGAGCTTTCACTGGAAGAAAAAGTACTTACAATGACGGTGAAGAACTCGGTTTTTCATGAAAATGCTGCTACGGCAGACGGTTATGGCGGCATAGGTTTAACCAACACAAAAAGGCGGCTGGATTTGTTATATCCGGGAAGGCATACTTTCTCCGCCGCTAAAACAGCAGATACTAATGAATTTATTGTTCATTTAACCCTTACACTTGATGATACTGAATTGCATAGCAGTAGACGATGAGCCGCTGGCATTAGGCCTGGTTTGTAGTTTTATTGAACAAACCCCATTTCTGCAACTGGCAGGGAAATTCTCCAGTGGTATAAAGGCGCTTGATTTTATTCACGATGAGCAGATTGACCTCATTTGTCTGGATATTCAGATGCCTGATTTAACAGGTATTCAGATGGCGCGCTTATTGGAAAAACAACCTGGAAATCCCGGGCCGAGAGTGATTTTTACAACAGCATTTAATAATTATGCAATTGAAGGGTATAAAGTGGATGCGCTGGACTATCTGTTAAAGCCGTTCGACTATGAGGAGTTTCTAAAAGCTGCAAACAAGGCGAGAACCTATGCAGAGATGCTGAAGCCCCTTTCCGAAACTTCAAATACAGAACAGGAAGATTATATCTTTTTAAAAGTTGAATACCAGTTACTTCGCATCGCTATAAAAGATATCATCTATATCGAAGGATTGAAAGATTATGTAAAGGTTTATCTCGAAAATACGGATAAACCTATCCTTACGCTGACCAGTTTAAAGGCATTGGAGCAGAAACTCTCCGCCAAAACCTTTATGCGGGTACACCGTTCCTACATTGTAGCACTCGATAAGGTACATTCAGTAAATAAAAATAGCTTGAACATCGCAGAGTTAACTATTACCATAGGTGATGCTTATAAAGAAGCATTCAATGCCTACTTAAGTAAATGGATGTAAGCTGAAATGAATGTAAGCGGCTAAATTTTATTATTTTCGCGGTGAAACCATTCGATTTATGTTAAAGATATACCGTTCAATCGCTTTTTCAGGACTTATATTTCTGTGTTCCTGTTCCTCTGTCTATATGCCCAACGTGCCTAATACACCTATGTTGAGCTCAAAAGGAGAGTTTAGCGGTGGTGCACATATCTCTCTGAAAGGAAATGGGAATTTTAATGGTGCCTATGCCTTATCTAATCATTTTGGTGTACTCTTAAGTGGTGCCTACATGAAAAATGAAAAGACCAGTAAAGATTTTGAACATAAGCTGATCGAGGCAGGAGCAGGATATTTCGACGCTTTTGGTCCGGATAACAACAGGATCATTGAAGTATATGCCGGAATTGGAAGCGGCAATACCCTGCGTACTTACAGAAACTATGAGAATGATGTGTTGCTCAGTACAGAACTGCAGAAAGTAGAGTATAGTAAAACATTTTTGCAGGTGAATTACAGCTCTAAAAAAAAGAGTAATTTTCATCTGTTTGGAAACAACTATCCTTTGAACTATGGCACCGCACTGAGGATAAGTCATGTGGGAATGGATGTATTTTTGATTAACGGAACTGCTCAGGCAAAGGAAGACAACATCTTTCTGGAACCCATATTTTTTACCAGAATGCGTTTAAGCAATGCCGTGCAGCTGCAATATACCAGCAGTGGTAACTTTGGCTTAAAGAACAGGAAATACATGACCGCCGGAAACTCAATTTTCAGCATCGGTGCTGTAATTAATGTGGGTGGTGTTAAGAAGAAGCAAAATTAGTCTGCTCAGTATTATATACATAAATTCATTTGCCTGACAGGAATAAAATTAAGGTGAGAATGCTGAATCTAAAAAAATCGTTTTACCTATTTACTGGCCTGATTTGTGGTATATGGTGCTCACACACCAATACATAATGAAGGTTAATGAAATCACTTAAGATTGCCGTAGGGGGCGAGGTATACCTGGTAACCGAGAAGAACTCGCGTTCAGGACTTTATCAGCTATATAGTTTTGAAGATGATAGCATACATATTATTGGCAGGAGCTATAAGACTGATGATTGGCTGTATATTCAAAAATCTCCTTTTAGCGATTTACTGTGTCCTGAGAAAATTGCCTCTATTATTAAAGAATTTATTTCCTGTAAACAAACATCTCCGCTGCCAGTTAATTAAGCCCTGCCGGGCAAACATTCCTCCAGTTTTTTCTTCAGCAGATCGGGGCGAAAGGGTTTGGTCAGATAATCATCCAAATAAGCATAACTGAAAGATTGCTGAATATCTACATCACTGGATGCTGTTAATGCAATGATCTTAATCTTTGATATTCTGATATCGGGAATTTCCCTGATATGCTTTGCCGCTTCAAAACCATCCATTACCGGCATATGTATATCCATCAGCACGATATCAAAATTACCTGCTTTAACCATTTCCAACGCTTCCAGTCCATTTTTGGCGATAGAATAATCACAATCCCATTGCTCTAAAATTTTCTTTAATACCATGATATTGACAATATTGTCTTCAGCAATAAGGATATTCAGCCCACTGATGTCGCCCGTAGGTGCCAAAGGCGTCGTAGTTTCTGGAACTTCCTGTATTGCAGCTAATTCATAACTGATCTCAAATGAGAAAGTGGATCCTGCGTGCTCTTTACTTTCCAGTTTAAGCTTGCTGCCATGCAAATCTATGAGTCTTTTCACAATTGACAGCCCTAAACCGGTACCGCCATATCGTTTGGTAATGTTATTATTAGCTTGCAGAAAAGGTTCAAAGACCGTATCCTGTTTGTTTGCAGGAATCCCGATGCCGTCATCTTTTACTGTGAATAACAGGTTGATTTTTTCAGGTGTTCGCGCAGTAATATCAATTTTCATCTCTACCAATCCACCTGTATCAGTGAATTTAACTGCATTTGACACCAGGTTATTCAAAATCTGTGTCAACCTGGTCTGGTCACCTTTCACGAACAGCGGCTGGTCTTCAAAATCGCTTGCTAATTTTAAGGTGATACCTTTTTGTTCTGCTTTTGTACGGAAGGTAGCATTGATATTCTGCACCAGCAGGGTCAGGTTAAAATCGGCTTTATTCAGCACTATCTTATCAGCGTTCATCTTACTGAAATCCAGTGTGTCGTTAATCAGTGCCAGTAGATTCTCTGAGGAGAACCGTAAGATGGCCAGATTTTCCTCCTGATCTTTTCTGGGATTTTCAATACTCAATACATTTGTCATCCCAATTACGGCGTGAAGAGGGGTCCGTAGCTCGTGCGACATAGAAGAAAGAAAATCGGCGCGCATCCTGGTAGCCTCCTGGGCTTCCTTCAAGGCGGATTGAAGCTGATTATTCAATTCCCGCTCTTTGATCTGACTTTGATAAAACGATTTAAAAAATTCATACTGCATCAGAATCAGCAGGATAAAGTTAACGACCAGGCAGAGCATAAAAGTATTACTACTTACCTCCGCGTCACTTAAATAAATGCTTCCCCCCTGCGCTCTGGTCATCATAAAGGTAATGATAATCGGCATTGCGTTAATTGCAGAATAGATGATTCCCCAGTTTTTACCAAGAATATAGAATGATGCAGAAATGATGATGATAGAAAGCTGGAACGTAACCATATTGATGCCATGCTTGTACATCAGTATATTTGTTAAAATGTACAGCGATAGTGAAAAGAGCAGTATATGCGCGGCGTTACGCCACAAGGCTTTGTATAACAGCAGATAGGATGCAAACAGCAAGGTCAGCAGAAGAACCATCAGCCGAATCATGATTGCTATTTTGCCCGAAGAAAGCAGCAGGAGTAGTATGGCAATGATCAGCAACATTAAAAACCCCAGTCCAAACGTAAGAATCTTAATTCTTGCTTGCATTAGCGGGACTGTAGACTCCTTTATCAGGGCATTATACCGGTGTTTTAGCTTACTGAAAAATTCCATAAATAGGTGTGTATGCCAATAATACGAAATTTTGTCACGATAAGCTTTTCTTTATTCAAATATGTAAACGCTAAACAACTACTCCACCGCGCTTTAAAACCGCACATAACGTGTAGGTTTGAATTATTATATATTAACATAATACAATTGAAGATAACTTGTAAAACAATCATTTGGATAAAATCATTTACAGTCATATGTTTAAAAATTTCATCATCTGTCTGTTCATCAGTTGTTAACCAATGTTATTGTTTATATTTGTAGCTCCAAATAGTAAATTTCGTCTCATCAATGAACGACAGATTAAAGATTCTTCATCTTAGTAACCGCGATACTGATCCTGGACATTTACTAAGTGTTTTAGAAGATCTGGTTCAGAAATATGTTCGTTACCCTGTTTATACGCGTAACGATTATCTGCTTGCCCTTACAGAAGTTGCTCCTGATATCATTATTGCAGATGAACATGCGAGCTCAGTTTATCCTGCTGAAGCACTGCAAATACTTGGAGAAAAAAAATTAATCATTCCCTTTGTACTGCTGATCTCGGAAAGTGTGGAAGTGGAAGCCCTGTCTTTGTTACAGGCAGGTGCTGCTGATTACGTAGTGAAAGAGAAATTATGGCGTTTACCTTATGTAATTTCGAGTCAGATGAAACAGCGGCAATTGTCTGCCGCACTATTACAGGCCAGAAGCTCTGCCAGCAATCATTCCAGGCTGATCAAAAGGAATAGAAATCTGGAACAGTTCACCTATATTATCTCACATAATTTACGCGCTCCGGTCGCTAATATTATGGGTTTGACAGCCCTTTTGAAGGAACTGCATACGGATCATCAGCACAGTGAACTGGTAGAGGGTTTAAATTCTTCTATCCAGACTATGGATACGATCATCAACGATATCAATCAGACGCTTCAAACGGACAACAATCTGCTGTCAAAAAAAGAACATATCTGTTTTCAGCAGCTTGTTGATGAAATCGCCCTCAGTATTAATCATCTGGTAGTGGAATCAGAGGCTGTAATAGATTGCGACTTCACTGCTATGCCTGTTTTCTACACAGTTAGAGGATATATGTACAGTATCTTTTATAATATCATATTGAATAGTATCAAATATCGTAGAGAAAAGGAGCCGCCGCGCATCATGATCGGTAATAAAATGATTGAAGATCAGCTGGTCATCACTTTTAAAGATAATGGCAAGGGTATTGACATGGAAAAAAATGGTGCCGACTTGTTCAGTTTGTATAAACGGTTTGATACTTCTATTGAGGGCAAAGGTATGGGAATGTTCATGGTAAAAACACATGTGGAAGATTTAGACGGGAGCATCGGCCTGGAAAGTCAACCCTGCAAAGGAACAGACATTACAATTCATTTCCCCTTACACGGGGATAATTAGTATGTTTGCTACCTAATTTTTTCAGACATGATCATAAATTCCCAAACAAAAATTGCTGTAATCGGATTAGGCTATGTAGGTCTTCCGCTAGCCATTGAGTTTGCGAAGAAATATAACGTGTTAGGTTTTGATATTGATCAGGAGCGTATCTCAGCGCTTAATCTGCTCCGGGACAATACCCGCGAAGCAGACCTTGTCCGTTTAAAGGAAGTGTTAAAGACAGGCGATACCCGGTTAACACTGTCTGCTGATCCGGCAATGCTCGCTGCAAATCAGGTTTATATCATTACTGTTCCTACACCAATAGATCAGTTTAAAGTGCCGGATTTACGTCCTTTGCTCGCCGCAAGTAAACAAGTAGCGGCTTACCTTAAAAAAGGTGATATCGTTATTTATGAATCTACAGTTTATCCGGGTTGTACGGAAGAAGATTGTGTGCCCGTATTGGAGAAATACTCGGGTTTAACTTTTAATTCCGATTTCTATTGCGGGTATTCACCGGAAAGAATCAACCCGGGAGATAAAATAAATACACTGACTACCATTATGAAAGTTACCTCAGGCTCAACACCTCAGGTAGCTGATGAAGTAGATGCATTATATAGCAGTATTATCATCGCGGGAACACACAAAGCGCCAAGCATTAAAGTGGCAGAAGCTTCAAAGGCCATAGAGAATGCACAGCGTGATGTGAATATTTCATTTGTGAATGAACTGGCACTGATCTTTGATAAGCTGGGGATTGATACGACAGATGTGATCGAAGCTGCCGCAACCAAGTGGAATTTCCTGAAATATAAACCCGGACTGGTAGGAGGGCACTGTATTGGTGTCGATCCATATTACCTCGCCTATAAATCTAATTCGCTGGGCTATAGTCCGCAGGTTATCCTTTCCGGCAGAAACGTAAATGAAAATATGGGCATCTTCGTCGCCAATAAAGTGGTGAAGATGATGATTGCCAGAGAAGATAAAGTGAAAGGGGACAAGGTCCTGATTCTTGGGTTCGCTTTCAAGGAAAACTGTCCCGATATCAGAAATACCAGGGTAATAGATATTTATAAAGAACTGGTGCAGTTTGGCGTATCCGCAGATGTCTATGATCCCTGGGCTAACGCTGAAGAGGTGAAGAAAGAATATGGCATAGATCTGGAAACTGTTCTCCTCCAAAAAGAATATAAGGCAATTATACTGGCCGTTGCACACCGGCAATTTTTGGAAATAAATTATGCTGCTTACAAAAATAATGGTGCGCTTATCTTTGATACCAAATCTTTTATAGACAGGAAGCTTGCAGATGCAAGGCTTTAAGTTTTACTGGTATGTTTCACCATATGCTGGATCTTCTCATCAAGCTCTATCACGGCACGTTCCATCATCATCAGGTCATCCGCTGAGGCCTGATAGCCATCAAACTTGAACAAATTCATGAGTCCTAGTATGGAAGAGACTGGTCGCCTCACTTCATGAGCCTGTATATAGGCGATTGCTTTTAAGGACTGATCACGGTCCAGCGTATCCTGCTGGGCTTTTTTCAGTTCGGAGATATCTATCGCATTATAGGAGACTCCAATTATTTCATCGTTGGGATCAAAGGCAGGATTATAATCAAACTGCCACCATATTTCCCGTCCGGCATGTACAAGAGATCTTTCCGTTTTTACCGCCTCACCTTTCAGTGCGGTGTGGTAATGCTGAAGAAAATCGGCTGTAAACTCTTCTCCCACATACTGCATCACATTTTCACCTACCTTCATGACCATCTGGTGATTGTTTAGCATAAATTCTGCCAGCGCCTTGTTAAAAACTATTATTTTAAGGTCTTTATCAATCAGCATATGACAGGAAGGTGAACTTTCAAAAAACGAACGGAGTTTTATTTCAGCATTTTTAGCTTCAAGATATTGTTCTTTTAGCATATGCATATGGTATTCTGATTCCAGCGTATGTATGACCTGCCTTGAAAGTACGCCCAGCATTTGCTCCTGCATCCCGCTCAGTTCACCCGGTACCTGATCAATTACGCATAAACCGCCAAGCGTATAGCCGTCGGTGGTTTTTAGCGGACTGCCTGCATAAAACCGGATACTAAATTCATCGCACAACGGATTGTCTGCAAAGCGGATATCCTCGGCCGTATCCCTGATCACTACTACATCATCCTGATGGATAATATGGTTACAAAATGCGTAATCGCGAGGTGTTTCTTTGATTTCTGTACCAAAGCTGTACTTTATATGCTGACTGTCTTTATCAAGAAGTGTAATCATTGCTGCTGGTTTTCCGCAAATATCCGCTGCAAGCTTTACGATCTCATTTAATTCTTGCAGCTTGCCGGATTCAAATGTCAAAAACCTGGCAACGGCCTTTAAACGTTCCAACTCCTTTAGATGCATGTATGATTAATTGTGCTGTGTTTGCGGACGATAACAAATAACATGCTGTTAGAGTTTTGAGGATAAGTAAATTAGCGTAATTTAATGAAATTTGAACTCCTGACTATAAACTGAAAGTTGTCAGAATGTAAAACTTTCGCTAAATACGATTATTTTGCTGACAAAATAAATATTAATGATTGAAATTTAAAGTTGATTCCTATTTTTGCGCAGGTTTACGATTGATTAACATTCTATTAACTAATCCATCAGCCTAAAATAGAATAACCCTAATTTAACAATGCAAAATCAAGAAAATAAAATCAGAGTAGCGATCCTGGGTGTCGGGAACTGCGCCAGCTCTCTTGTACAAGGTGTAGAGTATTACACAGAGTTCACTGATAAAACATCTGGCTTAATGGCTGATGATATTGGTGGCTATAAAGCTGCAAACATTGAATTTGTTTGTGGATTTGATGTAGATGAAAGAAAAATTGGTCAGCCTTTAAAAGATGCCATTTTTGCTAAACCCAACTGTACAATCGTTCTTAACGCAGCGATCAAGACAGAAGCTCCGGTTTACAGATCACCTGTTATTGACGGAGTGTCGCCACAAATGAGTGCCTATCCTGAGGCAAACAGATTTGTGATCAAAGATGAATTGAAAACAACAGATGTTTTAATCGATGGTGTTGATTATGACAAAAATCTGGTAAGTACCCTGCGTGGTGAGATTATAGCGCAATTACGCCAACATAATGTAGAAGTACTGATCAACTACCTGCCAGTAGGATCTCAGTTAGCTACAGAATTCTACGCTGAAATATGTATTGAACTGGGTATTTCCCTGGTGAACTGTATTCCCGTATTTATTGCATCTGATCCTGTTTGGGAGCAGAAATTTATTAACGCGGGTATTCCTATTATTGGTGATGATATGCGCAGCCAGTTCGGTGCAAGTATCGTTTCTCAAATGTTGCAGGAGCTTGCTTTCGAAAGAGGACACCACGTTAAAGCACATATTCAAAGAAATGTTGGTGGAAATACCGACTTCCTGAATATGGAGGATAAAAACCGTCTGAAGTCTAAGAAAATCTCTAAAGAAAACGTAATCAGGGCACAAAATGATATCAGAGGTATCTCTACTGAAGACAGCTTCCTGCATGCAGGTCCTTCTGAATATATTTCATTTTACGGAGATAATAAAGTAGCGAATTTCCGTCTGGAATTAGAAGGTTTTATGGGGGCTCCTGTTATTTTTGATGCACAACTTTCTGTACAGGATTCTCCGAACTCCGCAGGTGTAGTGATTGATGCAATCAGATATGTATATGTTGCCAGAGAATTAGGCCTTGTAGGTGCTTTAAGAGGTCCTTCTGCTTCAACTCAGAAAACTCCTCCAGAGCAAATGATGTTCAGTGATGCCATCTATGAGTGCCATTCATTAGCGAAACGTCAGTTAACGGATTCTACAAAAAAACAATTAAAAAAATAGCATATTCCTAATAGGGGTCTAAGCCACTACAGTTTAAATATACTGTAGTGGTTTTTTTTTGATCCGGCCATTCGGATTTCGCGTATTGTAAAGATATTGCCTGAACTAGATTATGAGTGACATAAAACAGACACCTTTAATGGAGTGGGGTAAAAACTGGCAGGAAATTTTTCAGCTCAGTCCCCAGCCTATGTGGGTATATCATCTGGATACCTTAAAATTTATAGATGTTAATCAGGCTGCTCTGGTTCATTATGGCTATGCTTATGATGAATTTTTAGCACTTACCATTTTTGAACTGAGTTTAAAGGAAGATATTGATCTTTTCAAATTTGCTGTTCCATTTATTAAAACGTTTAAGCGAAATGATGTGAATGAAACATACCGGCATTTAAAAAAGAATGGGGAAGTAATTCATGTTAAAATCAGCAGTAACCTGATCACTTCTCTGCAGGGAAAGGCTGCACTGATCACGGTAACGGACATTACGGCCATGATCAGGTCTGAACAGGAATTAGAAAAATCCAGAGAAGAACTCCAGAAGAGTGAAAACAGATTTAAAGCTTTAGTGCAGGAAGGGTCTGATCTGATTGCGGTTATTGACTCTGCGGGTTATTATACATTTGTCAGTGAAAGTTTTAAGCCACTTCTTGGTTTTTTACCTTCAGATTTTATAGGTAAGAGTGCATTTGAATTTGTTCATCCTGATGACAGGGAGCGTGTGCAGGCCACGCTTTTCGCTATAAGGGAAACTAAAAGAATCACTTTTGAACCTTTCAGGTTTATCAATAGCAATAATGAGTGGAGGTGGATTTCTACAACTGCGACCGATTTAACGGACGACCCCGCTGTCGGTGGTATCGTAACAAACTCTAAAGACATTACAGAATCAGTCATCAAAAGAGATCAGCTCAGGCTAAGTAATGAGCGCTATCGGCTGGCATTGAAAGCTGCGGATGAGGCAATCTGTGACTGGGATATTGAAACTGACACTACAGCATGGGGGAGTGGTTTTTATGAGATATTTGGTTATGATCTTGCGGTTTACAGTAATACGATCTGGTCTGATAATATTTATCCGGAAGACAGGGCTGGTGTGCTGCAGGAAATGGAGCAGGTGATCGCTGATCCGCACAGGGATATCCTGTACTCAGAATGCCGTTTCAGCAAGGCAAATGGAGTAGTCATTAATCTCCAGTTCAGAATGTTGTTTTTAAGAAACGAACAAGGGAAGGCCATCAGGGCTGTCGCCTCCTTCAGAGATATTACTGCTATCAAACAAACGCTGTATCAGGTACAGCGTCAGAACGAAAGCCTCAAAGATATTGCCTGGGCACAGTCGCACACCGTCCGTGCCCCCCTGGCAAGGATTATGGGATTAATTGAGTTGCTGAAAACAGAAGGCTCAGCCTGTAATTATCAGCATGAACTGATGGAATATCTTTGTGTTTCTGCAGCAGAGCTTGATGAGGTGATCAGGGAGATTGTCCGCAAGACGGAAGCGCTGGAAATAAATGATCATTAATAGGCATTGATATGCCCTCTCAATACCTGCGATATGGTACGCAGAACGATTTTGATATCGAGGTAAACGGACCAGTTTTCCAGGTACCATATGTCGTGTTCTACTCTTTTTTCCATTGCATCTGTCTGATGTGTTTCTCCTCTGTAACCGTTAATCTGTGCCCATCCTGTGATACCTGGTTTTGAGTAATGTCTCACCATATAATTCTTGATGACATGCCGGTATTGTTCTGTATGTTTCAACATATGCGGTCTCGGCCCTACCACGCTCATATTGCCGATAAGTACATTGATAAACTGAGGGAATTCATCCAGACTTGTGCTGCGCAGGAATCTGCCCAGCTTCGTAATCCTGTCATCATGCCGGCTGGCTTGTTTGTGATGTGAATCTTTGTTCTCCCGCATGCTCCTGAATTTATAACACCAGAAGCTTTTATTATCTCTTCCACTCCGGTGCTGTTTAAAAATTACAGGCCCTTTACTGTCCAGCTTTATCAATATCGCAAGGAGTGGATATAACCAGCTCAATACAAAAATCAATACGAAAAGACTGAAAAGTATATCAAAAGTTCGTTTGATATAGCGGTTATAGGGCTCTTCCTGAGGATAAGCCGATTTTAACCGGATGACGGTTACATCTGGTGGCTTTTGAACCCCAGTAAAGATATTGAGCCTTTCAGCCTGTTTGTCTGCTTGTTTCATGAAATCAGGATATTAGTTGAGAAAGCGGGTTCTTCTACACGTTCCATTAGCCCTTGCAAAATATTATTCTTGTTCAGGAAGGTCTCTGCATACTTTCTGCCGTTTATATTGGCATCAGAATAATCAGTTGTGCAACAGTCGACGATGCTTTCCAGCAGTAATTGTTCATTTTCGCAATCAATCACTACCCCCATTTTATTTTCATTAATCACCGCATGTAGTGTAGTGCCCGGCTCGGCTGTGACTAAAGCAAGGCCGCCGGCCGACCAGATAGCGGTAAGTTTAGAAGGCATCATGAGATCGCAGGCTCCTTTTTTCTGTAATACCAGGTGAACATCAGTCATGTTCAATAGTGCATTAAATGCATTAAGCGGTTGTGTAGGTATAAAAATCAGATTCTTCAACTGATGCTGCCCGGCAAGTTTAAGCAGCCGTTCTTTATAAGGTCCATTGCCACAAATCACAAACTTGATCAAACTATGGTGTTCCAGGTTTTTGGCAATGGAAATCAGACTTTCGAGCCCCTGTTTCTCACCGATACTACCAGAGTACAAAACGATCTTATCTTCAGGCGCAAAACCCCACTGTTTTTTAAGATCATCTCTGCCCATCAGTAATGGATAGAACAATTTCGTGTCTACCCAATTGGGAAAAAGAATAATCTCTTTGTTGGTTTTTTTTGCCACTTTATGCAGCATCCCTGAAGAGATGGTACTCACATAGTTGGCGTGGTCAATAATATAACTTTCCATCGCAAAAAGTACTTTAAAGGCTGATTGCGTCTTTAAAACCTTCAGGTCCCTTGCTGCCTCAATTTGCAGGTCATGGATGTGATAAACGATTTTTCCACCCTTGAAAAAGCGGTACATCAGTCCAAGAAAACCGAGGTGAAAAGGTGGTGCCATACAAAAAATCTGGTGGTGACCAGGTTTAAAAAGTAAATAGACCATCATGAAGAATGCAGAAAGCAGGAAGCTGGCATCATGGATGATCCTTTTTAAACCTGTAGGTGTTTCCGGCACATATAAAGGGCAGCGGTAAACATTCAGCTTACCTTCTCTTGATATCTCTTTCTGGTAAAATCGACCGGTATAGGGTTGCTGGATTTTCCAGTTGGGGTAATAGGGGAAAGAGGTAACTACAGTGACGTCGTATCCACTATCTACCAGCCAGTCGGCCATCTCTCCGGTATATTTTCCTATGCCGGTAAGTTCCGGGGCAAAATTAATGCCCATGACCAGCACTCTTTTTTGATGAGTAGAGTTGTGTTTCATTATAGCGTTTTTTTAGAATTTTTGACAATAGCCCACCCTGTCCGTCATTTCTGGCGGCCTGGATATAAAGAAAAAAGGTTAAAGGAACCTAGGTAATTACAGTTAGAATGTCTTCAATTATGGATAGTGCTGGAATAGCAGTAACGAACTTAGCATGCCATCTTTTTGCATAACTCAGGTGCTCCATGATCTCTGTTTTCAGGTTCCATGGAAGGATGATGATATAGTCAGGCTCCTCCTTTAACAGAACAGATTCTTCCACTACCGGAATATGACTGGCAGGCAGCCACATATTTTGTTTATGCGGACTGGCATCAACGACAAAGGAGAGGCTGTCTTCATGTACATCACAATAATTCAGAAATGTATTTCCTTTTGCTGCCGCACCATAACCGGCAATTTTTTTACCGGCTAGTTTTTCCCTGTGCAGAAAGTCATTAAAATCTTCCCTGATCTTCTCTACCTTTTCCTGAAAATTCTGGTAATAAGCAATCGTATTCATCCCTTTATCGATTTCTTTTTCCAGTAAAGCGGCTACATTTGGTGAGATCTCCTTTGTCGCATCTTCAGCATGTTTGGCATAAATCCTCAATGAACCGCCATGGGTAGATATTTCATCCACATCAAACAGCTCCAGGCCCTGGGCAGCGAAAATCTGCTTCACTGTGTAGAAAGACAAATAAGAAAAATGCTCGTGGTAAATCGTATCAAACTGATTGTTCTGCACCAGTTGCATCAGGTGTGGAAATTCCATAGTAATGATTCCGGTACTGCTCAGTATCAGTTTCATTCCTCTCACAAAATCCACAATATCGGGCACATGTGCCAGCACATTATTCCCGATCAGCAGGTCAGCCTTCACCCCCTTCCGCACCATTGTGGCAGCTAATTTTGCTCCAAAGAATTCAACAATTGTTTCTATGCCTTTTGCTCTCGCAATTGCTGCTGTATTTGCGGTGGGTTCAATACCCAGAACGGGAATCTGCTGTTCCTTAAAATATTGCAGCAGATAACCATCATTGGAGGCGATCTCAACTATTTTAGAATTACTGTTAAAACCAAATCTTTCCACCATCTCATAAGTGTAATCCCGTGCATGCTGCAGCCAGCTGGTTGAAAAAGAAGAGAAGTATACATAATGGTCGTCAAAGATGGTATCGCACTTTTTATATTCCGCAATCTGTGTTAAAAAACACGCGCGGCAAGTATACACCTTAAGCGGATATACCGCCTCGGGCTGATCGAGCTGCTCATGGGTAAGAAACGAATTCGCAGCAGGCGAACTGTTCAAATCAATAAAAACATCAGTCAGTTCTGATGTGCAAAACCTGCATTCCATTTCTATTAAGGTTTAAATGACAAGACTATTTTTTAAATTGAAATATGCTACCTGTTCACTGCGCAGTTTATCTACCAGCCTGCCATCAGGTAAAATCACATCATCATAAGTCAGCACCTGATCTTTTGGGATGTCATGCCGCAGGATACAGTTCTCCGCGATGCCTATCGGCAATAAGTTTTCAGCTGTGCTGATCTCTATGTTCTCACACAATCCATAGGTCATATAATGACCAATACCATCGATCACACTACCCGCTTTCAAATCTGTTTTTGCGGCAGCGACAACTTCCACACAGGGTTTATCAAGAGGAGTTAAGGCCGCATCATGGAACAATGCTGCCCGGGCTACCGTATTGGGCACTTCCAGATGGCAGAGATGGTAGGGCGTATAGAAAAGATAGAAAGGACCGGTACCTAATTTATACAGGTTCAGGTAATGTTGCTGTACGGGATGATCCGTAGTGGCCAGCACAAAAACACCCGGACCCGGTTCGGCACCGACTATATAGTCTACTATTCCCGGACCATTTAACAGCTCTTCAGGTGGGAATAAGTTAATGGCATCTTTGAGTTGCATGCCCGGGGCATCAGGACCTAACATGCCTCTTTTTGCAACGCGCATTCCTGTTCCATTGGCAATAATGGCCTGCTCAAAGGATATTTTGCTGCCATCAGCAAAGGAAGATACCATTGCAGGTTTCTGTCCCCATTTCATGGCAAAACCTTCCTGTGTGGTAGGGTTACGATAGGGGTCATGCAATCCTTTCATATTGCCGCATAAAACAGGTTTCAGACCCATTGACTTGACAAAGCGGTAAAGGTTCATCGTCACTCCCGGCTGGTCACCATCAGAATTGGTCAGTACCACTCCGGCTTTTTCTGCGTATTTCTTCAGGATCGGGCCAACGGTGCCATCCAGTTCCGCATTCATCAACACCACATGTTTGCCATTTTCAATGGCTGTCAGCGTTACCTCCGCACCAAATTCAATGGCTCCCGTCACTTCAATTACCACGTCAATTCCCGCTGCACGGCAAACCAGAAAAGGATCGTTTGTGATGGAATAACGCTTTTGCCTGATATTCTCCTCCAGTTGTTCAATAGTCGTCACTTCCTGAAAATCCGCTATTCCCGCATCTTCATAAGCCAGTACAGCTTTGTGCAGCCTGCGGTTGGATATCGCGACTAGTTCCATGCCCGGCGTAAAGCTACAGATCTGCAGGGCAATGGCTTTGCCCATAAATCCGGCACCTATCATTGCCACTCTGATTGGGGTATTTGCTGCTTCCAGCTGCTTCAATGCAGTATCTATTATCATCATATTTGTAAAGATTAAAAGGTTAGAAAGAGGCTATTTATTCATATCTGCCGATAATTGTTCAGCGAAAGTCGGGTGTGCACGGTCTTTGTCAGAAATCACCTGCGGCTGGATTGGCCATTGAATATTAAAAGCAGGGTCGTTCCAGAGAAAGCCTTGTTCAGCAGAGGGAGTATAAAATTCTGTCACCTGATAACTCACATCGGTATCATCTTCGAGTGTGATAAAACCGTGTGCAAAGCCTTCAGGGATATAAAGCATGGTAAAATTTTCTGCAGTTAATTCTACACCAAACCATTGTCTGTAGGTGTCAGATTCTCCGCGTAAATCTACAATCACATCAAAAATTGCCCCCTTTGTACAACGGACTAATTTGGTTTCTCCAAATGGGGCATTTTGCATGTGCATTCCCCGCAGCGTGCCTTTTTGATGGTTATGACTCAGATTGGCCTGTACAGCATTGGTATTTAAACCATAAGCCTCAAATTCATTTTTGCAGTAAGAGCGGGCAAAGAAGCCACGGTCATCCGTCAGGCGTTTCAGCTCAATAACATAAGCGCCCTTTAAAGGTGTTTCTAAAAAATCCATAGGTATAAATTTATAAGGTGTTTACTGCTGATATTTCTGATTCTTTGAAAGTCCATTCCAGTTTTCCATTGATTAGTTTTTTTTCCCGGAGGCTGGACAAGATGTGGAGGCGCATAAAAGGAGAATTCCTAAAATCGCTATTTTTGAAACCCATGCTCACCAAACCAACAAAAAGTTCGAGTATAGTTTGCCTGATTTGCTGTTTCGGCTGATGATCTGGCGCCAGCGCCCTGAACAAACTGAAGTCAACCCGGTACGAACGTTTATCGGGCGCTGCATCCCTGTTAACGCTTAATGCTGTTCCGGGAATAGCCGATATCACTTCTTCTGCAAGCTCGAAGACCTGAAAATTCCATGCGTCACTACCTGCATTCACTGCTAAAAATTCATCATCTTTATCAGCCTTGCGCTGTACAGCCCATTCTATGGCCAAGGCCATGTCTTTTACATGAATCAGCGGTCGCCATGGACTTCCGTCACTGAGAATGCTGATCTTTCCTGAAGCCACAGCACCGGCAACGAAATCATTCAAGACCAGATCCAGCCGCAGCCTATCGCTCATTCCACAGGCAGTAGCAAAACGAAGACAGGTAATGGTAAAGTCTTCATCTGCAAGATTTGCCAGTTCCCGTTCTGTAAGTACCTTAGAACGTGCATAAGCAGTCAGTGGGTTCAGCGTAGAATTTTCTGTTTTCGCATGACCGTCCGCCTCCCCGTACATACTGCAGCTGGAAGCAAAAACGAATGTCTTTACACCCGCGGTTTTTGCCATTTCTGCAAGCCTGACGCTGGATTTATAGTTTACATCTAGCGTGATATTTTCATACTGTGATCCCATCGGATCGTTACTGATTGCTGCCAGATGAACAATCACATCTACGCCGCTTAAGGCTTTAAACGGTATCGTGCGTATGTCGCCAAACAATTGTAGATCCAGCTTACTCTCTGGTAAGATGGTCGCATTGGTCAGACAAGCAGCGAAATAGCCCATGTCATACCCAATCAGGGTTGCGTCAGGGAAGGCAGTACGGAGCTGGCTGACCACTCCTGGACCTACATATCCCATGTTTCCGGTAATTAGAATTCTCATATTCGAAATGTTAGCATTTATTTAAGAATATTGTGTTCAGGTTTTTAGGAGTGATTTCTCGAGCGATTTCACATGCCATGGCGCTTTTCCCTCCTGCCAGAGTTCTTCCAGTAACATTTTATCGCGCAGGGTATCCATTGGTTGCCAGAATCCGGTGTGGCGGTAAGCCGAGAGTTCATTGTCTCTCACCAGATTTTCCATGGGTTCGCGTTCCCAGATGGTCTTATCATCTTCTATATAGTCGAATATCTTCGGCTCCAGTACAAAGAAACCTCCATTGATCCATGGCATTTCTTCTGAACCGTCTGGCTTCTCCTGAAAATGGCTGATCTGTGTATCATTTGCACCCAGGTTAAATGCGCCAAACCGGCCGGGCTGCTGCACTGCCGTAAGCGTAGCTAAAGTCTGTTGTGACTGGTGATATTCAATCAGCTCTTCAATATTCACATCGCTTAAACCATCTCCATAGGTCATGCAAAAAGTTTCATCGCCAATGTATTCTCTCACACGCTTTAGCCTCCCGCCGGTCAGCGTATCAAAACCTGTATGGACGAGGGTAACATTCCATGGCTCCGTATGGGTTTTATGCACCTGCATTTCGTTATTCCGCATGTTAAAAGTCACATCCGAATTATGGAGAAAGTAATTGGCAAAATACTCCTTGATCAGATGGCCTTTATAACCGCAACAGATAATAAAATCGTTGATGCCGTAAGTGGAATAGATTTTCATGACGTGTAAAAGAATCGGTGTGCCGCCGATCTCCACCATGGGTTTGGGTCTAACCCCGCTTTCCTCACTAATTCTTGAGCCAAAGCCCCCTGCTAGTATTACTGCTTTCATATTTTATGGGTTTATGTTGATTGATTTTTAGTAGTTGCTGTGCCATAGGATAAGTAAAGCGCTGGCGTACATTCACCAATGCAAACGAAAAGAGATAAAGTCGCTGTGCCAGGGGCCAGAGTATGGATGACTTTGCTTTTAAGAGCGCTTTCAGGTAAGTAAAGTGACCTTTTGACGCTGCTTTAATCGCTATTCTGTAGTGGAAGGAGCAGACTTCATAGTTGAAATAATTAATCAAATCTTTTCGCTGGTACTTAGAGCTGACTGATAATGCGTCGATTATCTTTTCGTAAATCTGAATATGCTGCTGATATACTTCGCCCTTCAGATTCAGGTAATTAGAAGCTACTTTTTCATGCCTTCTTACATACACAACATCATCCCGTTTTATTGCTATGCCGGTTGTCCGGGCAGCACGACTCCAAAACTCAAAATCGCCCGCAGCCGGAAGGGTAGCATCAAATCCATCGCTTTCATTTACCAGCTTCGCCCGCAGGCTCATACAGGAAAGATTCCCGCAAAAATTCCCGAATATCAGGAACCAGATGTCTGCCTGCCCGGCCCTGATGGTTTCTGGTAACACTTGGTACTCCAGGTTGGGAATCGGATATTTTGAAGGTTGTGCGGCATTATAAGTTACAATTCCGATTTCCGCAGGAGCATGCTCCCAGAAATTGATGACTGTAGACATTGACCTGGTGTTTACAAAATAATCGTCTGCGCAGAGGATATAAGACAGGGGTGCCCTGCTTTTCTCGAACAGGAAATTAACGTTTTGCATAATCCCTATGTTCTGCTGCTGTTTAAAGACGCGGATTCTCTTGTCAGTAATAGAATTCAGATATTCTTGAGTGCCATCAGCAGAGCCATTGTCGCTCACAATCAGCTCCCAATTCTGAAATTCCTGCTTCAACACAGAATCAATACACTCTTTTATATAAGGTAAACCATTCCATACAGGGGTAAGGATGGATATTGCTGGTGCCATGGTACGATAGTTAAGATTCTTGAATGGCTTTTAATAACTGGTTAGCGGCTGTAGCGGCTGAAAACCACCTTTTAAAAGAATTATAGGCATTTTTGCCCATTTCGGTTTTATGTGAGTAAGATGATTGCTGCCAGTAATCCAGTAATCCGCAGGTGCCATCAAGCGTGTCTCCTGCTACATAACAGCCACCTCCCTGGTTAATTTTCTTCCAGATATTTACCTGGTCGGAAATCAGAACTGCCCTCCCGCAGGCCATGGCCTCTACCACAGCAATTCCAAAGTTTTCCTGGTGACTGGGTAAAATGAAAGCCTCACAGCCATAAAATGCTCCCCATTTTGCATCTCCGGAAAGCATGCCTGGTAGAAAAACGGCCTTACTTAGTGCCGGGTTTTCCATAATTAGCTGCTGCATCCTGGCTCCATAACTTGTTTCCATACCCGGGCCGGCAATAACCAGCTTAGGTAAGTGGATTGATGTGCCTGCAATTCTTTTCAAAGCATTCAGATACGCATTCAGTAGGAGATCTACACCCTTTTTCTCATTTATCCGGCTTAGGAAAAGCAGGTATGGTGCATCACCCAGACCGGGACATTTTTCGCTAAAGGCCAGTTTCATATCTGGTCTGAATGGCGGGGGCGGTTCAATTCCCATCCCAATTACAATATCTTTTTTAGGTTTATAATCCCAGAAAGGTTCTTTTGCCAGGATGGCCTCCGCTTCGCAGGTAAACAAAATACCATCGGCTCCGTTAATGAGTTTTTTTTCTACCAGTTCCCAGTAAATATAGTTTCGTAGTGCTTTAAGCTTCCTTTCCGGTGCACGCTGAAAATAAGGGTCAAGCATGCCATGAGGCATTACAAATAACTTTGGCAATGCCTTCCCATGAGTCTTGTCCGCCAGTTTTTTCATTGCTTTCTGAATTGCATAACCCGGATAAGACCAAAGTGCATGTACAATCACCACATTGAAGTCGCCCAGATTAGTCAGTAACCAGGGATAAAAGCTGCTATTATAACACCATGGTCCCTTTTTCTTTCCCAAAGCATAAATGATAAATGGGTCATTGCATAAAAAAAGTGCCCCCGGATCATCAAAGGTTACAACCTCATTCTGTACACCCCTTTCTATTAATCCTCTGACCATTGTCCTTACTGCCTGGGAGACGCCTCCTTCAGATGGATTCATTGATGGGATAATATGTAAGATCTTCATAGGCTTATATTTTTGTAAGCGAGTGGATGAGTTTGTCGATCTGTTCTACTGCGTTATTATGCTGAAATATTTTGCTTACGGTGAGATAGTTTTTTTCGACCAATTCCTGCCATTCTGCAGGGTGAGCCATAATATCTTTGATCTGGCCCACGGGGTCGCTCCAGTCAACTTCTATTACCGGATTATAGTTCAGTAAATAAGGAATGTCTAATGGCGCGGCGCCAAGTATCAGGCACTTTGATGCCATTGCCTGGAGATAGCGGACGGTCAGCGTAGATACATTTCCCGCCAGCTGCGGGTGAGTTACAGCTCTTGGGAAACAAATACAGATTTGTGTATCTGCAAGTCCATTGATAAAATCTGTCCACCCGGGAAACAGAAGATTTCTTTTTAATCCATGTAGAGCAACGTCATGATCGTCGCTTGTGCTTTGCGAGATATAATTAATCTGGTTTTCCCTGCAGCCTTCAACTATTTTATCGTGATATTTTTGCCATCCGCGACCGAAAGAAAGGACATGAATACTGCGCTCGTTCCAGGGCTTGTGTTTATAGTCTTCTACGTTTATGGTCTCCGGAACCCAGTCCACCGTACAACCCGGGATCTTTAATTTATAAAAATGTTCAGTTGCCTGGTGACTAGATAAGAGGAGCAGGTTTATTTTTCCTTCGCGTACCAGCTTTTCCACTCTCGGATAGTCAGGCTGCCATACATCATAGGTCCACCATACCCGCATATCTGCATCCCGGGTGAAATAGGGGAAAGTCCTGGAGAAAAAATAAAGTCTGTACGGGAAACCCAGACTCAATACGGCGCCTTTTATTTTATAGCTTCTCAGTAATGGCTTCAGCAGATAATGGATCAGTGTATACAAGCGGCTGGAAAGTGCGCGCGGTGCAAAAAGGATTGGGCCCGACCTGATTTTCCATGTACTGTGTCGCTTGAAGGATAATTCCAGTTTTTGCAGCAGTTGAATATCCGGCTGGCGACTGCGGATTCTGGCGGTTATTAATGTGATCATATCCTTATAGATGAGAGGTTTTATTCTTTAGCTGGAGATATGCGCATAGATAAATTCTATTTTATCCACCGCAGCTTTAGCATCAAATCTTTTTATATTTTTGATTGCCGCTGCTGTTACTATTTTGCGCTCAGCTGCGGTCAGGCTCACAATTTTCTGTACCATCAGTGCTGCATCTGATGCCCAGGTCTGATCATTTTCAGGGCAACGTGCTGCGATCAGGAATGCAGCATCTCCCGCTACTTCCGTCATTGGTGCTTCATTGGTAGTTAGTACCGGGCAGCCGGAAGCCATTGCTTCTGCGATCGGCCAGCCAAAGCCTTCAGCATGTGAAGGAAAGAGAAATACATTTGCACCTGCGTACGCATACTGTACAAATTCATCACTAAGATTACTTATAAAATGAACATCCTCCTTAAAGGGTGAATCCTCCAGTTGTTGTAAAACGATAGCAGACGGAGGCGGACCGATCATCAGCAGGGGTAATGTAAGCTCACTCTGTGCACGCCATGCGGTATAGATTTCAATTACGCCTTCCCTGTTCTTGTACCATTGATTTCCACCTACATGAAGACAATAACCGTCGACTAAATTGATACCTGTTTCTTTTGTAATCAGCCTTCTCGCCTTAGCATAATAAAAAGGGCGATAGGATCGATCGAGACCATTATAAACCACTGCCGTAGAGGCAGCCTTATCCGGCAGCATTTGTTGAAGTACCTGATCCGTTTTCCGGGATACGCAGATAAAGTTCCTGCCTTTTTTATATCCGCGGCGTATAAATTTCTGGTAATGTCTGCCTGTCCAGCTTGTTTTGTGCCGTTCTATTTTTCCCATCGCAGAAAGCTGCGCCAGAAAATCGTGGCAATGCATGACGTGTTTCCTATGCGCTACTAATGGTACCCAGGGTCCCTGCGCCTGATCTGTAAAAACAAACAGCGTGTCTGCCGGACAATGTTTTAATCTTCGTTTTACAGTCGCCGGAAACAGGATATACTGATCTATATAACCCAGCCATTTTTTTAACCTACGAGGAGCCGCAAGAGAGAAACATTTTCTTTGGGGCGACCATAAAGTTACTTTATGGCCCCGCATTGCCATTCCCTCTGCCAGCATCCTTGTAAACTTGTGCATACTCGTGAATTTTGGCGTACTTTCACTGCCCATAAAATCGGGATTAGAGAAAAAAACTATGTTCATCGGCTTATTTATTTGAATAGCGCGGAGGGGTATGCTAATTCAATGCTGTTTCCAGGATCGCTCTGCACACATCCTCATTCCCTGCTTTTATCTCTCTTACCCGCTGCATTCCGGCTATACGGAGCTGATCTATCTTTCCATTATTTAAAAGATCTTTACACACTTTTACGCATTCTTTGGCGTCCGACCAGAATGCGGCTTCTACACCTTCACGATAAAGATGCAGGTGTTCTACCGTACGCTGCGCGCACAGCAGACCGCCTGCATATGGAATTTCCAGCGATCTTGTTGTATGCAGGTCACGGTTTCCTTTTGAGAGCATCCCCAGACAAATTTTTGCCCCCTGTATCGCTGCGATATAATCTCTGCCACTCAGGCTTTTGCCACGCCAGCAGTGTTTTATTTTAGAAAACAAATGGCTCTTCTGCCAGCCATCACCCCAGATATTTACATTCAGTCCTTCATGAATAAGATGCAGGATAAACTCATCCCTTTTTTCATTGCGCATCCAGGTGCCTATAAAAGCAATGTCCGATTTAAAATCTGCGGGTATTTCATGGATGTTAGCATAAGGCTGATGCGCTACTTCATCATAACTTCGCAGTACACGCATCACATTTTTGGCGCCTAGAAAAGAACATTCCTTAGCGGTTTCCATTCTTACTACCACTACCAGATCATATAATGGAATAGCGCCAAGCAGCGAGTCGAATCTTCTGCCATCTCTTTTACCCGTAGGATCATCAATATTATACAATATTACCGGGCACTTTAAAGTCTGTAATGCTTTCACACAACTGCAGCCAATTAATTCGCCGCTATCCACCCACACCAGATCTGGCGGAGCCATATTTTCCATTACAGACTTTACCCATTTCAGCATCCCCGTCTGTAAAAGGCGATATCCGGTTCTGAAGTGCAGTGCTGCCCACCAGCGGGAATTCAGTTGCTGGTCAAAAGCCTCCACAGGATTTTTAACCACTACCTGGTGTCCTAGTCTTGACAATGCCCGTGCCCGATGAAAAGAGGTGGATCCGGGATGATGATCACCGATGTAAAGAATATTTAGCATGAGATATAATTTAGCTGTAGAAAAGATGACTCCGGTTCAGAGTATATAATTCACCATTTTTGTGGCTTGAAAAATGAAAAGATACAGGCCGGTCATCTGTAAGTAACCTCTGATCAGGTAGGTGACTATACCCATCACACTTTCTGTGGGCAGGAACTGAAAAATTGAAGTGATGGCGAGCAGGCCGCAAATACTGAAAATCAGCTGCCGTTCCGGATAACCCTTAAATCGCTCTACCTTTCGGATCAGGCAAAGCCGGTCGAACAACAGAAAAACAGGAATTATTCCTACGCCCAGAATGACGAGATACCACCAGCCAAATGCTGCCATACCTGTTCCGGCAAAGTGACCTGTTCTGAAACCACCGTAAGCTTCAGGACCGGCACCAGCTATGCTATAGAGGTAATCCCCATAAGACAGGGAATAAATGAATCCTTTATCTACCTTTGGGTTTACTACTTTCAGTATAGGCGCAGGCAGGATTCCCCACATATAGTCCATTGAATACTTAAACATTGCTGGGTTATTATTTCCTACCTGATCAGCAAGGATCAGACTCGCATCATTGAATTTAATATTCGCAAACCTGGCCGTAAATATATTGTCCAGGTAACGTTCATCCCAGATGCCTTCATTTGTTTTATCTTCCAGCAGCCGGTAAGCTATTGCATCCTTATCCTGGTAAGCTTCCAGCGTCAGCTCAATCAGTTCCGCTTTGGAGATATCATTACGCTGGCCCCGCACAATGACCATAGCTGTACCTAAATCTGCAAGGGGACCGGTAATCAGCCAGAAGAAAAAGCCCCCAACCAACATTATTTTGGTGGATATTACAGGTGTTTTAAAGATTCCAAGCATCATCCCCAGGAAATAGGAAAATCCTACAGCCGTGAAACCCAGCATAAATGCGCCCCTGCTGTTTCTTACTATGCTCAGGAAAAATAAGACCAGTGTAAAGAGGATAATCAGTGGAACCGTCTTTTTTAAATTCGGTTTTTTACCACCATACAATACATAAAAAGGTATGAAATAGGGAGAGTAGGCGAAAGGAAGGAAAGCCTGAATGGCTTTGTCACCTGCGTTTCCAGTTACTTCGGTAGCGGTAGCAGATGAGAAGAAGAATACATAAACATTCGCCATCAGGCCGATTGCACCCATCAGCCATAATTGTAGTTCTGAAGGTGGTGTGAAAAAGCCTAAGCGGCGTAAAACCGAGCCCGGGCCTCTCAGCGTATTGATGGGGAGCGATTGATACACATAATGTCCCGCAATTAAAGCAAAAAGGGAGAGTGTGGAATGTAGAAATACTTCATAAGGCAGATCCAGGTTAAATATCAGTGGCTTTAATTCGACCGAGGTAAATACCAGGGGAAAATAAAACTGCGTTGCTGTAAAACCGATAATGAGGAATGAAGAGAGCGGAAACCTTTTTAGTGTAAACTCCTGGATATAGAGCAGGCATAACAGCAGCCAGGCAAAACCTGCATAGAGCAGTGCCACGAAATTGGGGATGCTCCAGAAGAACAAACACTGATATGTCGCAGCAGAGAAGAAGATGACCCAGGACCACAGTACGACTTTGTCCGTAAAACTGGCCGTCTTCGTAAACTTGATGACTACAGGTTTTTTATCATATACGGTGAGTTTACCGAAATGGGGATTCGGTACAAGTTGTGTGTTCATACAGAGCGCGTAAATAGAGATACGTTAATTTATATCAGGCTTTATCAAATACAGATTGAAAGCTTTTTTCATATTGTCTGGCTACCGTGTGCGGAAGAAATAACTTCTGTGCACGTAAGCATGCACTTTCGCCCAGCATCTCCCTCCAGTAGGTATCCTCAATTAAAACCTTTAAAGTGCGGGCAATATTGGCTGCAGATTTATTGTCCAGCATAATGCCGGTATTGCCAATAATTTCCTGTCTTGTTTCATCATCGTCTGTCACTATCGTACAGCCGGCCAGCATGGCTTCCACCAGGACCAGTCCATATGATTCATTTTTTGGGACCAGCACAAAAATCGAGGCTTTTTTCATGAGTTTCACTACCTCCTGATGAGGTAGTTTGGCGTACCAGTTGAGTTTATAATTTGTTTTTGGTTTCGGCTTATCTTTAGAAACAATAGTCACTTCCACCCTGAACCTGTTCATATAGTCCTGGCCCAGCAGGTCCAGGGCATCAAGCAGGTTAAACAGTCCTTTCCGTTTGCCATCAATGCCGACAAACAAAATGTTTACCCGTTTTCTGTCCGGTCTCACATACTCAGAAGCAATTAAATCAGGCAAAAAAAAAGGTATGGCAACAGTTTTATCTGTAAAATCGGGGCGGTATGATAAAAACCTTTCCATTCCGTTTTTAGTATGGAAATGAACTACCGCTGCTTTTTCCAGCGACCGTGCCAGCTCATCTGCCTCCTGCTGCCTGTCTGGTAAAAGCCCAAGTAAATCAATTAAAAACTCATCCGTCATGAAACCTGTAGTTACAAAAGCAGGAATCTCTTTCACTGCTTTGAAAAATGCCCCGGGGCGGGCCGGCGATCCATAATGATAGATCAGGTCTATTTCTTTTTCAGTTTTTCTGAAGCCATAATCAATTAGCGGCGGTATGCCAGGTAAAAGACGACTCAGTATACGGTTCATATTAAATGTTCTGGTGTAACTTCCAGAGGCTATAAATTCGGTTTTCACTTCTGAGAAATCTTCAAGCTGACCGAACATTCTGGCTACCTTGTGGTCTGTATTATGCCTGGCCACCATCCATTCCGGGCAATAAATTCCAACATTCATCATTGTAGACGGGTTAAATTATCTGGGAAAAAGAAATCTTACCACCGGTAAGCTACCAATTATATGTTTCGCCCGGCTTGTAGAAAGCAGCGGTAATACCTGCCAGTATCTCCAGCAGTTCCATAACAGGAGCAGCATTGATAGTGTTAACAATGCCCATTTATAGGTCGGTAGTAAGATAATCAATACCATAGCTGCTGCGGCAATACCAACAGAGGTTGCGCTCATATAAAAAGCTTGTTCAGGCCATATTAATTCATTTTTTCTCAGCCATCTTCTGGCTACCATCCTAAACCCTATATTAGCTGCTATTTCGGCCAGTAAAAGAGCAACACCTGCACCTGTTATTCCCAGCCAGGGGACTAGCAGAAAGATACCTGTCAGGGCAATTGTTGCTGTTAATCCACTAATCAGCAGTTGGGCATTCAGCAGGTTATTTCCTCTTACAATTGCAATCGCTGGTTGCGCTATAGCATAGACCAGCACGCTTACAGATAATGCAGCAAATAACCAGGGGTTAAAAGGGATTCTGCCACGTGTCCACGCTTCATACAAGGGTTCAACAATCACCTGTGCACAAACCAGCGCTGGTGTTAAAAGCGAGATAGATACAATCCATACTGTTCCGAATGCTTTGTCACTTCGTTCCTGATCCCTGTTGTGCAGGAAAAGCATCAGTTCCGGCATCAGTGGATTCGTGATGGTGTGCAGGCCCTGCATCGCTACATTTGTTCCTGTCCGCATCGTAGAAAAAGCTGCAAGTCCTGCCGCACCGGTAAATGGCGTTAATAACAACCTTGCACCCTGTTGCCGCAGATTTTCACACAGGCCAGTTACAGATAACAATATGGATTTGATAAAAATGTTCCATCCTAATTTTATAGAGGGACTTGTATTGACTATTCCTTCCTTGCGGAGGAGCCGTATCATGTCGATGTAAATCGGTATATCAGCAAGAATTCTAACACCTGCTACTATTAAACCCGTTTCCAACAGGCTTGCGCCGAATATCACGGCCACAGCTGGGGCAACATTCATCAGTAAGGCAGAGAAAACACCCCACCAGGCCATACGGTGATAATGGCCGAAAGTGGAGAGGGCACGGGTAAGTATTCCCCCTATACTCCCGCAAATCAGCCAGGCGAAACTCTGCATCAATAGAACCAGGCCGGCCTCATGTATGAGTTGAGCATGTTTAACCGTAGATTCTTCACCAAGGAATGAACCTATATTTCCAAAGAATAAACATGCAGAAATCAGCAGTAACTGAATAATACCCATCCCAATACCTATTATCAGGCCGGAGCATAAATATTTACTTAGTTCCGGCAGGTTTTTTTTTCCAAAGCGGAGGAATTCGAATCCGATGTACTCCTGGAAACCGAGATCAAGCGAAGTTAGTAATGCCGACAGTGATAACACTGCCAGCCAGAGGCCGTAAGTAGTTACATCCCAGTAAGACAAGTACAATGGTACCAGCGTAAGCTGTGTAACCAGCGTAATTCCGATTTGCACCCATGAAGCTGTGGTTCCGGAGATTAATCTTGATGATACCGACATCGTTATTATTCTTTTAGTGGTTTTAACCTTAAGCGTCTGCTGAGCAGATATAAATTGTCAAATAACCTCAGTGAATGCCGGATAAATGTTCCCGGCCGCTCAATCGGTGTTGCAGGAATTTCTCTGCCGTGCCGCGCTGCTTCCCGGACACAAGCTTCCCAGTCAAAATACCAGATGTCGTCCGTGTGGAAACGCTTGTATCCATAATTCTTAAAATGTTCAAGTACCTCGAAATCCTGCCATGAAAATTCAGGTTCGTAAAATGTTTTTAAGTTTATGCCCATTGCTTCCCATTCCCTTAGCCACTTCACCGGAACAGGTTTCACTCTATTCGAATTGCGGAACCTTTTCATTTCATCAGCATTGTATCTAAACCTCCTGATATGAATGGCGCTGGAGCGATTTACATTTTCCAATACGGAGTAGAACCTTGTCTTGGCATACCGGACCTTCATCCTCGAGTATAGAAAATGCAGAATTTTTATTTCTTCGATATAAACCGTTTCTCCTGCCGGATTGTAGGGTACACGTCTGGAATGGATGATATCTGGCTGATGCGCGATGCCATCATCTACATAACCCAGAGGGAAATACTGGTGATGTTCATCACCCCTGATGCATTGTGTATTGCTGCGGATGATGTCCGTTCTTTCGAAATGGATCGAGGTGCCCGGGCTTAAGCTTTTTATACGACTCCAGGTAGCCTGTTCGTGAAGGCAATCTGCCGCAAATATTTCATCAGCATCCAGTCCTATTAAGATCCTTTTGTCTTCAGGGAATAACTTTCTTGCCGTGTCTATCAGTAAGACCTGTCTTTCATCTTCACAGAAGTTCTCGTTGTCATTGCTGATGAGGTGTACCTTAGGGAAGCTTGCACAAATTTCTCTGCTTTTATCTGTAGACAACTGATCAGCTACCACAATACAATCAGCGAAAAAACTCGTTATCGTCAGGAACTGTTTTAAAATCCAATCTTCATTTTTAACCGGGGTCAGCACAATAATTTTAGTCATAAGCGATCAGGAGAAAAGATAAATTTTAAAATCTTGTTGAAAAGTTGCGGAAGGGAGCAAGCCAGGGTGAAAGATCTACCTTATCTTTATAGTAGCCGTAATCCAGGTTATATCCATAGCGGCTATCCATACGCACGCCATTAAATACCAGGCTCATATTTACAAGCTTGCCTTCTTTATATACTTCGTCAATGAATTTAAGTTCTGATTTGGGTGTGTAATTATGACGTACCAGATATAAACTCACATCACACATTGGTGCCAGAATCGTTGCATCCGTTACCAGGTGCAGCGGAGGAGTGTCTATCAGTACGTTATCAAAATCAGCACGCAGTTCAGTAATCAGCGTTGCCATTTTATCAGAGCCGATCAGTTCTGAGGGATTATCAGGAACGGCACCAGACCGCATCACATATAAATTCGGATGCACGCCCGAGGGTATGATAATTTCCTCTTTGGTTGCTTTTCCACTCAGGTATTCACTCAGCCCGAGCTGGTCTGCCGTTAAATTAAATATCTTACTGATCTGTGGTTTTCTCAAATCCAGCTCAAGGATGATCGTCCTTTTTCCCAGCATGGCGAGGGAAGTGGCAATATTGCTCGAAACATAACTTTTTCCTTCTTTTGGAATACTCGAAGTGAACAGTACTACCTTGCCTTTCCTGTCATATGCATGCAGCAGGTTAGTTCTCAATCCCCTCATCTGTTCGCCAATGGCATAAGCATCACGGTTAAGTACCACCAGCGGCTTTTTACTGTTTTCCTGGATCAGTTCACATATAACCGGTGCAGCAGTTACCGCCTCGATATCGTCTTTGGTCAGCACCCTGTTTCTGAGTATGCTTCTGCCCGTGATCAGTCCGGCCGGAACGAGGAGACCTGCCAACAAAGCAATAAACAATGGTACCTTTTTACTTGTTTTAGGGTCATCATAATAGGCTTCTTCTACTGTACGCGCATCGGTCAGTGTAGAGGCATAACTCAATGCTACTTCTTCTCTTTTTTGCAGGAGGTAGACATATAAACTTTCTTTAATGCCCTGTTGACGTTTGATACTTACATACTGACGTTCTTCTCCCGGCATATTTTTAATGCCCGCCTCCAGTCCCGAGTTGAATGAATTCAACTGCCTTTTTGTTGCTGTAAGCGAAGTCTTGATACTGTTTACATTCTCTTTGATCGCGTTTTGTGTACTTTTTATCTGCCTGTTGATGGGCACAAAAATGGGATTGTTTTCTGGCGTGATAGCCAGCAGCCTTTCTTTGTCTACCTGCAACTTGTTCATCTGCGCCACCAGGCTGATCAATCCGGGATCAGTAATGCCTATAGTAGCCGGGGCATGGTCACTTTTATCCGGAGCATTGACGTATTTTTCTACCCCTTCAATCACGTTGAGCTGCACGTTAACTTCATTCAGCCTGCTGTCATTTGCCTGAACATTGTCTAGAAAGACCTGTGATTTGGCTGAGATATCCGTTAGGCCCACACTGCTTTTATAACCTTCAACATCCTTTTCTACACTGGTAAGTTCCTCTGTCAAAGAAGTGAGTCGTTCATCAATGAATTTTAGTGTACTTTCAGTTTCTTTATTTTTGTCAATTACGTTGAAGCTTTTATATACCAACACCAGTTGATTTAAAACTGCTGTTCCCCGCTGGAAAACTTCATCTTCTATCTTCAACTCTATAATTGGCGTTGTTTTATTTAAGACTGTTACGATCTTTTCCTGGTAGTCAGAAATGGTTTTGTGCTCACTTTTCAACTGGAGCGTGACCGTTCTGCCTATAAATTGCTTTAGGTTGGCGGTTGGCACGAGCTTCCATTTACCAAAAGAGCTTTTCAGTGTGTTGTTGAAAGTACCCTTCAGTTCAGTTTCATCTGGTCTGATAATGGTGTAGCTATTCATGTTATTGATGGTAATCCTGAAATTATAGTCCTTTAGTGGCTCTTTCTGCTGGATAAATTTGAAATGGAAAGGGGTGGTGGCATATAAATCCAGCGTAGTGTAACTACTTTTTTCATAATAATTACACCATAACTGGAGCTCATCCACCACATTTTTGATTACAGGTCTTGATTTTAAAATTTCAACTTCACTTTCTGCAAACTTCGGTTTGGAAGAAATATTCAATTGTTCCAGCGCGGCAGCACCACCAGATAGTGGCTGATTTTTATCATCTTTCAAAGCTACTTTGGCTCTAATTTGATAAACCGGTATCGTATGTTTGATATATACATAAGCTAATGCCATTGTACAGATCAGGCAGATTAAAAATAAAGGCCAGTGATATAGATACTTGCTTAGGATCTGTCTCAGGTCCTTGCGCTTTTCTTCACCGACTTCAGTAAAAGGGGTATATGTTAATTGTTCCATAGGTAGCAGATTAGGGGTTATAAAACACTTGTCAGTACAATGGCGACGATCGATAATGCAGAGAGGACAAGACTAAGACTGCGGTAGCTGTTATCTACCGTTGCGTATTTAGTTTTATCCGGCTGTACATAGATCACATCATTGTTTTTCAAATAATAGTAAGGTGATTCGAATATTCGCCCCGAAGTGAGATCCAGCGGAATAAACTCGCGTTTGCCATCAACTTCCCTGATGAGCAGGATGTTATTTCTGCGCGCAGTAATGTTAAGGTCGCCCGCCATACTCAGTGCCTCAGTAACCGTAACTCTTTCACTTGGGATTTTGAAAACATCTGGTTTCAGTACATCTCCCAGTATGGAAATCTTGAAATTGAGCATTCTTATGTTTACAGCAGGTTCTCTCAGGTACTCTGTTAGTCTTTTTCTGATTTGTTCGGCAGCTACGGAAGTGGTCAATCCTTCGACTTTTACATTCCCTATTAAAGGCAGCTGAATTTGTCCGTCCTGATCAACCAGGTAACCCAGGTCCCGTGCACTGGAGTCGCTATAAGCTTTTGGATTCAAACTGCTCACATTTACACTTAAGATGTCAGATTTCTGAATAGTCAGTGCTGTGAAATTTTCAATCTGCTTCCTGGTTTCGGCAGATCTGTTTACATTCTGAAAGTATGGGATTTTCTGATAATTGTTACTGCAGGCGCTGAAAATGAGCATGCATGCACATAAAGCGAGAAACGTTGAGGGTTTTATCATCATCTGATTTTGGGATTTAAATGAGCTTCGCCACTCCACTTACAGTAGATCTTTATTTCAGAAGCAGAGCGCTGCAATTGATTTTTTATGAATTCGATGCCGAATGCATTTCCATCAATTGTTTCATAAAATTAGTCGCTGCACAAGAGAAAATGAAGCATTTATTCCATATGATGATGCGTTCGTGAAATAATGTGAATTTTTGAGAAAAATGATTTAATGGTGATAAGTATTTGTTTATTAGTTTGTTGATTGTTATGTCAAAGATTGGATGCGGAAAAGGCCCATTGTCTTTTTTTCTTTACAGGGTAAAAGACTGTCACAACTTTTACACATATTCTACACTTTGCTATACATTGAACAGGCTTTCGATTTATTCGGCTCTTTTTAATACTATTTTCGTTTAAGCACAATAAAGCGATTAAACCTAATGAAAGCGGCACATGTAATCAGCAAAGAAACCTGCAGCAGAAGCTGGATGGTGGTATACACAAAATCAAAATGTGAGAAACGAGCACACGAGCTCCTGAACATTCAGGGGATCCAGAGTTTTTGTCCTTTAGTGAAAAGGAGACAGAAATGGGCGGACCGGTTTAAGTTAGTAGAATTCCCATTGTTTAACTCTTATTTGTTCGTTTGTGTGAACCCTTCAGAGCAGTTGAAAGTATTGCAGACCGCAGGTGTGGTGAATTTTATTTATTACTGTGGTAAGCCGGCTATAGTACCTGCAACTGATATAGAAAGAATTAAAGTTTATATGGAACAATATTCAGATCTGGAAATTGTAAGTATAAATACGTTGCAGCCCGGCGACTATGTCAGGGTGAACGATGGCATTCTATTTGACCTACCAGGAGAAGTAATTGAGATACAAGGGAAATCCGTATTAGTGATGATGAAGCAGTTAGATTGCGCATTGGTTGCTAAAGTAAAAATCAGTTCCGATCATATTATTCTAACCAAAAGTATTTCTAAATACCATCACATACTAAATTAATTATTTCATGACCTAATTTTATTACTCATTATGGAGCTGCATAACGGACAAATAGTAGAGCGTATCATACGTCGAAATGGGCATAGCATTAGCGAGCTCGCCCGGCTTACAAAAGTGAACAGGAGATCTGTCTACAATTGGTTTAATCAGCGGCATCTTAAGCCGGAAATCATATTTCGCATAGGATGCGTTCTCAATTATGATTTTTCTTCAGAGTTCCCCAATCTGTTTTCTAAAGATGAATTTATCAGGCAGCATTCTCCGGACCCCATGGATATGTTGCCAAAGATGAAGACTGCTCACGGAAATGTGACTGACTGGAAGGATAAATATATAGATCTGCTTGAAAAATATAATCAGCTTTTATTGGTATGTATGGAAAATAAAGCAAGCTGAAATCAATTTGTTTTAAGCTAAAAAGATTTAGTAGAAAATTGTCCACATTTCGAGTAATTAATTACCTCAAAATTAGTGTGTTGCAACTTATTTTGGTAATATTTTGTGTGTCATTTGACCCAATAATTTGATGCCATAGAACTTGCTCGCGTGTTAAGTACCTGAATTTGGTTTTGTAAAACCTGGTAGATTTTACCTTATGACTGTATAAATACATATACTAAGCCAAAAAACCGCAAAAAACGTTATCTGCGGTTTTCCTCTATACCAGAAATAAAATCCCGGCTTTATTTGATTCTTTTACCAATTTGTCGTGATACCAGACCTACTACCATTTTAGTCAGCCAGCCGGATTTTTTAAATAATGTTTTATTTAAAACGACAGGCAATGCAAGACCCAAAACATTTGAAGTCATACTTTTAGATGCAGATTGGTTACCTGAAGGTTTGACCGCTTTTGCCAGTATATCTGGTAATGAAAATGACTTGATCAGCGTAGTTGCGGTTTCTTTCATCCATATCTCCTGCGTAGCTGATTCCAGATTCAACACTTCTTTGTATTGGCGCAGCTCGTCTAAACTTTTGATATTATAATTCCTTTTCATCTTCAATCTCCTGTAATTTTTTAAAAATCCGCCTGATAGAAAAATTGGCGATTACTCTTTCCACGTTATCTTTGAATACAAATACTAAAATAGCGATCAGTAAAAATAAAACCGTAACGATTCCGAAGCCTGCGGGGTAACTATTTAACTGTGCGGCTAAAAAACATGCAAGCGTGACCATGCCCAGTATAAAAGCCAGTGTAAAACAAATAATTACTGTGGTACCTGTAATGACGTCTGCCAAAATTGATGCTGATTTTTCAAGGATCAGGATCCTGAAATATTCAACCCGGTTTTTTGCATACAGCTGAATTACTTCAAACAATTCTTTAAAACCATTTTCTTTCTTATTCTCCATTGCGCTAATCTAATATCCATTAGTTTTAACTGTCTCGTAAGATAAAAGTTTTCAGTTTTTTGATTTGGGGAATAATATTTTAGCACTGTAAGTTGTAAGGAGAGATTGAATGCCCCCTTAAAGATTTCGATTGATAGCAATATTTTTTTATACTGTGGTTACACCAAGAGCTTAATTTTGTTGTAACCATAGTAATTATTTTTTAGGTATGTCCAAACTGCCCAGGTAATCCGTATTCGATGCCTGCGTTCCATCTGGGGTATAAAAGAAGACCCATGCATGAATGGTATCTCCCGGTTTTATCCCTCTTAACTGCAGCTCATCGGAAAGCTCTTTCCTTGTTACCATATAAGAGACAGTGGAGGCATGCTTCCTGGATTGATTGTACACCATAATGCAGGCCAGGTCATCCCCAATCAGTTTCATATTTGCCGTTTCCGGCACTGCCCATTGCACTTTTAGCTTGTTTTCTGTATCCAGCGCCATCTTGGTGGACCAGGCGGTTTCCCTTTTTCCCCTGCTGAACTTCAGCTTAGGGAAGTCAATATGGTATAGCGGTGCCTCTCCCTTCATTGCATGGAGCAGATTATAGCTCATGGCCTTGTTCATCTGTGATAATGTGCCGCCCTCGGGATAACCGATATTGATCTGGTCCTTGAATGCCCTGAGCATCGGTGAAAGTTTCTTCACTTTATGCACCTGTTCAGGCTTTTTATCGTCATCTTCCGGCGGAGTCCATACATATTGATATGCGGGATCAAAGTGGATCTCGCCCGTTTCCTTATCCACGGCCTCACTGGCGAATTTGAAACCTTCTTCCAGTTCGCCAATGCCCTCATTGAGCAGCAATTGCCCCAGATATAGGCTGGGGGAGGCATCCAGGCGGTTATCCGCCACAAAGGCCATGTATACTTCCACCGCGGTTTCCAGCTCAAACTCCGGTAAATTGATGCTTTCCATTTCTGCAGACCTGCGGGCGCCACTGGCCAGTGTCACTGCTTTTTTCACCGAAGGGAAGTAGGCCAGCACCATCACCTGATCCCTTTCATTCGTTCCTTCAGCTTCCATATCTGCCTTCCAGGTCAGCTCCAGGCGGTTTCCCGTGAGTTTGGCCTGTCCGTTTTTAGGTGCAGGAATGTTTCCATCGGCTACGATCAGCTTGCTGAAATCTGTTTCCAGAAGTGGGTATTCCCCTTTAACGGCCTTTTGTTTATTTAATTTGATGAAATAGTTGCGCGGATCCTGCTTGCCGGTGCCTGCAACAGCCCTCAGACCGAAGTTCAGGAACTCTTCCAGGATACTGGACAAAGAAGAAACCAGTCCCATTTTGGTCTCATTCGCAAATTGTTTGGGTGTTCGGGGGCCATGGTATTTACCAATGGTGCGGCTGACGTTGATATCGCCGAGCATATAACCTACTGTTGGGCCTAATCTGCCGATAAAAGGACCAAGGATACCATAAGGATGTTTTGCCATGATGCTGTTTTTTCAGTTACAAGGTTATGGGTTGATTATAAGCACGATATGGATAAGGTTTGGAAGAAGCAAGAGAGAAGGTACAGAGAAGCAAAGTACAACATAATTGTTACATAAGTTTGATATAGAGTTGATTAGAAGTTGAAACAGGTTTAACGCCTACGACCGCCTATCAACCCCCTATCAAACCTTTCATAACTGCCTAAAATAAGTACTTACTCTATACTTTCTCCCTACCGTCTCTATACCTTCTCCTACTACTTAACTATAACCTACCTGCTTCCTTCTCCGGCTCGTCCTAATTTTTACCAGGAGAAAATACCAGTAGACGGCTATGCACAGATAAATTCAATATCTTTGCAGCCAAACATGATAACCTATAATGAAACAAAATGTAATCGTCACAGGAGGAACCGGTCAATTAGGACAGTGTCTGAATGATCTAATCTCCAAACAGGATCAAAATTTCAACTACATATTTTTGAGCAGGAATGATCTGGATTTTACTAATCAGGACCAAACCAAAGCAGTATTTGAAGAATATCAACCTGCTTATTGTGTTAGTTGCGCTGCTTATACTGCTGTAGACAATGCAGAAGAAGCGCAGGACCAGGCATTCGAAATCAATACCTTTGCGGTTAAAAGACTGGCGGCTATCTGTGTGGAATATAAAACTACACTTATTCATATATCAACAGATTTTGTTTTCAATGGTGATTCAAGCATACCTTTAACTGAAGAGCTGGCGACTAATCCTGTAAACGTATATGGTTTGTCAAAACTCAAAGGCGAGCAGGAAATCCAGAAAGTGATGGAACAGTATTTCATTATCAGAACCAGCTGGTTATATTCAGAGAAAGCAAACAACTTTGTGAAAACGATGCTGAAATTGGCGCAAACCAGGGATCAGCTGACTGTGATTTACGATCAAATAGGTACGCCAACGTATGCCATGGATCTTGCGAATGTGATTTTAAAAATAATTAAAAATAATCTGACTGCTTACGGATTGTACCATTACAGCAATGAGGGTGTCGCATCCTGGTATGATTTTGCAAAGGCTGTGTTCGAATTTGCTGAAGTAGATATAAACGTTTTACCTGTAGCGTCTTCTGCATTTATAACTAAAGCTAAACGTCCGCATTACTCCGTATTAGATAAGACAAAAATCAAAAAAGCATTGGAAATTGAGATACCGTACTGGAGAGACAGCTTAAATACCTGTGTGCAAAACCTTTAATTTCAAGGTGTAGATGTTATCAGTTTCCAAGTAATCAAATAATTTACACTATATTTGGAGTCCTAATCTAAATTGAATTAACCGAATGAAAGTTGCCTTAATAACAGGTGTAACAGGACAGGATGGGGCATATCTGGCAGAATTTCTTTTGAAAAAAGGATATTTTGTTCATGGTCTCAAGAGAAGGTCCTCTTTATTTAATACAGAACGTATTGACCACCTCTATCAGGACCAACATGAAAATGGTGTTAATTTTAAACTGCACTTCGGCGATCTTACCGATTCAACCAACCTGATTCGCATCATACAGGAAATTAGGCCAGATGAGATTTATAATCTTGCTGCCATGAGTCACGTACATGTGAGCTTTGAGATGCCTGAATATACTGCTAATGCCGATGGTATTGGAACCTTACGTTTATTAGAAGCTATAAGAATCTTAGGGTTAGAAAAAAAGACAAGAATCTATCAGGCCTCTACTTCAGAATTATATGGCTTAGTGCAAGCTGTACCTCAAAGTGAGTCTACTCCCTTTTATCCCAGATCACCCTATGCTGTTGCAAAGATTTATGGCTATTGGATAACTTTAAATTATAGAGAAGCTTACGGTATGTTTGCGGCAAATGGTATTTTGTTCAACCATGAAAGTCCGTTACGAGGAGAAACCTTTGTAACACGCAAAATCACCAGGGCAGCATGTAAAATTGCTTTAGGCTTGCAGAAGTGTTTGTATCTGGGTAATCTGTCTGCACAGAGGGACTGGGGACATGCAAAAGACTATGTAGAAGCGATGTGGCTGATTTTACAGCAAAAAAAAGCAGAAGACTTCGTGATCGCAACAGGTGTGACTACTACTGTTCGTGATTTTGTAAGAATGAGCTTTTTTGAGTTAGGTATAGAAATTGAATTCTCCGGTAAAGATGAGCATGAAAAAGGAGTGATTATCGACGTTGACCAGGAGAAGATTGAAGAGCTTGGATTAAATGATTTGAACCTTAAAC
>Ga0247807_10000053_pt1 | contig 138424 bp, 120 predicted proteins | sample UWRJL074202C1_FD_179931 | JGI IMG/M metagenome (GOLD analysis project Ga0247807, IMG submission 179931) | Plant litter microbial communities from Arlington Agricultural Research Station in Wisconsin, United States - UWRJ-L074-202C-1 | ecosystem: Environmental > Terrestrial > Plant litter >...
GATTTGATTACGTTAGCTACTGAACCTTTTTGTTTGTCACACTCAGCCATTGCAGCTTCGATGTTGTTTGAATTTAAAAGCGCTTGTACTTTTTTAACAAATGCATCTAAACCTGATGTACCAGTTGCTTTTCCGATAACGATGAAACGCTCTACAGAGAATACGATTACCATTAAAAGCATACCCATTAAGATTGGTACGATAAATCCACCTTTATAAGCCATACCTGCATAGTTACCTACTTTAGGAAGGTTTTCAACATTGTCATCAATGAAGTTCTTAGGATCTCCCAGAACGAATTTAAAAATAAGGATACCAATAATAATACAAATAGGGATAACTAGTGTAGCGAATAGATTTGAAGCTGATGAGCTTTCTTTTTGAACTGTTGTTGGTTTTGGTGCGTTTGCCATTTTTTTAGTTTTTGAGTTTTTAGTACTTGTTTTTTTAAATTTAGATTAAATATTCCGTAATACACACAACGACTGATAAAACGAAATGTTGCGATAACAAATCTATAACTTTGATTTTAATTGCAAATTAAATAATCAAGTATTCTGTGTTATCACAATAATATTCTTTCCGAAGCAGTGTATATTAAAAAAGATTGCCTCGTTGGGGAGACAATCTTTCACAATGAAAACTAAAAAAAAATTGAAATGCAAATTTTTACCTAAAAAAAATGATTTAAAGCGTGTTTTCGACAACTTTTGGGAGTGAAGAGCGCATTTCTTCGTTTGCAAAGGCTTCAAATTGCTTGAAGTTGGCAACAAATGCCTGGGCAAGCTCATTTGCTTTTTGATCATATTTTTGCTTGTTCTCCCATGTATTTCCCGGATTTAATATTTCCGATGGTACCCCCGGACAGGAAACAGGCATCTGTAAGCCGAAAACAGGATGCTCAATAAATTCAACATCCTGTAATTTATTTTCCAGTACCGCGGTAATCAATGCCCGGGTATAGCTTAATTTCATGCGTTGCCCCTCTCCATAAGCACCACCACTCCATCCTGTATTGACCAGCCACACATTTACCTGATGCTGTTCCATCTTGCGACCAAGCAATTCAGCATATTTTGTAGGATGCAAAGGCAAAAAAGCTTTGCCGAAACAAGCAGAAAAGGTTACCTGCGGTTCCGTTATGCCTGCTTCTGTACCGGCAACTTTTGCGGTATATCCGGAGATAAAATGAAACATAGCCTGACCTGTACTCAATTTAGACAAGGGCGGCAATACGCCAAAAGCATCGGCTGTCAGAAAGAAAATATTTTTTGGAATACCTGTTACAGATGGGATTACTGCATTATCGATATAATCTATCGGATAGGCAACCCTGGTATTTTCTGTTTTCTCAATGTTTGAATAATCGACTACCCTTCGGCCGGGGAAGTAATTTGTATTTTCCAGCAAAGCACCAAAGCGGACAGCCGAAAAGATCTGAGGTTCCTTCTCAAAAGTCAGGTCCACACATTTGGCATAACAGCCGCCTTCGAAATTAAAAACAGACTGATCTCCCCAACCATGTTCATCGTCGCCAATTAGACCACGACAAGGATCTGCAGAAAGTGTGGTCTTTCCCGTTCCTGACAAACCAAAAAATATTGCGGTATCTCCTTCATTCCCCACATTTGCAGAACAATGCATGGACAAGGTGTTTTTTTGCTGTGGCAGGATAAAATTCAGCACCGAGAAAATCCCTTTTTTGATTTCACCGGTATACCCCGTACCACCAATAAGAATTATTTTTTTAGAAAAGTTAAGAATAGAAAAGTTGGATTGCCTCGTTCCGTCAATCAGCGGATCAGCATGGAACTCCGGCGCAGCAATGATAGTCCATTCCGGCCGACTTGTATTTTCTTCTTCATCCGGCCTTAAAAACAGGTTATTGGCGAAAAGATTTTGGTAGGCGGTTCCGGTAATTACCCTGATACTTGTTCTATATAACGGATCGGCGCAGGCAAAGGCATCTCTGACATAAATTTTGTGTGCGTTTAAATGTGCACATACCTTTTCGAGTAAAGAATTGAAATTGGCCTGTGTAAATTTGATATTCACATCCCCCCACCATACGGTATCCCTGGTCACATCATCCAGCACAATAAAGCGGTCTTTAGGCGAACGTCCGGTAAACCTGCCGGTATCAATTGCCAGTGCCCCGGTTGAAGAGAGTGTTCCCTCGCCATTTTTGATGGCTTCTTCTACCAATTGTGGTATATCTAACTGATATAATACCTTATCAGCACCTAAACCTAACCAATTAAGGTCCGGCCCAGGCAATAAATTTTTGCTCATACAATGAATATTTGGTCTTCAAAGCTAAGCAGATATTTATTGAAAAATAATCATTTCAAGGGAAATATTTTACTTATTGTAGGGGCTACACTAACAATTACATTGCTGATAAACAGAAAGTTACAAGCAAATTATCCACCTGATTTTTTCACTTTATAGCCTTCCTTTTGCAGCATTAAAACCACCTTATCACGGAAGTCTCCCTGCACAATAATCTCTCCGTCTTTGGCACTGCCACCAACGCCACATTTGGTTTTCAGCATTTTCGATAATTGCTCGGCCTCAGTCGCAGTCCCCATAAATCCTGTAATCAGCGTCACAGCCTTTCCCCCACGGTTCTTCCTGTCCAGCATAACCCTCAAATCCTGCTGGTTATTTGGAATGCGCTCCTGCACCACCTCATTTTCATCTTCATAGCTGAATGAAGGATCTGTAGAATACATAATTCCACCAAGGTCACTTAACGATTTCTTTTTTACGCCCATCTCTCTCTTTTTTTAATTTTCCGACAGTTTATTTGCGAACAGACCAAGTCCCTGCTCGTATTCCGGTATAATGATATTTAATGAAAGTGGTGCAATAGAAACCGAAATTTCCCGCCCCATAAAAAATGGCTCTCCATCAATATGTATCGCTCCGTCATCCACCCTGGTAATTTGAATGTTCTTTCCTTTGATAATCTCTACCATATCTGATTTATCAGTCGTAGCACTGATCATGTGATACGCAAGCAAAGGTATTTTGTATAAAGGGAAAGATTTAATGATACATACATCCAATAAACCATCTGTAACAGAGGCATGTGGCGAAACATGTGCATTATTTCCGTATTGAGAAGAGTTCGCCACACTGACTACAAATGCCTCACGGGTATAATGTACCCCGTCAATCAGCAGATGGTAGGTTTCAGGTTTATAATTGACCATCTCCCTGATCCCTAATTTTACGTAACCTGACAATCCTCTTTTCTTGTTGCCGACAAACACTGAGCTGATGTGTGCATCAAAGCCCATTCCAGCCATGTTAAAGAAAAACTTGTCATTAAAGGTCGCAGTATCAATCTTGCTCACATTCATCCCGTTAATGACCTGAATAGATTTAGCGGTGTCCATGGGTATTTTCAGGAACCTGGCCAATCCGTTTCCGGAACCAAAAGGTATGATTCCCAGAATCTTTTGCTGCTGCATCACTTTTGTAGCGATCTCATTGATTGTACCATCACCGCCCACGGCAACGATAATATCAAAATTCTTATTCGCTGCTTCCTCAGCAATCTCCGCGGCATGACCAACATATTCCGTGAAACTATAATTGGGATTAAACTTAGACCGGTCTAAGTTTGCATCAATTATAGCAGGAATCTTAAGTTTATCCTTACCGCCGGATATAGGGTTGATAATAAATAGAATGTTCGACTTTGCCAAAAGGGTGTGAATTAATTACGGTTACAAAATAATTGATATTTTTTGACTAATTTGAATATATATAGTAATTTTGCAAACCTAAGGTGGACTGATTTGCGATGTTATGTTAGCATAACGGGATTGCAACCACGTAAAAAAAAGTGCTAACCATTCATACACTTCCTTTTACTGCCTGTTAAGCAGGGTCATGATCCATTTTATATAATTGTTTATTATAAAATTAATTATTTAAAATGTCATATTTATTTACATCAGAATCTGTTTCTGAAGGCCATCCGGATAAAGTAGCAGATCAAATTTCAGATGCACTAATTGATAATTTTCTAGCATTTGACCCGGAATCTAAAGTTGCATGTGAAACTTTAGTTACAACCGGACAAGTATTCTTAGCTGGGGAGGTAAAGTCAAAAGCGTATCTTGATGTACAAAAGATTGCAAGAGACGTGATCAGCAAAATTGGTTACACCAAAGGTGAATATATGTTCGATAGTAACTCTTGCAGTGTATTATCCGCAATTCACGAGCAGTCTCCTGATATTAATCAGGGTGTAGATAAAGCCGACAAAACTACTCAGGGTGCTGGTGATCAGGGCATGATGTTTGGTTATGCGACGAGAGAGACTGAAAACTACATGCCACTGGCGTTAGACCTTGCACATAAAATTTTGATCGAACTGGCAGCAATTCGTCGCGAAGATACTGAAATTCAATATCTGCGTCCTGATGCGAAATCTCAGGTGACATTAGAGTACAACGACAATAATGAGCCTGTAAGAATTGATTCCATCGTAGTTTCTACACAACATGATGATTTTGATGAAGAGCAGGCAATGCTGGCTAAAATTAAAGAAGATATCATCAATATCTTAATTCCACGTGTATCAAGTCAGTATCCTCAGTTCAGCAAATTGTTCAACAAGGATATTAAATACCATATTAACCCCACTGGTAAATTTGTGATTGGCGGTCCTCATGGTGATACCGGCTTAACTGGCAGAAAGATCATCGTTGATACTTATGGTGGTAAAGGTGCACACGGTGGTGGTGCTTTCTCAGGAAAAGACCCTTCAAAGGTTGACCGTTCTGCAGCATATGCAACCAGACACATTGCTAAAAACTTAGTTGCAGCAGGTGTTGCAGACGAGGTCCTGGTACAAGTTTCTTATGCTATCGGTGTAGCACAGCCAATGGGTATTTACGTAAACACTTACGGAACTGCAAAGGTGAAAGATGCAAACGGAGCTATACTGACAGATGGCGAAATCGCTAAGGCAGTAGAGAAAGTTTTCGATATGACTCCTTATGGCATCGAAACCCGTTTCAAATTGCGTAACCCTATTTACTCAGAAACTGCTGCTTACGGTCACTTTGGTAAAAACAATGAAGTCATCACTAAAACATTCAGAGCTTCCAATGGTGAAGAGAAACAAATCGAAGTTGAATTGTTCACCTGGGAAAAATTAGACTATGTAGATGCAGTAAAAGCTGCGTTTTCGCTATAAGCTTTAATACAATCTTTTTAAACCTCCGTGAGTCTGCCGACTCACGGAGGTTTTTTTTTGCCACGCCATTTATAGGCGTTGGGGGCATAACGAGTTAGAGACGATGGTGAGCAACTTTTGTATTGCCAGGTCTTAAACTGGTCCTTAACAGGTCGTAAGCAGGTCGGCAGACCTGTTGAGGACCCATTAAGGACTGGTTAAGGACTTATCCAGATCCTGTTAATTAAAACGATGCTCACTATCGTTACAGACTTTGTTAAGCTGCAATTAACCTCCTGAAACAACTAATTCTTATAAATAGAACAAAGATTCATTTGTAACAATTTTACTATATGTTAAAACATTTATACATTCATGTGCTATATTGCTTAAAACCAAATATATAAGACTATGGCAATCTCAAAAAAACGAAACCTTAATGAAGTAAGTGGAAAGGTTGGTGATACTGTATTTTATGAACTCAATGGGCAGTTCATCGCACGAAGTACCCCCTGCAGACATAAACCTTATACGAAAGCTGAATTGGCTAATCAAAATAAATATACCATCGTAAATCAATTCTTAAAGCATATTAAAGATGTTTATTCAATTGGCTTTGAATTCGTGGCGAAAGGTACAACGAGCAATGCTTATAATAAAGCAGTGAGTCGCAATCTTACCGCAGTAAGCGGAGAACGTGGGGCACAATACTTTGATTACGCTAAAGCTGCCATTTCCGAAGGAAAATTACCAATGGCTAAAGATGCAGCAGTAAGTCTCAGACCTGAGGGTGTACATTTTACATGGAATCCGGAGAGCGAAGATACAACCATATTTCAGGATGATCAGGTGATGATAATGCTTTATTTGCTGGGAAAATCGGATAAGATTATCTTTCTCAAAGCCGGGGCTAAAAGAGCTGAAGGCATGGAATTACTGCTCGTGGAAGAGCCAAGGCACCCCAAGGCACACGTCTACATTGCATTTATCAGCAATAACCGGAAAAGTATTTCCAATAGTCAGTACCTTGGTGAACTGGATTTTGGAGCAGCTCATTAGTTTTTCAACTACAATAAACCAAACCATTTCTTTAAGGCATTGTTATACTAAAAAACAATCTTTATTATGGAACGTCCAGTAGAAATGAATACACTTAGCCAGATTTTAGAAAAATTAAGGCAAAAAGGTTTAGATAACGAAATAAAGATGACTGACCATGGCAAAATGCAGGGAGTCGGCATAAACAAAATTTATAATCCTGAAGATTTATCTATCATAAAAACCTATCGTTTTGAAGGTGATTCTGATCCGGCCGATAACTCAGTACTCTATTTGTTAGAGGACAAAGACGGACAAATCGGTTATATCATGGATGCTTACGGTATGTACAGCTCTCAGGAAAATGGTGGGTTTGATGATTTTCTAAAGAAAATACCTACTGCAGACAGAGATTTGCAGGAGTTATTCAAATAACTAAAATTTAAAGCCTGTCTTGATTCAATTCCAAAAAAGTAATTTTTTTTGCATCAAGACAGGCTTTTGCTTTATCGTATTATTTTTCTGACAGCCTGGAAACTGTACCGGATGCTTAAGGTTTAGGTACAGTTATATTTTGTTTCCAGTTCCATTCCGGCGGATCAACCCCCAGCAGGTGTTTCACAAAAAAGTCCCTCCGCTTGTGCTCCCCATAATCACCCCCAAGAGAGTGACCCATTCCAGGAATCTCCAGAAAATCAAAATTCTTATTTGCTTTTACTAATGCATTAATCACTTGTATGGTAGATGAGGGATCAACATTTTCATCCAGTTCACCAAGAATCAATAATAATTTCCCTTGCAGCTTATAGGCATTCGCTACGTTAGAAGAGGCTTCATATTGTGGCCCGATAGGATATCCCATCCATTGTTCGTTCCACCAGATTTTATCCATCCGGTTATCGTGGCATCCTGAAGATGATACGGCTACTTTATAAAAATCGGGATGAAACAATAAAGCACCTGCAGAATTTTGTCCACCTGCAGAGTTACCAAAAATCCCAACCTTACTGATATCCATATAAGCATACTTTTTTGCAGCTTCTTTGATCCAGATCATTCTGTCCGGGAAACCCGCATCTTTCAGGTTCTTCCAGCATACATCATGAAAGGCTTTTGAGCGGTTAGCTGTCCCCATCCCGTCTATCTGAACCACGATAAATCCAAGCTCTGCCAGTTCATGTAGTGAACCCCGGGAATCTGTAACAAAATTTTTCGGCACAAATGAATCCTGCGGACCAGCATAAATATATTCTATCACAGGATATTTCTTCGCAGGATCAAAATTAGTAGGCCGGATAATCATTCCCCAGATATCTGTCTTCCCGTCCCTCCCCTTCGTATGGAAGACTTCCGGTAGTTTCCAGCCTGTTTTTACCAAAGGAGAAATATCCGCCTGTTCAAGGGGCATCACTATTCTACCATCAGTAGCGCTTCGAAGCACCGTAACCGGTGGAAGGTCAATTCTGGAATAAGTATCTGTGAAAAACTTCCAGTCGGACGAAAATACCGCTTTATGGTTTGCATTTTCACTGGTGAGGGCCTTCAATCCGGAGCCATCAAAGTTGATCCGGTAATATTGGATAAAGTAGGGATCCTGATCAGCATTGCGCCCGCTTGCTTCAAAAATGATCTGCCTGTTTTTTTCATCTACATTGATCACCTTCCGCATTACCCAATTCCCTTTGGTAATCTGATTTTTAAGTTTACCAGCACCATTATACAAATAGAGGTGGTTCCAGCCATCACGTTCTGAGGCCCAGATGATTTCCTTACCGTCGGCGATATCATAGCGGTAATTTCTGCCGCTGTAATTGATAAAGGTTTTACTGGTTTCTTTAATGAGCGTATTCACTTTCCCGGATAGGGCATCCAGCTCCATTACCAGGTATTCCTGATGTCCGCGTTGATTGTATTCAAATGTGACAGCTCGACTATCCCTACGCCATTCTGGCGACGACAGATTGTATTGCGCTGGTATAAAAGATAAATCTACCTGCAGTTGTTTTTTCTCAGCAACTAAAAACACCGAAGGCTGTTTTTGTGCTAATGCATCGCCTGGTTTCAGGTAATTTCTGCTGTGCAATTTAGGCTGCAGCTGATCTGCCGGAGAAGATTCAATCAGGTAAACCATATGGGGCTTATTAACCCTGATTTTGTTGGTCGCCAGTTTTTTACTGTCGGGAGACCATGTAATTTGCCGCGAATAGTAATCGCCCTCGGAACCATCAAAACTTAAAGCATACTCAGGTTCATTTTTCGCCGAACTGCGGATATAAACATTATAATTTTTAATGTAAGCCAACCATTTGCCATCTGGCGATGATTTCATTTTCCCTTGCGGACTGTCATCTTCCGGATCATCATGATCCAAACCCGCAGCAGCAAGTTTATTCTGTTCCTGCATCCGCTGAAACGCTGGCGTATCAAATGTTTTGCTCTTTTGATCTGCATCTACTAACAGGTGTTTCTCCCCTTCCGGGGTCTGCATACGATACAGGAACTGATGCTGACCAGGTAACCATTGGATAAGGTCAGGTGCATAATGAACCGAATTTACGAGCTGACCATTTAGTGCTTCAGCACGCTGATAATCCTGCAAGGTACCCTGTGCCAGTAGAAAAGACGGAGAAAGCATTACCGCTATTACACCCGCAACCTTTTTAAAATGATTTATCATAATCGTAAAAATAACTGCAATTTGCTATAGTTTTAGCCCATAAATTGTTTTTTAGTAACCATTTATTAGCCTTTTCTCCATTTTCATCCATCTCCAATCTTTAAACAACGGAAAAGCAACAAGCCCCTTTAAAAAATTAAAGAGGCTTGTTCTTAGATTAAATTGATTATGAAATTTGATTGCTCTGCTTAATTGGCAGCATCCCACCAAACACGGTCTGTTAATTTTGCACTTTGCTGAGGCTGTACATTCCCGCTCATTTCTATTTGCGGATAAAGTACGCGACGGGGAATTGCAGATAAACCATTCATTACTTTTGTCAGCGCCGGGTACCCTGTACGTCTGTAGTCTACAAAGCTCTCCATAGAAAGAAAGTTAGCGATGCCTTTTTCTTCTATGATCAGCTGTAGTGCATTAGTGCTGGTCAGCGTACGTGACGCAAGATAAGTATCGTAAGCTGTACTAGTTACGCCTAGCTGTGTCATATGCGAAACCACGGCATTCCTGTAGATTGGTGTGGCCGCAGCAACTCCTGAAACGATCAGCGTAGCCTCTGCTTTTATGAACAGTGCCTCAGGATAGGTCAGCAAATAGTTATTAGCCGCAGCACCCGCATAGAAATCTGAAGGGCGTGAATAAGATTCCAGTGAACCTATGCCTTCTTCTCCAATCACCCTTCCGGTGTATAATCCAGTTTCAGTAGCAGGTGCGATCATCTTCGTCAGGCGTGGGTCATTACGTGTTTTGAAACCATTAACTACAGTAGAAGACAAAATAATTGTGCTGGCCGATAAAAAGTTTTGCTGCCATGGATTCTCCAGACCAGCGCCACCATTATACTGAAGTCTGAAATTATCATCCTGTCCTGTCATTCCCTTATCCAGTGCAGTTAAGGCTAATTGTGCCTGTGCTGTTGCTGTAAAACCCGGGGCCTTTGTCAGGTGCATATAATAACGCGCTTTTAAGGTGTAGGCTAACCTTGTCCATTTGGCATTATCTCCACCATAAAAGAAATCATCACTACCGGGTACCTTGCCCGCATTCTTTGCCAGATCGGCTATACCGGCATCAAGCAATGTTTGTATCTGCGCATAAATATCCTTTTGTGCATCATATGTTGGCTTCAGGTTATCTATACCATTAAATGCCTGCGAATAAGGGATATCTCCCCATAAATCTGTTGCCGTACCCAAAGTATATGCGGTGAGGATCTTTGCGATACCAGCATAGTTGTAATTACCATTGGCTTCTGCCTGTTTGTTGAGTGTAACAAGGCTATTCAGTCCTCTGGAGTAAAAATTTATCCAGTCTGCATCCATATCTACATTATACATCAAATAGGTACCCACGTTTGGCGGGGCCTGATTTAGAGCCATTACCTGCATATACTGCAATACCACATTGCTCACATTACCAGAGTACAATAGGGAACCTATCACCGTTTCTGCTGGTGGCAGGATTAGTTCTTCTTTTACGGTAGTAGGCTGATTTGGATTATCGTTCACATCAATGAACTTTTTACATCCGCCGAAAGCTATTATGCCGCAGCTAAGTAAAATTATATATATCTTTTTCATAAGAATAATTTTGAGTTTATATAAGTCATGAAGCTTGCAAAGCTTTCTTTATCTTTTTAGAAGCTAAAAGCTTAAACAGGTTTCATAATAACAGATTAAAGCGTGAGTTTTAAATTGAAATCAATAGAGCGTGAAGTTGGAACCGAGAAAGAATAAATACCCTGCGAACCATTTGAAGAGCCAAAAGAACTTACCTCAGGATCGCCGCCAGTAAAATGAGGTGCATAGATCCATAAATTGCGTCCCGTTACGGCAAAAGTGATCGCTTTAAAAGGACTTTTCTTCAGCATTGCAGGCTTAATGGTATAACCCAGACTCACATTTCTCAATTTAACATAAGTACCATCCTGGATAACTGATTCAGTTACCCCATTGATACGCTGATAATACGCCTGACCGTTAACGGCTACCGTATTTGGCAAACCAGTGGTCGCATTAATCCCCTCAACTACTCTCATCCCCCTGTCTTCTGTTACTTTAGGCGTCCCATAGAAGTACCCGTAACCATCTACGTTATTCTGTATATCACCTCCTTTTTTCATATCAAAGAAGAAGCTGAAATTGAATTGTTTGTATCTGAAATTATTGTTTATACCACCGGTCCAGTCTGGATTGATATCGCCAATAATTCCCTGCGTATCTGCAGCAAAGGGTAAGCCAGCATCATCTGTGAGAATTTGTCCGGCTGCATTTCGCGCATATCTGCTGCCTACAATCGTGCCATATGATTCACCCCTTACAATAGTGGTAAAACCGTTACCTACCTGAGGAAGATCTTCGTAAATTGAATTTACCTTACTTCTGGTTCGGGTGAAATTTGCGGTTACATTCCATTGGAAATCTGTGCTTTTTATCGGAACAAGATTTAATGTTGCTTCCACACCCCTGATTTGCAGCCGGGCTGAATTTACACTGGTATAGCTATACCCTGTTGATGGCGCTATGGAAACTCCGGGAATAATACCATCTACCGTATTTTTTGTAAAATACGCAGTTTCAAATGAAATTCTGTTATTCAAAAAGCCCATTTCCAGACCAGTTTCAAATTCATTTACACGCTCGCTTTTCAGGTTTGCGTTTGCCAGTGTCTGGCTTAACAGGAATCCTGACTGTCCGCCATAAGGGAAGTTGATGTTTCTGATAATCTGGTTCCCTGACTGATTTTCGTAAGGAGTAGCCAGAGAATAGGGACTAATACTTCCATCGTTTCCAACTGTTCCATAAGAGATCCGGAATTTGGCAAAATTGATTGCCTTTTTCAGCCTATCGGAGAAAAATTCAGAAAAAATAAAGCTGGTAGCAGCTGAGCCATAGGGATAAAAGTTATTACCTTTTGACAATACAGAGTTACCATCATAACGGCCTGTTAGTGATAATACCAAAAATCTATTGTATTCGATATTAGATTGCAGGTAAAAGCCCACCTTACGCTGCACATAGAAGTTCTCTCTGTAGGATATATTGGAGGCGGAGCTGATATTGTCCAATCCTTCTATACCTAATCCTAAACCGTTTGCATAAGAGTTCTCTGTATAAGTTGAATAGATATTGTTCCCTAAAATAGCGTCGATATTAAATTTCCCGAACTGGTGCGTGGCACTGGCGATCAGGTCGTTATTAAATTGTCTGAAGATTGTGTTACTAATTACATAACGTCCGTTAATGTTAGACACAGATTCCGCTGATTCCCGGTATTTATCCTGTTCAGTGTACACATCTGCACCGAAACGTTCTGTAATAGTTAACCAGGATAATGGTTTGTAATCAGCCGTAAACGTGGGTAAAAAACGATTTACCTTTGCGGTATTAGAAATATTATCCAGTACCCAGTACGGGTTATTCCTTGAATAACGGAAAAGGCGCTGTGTGCCATCTGCATTGGTAGCTGGCTGCAGATTATAAGAAACTGGTGCTGTAAAAATGGTCCATACCGGGCTTTCCAAGGCATAACCTTCCGGCAATCTTGTATTGTCTGAATTGGTATAGTTCAGCTGGAAAGTCGTATTTAAATTCTTAAGAATTTTAGCACTGTATTTTGCGAACACCGAATTTCTGATAAACGAAGTCCCCGGAACAGTACCTTTCTGATCGAAATTTGAATAAGATAAGAAGTAACTTGAACTCTCGCCACCACCACCGATATTCACTGTATTGTTATAAGTAGTTCCTGTTTTGAAAAAAAGATCAGACTGATTATAGGTTTGTGCCGGTTGCCCGTTTATTTTTAACGTATCCATCAGCGCACCCCAGGAAGTACTTGTTTTTCTGGTATCTCCGTCATAATATTCACCATTGGTTCCCAATGAATATTTACTCTGGATCTCAGGAAGCAGCGGTTTCTCAAAAGAAAAGCTGGAAGAAATATTGATCGTTGGTGCCGTGGCCGCATGACCATTTTTAGTGGTGATGATGATGACCCCGTTTGCACCTGCAGAACCATACAGAGCTGTTGCTGCAGTACCTTTCAGGATATTCATACTTTCTACGATGGACGGATCTAAATCTGCAAGGCGGTTAGTTCCCGGCCCTGAATTCAGGTTTCCCGTTTCATCATTGTTTACTGGAATACCATCAATTACCATGAGTGCCTGATTGTTTCCAAACAGTGAAGAGCCACCGCGTACCACGATCCTTGCAGAGCTACCCGGAGAACCAGATGAACTCGTTACCTGTACACTCGAAGCTTTACCTGCCAGTGCATTTACAAGATTGGGCTCTTTTGCCTGTACCAGTTCATCACTCTTTATCTCCTGTGAACTATAGGTCAGCATTCTTTTTTCCCTTTTGATTCCTAATGCAGTGACCACAACTTCATTCAGGTTTTGGTTATCTTCCTGTAAGATTATAGTTAGCGTTTGCTGGGCGTTTATGGCTACTTCTTTCGTTGTATAGCTGATTGCAGAAACCACCAGGATGGACTGACCAGTATAACTGAGAGAGAAAGATCCGCTGGCATCTGTTGATGTCCCTTTTGCTGTGCCTTTGATTTTAACAGATACTGCGGGAATACCTATTCCCTTTACATCTGTTACTTTACCTTTTAAAATAATGGCCTGAGCATAGGCATTACCGCAAAAAGCAAAAGCGCAAATACAGCAAAAAATAATTTTTTTAAGTAAAAGCTTTGGTTTCATAAAATTGGTTTTAAGTTGAGTGGTGTTGACCTGAAAGGATCAGATTTCTAAATCTATCTATCAGAAATCTCCATTTGTACCAGAAAATTCACCAAAACATACCGGATGTTAACAATAATGTTACGATTTTGAAGATATTACAGTATTGTAGGATATTATCCTAAAAAATGATCAAATGATCGTCATACACTAAGAAGTAATTATTTTTCAGCCATAAAAAAAAGCTCCATTTCCGGTGCTCCTCTGCTAACAAATAAAATGGGAAGTGAATAACAATAAAAAACCGGGCCGGCTTTTAATGCCAGACCCGGTTGAAGAATTAAAATGAGAGCGCTTAATTCAATTTTTATCTCAGGAAGATTTTTCTTACTGCATTGTTAGTCACATCCAGCACATACAAATTGCCGTCTTTATCAATAGTGATATCTCCGATCATTTTGAATTGCGCTTCGTTCAGACTACCATCTTTATATCCATTAGTAAATTTCGCTACAGTGGTCACTTCCCTTGTAGAAGTATTGACTTTTCTGATGGCAAGGTTGCCATTATCAGCAACATAAATATTGCCTTTCCCGTCACTGGCTAGTGAATTGATAGCAGTAAACATGGCATTTATACCAACCCCGTCGGCATAGCCATAATTTGCACCAACCCACGCATTCAGTCTTTGCTGAGAAGTTATATTTGTACTACCAATAAAGACCGACTCATTACTTACCGAATAATAGGTGCCACCAAAGATAGCAGGACGTATCGACTCATCCATTCCATTGCCATTAATAGTTGTTCTTGTACCATCTTTCTCTATTTTCCACACACTGGTGAATCCATATATTGCATATAATATTCCATTTTCATCAATAGACAGTTTACCTACATTGCCCAAATTGATAGAATATGTAGTCACCATCCCTTGCGGAGTCACCTTTCGGACAACCTGATTTCCGGTATCACCGATAAAAAGGTTACCCTGTGCATCGATAGCCAAACCGGAATTGGTAGTTAACCTGAACAAAGCTGCCGATCCTGTGCCGTTAACATTACCTGCCAGTCCGGCTGTACTACCTGCGAAAATCGAGACTATACCCTGAGGAGTAATTTTTTTCACACGGTTTTTGCTCATTTCTAAGATGAATACATTTCCGCTGCCATCAACAACTACACTACCATTTCTAAAAGCATCCAAAGTAATATCGCTGTTTCCCGGTCCGCCTGCCAGCGTAACCACACCTGCCCTGTTAAAGTCGGCCGGCGCATTTGCAGTTGTACCGTTCACCGTTACTTTCAGCGGACCTGAAGTAAATCCTGCAGGAGCAACTACCACCAGACTTGTTGCGCTTGCACTTACTACATTCGCAACAGTTCCATTAAATGTAACCACATTCTGGCCGGCATTTGTACTGAATCCGGTTCCGGTAATGGTAACACTGGTTCCTTCTAATCCGCTTTCCGGACTTAATCTGGCAATACCTAAAGTCTGATCTTTAAAGTCTGGCCCTTCAGCAAGCTGGTCATTTACCCGCAGCAAAATTTTGCCACTGCCTGTCCCCCCCGGAATCTGGAGGGTAATTTTAGTAGCAGACGCAGCTGTAATAGCTACATTCACTCCGTTTATAGTTACCTTATTTTCATCAGTCAGCGCACTGAATGTTGTTCCGGTAATGGTCATTTCTGTTCCGGCCGGACCGCTCAGCGGAGTAACGCTTAGGATAACCGGTATTGCTACTACCGTGAATACCGGACCTGTTACTTTCTGATCATTTGTGGTTACCGATAATGGACCGGTGCCTACGCCATCTGGTGCAATCACAATCAGGTGATCTTCCGCAGCTTCTTCAATCAGGGCTTCCTTACCGTTAAAATCGACAAAATTACCCGCAGCCAAAGCTTCAAAACCAGAACCTGTAATGCGGACACGCGTACCTTTACCACCTGTTAATGGTTTTATGGCTGTGATCGACTGGAATTTAAATGCCTGACCGGAAGCTTCTTTTCCGTTCACCTTTACTGTTACCGGACCACTTCCCGCAGCTACCGGCACTTCAGCTACCAGCAAAGTATCACTTGCACTTACCACAACAGCTTTAGTGCCATTAATATATACTTCTGCAGGCCCCTGCAAACTTCCAAATCCCGCACCTGAGATACGAATGTGTGTGCCTGCTGCTCCATTTGCAGGACTGATCTGCGTTACCGTCAGATCCTGATAAGTATATTTACCAACAGTAACCGATTCCTCATTCATTTTCATGACGATATCTCCGCTGGCTCCGCCTGAAGGAGCTCTCAATACAATAGCAGTAGAAGTAGCACTCACCACATCTGCTCTGGTACCGGAGAAAGTCGCCGATACTTCATTGATACTACTGCTGAAGCCTGTTCCTTCTACGGTAACCAGCGTTCCCTGATTCCCGCTGTTGGGGTAGTAATCTGTCACAGCCAATGGTACTTTCACTTGTTCCGTTTCATCTTTTTTACAGGATGTAAACAGTAACAAAAGGATAGCAAAACTGTAAAGCCCCTTGTATAACGCAGACTGTTTAAATATGCGCTGATTCTTCATTTTCTTTTCTATATGTAGCTTCATCTTCTTTTCTTAAAAAGTATATCTTAAACCCAATTGCATCTGTGTTCTTGAACCATAGTAGTCAATACTATAAGGCTTACCGGGATCATTGAAGGTATATACCGGGTAACCACCTGCATTTTGCTGTGGAGGAAATAATGTTGGCGTCAGGCCTACGCTTGATGTTGAATTGAAAGTATTCGGAGAGAAATACTGGATGCCCCATTTCTTATTGATCAGGTTAGTCACGTTCATCACATCCGCGGTTAGCGTAATAAACTGCTTATTATTTTTGTTCACAAACAGGTCGTGCGAAAGATGAAGGTCTGCCTGTACATTCCAGGGCGTACGACCTTTATTACGTTCTGTGAAATTACCCCTGCGACTACTCAAATAATCATTTCCATCAATCAGCTTATTAAATGCAGCAGCTTGTGCTACCGCCGTTGCTGAGTTATTGTCCTGAAAGAAGTTGATAGCCTCATCGCTTAAAGGGATGTAAGCCAGACTTACCTGCTGCGGCAATCCCTGCACGCTATTGTTTACGATGCCATAAGTAAAAGGGCTACCAGATTGTCCACTGAAAAACAGGGAAACATTAGTTTTACCTGCCTTTGCCCAGATCTTATTGTAACTGATGCTGCTCACAATACGGTTCCTGATATCAAAATTGCTATTCGCGAGAGATGGATTATTGGGTACCAGCGACTGATTCAGTTGCCAGTTAGACTCCATAGAGTTACGTACGCCGTTAGAGAGGTCTTTAGACTGTCCGTAAGTATAAGATACTGAAGCTTGCAATACAGTAGCAATAGTTTTGCTGATGCTAGCTGTTAAGCTGTAACGGTAACCTTTACCTGTATTACTTAGTAAATAAGTATTGGAAAACCGTTGATCTACTGTTCCGCTATAAATTGGTTGCTGACGTGACTTATCATAAGCATAATAGGTAGGATTGTCCTGTACGTTCAGCTGCTGGAAAAGCACATCTTTAATATTTTTTGTATAGGTTCCTTCTATAGTGAACTTCCATTGATCAGCAGTTGTGTAATCTACCGCCAGGTTAGTTCTCAATACCTGTGGCATTACAAAATCATTATCAATCAAGTCTACCTGTGTTTTGCCGCTATTAGGCTGATTTGTAATTGCGCCGTTTTCCTGAATAAAGTCACCAATACCATTCTGTCCGCCTTTCAATGGATTTGTTCCCGGCAAAAAGGGTTTCTGGTCGGCTTTCTGATCAAAGCCACCAAAGCTATCGCCGGTATTGTAAAATGCATAAGCGAGCCATGCCATAGGGATTCTTCCGGTAAATAAACCGGCACCTCCTCTAACGATCAGACTTTGATCGCCCATCCAGTCATAACGAAAGCCTACTCTTGGAGAAATCTGCACTTTATTCAGAAATTTATTTCCGATTCTGCTTAAGGGTGTATAGGTATAAGTGGTTCCGAAATACGGATCTGCCAGGGCTGTTTGTGTTTTATTACTTAATACCGGCATATCCGGCAGATCAGTCATATCGGCCCTTAATCCGGGAATAACTTTCAATTTATCCGAGATGCGGATTTCATCCTGCACATATAAACTGTACATATTCACATTAAAGACTGCACCCGGATTTTCGAACAGATAATCTCTGTTATTATTGGTATAGTTATATGCTCCTCTTACGCGATAAGGATTATTATTGAGATAATCTTCGATACTCAGGTAATCTACACGTCCGTTCCATGAATTGACAAAACCATAATTGATTTTATACAGCTCATTATGGGTACCTACCGTGATATTGTGTTTACCCAGGTTCCAGTTCAGGTTGCCGGTCAGTTCCAGCGTACGTTGTTTCATATCAAAAATACTGGCTTCCCTGTCTGTTCCTAAATAAATAGTTGTGCCGGGTGTGCGACCAGCGATTTGTACTTGTGGTGCACTAGCATTACCCAAAGGGTTTCTGGAGTCATTCACCCGGGTATATCCTACCAGCAAATTCCCTGATAGTTTATTATTGAACCTGCTTTTTAACTCAGCAACTGTAGCTGTCTGGTTATTTTTCTGCAGAAAAGCCATGCTGCTAAACCTGAAGTCCTGCTGATCACGGTCCATATGTGTAGCCTCAGAAATGATAGTATTGTTACGTACTACAAGCTGATGCCGGTCACTGATGTTCCAGTCTATCCGGTTAAAGAATTTCTGAGATTGAGCGTGAGTAGTAAAATTACCAGCTGTACCTGCATCCATAAATCCTGCTGCACTGATGGCATCTGCATCAGCACTACTCAGGATCCGCTTTGTTTCTTCCTGCCCCACATTTAATTGCGTGGGATCCTTTCTGCGTGTCAGCTCTTCCGTACTGAAAAAGAACAGTTTATTTTTGATAATCGGGAAACCAATACGGAAACCTGTCTGGTAATCATGAAAATCACTGTTCATTTTTCCCAGCGTGCCCACTCTGTCTTTACCAGTTAACGCAGCATTACGACCAAAACCATACACTGATCCGCTTACAGTATTTGTTCCACTGCGGGTAACTGCATTTACCGAGCCTCCGGTAAAGTTACCGATCTTCACATCGTAGGGCGCAAGATAAACCTGCATATCTTCAATGGCATCAAGCGAAATCGGGTTGGTACGGGTAGAGCTTCCTGCCATACCTGAAGTACCCGACTGTCCGCCCAGCGAAGGAGTAAAGCCAATAGCATCGTTGTTTACCGCACCATCTATAGTCACGTTATTATAACGGAAATTGGCACCGCCGAAACTATTGTCTTTACTTCCCTGCGGTACCAGGCGTGTAATATCAGTAATACTTCTGGATACTGTAGCCATATTACGCACCTGTTCTGCACTGATGTTTTTCCCCGCGCCATAAGTGCTGGCCTGTGCTCCTCTTTTTGTCGCCTTGATCGCTACCTCTGCCAATTGCTGACTTTGATCACCTAAAGCAAAGTTAAGTTGTACTGAAGCACCTAACCTGATAGAAACCCCTTCCTTTTTATCACTTTTCATGCTGACCATGGCTGCTTCCACACTGTAAGGTCCACCAATGCGAAGGTTTGGAAGATAGTATCTTCCTTTCTGATCTGCCGCAGTTGCATATTTTGTACCTGACGGCTGGTGAATGGCGACTACTGATGCACCAGGCAAAACTTGCCCCGTACCATCATACACAGTTCCGCTAAGCGTACCGCTTGTCTCCTGGGCCGTTCCTGCAAAAGGAAGCAGCAGGAATAGCCATAGGATATTTGTTCTGAATATTTTATATAATGTCATCTGTGAAATCTTAATTATGTCTACTGTGTAATCCTGAGTACGGTGCCAATAGTGTGTAACACACCATTCCCTGTAAGCACATCTTGTTTGGTCAGTGTAATTACCGACGTATTACCTGTTCCTTTTAACTGGATACCGAGAAAACTTCCGGGACTATTTGAATTGCGGATCAGCGTAACCTGAATAGAATTTCCGTCCAGCATCCGCTGCTCACTTTTTTCTGAAGTACCAGTACTCAGAATATAATCGTACACAAAGCGCCGATCTTCCAGGATATGATATTTCAAGAAAGCACTCAGCGCGGCAGGATTTGTCTGATTGATGGCTTCCAATGTAGGTAAGCCATAAGCGGTCATTGCTGCATTACTGGGTGCAAAAATTGTGTAAGGTCCTTTTCCGTTTAATGTGGCAATTAAGCCTGCATGTTGTAATGCCTGGTAGAATAAGCTCACATTCCTGTCAGATGCTATTGCATCCCTAATCAGTTCATGCGTATAAGGCTCCAGCATCTGGTCTACAACCTGGATCAATCCGTTCGAAGCCTTGATATTTTGAGAAAGCACTCTGGAACCATTGATCGTTAAAGCAGTATCAGCTCCTTTTACCCAGTGGGTTACAAACAATTTTCCGCCATTGGCAGAGCGGATCTCCTGGTTAAACAGAAAAGGCAGCTTGTTTAATTCATAACTTCCATCAAGAATATGGTAATTCATGATCGCAGAAACCCTGGATGGCTCTGCGGCCAGCAATGCTGCCGGAGTACCCAGGCCAGCTTTTGAAAAGGCATTATCTGAAGGGGCAATTACCGTAAAAGGTCCGTTTTGCAACATTTTGTCCTTTAAACCTGTCCTGATCAGTCCTGTACTGAATACAGAAAGATTAAAGTTATCTGCTACCACGGCACTGATTTTATTTGAATCCTGCCCGGTAAGCTGCTCTTCGTCTTTTTTACAACCTTGCAGACTCAAACTTATAGCCAGTGCAGACAGGAGTATATATTTATAGTTGTTCATTTGTTTCTTCTTAAAACTTTACGATTAATCCGATATTACAGTCTGAAACCTTTGGGCAGCAGCAGGTGGTCTACTACATGGACAGGTCCCATCAGGGTATTGATATCAGACTCCACTATAGATGCTGCCGGATAATCAGAACCTTTGACCTTAACTTTGATCTTTCCTCCTTCTTTACTAAAATCGAGCGGATTGATATATGGAGAGATTGAACCAGAAGTACCTGCACTTACAATGATATAATCCGAAAGCAGCGTATTGTTCAGATCATTACTGTAAAAATTACTTGGGGCCGTTACCCCTGCGCCAGAACTTGGATCAACAGGAGAAAACAATGTACCCCAGCGGTGATAAGCTACCAGCGAATCTGTGGCAAGCCCGCCCACCACAGTGTAAGTATTCCAATCCAGATACGGTAAAGGGTTACGGTCGTTCAGCGCCAGAATATCGTCTACTGTATTAAAGCCTGCCTGCCTGAATGCTTCATCAGGAATTGCAAAAATAGAACTGAAAATAATATTGTAATTTGAGGACGGTATAAGTGTTAGCCCCTGGGTAAAATCATGCGGAAAAGAATATTCGGTTAATTCGGCATACAAAGCATCCGCACGTTCGTTCATCTCCAGATACATCCCGAAGCGGCCATCCTCTCTTAATACCTCCAATATAGTTTTTGTAGGTTTATGCAATACCTGATCGATGGGCTGGAACAAACCATCGTTTGCCTGTACAGGCGGAGTTTTACCAGCCCTTTTACCATTGATAAATAATTCTCCGTCAGTCACTTTTAAATACTGGAGATAGGTATACATCACACCACCACCAGGATTCAAATGATCCTTAACAGTCAGATTAGGATTTTTCAGCAACGTTTTCCCGATGTAACGCTCTTCACTTTTCTTTAAGTCATCAGCGATGATATTCCCTTCCAATGTATGATAGAGCAGGATACTATCCAGTAAAGCAGGGGCAGTGCTGTTGATCACATCGAGTGTTAAACCATCAGCAATAAATGCCGCATCGGTAGGCACCAGCAAGGTATAGGGAAATTTACCTCCCTTTTCTTTGATCATCTGCTCCATATCACTGCGCTGCCAGGCTGCTTTAAATAAGGTATAAGGTGATGCAGCAAGCAACTCTTTCATAGTTACAGTCAGTTCCTCATGCGGGATTTTCTCTCCTTCCACCTCGGGCATAAACTCGTCTTTTCTGCAGCTTGCCAGCATAAAAAGCAGCAGGCAGCAGGTCAATAATTTTATAGATTTCATCTGTTTATTTATTTAAATAAATTATTTGTTAACAGCTTGTTCAGGCAGGAGTAACAGCCCCTGCAGGTCATGGACCAGTCCATTATCGCACAGGTTATCATTCAAAGCAGGTATACTTCCCCCTGCGCCTGGGAATTGTTCATAAGGATAAACAAGACCAGTCCTCAGGTACATCCCATAGGACAGTGGTGTGGTCAGCGTTGCCGAAGCAACAGAAGTGGTAATATACCAACTGTCATCTGCCAGCTTTCTATCATAGAAGCCCTCTGCAGAAGTCTTGCTAAACACATCAAAATCAGAAATAAAGAAATGGCTTTTCTCAAAAATGTAAGCACCAATTAACCTGGCCCCGGAGTAAGTAGTCGTATTCAGGGCAGCGATAGTGGCCTCAGTAATCCCCTTTGCCTCAAATTCCTTATTCTGAGGAGCAAATACTGTATAGGGACCGGGTGTAGCCAGCCTGTCCCAATAACCGAACTTTTTTAAACCGCTCACAAAGATGCTGTACTCAGAATGCTTTGCCAGCCAATCCTGCACTGTATTGCCGCGTGTATATTTCATCACTTTGTTCAATACCTGGACAACCCCATTGGCAACGTTCACATCTTTACGTGTCACGTAGGAGCCATTGAAATAAAGCAAAACATTCGATGCCGGGAAATTCCCATACTTAGAACTATTTGCCTGTGAGGCATACACTTCCGTTCCGCCTAAGGTACGATAGCGAATATCCACACCATTGGCAGGAATTTCTCCAGTAAGCAAACGCTGAGGCAATAGGTGTCGCTGAACCAGTGCTTTCAGACTGTCCGGATGCATTTTATCAAAATCTGAGGGTCTATTGATGCCTATTTCCTGAAACGCTGCATTGACAGGGACTAATGCAGTAAAAGGTCCTGCACCCTGCAGTTCTCCAGTCATGCCAGCCTTTTCGATTGCTGCAGAAAACAGCGTCATATCGTAATTATTCTTTATAAAATCAGCTGCCAGCCGGAAATTCTCGTTTTCCTTCGTGATTTCCAGGTCATCATGTTTGCAGGCGGCAAACAACAACAGTATTAATCCCGGGATCAGCAGCAGTATTCTTCTCATTGATTTTCTATTATTCATTAGAATTATATTTTTGGGTCTGATCGTTCTGTTAATAGATTGGTGGCGCATATTTTCGCTGCACCGTAGTGAGGTAAACATTTCCGTTCACAATTTCTATGGTATTTACCGTCCCAAAAGAGCGCGGATTATACACACCTGAATGGATGTTTACGATCATATTGGGCAGCTGGGCAGCGTTATCATTACCCGTTAGCATAGATTTTCCATTCTCCATGCAGTTGATCGGTGCCCATTCCCCATTGGTGTCCAGCTGAAAAGATTCATATGGATTATTAGCAGGATCCACACCCGGCGCCATCAAATCAAACCGCTGCCAGACATTCGTATAAATACCATCTGATTTCCCGTCAGCAAAAAGGGGGAAGCTATAATAAGGAGATACTTCCAGCACTTCAGAATTACGTGACAGTTTACCCATCAGCTGATGTTTGTAACCCGGGACAGGGCTGCCCATTGTTTTTACACTGGTATACAGCGAATAGTAGATATTCATGTTCTCTTTTATACCACCTCTGAGCGCACCAGATTTGAAGTAACCTGTTTTTTCACTATTAGGCGCCTCCACAAAACCTTTGGCACTCATATTATAAAAGTTTACATATACTACTGAATCAGACAGCGACAGCTTATGGAAGTTCTCCTTTCTCAGGTAAACACCATTTTTCTTAGTCGTAAAGTTTTTCTGCAATACGTGCAGGGTATATACTTCGCGCGTATCCAGTACGATAGTCGTATCTATCAATACTCTTTTTTTCAATTTAGCGTCCAGCTGGAAAAACGGAATATTATTAACTGGCCTGAACATAAATACAATCCTGTGTTTGCCGGAAGGGATTTGCGCCCAGCTGCTCAGGTCAAAACCATTTAGTATAGGACCAACCAGTACATTCTCCTTACCGGGATACTCTGCATTTTTAGAGGAAGTACTGCTGCCGATATGAGAAGGATAAGGCGGGGCATAAGGCTCGCGCTGATCAAGGAAGTCACCTTTGATTGCTGCATTTACAGGTATTCCACTCTGATCCATTTCAGGATCGATCAGCATAGTCAGAAAAGGAACATCCTCATCTTTATTATTTAAACCTATTGTATAATTCAGGTTATTGAACACCCTTAAATAAGCAGGGTCATCTATCTTGGCATAATCAACCTTGGCACATCCGCTAACCATTAAGATCAGGGCAGCGGCACATAACAAGAGATTTTTTAATTTGAATTGTGGCATGACGAAATTATTTACTGTGTTTTACGACGATCAATTTTGCTTTTTGCGCGGCCGGGGCTGCAGGATTAGTACTGCCAACCAAAGCAACGGTATAAAATCCAGGTTCCTGATTGGGCAGTGCTCCGCGGATATATAACTCGCGTCTGGCAATCAGGTCCTGACCTGTAAGCACAGGGATGTCACTTGCCCAGGTACCTGGTATAACCGTTGGCGAAGAGCGGAAAGCCATAAGCTGATATGGGTTTGCGTTAATCGCGGCACTGATATAAGGCGATTCTATAGGAATTACACCCGGACGGAGATTATTTACGGCCGATGTACTGAATCCGTACAAGCTGGAAAAACTCTGTGCATTATCGGTGGTCATGGTCAGATAAGGCAGATCCGGGCAAAGGTTTAAAAAGCGGATCCCAACCGGGAATACATCTTTAAAGCGGGCATAGGTAGCATCATCTGAAGCTTCGCGGGCAAATGTCCCACTCAGGTTATTCGCGACGGCACTGATGGTTGTGTTACCGCCGGCATCAGGATGTACCCAAAGTGTAAAATTGGCATTGCCATCCAGTTTAAGAGATAGGCTTGCCATTACATTACCTGCTCCGTTTATAGCCTCCACAGTATAATCGCCAGTAACAAAGGCATCATAATCTGTATGGTTGGTGAAATCAATCGCCGTACCCAGAGGTTTGCCGTTCACACGTACCTGCATTCCGCTTGTCCCCGGCAGAGCATTGACTGCTTGCATGCGACCATAGGTTAAATTTACCGGCTCGGCGATATCATTGATCACACTTAGTCCATTCTGATAGCCATTAACGGTCTCGCCCGGATTTCCGGCTCTGTAAGGAATCACATAATTTCTTGCTGCAATCACTATCGTATAAACACCCCCCGGAACATAAGTTTTTAATGGCACATAGGTCAGGCTTAAGCCTTCTATGGTTGAGGTAGAAGGATTTAAAACCAGATCGCTGGCCACTCCAGGAAGCTGTATACTATTCGCATTCAATACCTTCAGCTGTCCCGTAAAATAAGGCAGCTCAATATATTCTGAGTACTGACCTGGCTGAATATTATTCGTCTTACTGTCGACGAGTGTACCATCGGCCCATGCAAGACTCATCGGTCCGGTTAAATTTTCCATTGCCTGATCGGAGGGTACTGTGGCGCAAAGATTTAAGATCCTGACTTTGAAATGTGAAGGATTTGACGGGGCTGCAACTGATCTGGGCACCTTTACATAAGATGGCTGTCCGGTTACCTGTGCCGCAGTAGCTGTAGGCAGCAGATAATAATCAAAAGGTTGCTGTCCATCTTCCTGCAAATCGATCTCCAACGGATCTTTTATCGCACTCAGACTTAGATTCTCTACCTTAAGTCTGGCTTTACCATCCTTCAAAAGCTCTTGTGGAATATTCCAGGTTGAACTTAACCTGCCACCATCGGGAAAGTACCTCGTAGCCGGATAATATCCTGCCAACGGATCATTAGTTACCCTTAAAACATAATTAGTCAGCGTATCGCCATTTACCTGCGCCTGGTTATATCCTGCCAAATTAATAATCCTTACAGAAGAATTTTTGCGGGCATCCGTAATCTGGCGGTTATCATACTCAAAATCAGTTTTATCCTTTTTACAGCCCGCAATTACCAGTATAAAAAATAATGGTATGCCGAAAAAGAACAAGCCTGCCGGCTTTGTTAAAGCATATTTCTTGAAATGTTTCATCGTTAAAACAAGTTATAAGTGAATCCCATCATAATTTCTGCACCCCGTTTAAAGCTCCGGTTCACATATTCGTTACCATACCATCTTCCTCCCGTTCCCGGATTGGCATATACCGTTTTCACTGCCGGGTTAAGGATATTCTTCATATATCCTTTAAAGATTACCCGCTTAGCAATACGCTGACTGAATACAAAATCAAGACCTGCTACAGGACGGGTATAAAGGTCGGGCTCACCTGTCAGGTTAATTTGCACCAAACGCTCGCCTACCATATTAAATGTTCCTGTTAAACTGGTACCTGAACGCTTATTGTCATAGTTTAACCAGCCATTTATAGAATAAGGTGCCTGCTCAAATAAAGGACTGTTATCAGGCGTATGCCTGTCTAAAGAGCGGTTAGCTTCCAAACGCTCAGGAGATTTTTTTATCTGGCTCTGCGCCAGTAAAAGGTTTGAGCCAATAAAGAAATTGGTCATCCCGTCCCATATTCTGCCCAGATCTTTGACTACCTCAAGTTCAAGGCCCCATACCTTACCAATATTAGGATCATTCTCGAACCTGATGGTAGGATATTCCGGATAGGTAGCAGCGAGACCGCTGGTCTTCAAACTAAAGACCTTATACAACTGGTTTTCTATTCGTTTGCCGAACAGGGAAAAAGCAACAACCTCTCCGGGGTTCGGGAAATATTCCCAGCGGAAGTCGAGATTCTGTGTCGACTGGTTAATCAGGTTAGGATTACCCACCACTAAACCCATCTGAAAGGCATCGAATTCAAATACATTGGTGATCTCTCTTAATTCAGGCCTGGCCAGCGTGGTATTGTAACCTGCCCTGAAATTCATATTATCTCTGTAATTGTAAGTCATGTTCAGGGAGTAATAGGGTTTGTAGCCCACCTTATAAACTGAATTGGGACTCACCAGGGAAAGAGGTACACGCACACCACCGGTACCGGGCGTAGTTAAGGCAGGGTCAAGAAAAACTCCTGATGTATCTACGGCCGACTGGATATTGGTAGATTCAAAACGAATTCCGCCGGTTAACCTCAGGTCTTTGGTTACTTTCAGATCCAGCATGGCATAACCTGCTTTGGTTTCAAAGAAACCTGTATAGTTATTGGGTGATTTCTGACTATTGTATAAAAAGCCACCTACAGGTGCTGCTCCTTCGCCGGTACCGGAACTCATCGGATGTATCCCTATGATTTCTGAACTCACCAGGCGATCAAGATTTCCCTGCACAGTATATAAAGGGAGTGCACCCAGAGAAGAAAAGTTAGATCCGGGTAAGAACAATACATTTTCCGTAAATACACGGTCACGGTTCAGGTAATTCAGCCCGGTTTTGAACTCCTGCTTTAGTCCGAAAAGTCTAAAAGGCAGACTGATATCTGCTTTATAGTTATAGTTTGTTTCATCAAGATTCCGGTAACGGCGACCATTTGGCTCGGCCTGAATAATACCATATGCACCGAATCCATTTACGTATCCGGATGAAAGTGCGTAAAGGTGATCTCTGTAGGCCGGCACAGTACCCGCACCACCACCGGGACCAATTACCGGCAGATCGTCATAAGCCCCTCCACGCGGTGTATAGTCAGCAAGCGTCACAAAACGATAATCCGGATCATTCTGATTCGCTTTTGAGCTCGCTACATTATAACTCAGTCTGGGTGAAAACTCACCTTTCATAAACTTATGTTCTCCCTGCAGGTTGAAGGTATTTAATGTACGGTAAGACTGTTTTAATGAATAAATTGTGCTGTTTACGTCTCCTGGTAATCCGGAATATTCATACTTGCCATACATATTTGTAGCCTGCGTTTCACCACCCCAGCTACCCAGATATTGCATACTGATTTCATGCTGCGGACTGAAGCGATAAGTTAGGCCCAGCAAGGTTCCATAATTCAGCGTTTCTGTCCCGGTGTTTTCCTTATACGTCTGGTATCTGCCCATAAATAAACTATTCGGCGTAATGTAATTCGGAATATTACGCGGACTGCTCAGCTGCGGATTTCCAGTCACCACACCTTGATAGATACTATATTGCTGAATATCTCCGCCATAAATATCCGTCGTTCGGCGGTAGTAATTCGCTCCTGCCACAACACCTAATTTGTGTTTCCTGAACAGGGTATAACTGTTACCAAAAGTGGCAGAATACAACTGGTTAAGCGGAGTTTGTTTATAACCTGTGGTGAGTACCGGATCAAAACCCTGCATAATCTTGTTAATACGGTTAACTTCCATTTTTGTATCCTGGCTATAACCACTATTGGCGATCATCTGCTGAATTTGCGGCAAGCCACCTTTATACTGCTGTGCAAGGTTTAAAAAATCTGGTGACAAGTTCTTTTTATTGATGTTGTTACCAAAAAAGCCCATATCACTATTATAGAAGCTGTTGTGCTGACCACCAATACCAATATTAGAGTTAAAACCGGATTGCATGATCACGTTAAATACCATACTATCAGGTACTGATTTGGTTTTCAATTCCACAATACCTGCAGCCGCGTCAGCCGGTTTGTCTGGTGTTACCGTCTTATAAATGGTAATATTGTCCAGTAATGCCGCCGGAACAAGGTCCAGGGGAATAGCGCTACGATCGGGATCTGAAGAAGCCAGGCGGATTCCGTTCAATTGAGCAATCACACTGCGATCGCCCAAACCACGGATCGCTACATATTTATCATCTGTTACAGTTACTCCAGACACACGTTGTAAAGCCTGTGTAGTCGTAATACTTGCTGTCCTTTCAATCTGAACTGCAGATATCGCATCCTGAACGGTTGACGATTTTTTCCTTTCATCCAGCACTGCAGATTCGGTATTTGTTTTTCTTCTGGCCTGAACGGTAACCTCGCCCAATTGCATAGAAGAAGAATTAAGGCCAATGTTAATCTCTTTAGTACCACCATCAACTTTAATCTCCCTGGTCTCATATCCCATATAAGAAATGACCAGTATAGCACCACCCTCTGGCACTACAATCCGGAATTTACCATTTGCATCTGTAGATACGGCACCACCGGCAGCTTTAATCCTGACACTTACGCCGATCAGCGTTTCTTTTGTTTTATTGTCGGTAACCGTCCCGGTAATCACAATAGGTACCGGTTTTGCATCCACTACGATATATCCTTCTACCAGTTTATATTGCAATCCGGTATTGGCGAGAAGACGATTAATTGCCTCTCTCACTGTAATTTCAGCTGAGACCAGCGTTACGCTTTTCTTTACCGATCTGATTGACTGCTCCCTGAGCGAAAATTTAATGTTACTCTGCTTTCCTATAATGGAAAGACCTTCTGCTACAGTAACATGTGCTAAATGAAGACTTATTTTACGATCAAGATCCTGGCTCTTCACATTATTCGCCAACAGCATACTCATAAAAGTAAGCTGGGCGATAATGACAATCATAGAGCATCTCATAATAAATTGAATTGAAGGATAGTGATTTAATCCTTTTTGCATATTTTTGAACATTACGGGTTAATTCGCTGCGAGGCGATGATCTGTTTGCTTAAACCGGAGGACGTCGAAATCACACGGTTTATGAATTTAATTTGTTCCCTGCCTTTCAGGCGGGGAACATTTATGGTGTAAAGAACACTTACATATATTTCCTTTCTTTTGTTATCCTGTTAATTGATGGTGATCTGTTTATTGATTATTTTATAATTGAAATGCGCTGTTGCACTGAGCACCTTAATGATTTTACTTAATGGAACATCAGCCTGCAGCACGATGCTGATTTCTTCTTTTGCCTTAGACGGTTGCTGATAAACGAACTTGACGTTATACCATCGCTCCAGTTCGGCAGTAATCTCATTCAGCCTGCGTTTGTGAAATACCAGTCGCCCGTCTTTCCAGGATTTTACATCATCGATATCAGTCATGGCCAAAACTGCAGCTCCCCTGAAATAAGTTACCTGCTGTCCCGGAGTTAAGACCGCAAGAGAGGTGGGCCTGGAACCAGCGTAATCATCTACCCTTACTTTTCCCGTTGCTACAGAAACGAGTAATGGCCGGCCTTTAAAAGCCTGAATCTTAAATGAGGTGCCCAGCACTCTGGTTTGAACACTGCTGGTGTGTATGATGAAAGGTCTGCGGGGATTTTTTGTCACCTGAAAAAAGGCTTCTCCTTCCAGGGTGACTTCTCTGCTGTCTGTCTTAAACTTTTCAGGAAAACTAAGTTTACTCCCTGCTCCCAAAAAAACCTCCGAGCTATCAGGCAGAATTATTTTTGAGCGCTGTCCCTTGGCATTTACCTGCTCACGCATAGCGATGAGCTCCTGAACAGGCGTTTTTTTAAATTGCCAATAAATTAGGGTACTGAGTACGGCGAAAGCGAATACGGCGGCATATTTTAAATAACCCTTTTTTACGGTTGTCCGGCCGATCTGGTGGTTCTCTTCCTGCTGTAGTGTTTCCTTTTCCTCCGTCGCGAGCCTTTCGTAAAATATACTAAGCTTTTTATTTAATTCGGGAGTATCTGTGTTTTGCACTGGCTCCAGACCATCCCAGTTTTCTGACAGGACGTCATCGAAGAGTTGCTGTGCATCCGGGAGCAGCATTAATTTCTTCATCTCCTCCAGCTCTGCCGGATTACAATCCTGATGAATGTATTTCCTGATTAAGTCTTTTTTTGTGTGATCCGATTGCATCCTAATTGTCGTTCTAATAGTAAAACACAATTAATCACGGGTACCACCTATGGAAATTAAAAAAAATAAAGATTATAAGAATAATAGAGAAATAGCCAGCAGCAATGTGAAATCGGCATGTTCATTCAGCTGTTTACGAAAGAAACTAAGTGTGGCTACCATATAATTTTCGACAGTATTTATAGAAAGATCCATATCTTTTGCTATTTCTGCATAAGTCATGTTTTCATCTCTGCTCAATTCATACACTCTGCGTCGCTGCGGACTTAACTGACTGATTTTTTCACGGTAAAAGCCTTCCAGCTCCTTACTGTTCAATTCATGGTCAATATCTTTTGAGGTTAAAGTGATCTGATCTTTTACCAGTTCCAAAGAGACTGTAGGTAAGATTTTTTTGCGGTAATGGTTATAGATTGCATTTTTCACAGAGCGGTATAAATAAGATGTCAGGTCTGTTTCAACCGTTATCTCTCCCTTCTTTTTCCAGAGCCCCATCATAACATCCATGGTAAGTTCTTCAGCAATGCAGGATGCTTTGAGGTTTTTAAATGCGTAATTGTACAGCTGATCATAATATCTTTTAAAGAGCACATTATAGGCAGCAGCATCCCCATTACGGTACTTTTCCAGCAATAATTGATCAGATAAAACGTCTATTTTGTTTGACATGTGCTCAGCAAAGAAAAACTTCGCAGCAAAAGTAACGGGGAAAAAGCTTTCCTATATTAAGACAATATTAAATTATTAAGAGAAACGGGAAACCCGATGGAGCGGGGCCACCTCATAAAAAAGCGGATAAAAGCGTTGTAACGCATTCTATCCGCTCTCCTGATCAAACATCAGATTTATTTTAAAACCCGTAACCTACTGACAGATTGAATCTCCGTCCATTTCCGGCAACATAGTTTATGTTACTTCCATAAAACTGTGATATAGAAGGGTAGTAGAATTTATTGAGTACGTTTTCAACACCAAGATTTACTTTCAGTGGTTTTGTCACCTGGTAAGATGCTGCAAGATTGAACAGGTTATATGCCTTCACTGGTCCTTCGCCAATCAGGTATTTACCTGAAGTTGCATTGGGAACGAATCTGTTTCTATCGCCAATCCGCATCCAGTTAAGATCAAGTGACAGGTTCTTAATACCAGAATATTTCAGGTAAACTGTTGTTTTTGATGGAGGAATACGTGTAGTGTTCAGGTAAACATCCTTCTCCCCATCAAATTTGCCATCATTGTCTACATCTCCTTTACCTTCAACCTGAGCATAATTACCGCCAATTATCAGTTCGTTAAAGATTGGATAATCTGCCTGCACCTCAAAGCCGTAAACACGTTCCGGAATTCGCTGTGAAATATAAACGCCGTTCACTTCCAGCAGGTTAGCACCTAATTTAGAAGTACTGTAATAATAGGCTGCACTCAAATTCAGTTTACCTAAGGTACTGCTGAAACCAGCCTCATAATTGTTTACGATAATCGGTTTCGTTTCCAGCTGGGATAGCGTGTTCGCTTTGGCTGCACGAAGCACCCTGCCCAATTCAAACACTGAAAATGACTGCGCATAGCTGATAAAAGGATTGAATATTTTGAAAGCCGAGTACCTTGCTCCGGCATTAAAAACTAAAGCATCATAATTGAGTTTTCCTCCTTGAACAGCAATGCTGCCTGCACCATTTGCTCCGGTAGCCAGGGTATTGAAATCATCTACGTCAATATTGATATTCTCTGCTCTCAGTCCGGCTTTGATGGTCAGGTCTGTAAAAATATTAGCAGTAGCCTGCATATAAGGTGCAAAATTGAGCATATTCATTTTAGGCACCCAGATACGGCCGTCAACCAGATCCTGCGATGTTTTGTCATTCATCAGATCCAATCCGTAGTTTACTTGCATGGGCACGTTCGGGCTTAGCTGGAAAGGTGTATTTAAGTTTACACGCGCTCCTTTTTTAGTGGATTTAATGGCCGACTGACCACTTCCAAAGAACGAGGCTGAATTGGAATAGATCGTATAGAAATCCTGAAAATAAACATTAGCCGTCAGGTCTGTGTTCCCAAAAATGCTCCTGTCCGTGTACTGCAGGTTTGCATTGTGGTTATATCTTGTTCCTTCTTCCACACCGGGACGTACACCGCGTACACCTATGGCGGGCGACTGTCCATAAACACCTTCTTTCGTAATATACTCCGATTTTTGTCTCGAACTGAAATAGTTATACATCAGCTCCACTCTTTGTTTGTCGGAGATATCATAACCCAATTTAGTGAAACCATTATAAGACTTTGTTTCACCCAGTCCGTATTCAGGAGAAAGTGTGACACCTTTGGCATCACGGAACACACCACTTTTTTCATACATCCCGCTCACAATATAATCGAACTTACCTTCTTTACCGAATAGCTGCTGAGAGAAACGATAACCGATTGTACTGTCGCCTTTCAGATTACCCGTCAGACCTGCCTGCGAGTATCCACCAAAACGTTTACCGGTATTTGCCTTTTTAGTGATATAATTAATTAAACCACCTTCAGCACCGTTACCATAAATTGCTGTTGCTCCTTTAATCACTTCAACACGTTCAATAACCGAGGGATCAATACTGCGGATATCCCTTCCCCCTGCTCTCAAAGGAGTAGACTGAGGAATACCATCTATCAGCACCAATACATTTCTTCCACGCAATGTCTGACCAGAATTACCTGTCTGATTAGTAGAGGTACCTAATCCCGGCACGCTATAGGCAAGGATATTTGCCAGATTGGGACTGATAGTGGATTGCGTACTGATATCTTTTGCTGTTAATATGGTTACAGACGATGGTGTCTGAGATAAGGATTCTGCCCTTCTGCTGGCGGAAACAATCACTTCAGAAAGGTCAGCACGCTGGTTTTGCAGAACAATAGCTGTCGTGGTGGTCTGATTAGCTGAAACCGATACCTCTTGCTGTTGTTTCTCAAATCCTGTAATTGAAATGCTGATCAGGTGAATACCTGCAGGTACATTCCTGAAAATAAATTTTCCATTTTTATCTGAAGTTGTACGCAATCCCAACTTTTTGAGCTGGATATTTGAGTAAGGAACACTTTCGTTTAATGAATCTGTGACGATCCCGCTTATAGTTCCGCTTCCATTCTGGGCCAATATGCGCCATGGGAAAAGTAGTAACAGGGATAAAGTAAATAATTGTAAAACTCTCCGCTCCATAATTTATGTTTGATGCGCAAACATACATCTATTTAGACTTGATACAAATAGTGGGAGTAAAAAAAGAGTATTTATTTCTGGCAGGTCATTATAAAAAGAAAGCGGAAATGATCAATCCGACCATTTCCGCTTATCTAAATTAACGCTCTCATATACAAAGACGATTTAAAATTCAGAATATTGTGCAGCTCCTTATTTTTTTAAACTTATCTGGTATCCTAATGGACACTCCCTTCAATGGCTCCCGGTCTAAATAAAGGTTTAGGGGGTTAATATTTAATCTTTGAAATTCCAGTTGACAATTGGCAGCTTCCTTTTTTTGTTAACGTTCCACAATCCAATCTGTACACCCTTTAAATTATCTGATTCGTTAACCAGACCGATCTGCAGCACTCTTGCCCTTCTGCCAGTGTTAGCTATTCCGATTTGTAATCCATTCATTGCATAACTTTCATTGAACATAGCCAGCTGAATTCCGTTTGTACTTTCCGAAAAGTTCATCATGAGGCTTGCAGAAATTCCATTCACCTGTTTATTAATCTGACCGATTAAACCTGCACTTACTCCGTTTGTGATACAATCGCATACCGTACCCGCAGGCGATAGATTAAAACCATTAATTACCTCTGATGGTGAAGCTGCCATTGTTGCTTTAAATTGTCCCTCAGTCTCTGAAATAGGGCTACTTGGAATAAGTGGAACAGCTATCCCCATGCCAATAGGCTCCAGCCTAATGCCATTGGTGTGAACATTTCTATCTTCATCATCATCAATGCCAGAGTACAATCCAACAGAAATACCTGTAATGTTTTGATTTTTGTGATGAAAAGTCCCGACTGGAAAACGATTCTTTCTTTTTGGCGATTGAGCGAGCACAGCAGTGGTGCTTCCAATGAGCAATAGTAATATTAGTTTAAGTTTCATAGTTTTTCATTTTATACACCAAATATATACAAGCAAAAAATGATGAATTATCCTCAGAAGAAGCTAGACTACAAATACTTAACTTTATGGTTCCCTGACTGAAAAATTTACCTATATTCATATCTTTAAAGATTAATAATAGGCTTCTTTAGAGTTTTAACTTCAATCAAATCGCTGCCGGTCATCTTTAAGATTATTATTTCTATTATGAATGCTCAACAAGTAAAGTTTTTCGAGGCCATAAATCTGGCTCTACCTGACTATCAGAATCTGGCTCAAAGCGTAGCCGATGCATTAGCGATCAGCAGCAATGAAGCTTATAAAAAAATCAGGGGTACAAGTAATTTAAGTTTACCGCAGCTCATTACCTTAGCTGATACATTCGGCACGCCCTTTTCATACCAGCCCAACCAACTGCCCTCGGTAAATTTCAGTTATCTGTACATTAACCGCGAAACGCCGAATATGCTGGCCTATCTTAAAGATTTACTCCAAAACCTGAAATTCATTCAGCAGCATAAAGACAAACATATCATGATCACAACAAATGATATCCCCATCTTTCACTTTTTTAAATATCCAGAACTGACCTGTTTCAAATTGTTTTTCTGGGCCGACAGTCAGAATTTTAAGTTTGATCAGACAGCGGTCAATGAAGAGATTGTAGCGATTGCCCAGGAATTGAATCAGATTTATCTTCAAATGCCCAGTACTGAAATATGGGCAAAAGATGCCGTCCATGGAAGTATCGATCAGGTTCGTTACGCCTTTGAAGCAGGGCATATCAACGATAAGGCACTTGCAGAAAAGATTGTAGAACAGATACGGTACTGCCTCACCGATATGAATATGTATGCACTGAGTGCAAAAAAAACAATTGACCCGCAGCATTCCTTCAACTGGTATAATTGTGATGTATTGGGCAGTCTTGCATATTTAATAGAATTTAAGGAAAGTATGCTGTGTTATAACAGATTCAATACTTTCAATTACCTTAAAACCGACGATCAGTTTTATTGCGCGCAGACTAAAGACTGGATGCAGGGATTAATCAGAAAATCAGTAGCCTTTAGCGGCCAGGGAGAGAAACACCGGAATAAGTTTTTATATACTGCTTTTGCCGCCTGCGATAAACTGATTGAGGAGATTAATCAGGCTTAAGAAATTTCTATTACGCAAAAAAGCCTCAACTTTTTCAAGTTAAGGCTTTTTATGCGGACCGGACGGGACTCGAACCACTCGCATAATGCATTATATTTCAAGCATATGTATCTTTCAAATTCTTATAGTCACCGCGTAGGTCACGGGTAAACTTGAGGTTTATTGAGTTGTTTTTAAAGAGCTTTTGATAAATAAAATGTACGATTTTGACCCGAACTCACGGTCATATTTTCACTAAATTATGATTCTATTTAAGTGGTTGAGGATTGACCTCTTTGTGTAATTCACTGGCTTGCACTACTGGGTGCTGGATAAAAACGGACAAAAAACAGGTGTGCCCATTAAAGCAAGTAGTATCTATCAAAAGCCGAAAAAACTGATCGTTCAGAAAAATTCGTACCCCGTTGGTATAATCTCCTGGGGTTTTTACAGGCATCCTCAATAGGAGATGCGGCGCAAAATGATAGTTCATCATAGCAGCTCAAATGTTAAACGCTGGTTAAAAAGAAGGCACGTGGAGATTGGTTAATAAAAGCAACCGGCGATAAAGGATTGAATTTGGCTGCCTGATCAGATAAAATCCATTTAAAAAGGAACCGGTCCCAAGATCAATTGATCTTAGGACCGGTTCTTAAAAAGTTCTGTTTATATTTTAATGCTGTCAATTCCCTTGTCAAGTGCGGTATCCTGAACACCGGATAGCGCAAAACCCTCCGCCCGGAAAACGGTCACATCGTCAAGTCCTATGAAACCCAACATAAATTTTAAGTAAGGCGTTAAAAAGTCGACAGCAGCGTAATCCCCCGAACTGTAAATCCCACCCGTGGTTACTGCCAGGTAAACCTTTTTCCCCGAGATCAGTCCTTCTGGACCATGGTCAGTATACTTGAAGGTTATTCCTGCACGGGCGATATGATCGATCCAGGCCTTAAGCGTAGAGGAAACACTAAAGTTGTACATCGGCGCACCGATCACGATGATATCCGCATCAAAGAGTTCCGCGATCGCCTGATCTGAGTGGCTGATTGCCGCTTTATTTTCCGCCGTATGCTTTTCCGCTGGCGTAAAAAAAGCATTCAGGTGAGCTTCTTCTAAATGTGGAAATGGGGACTTGGTCAAGTCTTTAACGTGAACGGCCGCTCCCGGATCTTTTATCCTGAGTTGATCGATTATAGCGTTAGCGAGCTTGATGCTGTTTGAAGCCTCATCACGCGGGCTTGAGATGATGTGAAGAATTTTAGACATTGCTTAATTTTATAGAGTTCAACCTTAATGAATAATTCAGCGGCGATAGCATACCTGCGTCAATGACGATCAACTTCCATTTATCTTCAAGTAGATCATAAATTTTACAGATTTCTATACTGCTGGTACGGAGCAAATCTACAGTGGGTTTTAGTGGTCCTGAGAACAGATAACTGCTAAGAGTTATCAGAAAAGTGTTAGATGCGAGGCATCGGATACGTTTACATTTGACCTGACGGAAAACTGTTCTATATGGTAGCCCGGGATTGCTTCGGAGCCGTTGGTTAGATCAAACTAAGTCAATGTCTGCTTGGATTGACACAATCCAGGATCTGATCAATAAAATGTAAGATGATTATATATAACTTAAATAACTGAAATATGCTTAACGGGAATAAGGAATTTAACACTTTTCATATGAGTTGGGAAGATGAGTATGGCTATGTACAGGCCGTAAAAAATGGAAATATGGTATATGTATCGGGACAATTAGGTCATGATGAAAAAGGCATCTTAGCAGAAGGCATGGATAAGCAAATGTCGTTGGCTTACAACAACATTAAAAAACTGTTAAATGGATTTGGCTATCTTGAAGATGATATTACCGAGGAGGTTATTTACGTAACGGAAATGCAGGCGGGCTTTCAGGCAAGAAAAAAAATTGGAGCTAAATTTTATCCCGATCCGAAAAGGATTGCGAGTTCGATCATTGGAGTTAGCGAACTGGCCATACCCGGTCAGGTTGTTGAAATAAAAGTGGTTGCAATGAAATAATGACATCTTTTCATTGGCTTATATATGGTTGCTGCTTTTTTGATACGAAATTTACCTGAAAGTGATTCATGCTGGCTGAAGAACCCCGTGTTATTCAGTCTGGAAATTACAGGTGTGTCTCTTGGTAAGATCCTGTATTTATTTCTTAATGGGCTCGGCTTATTTAACCCAAAATCGGGAGCGTTGCTATCGGGTTATTGATTTTTTTTCGTCTTCTGAGTATACCATTTTCTGGGAGCGTTTCAATAATTTCTGCTAAGAGTTATCAGAATTGTAGTAAATGCGATGCGCCAGTTTCACTTAATTTTGATTTAGATATTAACTCATATGATCCGCAAATTTACCTTCTTCGCAACTTTACTGAGTGTTACTATGATAAGCTATGCACAGCGCAAGCTTTCAGCTGTTTTTCCTGATAGCGTTATCGTCAAAGTGCACCCCTCGTATAATAGCGTAAGCGGTATACACAGATGGTTGTTTGGACAAAACTACCGCCGGGAATGGGCTACGCCGGTTAAACTGCCGGTGATTAAAGTATCCGAAATATACGGAGGGCTACAACCTATCCGCGAGGGTGGTGGTATGCAATCCAAATCGTTACGATTGCAGGATAAAAGTGGCAGGGAATGGGTGATACGTAGTGTTGAAAAAACACCTGACAAGATATTGCCGGAAAACTTTAAAGGTACTTTTGCGGTAGACTGGATAGACGATGCGTTGAGCAGCCAGCACCCGTTTTCGGCTTTAATAGTGCCGCCATTGGCTGATGCGGCTAAGGTGCCGCACGCCAATCCGGTGATAGGTGTGATTACCCCTGACCCGGCCCTGGGCGAGTATAGCAAAGCTTTTAGTGGACTAGTGGTTTTACTGGAAGAACGTGAGCCAATAGGCAAATCGGATAACACCCTGAAAATGCTGGGCGAACTGAAAGATGACCATGACAACCGTTTTGAAACAGCGCAGTTTTTACGCGCCCGCATGCTGGACTTACTCCTGGGAGATTGGGACCGCCACGAAGATCAATGGCGCTGGGCTTATGAGAAAAAGGGTAGCGCAAAACTTTACTTCGCTGTTCCGCGCGACCGCGACCAGGTATTTCACCTGAGTGAAGGCCTTGGCCCGTCGTTAGCCGCTGTATCATGGCTCAATCCTACCCTGGATCATTTCGATAGTGAAATCCCCCGTGTAAAGTACTCGTTGTTTAAAACCCGCTTTATTCAAGCCTACCCCGATGCGCAAATCAGTCATGCTGACTGGATGCGTATTGCCAATGATTTTGTAAAGGCCGAAACCGACGAAGTGCTTGAGGCATCGTTAAAGTTATTACCTCCAGAAGTTTACAAAATGCGCCACGACGTGCTTTTAGCTAAAATTAAAAAGCGTCGCAATAACATACCTATTGCTATGGATGAGTACTACCGTTTTATTAACCAAACAGTAGATCTGCGTACCACCGATAAGAGTGAAAAGGTGATGATCAGCGATGGCGAAAACCAAGGCTTGCATGTGCAAATCACCAAACTTAATAAATCGGGAGACGATAAACAGGGTATAATACTCGACATGGTCTACGATCCCGGCATTACCCGCGAAATAAGAATTTACACGGAGGGTGGAGATGACCAGGTGTTTGTCAATAATGCTTCATCCCCCATCAAGCTGCACGTAATTGGCGGGAAAGGGCAAAAAGCTTATGATATTAAACAGGCCAAAAGCAGTGTGCGCGTATACAGCCGTAATGACAGCGTAACTTTTACCGGTAATGGAAGCGTGATTAAGCATTTGAAAAACGATACGCTGAATACCCGGTTTATACAAAACAACCCTTACAATATATGGATGCCATTGGCTACTGCCGCCATTAATGCGGATGATGGCTTATTAATTGGTGCAGGTTTTAAATACACCCGCCGCGAAGGTTTCCGTAAATTACCCTATGCCAGCGTACAGCAACTGATGATTACTCATGCTTTTGCTACCGATGCATTTCGCATACATTATAACGGGGAGTGGATCGATGCTATTGGTAATGCAGACATCACTATCAATGCCCTTGTGCAGGCACCAAATAATACGCTTAACTTTTTTGGTCGCAGTAACGAAACGCCGCTGATCAAGTTTTCCGGCTATCGCCAGTTTTACCGAACACGGTACAACACTTACCAGGTAGATCCTGCCTTGCGCTGGAATTTGGGCAGTAATACGACCATTAGTGCGGGCCCATCGTTCCAATATTTTAAAATGGATGCCGATGATAATGTAGGCCGTTTTATTAACATACCGGGTCGTGTCAATTCCTATGACAGCCTTACTATTAATAAGGAAAAAGCGCATTTGGGCTTGCTCGTAAACTTTAACAGCAATCAGCGCGACAACAATATTTTGCCAGGTAGCGGTTATTTTGTTAATATTACGTTGCAAGCATATAACGGACTGAACAGCTACACCAAATCGTTCGCGCAAATTCGTCCGGAGTTTACCTATTAGCTCAGCCTCAATTCAAAACGCACCTTTGTACTAACCGATCGTGTTGGAGGTGGTGTGAGCATTGGCAAGCCTGCCTTTTACCAGTCAATGTTTTTGGGAGGACAAGGGGGTAACCTGCTGGGTTATCTAGGTAACCGCTTTGTTGGTGACCACATGTTGTATAACAACCTGCAGGCCCGTTTAAAACTATCCAATATTGCCGGCTATATTTTACCGGGTCAACTGGGTATAACCGGGTTTTATGATACCGGCCGTGTATGGGTGAAAGGCGAATCGTCGGAGAAATGGCATACTGGTAATGGAGGGGGTATATACTTTGCCCCTGCAAGCCTAGCGGTTATCCAGGTATTGGCGGGCCACTCCAAAGAAGGCTGGTATCCGTATCTTTCCCTTAATTTGAGGTTATAACCTGAATACTTTTATAAATTTACATGACAAGCATTCAAAAATCTTTGTCAGCATCACATAAGCAAAATTGAACAAACCAAGCGTAAGCAGCTGCCTGGTGTATTGATCGATTGTGCGCCAGTAAGATAGTCTGAAGCGGCTACTTTACATTGGTAGACCGGCACCCACGTTGTCTGGTTTTTAACTACTGATCCTATAAATCACAACGTTGGCATATAGATGTAGTCGGTAGTATTGATCCACCAGGCAGTAACATCGCCTCCCCATAAGTTGTGCAAGGTCAATTGGTCGATCATTCGCTTGGAATCGATGCTCGTCCAGCGGATGTCCTAATCAAGTACGATTACATTGTCCATCACGATCTGAATATGGCCAAGTATTGCTGCCCCTGCTGGAATATAGTTGAAGGTTGTGTTAATGATGAAGGACAGGCTGCTTCGCACTCGGATTATATCATCGGACCACCTTTCGGTCCAGAAAATTTATGATCGTCGCCGCGATTTGAACACCATGGGTCTCCAGTGCGAAATGACCGGTGTCAAATAAGTGACATTCGAGGTTTTTGACATCTTTTTTATATGCCTCCGCAACAGACGCCGGGAATATATAATCGTTTTTGCCATACACGATCAGCATTTCCGGATCGTGATCTTTGAAGTATTGTTGCCATTCCGGGTATTTGGGCGGGTTGGTCTTATAATTATAGATCAGATCGAGTTGTATTTGCGCATTTCCAGGTCGTTCCAGGTGTCGGAGATCCATCTCCCAGTTGTCAGGACTGATTACCGAAGTGTCAGGGACACCGTGCGTATACTGCCATTTTAACCCGTCAGGATGGAAAAAACTGCGGAGTATGTCTTCTGCCTCTTTATTTTGACGGTCATGCCAATACGCTTTGATCGGCTCCCAGAACGTATCCAGGCCTTCTTCATAGGCGCAACCATTCTGAACAATTAAAGTATCTATCTTTTCAGGACGTTTCGCAGCGATCCGATAACCTATGGGGGCACCATAGTCCATTAGGTACAAGCTGTATTTGCTGATGGTTAACTTGCTTAACAGCTCTTCAATAATGGACGCAAATTTATCAAATGTATAGTCAAAGTCAGTAATTGCTGGCTGTTCGCTTTTGCCGAAACCGGGATAATCCGGCGCGATCAAATGGTACTTGTCTGATAGCTGCTCGATAAGGTTCTTGAACATGAAGGAAGATGACGGGTAGCCATGTAACAAAACTAAGGTTGGGACATCTTTAGCTCCGGCTTCACGATAAAAAATATTAACGCCGGCGACCTCGATGTAGTTATAGGTAGTTTGATTTAGCATTTTATAAATTAAGTTCTGTTATTTCATAGCGCTCTATCTTTGGGTAGCGCTGATCCCATCATCGGTCATCAGAAATTTTTGTAATGGTTCGAAAAGAATTTTTTATCCATACCTGTAATTTAGCCTCGTAACAGCGGCATTTTGTACATCAAATGCGCTGGTTGCTGTAATTGTTTTATACGCAAATATAAGATCAGCAGACTTGAACTGAATATAAGCTGTGTATTACTAGAATGATAAATGTTATCAATATTATGTTGACTTCCAGGCAAAACAACTTAATTCATCGATTGTGCGATTGGTAAAAGTTAAATCAATTAAACGCAAAAAGCATTAAGCCAGTTCGACGGTTGGCTTAATGCTTTTAACATAGGGTTATTATTCGAAGTCGGTTTTGGTTTTTTTGACACCAGCTGCATTGACGATCACTTCTGCTACCTCTGCCGGTTTGGACAGCATAACTACGTGGCTCGCCGGGATATGATAGGTAGTTGCATGGATCTTCTTTGCCATTTCGGATTCAACCTGCGGCGAGATAATTTGATCATGATCGGCCACGACAAAGAAGCTGGGTTTGTTTTTCCATGCCGGAACGGTAATCTTTGCTGTTAGCGTACTTACATGAAAACGGCCCTGGCCTGCGGCTATATTTTTAGCTTCCTGCAAAGGCAGGTCCTGCGCAAAATATTTGATAATTGCTTCTTCCTTGAGACGAATATACCCGTCAGTTATAACCGGGTCGTTAAAACCGGGCACATTCGGTACCTTTCGTTCCCCATAGGCTTCCCTGCTTATACTGTCAATACTTTGGCCCTCGCTCGGTGCATAGGCTGCAACATATACCAGCGACTTGACTTTGTCGTTGTTACCAGCCTGAGTAATGACTGCTCCACCCCAGGAGTGGCCTACAAGGACCACTTTTCCCTTTACTTCTGAGATGGCACGTTCGACCGCTGCGACATCGTCGCTTAAAGATGTAAGGGGATTTTGGACGGCAATCGCCTGATACCCTTTTTTTTGAAGGATCGGTATCACCTTATTCCAGGAGGAACCGTCGGCGAAGGCACCATGAACGAGAATGATCGTGGGTTTTTCAGCATCCTTAATCGCAGAATTTTGCTGCGCGATTCCCTGGAAGGCGATAGATAAGAGCATCATTACCATGGCTGATACGCCTACGGCAGTGAATTTTGGGATTGTTGTTTTCATGATTTTTGATTTTAGTATAAAGTAATAGTGCTCTGCCAGACTCGAGGCTAAAAGGCCGGTTACACAGTTGAGGGTTTCTAATAACTTCCGTGTGTTCCCCGGACCCGATTTCACCAGACGAATTGGCTTACAAAGCATTGGCGAAAGTATTCGATTTTTATGTCCTTAAGATGCATTCTGCCATCATCCTGCAAATAACAGTCATTATATAAATGATGTTGATTAAAGGTTGTATTGCAGTTATTTAGAGGGTACGGTTAAGCCGGGTCAGGTGAGATTACCAGGAATGACGGAACAGCCTGGCTGGTATTGTTAATGCCTGTTAACATTATCGTTTACCGGTTTAACACAAGAAGAAATGGGGTTGCCTATTTTTATTTTTTTTAACTATTTATTTATGAAAAGAGAATTTTTATTGGTCGCTATGACTGCCTTGCTCGCTTGTAAGCAGCCTCAACCGGCACCTCAGGCCGTGAGGAACGCAACTACTGACAGCATTAAAACAGGTGGAAACCGACTCATCAGCGTTGACGGCAAATACAAGGTATGGACCAAAAAGGTCGGAAATGGAAAGATCAAAGTGTTGCTTTTGCATGGAGGGCCGGGGTTTTCACATGATTATATGGAGTGCTTCGATGATTTTTTACCGAAGGAAGGCATGGAGATTTATTACTACGACCAGTTGGGTTGCGGTAATTCAGATGCGCCGTCCGATACATCTTTATGGAACATCCATCGTTATGTCGAAGAAGTTGAGCAGGTGCGCAAGGGTCTGGGATTAGATGATTTCTATATCGTAGGACATTCCTGGGGTACCTTGTTGGCCATGGAATACCTCGATAAATACCAGTCCCACGTAAAAGGCGTTGTATTTTCAAATATGACAGCCAGTATCGGGGACTACATTGATTATTCGGCGACGCTTAAAAAAAGGCTGTTTACTACCCGTGACAGGGTCATATATGATTCGCTGGACCGGCATAAGGCTTATACGGACCCACAGTATACTGAACTGTTGACGAATAAGCTCTATACGAAGGTGATCTGTCGCCTGCCACTGGACCAATGGCCCGAGCCATTGACCCGGGCCTTTAAAAAAGCAAATCAAACCATTTATGTTCAGATGCAGGGGGTAGACGAATTCCACGTTACCGGAAACTTTAAGAACTGGGATTTCTGGTCCAGATTACCTAATATAAAGGTACCCGCATTAGTGCTTGGGGGCATTCACGATGAAATGAATCCGGAGAGTATGAAGAAAGAAGGACGCTTATTGCCAAATAGCCGCATATACCTTTGCCCGGAAGGAAGCCACATGGCCATGTATGATGACCAGCAACACTATTTCAATACCCTGACAACATTTTTAAAAGAAGTAGATCAGGGTGAATTTAAAGCCGACACCAAGGTAAAGTAAGCCTGAGAAACTTCAACAGGCCCCGCATGACATGGACGTGCGGGGCCTGATAATTCCAATTGCTGTCTATCAGCGCACTTATAGCACTTATCAGTCACTTGATTTTTAGATCAGCTGAGACAAAGCGAAATTTGAGGAGTTGTGTGATAACCTTTACATACTTCCTTAACAAATGAAAACTATGCTAATATTTGACCCTGATCACGACTTGCTGGAGAATATATATCTGGCCCTAGAACTGGAAGGTTTCGTTGCGATAGGTCTCCATGATTTGAATACTGATCTGATGGCTTTAATCGAACGTCACGAAACGGATCTGATTCTTTTAGATTTTGCTTATGCAGACAAATTTTGTATTGAATGGTGCCGCCACATTAAACGTTTTACCCAGCCTTGCCGGTCATTACCGTAAGTTGTAATTATAATATCGGCGAGACCTATTTTAGTTACGGGTTTGATGACTGTATCTGCAAGCCTTTTGATCTTGAACGTCTTTATGCAACAGCTGACAGGTATACAAACCTGTTGTACCAGGCTATTTGAGCTGAAAATTATAGTATTAGGTGTACCGAAAGCTGTTTTTAACTAACGCAGCTTCACTTCAACGGCAATGTTAAGGCTGGTTAACACTGTTTCCGATAACGTTAACATACGGACCCGGTCCGCACGATAAATTTGCTTCATTTTTATAAAAAAATCTTAATTAAATCTCCTATGTCACAAAAAATTATCCTCCTGGTCGCCCTCGTATTGTTTTCGTATGCCGCCCCCGCCAAGGCCGGTTCGCTCTTTACACCCCAGGACAGTGTGCCGGTACAAAACAGACCTGCCCCGGAATTTCATTTGAAAGACCTCGAAGGAAAGGTCGTATCCTTATCGAACTATAAAGGTAAGGTATTTGTTCTTGACTTTTGGGCCACCTGGTGTGTTCCTTGCCAGCAAAGCTTTCCGGCAATAGAGAAAGCCTTGAATCATTTCGCACTAAATAAAAATGTCGTCTTCCTCTTTATTGATGCCCGCGAAACATCACCCGGCTTTCAGAAGATCGTCAAGGCACAAATGAAGAAAAATCAATACGACTTCCATGTTATTTTTGATGAGACAGGTCCTGCAGGTCTGCAAAACATGCAATACCTGGCCTATGGCATGCCCGGCATCCCAATAAAATTCATTATTGACGCAAACGGTATCAACCGTTATCAGCTGATCGGTTATAATCTAAAACAGTCAGCAGCAGAAAGCTCAGCGGAATTGATAAGTTTTGTGGAACGGACAAAAGCGATGGTTAATTGAAAGATTGGCACGGCTCTCTACAGACTGTTAACCATCGTTAACAGTCGAGATTTAAAGGCTAATGTTAAGTATTTTTGTCCCGGTGAAAAAGAGATTGAAATTTGTTTTTTTGATTGCAACGGTTACTGCATGTGGCATTATCCTATGCCAGCTTTATTGGGTTTATTTCAATTATAAAACCAGGAAGGAAAATTTTATCCAGGCCGCCAACTATGCGCTCAGGCAAAGCATTGACCAATATCAGCTGGGCCAGAACAAATTGCCGACCTCTTTGAAACATAAAAACCCCACCCTCACTTTTTTCATGCGGACCTTGCCGGATAACGATGCCATGGCTTTGGATACGCCGGATTCCAAACGGCGCTTCAGTGCAGAGTTCGCTACAGTGGCTATAGACCGGCAGCATCTTCCTGAAGTTATGGCATTGGTAAGCCGGCTGTTGTCCCAACAAAAGCATATGCCGCTTAATATTGATACGTTGACCACAATATTCAACCGGCAGTTAAGACGCGGTAATGTTACCCAGCATTTCCGGCTTTATGCAGACAAAAAACAGCAAGCAGTGTCGCCTGGTCAGGTCGCCGCTATGGTGAACTTTTACAAAGATCCGGTAATGATCAGGGCGGAAATGATCGATGGTTACCATTATATGATGATCAGCAATTTTTTACCCGCACTGGTGTCCTCCCTGATGGTTATGCTATCCGCAGGCAGCCTTTATTATATGAGCAGAATAATCAAGCGGCAGATGATACTGGACACAATGAAGTCTGACTTTATTAATAACATTACGCATGAACTGCGTACCCCTGTAACCATATTAAAATCATCGAATGAAGCATTGGCCAGTTTTGGTGCGGCAAATGATCCCGAATCGCTCAACAGATACCTGAGGATGAATGCCTCTGTACTGGATACCCTGGATACAGATATCGAGCGGATACTGGAATTCAGCCGTTCTGAAGAACGAAAGCAGACGCCGGTTTATGAAAAGGTGATGCTGTTTGATGCTGTTCAGCAGGTTGCACGGCGCTTCGAAATGACCGAAAATTTGAACTTACAGATAGGGATCGATGCTTCTTTTGAAATAATGGCCGATCCGTACATGCTTGGAATTATTCTGGTGAACCTGGTTGATAATGCGATCAAATATTCTCCCGGCGGAGCCCGGATCGAAGTGATGGCAGAAAAGCTTTCGCAGAGCTGGAAATTAATAGTGCGGGATTACGGTCAGGGTATACCCGGGCCTGAACTCCCTTATATTTTCGATAGATTTTATCGCGTGTCTACCGGCGATGTACATGAGGTTAAAGGCTATGGTATCGGGCTGGCTCATGTCAGGCAGTTAGTCACCGCCATGAAAGGAACCGTGCGCACTTACAGCGAATTGGGCAGTGGAACAACATTTAAACTTACATTTCAGCGCGCATGGAAAAGATAGATGTGCTACTGGTTGAAGACGAGCCGGTGTTGGCAGGCATAGTCAAGGAATCTCTTGAGAAGCGTGGCTTTGTCCTCCATGTAGCCAGGAACGGGGTTGAGGGTTGGACAATGTTTAAGACCGTTAAACCGGACGTTTGCGTCATCGATGTCATGATGCCCCGCAAAGATGGTTTTACACTGGTATCGGAGATACGCGTGATCGATGACCAGGTGCCAATCATTTTTCTGAGTGCCCGGACGCAAACGGAGGATGTATTAAAAGGGTTGGAAATCGGTGCCGACGATTACATGAAGAAACCCTTCAGTATGGAAGAACTGATCTTGCGGTTAAAAGCGCTGGTTCGGAGGAAATCATCAGGCTCGGCTTCTGCTGTCACCCAGGAGATGCAGATCGGAAATTATCGTTTCCGCCACCAGTATCAGGAACTCTTGTTTGGTTCGAAGGCCACCTTTTTGTCGCAACGCGAAGCTGACCTGCTTCTACTCCTTGCCCAGCACAAAAATGTATTGCTTGAACGGCGGTTGGCACTCATCAAAATTTGGGGAGAAGATAATTACTTCAATGCCCGTAGCATGGACGTTTACATCACACGGCTTCGCAAACATTTTAAAGAGGAAACTGCAGTGGAAATAGTCAATGTTCGCGGGCAGGGTTATTTGCTTAAAATATCCGCTGTTTGAAAGCCGGCTAATCTTTCATTTAAAGGCTGTAATTAATTAGCGGAAACAAAAAAGACCCGGCGTAATTTAAACAAAACATAACTATCACATTATTTTGAAGCAACGATATTGATATTGAGAATAAACTCATCATCGGTCGCCTTGTCACCGATGCTTTCGAAAAAACTTTTAGATCCGAATTTCATATTGTATTTCGTCCGGTCAACTTTAACATTTGGCGCCTTCGCACTCATTATATTACCGGTTAATTTATAGGCTGCGGTAAAGGAAATAGGGTTGGTGATTCCTTTTATTGTCAGGTTTCCTATTATATTGAGATTCCCGTTGCCTGCATCTGAAATACGGGTTGCTGCAAATTGAGCGGTTGGATATTTATCCACGCTAAAGAAATCTTCAGATTATATGTCCCAGTAGTTATCGACTGATAAATGCCCTGAAGAGGGAGGAAATGTAGCCCGCCGCCGATCTGGTCACAATAACAATAATAGTGATCAACAGGGCGATCACTGTCGCCGAGATGATATTTGGAATTCCGGCGGTAACACAGGGCAATTGTAAGCCGACCAGGAAAAGTATCAAATAAAACAGGGGGTAGGATGATAAGAAACACGATATACGGATCGATCTGAATCTTCGGAACGCTCGGTACAAAGCTTATAAACAGGCCCGCCATCACCAGAAATATAGGATACGGTACAGACAGCCTGCGGGCGATAAGTACCAAAATGAATGCACTGAATATCAGCGCTAAACAAATTAAGAGGCTTTCATGCATAAGTATGATTTTACGATGCCATAACACCATTGCCGCGAAGTGTTACATTAAGGCGCCGGCTGGCCTGGCCAAACTCCCTATAACGCACCGGCCGTCAAAATCAGGAAAATTTTATCTGTTATCAGCAAGGTGATACTTTGGGTCCGGTCAGTAGGGCGGCATGAAGGTGCTGATAGGAGCACAGAAATATTCTTATTAAAATTATGATAACAGGTATAACTCAAATGATTTTCAATTCATTGCCGTACTGTTGATCTTCGAATAAGAATAATTATAATTATGATCATATTCTTTAACAGGCCTATTTCAATCCTGCGCGAGATAAGTAGGATTTTATGGTGATCAGGTACAAGTGCTGTTCAGCACCATGTATTCATACTTTATAAAGACACATGATCTGTTTCGGTACGCGTTAAGAAACCTGATGATGATCAGGATGAGCAAACTCAATTAATAAAAAACAATATGGCACTATTAAAACAGCCCGTCTCATTGGAAGAACATACCCTTGGGGCGCAGCATCCGAAGATCCGTATTATTGAGTACGGTGACTTTCAATGTCCTTTATCACGTGCAGCCGAGCCGGTGATCCAGAGGCTTTTGCATGATTTCGGGCAGGAACTTTCTTTTTCTTTTCGGAACTATCCGCTGCTCAACGCCCACCCCTACGCTTTTGACGCGGCCTGTGCGGTGGAGGCTGCGGGCAAACAAGGGAAGTACTGGGAAATGCATAGTGCCGTGCTGGCAAATCAGGCTTATTTGAGCGATGAACTTTTCATGGAGCTGTCAGGAAAACTGAACCTCAATGAAGTCAGGTTCGTAACGGACTCTATCAGCACAAGCGTTCACGCCAAGATCAATACGGATTTCCGGACCGGAGTGGAAAGTGGTGTTAATGAAACTCCCACCTTTTTTGTTAACGGGAAACGGTTCTACGGCTGCGCCGCTGATTTGTACGTATTGGTCTCGATAAATTTAGAGGACTGATCCGGCCGCACTTAGGAGGTACCAGCTGAGCCACATTAAGACACATAGCAAGGGCGTGCACGAGGATGTGTGCGTTCTTGATTTTTAGGGTGACGTGCTCCCTGATCGCATCATGAAATGATCTATTTAAATATAACCATGGAACATATTATTAAAGGCATCCACCATATCACTGCAATTGCCGGCAGCGCTAACAGAAATCATGATTTTTATACGCGTATATTAGGTTTGCGAATGGTTAAGAAAACCGTAAACTTCGACGATCCTAAAACTTATCATTTGTATTACGGCGACGAGAAGGGTACACCGGGCTGCATCCTCACCTTTTTTCCGTGGGGCGAAATATCTGCAGGCCGCCGTGCAGGGGAGATCTTGTTGATGGAAGACGTCACCGGTAAAGGTCACCGCAGCCGTAATATAAAACGCGCGGAAAGAAACTCGCTGTTCATCATTTTAGCGGAGTGATGGGTAAAATGGAAATCCGGCTGGCGATTCACCTCTGGAAGGCTCACCTGCATTAATCTGGTAATAGCACATATCATTAATATGATATGCATCGAAGCCTTAGCCTCCCGAAATTTGTTGAATGCAACATCAAACTAAAAAACAAGTTTTTCCAGGCGCAGATTTAATTCCCGGCATAGCGTGTGTGCTGCTGATGTTTCAGGCTTATCTTATCGCTCCCCTGTCTCCGACCCTCACAAAAGAGTTCAATTCTTCTTTAATAAACCTGGCTGTACCTGCGTTTGCGATCCCATTTGCAATCGCCGCCGGTGGAATGGTTTTCCTCAAGCCTGCGGTAAATCCCCGCAATTGTTTTCTGTTTTCACTGGCAGCGCTTTGTGTGGGCACTTATATGCTTAGTCTGGCCACATCCGCAGGGATGTTCTTATTGATCAGGGCCCTGACTGGCTTTGGGACCGGGGCTATGTTACCCTCGGCAATACTATTGTCTTTACGGCCTTATGAGCATAAGCGATCACTTAAATATATGGTGCTGATCATTTTTGCGTTGGCGACCGGTATGACTTTTGGGCCAAGCATAGGAGGATGGTTGAATGAAATCATTGGCTGGAGATGTCTTTACCGGTTCACCAGGATGCTGGCTGCATTGCTTTTTTTGATCTATTTCCTGAATGACAGACAAGAAAGGTATGAGGGAGTAGCACCATTCGTTATAAAAGCGGCGGAAAGGTCAAGATCAAATCGGAATAGCAGGTATATCTACAGCTTTGTCTATTTAACGGGAGTGTTCCATTCTGGCGTATTTGTCTGGATCAGCTATTATTTTACCACACATTACGGGTTAAATGAATTTCACATCGCGACTGATTTATTTATTTTCGGCCTGCCCGGCTTTGTGGTCACCCTGCTGATGTACCGTTATCAATTGGATAAAAAGGTTACTACGATCCTTTATGCGGCACTTGGTCTGACAGTTGTCGGTCTCCTGGCATTGATGGGTAATCTGCCTTTATGGCTGGCAGAATGCTTACTGGGCATCATGTCCGTTGGGTTCGGTTGCAGTCAGCCCTTGTTTATCGGCATACTTAAACTGCCACGCGCAGGTTTATCGCCAATAGGGCCTGTGGCTAAAGGGTCCGGATTTCTTTTTGCGGGTTATGGCAGCGGCCCTTTAATGATGATCGCGTTGATCAGTATTGATTTGAGTCTCGCCATGTTTTTTTTGATCTTGCTGGTGTCAGCGCTGGCCTACATTTCCCGCCGTGTCTGGAATGTAAGCGGGCGTAAAAGCTTGACAGTACTACCTGTCGCTGAATAATACACATGTATCTTTTGGAATTGTTCTAGCCAGCACGGCTCTAACCATTCGTGTCCCGCAGTTAACGGTGCAACAACTGCTGCATGGTCAGCATATCCGCATCTTCTGGCTTATATGGAATTTCGTATCCGCCGGTTCGTTCCGATGACCTCCCAAATGCCAGGAAATTAAGCTTGCAATAGCTTAATTTATTAACCTATGTGAATGCATCCTGAGAATGGGTAATTGATCTTTGCTGTCCCAAAATATTTGTTCAGTTACCCTATATCGATGAAAATAAAAAGAAGTTTAATGATTTTATGCGTTTTAATTTGCCCGTCGGCAATGGTAATCGCACAACAACAGTATGCCATTCATTCGGGTGATAACGTTACGCTCACGGTTAATGAATTTGGCCGCGGTAAACCGGTTATATTGCTCGCAGGAGGGCCGGGATTTAATGCCGCTTATCTTGAACCGGTTTGGAAGTCCCTGCCGGGTTTTAGATTTATCATCCCTGATCAGCGGGGTACCGGTCATTCATCTATTAGCAGGATCGATTCTGTCACGATGAGGATAGACCAGTATGTAGAGGACCTGGACGTACTCAGAAAGCATCTTAAATTGAAAAAAATGGTCCTTACCGGGCATTCCTGGGGTGGCATGCTTGCACTGGCTTATGCGGCGAAATATCCCGGAAATGTTGACCGGTTGCTCCTGCTGGGCTCTGGCGGGATTTCCCGGGACTTTTTTACCTATTTTAATAGTAATATCAAAATGCGGCTACGCGAAGAAGACCTGGCCGAAGCTAAGAATGCGAAAAATCTGGCTGCTAATCTCAGTGCGATCTGGCCGGGATATTTTTTTAACAGGCAAAGTGCGATCGCTACCAAAAAGCTGGTAGACACGAATCTTGCCGATCATAATGCAGGGAAAATCAATAACCTTACGCTTCTGGATTACAAAAGGACGGGCCAGTCGAGAGTGGCAAGTCTTAGCAAGTTCAGGGGCCCTGTTTATATTATTCAGGGCAGACAGGATCCGGTAGGTGAGTCAACGGTATATGAGACCAAGCGGATCATTCCGCAAACCAAAATATTCTTTATTGAAAAATGCGGTCATCTTCCCTGGCTGGAAGACGACGTGTCTGCTGCCAGGTTCTATGAACTGATCCGAATCGCGCTGAAATAGGCGGCAATAATATGGCATGTCTTAACGCAAGACAATTTTTAATATGGAAAATAACAATATAGAATTACCCGGCTTTAAGATTACCGTGGCTTCCGTTGCTGGAAAAAATGAAGACCGGGATGCAATACCCATTTTGCCCGGCCAGCTTGCGGCTAAGATCACCGAATTTTTCGACAGCAAATTTGCGCTTCATGGCGCTGTAACCGTCCGGCTTAGTATCGAAAATTGGAATGAGATCTTTGAAGTGGAGGAAACGACCTTTGACGTTCTTGTACCGGATCGAATGAGCAGACAGATCAATATCCAAGGAATTACTGGATCGAAACCACATAAATCAATTATGCAATTAACAATGAAATTTCGAATATTATTCCCGGCAATCGCTATTCTGGCCTTAACCTTGTCAGGATACGCGCAAACCGGCAGCCAAAAAATTGCAGAAGGGCGCGTCAATGCGATTATGCAGCCCTTTTCTATCCTGATGCAACTGGAGCCGGTAGTGCTGAACGCGGCACCGGAACTTAACCTTCCTTCAGAAAAGGAATTTTACAGCTTTGATCTCTCAACGACCAGGCAGCAATTTCCCGGATTGATCCGCTGGCAGACGACCTGGACGCAAAAGGGTAAGAACAATCCGGTTGCGAAGGGTAAAGAGGCCGTAAATTTGGAGCAACTAGTGCCGTTGCTTGTAGCTGCGTTACAACAACAGAGAAAAGAGCTCATGGAAATCCAAAAAAAGCTGGATAAGATGCAGGCGCAATCAAATCGTGATCACAAAATCAAATAAGTAACCGTTGCGATACGAAAGCTTATCAGGTTTGAATCATAGGATCTTTTTGATCCGCAAGGCTTAGTAGAAACATTTAATTTTCAGTTAGTAGTTAGTGAGTGGTAAATGACCAATGGCCATTTACGTAAAGGGACGGTGTATGCTGTCCCTTTTTTTGTTCTCTCACGCCTAAAACGACTTGTTAAAAAAATTAGAGATTGTAATCAGAATACCATATTCGCCTGATGTGTATCAGCCTGCGCTCTTTCAACGTTATTATCTTAATCATTGTTCATTTTACCCATCAGGAAAGGAAAAATCATGAAAGAGCATATGCGGGCTTCGGCTACAGATGCAAACCCGCCGGAAACTTTTTATCGGCCTTTTTTAAATTACGTACAAGAAAGTGTGCCTGTAGATGAAGAGGCAAGAACATTGATTGCAGACCATTGCAAACTGGTGAGTTTTGAGAAAGGTCAGCGCCTGTTAAATATGGGGGGAGTATGTAGATATATCTATTTCATTCTCTCCGGAAAATGTATCTCATACCTTACCGATTCCCTGGGAAAAACAACGACCTGGTTTTTCCATTTTAACCAGCCTGAAAGCAATATAAAAAACCTTTTTGCTGTAGACTATAAAAGCTTCCTTTCAGCAGGCCCGGCTGCGGTTTCGATAGAGACCTTGTCCCCTGTCACCGCCATACGGTTTTCTGTAGAGGATGTTCATGCGCTTTCGGAGGGATCACGGGCCATAGATCGTTGGCTGCGGCTGATTAGCGAACAGGCATATATGCTGACTTGTGAACGGGCCACCACACTGATGACGTTGTCAGCACCAGAGCGATACAGGAAGTTGCTGGCAAACGAGCCTCATCTTTTAAATATGTTCTCCAACCACTATGTTGCTACTTATTTAAACGTGGCCCCGCAGTCGTTGAGCAGGATCAGGGGAAAGTTTGCCTCCGGCATTTAAGCGCTTCACACAAAAAATAAAAGCCGGCCATCTTTAAATGACCGGCTTTCCACATACGAATTGACCCGATCAAGCCTGTTGCAGTACTTCTTTTACTGCGTAAAGCAGGCATTCGACATGCCACCGGCTGGTTAAGGTCATGGTAAGACTATCATTCAACATGGTAATTCCGAAACTTTGAACGTTATGATGATCTGGGAGGACCATTGAGCCATAAACGGCTTTGAGTTTCAGGTCGCCATAATGGCTATTCGCCGGCACCACGCCCAGGTTACTGATCAACTGCATTTCCACGTCAAGCACCCCCGGTGTACGTGCATTTTCCAGGCTTGTATGAACTATTTTAGCCAACTCCCAAAATCGTTGCCGGCTGTTAAGCGGATATTGGCTGATTTGCATGCCTGCCAATAGTTCGAAACAGTCCCCTTTGTCCATTAACTTACGATAAGAAACCAGATGAAGGATCCCCAGCGTGTCACCAAACCATCCTGGAGATATTTTGTTGATCGCTATGATAACTGCCGCAGTAAAGGTGCTGTGTACCGTAGTCGTTTCTTCTCTGGCGCGTACGATAAGGTGTGATGTCAACGCTCGTCCCAGGTCGCTATAGGCCACTGTAATCGGTGGTGCATTTTCGAACCGGGTACGTTCCGGCATTACCGGTGGGTGAGCATGCGCTACGGCTAAACCGCCAGATTCTATGGCCGGTATAAGTGAAGCAAGGGTAGCTACAAGCTCGCGCAACATAAAGGCGGCGGATAATCGTCTCCGAGCGAATGATTAACAGTTAGCAGTACTACGCAGCCCTCGGAACGTTCAAGGATGGTTAACCGGACCAACGGAGCCCTGGTGAGGTCGAAAGGCATCGACAGTTCTTTTTCCGCATCATGCTTCCACAGGCCATCCGCTGATATAGGGCGGATGTTAAGCGGGATAGGAATGCCTTGGTACTCCTGAAAGTGAATAGTTTCGCTGGTGTTTCCTGTGATGCCATAATTAAGTGCCGGGTGCTTTGCCTGTATCAATTGCAAAGCCTGCCGCCAGGTATCTTTTGTCGGAGGAAACAAAGTTTCTATTTCTGCTGCGGTTACAAAGTGGATCATTCCTTTTTGCTCCAGCGTCCAATAGATTTTCTCGCCGGGGACTAGTGGCCTTTCATTGAAGTGTTGTTCATTTTTCTTATTTTATCATGATAAAACGGACCATGGATTCTATCAAAGACCTTTACTGCAATCAGATAAACTTCGCATTATCGTTGCAGTTCGTAGTATCATTTTAATGATAACGCTTATCACTTATCTGATCAGAGATATCCGTATGATCCAGGGTTTTCTATCTAAATTGCAACACGATAAAGTGCTGACCGGCCTTGGTTATCAGCATTTATTACGCTGCATGAGTCGGCTAAAAGTCATCATAGCCCCTATATGTTAACTAACAAAAGGACCGGTACAGATCAATAATTGAACATTAAAATAAAAACGATATGATCACAATATCTTATCCACGAAATGGCCTTGATGTTTCTGCCTGGACAGAGCGATTAGATAGAACTTCCTTAAGATACGAGTTCATCATGGATGAACATACTACGGTGCCTCGGCTAGTTGACAGCGGAAAGGAGGCAGTAGGAATACCTGCGATTGAAGCCTACTTGGAAGGCCTGGAGCAATTTGTAAAGGATTGGTACGATGACCGCTGTGATAAGTATGACTTCGACCCCGACGCTGTGCCAATGATTAATAACATCAACGGATAAAGAGGCAGATTTTTCAATAACTTAACTACTAAATATTTACGTGTATGGAACAAAGAGCACCACTACCGCCTTTTACTTTAGAAACAGCGCTACGAAAGGTTCAACTGGCAGAAGATGCCTGGAACAGCTGCGACCCTGAGCGGGTTTGCCTTGCCTATACGATTGACACGGAATGGCGAAACCGGGCCGAATTCATTAATGGCCGGGAGGAAGTAAAGGCCTTTTTAAGCAAAAAATGGCAAAAGGAACTTCATTATAAACTAAAGAAAGAACTCTGGAGTTTCCATGAGAACCGGATCGCGGTACGCTTTCATTACGAGTGGCAGGATGCAGCCGGGCAATGGTACAGAAGCTATGGGAACGAGCTATGGGAATATGATGAAAACGGCCTGATGCAGAAGCGCTATGCCAGCATCAATGACCTGGCCATCCTAGAGAATGAAAAAACATTATGATGAATAGTTGGCCTGCGATATGAATTATGAACAAATAGCATTTACCGACGCGGTAAAGAAATTACAAGAGTCACACGGGAGCCGTACGGCCTACGCAAGGATGGAAAACGGCTATCATGAAGATGGCTTCACCGAGGCCGAAGAGCGTTTCATCAGCAGCAGGGATAGCTTCTATATGGCCAGCATCAGCCAAACGGGCTATCCTTATATACAGCACCGCGGAGGGCCGAAAGGTTTCATCAAGGTACTGGACGACGCTACGCTCGGGGTGGTCGATTTCAGCGGCAACAGGCAATATATCTCCGTTGGTAACGCAGCCGAAAATTCTAAAGTGTCTTTGATCCTGATGGATTATCCGCAGAAAGCCCGGCTTAAGCTGTTCGCCGATATAAAGATCGTTGAGATCTCGGAGAACCCGGAACTTTTCCAAAAACTTGACCCGTCGGGATATAAACACAAAGCTGAACGTATGTTACTTTTCTCGGTAAAAGGTTACAATTGGAATTGCCCGCAACATATTACGCCGAGATATACCCTGGAAGAAATTGAAGCAGCATTCGCAGAAAGGAATGGATATGTAAAATCCCTTGAGGAAGAGATCAAGCGCTTAAGAGTATTGCGGGGACAATAGACTTCCTGGTAATTAAAACAGACAAATAAATATTCAAGTGGATGATCTGGGTTGCTTGCCACATACAGGCAAGCAACCCAATCCGTTGAAGTCTTTACAGCCAACATCATACCCTAATTGAAAATTTAAATTATACCGCAAACCTTTATAGGTATTATGGCTTCTTAATTGTTTGTTTCCGAAGTAAATTTAAAACAACATAAGCACCTACCAGTGCTGGTAAAAACAATAAGAATGACCTTTGCAGTAAAGTAAAAATTGGGAGTTAAGCCGCAGGTACTATCTTACCAAAAAGCGATGCTATAAACATTTCTGCAAAATCACTTCCGCCGGGGCTTGGCGCAAAATAAATCATAAATTGAATTAATATTTGAATGGAAATAACCTGCACAAGATTGGCGTTAACGCCTAGCCCAAGTAATATTACCTATTGTAGGCAATATTTATTCATGTAAAGGGCAGTTGTTATGACTAAACTTAAGGGAAACAAAAACGGATGACTTTGGATGATTAAGCTACATGTTTGCTGATATTTACTAATGCTTTGAAATGAGTTATCAGGCCACTTTTTTAACGTACCAAACTGCCAACCTCTGTTGTATCCATAAGCAGAATAGCGACAAAACCGGCCAGTGGCATAAATATAAGGGTAGCGCCCATATTGATTAGACTTACGGCAAACGAATCAATAAATGGCACGCCATTACTCGTGTATACAATATTTGAGCGGGGCGTGCACCACAGTGAGCTGGGGTTACCGCGCCCATAAACATATTAGCTACGTTTGCCCTGAAACTTACCCAATGGGATACTTTCGGCGCAAGCTTTTGAATATAAATGTGATTACGCCAACTGCCTAACATTAAGTCGACTATCAGCATTAAAAAACAGACCAAAATGTGCCTTTTATAATTACTTTTTTATTGAAATTTTTTTTGCGTCCTATTTTGCGGGCTCAAAGGGTTACTTTTCGATAAATGCCATAAGTTTTAAATGTGTGAATTTTGCCGAGATCATACTCATAGGGTATACCACGGGTAATCATATTATACAGATTGTAAGATTCACCCATCAATTCAAATAGTGTGGGTTTATCGGAAGGCATATCTGTGTTGAACCAGGCAGCCTCAGGCCCGCAATAGCTACGCATGGCAAGTTTGCTAAAACGGGTTTGCTTGAATTCTTTTTTATCGAACCACCGAATGCCGGTTATATCCATTGTACCCGGAAAATGTCCTGTTAAAAAGGGCAGGTAAGCCGGACCGGTAGTTGAAGGGAAACAAGTAGTGGCTTTACGGTAAGTACCTTCTTCAATAATTCGTTTTATGTTTGGCAAATGGCCTTGGTCTAACAGCTCTGGTAGAACTTCACTGTGGGCACCGTCCACCAAATAAAGGTAGCTGTATCAATGATCAGGTGTTACTTCTTTCGGGCACTTTGGCCAGTTTTTAGCTAAAATTTCTTCCAGGTATTTGATCTCTTCCGGATAAGCTGTACTCTTACGCTTCCCGAAATAAAGAGTATTTTCCACTGGAGGACTTCCTTCCCAGGCGACTTTTATGGAATTGCCTGCGATCTCGTTACAGCAGAGGAAATCTGGAACCACAGCAAATCCCTTACCTGTTGCCATGCAACGCAGAATTGAACCAAGGGATGGTAAAACATATTTCGGCCTGAAGCTGGGCAACGTATCAAAGCTGGCAGACCAGAAACTGTTGAGGTGTTCCATGTCAGAAGCGGTGGTATACCAGTTCTGACCGGAGAGCCACTCCTTGAGCGCCGGCCGGTCACCCTTTAAAAGGAGTTCATCAAACTCAGTGGTATCCGTCTGGTTGCCGCAGATCAAGACAAACCGCTCTTTGGCGAATGGCTTGTATTCCAGGTTATGCTGCGTGCCTTTTTGAGGGGTGAGAATTAAGTCTAAGGTGCCACTGTTCAGCTCCTGAAGCATTTGGGGATAATCGCCGAACCTGGTAACCAGGTTGAAAGGTAGTTCGGAAATATGAGCTTCAAGCATATACTGGAAGATCCCGGTAGACATGCCTATACTCACTGTCGGTTTTTCCATTTTAGATTTCCGGTGAAGATTGTGCTCTGCCTCTTCCAGCTTGTTCATGTGATCAATGATAAAGTTATAAAGCATGGTACCCCGCTCCGTCGCTACCATCTTCCGGGTATCACGGTCGAAAAGACGGTGACCTGCATAGGATTCCAGCGAACTTAGATGAAGACTGACGCCAGGCTGGGAGATAAACAAGGTTTGTGCTGCCGCAGAAAGCGTTCCCGCTTCATAAATAACTTTAAAGGTTCTGAACCATTCTAAATTGATCATAATTGTAGGATATAAGGTTTTTTTAAATTTTGTTTTATTGGTAGTGAACGCTCGTCTGGGTTTGGTGCCCTTGCAAACGGACGCTAAAAGAATATTGATGTGTGTCTGGTCCGTCAGTCATATTGACACCGGCGCCAAGGGTTTAAACCCGTTCATTCAGCCAGAGCAGGATGTCCCTGATCACGATCCTGTTAAACTTATCATTCAGCAGGTCGTGGTAGTGCCCTTCATATAACTTAAGCTGTTTGTCACCTGAAGATGCATGTTCCATAAAATATTCGCTTCCCGCCGGCTCGGTGGCTTTATCTGCCGTGCCATGCAGTATTAAGAGGGGAAGTTTGATCGCCTGCATTTCTTTTTTCAAATATTCTCCTGCAAGTAAAAGTTGTTGCATGGTTTTGGCCGGCTGCTTTTCTTTTTCCAGCAGCGAATCTTTGTCCATCTTAAAAACGAGTGATTTATCACGCGAAAAATCTTCGTTATTCAGTTTCACGAGCCGGGTATGCGGTATGATACGCGCCAGAAATTTCATTGCCGCAAGGGCAAATCCGGGCGCAGGTATCTGTAATGCAAAACTTTCGGAAATAAGGCCCTGCAATTTGAATTGGTTTTGCACTGCATAAGCAGACGCGAAAACGCCACCTGCACTATGACCGAAAAGAAATATAGGTTTTGATGGACACGTAGAACTGGCAATGTTCATTAACAGGTCAACGTCTGCAAACACATCGTGATAATCCGCGATATAGTACCGTTCTCCCTCGGACCGTCCACGTCCTGCAAGGTCTATCGCGTAAACTTCAAATCCATTCTCTTTTAGCTGGGCGGCAAATTCCTGGTAGTATCCACTGTGAGAATTTAACCCGTGAATGATCAGCACAATGCCCTTTGGTTTACCCGCCGGCACCCAGTTCCGATAAAAAATATGCTGCCCTTTTCGATTAATGAATGTTGATGTAGTGGGTTGATATGCTGCTTCCATGACTATGGTATAGTCAAATACGTGCCATAGTCATTAAAATCTTGGAATTAACCCTTCAATTATATAAACAACTGATAATTAGATTATTGAAAATTTTATAATTGTCGAATTATAACCAACTTGCAGATAAACTCCAATTTTTTCGGAGGCGGTTCCGATTAGGCTCTGAAAAAATTGGAGTTATGCGATGCCGGGTATTGGCTCTGCAGACGGTTAGTTGGAGAACTACCAGGCTGAGATTATGGCAGCGTAGCGGATTTGTTATGTATGAAGGTCAAAAATGCTGCGCTCGTTAATTTCGTGTGGGACCTGAATAATCTTCCTTTTTAACACCTAATTTAGCCATTCTTGATTCCAGTGTGGTAGGCTTAAGATTGAGTAATTCCGCTGCGCCGCTATTTCCGCGAATCCGGCCTTCTGTTTTTTTAAGAACAGAAATAATATAGGCCTTTTCCGTTTGACGCTGGAGGTGTTTTATATCTTCCAATGTTTCTATACCGGTCTTGCCAGACTGTTCTGCCGGCGTACCGGTAAGGTGTTGCTTTAATTCTAATTCAGAATTCCCGCTGTTGAGGATTACGGAACGCTCCAGTACATTCTCCAATTCACGAATATTGCCCGGCCACTGATAAGCAAGCATGGCATCTATCATGGAAGCCGAAATACCGTTGAACTCTTTATGGAAATTGTTGCAAAACTTGTGGGCAAAAAAGGTGATTAGATCCACAATGTCGCTTTTCCTTTCTCGCAGGGGAGGTAAGGTTATCGGAAATACGTTAAGACGGTAATACAGATCAAGCCTGAAATTACCATCGGCCACTTCTTTCTCCAGGTTGCGGTTAGTGGCGGCCACAATACGGACATCTACTTTCTTCGGCGTATTGCTGCCTACATAATTGATTTTCCGTTCCTGTAAAACACGCAACAGTTTAACCTGCATCTCTAAGGGTAATTCTCCGATCTCGTCCAAAAACACAGTCCCTCCTTCCGCTTGTTCGAACCTGCCTTTTCTTTTTTCAGTGGCTCCGGTAAATGCCCCCTTTTCGTGGCCGAATAATTCTGATTCTATTAAGGTGACTGGTATAGCACCGCAATTTACTTCAATGAACGGCCCTTTTTTCCTGGAAGACAATTCGTGAATAGCATGTGCAACTTTTTCTTTTCCGGTCCCGCTTTCTCCAAGTATCAAAACAGAGGTATTGTAAGGCGCTACCTGGGTGGCAAAATCTAAGGCTGCCAGTAATAGCGGGTGCTTTCCGATAATACCTTTGAACTCTTGGCGATTCGGCTCTAAACCGGGTAAAATACCGATAGTAGCAGGTTTTACCGTAGGCGATTCAGCGTCTGACAACATCATTTTATCAGTCACTTTGGTCAAACAGTTCTTGAATAGCCTTAATACGGCTGTGTGTTTCTGTGTGTAGACCTCGCGCTCACGGCTATAAAAGCTATAATCTACCGTTGATCCGTTGCTGGTAATTACCCGGAACCTGAGGGATGAGCTCATTTTAAAACTATTAAGCCATATCTTCTGCAAGGGGGTAAAAGTGGTGTGCTCATCTGACACGCCTTCGTAACCCGCATTATCGGTCAACGGAAAACTGTCTTTAAGTATCCCGGAAAGGGTGCTACTGCTCAGTCCCGCAATGGTCATTAATTCCTTTTCACCAATATACTGGTACTCATCATATCCAATTCTTAAATAGCCGGAATCAGTAAACTGGCCGGCATCTGCCGGACGACTGCCCGAAACGACAAGATCAAACGGTATAAACACCCGTAGCGCCTGTGCAACTTTCAAAAGTTTCTCTTTCGCATCCGAAGTTTCGTTACCGATATCCGCTAAATGTTTTTGCAAAACCACTTCCTGCTGTAATCTGGACTCCATAGCATTCCTTTGCCGGTACGAGGCAATATCAAGCGTTACCAGCAGGTCTTTTTCCCTGAACGGTTTGATGAGAAATCCGTATGGATCGGTGGACTTGGCTTCTTCAAGTACCTTTTGGTTGGAATTTGCAGACAGATATATAAAGGCGATATTATCGTCGTTAAGCTTCCTGGCCAGGTCTATACCTGACCGTTTACCGTTTAATTGAATATCCAGAAGTACAAGATCCGGTTTCTGAATCTGCAACTGCTCATCAGCATCTTCTGCTGATGAGGCAATGCCGGTTACGTTGTAGCCGGCCTGTTCCAAAGTTAAACGCAACGCGTTGGCTACCACAAATTCATCTTCAACGATCAATATTTTCTTATTCATAGTCACTTATGCTAATTATTAAACGGTCGTCGGTTGTTACTATACAGCGAACCGGACCGTGATATGTACACCATTTTTATTTTCGATCCTAAAGCTGCCCTTTAGTTGCTTGGACAACCCCTGGATCAGATCTAGCCCCAGGGAGTTATGTTCCATAGCGTCCATACCTGCCGGTAAACCGATCCCGTTATCCGAAATTTTAAGCAACAAATGTCCCGGCCCATCATGTTCCAGAGATAGACGCACGGTTCCCTGCTGTTCCTTTAAAAAGGCATACTTGATTGCATTGACGATGCTCTCTGTAAAGATCAGTCCCAACGGAAGCACTTGTGACACATCCAGCTCTATCGGCTCTATGGCCTGTTCAAAAACGATGTGGTTATCTGCGTCAAAACTCTCATGCAGGTATTTTACGAGGTCATTAACGTATTCCGGCATCGAAATGGTGTTCGTATTGTTGTCCTGATAAAGCTTTTGATGGATCAGGGACATCGCCTGCATACGTCGTAAGCTATCTTTAATTGCCTGTATCGCAGCCCCGTCTTCCAAATAAAGTGACTGCGAATAAAGTAAGCTGGTGACCACCTGAAGATTGTTTTTGACCCGGTGTTGCACTTCTTTAATTAACCATTCCTTTTCTTTGAGCAATTGTTCCTGATTATTAATCAGCGTCTCTATAAATGTATTTTTTTGGTCAAGTTCCCGCTGCAGGGCCTGGAATGACCGGTTGTTGTTGAGCTTGGTCCGGTAAAGTTGTAATAAAAAAACGATAATGATCAGAAATAATGCCCCTCCTGCAAGGATAGTTTTTTTATTTGTCCCCGCTTCGCGCGCTGTGATCTGCTGCGACTGGTACTGGCTGTGATCTGCAATGCTTTTGCGCTTCCTTTTACCCGACTCATACTGCACTGGGAATGCGCTTGAATTTTTAATGTAAATAAACGCCTGATAGGATAAGTTTTGCCCCGGTTGCAGGTCATCAATATCCTGAGTATATCGCTTTTCGGCTTGGTGAACTTGATCAATTTTATGGCAATAGAGTTCTATCAAATCCTGTCTGATAGTTTGCATAGAGAAAGAGGCAATGCAGGGTAACAACTTTTGCCTGGCAATACCGCCGTATCCGCTATTTTCAGGCCGTGCATTAGATTTGGCCACGCCCGGTAAAATACAGAAGACCGCCCAGGCAGCAGGCAAGAACTTTTTTCGAGCGATGCTGTGAGATTTTAAATTCATAGCGGATACCATCGAATATAGCCAGGTGAACCAGGTTCTGATCTTGTTAAACGAATATACCGAATATTCGCCTTTAATAGAAAACTGACCGGAATGACTGTTATTGATTACCATACGACGAACGTGGTTACGGAAGCATGAGCAGGTTTGATGATATTATCCTGTGGTGGACTAAGCATCGGTGTGCTCCACAACGCGTTTGTGTTCAAAGCAATTTGAATCGTACTTACCAGCGGAAATGGTACGAAAGGGAGCTTTTTCATAAACTTGGGATGGTTAAGGCACTGGTAACTCCCGGCAGAGGCCGCAAGAAGTAAGCGATCATAAATGCCAGGATCGAAATGATCAGGCCAAATAGGAAAATACTGTAGGCTTTTCGCAGAAAATCAAACTTTTTCCCCAGTATTTTCCCCTGAGCATAGATATTCCGCGCCAGGGTATCATAAAGAAAACTTTGGCTGGACATGACCTGGTGCAGACTGTGCAGATATTCTTCAACTTCCATCTTATAGTAATTACCATAGTAAAGCAGATTGACTTCCCCTTTTTCCATCTCCGGTTGTGTAAATCTTCCCGCTGGTACCGACGGACGGGTGGCAAGGATAGAAAAAACGGTTGAAAGAAAACTGGTACCCAGCAGTATAAAAGTTGGTAAGCTCAGGTAAGTATACTCCGGCAACTTACGTAGCACCAGGCTGATGATCGCCGACATGATGATGGAATTCGCCGTAATAAGGATATGCGCTTTATTGTCGGCGACCGAAATCAGGCGTTCGTTATAAGAACAAACGACCCGGAACAGGGTATCGATCCCTCTTTCCGTAGCTTCTTTCTCCGGGTGCGCTGTAATGCCTCTTTTTTCAGCCGGCTCCGCATGCTTTTCGGCAAGAGCCAATTCTCGCATCCATAGCTCTTTTTTCAGTTTCGCAAGGTTACGGTTCCGCTTTGGTGTGAATTCCGTACGACCGTATACCGTGTAGTATTGATGGTTTTCAAAAGCTGTGATCCGCTGCTTCAGCCATTCTGTTTTCCCGATCTCCTGATGTTTGCGAAATTCTTCTTCCAGTTTTAATGCCCGGATCTTATCCGGAAATGATTTTTGGGACATATAGCTGTGACAGGCATCAAATAAGATCTCTTCTAACTTTCCGGACGGGTAGTTTTCGGAAGATTTCGCTTCCAGCAGTGCAGGAATAACCCGCAAAGCTTCATCCCCGGCTTTTTCCTGGATCAGGAAGTTCCTGGCCAGTTCCGCTGATGCCTCCTCCGGATGTTCCGGTGACTCCAGGTAACCCGTATATTGAAACCAGGCTGCGATCTTCAGGAACTGCGTATCCGTCTTATGAAGTCCGCTTTGCGCTGCAATTGATTTAATCGCCTTCAGTACCGATTTGGTGTGTTGCAGATTATAGAAGTAAATGCCGGCTACAACGTGGGCCTCATAATATGTGCTGACATATTTTTCCGCATTTCTTACCAAGTCGTTATGTGCCATAGCATGGAGAAATAATTTGGCCTAAAGCTACAAATCGCGACCTGTCCAATATAAATCTGCTCCATCATAAGGCTTATAACTGTTATCATAATTATTATAGCTATCCCAGGTTCGTTAAAAATCAGGAAGTATTTAGCGGTATGAAGAAGAACAGATCGTATTGAACTTATTCGATCTGTCGATAATGCAGTGATATGGACAAGCGACCTGAGCCGGGAGGAGCGGCGGATGGTTTAGGTAGTGGACAACACCATGTAATTGTTAGGCTATTATAAGACTAATACCACTTACTATATAAATGGTATACCAGTGCCATCAGATCGAGTTATTTTTGACGGGAAGCTAACATCGCTGAAATAATTAAGAATTGATCACCCGGTTAACTACCGAACGTCAACCACAATAAACAAAATGAAATATGAAAATAGCTAAAAGCAATGATGCACTTTACGTAAGTTATAAAACAGTGACGGTTGGGGGCGTAGAACTATTTTACCGGGAGGCCGGAGATCCGCACAAATCCACGATCTTGTTACTTCACGGGTTTCCGTCGTCGTCCCACATGTTCCGCAACCTGATCGAACAGCTCTCCACAGAATATCATTTGATCGCACCCGATTACCCCGGTTTTGGCTATAGCAGTTGCCCGGACCCTTCTGAATTTGATTACTCCTTTGACCATTTGGCAGATATCATAGAGCAATTCATCGATACCCTGAACCTGCAGCATATTAGCTTTTATATGCAGGATTACGGCGGCCCGGTCGGTTTCCGGGTAATTAATAAAAGGCCTGAACTGGTCAAAAGCCTGATTATTCAAAATGCCAATGTATTTTTAGAAGGCCTCGGGCCTGATGTGCAGAAGATCGGAGCGCTGACAGCAGCCGGGGATTTCGCAGGACTGGATGCGGCGATCGAGTACATGATGTCGTTGGCGGGCATTAAAGAACAATACGTTTCCGGTACACTGCACCCGGACCGCATCAGTCCTGACAGCTATAATACAGATCATTTCTTTTTCGGACAGCCCGAAAAAAAAGCCGTTCAAAAGATACTTTTTGCAAACTATGGCTCCAATTTTCCAAAATACCCGGAATGGCAGGCCTATCTTCGCAAGCACCAGCCGCCCGTTCTGATCACCTGGGGTAAAAATGATACCATTTTTCCCGGTTCCGGTGCTTTGGCCTATCAAAAGGAACTGCCGGATGCAGAGATCCATTTATTTGACGGGGGGCATTTTTTGCTTGAAGAATATGGAATAGAGGTTGCAAAACTGATCAGCTCTTTTTTGGAGAAAAAAGCTGGTATTTAATCCAACAAGTGTAATATCACTGCTCCGATAATATAGTACCGGACAGATAGCCACCAGTAAGCGCATGACCAAATAAAAAATTGGGGCACCCACAATGACAACGTAATATTAACCATATTTCCTTCCAACTTCTGTTAAATAAAAAAAGACCGCCGGCCGCCCCGGCGGTCTTTTTTTCACCTCCCCAAAGATCTTTGAATATTTGCTTTATACGCGGCACAATGCTATAAGCACTTGTATATGAAGGTAATTCACCACATATCAATTTAATGATAACATGTATAAGTAGCATGATATACAAAAAAATTACCGGGTATCTACTTTTGAAATGTCGCCGGTGACGATCAACAATCCTGTACAATTTTATCCAAATATCTTAAATCATTCATTTTTTAGAATCATGAAAAATCAAACAACTTACCACTTTACCGACATCAACGGTGTCAACATTTTCTATCGCGAAGCAGGGCCGAAAGATGCCCCAACCCTCGTATTACTTCATGGCTACCCGGCATCGTCGTTTATGTTCAGAAACCTGATCGACCAACTATCGGATAAGTACCATTTGATCGCAGCCGACTACCCTGGTTACGGCCGGAGCCAACAGCCCCCTATTGCTGAATTCGATTACACCTTTGACAACTATGCGGTAATTATCGAAGAGTTGTTAAACAAATTGAACATTACCAAGTACAGCTTGTACCTGATGGACTATGGTGCCCCGGTTGGCTGGAGAATCGCTTCAAAGCACCCTGAAAGAATCGACACGCTGATCGTTCAGAATGGTTGTGCTTATGAAGAAGGTTTGGAAACTTTCTGGGATCCGTTCAAAGCTTACTGGGCAGATCACAACAATAAAGAAGCTGAACATACTTTAAGTACTTTCCACAATCCGGATGGCCTTAAATGGCAGTACACACACGGTGTTTCTGACTCCTCGTTGATCAGCCCGGATAACTGGGAAATGGACCTCCGTCACCTGGAAAGACCGGAGAACGGGCAGATTCAACTCGACATGTTCTATGATTACGGAACTAACCCGCCAAAATACCCGGAATGGCAGCAGTACTTCCGCGACCATAATCCGGAAATGCTGATTGTCTATGGAAAGAACGACTACATTTTCCCGGTAAGTGGCGCTGAGGCTTACAAGAAGGACGTCAAAAACCTAGAATATCACTTATTCGACGCCGGTCACTTTGCACTGGAGAGCCACGGCGATGAGATCGCTGAGAAGATCAAAGATTTCCTGGACCGTAAAGTTAAACAATAGCACCTCTCTTTTAGAGGACCTGATGGTATGTAAGTCTCCCGCGACATGGCGGGAGACTTTTAGCGCCGATCCGGCATGGCCTGAAAAGGTTGCTCAGTCAAACATCTACTATAAGTATTAAACGATGAAGTCATCTATCAGAACGATATCCGAAACCATATACCTGGTAATCTTACGCTGGGGCGATCCTTCCAGGATGTTATTTACCGAAAGGATTCTTATAACATGTTGCGGGTTATTGAGCATGGGAGGTATTATCTTTCATTACGATAACGGACCCATTAATTACCTGCTCGTTTCGGCGGTTGTTTTTGGTATGGGCTTCCAGCATTTATTCAGTAAAAGTCTGCACGGAGAAATAACAGCCATGCCAATAGGCATAACCTTGCTTTCGCTGAACCTCGCCCATTACTTTTTTGAAAGAAGGGACGCCGAGCCAATTTTTAGAAAATCTAAAAAATATGCGATAGCCATTGGTGGATTCCTTGGCAATACCTTACTGGGAACTTTAGGCACTGAGATCGCCGGGCTGCGAGCGATTTTCCTGCCCGCAGTAACCTTCATTCACCTTTCATTAAAGGAACTAACCCGAAAGGCGGGATATCGCACTACCTGACACAAACAATTCATCATCATTCACACACCACTAAATAAAAAAAACAATGAAAAAGCTAATTCTATCATCCATAATTGCCCTGACATCTTTATGCAGTTTTGCTCAAAAACCAAGCCCGGGCTTATTGAATCCCACAAACCATACCCTGATCATGATCGATTATCAAAGCCAAATGGCTTTTGCGACCAAGAACATTACTATTGAGCAATTACGAAATAACGCGGCGATCGTTGCGGGAGCTTCAAGAATTTTCAAAATCCCCACGATTGTAACAACTGTCGCAGCAAAGTCATTCAGCGGACCGGTGTTTCCTGAAGTAACCGAATTTTATCCCCAGGCTAACTTCTTAGACAGGACAACTATGAACAGCTGGGAAGATGCAAATGTCTATAAAGCGATCACCGCAACTGGAAAAAAGACAATTGTTTTAGGCGGTTTATGGACAAGCGTTTGTATTGTTGGCCCGGCTTTATCCGCGATCAGCGAAGGCTATAACGTTTATTTTATTACCGACGCCTGCGGCGATGTATCGAAAGAGGCGCACGACCAGGCGGTTACGAGAATGGTACAGGTGGGGGCACATCCAATCACTTCCATGCAATATTTACTGGAATTACAACGTGACTGGGCCCGGTCAGAGACCTATAAAGCGACTACCGACCTCGTAAAAAAATATGGCGGCGCTTATGGTATAGGTATTCAATATGGACAGGAAATGATCAAACACTAACAAATTGACATAAAAAGGCTGGGTTTTGGTTCCGCCTTTTTATGTTCTAAAACAAACTGACATGAAATCATCGTTACTCATCGTAGGCATAGTCCTTGCCTGTTTAAGCGGACTTTACGCCCAAGACAAAGCCGATCTTATCGTCACCAATGGCAAGATTATTACCCTTGACGATCAGTTCCCGGCAGGAGAAGCAATCGCCATAGCAGGAAACAAAATTCTGGCCGTGGGTAACAATCAGCAAATCCTTCGCTTCAAACGCACCGGATCACGAATGTTAGATGCTAAAGGTAAAACGGTGATTCCGGGTATTTATGATTCACATCTTCACGTGATACGGGGGGGGCGGTTTTACAATACTGAATTGAGATGGGACGGCGTAAAAACACTTAAACGTGCACTGGCCATGCTTAAAGAACAGGCGGCCAGGACGCCTGAAGGTCAATGGGTAAGAGTGGTAGGTGGATGGACCGAGTACCAGTTCGAAGAAAAACGCCTGCCTACCTTAGCCGAGATTAATGAGGCAACTGGCAAAACCCCCACCTTTATCCTTTACCTATATGGTCAGGCTTATTTAAATAAAGCGGGCATTGAAAAACTGGCTATTACCGGTGACACGCCAAATCCGGCGGGAGGGCTGATCCAAAAAGATCCTTTAGGCCAGCCAACCGGACTTTTGATAGCGGAGCCCAGTGCATTTATCCTGTACTCAACTTTGGCAAAATTGCCCGAGCTAAGCCAGGAGGAAAAAGTTAATTCTACTAAATTATTTATGTCCGAGCTTAATTCCCTTGGGGTAACCAGCGTAATGGACGCTGGTGGTGGCTTCCAGAATTTTCCCGATGATTATGCGATAACCGACCAGTTAGCCAAAAGAGGTGAGCTGACCGTCAGACTGCCTTACTATCTTTTTGCGCAGAAACCTGGTACAGAACTCCAGGATTACATCAAATGGATCAGTATGGTCGAGATCACGGAACACAGTAGGGATACGCATTCGGATAATCAATCAACTGAATATTATGTGCAGGGCGGCGGAGAAAACCTGGTCTCATCGGCTGGCGACTTTGAGAACTTCATCAAGCCGCGCCCGGAACTTCCTGTGTTAATGGAAGCGCAGTTAAAAGCGGTTATATCCGAGCTTGTCAAACATCGCTGGCCGTTCCGGTTACATGCCACCTATAACGAAAGCATTAGCCGCTTCCTGGATGTGATCGAACAAGTTAATAAGGAAACGCCGCTGAACGGGCTTACCTGGTTCTTTGATCATGCGGAGACCGTCAGCAATGAAAACCTCGACAGGATCAAGGCGCTGGAAGGAGGAATAGCTATCCAGGACCGTATGGCGTTCCAGGCAGAAACCTTTATATCAAGATATGGTAAACATGCCGCGCTTAATACCCCTCCTGTACGCAGGATGTTGGAAAAGCAGATCAGGGTCGGCGGAGGAACTGACGGAACAAGGGTTTCCAGCTACAATCCATGGATCGGCATCTACCAGTTCGTCACCGGAAAATCTGTAGGCGGAATTGAATTTACTGCCAAGGAAAACCGCCTTGACCGGATAGCTGCACTCAAATTATATACACAGGGAAGCGCTTCACTGATCCATCAGGAACAGGACAGAGGAATGCTAAAAAAGGGGTATCTGGCTGACCTCGTTATTCTTTCGGCTGATTACCTGAATATGGACGAGGAGGAAATTAAAAGTATCCGATCAGAGCTCACCATTTTAAATGGTAAGGCCGTATACGGTTCAGGTGAATTCAAACAGCAAGCTCCTGTTGTGTCAAAGGCACTGCCAACCTGGAGCCCCGTAAATTTCTACGGAGGTTATCAACATTACTAAGTATTAACATCACGGTAAACCCGTGTAATCAAATAAAAAGGCAATACTTGAACAAAGTTATTGCCTTTTTTTATAATGGTTTAGGTAATTGGGCGATGTCCGGATGGATCAAAGGCGTTTTACTACAATCCTGAATAGGTATTAATGATCAAAAGATGCCGCTTTATTAAGCTGGCAGGCATAGTTAGATTCTCTCCGGCAACCGTTAGAATTTAAATGATAACTGGGCATTAAAGTATTTTGAGTTCGCCCAAAGGGGTTTGATATCTTTTATATAACCACCAACCCTGAAATACTGTCCACCGCAGCTCAACGATAGGTGCTTGTTGAATTGATAATCGGCGCTGACCAAATAAGTTATGCCAATAAAGCGATGGTTGGAGCCCGATCCGGCAGTGTTGAAATTACCGCTAGGCCGGTACAGTCCATCTTGTAGCGAATACCTCCAGTTGAAAACCACATCACCCTGCATGGATAGTCTGTCAGTGAAAACCAGGCTTAAATAAGGATGAATATCGATCAGGTTCGATGGACCGATCAATGGATTAAAACCGAAATAGCCACCTTTAGGGTATAATGGATTAAAGGTCTGTAACTTTCCATCCCCATCCCGGGTATCACCGGATATATAGTCATTTCGAAGATTAACAGAAGGTTTAAACCTAACATTTGCAAAGGTATAACCGAGCTCGATCGCCGTTGTCCAGGCACTTATTAGTCCTTTACCGAACTGTCCGAACTGGTAGGCTGCTTCTAAATTATACGTAAGACCTTCGCCCGCCCTCCAAAAAAGCGCGGCCAGCGTATGCCTCACCTCGAGTTCCCTTCCTTCTTCAAATTTCGCGTTGTCGCGCCTGATCCCTAGGTAGTAAAGGGCGAGATTGCCTGCTTTTTGAAATTTGATATTGGAATAAGCACCCCAGAGATTAGCCTGATGGCTGTTACGATTGTCAAACACGCCAACGTTTACTTCATCAGCAGCCAGGACAAAAGCATCTAAGGCAAAACCAGGCATGGTATACATCAGCTTTGCCCCGGTAAAATACTGACGGGTGGTGTTTCCATCCCGAACGGAGAGGAGCCTGCCTGAACCATAATCGATTTCCTGGCGTCCCAGCCTGAAAGAAAGCTGATGCGAAGCATCCCTCAGGATCTTATATTCACCGAATAGGTTTTGTACATTGAGTTTATCTTCATCTGTAGGCCCGGGGCCATATTTGCTGCCATTTTCAAGGGCGCTGTTCAACTGGATGAAAAATCTAAGCCGGGAACCTGCATGGAGGTCAGCATGCAGCGAATAACGCTGAAGAATGGAGTAATTATACCCCTGATATTTGAGCCAGTCTTCATCGATCTTTCCAGCATATTCATTCCTGATCTCGCCACCGAAACTTAAGTATATTTTCTTATCGATTGTAAGCGGCTGAAATTTCAACCTGTTATAATGGCTTTCGCTGGAATCCTTCAGAAAACTATAGTCCTCATCATAGCGTAATAGCTTAAAACCTTGCGCTGCCACGTGTACCGCCTGCAACAACAATAAAAGGAACAAAACTATTGCCCGGCAGATATATTTTATAGAAGTCATGATCTCGTTCAGCTGTCAACGATCCGGACAACGAACGACAAACTGCTCTTGTAAGATGCACTTTAACTTAGTTAGCCTGACGAGTCGTTGCCGCCATTTTCATGGATAAAGTTACCGTTGCTTCGACCGGAATTAATGCCACATAACTGATAAGAGTTATTAGAAATGTGTTATATATACTATTTAACTTTATTCCGGTGTACCTGTCATTGACTAACCCAATGCTTCTAAATTTGCTTTATATAATAAGTAACGTTTACAGGTCTCAGCTAATTAAAAAGCGACCAAGGAAGATGACCTTTCACTTGATCGCTTGACCTGTTATAATTCTGGTTTGTATTTATAGCAAGCCAGACCTATAAAGTTTCAATTACTGTTTTTGGTCTACTTGAACCGGTATGATACTCTCAGTGCAGCCTGGCTTATTAATATCTTTTTTCCAGTCCTCGTATCTGACGCCGAGTTCCAGTCCGTTCTTAACGTGTAGCCAAAGCCGGCTGTGTAGATATACGCAGAACGATAACGGTTGTAAATATTGCCTCCGCTAAGTAATATGGCTGCACCAACCTGCCCTTCAACAAAAAAGTGATTACTAAGGTATTGCTTAACACCGACTTTAACGGGCAAAAAACTTGCCCCGGACTGGTCTATGCCATAAAGATTCAGGGCTTTCATGGTCTCTTCCCGGAATGAAAGAAAAGAGTAGCTGACCGATGCTGTAAGAAGCGTATGGGAAGCGATAGGTAATTCGTATCTGAACGAGGCTCCCAGTATGGCTTTCGCCTGACCAGGAACGGTACGTCCCCCTTCTAACCCAAAGCCAAAATGTGCGCCACTGGCAGGTGAGCTTGACGATTAATCTTTCGAAAGAGTGCTGGATGTTTGGGCAAAACTGCCCCACGCTGTGCCGCCTATTACGGCTAATGTCAATTGAATGTTTTTCATTGAGTTGTATAAAGTTATTGCAGTTGTACAGGGCGCCTGCTGTATTTCCGCGGTTTCAGATATTAAGTATGCTGGACCAGGTTTATTACACAGCGGGTGTCTTAACATGCCGGATTTATGCCTTTTTAACAACTTTTAACAAGTTCATCACCTTATCGTAAGGCAAGAAAACGACAAAAGTTGACATACCGATGATTAACCGGGAATGGGGATGGGCCTGCATTTTAATGCTTAATACAGACGTTTGGCCTATTGTAAGAATTACCTTTTGCGCGTGCCTAGCTAGTTCAACTCAGCTCTTCAAATCGGCGCTTTACCGTTCAAATGTTGAGCAATTCTGCCTGGATGACTGGAACTTCAAAAGGGAATTTTAAGGTAATGGTCAGTCCGTTTATATTTTCGACAGAAAAGGTACCTTTTAGCTGTGCTGCCAGCCCTTTTAAGAGTGTAATTCCGAGTGTATTTGTTTTTGTTAAATCTAAATTTACCGGCAAACCTACCCCATTATCGCTGATCTGCATCTCTATAAACGTCCCTGTTTGTTTAACAAGGATTCTAATTGCTCCAATTTGGTCATTAGGAAATGCGTACTTAAGTGCATTGGTGACAATTTCATTTAATATGATTCCTACAGGTATAGCCTGTGATACATCCAGAGCGATGTCTTCAATGTCGCACACAATCGCTACATGATTAATTTTTTGATTTAAAGAACCGTCAAGCGAAAGAATCAGTTCTTTAATGTATGATGAAAGGTCGATCTGTGAAATATGCTCAGTTTTGTATAATTGATCGTGAATGAGCGCTATCGACCGAACGCGGTTCTGGCTTTCCAGAATGGCCTGTTGTGCGCTTTCGTTAGACATATACACAGATTGTGACTGTAACAGGTTCATGACGATCTGCAAATTGTTTTTGACCCTGTGGTTGACCTCTTTCAAAAGTAGGTCTTTTTCCAGCAATAGCCGCTCTTGGTCTTCCAGCAACTGGTTTTTGTCCGTTACCAGATATTGGAGGGCAATGTTCTTTTGATCGATCTCCGACTTTTGCCGCGTGAGCAAAGCATTGCTGCGTTGCTTCAATAGATAACGACTATAGATCAAACCAGTAATGATCAAAAGCATGATACAGCCACCAATGGTTACGTTCTGTATCATTTGATTGCGCTTCAGTTTGCTATCTTTTATCTGTGCCTGCCGGGTAAGCGAGTCGATGTGCCGGTTTTTCTCCAGTGCTTCATTTTCAATATGCAATAGGGATAGCTGATAAGCTTTGGAAGCATTGTCGATCGAATCTTTGATCTCCTTTTCTTTAAAAAAGTGCTCCATGGCAGATTTCTTGTCCCCGTTTAGTGACACCAATTGATAGTACCGGTACTCGGCGGTTCTGATACCTGCGGCATAATTTAATTTGTGAGCCATCGTGGCATATAACTCCGTGTAGCGGTAAGCCTTTTTAACCTGCCCCGTCTCAGAATAATAGGAAGCGAGTGAGTTATAAACGTTCATCAGTTCTTCGACATTTTCGGGATAGATCTTTGGTAACAAACCTTCCAATTCCTCCATATATTGCGCCGCCTGCTTAAACCGTTTTGCGTAGGTCAGGTTATTTAAAAACTCTATCGTTACCGCTAATTTTGTCAAAAAACCTCCGGGCCGGCTTTTCATTTCATTCAGTATGGCCAATGCTTTGGGTAGTTGTTTCGTATGGGAGTATGCCAAGGCCAGCGCGAAAGATCCAGACCGGACAAAGCCGTCGTCATTGTAACGTTTGGCCAGGTTAATTACCTCTTTGGAATAGGGGATCGACCGGTGATAATCCTGCATCTTAATATAGGTGGCAGCGATAAAATGGTTTATAACGCAGACCTGCAAAGTGGTATCCTTGACCTCTCTGGCCGTCCTAAGGGCTAATAGACTGTATTTTAGCGAATTAGTATAGTCCCCTAATCTAAATGATGTTCTGCCGATGTTCCAGTAGATCCCCTCGACAGTCCTGCGACTTACACCTTTTCCCAGATTCAAAGCTTCGAACAGCAATCTAAGTCCTTCCGTAGTTCGTTCCGCCTGAAATAGCAGGTCGGCATTTGCTGTCAGTAGATAGGAAAGCCAGAGTATATTCTTGTCTTTCCTGAATATCCCAATAGCCTTGTTGATGTAAAATATCCGGTTACGAAGTGTTACAGGGTCTGAAGTCGAATAGTATAGCGCTATAAGGTGGTATGACCTTGCCTGGCCATCACTATTATTGTGCTTTTGCGAAAACGCAAGTGCGTTTTTGGCGATCTTTAAACCCATTTCGCGATCATTTCGTTCGTAAAAAGTTTCTGCACTAAGCAGCATGGAATTGATGATCCCAAAATCATAATTGAGTTGCCGGCTGAGGACCGAGGCCTGGGCTGCAAGATTAATTGCCGAATCAATTTCACTTTTCCCTTTCGTGGGTTTATAAAACATCAAATGCCCTAAGGCAAGTTGTACCTGGACTTTATTCGTATCGTTCGAACTTGTTGCCAATTTATGCCGTAATACAGGCAAAGGCAATTCATCCAAATTACTGGTTTGCGCCCGTGCCGATAGTGCAAATTGAAGCAAGAAAATACATAACCATGCGTATTTCATTAATTGGTTGAATTATTGAATTCAAATACATCCGGTGCTTTTGATTCCCGAATATAATACAATAGCAATTAAAATATGCAATCTAAGATACATATGTGGCCATCATGCGTTTCGTTTATACTGGAGTATGGGACCAATCGGCTTATTCAATCTAATTTCGGTAGATTAAACCGTATAATCTCAGTAGCGCCACCTAAAATATTTATAACTGTTATTACTTTTCTGATAAACAAACCATTGACTTTGGATTTAGACAAAATCTCTGTATTGGCTAACTAGAACGAAAGATATTTTTCGGTGCTTCGGGACTTTGATTAAAGCCTATGTTTTGGAAACTAATTGCTAAATGTAGGTCGCCGTCCATAGACGGCATCGGGATCAAAGAAAATTTGAAACATACTATGCGGCTCGTCAGCCGGATTTTAATTACTCCCCTTTTCTATTTTTTGCAAGTTTTGGCTGTTAACGCCATTAAACTTATATTTTATGAAATCTTTCGACTCCGGCGGATGCAGTCTAAATTCTTTTAGTTCCGCAATTTCTATGAAAAGTTCTTTCGCCTCAACACCAACAACATGGCCGCCGGATTTTTTATCCTTAGACAAAAAGTGAAAATGTAGCCCGACAATATTTATCCCTGATAAATAACCAGGAATGTAAAATCCGATCATATCACCGGCTGTTTCTTTCATCTCAAAGAATTGTTGCTGATCGAGCAGTTGAGCAAGTGGTTTGAAGGGCTTTTGCCGAACAGGCGGAAAAGCACGTGTCCTCATAGTTGCAAATGTTCCTTTAATCCGTAGCGCATAGATGGCGTTCGGATTGGGCAGGAGCATTTCGATCCGTGCAAATAGAAATTTAATATCTTGTATGTCTGATAAGGATATCATGGTGTCTGCCTTGAACGTCGTCACAAATGCAAAAGGCGTCATGAGTGCGCTCGGGGCCTCTATAGTTTGTCCTTTCGCATTACTTTGATAAGCCTTTCCGTCAACGATAGTCAATTCTCCATCGATGAGATTTGGTGCCCCAATGCCGAAGTTTCCCTTTTCCTTTAATTGTTCAATAGAAAATTCGCCTTCATAAAGTCCGTCAATAAAGGCATTTGCGACACCATACTGAAAGAGTTGTTGTTTATCGATACGCATTACATTCCGTTTTTGCCTGGGTACTTCAGCTATTGTTGATGGGGATTGAGCTAACAATCCGCTTGCAGGAACAAGAATGAAGAATGCGATAAGCGCCAGCCGTTTTTCCATACCGCAAAAATAGAAGTACGCGCAGTTTACTGCAATAACCTAAATAGGGTGGTTTCAGAGTATGTCAACAATATATTATTGCATTCAGTAATAGGCCACTTGTGACTTTTTTAAAGTTGCTAAAGATCATTTGCTGGCATTTATTAACCTAGGTGAATGTTCAATGGAAAGAAAGCATCGACATTTGCGCGTTGAATTGGAAACGGTTTAAAGCCGTGAATTACGAAAATATTGAGGGTAAAAATCCTATAACTGATTTTTTTATGCGAGTACTGATCGCTGTGAAAGCAGGGAAACTGCAACTAAGCATCTTGAACATAGTAAGACAAGTTCCGGCCATCGAAACGATAATTTACAGCCAGCTTACTACGCCTGTAAATGAATTGGTGGGAAGTTGTTCTGTCATCATTACGGATACAGGGCGTGAAAATTGCAAAAATAAAGAGCTGTTCTGCATTTTGAAAGCCGGTGACCCGACTCTTCAGGCACTGGTTATAGGCCCGGCTCAGGATTACAATCAGCTTTTTGACTGGCTGTGTACAGGCGCTATGGCAGCCATGCTGGAAAGTGAAGTAAACTTGTGCCTCATGCCGGTCCTCAGGCAACTGCAAAAGAGTGCGCCAATTCTTAGCGCAACGATCTCCAGGCAGTTGCTGATGATACTCGGTAAACGCAACGCTAGCTCATCATCAGCAGTTGATTATGGTCTCACGCCCCGCGAAAAAGATGTGCTATCCGCCATCGTCAGGGGCCTGACCTATAAGATGGCTGCATTTGAATTGAATATCAGCCCGGAGACAGTCAGGGGACACGTAAAAAAAATTTATAAGAAATTGACGGTCAATTCCCAAACCCAGGCGGTAGCGAAGGCCATTCATCTTAATCTGGTATGATTTTTTTGTGAGGCAGGAGAACTTTCTATCAGAAATCTTATAAGAGTTATCAAACAGGTAATTACTCATTGTGCGAAACCAGCGATAAATTGCCACTGCAAAATTTGGGAGATGCTAACCATGATTCTTAGGAAGTCCATGAAGATAAATTACCTTTTGATCTTGCTGGTATTGTTTTCAAAACAGATAAAAGCACAAAGAAATGGTCCCAATGACGGTCCTGAATCCCTGTTATGGAAAAAGTTGGATCGCAGTAAGGAAGGGCCTGATAAGATACGTGCACAATTAGCTGTAGGACGTGCCATTTTATACAGATCAGGGGACAAGGCCGAAACCATCGATTCCGCAATGAACTTTGGCGTCCTGGCGGAACGGGAAAGCCGTAAGATCAATTTTCACGAAGGGGTCATCAATGCAGTTGTACTGAGATCCATATGTTTCAGTCAAAAGAGGAAACCAGCTATCGGTCTTAAGCTTGCACAGAAGGCATTGGCTTTTTCTGAAAAGATAAAGAACAATAACGGCATTGCCGAGTCCTACATGGCGATTGCCGAATCTTTTCCTGTTCATATCCCCGATAGCCTGCGTTTGAAAACATTTTATTACAATAAAGCTACTGCGATTTTCAGACAAGAACGTAATATGCACAGGCTTGCCGCGGCACTGGAGATCGATGCCGAAATGTGTTTCCTTGCGAACGAAAAAACACAAGCGATCAAACTGTTATTTGAAGCTTTGAATGTGAACGAAGTTCTCGGCAACAAAGCTGTCCACGGGATTTATTGGATGATCGCACGGACATCAAATGGCTTGGGGGACTACCCGGATGCTGTAAAATACAGTCTTTTAGCGATCAGGACTGCGGAGGCGGTAGGCGATTCAACGCTTAAGCTATGCAGTATCTACCACAACCTGGCCACCGTTTATATGAACATGACTGACTATCGCCAGGCACTTCCTTATTCCTTAAAGGCGTTAAAGATCGCAAGACGCTATAAAGACCCCGATTACATTACGACTGTAGCTTACGCATTAGCCATTCAATATACCCGCCTGAATGAATTTTCTAAAGCACTACCGCTGCTTGCGGAAATGGAAAAATTTTATACGGAAGGTTATGGAAAAATGGTCGTAACGGGATGTTACCTAAATAACCTGACATGGGCAAGGCAGTTTAAAAAAGCGGCAATCTATGCACAAACATTAAAGAAGGATTTAGCAGAACTTCCACCAGACAGTTATAATGAACGTATTGTATGCTACGGGATTCTTGCTAACTATTATTTGGACACCCGCCAGATCGATATGGCCTATCATTACGCGGATCTGCAGGCGGCGATCCCCGCCGAAAACCGCACGCCGCTTAATAACAGGGCAAGGGAACGTGTCTACTACAGCCTGGATTCAATCAGAGGCGATTTCAGGTCCGCTTTTAATCATTATCAGCAGGTTCAAAGGATAATCGATTCCGGGCTGAACGTAACCAAGGCCTATCAGATATCATTGCTCCAGATCGAAAGTGATACGGAAAAGAAGAATATTCAGATAGAGGCACTGAACAAACAAGCGTTGGCAAAGGATAATATTTTGAAACGTAATCAGTTGGTGCAGAAAGTAGTCATTTTAGCCTCCGTTATGCTGGCAATCATTACGGCATTGGTCTACAGCCGTTACCGGCTTAAACAGCGAAGCAACGCGCTGTTGCTGGAGCAGAAATCGGAGATTGATCAGCAAAACGTGGCACTGCAGCTCCTGGTCGGTGACAAGAACCAACTTATTTGCGACAAGGACGAACTGTTACTGGAGAAAGATGTACTCTTAAAAGACAAAGACCTGCTGATCAAAGAGGTCAATCACCGGGTCAAGAACAACCTGCAGATCGTTATGAATTTGTTGCAGTCACAATCCGCGTATATGGCCAATGAAAGTGCCCAGCAGGCGATCTTGGAGGGACAGAATCGTGTCCGGTCTATTGCCCTCATACATGATCAGTTATTTAAAACAGATAGCGTAACCGACATAGACCTGGCGTGCTATGTAACAGAACTGATACATTCCCTTGATTACGCTATTAATAAGCAAGGAGATAAAGTTAACATCCGGTGCGATATAGATGCGATCATGCTGGACGTTTCGCAGGCCATACCAGTAGGTATCATTTTGAATGAGGCGGTGACCAATGCGTTTAAATATGCTTTCCCCGGCAATAGCGCCGGTGAAATACGGATCACAGTCAAGGAGACTGCAGGACGGATCAGAATGTGTATTAGTGATAACGGCGCTGGACTGCCTAAAGACTTTAGGTTGGAAAAAGTCAATTCGTTAGGCATGACGCTGATCAGGGGACTAGCTGGTCAGCTCCGCGGCACTTTCCATATAATAGATCACGAAGGCGTGACCATTTCCATTGAATTCCCGATGCTGATATCGGACCTGGCAATGGTTACAGCAGGTGCGGAAACCGAAACGTTTAAGTGAATCACACATCAATAAAGAATTATACTTCCATACCAAATAAACAGTTAAACATTACGCTTATGAAAAAGATAGCCATTTTTGGCTTTGGCCGTATCGGCCGACAACTATTAAGGATCGCACTGGACAAAAATTTATTCGTTCCACATGCTGTGGCAGACGTGAAGGACCTGAAGACACTTGGTGCTTTATTTGCCGTAGATACCAACTATGGTCGCTGGCATGGAACGGTAACCACTTCAGGTGCTGCTTTCAATCTGAACGGGAATGAAATCTCTTATGTCGACTCCTCCAAAGGTGTACCCAACTGGGGCGAAATGGAGGTCGACTTGGTGGTAGATTGTTCCGGTAGGGCGACAAAGAGAGAAGGCGCGCAGGCCCATCTTGATCAGGGAGCCAAATACGTTTTAGTCAGTGCACCGAGCAAGTCATTGGCAGACTGCGATGCTGTGCTCTTAAAGGGGATAAACCTGGAGCATTTCGATCCCTCCGAGCATCATATCATCAGTATGGGTAGTTGCACGACGAATGCGCTGGCCGTTCCCATTAAGGTGATCAAAGAAGCTTTCGGCATAGAATACGGGCTTTTTTCCACGGTGCATTCTTATACCAACTCTCAGTCGCTGACAGATCAGCCGATGGCAGACATCCGGGATTCCTGGGCAGCAGCGGAAAACATTATCCCATCATCATCCGGGGCCGCAAAAGCTTTACAATTTATATGGAGCGATCTGAAGGTTACAGGTAAGGCATACCGGGTTCCCACAAGAACAGGTAGCATAGCGGAACTAAACCTCATCACTACTCAGCCGTGTACGGTAGAAGAAGTAAACGATATCTTCCGCAAGGCCGCATCAGGTTCAGAATTAGCGGGAGTTATGGATGTATTGGAAGATCAGTGGTCATCAGCCAGGATTGTTGCTGACCCGCATTCTTCCATCATTGACCTGAACCTGACGGCCAAACAAGGAGATCTATTGTCTATTGCAACGTGGTATGATAATGAGTGGGGATTTAGTAACCGACTGGCCGAAGTGGCTCAGTATATTGCCTCCAGGATATAGTTTTTATGAACACATGCTTTGTCATCTTCCCTGATTGGCTTTCAGTCACTGGCGGAACTTTTATATTGTGAAAGATAAAGAGGCTGTCTCATAAGTTTGAGACAGCCTCTTTACTGTTAATTTACAGCGTTTGATGAATTTCCCTGGGTTTCTGTTTAACAGGTTCTCCAGACATAAAACTGTTCAGCCTGATTTTCAAACCCAACGCTTCCAGTCAGGTACTCCTCTTGTGAATTTGACATAAGTCACTTCAGGTCCGTTCAATTTTAACGAAGATCCTAATGTAGTTCAGTATCGGGCCACCGCCTGTGATTACTGTCAACGGAAAATAACGCGGCCAGTGTTTTTGATATCTTTGATCTCCGTTACGCCTTCGGAATGAACAATCCTTTGTCCGGCGCGATCCTTAGTAGTTGCCGACTCATACGGCCAAAACCATAGACCGCGATCTTTCATAGGCTTAATTGTTTAAATGTTATAAATAGATTAAGCTGAAAACCATCGGGTTGGTGGTCGTTCATTCTCCGGCACCTATCATGCAATTGCTAATGCTGCCTCCGGGATGCTCATCGGAAATTCTATAGTGATATTCACTCCGTTATTGTCAATGATTTCGAAGGTGCCGTCGAGTTGTCCTGCAAGCCCCTTGATCAGCGTCATGCCTAACGAATTGACTTTTTCCAAGGTGAAATCTGGCGGCAAACCTGCCCCGTTATCCCTTATCCGGATCGTGATGATCCGTCTGCACTCTTTGACCGAGATCCATATTTTTCCTGTCTTGTCTCCAGGGAAGGCATATTTGAGGGCGTTAGTAACGGCCTCGTTCAAGATGATGCCCATGGGAATCGCCTGCGAAACGTCCAACATGATCGAGTCGATATCAAAACCGATCTCGACCTTATGGCTGCCTTTGTTGATAGAATAATTTAAGCAATGGACTAACTCACCGATATAGGCCAGCAGGTCAACTTCCGTTGCATTGTCACTACGGAACAACTGGTCATGGATCAGTGCGATGGATTGAACACGGTTCTGTCCTTCCAGTATCGCATCCTGCGCCTGTTTATCTTTGAGATACCCGGACTGGGATTGCAAGAGGCTCATCACAATTTGAAGATTGTTTTTGACCCGGTGATTGACCTCTTTAATCAATAGGTCCTTGTCTTTAAGCAATACATCTTTATCTAAAAGCAGTCCATCCTTTTCCTTCAACAGGACGTCTTTGTCACCGATGAGTTCGTTCTTATCATTGACCAAAAACTGAAGCTCGACATTTTGCTGATCGATCTCGGATTTTTGCTGCATGAGCAAGGTATTGCTGTGTTGTTTCAGGCGGTAACGGCTGTAAATAAGTGCCGTGATGATCGCCAGCATCAGTGTACCGGCGATGATCACTTTTTGGATCAGGTTGTTTCGCTTTAAGGTGATGTCTTTAACCAGGGACTTTTTATTCAAAGCCTCGATCTGTTCATTTTTCATTTCAGTATCGTTTTCAATCTGAAGTAAAGAGATCTGATAGTTTTTCGCCACATTCTGATCAGAATCTTCCAGCCGTTTTAAATTTTGGAAATGTTCAAAAGCTGACCGAAAGTTTCCTTTGATAGAATCGATCCTATAAGTAACCCGCTCAATACCCCTTCCGGTAATAGGCGTGCGGGCACTTTTGGGGAGTGTGGAATATAATTTCACATAACTGGATGCTTTATTAACCTGATGGCTGTCCACATAATAATTGGCAAGAAAAGTATAACATACCTCAAATACATTGAAATCTTCAGGTGAGCGCTTTGCCAATGCCTCCCTGAGGTTTTCCGCATATTTTTCGGCTTTGGTATACTGTTTAACGAAGGCGAGATTAGTTAAAAAACCGGCATTCACCGCCAGTCTATCATTGTCGTCTCCAGCAGTAGTTTGCATTTGATTTAAATGAGGTAATGCCAGTTCAAATTTGTTGATGCGAGTGTAGATCGCTGCTAAGGCGAAAGCCACAGTTGAAATATAATCGTGATTCTTATAGCGTTTTGCTATTGCCATGGCTTTCAAAGAGTATGGAAGCGCCTGTCGATAGTCTTCCATATTGATATAGGTCGTTGCCATGTTATGATAGATACTGCAGAGTTTAAGTGTTGAGTCACCAACGGCCTTTGAAGTGTTGATCGCTAAAAGATTGTACTTTACCGCATCCGGATAGTCACCCAGGTCGTTTGAGGTCCGGGCGATCAACCAATATATTCCTTGTACTCCTTTGTTGTCGAGTACTTTGTTTACGCTAAGCGCTTCGAATAAAAGCTTGATAGCCGCTGTCTTTTTATTCTCCAGAAAATACAATTCGGCGCCTGCCTCTAACGTTGGGGCAAGCCTGGCGAAATTGTGTTCTTTTCTGAAAATATCGGTCGCTTTACGATAAAGTTCGGCTTTTGCCAAGACATTTGTGGGATCACTCATAGAGTACTGATCACCAAGGGCGATATATGCTTCGGCCAGACCGTTATTGTCTTTTACACTTTGTGCCAGGTTCATTGTTTGTTGAGCCAGTTTTATCCCCTGTGCTTTTTGACCCAGATGATAAAAACAAAGTGTCCTTATGACCATCCCGTTAATAATACCATAATTATAATTTAGCCTCCGGCTATCGTTCTCAATTCGTATCCCCATCATCATGGCTGAATCGATTGTCTTACGCACGTCTCCTGACCGATATAACATGGACCGGCCGATCGCGACCTGTATCCTGATTCTTTCGTTATCATCATGACTGTCTGCCAGTTTTTTCTTTAACTCAGGCTCCTGAATTTTATAGAGATCATTTATTTGAGCGAGTGCCGGATAAGTTATAAAAAGGAAAAAGGCCAGCAGGTAAAGGTTTTTCATAAAAGGTGTTATGTTTTGGCTATTTGATTTTTAATTGATGTGAGCAGATCCATAGAGGCATGCTGTTCTTTACACGATCAGCACTGTCTGCAGTACGCCTAAGTGGGTTCCGTTGGGCTACTCCCAACACGGAAATGATCGATAAATTGAACAGCTGGTATAAATTTTTCATCTTAAGGATCACTTAATAATTAGATCGGTCTGGGTATACTTGATTGCGACCGCAGATCGAACAGGTGTAACGGTCACACCGCGGACGGAACAATGCCTTTGATCTCCAATGTAAAGCAGATTACGATCGTTAAACGGGAGATTTCATAGTAAGATGTTCTTCAAATCGCTGTGTTTTAGAACGCAAATTACTATAGTTGCTCAAAATTGGTCTATCACAAAAATGATAACTCATATAAGCATGGTTATAGATGGCTGATAAGTATGAATGGTAGAATGTCGTATGGTGCAAAACACAAAGGTCTGCGGTCTTATCATTGACCTGAGTTTATAACGAGCGCGATGAGGAGGTGAAAGCCTAAGGTCATTTTTTAAAGATATTCGCTCCCCTATATAGATTGTCAAAGTGTTCTTTCCTGGCTTGTAGCTCTGTACCTATAGATCCATCGCTGATCGGGTAGAATAGTTTAATGTCGGATTAGGCCTCCTATTGTTTGTTTTCCAAAAGCCGACAGCTTACAGTGATATCCTTTGCTTTAAAGAGTCAGATATTTTCATGTGCAATAGCCTGTTTACAGGTGCCGGATTTGCATACCATGAATATCCGCTGCCTGGGGGGGATAGCTTATCGACATCTACAAATGCGTAACCTGTAAAACAGCAAAACAAAAAAGTGTCCCTAACCTCGGCCAGGCGCTTAACCTTAAAATGATGTTCGGCTAAGGTGTTGATTTCCTCCCATTCCAGCTCGACACGGTTAACCTTATTGTAGGTGCACTTAAATAGATTGAAAGGGTTATGACTCATCCATCGATTATTCACTGCCAGATTAATGATTCTTTAAATTTTTGATGTACCGCATAGCAGTGTTGTGTTCTATGCCATCTTCGGTCTTTAAATACATCTCTAGTCCCGGTACAAAGGCAAAGTCTATGGATTCTAGGTACACATCGGGTTTCTTGTACTTGAACGCGATGTATTCTGCTGTTTTTTTATGGACGGTTTTGTATTTGGTAAGTGTAGCCCTGACCAAGTCTTTATCAAGCAATTTTTCCAATTGGTTATTGTGCTCATCAAAGACTTCCAATAACATTCGTTGGATAGTGCCTTCACCTGTGTATTTTGCCTTGATCTTTTCAGCAGTAATTAAGTCTTCTGTCCGTTTAAGATCGTCGAAAGCACGCCGTATCTCATTAGTAGCTTCCATGATCTGTGTGTTGATGTCCCGGACTTCAGGAGTATTGCTCTTTACATAACTTGATTCTGCGTCCCATTTCTTAGGTCCGACTTTTCGACCTAGTGAAATTTCGGATCGTTTGCCCAAATAGGTGATCCGCTCATATAGCGGTACCAATCCCTGTGCATCTGTTTTCCTTTTGTCAGCCCAGATCAGGACTGATAATTTTTGTACATTTTTCATTTGAATGAATTTTAAAATCCTTGTTAAACTGTTATGGCTTGGAAACTCGCTCTCTGTGACCACGTTATTTAATCCCAAGCACCTTAAAAACAATCGATTAACCTCTTATTCGGTGACTTAATTCAGGATTGTAAAACAGGTCACCGAATAGGGCATCAAAACCGTAAAAACGGTGTTTTTTGCCGGAACCAGAACCTTCGGGACCAAACGGTTCCGTGCGTTTGAGCCTTTTTGATATTTCCTAAATTTCAGATCAGACCAGAAGCCAAAAATTTGAGATAAATTGAGGTGTTTTAATGTCTTAATGATTGCAAATAATTGAAATTCAATAAGTTAATCCTTGATTTGGCGACTAAATTAAGGGGTTTGAGCCAGTCACCGAATAGGTCGCTGGGTGAGTCATAAATGCTGAGGTGTTATACGTTTTTTTGAATAAAAAAAAACGCTTAGATCAGAAATCTAAGCGTTTATCAGCCTTTTTAAGGCTCCTTTAGCGGACCGGACGGGACTCGAACCCGCGACCTCCGCCGTGACAGGGCGGCATTCTAACCAGCTGAACTACCGGTCCGTTTCTCCCTTTCGGGAATGCAAATATAGGAACTATAATCGCATTACAAAATTAAAATATCAAATAATTTCAACTAAAATGTAACTCCTTAAGCTACAGAACCCTCTTTCATCTTTTCTGCATTCTCAGCGAACTGTAACGCATCAATCAGCTCCTGAACACCACCATCCATTACACCATTTAGGTTATATAAGGTTAATCCGATACGGTGATCGGTCACCCTTCCCTGCGGGTAATTGTAAGTTCTGATCTTTGCAGAGCGGTCACCCGTCGAAACCATAGTCTTACGTCTGGCAGCGATATCACCATTCTTTTTCTGAACTTCAATATCATATAACTTACTACGTAACATCTCCATCGCAATCTCTCTGTTACCCAATTGCGAACGTTCCTGCTGACAAACTACTACTAATCCTGATGGTCTGTGCGTAAGCTGTACTTTGGTCTCCACCTTGTTCACATTCTGTCCACCTGCACCACCTGAACGGGAAGTCTGCAAGTCGATATCAGCTGGATTCAGGTAAAAATCAATTTCCTCGGCCTCTGGCAATACAGCAACAGATGCTGCAGAAGTATGTACCCTGCCCTGAGTTTCTGTATCAGGTACACGCTGTACGCGGTGTACACCAGACTCATATTTCAACTGACCATATACGTCTTCACCTGAAACCTTTAGAATAACCTCTTTGTATCCGCCTGCGGTACCTTCAGTTACATCTACAACCTCAACTTTCCATCGCTTCTGCTCAAAGAAACGGCTGTACATACGGAATAAATCACCTGCAAACAATGCAGCTTCATCACCTCCGGTACCGCCTCTGATCTCGAACACCGCATTTTTAGCATCTTCAGGATCTACAGGAATCAGCATCAGTCTGACTTTTTCTTCTAGTTCTTCCTGTTGCTTCAATAACTCATCAAGCTCCTCTTTAGCCATCTCACGCATCTCTGCATCTTTTTCTGTGCTTAAGATTTCCTTGTTCGCATCAATATTACTCATCACATTCTTATAGATTTTGTATTCATCTACAATCTTGGTGAGGTCTTTATACTCTTTATTCAATTGTGCAAAACGCTTCATGTCCTGCATGGTATCAGGATTGCTTAACTGTTCTTCAACGTCTTCCCAGCGAAGTTTTATTGCTTCTAATTTTTCTAACATAATATTTTTATTCAGAACCGTAATGTATTGCTCCGGTATTAAAATGGGTATTCATAACATCACCTGAAGCAATTGGTAATTATAGGATTACAAAAATAAGTAATTTCAGCTAATACCGCTAATAATTTATTGCGCGCGCCGGCAAACGGACTTAATTGTCCTTCTTTTCGAAATACTCCAGTCTTAACTGTTCTCCGTCGAATACCGCATAAGAATTAAATCCGAACCATTCGCCTATATTGTAATACTGGCTGTTATTTCCCAGTTCAATAATCATAGGGAGGTGCCGGTGACCATAGATAAAGTAATCATAATGATGTTTTTCCAGTACCTCACGGGAATAAACGGCCAGCCATTCCTTATCCTCACCCAGAAATACTTCTTCTACCCTGGTATTTACAATACGGCTTTCTTTAGACCAGCCTGTGGCAATGCCCAGACCTATAACAGGCGGAAGAATGGAAAACAACCAGCGACATACAGGATTTCTAAAAACCTTCCTTAAAATTCTGTAATTGGCGTCACCTGGACCCAATCCATCGCCATGATGTAAATAAAAGCTTTTTCCGCCTCTGTTGATCACCAGCTCGTCGCTCACAATCTGTATCCCCATCTCTTTGGTAAAGTAATCCTCTACCCACATATCATGGTTACCTTTAAAAAAGTAGATTTTTATACCGGCGTCAGACATATTGGCAAGTTTACCCTGCAAACGAATATATCCTTTAGGGATAACCTTACGATACTCGAACCAGAAGTCGAAAATATCCCCCATTAAAAAAAGTTCTGAACACGTATCTTCAATAGAAGTTAACCAGCGTACAATCCTGTCTTCACGAATACGGCTTTCAGCATGGTTGGGAGATCCCAGGTGAAAGTCAGATGCAAAATAAATGTTCTTTGTCATTTGTACACCAAAGATATTAACCTGATTCTAAATTATTGTGATAAATTCAAATTAACTATAGTGAGACTCAGCCGCTCAGGAATCCAAAAAGACTAGCAGATCGGTCAACTTTGTCAGTTTTACTTAAAATTTGAACCAATTACATCTAATTCAGAACCATTACAAACTATTTTTGTATTTTCGCAGCAAATTTAAACACATGATTTCTACTGATATAGCCATCATTGGCGCCGGACCCGTAGGTTTATTCGCTATTTTTGAAGCAGGTTTACTTAAAATGCGCTGTCATTTAATTGATTATCTGCCACAGGTAGGTGGTCAGCTTTCCGAAATATATCCTAAAAAACCGATCTATGATATCCCTGGTTACCCTTCCGTTCTTGCACAGGAACTGGTTGACAACCTGATGGAACAGGGCAAACCTTTCCATCCTGGATTTACCTTAGGTGAACGTATTGAAGGACTGGAAAAACGCGGCGAAGCTGATTTTGTACTGACGACCAATATGGGTACTATAATTGAAGCTAAAGTTGTTGTTATTGCTGGTGGATTGGGTTGTTTTGAACCACGTAAACCTGTTGTAGCTGGTTTAGAGCAATTTGAAAACGGACGTGGGGTAAATTATATGATCCTTGATCCTGAGCAGTACCGCGGACAAAAGATGGTAATTGCGGGTGGTGGTGATTCGGCACTGGACTGGACAATTTTCCTGGCCGATATCGTAGAAGAATTAACATTGGTTCACCGCAGCGAAAGCTTCCGTGGTGCACCGGATTCTGTAGCTAAAGTAATGCAGCTGGCAGAAAGCGGAAAAATCAATCTGGTATTAAATAGTAACCTTAGTGCCGTAACAGGAACAGGTAAACTGGAAAACGTAGAGATTGTACATAACAAAACACTGGAAAAAACTATTGTTGCTTCAGATCACCTTATTCCTCTTTTTGGCTTAAGTCCTAAATTAGGCCCTATTGAGCAGTGGAACCTTAACATCAATAAAAGTGCTATTGAAGTAAATACTGATGATTATTCTACCAACATTCCGGGTATTTATGCAATTGGCGATATAAATACCTATACAAACAAACTAAAACTGATTCTTTGTGGTTTCCATGAGGCAGCTTTAATGAGCCACAGTGCTTACCAATACATGAATCCGGGAGTAAAATACACAATGAAATATACTACTGTTAACGGAGTAGCTGAATTTTAATAATGGAAGAAAATAACATTACCGTAAACGTACAAAATCCTGATGGCACACTAACGGCTCTTGAAGCACCCGTAGATATGGGATTAAGCTTAATGGAGTTCCTTAAAGCCTGTGAGTATGATATTCTGGCCACCTGCGGCGGGATGGCTTTATGTGCCACCTGCTGTGTGGATGTTTTAGAGGGGGAAGAGAAATTAAGGGAAATGTCTGATGACGAATATGCCATGCTGGACACTTTACCTGATCTTTTACCGAACTCCAGACTGGCTTGCCAGCTGCAGCTTAACCATGAGATGGATGGGTTAACGGTTAAATTACATGGAACTTAGTTTCTAATTATCGTCGGCAGCTAAACCGGTTTTCGCAGGATCACCAATTACTTTATAAGCGCCTTCACCTTTCAATATTGCAAGCATTTTAGTGGAATTAGCCAGCACTGATTTTGCAGCTTCCAATTCCTGATCATACTGGAATGCTTGCACTATTTTACCTTTCTCAAAATAATAGCGGCTTACAATTTGTGTTTCCAAAGCCCTTTTTATTTCTGCCTGATGGGTCATCAGATCAGTCTTCTTCGCGACCAGCATCTTGGCCTTCAAATTTTCCAGTTCTGCTTTAACTGCATTTAATTTATGTTCTTTTTCGGCTTCTTCGCGTAAGTCCGACAATAACCGCTCAGTACTGGAAGTATAGCTGTAATCTTTACCATCGAGGCTATTCATAAAAGCGGCATAGTCGCTATCTGATATTTTAAAACCTGCAGCTGGCGCAATAGCGGGGTGACTTTTCCAGTAAGCATTTGCATAATCAAAGAACATACTCTTGGTGATGAGCGACATGGTTATGGGGCTCAGTTTTACTGTCGCTACAGCAATGTCGGGATAAATCCCATTCCCATCGTATACGTTCCGGCCTGTCCTGGTATTGTATTTATTAATCAGCGAATCTGCAAAGCGGTCATTTTTGCCGCTGGAATTTTTATGAGAGTAATCAATTGCCTGAATACATCTGCCGGAAGGGGTGAAGTATTTGGCTACCGTCACTTTAACGAGGCTATTATAGGGTAAATTAAAAGTTTGCTGAACAAGCCCTTTCCCATAACTACGCTGACCAATAATGATAGCCCTATCCAGATCCTGCAATGCGCCAGCCACAATTTCAGATGCAGAGGCAGAAGCTCCCCCTATCAAAACTGTTAAAGGCAAATCGGGCAGCATCGGCGCGCTGGTTGTTTTATAATTAATGGTCTTCTCTGGATTTCTTCCTTTTTGTGTAACCACCAGCACATCTCTGTTGACAAAGAGGTTAACAATTTTTACAGCTTCCTGTAAAATACCTCCTCCATTGTAACGCAAATCCAGAATCATTCCCCTGGGATGTTCTTTGCTCAGTTCCAATGCCGCATCTTTTACTTCCTGAGCCGAATTTTCAAGAAACTTGTCCAGCCTGATATAGGCAATACCGTCCACCATTGCAGCATAAGAAACGTTGGGTTGTTTAATCTCATCGCGAATCAGCTCTTTGTTGACCAGGGTACCTTCTCTTACAATGAGCAATTTTAAAGCAGAACCCTTCGGTCCGCGTAACAATTGGCTCACCGCATTGCGGTCCTTACCTTTAATATCAACATCGTTAATTTTGAGCAGCTGATCGCCGGGCTTTATCCCTTGCTTGAAGGCAGGATAGCCATCACTTACTTCATTTACGAACAGTTTGCCATCAATAAAAACGGTGCTTGCTCCTATCCCGCCAAACTGGGTGCTCACATATTTGAGTTTGTAATCTTCAATCTCAGATTCAGGAATATAAGACGTATAAGGATCGAGTTGATCCAGCATAGCATCTATACCGGTTTTCATCATACTCCCGGGATCCGTTTCGTCAACATAATTAATACTGACTTCTTTATATAAAGCGGCGAAAATATCCAGGTTCTTAGAAACAAGGAACAGATCTTCTTTAAATGACCATGTTAAGGCTGCAAATGCAAGAAGAACAATAGAAAATGCGTACCTGGTCTTTTTCATGGCCTTTGCTTTATATTTTCGTATACCCTTCTTTACAATCTGTTTCCATCAGGATCAGCCAATGCTTTGTTGATGGTAAACTCCACGTATTTCACATCTCTTTTCAATAGTTGTGTAAGCTGATTTACCAGTTCATCTTCATGACCGGGAGTAAATGCTAAGTTCTCTTTAGCTAAGTCTCTGTATTTCCTCAAAACCTTTATTTTTACTCTCTGTGCAGTTTCGGTAGTTAGTGTAAAGCTTGCCATAATTTATTGTTTGCCACAAAAATATAAAAAAAACAGCAGTTCTTAAGCAATAGAAATTAAGCACTATTCTAAAATACTTTTTTATATTTACCGCTTCCTTAAATCCTAAAAAACACCCGTTTATAATGGCAAGATTAAATCTTTTGGAAGAAACGCGCTTTGAAAAACTGCCTGTTTCAGTCTTTGACAACCCTAAATCAGCTTCTATCAGCGTCGCACAACGCATCGCTAAAATCATCAGAGAAAAGCAAGCACTACAACAAAATGCGGTTTTAGGCCTGGCAACAGGAGCAACACCAATTGCAGTTTATGCAGAATTGGTTCGTTTACACAAAGAAGAAGACTTAAGCTTCAAAAATGTGATCACTTTTAATCTGGACGAGTACTATCCGATGCAGCCCAATGCCGCACAGAGTTATGTAACGTTTATGAACGAAAATCTATTTGATCATATAGATATCCCTAAAGAAAATATCAATATTCCGGACGGCACACTGGCACTGGAAGAAATACCTGCTTTCTGTCTGAATTATGAACATAAGATTGGTGACCTGGGTGGACTTGATATGCAAATCCTTGGTATCGGACGTACAGGTCACATCGGATTTAATGAGCCGGGATCTGCGCCGAACTCCGGCACAAGACTCGTTACGCTGGATGACCTGACGAGACGAGATGCGGCAAGAGACTTCGGAGGCAAGTCTTTCGTGCCTACCAAAGCAATTACAATGGGTATCGGAACTATCTTCAAAGCACGTGAAATTATTTTGATGGCCTGGAACCAAAAGAAAGCGTCCATCATCAAAAAAGCGGTTGAAGGTGAAATTTCAAGTGACGTTCCGGCTACTTATCTGCAGCTTTCCCAACATGTAGAGTTTATCCTGGACAAAGATGCAGCGTCATTACTTACCCGTTTTGACACACCATGGCTGGTTAAGGATTGTATCTGGGACGAGAAATTAACAAGGAAAGCGGTAATATGGCTGGCGAATACGCTCAACAAACCTATATTAAAGCTCACTGAGGATGACTTCAATAACCATGGCATGGCGCAACTTGCCATAGAGAAAGGGCCGGTTTACAATATCAATATCCATATCTTCAATAAATTACAGCATACGATTACAGGATGGCCTGGAGGAAAGCCAAATGCGGATGATTCGCAAAGGCCTGAACGTGCTGAACCGGCAAAAAAACGTGTAGTTATATTCTCTCCTCATCCTGATGATGATGTAATTTCTATGGGCGGAACTTTTATCCGTTTGGTAGATCAGCATCATGATGTGCATGTGGCTTATCAGACTTCAGGAAATACAGCGGTATGGGATGATGATGCCTTGCGTTTTGTAGAGTTTAGTATCGACTTCGCAGAGAAAATGGGTCTTGACCAGCAGGAGCTGAAAGGGATTTATCAGAACATGCGCACTTTTATTGAGCAGAAAATCCCTAACCAGGTAGATACTCCCGAAATTCAATCTGTAAAAGGACTGATCAGAAAGGGTGAAGCTATTGCAGGTGCACGTTACTGCGGACTGGAAGATGATCATATCCATTTTATGGCACTACCATTTTATGAAACTGGTAAAAATCAAAAAAATCCTGTATCTCACCTGGATATAGACCTTACTATAGAATTATTGCAAAAAATTAAACCCGAACAGATTTTTGCAGCTGGTGATTTTGAAGACCCGCACGGCACACACATTGTCTGCTTTAATATCATTCTCGAAGCCATGAAAGTACTCAGAGAAACTGAGGCCTGGGCACAGGATTGCTGGTTATGGATGTATCGTGGCGCATGGCATGAATTTGATACGCATGAAATCGAGATGGCCGTTCCGCTAAGTCCGCAGGAACTCCTGAAAAAGAAGTATGCGATTTTCAAACACCAATCCCAAAAAGACAGGGCTGTATTTCCGGGTGATGATTCCAGAGAGTTCTGGGAACGCGCAGAAGACAGAAACAGGGAAACAGCAAAAGCTTATGACGACTTAGGACTGGCAGAGTACGAAGCAATGGAAGCTTTCGTACGCTGGAAATTTTAAATAACTCAAGTTCCGGAGGAGTCTGAATCATGATCCTCCGGAATGATGCTGACAAAATCCCGTGATAAAGGAAAGCATAAACTAAAAGCTTTAACTGACCGCAATCCTTCCCTGATCTTTAAAAAAATATCCTGTAACCCTAACATAATACCCTACTTGAACTCTAATACTAAACATTAATACAATTAACAAAAAAACATGAATCACAAATCCAATTGTCTTGTATTGGGACTAACTGCTATGATCGCCTTCAGCAGCCCGGTATCTGCACAAAAAAAAACAATCAAAACGAGACAAAGTGCTCCTGTTACCTCAGGAACAGCAATTCCGATTGACCCTGCGGTTAAAATAGGAAGACTGCCAAATGGTCTTACTTACTATATCAGAAAAAACGTTGAACCTAAAAAAAGAGCTGAGTTATACCTGGCTAACAGAATTGGGTCGCTGATGGAAAACGACGAGCAACAAGGTCTGGCTCACTTTACTGAGCACATGGCTTTCAATGGGACCAAAGACTTCCCGAAAAACGAGATGATCAATTACCTGCAAAAAGCAGGAATCCGTTTTGGGGCCGACCTGAATGCCTATACTGGATTTGACCAGACAGTTTACCAGCTGCCAATTCCCACAGACAGTGTGGAGGTATTTAAAACAGGTTTCAAAATTCTATCCAATTGGGCAGGCAAAATGCTGATGGATGGAGAAGAAATCGATAAAGAACGGGGCGTAATTATTGAAGAAGAGCGTCAGCGTGGTAAAAATGCGCAGGACAGGATGAGCAAACAATTGCTTCCTTTATTGTTAAAAGATTCAAGATACGCAAACCGCATCCCAATCGGAAAAACCGATCTGCTGCTTAATTTCACGCATGATAAAATCAAAAACTTCTACACGGATTGGTACAGACCAGATCTGCAGGCAGTAATTGCTGTAGGTGATTTCGATGTAAATGAGGTTGAAAAACTGATTATCGCTAATTTCTCTGACCTGAAAAATCCTGCGAATGAAAAGAAAAGAGAACAGTATGGTTTGCCTGATCATAAAGAAACGATGACCAAAATCATTACTGATCCTGAACAGCAATATAATGTAGCTATGGCCATATGGAAGCAACGCGGACATATCACCAAAACTACAGCTGATATGAAAAAGGACATGATGTACAGTATGATCAACAGCATGTTATCTTCACGTTATCAGGAAATTATGCAGAAAGGAAATGCACCGTTCTTGTTCGCTCAAAGTTCTTACGGCCCATATCAGGGTGGTTTGGTTGACGGAGTTTATGCTTTTCAAACTGTTGCCGCAGCTAAATCTGGTAAAGATCTGGAATCTGCCTTTACTGCAGCTATCGCAGAAAGTGAAAGAGCGGTTAAGTTCGGTTTTGTTCAGTCTGAGCTTGATGTGATCAAAAGAAGTATAACAGCTGCTAATGAAAGTGGTATTAAAGAGGAAAATAAAACGACTTCGGCATCTTTTGTACAGGAATACCTGGACAATTTCCTTAAAGGGGCAGCAATAGGCTCTATAAAATTCAACTATGCTGAAACAAAAAAGAACGTTGCGTCTATCACCCTGGCAGAAGTAAATGCATTGGCAAAAACACTCATTACCAACGACAACAAAATTCTGATTGTTCAGGCACCTGAAAAAGAAAAAGCAAATCTGCCAACAGAAGCGGCTTTACTGGCTTCGTTAAGTAACGCTGGTAAAAATTTGAAACCTTATGCGGACAATACAGTGAACAAACCATTACTGGCTATAAAACCAGTAGCAGGAAAAGTTGTTGCAGAGAAAAAATATGAAGATATTGGTGTAACGGAATGGACGTTAAGCAATGGCATTAAGGTAATCCTGAAACCAACTGACTTCAAAAATGATGAGATTGCCTTCTCTTCTTTCTCTAAAGGAGGAACTTCCTTAGCTGATCCGAACGACTACCAGTCTGCCGATTTCTCGGGATTAATCCCGCAAAGCGGAGTGGGCGAATTTAATCCCCTTCAATTAGGAAAACTACTTGCCGGCAATACAGGAAGGGCAAGCGCTTATATTGGCGAATTGTTCCAGGGATTTAGTGGCGGTGCTACGCCTAAAGACCTGGAGACTGCATTTAAAATGGTTAATGCCTATGCGCTGACACCTCGCAAAGATGCTGAGATCTTCAACAAGAACATCAGTGACACAAAAATCATGATGGAAAATAAAGATGCCAATCCATCAAGCGTTTTTGCAGATACCGTTCAGGCAGTTTTATCTTCTTATCATAAAAGAAGCATGCCTAATACATTGGCAGATTTAGATAAAGTATCATTAGATAAGGCATTTGCTTTTTATAAAGAGCGTTTTGCTGACCTTGGTGAGCAGACTTTTGTTTTTGTAGGTAATTTTGAGCCTAATACAATTAAGCCGCTTATAGAGACTTATATTGCCTCATTGCCTAGCCTTAAAAAAACACAGGAATATAAAGATCTGGGTGCCCGTCCGCCAAAAGGGATAGTAAGCAAAACTGTTTATAAAGGATTAGAAGATAAAGCGAGTGTACAACTATACCTTCATGGTGACTATGAATACACTGCAGAAAATAATGTGCAGTTAGGCGCAGTGAAAAGTGCCCTGGAGAACAAAATACTGGAAAGATTGCGTGAGAAAGAAAGTGGCGTATATAGTCCGCAAGTGAAGCTTAGCGTAAGTAAACTACCTTATGCACACTATTACTTCACTATCTCTTTCAATTGTGCAACAGCTAACGTGGACAAATTGATCGCTGCTGCACTGGAAGAAGTAAAAAACATAAAAACCAGTGGTGCTACCGATGAAGATATAGCAAAATTCAAATCTGAAGAACACCGTCAAATGGAGCTGAGTGTACGTGACAATGGATACTGGATGGGTTATCTGACTAACAGACTGAAATATGGTGATAAACTGGATCAGCTGTTAGGCGATAAACAAAGAGTTGATGCGGTTACTGTAGCGACATCGAAGGCTACTGCGCAAAAGTATCTGGATGAGAATAACTACATACGTCTGGTATTAGTTCCTCAAAAATAATTCCTTAATAAATAAAAAACGGGGATGATCTTGCTGATCATCCCCGTTTTTTATTTGGCCTCTACGCCTACCGGCCCGCTGGGCTCACTCTCATTCTTTAACCTGTCCAGGGCCGTAACCAGGTAATTATATCGCTTTCCTTTTTCAATAGATGTATCCAGGAAAAATGTAAAATCTTCAAAGCTGATCCTCAAAATATGCTTGGGATCAAGTACATTTATTTTTTCACCTTCTTCAAATCTGTAAATCACATAACCAGACGCTGTTTCCCCATCTGAAGCTTTCAGCGGAGCAGCCCATTTGAGTTGTACACCAACAGCAACAGCTTCTGCACTCAGGTCCCTGGGCTGATTAGGGACAACTTCATCCAGCCATGGCATTTGCGGAGGAAGTGACGGATATTTGTATAAATCTCTTCTCAGGGAATCTGCCGTTCCTCTGGCTACAGTAGAAAACGATTTGGAGCTAAAGAAAACGCTGCCCTGCACGCGGTTATTCGCCCGCATGTATCTGATTTGATTAGGAATTTCATTAGGCACTCTCCAGGCCGCTTCCATTTTCTGGTTGACCAGGTAGGCAGCCTGACCGATGTACAAATGTCTGCCATAAGTATTATCACTCCACCAGTCCACCAATGTACCGAATGGCGCCGCTCTTCTGGTAAAACTGAAATAGATCTGGGGATTAATATAGTCTACCCATCCCTCCTTGATCCACTTCCGCGAATCGGCATATAACTCGTGGTAATTGGAAAGGCCGCTGCTTTCAGAACCCTGCGGATCTTCTCTTTTATTTTTCCAGATCCCAAAAGGGCTGATGCCAAATTTAACGTAGTTTTTGTAATGATGAATACTATCATTGAGCTCCTTGATCAGCAGATCCACATTATTCCTTCTCCAGTCGTTAATGTTAGTTATCCCGTTAGGATATTTACTGAAAGTTTCCGCATCATTGATACGCTGACCAGCAATAGGATAAGGATAGAAATAATCATCAAAATGAATACCATCTACATCGTATCCTTTAACCACATCAAGAATAACCTGTACAATGTATTCCCTTACTTCAGGTAGTCCCGGATCAAATTGTTTTTTGCCACCATAGTTAAAAAACAGGTCCGGCCTTTTTCTGGTCATATGGTCTTCGCTGATGAAACTGTTTGTACTCATTGTTGCCCGATATGGGTTAAACCATGCATGTAATTCCATACCCCTTGAGTGCGCCTCTTTAATGGCAAACTCCAAAGGATCGTAACCCGGAGATGGCGCTAGCCCCTGTTTCCCCATAAGCCATTTGCTCCAGGGTTCTCTTGATTTACTGTAAAATGCATCCGCAGCAGGCCTTACCTGCAGCAATATAGCATTCATGCCATTCTTTTTATGCTGTTCCAATATTCCGATCAGCTCCTGTTTCTGTTGATCCTGACTCAGCCCCGCTCTGGAAGGCCAATCGATATTTTCAACGGTGGCAACCCACACACCTCTGAACTCTCTTTTTGGAGCAATTTTTGCTGTGGTTTGTGCAAATATTTGTGGTAGGCAAATGGAGGTAATGAAAATTGTAAGAACAATCTTTTTCAGCATTATTGTTGTTTTTATTCGTGTAAAGTTTATATCAACGTGAGAATCACGGGTATCTAATTTGGCCGCAATTTAGCAATTAAACGATTTTATTTAGACTCTCATACAATTTCATCGCTTTTTTTACCATAATTTATATTATTTATCCTATGTTCGTTTTTTTTTATGAATACCATAACTGAAAAAAATTCCACAGAGAACACAACTTTTAGATTTCAAATGCTAGATACTAAAGATCCCGTAAACAAAGGAGACCGTAATAAGATATATTTTCTGATCGTAGTCATTGCTGCATTATTAGGTACTAATGGTTTTTTATTCCTGAAAGACAAACACGAAAAAGAGCGTTTTGTTACCACAAATACAGAAAAAGACAGGTTAAAGCTTGAAGTAGAGAAGATTGAAGTAGAATTTGACAAGGTAAATGCAATGAATGTAACGCTTACTGAAAAGCTGCAGAATGAGCAGTTGCTTGCCAGGGCGAAAATAACAGAATTAAAAAATGCGCTGCAAAAATCCCAGTTAACGCAGGGACAACTCATGACAGCACAGAATGAATTAAAAGAACTCAGGGTATTTATCGGCAACTATAAGGAAGACCTTTCCCGTCTGGAGAAAGAGAATACGTTTCTTAAGTCTGAACGGGACAGCCTGGTTAAATCTGTAAGTTCGGTCAATGCGAAAGCTTCCGTACTGGAAAAAAAGAATTCCGAACTCAGTGAGAAAGTAAAAATCAGCAGTGCGTTAAAAGCCTTTAATGTTCAACTGAACGCCTATAAAGTGAAAAGCAGTGGAAAAAACATAGAAGTGAGCAAGGCTTCTGCCGCACAAAAGCTAACTGCTAACTTTAGTATTATTCCTAACGAACTGGCCAATAAAGATTACCATAAAATCTATTTACGCGTGTTTGATCCTACAGGTAACCTGATTGCAAATGAAAACAATATGTTTGAAGCAGACGGACAGGAGATGCAATACAGCGAAATGATAACCATCTCGTACAATAATGATGATACGGCATACAAACTGGATTGGGTAAATCCGAAACCGTTTATTAAAGGCACCTACTCCATCATTCTTTACGCCAATGGTTTTACCATGGGGAAAGCTGCTGTATTGCTTAAATAGTTAAAGCTTACGAAACCAGGGGGAAACTGAGATAGAAAGTAGTGCCCGCATCGGTGACAGACTTGAAATCTATCGTGCCTCCCGCATTCTCTATCGCTTGTTTCACAAAGGCTAGGCCTAATCCTGTGCCGGAAGATTTAGTCGTAAAGTTAGGTACAAATATTTTGTCCTGAAGCTCCGGATCGATGCCTTTTCCATTGTCATCAATCTCAATCCAGACATAATCAGAATCGTTTGTGATCTTAATGTAAATGAGACATTTTTCTGAACCGGCTGCCGCTTCAATCGCATTCTTCATCAGGTTGTTGAAAGAACGCAGCAGCTGATCTTTATCGCCATTTACACGGATCTCCTTGTTGGTTAAATTGGAGATGTATATCTCTGCATTTTTAGTATTGGTAAATACATTTCTGCTCTGTTCAATAATTGGAATCAGCAGTAGCTTCTCCAGCTTGGTATCAGGCATTTTAGCAAAATTTGAAAATTCAGATGCAATGGTTGCCAGACTGTCTATCTGTTCCACAAAAGATTTATAGAAGCGTTCAAATTTGAGCGCAAAATTAGGGTCATTCTCTTTCCACGATTTCTCCAGCAGTTGAACACCTAATTTAAGCGGCGTTAACGGGTTTTTGATCTCATGGGCAACCTGTTTAGCCATTTCACGCCACGCACTTTCCCTTTCCGATTTAGCCAGTTTAGTCGCACTCTCCTCTAAGGCAGAAATCATCTTATTATATTCCTTGATTAAGGATCCGATCTCATCATGTCTGGACCATAAAATAGGCTGATTTTTCTGCCCCAGTTTAGTTTTTTTGATACTTTCCTGGATAAATGTCAGCGGACTGGTGATCTGATTGGCAAGAAAAACAGCCAGGATTCCAATTGCAACAAAAACAAGTGCATAAATATTGATCAGCGTATTGATAAACAGGCTGATTTTAGCGTGATAATCTGCTTCATTACCATAATAAGGCAATCCGATATAGGCAACTGTTCGATTTTGCGAATCACGGATAGGTGCATAGGCTGAAGAGTAGGTGAATTCGCCTATCATTTCAACCGGATTAGTATATTCAGAGCGTTGCAGCTGTTTGAGATAAATATAGGCCTTTGGACCCATCTTTTTACTGATGATGCCATAATCATACATTTTAGGGAGAGAGGTGAACAGCAGCTCTCCATTGACATCAAACAGGTTCAGGTACGCCGAATTGATATCAGCAAATTGATTAAAATTAAGAATTGCCTGATCCGTAGGTTCCGGAATACCTGTTGCATAAACCTGCTTCTCATAGGAGAGCTGTACTTTCCTGATTTTTTCCCGGATAAAGTCTTCCTGCTGCTTTCTGTATTCGTCCCTGATATAGAAAAAAGTAGACCAGCCCACTATCACCAGTGTGGCCACAACAGAAAGAACGATAGAGAGCTGTATCCGCGTTTTGTAAAGGATTTTATTGGCATTGATCATTAAAGACCTGTTGATATTAAACCAGCCATTCCAGCTATCGTCAATATTTTTCAGCAACCAGATCAGCATGTATAAAGCCGCAGAGAAAATGATAAACACCAGAAAGAAAAACGATAAAGCCGCTAACCTGACGATATAGGTAACCTTCTCTTTACTGATCACAATGATCTTGGAATTGGTCGCCATATAAATCAGATGGCTGTAACCAATCTTTGGCTCATTTTTAATCACACTTTCACCTAGTTTACCTTTGAATTCAGTGTTAGCAAGTTTGTAAGTATATTTTCCAGCTTGTTTGACGAGCTTGTTATTGTTATAAAATGCAAAAGAATAATTACTGTAATCTTCATCACTTCCCATTTTGCCGTCAATAAGAATCTCCGGAAACTGGCTGTTATAATTATACTGCTGAGATTTCAATTCGATCACCATGGTACCCAGCAAATGGTTATCATCAAAAATCGGAATGATACCAAAATAATTCTGATAGCCAAAGGTGTCATTCAGTTTATAAAAGAAATTTGAAATTTTAACAGATCCAGATCTGACAAGGTTCTGGTAATGCCTTAGCGAGACATTATCCCTGGTGGTTTTAGTGGTATCGTTAATATTAAACTCGTAAAAATTATATTCGAATTGGGATAGATATCCATCAAGAAAAGTCTTCGTAATATAGTTCTGTAACGCAAGTTGCCTGTTTACACCCGGACTTCTAAAGTAATCCGTAATAAAGAGATCATTAGAAATACCCGTGCCCAGACTTTCTATGGAATTTACCACTTTAGGATCATCCGAAGAAAAAAGCTTCTGTGCCATTACAAACCTGTTGTTCCGTTCTTTTATATCATTAAACTTGAGGTATTTGATGGATGATATAAAGGCAAGGCAAAAGAAAATAGCAGCAAAAATACCAATTGAAAACTTGTTCTGCTGCAAATAGATATTGTAGGCCACTGTAAAAATAAACAAGGCATAGGCGATAAAGAAAACCGTAAAATCAGTGCATAACATGTATATAAAATACATAGCGAAGAGGCTGCAAAATACAATCAGACGCTCTTTGTGTTTAACACGCAATTGTTTAGTCAATTCTATAAATATACTGACAACAAGGTAGACATTAAACCAAACCAGACACAGGATTACAATACAGACCCAGCTCATCCAGCTCAGGTTAATGATATTTGTAATATCAAAATTGATTTTGGAATTGGAAATCACCCCGAAGAAAACTTCATTCATCAGGAACGCCATCCATCCTAAGAAGAGTAATAAAGATCCATGAATAAAAATTCCGATAACTTTATTCTTGGAAATCCAAATGGGAAGCTTGTATTTATCCCGGTAAGTATACACGAATAGTACAATCCAGGTAATAGCCAGCACATTCAGCAGAAAGTCTCCTAATGAAGGCAGGAAGAAGCTTTCAGCATACACCGAAGGGTTAAATAACTGGATATTAAATTGATGGTTAAACCATCCGAATTCCAGATCGCTGATCCGGATACCCAGAAAAAACGAAATCAATATTATTGTCCCTAAAATAAGGTTGCCTTTCTTTGCCAGCCAGGAACAAAATGAATTGATAAAGAGGCAAAAACAAAACAGGCCGATTACCCATAACCATATCTGTATCGTTGCATATATCCCCTGAGTATAATCTGGCTTCAGTTTAACTTCAAAAAGTAACTTCCCATCCAGGTTTTTGATCCCTGAAACCTCTTCATCCATAAAAGAAGCAAGGGCAAGCGCATTTGAAGATGATAAGCCCGCAACTATTCCATTTTTCAGAAACCTGTTCTGAATGCTGAACTGCTTTTTAACATCGATCATAAAGATCATGACAAAAGCACCATGCGTTTTTTTAATGACCTCGTACCAGCCATTGGAAAACTGTAAAAAGGAAGAGCCTTCTTTTATCGTGTCCGGATTGGGAGGAACTGACTTATAAGAGCTCCAGAACTTTAATTCCGAGCCCTCGTAAGTCAGCAAATTGATACCTTGTGACCGGTACGTAGAAATAAAATTTAAAGCAAGCCCTTCATTGTCCGAAAATTTTCTGACATTTTCTACCTGTTCCTCATTTGAAAGAAATCTGTAAACAATCCTTTCATTTGCCGCAAGGTTTTCCTGAAGTCTGCCTGCCTCGTATTTCAGGAGGTCTTTTTTTGTAATAGAATGTTTTAAAGAAATAGCGGTAGCAATACAGCATACCCCAAGAATCAATAAAAGAAATCTAATCTTACCTCCTATATTCACGCTGGTCTTTATTTATAATTAAACAGGAACAGCAGCAGAACTTGTCTGCACAGCTCTGTTAACCTTTTTAACAAGTCCCTGTAATACATTTCCAGGTCCTACCTCAACAAATTCATCTGCTCCATCTGCAAGCATATGCTCCACAGTTTGCGTCCACTTCACAGCACCAGTCAATTGTGTAATCAGGTTAAATTTAATTTTTTCAGGATCAGTCTCCGCTACCGGATCTACATTCTGATAAATCGGACATACCGGAGGCAATATTGTCGTATTTTCTATAGCTTCTTTCAGCTCCAGTCTCGCAGGCTCCATTAATGGTGAGTGAAATGCACCACCTACATTCAGTTTCAGCGCTCTCTTAGCACCGGCCTCTGTTAATTGCTGACAAGCGATATCTATCCCTGCTATACTTCCAGAAATCACCAACTGACCCGGACAGTTATAATTAGCAGCAACCACCACTTCATCAATACTTTCGCAAATATTTTCTACCACCTCATCTGCCAATCCAAGAATCGCTGCCATAGTTGAAGGCTGCAGCTCACAGGCTTTCTGCATCGCGTTTGCACGTGCGATAACCAGCTTTAAACCATCTTCAAATGAGATTGCTGAAGCAGCCACCAATGCAGAAAATTCTCCCAAAGAGTGTCCTGCTACCATATCTGGCTTAAAATCTGCACCTAAAGTTTTTGCCAGGATCACGGAATGAAGGAAGATAGCCGGCTGAGTTACTTTAGTCTGTTTCAACTCTTCATCGGTTCCGGAAAACATAATGTCGCTGATACGGAAGCCGATGATATCGTTCGCCTTTTCAAATAATTCTTTAGCTATCTCGTTTTCGTACAGCTCTTTGCCCATACCTGAAAATTGCGCGCCTTGTCCTGGAAATAAATATGCTTTCATTTATAAATATCTGTTGTTCTTAATCTAGTGTAGTTTGGCAGTAATTAATCGCAAAAACTCTGCCCTTGTTTTGTCATTTGCAAATTCACCCGTAAAAGCAGAAGTTGTAGTAACGGAATTCTGCTTCTGGATACCACGCATAGCCATACATAAATGCTGGCATTCGATCACTACCGCAACTCCGGCAGGGTTTAATGTTTCCTGGATACAATCGCGTATTTCATTGGTTAAACGCTCCTGCACTTGCAGCCTTCTTGCGAAAGCGTCCACCACGCGCGGAATCTTACTTAAACCAACAATATGTCCATTAGGAATGTAGGCAATATGTGCCTTCCCAAAGAATGGCAGCATATGGTGTTCGCACATGGAATAAACTTCAATGTCTTTCACCACCACCATCTGACTATAATCTTCTTTAAACATAGCAGACTTCAATATCTCTGCCGGCTTTAAATCATAACCATGGGTAAGATACTGTAATGACTTTGCTACGCGTTCCGGAGTTTTCAGTAAACCCTCACGGGAAGGATCTTCACCAAGCTGACCTAATATATCTGCGTAATGACTCGAAATTAAATCTGTTTTTACCGTGTTGTAACGGTCTATTTTAAGGTACCCTTCGTTCTCCTCTTCAAAGGAGTCTTGTGTATGATTATCCATTTATAGCGTTTATTAACCGAAATATTCTACAAAATTATTTTCGGTTTCGTAAATTTTAATGCTGTGCAAAATTGCACCGCCAGCAGTGATATGAGGAACCAGTTGCTCCCATACTGCCACAGCAAGGTTTTCTGTCGAAGCTAACTTATCCTTCATAAAGTCCACATCAAGGTTAAGGTTCCTATGGTCTAACTTATCTATGATATGTATGTTAATGATGTGCTTCAACCATTTCAGGTCGACCAAAAATCCTGTTTCCGGGTTTATTTCTCCTTTTACGGTAACAAACAGCTGATAATTATGACCATGCCAGTTAGGGTTAGCGCATTTGCCATAAACCTCAAGATTATGATCTTCTGACCAGTCAGGACGCGCCAGTTTGTGCGCAGCGTTGAAAGATTCTTTACGGGTAATATAAATCATATTGTATTATATAGATTACAAATATACGCAGAAAGGTTAAAGTAGAAAGTTTAACTTCGTTAGATGAAGATATTGGTTGTAGCCGCAACAAGAGCAGAATTAACAGGCACCTATGCCTATTTCGGTCTTCCGGACGAGGATTTTGTACAAACGGAAAGGTTTGATATATTAATTACCGGTGTCGGCATGACAGCTACGGCTTTTGCCTTAGGCCGTTATTTAAGCAGCAACTACCAGCTGGTTGTAAATCTTGGCATCGCGGGCTGCTACGATCATTCTGTTCCTCTGGGCACATTACTCCAGATTACCAGCGATCAGTTCTCCGAATTAGGGGCAGAAGACAAAGAGGAGTTTATACCCATTGAAAGCCTTGGTTTTGGGAAAAGCATTTACCAGTCCGCAGATACAATCCAAAACGAGTTGCTCAGTGTTTTAAGAAAAGTAAACGGTATTACTGTAAATAAAGTCCATGGAAACAAACGAAGCATCCAAACTATAATAGACCGCCTCTCTCCTGTTACAGAAAGCATGGAAGGTGCAGCAGTATTTTATGCCTGCGAGCAGACAGGAACGGATGGTATACAGGTGCGAAGCATTTCCAATTACGTAGAAGAACGGAACCGCGACAGCTGGAAGATAGGCCTTGCGCTTAAAAATCTGAACGACTGGGCAATTGAATTTTTGACAAACAGTTAACCAATCCCTTTTTCTATCTGCTTACATTTACTTCATGAAACTTTCCCTCGGCTTTTCTCCCTGCCCTAACGATACTTTTATTTTTGATGCCCTTATTCACCATAAAATTGATACTGAAGGATTAGAATTTGAAATCTTCTTTGATGATGTGGAAACATTAAATCAAAAGGCACTTAAAGGAGAGCTGGACATTACTAAGTTGAGTTTTCATGCATTTGCACATGTGGCCGACCAGTATGCGCTACTGGATGCCGGCAGTGCATTAGGCTTTGGTGTGGGCCCGCTATTGATTTGCAAGAACGAAGAATTAGTCAATAGTCCCCAATTGAAAGCAGACAAATCTTCGCTCAGGGTGGCCATTCCCGGGGAATTAACTACTGCAAATTTTTTATTGGGTATTGCTTTTCCCAATTTACAACAGAAAGAGGTAATGGTTTTCTCAGCAATACAAGATGCACTGCTCAATGAAACCATAGATTTAGGATTAATTATTCATGAAAACAGGTTCACCTATCAGGATAAAGGCTTACATAAAATTGTAGATCTTGGTAGCTATTGGGAGCAACTGACAGGCTGTGCAATCCCATTGGGAGGAATTGTCATCAACAGGAATCTTGATTATGAAATTCAGCTGAAAGTGAACAGGCTGATCAGAAAATCAGTCGAATTTGCCTTCGAAAATCCAAAATCCGGAATAGATTTCATCTCTGGTCATGCACAGGAAATGGAAGAAGCAGTGATGTACAAACACATAGAACTATACGTGAATAAGTATTCCATTAACCTGGGAACAGAAGGAAGAAAAGCAATAGATATACTCTTTGAAATGGCGCAGGAAAAAGAAATTATCCCCGCACTAACTAAAGATCTCTACGTCACAAAATAACAAAAGCTACTGATTACAAGGACCGTCCGGAATTTCCTTAGTGATCTTGATCAATTTTGTAACCACCAGTGTCGAGTCAAATTCGGCCGACACGCTTAGACTGTCAGATTTGATGAGGTGACACTCTGCCTCAATATATACCGGCTCGTAAGGTTTCTCAAAATTGAATTTGCTGTAGGCAAGTTCCAAAGTTTTAGCACTATCCGCCACCCAGTATTCCCTGCCTTCTTCACAATCCGTAAAAGACTTAATTTCCGGGCCGTAACTATATAGTCCTTTGATAACTTTCGTGCTTTTTTTCTGATCATCTGCAGATTTACGATTGCAGGCAACAAAAAGAACTGAAAGTACAAATAGAAATAAAGTTGTATGCTTAAAGGAACTCATGTTATAGATCTTGATTTAAATTATTAATGTTCTTAACGCTTAAATTAGATGACAAAGCTGATGCCATAAAAGAGAAAATACTGACGGTAATGAATACTAATACAAAATCGCTCCATTTAAACCCAATTGGGTAGGCATTACTCATTAAAAGATTCTCTTGTGACATCTTCACCAGTCCCATTTTCTGCTGCGCAAGACAAAAAAGGAACCCGACAAAAAGACCGGTAATACAGCCTGTCATAGTGATCATCATTCCTTCAAACAGGAAAATCCTCCTGATTAGTTTTTTACCAGCGCCCAGACTGGTTAGAATGGCAATATCTTTTAACTTATCAATTACCAGCATCGTCAGGGAACCAATGATATTAAAAATGGCAATGATTAGTATAAAAGTTAATATGATATATACTGCCCATTTCTCTGTACCCAATATATTGTACAAGGCCTTGTTTTGTTCAATCCTGTCTTTTACTAAAAAACTTGTCCCGAGCAACTTTTCCACTTTCTCCTTAAAAGCTTCCGGGTCTGTCGTTTTTCGAAGATTGATCTCTATGGATGAAATCTTCTGCTCCTCTTGTAAAAGCTTCCTTGCAAAACCGAGTGGAACAATAGCAATATTATCAAAATCCTGCTGCACCTCAAAAACCCCTGATACAGGGATATATAAATCCATGAAATCATCTGCAGGGTTAATGGATGTCGAAGTAACTCCCTTTTTTGGAGAAAAGACCTGCAGCTGTGTAAAAGGATCGTTTGTATTTACCATCAGATAATTCTGCAATGCAGAACCAATTACCGCATTTGCACCACTGCTGTTCTCAATGACAAATTTACCTTGTATTGTAATGCTATCCAGACTCTTATTTTTAAGATATGATTTGCTGACACCCTTCACCAATCCAACCGACTGCTTATCATTGTACCTTAAAAGCGCATTCTCTGACAGGACTTCCGTATAAGAATAGATTGCACTGTCATTTTTAATCTGTTTGAACTGAACCGTATTCGGATCAAATGTTTTCCCCTTTACAGGAGCGATGATCAGATGAGGTGTAATCGTATTAAACATTTTAAGCACAACCTCTTCAAAACCATTGAAAACCGACAAAATGATAATCAATGCGGCACTACCTACGAACACCCCAAGTACTGAAATAGTAGAGATAATGTTGATGGCATTGGTAGACTTTTTAGCAAAAAGATACCTGCGTGCAATGTATAGGGCTGTGTTCAAATGCTTGGTGGTTTTTTCAAATATACAGGTCCTAATTTAAAAAAGGGTTATTTTGCTTTTCAAAACCTATAGTTGTAGATGGTCCATGACCAGGATATACCACAACATCTGCGGGCAATACAAATAATTTTTCTCTGATATTGTTTAATAACTGCTGATGGTTACCGCCAGGCAGGTCTGTACGACCAATACTGTTACGGAATAAAACATCTCCACCAATCAAAAAACCATCTTCTTCAGCATAAAAACATAAATGAGCAGGTGAATGTCCGGGAGCAAAAATCAGCTCCAGTGTGCTATTCCCAAAAGTAACCGTGCCTGTTTCCTGCAAATAAACTTCAGGCTCAGGAGACATTTCGTAATTCAGACCCATTTGCGGCGCATAACCCGGAACGGACTGTAAGACAAAAAGCTCACCTTGATGAAACTGCGGCTTCAATCCCCAGTTATCAAATACAAATTTATTCCCAAAAACATGATCAATATGACAATGGGTATTTAACAATAATACAGGCTTTAAACCTGCCTCTTTGATCGTTTTAACAAAGGCATTTTGCTCTTGTCCATCATACATTCCAGGATCTATGATCACACATTCTCCCGACTCATCGGATAAAACATAGGTATTCTCCTGGTAAGGATTAAATGTGAACTGTTGAATTGTTATCATAGGAATCTGTTTAATTTTTTTTCCACTTAAATGAGTCAATCATACGGTCAATATCTTTTTTTATAAAACTGACAACGGGTGCAATAGAATCATATTGTGGTCGCTCGTTAAAATATAAAGCGCCCCTGAAATAATGTCTGGCACTATCGGTTAAAAAGAATTGTACAGATGAAGCCGTATTTCCTTCAATAGCGTAATATACACCATAAACCTTTTTTCCAGGGTAGTTGATCAGTTTCTGATCTATCGCATTTGCTTTTACGGTATGTTTAAATGCCAGCGTTCTGGCATCTTCCACCAGTCCGGCATACTCTTTATTGGAAATCACCCCATAATAAGTGAGATGAAGCCTCGAGTTGAACTGGGGGAAACTCATATTATTCCAGCAATTACCTGCATCTTTTTCCTTATCCGCTTCTATATGGGCATATTTTGGATAATCAAAAGTGAATGGACATCCCGTATCATAACGCTGATACTCTTTTTTAGGAAATTTAATATTAAAATAGCCTTTGGGTTTTGGCGAATAATCGGGACTACTGTTACATGCGGCACAAAAGAGCAGCAGAAAGCTAAAGCAGCCGAAATAAAAGCCTTTCATATCAGGAGTTCCAGATGTACCAGGACCTGTCTGCCTGAAGGTGTAACATTTCCAACCCGTTTTTGATCATTGCACCTTGTGTTTTTGCCTTTTGTAAGAACTGGGTCTCTTCGGGGTTATAAACAAGATCGTAGGCAAGATGCTGACCTGTTAAGTATTGATATGGAATTGCCGGTGAAGCATCTACATGAGGAAAGGTCCCCAGCGGTGTAGTGTTAATGAGGACTTTGTGCGTTCTCACTATTTCTTCTGTAAGATCATCATATAATATAGCACCTGCTATTGGTGTTCTTACAACCGACTGGTAACAAATGCCCAGTTTATGGAGTACGTATTTTACGGCTCTGGCCGCACCACCATCACCGAGCACCAGTGCTTTGGTATGATAAGCCTTCAGAAAAGGTTTTAATGACTCTTCAAATCCGTAGGCATCTGTATTGTACCCTTTTAAAGTGAATTCCGCACCATTTCTGGTCACAGCAATACAGTTAGCTGCTCCTATTTTTTCTGCCGCATCATCCATTGCATTCAGATAAGGGAGAACACCGACTTTGTGAGGAATGGTTACATTGAGACCGCATAAGGACTGATCAGAGAGAAGTAAACCGGTAATCTCATCAACGTGTTCCAAAGGAAAAAGTTCATAACGACAATTATCCTCCTGCTCTCTTTCAAATTGTTCAGTAAAGTATTTTTTTGAAAAAGAGTGCGCCAAAGGATATCCAATCAATCCAAATGTTCTCATTTTATGATAGTTACGAACACTTATTCAAATTATTTAACTAAATTAAGAAAGTGATCAAAAGTATCACCTCTTAAGCCTAAACGAATAGTTTCCAATGGAATCACTTCTGCTGGTGCAATATTTCCCAGGTTTACATTAGTACCGATTAACTTGATAAACCATACTTGCTGTTCCTTTTGCGGCGCTTCCCAGATAATAGTTTCCTGTGGAATCTGCGTCAGGATCTCATCTACAAGACCTTCTCTAACTTCACCGGATCCTCTGTAAATACCTACATTACCACCTTCTCTTGCTTCTGCAATTACCTTCCATGAACCCGCTTCGATTTCTGCATTCATCAGTTTGATCCATTTATAAGGAGCAAAGATCTTAGTTGCATCTTTAGAACCAACTTCAGAGATTACGGTAACATGTTTAGCTAATTTATGAATGTATTCACATTTTAAATCATGTTCTATTTCAATAGATCCATCTGAAACTTCGCAGTACTCCATACCGAATTGTTCCAGTACGCGAATGTAGTCTTCAAATTGGTTACGGATAATAAATGCTTCGAAAAGTGTACCTCCAAAATAAGTAGGAATACCTGCACTGCGATAGATGGCCAGTTTTTCTTTTAATTTGGGCGTGACAAAAGAAGTGGCCCAACCTAATTTCACAATGTCCGAATGGACACCTGCAACATCTATAAAATCTTCTGTCTGTCTCAAGCTGAGGCCTTTGTCCATCACCATTGTTATGCCGCTCTGGCGTGGTTTAACTGGACGTTCCGGAATATTATTTAATGGGTAATTCATATCTGCTGCAAAGGTGAAAAAAAATAAGCCTAATTTTCTAAAAAATTAGAATAAACCTATTTATTTAATGTATCTGTTGATGACGTTGATAATCGCACTGTTATCTTGTAACTGCGGCAAATATTCAAATAAAATGTAATGTTTCTCCGGATCGGTCACTAAAGCAGTCTCCAGATAGGCTATGGCTTCATTATTCTGACCAAGCGCAAACAAGTATGCTACCATCCGATAATATAATTCCGCTGCATCAGGGTTATTTTTAATCCCATCAGAAATAGTTTCCGCAGCCTCCTGTAACCTGTTCTGCTCATATAACACCGTAGAGAAGTCCAGCCATGCCTCTATGTCAAGCGGATTATATTCTAACACTTTATAATAAGCCTCTACAGATTGTTCAATCTGACCAAGTTTATAATAGGCATCTGCCATAGCAAACCAAAAGTCCGGATTTTCTTCATCCAGCTCTATTGCTTTTTTATAGAAATGAAGCGATTCAAAATAACGCTCCTCAAAATTAAGTGTTACACCAATGCCAAACCAGGCGTCAGCCAGCTTATTGTCCATCTTTACAGATTTTTTATAATAAGCCCTGGCCTCATCCATCTGCTCCAGCTTTTCGTAACACTCACCTATGGCACAATAAGTATCTGCATTCGGCTGCTCATATTCCCATGTTTGCTTGTAAACCTCTATAGCTTCCGCATAACGATCCAGCTGTACCAGGGCATTCCCTTTATTATAATATGCAGATGCAAAATTATCTTTAATCAATATCGCATAGTCATAGGCATCAATTGCCTTTTCAAAAAGATCCAGTTTATGGTAGGAGTTTGCCAGATTATACCATGCGGCATAAGAATAAGGATCGTTATCTATGTATTCCATATAAAACTGGATGCTTTCCTCCTGTTTATCTAAAATATCATAACAGAAAGCCAGCTCATATAAACCGTCCTTATTTTCCATATTCTGCTCAAGACTCAGTTTAATATACTTGATTGCTTTTTCGTAATCCAGCATATTCTGATAAACATAGGCGATCTGCAAAAGGATCTCATCGGTAGTCTCCGCAAGACCTAGTGCCTTCTGAAAATTATCAAGAGCCTCACCATAGCGCTCCAGGCTGTTATATATATTACCACGCAGGATATATATTTCCGCTTCTGATGCTTCCAGCAGTTCTGCCTTCTGCAGCGCAAAAAATGCTTTGTCGATCTGGTCTGTAATAAAAAACAACTGTGCTTGTTTAATGAGAAATACCGCAGCATACGGATGCTGATTCAGCGCATATTCTATCACCTGAAGTGCCTTTACCGGGTCACTTTTCTCAATATAATAATCGATGATGTTTTCAAAAGCCTGGGCATCAAAAAAATACTGATCCTCGTTCCTTATCATCTCTTCGTAACGCTCTACCGAACGTTGCGCATCATCTCCAAAATCAAAGTAAAATTCCTCTTCCATCGTATCAAATAATTAAAGAACAGCTCCCTTTTCCTAAAATACAGTATAAGTTTACACTATTATGTAGCTTCTGACCGAATTAATTTTCAACATACAAACAACTGAAGCTGTAATTAGTTGATAACATTAATATTAGCTAAAAAATTATCTGGTTCATTGTGATCAGCATTTTGCTGCAATCGGGCGTTTCCTGAATTATATACAAAGTAACTCAATTTAATCTGATCTCCTGTAATCAGCAGGTCAGGAATTCTCCGCACCTTTTCGCCCCTTCGGTATTTTTTTGTTGATTTGTATAAACCAATAGCCGTTAATTATGCAAAATAATATCAGTTCTGTTTTAAAAAACTTAGGGATTCTGGAATTAAACCCAGCTTATAGTACAGGAAACGTTTGGGGTGGCGATAACAATGCTCCCGTAATAGATAGTTACTCCCCTGCAGACGGGCTTAAAATTGCCGGAATTAAAACTGCCAGCAAAGAAAATTATGAAGCAGTGATTGAACAGGCACAAACAGCCTTTTCATTTTGGCGCAGTTTACCCGCTCCCAAAAGGGGCGATATTGTCCGCCAGCTTGGTGATGCGCTGCGTATAAATAAAAATGACCTGGGTACATTGGTTTCTTATGAGATGGGCAAAAGCCTGCAGGAAGGTTTGGGAGAAGTACAGGAAATGATTGATATCTGTGATTTTGCCGTAGGCCTGTCCCGACAGCTCTACGGATTAACGATGCATTCAGAACGACCTCATCACAGAATGTACGAACAATGGCATCCGCTGGGTATTGTAGGGATTATCTCTGCATTCAATTTTCCTGTTGCAGTATGGAGCTGGAATACGGCACTCGCACTGGTCTGCGGAAATGTATGTGTATGGAAACCCTCTTCAAAAACCCTACTTTGCGCAATCGCATGTCAGCATATCCTTGCCGGTGTATTAGCAGCAAATGAATTGCCCGAAGGAATCAGCTCTCTGGTAATTGGTAACGGGGCGGGCGATCTGATCAATAATGATAAACGGATACCCCTGGTTTCTTTTACAGGCTCTACACGCATAGGAAGGATTGTTTCAGCTGCCGTAGCTTCCCGTTTTGGCAAAAGTATACTTGAACTGGGAGGGAATAACGCGATTATCATTTCTAAAGATGCAGATCTGGACATGTCTATTATTGGTGCTGTCTTTGGTGCAGTTGGTACAGCGGGACAAAGGTGTACATCGACCAGAAGACTGATCATTCATGAAGATATTTATGAAGACTTCAAAAATAAACTGGTTAAAGCATATGGGCAGTTAAGAATTGGTGACCCTTTAGATCAGCATAACCATGTTGGTCCGCTGATCGACAAAGGTGCTGTAGAAATGTATAGTCAGGCCATCGAAAAAGGTAAAAGCGAAGGCGCAGCTTTCGTTGTTGAGGGCGGAGTATTAACGGGTGACCAATACACATCGGGCTGTTATGTAAAACCATGTGTAGCAGAAGTGGAAAACTATTATGAAATCGTTCAGGAAGAAACTTTTGCACCAATTCTATATCTGATCAAATACAAAACTCTGGAAGAAGCCATTGCATTACAGAACGGAGTGCCACAAGGTTTATCATCTGCCATCATGACGCTGAACCTGCGGGAAGCGGAACTATTCCTTTCTGCCGCAGGATCTGATTGCGGAATAGCAAATGTGAATATAGGAACCTCAGGTGCAGAAATAGGTGGCGCATTTGGTGGGGAAAAAGAAACTGGTGGTGGTCGTGAAAGCGGCTCAGATGCCTGGAAAGGTTATATGCGCAGACAAACCAATACGATTAATTATGCTGCAACCCTGCCCCTCGCACAAGGGATTAAGTTTGATCTGGGAGCATAAATCCTCTTAAATAATAAAAATGCCGGCTTGTACATTACCTAAAGCATATTCAGGATTCGTACAAGCCGGCATTTTTGTTAAAAAAGTCTGGAGGCATTTTCAGGTAACAAATGTTACCCGCGACTTATTTAACTATTACTTTTTTACAGTATTAAATGCAACAGCTTCGTCAGTATTTGTTAAATATTCTGTTTTTAAAGCTGCGAATTTCTCCGTATTAATTTTCGCTACACCAGCCAATCTTGATACATGACTGCCTGAAGTACCGATCAATTCTAAGTTTGCATGCTCATTGATCATTGTATATAAACTCTCAGTATTTGCTTTAACACGTGCACATGCATCACCTTTCAACATGACCTGAAGATATTTCAAATTAAATTTACCAGCGGTCTTTACGTTCGCTTTATCAGAAGCATCAATACGATAAATATCTTTCACGTAAACTGTTACAGTCACCGGATTGATTTCAGAAGAACTAATGGTTAACGTGTTACCCACTTGTTTCAGTGAAACCTTGTCCAGGTACAACTCATCCATTGTTACATATTCTTTATAACTTTGAACAAGTACCACTTTCGTGTTACCCGTCACTACTACCTTCTTAATCTCCGGGTTAACAGTTCCCAGGTCTACTGTAACCGTGGCGGCTGATGCAGTAAGACTAAATACCGAGGCTAATAGAATAATAGCGATTGAACTTGATTTTAGTACTTTGTTGAATAAAGTTTTCATATTTTTTTGAGTTTGTAGGTTTTTTATAACCTGTTGTTTGTAAATTGTTAGTTTGTTGATAAGACGCAATGTCCTAAGGAACGTTGCAGCAATGAAGTGGCTTTTATACCATTGTGCTTTTAGATTCGACGAACCCGCCAAATTCTTCGACCAAATGGCCCTGTTTTATTTGAACAAAATCTGGAATTTCTGATGTGGCACAAGTCGGAATAAGTATCGCTATATTCATATTTTCAGGCTTTTAATTTTTATAACCACCTATCTTTAAATGGTTTGTATATAAGACGCCAATATGCTTTAAACGTTTCAGCAGCTATGTTGCTATTATACCAGACGGTGATTACGGGCGACCAACCCCTGTAATTTTTCGACCAACGCTTATAAAAAAATCAGGTTTCTGACAATCTAATTTGACAGCAACTCAATTTTAATGTATGTTTAAAGATTTTATAAGCCTAAACTCCCTTCTTTTCTAATTTTTTAGCTCATGTTACGCGTCGATAGTTCTAAACCCTGCAAAATTGTATATTCACTGTGTAAGCATGAATATTTAGGATATTTGATTGAACCACATATAGTTCAGCTGAATCCACAGGGTGATTTTTCACTAACATATCAACGCCTTTTTAGTCATACGGCTAAAGAATTCACCAAACACCTTTCTGAATCAGACTTAAAAATTATTAAGATTCTCGACGAAACAGAACAGGACCATGTAATTAAGAAGTACCATAAAAAAGCAATACGCCCTTTCGAGTTTTTCACCAAGTTTTATGATGAGAAATTTTACGAGGCAGTGCGACCAAAAATTGAAAAGAAATTAACGGAAGTTCTGGAAATCATAAAAGACAGGGATGCCCTTTACCTGATGGACAAGGATGGGTGGCCTGCTGAAAGAAAAATTGAACTGGCGACTGAGCCTGCTACCATATTGTTCCATTTCAGAAGAAGTGACGTGGAAACACGCTATTTTCCAACGATCAAATATGAAGGGCTGCGTATAGATTTTATGTTTAAAGAAGCACAGGTAGTTAGTAATCAGCCTGCATGGCTCTTGTTAAATGATGTACTTTATTTCTTTGAACAGGATTTTGAAGGCAAGAAACTCTCCCCGTTTTTAAATAAAAGATATATTTCCATTCCTACAGCAAAAGAGGAAACCTACTTTGAAAAATTCGTTACCCCACTGATTGAGAAGTATCATGTATATGCAGAGGGTTTTGACATCAGAACGGAGAAACACGAGCCTTCAGCTGTCATAAAAGTCATTTATGTAGAAAATGGCATTTCCCAGTTGCAGTTATATTTCCAATATGGAGATCATGCATTTGCGCTGGGCAATGAGAAAAAAGTAACCGTACATCTTTCCAGGGAAGACACTAATTATGTCTTCACCAGAGTAAAGCGGGATACGGTATGGGAAAAAAGTAAATTTACAGAACTCACAAAATTAGGACTGAAAAAAGTGAGTCCGATATTCTATAATCTTGAACTGAGCCATGCCAGTGAAGCCGAAGATCAGTCTTATGGTGTACTGAACTGGGTAAATGAGCATATTGAGCTGTTAAAAGCTAAAGGTTTTTCTATAGCACAATCAACGGGCAACAAGCGTTTCTTATTTGCCTCCAGCAAAATCGATTTTGAAATAAAAGAAGACAATGATTGGTTTGACATCAATGCCATCGTTTATTTCGGGATCCATCCTGTGCCATTTATTTCTTTAAAACAACATATTCTGCATAAGAGACGCGAGTTCTTATTGCCCGACGGAGAGATCGCTATCATTCCTGAGAAGTGGTTTTCACAGTATGGTAGTTTATTTAGTCTGGCTGATGGTAGCAGATCATTAAAACTAAAAAAACATCATATTGGCCTGATCACTGACCTGGCGGAAGATGGCATTGCAAATGTAACGTTGCAACGTAAATTACAAAGACTCAACGATTTTGAGAATATCGCAGACATGCAAATGCCAGTTCATTTCAAAGGAGCATTACGCAGCTATCAAAAAGCGGGTTACAACTGGTTCAGTTTTCTGAGAGAGTATAATTTCGGTGGCTGTCTTGCGGATGACATGGGATTGGGTAAAACCATCCAGACCCTGGCGATGCTGCAAAAGTTAAAGGAAGAAGATGAGCAGAACAATACGCACAGCACTTCGCTGATCATCATGCCTACTTCACTGATTTACAACTGGCTCAGTGAAGCCAAAAAATTCACGCCAAAGCTTAAAATCCTGGCACATACCGGTGGAAGCAGAAACAAAGATGTAAGTCATTTTATAAAATATGATGTCGTCATCACTACCTATGGCATCACAAGGGTAGACATCGATGTCCTGCAGGAATTTTATTTCAATTATATCATTCTGGATGAAAGCCAGAATATCAAAAACCCTTCTTCGAAATCTTTTAAATCGGTCAGGCTCCTCAAGTCAAGGCACCGGCTGATTCTAAGCGGTACGCCTGTAGAAAATTCTGTGGGCGACCTGTGGACACAGCTCACCTTCCTGAATCCGGGTTTATTGGGGACACAATCGTTCTTCAACGAAGAATATGTACAGGCCATTGAGAAAAGGAAAGATGAAGATAAGGCAAAAAAACTTCAGGCTATTATCAAACCTTTTGTCCTGCGACGAACCAAAGAACAAGTTGCAGAAGAGCTTCCTGCAAAAACAGAGCAGGTGATTTACTGCGACATGAGTGAAGATCAGGCAACTTATTATGAGAAGACAAAATCTGCTTACAGAAATGATCTTTTAAGCAGTATGGACGACGGTACCTATGCAAAAAAACAGGTACAGCTATTACAAGGCTTAACAGCCTTAAGACAGTTAGCGAACCATCCGCAGATGATCGACCAGGAATACCTGTCCGACTCCGGAAAGTTTGAAAACGTGATACATACGCTGGACAATGTGTTGAAAGGGGGACATAAAGTACTGATCTTCTCTCAGTTTGTAAAACACTTAAGCATATTTAAGGCATATTTTGAGCAGGAAGGTATTCCTTTTGCTTACCTGGACGGTGCGACAAAAAACAGGGGAGAAATTGTGTCTGAGTTTCAGGAAAATACAGACTTGAAAGTATTCCTGATTTCTATTAAAGCCGGTGGAGTGGGACTAAACCTAACGCAGGCAGACTATGTTTTTATCTTAGACCCCTGGTGGAATCCCGCCGTAGAACAACAGGCAATAGACAGGTCGCATCGCATCGGACAGGAGAAAAAAGTATTCATTTATAAGTTTATCGCTAAAGACACCGTAGAAGAAAAAATACTGGCGTTGCAAAACCGCAAGAAAAGGCTGGCAAGTTCACTGATTACCACAGAAGAAAGCTTTTTTAAATCATTGAGTAAAGAAGATATCAGGGAAATACTGGAGTAAATCATAGTCCATAATGCGATGCATGAAGCCTGTACAAGATTTGTATCGATTACAGCTAAGCAGTAAAATAACATTACCGTGTTTGCAGTATTCCTGTATACGTTTCTCTTGAGATCATTTCTGCACCCAAACTCAATAAATGATCATTAGGCACCTGACAATCAATCAGGCTAAATTTATTTGTCCGGCACAACCAGATCAATGCAGTTTTAGAAGCATTACTCATTAAACTGAACATGCTCTCTCCACAAAAGACATTATTGACGTGCATACCATATAATCCGCCCACAAGCTGGTCATCATACCATACTTCCACACTATGTGCCCATCCGCTTTGATGTAAATCTATATAAGCATCCTGCATGGCTGTCGTAATCCAGGTACCATCCTGATCTCTTCTGGGTGTTTGCGCACAGCAGGCAATTACCTCTTCAAATGTCGTATCCATAGTCACAGTGAAGAGCTGATCTTTCAGCACTTTCTTCATGCTTTTGCTCACTTTTACCTGATCAGGATAGATCACACAACGCTCATGCGGAGAAAACCAGCAGATCGGATCTCCCTCGCTAAACCACGGAAAAATACCATGCTGATACGCAAGTATCAAACGTTTGCGACTCAGGTCGCCCCCAATAGCAAGCAATCCATCTGGTTCGGCTAGTGATGGATCTGGAAAGACGAGCTCCTGCTCAGGTAACTGAAAGATCATAAACAAAAGTATGAATATTTAAACCTATCCGTAATACCATAGTCATAAGCACAGTATACAATCATCATGGATAGAACGGATAACACTTCAAAAATAAAGCATCTCTATAACCGCGCCGGGTTTGGCATCTCTTATGACAAGTTGCATCAGCTGAGTAAAAAGAAAATCGGAAGGGCAGTCGACCAATTATTTGAACAGCCATCATCTACTGCTGATTTAACTACAGTGAACAGAGAAGAATATGACCAGCAAAGACTATTGCTGGCTACTTTGGGAGATAAGAAGGATTATACTCCTGAAGAAAAGCTGCAGCGACAGGAAATCACCAGAATGCAGAATCAAAAAAGCAGAGCACTGAATCTGGACTGGATGCAAAGAATGATCCATACGGAAAATCCATTACTGGAGAAGATGACCCTGTTCTGGCATGGGCACTTTGCATGCCGCACAAACAATCCTTATTTCTCGCAACAGCTCAACAATATTCAGCGCAAAAATGCACTGGGTAATTTTAAAGAACTGCTGGTAGAAGTTTCACAATCTCCCGCTATGCTGCAATATTTAAATAATCAGCAAAATAGAAAAGGTCGGCCTAATGAAAATTTTGCACGTGAACTGATGGAACTTTTCACGCTTGGCCGTGGTCACTATACAGAGCAGGACATTAAGGAATCTGCCCGCTCTTTCACCGGATGGACTTACAATAAAGAAGGTGAATTTGAATTCAACCAGAAAGTTCACGACGAAAGAGAGAAAACCTTTTTTGGTCGCGCAGGTAATTTTGATGGAGAAGCGATTATAGACATCATCCTGGAAAAACCAGAAACTGCGACATTTATCTGTCGTAAACTCTATCTGTTTTTTGTAAATGACACACCTGATGAAATTCGTATTCAGGAACTGGCGAATCACTTTTACGCGCATAAATATGATATTGCTGCAGTAATGAGAAAAATGTTCGACGCAGACTGGTTCTACAGCATAGAAAATATAGGCACCAAAATTAAGTCGCCAACAGAATTTTTAGTAGGTCTGAGCAGGCAGTTTTTTGTCAGCTATAACAAACCGCAAGTGATCATACAATTAGAAACCAGCTTAGGTCAGTATCTGTTTAACCCACCAAATGTAGCAGGCTGGCCTGGTGGAAGAAGCTGGATTGACAGCTCCTCCCTGATGCTGAGATTAAAAATCCCCTCTATGGTATTGAACGATGGTATCCTGGATTTTAATGGAAAAGCAGATCCGGAAGATGAAGCCTTAATTGCGCTGAACAAGAAAGTAAAATCTAATCCTGCAAAATCATATATCAATGCAAAGGCAGACTGGTCAAAGTTTATCAGCACCTTACCAAAAGATCAGAAGCCGGAGCAACTTGCTGAATTTTTACTCTCGCCAGCTGTAAGTATCAAAATCAAAGAAATTATTGTTCAAAATATCAACCCTAAAAATACTGCAATCGCAGTGACGAGCATGCCCGAATATCAGTTGTGCTAATCTGGCCTAATAGTTAAAACCATGGAAAGAAGAGACTTTATCAAAAAATCAGCCTTGGCAGCAGCAGGAGCTATCATGATTCCTGCATTTATGAAACCTTTCGAAGCACTGGCACTGGATGAGCTGAGTTTATACAAAAATCTGGTCGTCGTGCAACTGTCTGGTGGCAATGACGGATTAAATACAGTGGTGCCCTTTGGTAATGATATTTATTATCAAATGAGAAAAGGTATTGCCATAAGACCTGATCAGGTAATCAGATTAAATGATATGCAGGGTCTGAATCCAAATCTTGCCCCTTTACAGGAATTATATGATCAGGGCTGGATGTCAGTGATCAATGATGTAGGTTATCCTAACCCGGACCGTTCCCATTTCCGTTCCATGGATATCTGGCAAACAGGAAGTGATGCCAATCAGTACCTTTCTACAGGATGGATCGGTCGTTATCTGGATGCTGACTGCGATACCTGCAATTCTCCTTATACCGCTATAGAGGTTGACGACAGCCTTTCCCTGGCCCTGAAGGGTAGCAAAAAAAAGGGAATTGCATTAAAGGATCCCGCTGCTTTATTCCGCAATACAAATGAAGCACTGTTCAAAGAAATGATCAATGGAGATAAAGCACATCTCGATGAAGATAACCTGGGTTATTTATACAAAACGATGATCGAAACCTCTTCCTCCGCCAATTATATACAAAAAACTTCCAAACTATATAAGTCTGACACCATCTATCCCGCTACAAGTTTTTCTAATCAGCTTAAAACGGTATCAAAGTTCATTTGTTCCGGATTGAAAACCCGGGTATATTATGTGTCTTTAAGCGGGTTTGACACGCATGTGAATCAGGTTCAGCAACAAGGCAGGTTATTAAAACAATATGCTGAGGGCATAAATACCTTTATTAAAGATCTGCAGCAGAACAACAAGCTGGACGATACTTTAGTGGTTACGTTTTCAGAATTTGGCAGGCGTGTAGCACAAAATGCAAGCAATGGTACAGATCACGGAACGGCAAATAACATGTTCTTATTTGGAGGGAAGTTAAAGAAACAAGGTATTTATAATGCGGTTCCTGATCTGGCTAATCTTGACAATGGCGATCTGAAATACCAGATTGATTTCCGTGAGGTGTATGGTACTCTACTTGATAAATGGCTGGATGTAAATAACAGTCAGATTCTAAATAAAAAGTTCAACACATTAGACTTTATTTAGACCGATCAATCCGATCTGCTGTGAATGTTTTATAGCTTCCTGACTTGTCAGAAAAAGACAGGTATGCACGCCATGTGCTGCTGCTTTATCCAGTAATGCTATCGCTTCGTTTTCTCTCGACTGCCGCACGTTTCTGATATAGATAGCCTCTATATTTTTCGGATACTTTATAGCAATCGTAGAATAGATCGTAGGATCCTGCTGTGAATTGTCACCAAAAAAAACAAACTTCTGGTTAGGGAAAGCGTCCAGAATACGCATTACCCTGATTAATTTACCCTCATGGCCAGTTTTGCCGGTCCTGATCAGATCCTTCCAGCGCTTAATCTGATTGAGCAAAAATGCCCCCTCCGGCAGTTTATTAAATCTGAAAGTCTCTACGAGATAGTCGTACAAATTCCATTCACTGCTGGATACATAAAAAAATGGATTAGGATGATCAGCATCTGTATGCGATTTGGCCAGCAAACTATAATGTACGGCCACTTCCGGGAATGTCTTCCGCGTTCTGGGGTTTTTAATAAAGAGCTCCCTTAACCTGCGACCAATGGTGGCCGAATGAGAAACCATAACGGTATCATCAATATCCGAGATAAAAGCATACTGGGTGATATGAGGTACGTAGACATCTCCGGTATTTACTGCCAGCGTTTCATCATTCTCCCCAAGCACCTCTACTATTACCTCATGCCATCCGGCTGTCAGATCCTCCTCTGCCTTCCATTCAAACTTAAAAAAACCATCATATTCAGCAGTCTGATAGACGATTTGACCACGGAATGATAGTCTCAGTTTTACAAATGGATAAGGTTTAAGAATAAATAGCTTAAAGAGATAGGAGATGTTTACAAAAATATTATTGCTGTAATTCTGCCTGGTGTCAGATTTAAATTTAAACGCATGGCCGTACACCACAAGATTATGTTTGTGGCCATAGCCGTGATATACTTTTACACTGACAGAATTATTCATTATAAATAAAACAGAGTATGCCTGCAGTTGTTTGGTTAGTAAACAATACTAAATGGAAACAGTAACTACTGAGCTTAAACTACTCTTCATTGTAAACCCGGGCTCAGGCAGCGATGATACTGATTTCAAAACGGTTATCCGCGACTTTTTTCTTCCGCTGAACCATCAGATTGAAATTTATGAATTGCCGGATAAATGCAGTACCGACCAGATTAGCGCTACGATAAAAAAAGCCAGCGCAGACCGGGTAATTGCGGTTGGTGGAGATGGTACACTGAAACTTGTAGCCGAATGTTTAAAAGGAACGAAGACGCCTATCGGGATCATTCCTGCAGGTTCAGCAAATGGCATGGCAAAAGAGCTTGGCATCCCTATAAATATTAGTGAAGCACTGGAACTGGTTATTACGGGCAAGCCTAAAGAAATTCATGCAGTCATGGTCAATGATGAGTTATGTATTCACTTATCAGACATTGGCTTTAATGCTTACATCATTAAGAAATTTGATGACTTACCTCAAAGAGGAATGTGGGGTTATGCTAAGGCCACCTGGAAAGCCTTATGGAGTCACCATCTCATGGAGGTAGAATTTGAAATAGCAGGAGAAACTATTCGCTCACAGGCTGCAATGGTAGTTATTGCCAATGCAACGATGTATGGAACCGGTGTAAAAATTAATCCTGAAGGGAAGTTAGATGACGATGTTTTTGAGGTAATTCTTGTTAAGCAGTATTCTGTGATGGAGATCATTAAAATCCGTCTCACTAACCTGCCATTTAATCCGGAGAAAATCGAAATATTTGCCACAAAAAACCTTCAGATCAAGACAAAACATAAAGTCCATTTCCAGGTTGACGGTGAATATATGGGAAAAGTAAATCAGGTAAATGCTAAAATCATCCCTGCAGCAATTTCTATTATTGTTTAACAGCCCTGAAATAACTTCTATGCGCTTGCAGGGTATAGTAAGCCCGGAAGAATTCGGCGATAATACAAAGTCTGAATAAAATGCCAAACCACTGATTTTCCTGGCGCAGCAATTCCGGTAAAAATGTGATAAAGCCGATTGAAAAGACCCACAGTACTAAACGGAATGGAAACTGACTATAATAAACCACAATACCATACTTTTTGAAGAGGAACAGTCCCGTAGCTGAAGCAAACAGAGAAATGAAAATCAGCAGTGTAAAAACCACTCTCAAAACAGATAAGGTTTCGTGTGGAATAGCATCGAAATGATTCACTATCTGCCAGATCTGAGGAACCATAAAGAGAATACTAATGATATCCAGCAGGGCAAATACTTTTAATAAAATGCGCATAAATTAGTTACAATAACGGGCCAGCAGCTCATCTGCCAGACTGGATCCCATGTGTTTTACAAAAAGAAAATCTTCACAGGCTCCCTGCTTATCTTTCTGACGCAATTTCTTCTGTCCCTCTTTAATTACAGACTCCAGGTAAGCATCGTCATAACCCAGTTCTTTTTTCAGAGCGGTTATTTTAGGCTCTTCAGCTGCATTATAATTCCCGTTGTACTTATTACGGTAGAAGTTAGTAATTGCATCAGTTAAGCCTTCATTTGCCTTATAGGCAGCGATAGCACGCTCCCTTTCTAATGGCCCCTTTCCCGAACAATCTGCGCCAGACAGGGTAAAATTTACAGGAACTACTAATACATAAGTAGTGTCATAATCCGCAGGTACTTTCCATCTCCCGCTGCTCATTCGGATGAGTCGCAATGCCTCTCTGTCCAGATCAATCCCCGGTCCGTTGCTTACTTTTGAAGCGTAGACCTCTCCATTGCTGTTGAGTTTAAAGCTAATCTGAATTTTTCCCTGGATGCAGTTCTGCCATGAGTAAGCAGGATAAATAATATTTGAATTGATAAATGCCTCCAGCCCTCCTTTTAAAGTGGGCTGTGCCTGCACAGATAATCCAAATAATAACAAAAATGCAGCAAATACTCTTTTCATATCCTAATTTACAAAAATTAACCCGGAATAGGGTTAAACGTATGTTGCAGTATGATGTTTGGGTCAGGACAGTTCTTCAGATAAATATCGCGTTTTGAATACTGGCAGACCCCCGGATAGTCTCCTTTTAAACCCTGTATATTGAACATGAGCTGAAAATGCAAATGCGGAGGCCAATTACCGTTTTCGGCAGGCATTCCAAATGTAGCAAAAGCTGCTCCTGAAGCAATCTGCTGCCCTTCTGCCAGTCCGTTTAAAGATGCCAGACTCAGATGCCCATACAAGGCAAAAAGCGTTAAGCCCTCCAGATTATATTTAAGTATGATGGTCGCCCCATAATCCCCAAAGCTTGCATTGTTTTTAAAACTATGCACCTCTGCATCATAAAAGCTATATACATCCGTACCCGCCTTAGCCCAGATATCTACGCCCAGATGGAGCCTTCTTGGTTCCTCTTCAGTATCAAAGTGGGCACTTCTGGTATAGATTGTCCGGTGTTCACCGTAACCGCCAATTCCATACAGGCAGCGGTGTATATTCAGCTGATTATCTACCCAGGCAGAAAATGTAGCAGTATCGTTAATAATATCAGCTGTAAGCTCCTGATTCCGTTCAGTGAAATCAAGCGGCAGCAACTGGTCAGATCCAGGCACAAAATCAACAACTTTGCTGATCCTGCTTTCATTTTCCGACCAGGCCTTTAGCCTTTCCAGCGCATCCATATTAATCTTCAGTACTCTCTTCTTCGCTCGAGGTACGTTCTTTCGAAATCTTTTCGAAGATCTTATCCATATGCTCTACATAAGTGTTTGTATCGTCTACAAAAAACGTAAGCGTAGGTACTACCCTTGCCTGATGACGAATACGCGCACCTAACTTATACCTGATTTCCCCGGCATGTGAATTTACTGTAGAGATCGATAATGCTGTATTGTTTGTACTTAAGAAACTCAGATAAACTTTAGCTACTGCCAGATCCGGAGAAACACGGACCTTAGTAATGGTAACTAATGTATTCGGTAAGTATTCTGCGCCTTCCCTTTGGAAAATTGCAGCTAATTCTTCTTGTAGTATACCGGCAAATTTCTGTTGACGTTTACTTTCCATGATATTTTTGCGCTTAGTATTAGTATAATAATTTGTCGAACGGATACCGCTCAGTATGCAGGGCAACTATCTGATCATACAACATTTGTTTAAACTCATCCAGATTTTCTTTGTGCAAAGCAGAGATGAATATCGCTGGCGCATTGTTTTGTGCCATCCAGCTGCGTTTAAAATCTTCCAGTGTCAGTGTTACCTTTTCCTCTTCATGTGATTCAGGAGCCTCCGGACTTACGTAAGCATCAATTTTATTGAATACCATGATGGTTGCTTTATCCCTTGCACCGAGTTCTTTTAAAGTTTCATTCACCACATTGATCTGATCCTCAAAATTAGGATGAGACACATCAACTACGTGAATCAGCACATCTGCTTCCCTTACCTCATCCAGTGTTGATTTAAAACATTCCACCAGGTGATGGGGAAGTTTTCTGATAAATCCAACCGTGTCAGAAAGTAAAAAGGGCAAGTTGTCAATCACCACTTTCCTGACTGTGGTATCTAGCGTAGCAAACAGTTTGTTTTCTGCAAATACCTCAGATTTTGAAACCATGTTCATGATCGTAGATTTCCCTACGTTGGTATAACCTACCAATGCTACCCTGATCAGCTGAACACGGTTTTTACGCTGTGTTTCGTTTTGTTTATCAATTAGCTTCAGTCTGCCCTTCAGTAAGGAGATCTTTTCCAAAATCATCCTTCTGTCACTCTCAATCTGAGTTTCCCCCGGACCACGCATACCAATACCACCCTTCTGACGCTCAAGGTGAGTCCAGAGGCGTGTAAGCCGTGGTAATAAATATTGCAGCTGTGCAAGTTCTACTTGTGTTTTTGCCTGTGCAGTTTGTGCCCTTCCTGCAAAAATGTCAAGGATCAGATTACTCCTGTCCAGAATTTTCACTTCCAGTTCTTTTTCAATATTACGCAGTTGTGATGGGGATAGTTCGTCATCAAAAACAACCATATCTATCTCCTCCGACTTCACGTAGGCTCTTATCTCTTCCAGCTTTCCTGTTCCTACAAAAGTTGACCGTTCAGGACGGAGCATTTTTTGTGTAAAACTAGTTTCCACTACCCCTCCGGCAGTATCTACCAGAAAGGCCAGTTCATCAAGATATTCTTTAGTTTCTTCCGGTTTTTCTCCCGGCCTGATTACGCCAACAAGGACAGCCCGTTCCTGTTTAAGCGCGGTATCATAAGTTTTCGCTTTTCCCATGTAAAGTACAAAGATACAAAAGTTATACCGAGATCAACTCCTTTGCAAAAGCCTGGATTGCGGCAGCAGGATTTGAGGTCTTCATAAAGTTTTCACCAATCAGAAATCCATTGAAACCAGCACCTTTTAATTGTTTGATCGTCTCTACGTCACTAATGGCACTTTCTGATATCTTTAAAAATTCAGCAGGTATCTCCTCAGCCAGCTTAAAGGAAGTCTGAATATCTACAGAGAAATCAGCCAGATTACGGTTATTCACTCCAATAGCATCTACATCAGGATGGATACTCCGTTGAAGTTCTTCCAGATTATGCACTTCCAACAGCACATTCAAGCCCAGGCTCTTTGCCAAACCGGCGAAACCGGCAATTTCAGCAGGTGTCAGAATAGCAGCAATTAATAAAATAATATCTGCACCTAAGGCTTTTGCTTCCAGGATCTGATATTCATCAATCATGAAATCCTTACGCAGCAAAGGAACCTGATTAGCAGCCCTTGCTTCAAGCAGATCATTGGTATGGCCGCCAAAAAAATCAGTATCCGTTAGCACAGAGATAGCAGATGCGCCAGCAGCAGCATAACCTGTTGTCACTTCTGTCACAGTAGAATTTGCATTAATGATGCCTTTAGAGGGAGAACGCCGCTTAAATTCTGCGATAATGCCGTTCCTGTCCTCAGCCAGCAGAAATTCTCTGAAAGAATAGGGTATGCGGTTAAAATGAAGTCCCTTCTGCAGTTCAGAGATGGAAACCAATGTTTTAGCCAGCGCTACTTCTTCTTTTTTTCGTATTACAATTTTATCTAAAATGTTCATCTGTTAATTTTCTAACCAATTTTGCATCATCTGTTTTCCGAATTCTGTCAGCACACTTTCCGGATGAAACTGCACCCCGCGCACATCATAAGTCTCATGCCTCAGTGCCATGATCTCAGACTTTACATCAGTTGCGGTTACTTTTAAGCAAGAAGGTAAATCCTGTTGGTTAACTACCCAGGAATGGTATCTGCCGACATTAATACTTTCCGGGCAGTTTCTAAAAAGCAGCTCCTCTTTATCCAGTACAGCGATAGGAGTCGCAATTCCATGCATGGGTCTGCCAAGATTGAATAATGTTCCCCCGAAAGCTTCAGCAATAGCTTGCTGGCCCAGACAAACACCTAATATACTTTTCTTTGGCGCATAGGTCCTGATCACATCCAGCAATAAGCCAGCTTCATGGGGTACTCCCGGTCCGGGCGACAATAATATTTTATCAAACTGATCTACCTGATCCAGCGTAAACTTATCGTTTCTCCATACTTCGGCTTCTCTGCCCAATTCATTTATTAAATGCACCAGGTTATAGGTGAACGAATCATAGTTATCTATAACCAATACTTTCTTCTGCATGTCCTTAATTTAAATATGATTAATTTCTTTAGCCATCTCAATTGCTTTACGCAGGGCCGCAATCTTATTATTTACTTCGTTCAATTCATTTTCCGCTATAGAATCGGCCACGATACCTGCACCCGCCCTGTAATGCAGCTGGTTATTTTTGCTCATAAATGTCCTGATCATAATGGCGTGGTTAAACTCACCACCAAAGCCCATATAACCCAGAGCACCGGCATAAAAATTACGTCCCAGCCCCTCATATTCGTCAATCAGCTGCATTGCTTTATACTTTGGCGCGCCGCTTAAAGTTCCTGCCGGATAGGTATCTGCAACAACTTTAAAAGCAGAGACTCCTTCCTGGAGATTACCACTCACCTTAGAAACCAGGTGTATCAAATGAGAATAATACTGTACTTCTTTAAAAGATTTTACCTGCACATTTCTGCAATGTCTGCTCAGGTCATTTCTGGCCAGGTCAACCAGCATTACATGCTCTGCACTTTCCTTAGGATCCTGCTCCAGTTGTCTGGCCAGTTCAGCATCCTCCTCGTCATTTCCAGTACGTTTGAAGGTACCTGCAATCGGGAAGATATTGGCTACATTTTTCTTGATAGTGATCTGAGCTTCCGGAGAAGAACCAAAAAGTTTAAAGCTCCCGTAATCGAAATAAAACAGATAAGGGGAAGGGTTAATTGATCTCAGGCAACGGTAAACATTAAATTCATCACCAGAAAAACCCTGGTTAAATGCCCTTGAAGGTACGATCTGAAAAACGTCACCTCGCAGAATATGTGTTTTCATTTTCTCCACAATAGCCTTAAAACCGTCATCTGTCAGGTTGGATGACTCTTCTCCTACAGTATCGAAACTGTATTCGGGAAAGTTCTTGTTCTGGATGAGGTATTCTATTTTTCCGAGATCACCTTTTTCAACGTGGTCAAAATCATTTTTAAATAACGTTACCTCATTCTTGAAATGGTCTATCGCTATAATATAACGGTAAACGTGGTATTGCATCAGTGGAATTTCTTCGTCTTTTGCAGTAGTAGCCCCAAACTTGATATCTTCAAAATACTGAACCGTATTCCAGGTAAAATAACCAAACAACCCAGTAGAAATATACCGCTGCTCCTCAATCGGCTGAACATCAAAGTTCGCTTTAAAGCTTTCAATCTCGTCTGCAAGTATAAACTCTTCTTTCTCCTCCTTCGTACCATCAGGGAAATAAGTCGATAGTTTGCCGTTCTGCAGGATAATTCCCGCTACAGGATCTGCACAGACATAACTTACAGAGTTTTCCCTGCTATGGTAATCGGAACTTTCCAGTAAAAGCGTATTTGGGAAAACATCCCTTAAACGCAGATAAATGCTCACAGGAGTAGTCGTATCTGCTAGTCTTTTCTTATAAATTGTATTGATATTGATCTTCTTCATGTGCTGATAAAACAAAAAAACCCGACGTGTTCTACGTCGGGTTTAGTATGTGTGGTTTGGTTTAGGTTGATAAACTATAAGGTACACAAGGCTGCGACGAAACTCTTTTCAGAATTACCACGCCATTGCCAAGTATGTGTATTGTTAATCATGTTTAGCAAAAATATAAATAAATCTAATAAACCAAAATAAAATCGTAAAAATAATTACATGCCAAATAAGTGGCGGCTTCCGTCTGCTTTAACCATCATTAAAATTGCCGCAGTAATTAATACCAATGCAAAACCAAAATAGATAAATATAGTTTTGTGTTTCATCAATGCACTATCCACCTTTTTTGACCGTGAATTACCAACAGTAATCAGCACAATAGCAATGATCATCATACTGATATGCTCCATTTTCCAGTAACGTGCTATGGCAGTAGAACTATCGTATTTATAAACCCCCATTATAAAATATAATGCTAAGCCCATCAGTAGCTGAATGTGTGCACTGATCAGCGCAAATACATTTAATTTACGGTTACCTTCAGTATAAGGTTTTTTACCTAAAAAGCCCATTAATGCATTAATAAAAGCAACCAATAATAAGATGATCACCACATAACGCCATCCAGAATGTGCTTTATTCAAGATTTCAGAAATACTCATAATTCTTTTTCTTTCAAAACTAACGAAATAGGTCCTTTTAACTCAAAAAGGATTTTCTAAAAATAGAATTTAGAATCATTATAAATGCAAAAGCGCAGTTTCGCTAAGCATTTCATTAACAAGGTAAAAAAATTGATATAAAAATAAGCGATCCCTTTTTTTACATAGATTTAGCTACTTAACTATTACTTATACTTCATGATGAAATCTTTACTTACGCTCGCGTTGGTATTTTCGGCTACATTCCTTTTTGGACAGCAAACTTATCCCGTAAATGGATCTTTTGACAACAGACCGGGACTATTTGCATTTACAAATGCCACAATTGTAGTCAATGCCAACCAAACCATCAGCAATGGAACATTACTGATCAAAGGTCAAACTATTCAGTCCGTAGGACAAGGAAGCACTATTCCAAAGGGATATGTGATCATTGACCTGAAAGGCAAATACATCTATCCTTCTCTGATTGATCCCTTTACCTCTTATGGACTCACAGAACCTGCAAGAAGCACAACAGGTTTCGGAGGTCGCCAGTCTATTTTTGTCTCCACCAAAAAAGGTTCTTACGATTGGAATGAAGCGATCAGACCGGAAACTGAAGCACGTACCCTATTTGCTATCGACGCTAAAAAAGCAGAAGAAATGCGCAGAGCGGGTTTTGGTAGTGTGAATGTAATCAGCCGTGATGGTGTTGCCCGCGGAACTTCTGCAGCAGTTACATTAAGCGACGAACGCGAAAACACAACGATGCTCAACAGTCAGTCGGCCGCCAACTATTCTTTCAACAAAGGAACATCGCAGAATGACTACCCTACTTCACTGATGGGAGCTATAGCTTTATTGCGACAAACCTATTACGATGCGCAATGGTATGGTAAGCAGAAAGAAGAGTATAATATCTCGCTCGAGGAGTTTAACAAACAGCAAAACCTGCCGCAGATATTTGAAGCAGATGGATGGCAGAATATTCTGAGAGCAGATAAAATCGCCAAAGAATTCGGAAAACAGTACATCATCAAATCTACAGGCGATGAATATCAGCGTATAGCTGCAGTAAAGGCAACAGGTGCAAGTCTGATTATTCCTTTAAATTTTGTTAAACCTTATGATGTTGAAGATCCCGCTGAAGCCCGCAACATCACCCTGGCACAAATGAAAGGCTGGGAAATGGCTCCGTCAAATGCAGCTGCACTTGAAAAAGCAGGTATCCGGTTTTCACTGACGACAAACGGACTTGATAATGTGAAAGATTTCTGGACCAATATCCGAATTGCGATTGAAAACGGACTGACAGAGAAACAGGCCCTTTTAGCAGTTACAGAGATTCCGGCATCCATGATTGGTATTGGAGATAAGGTGGGAACTCTCGAAAAAGGCAAAATGGCTAACTTTCTGATTACCTCAGAGCCCTTGTTTAAAAACGGAAGTATCGTATTTGAAAACTGGATCCAGGGCAAACGTTTCGTGGTCAGCAAAATGAATGTAAACGATTTAACGGGCATTTATAACCTTAATGTAGACGGTATCGGTGCTTTAACGCTGAAAATAAACGGTACAACGGCTGCAATCGAAAGAACAGGCACGGACAGTCTTAAAACTGCTGCTACCTTTAACCGTAGTGGTGACTGGATCAGCATCGGCTTCAATCTGAAAAAGAATCCCGTTACTGAGGTCAGACTCAGCGGATATCTTACATCTGAAACACCTGTGATGATTAGAGGAGAAGCTGTTGTGGGATCAGGAAACACCGGCAAATGGTCGGCCGTGTTCAAAGGCGCAAATACAGAAGCTCCTAAAAAAGATAAACCAAAAGCAACATCCCCGGCAGGCGCACTCATCTATCCTTTTGTTGCCTTTGGAGAAGAGGCCGCTCCAAAACAGGAGTCTGTACTTCTAAAAAATGCTACAGTCTGGACAAACGAAAAAGAAGGTATCCTTCTTAATGCGGACGTATTGCTGGAAAATGGAAAAATAAAAGCTGTAGGAAAAGGCTTATCAGCTGGTAATGCTAAGGTAATTGATGCTACAGGCAAACATATCACCGCTGGTTTAATCGATGAGCATTCCCATATTGCAATTGCGGGAGGAGTAAATGAAGGTTCACAGTCCTCATCAGCAGAAGTGAGAATTGCAGATGTCGTGAATTCCGAAGATGTAAATATCTACAGACAACTTGCAGGTGGTGTGACTACTTCGCACTTATTACATGGTTCAGCTAACCCAATTGGCGGTCAGGCGCAACTGATCAAACTACGTTGGGGGAAATTGCCGGAAGAATTGAAATTTGGGGGTAATGATGGTTTCATCAAGTTTGCCCTCGGTGAAAATGTGAAGCAAAGTAACTTTGGAACAGGCGCAAGGTTTCCTGTTACAAGGATGGGTGTAGAACAAACCTATGTGGATGATTTCACCCGCGCAAAAGAATACAAAGCAGCTCTTGCACAAAAAGGAAATACAGTTAGAAGAGATCTGGAATTAGATGCTATTGTTGAAATACTGGACAATAAGCGCTTCATCACCTGCCATTCCTATGTACAATCAGAAATTAACATGCTGATCCATGTAGCCGACAGTTTAGGTTTCAAAATCAATACATTTACACACATATTAGAAGGTTACAAAGTAGCTGACAAGATGAAAGCGCATGGAATCAATGCTTCAACTTTCTCCGATTGGTGGGCTTATAAAATGGAGGTAGCAGAAGCTATCCCTTATAATGGTAAGATCATGCACAATATTGGTATTACTACTGCATTTAACTCAGATGATGCTGAAATGGCCAGAAGATTGAATCAGGAAGCAGGAAAGGCCGTATTATATGGTAATGTACCAGAAGAAGATGCATTGAAATTTGTATCACTTAATCCTGCAAAAATGATGCATATAGATCATCGTGTAGGTAGTTTGAAAGCGGGTAAAGATGCAGACGTAGTGGTATGGTCAGCTCATCCTTTATCAATTTATGCAAGAGCTGAAAAAACGTTTGTTGACGGAATCCCTTATTGGGATATCGATAAAGATGCACAAATACGTGCCAAGCAACAGACGGAAAAAGCAAGGATTATACAAAAAATGCTGGAAAGTAAAGCCGGTGGCAGCAAAACACAGCGTCCGCTAGCCGAATCCCCGCGTTTATACAATTGTGAATCAGCAGAAGATTATAGTGCAGAATTAAACGATAAAGAAGGAGCTCATAACCATGAATAAATATATCATAACACTATTACTGATAACGGCAGTAACGCTAAACGGTTACACCCAGGCCAATATTTCCCCGGCGCCTAAACAGACCAAACTGATCGCGATTACTGGTGCAACAATTCATATCGGTAATGGCAGCATAGTAGAAAACGGGACAATCCTTTTTAACGGAGGAAAAATTATCTCTGTCGCTGCCGGCGGACAAGCGCCACAAGACGATGTTCTTGTGATCAATGCGAATGGGAAACATGTCTATCCAGGTTTCATCTCTCCAAATACCAATCTTGGACTTGCAGAATTTGAGTCCGTTAAAGCTACCCTGGATTATAGTGAGATCGGGAATATGAATCCGCATATCCGTTCTATTGTTGCTTATAATACAGATTCAAAAGTACCTGCAACATTGAGAAGCAACGGTATCCTGATGGCACAGATTACGCCAGAAGGGGGAACTATTGCAGGAAGCTCTTCCGTTGTGCAACTTGATGCATGGAATTGGGAAGATGCAGCGATAAAGATTGATGACGCGATGCATGTAACCTGGCCGGTTATATCCAGATCAAGAGGTTTTGGAAGAGCACCTGTTGTTTCACCAGAAATCCTGCAGGAACGTAGACAACAGGCCATCAATGAGCTTGAACAAATCTTTTCAGAAGCCAGAGGATATGCAGATCTTTCTAAACCAGCAGCAGTAAATCCACGCCTTGCGGCAATGAAGCATTTATTCGATGGGAGTCAGCGTTTGTTCATCACTGCGGATTCACAAAAAGATATCGTTGCAGCAGTTAACCTCGCTAAAAAATACAAGCTTACACCTGTAATTATTGGCGGAGATGAAGCCTATCTGATTACTGACTTCCTCAAGGAGAATAATGTTTCGGTTATTGTTAAACAACCACATGCCTTACCTAATTCTACTGATGACGACGTCAACATGCCTTATAAGAATGCAGCTGTTCTGGCTAACGCGGGTGTAACTGTTGTGGTAAGTATAGAAGGCTACTGGCAGCAAAGAAATCTGCCTTTCATGGCAGGTACTGTTTCAGCATGGGGACTGGATAAAGAAAAAGCATTATCTACGATTACGCTCAATACGGCAAAGGTTCTTGGTATCTCAAAAACAGCAGGAAGTTTGGAAGCGGGTAAAGATGCTACCCTATTTATTTCCAGTGGTGATGCCTTAGATATGAAAACAAACCATGTTGAGAAAGCTTTTATACAGGGTCGTGATATCAACCTGGATAATCTGCACAAACAATTAGACAAGAAGTTTAGTGAAAAATATGGCATGAAGGCTGCCAACTAAAAACAAAAAGGGTGATCCGCCTCCAGATCACCCTAATTAACTAACTCATTATTACAAAAAAACTGGCTGTTGGGGAAGGAGTCGAACCTTCAAGGGGAAGTTAGCCTCAGTTCAAAATTAATTTGTGGTCAACCCGTAAACTGTGTTTATCCCATAATCCCCACCACCGAGACAAGAAGGTGTGTCTGCCAATTTCACCACCCAACATTAAATAAAGAACATCATTTCTTTAGCTGTAGGAGAAGGAGTCGAACCTTCAAGGAGTGGTTAGCCTTTTCAGGTTTTCCAAATTCTCCACCACCGAGACAAGGAGGTGCGTCTGCCAATTTCGCCACCCTACAGAATATAAACAAGTGTTAAAGAACTATTTTTGCTTACTTGCTTGATACAAATGTAACAAGAACCTACATACGTTGCAAATATTTTAATGCTTTAATTTTATTATTATGATATTTATAATTATATTAGACATTCATTAACATATATCAAAATCATGCTTAAAAAAGAAAGCCAAAATTTAGAAATTGACAACCTCGATATTGACATTTTGAAGCAACTGATGCAGGATGCTACCAAACCATATACAGAAATAGCGAAAGATTTGATTGTTTCTGGTGGTACTATACACGTAAGAATGAAGAAACTCCAGGAAATGGGTATCATTAAAGGCTCACATTTAATAATTGATCCGCAAAAAGCGGGATATGATATTTGCGCCTTTTTAGGAATTTACCTGGAAAAAGGAATTCAATATAAAGATGCCGTAGCACAATTGAGTAAAATCAAAGAAGTAGTAGAGTTGCATTATACTACCGGGGCCTATAGTATGTTTGCAAAAATCATTTGTCGTGATACGAATCACCTCCGTCATGTACTGAATGAAGAGATTCAGGCAGTAGAAGGTATCCAGCGCACAGAAACACTAATTTCATTAGAAGAAAGCATCAGAAGACAAATTGAATTAGGATAATTTCCGGATATTTGAATAAGAATTAGCCATTTAATAACAAATGATTGAAGTACAATTAGGAGACATCACTAAAATACATACCGATGCCATTGTAAATGCTGCGAATACCTCCTTACTCGGCGGGGGCGGTGTAGATGGAGCGATCCATAGAATTGGTGGTTCAGCAATATTGGAAGCCTGCCAGAAAATAAGAAGCAGTCAGGGTGGCTGTAAAGTTGGCGAAGCGGTAATTACCACTGCTGGTAACCTTCCCGCAGGTTATGTCATTCACACTGTCGGGCCAGTATGGAATGGTGGCAAGAGTAATGAAGAAATATTACTTGCTACTGCCTATACAAACAGTCTCAACCTTGCACAACAAAATGGGATAGAGAGTATTGCCTTTCCAAACATCAGTACCGGTATTTATAGATTCCCTAAAGATAAAGCTGCAGAAATTGCTATCGATACTGTACAGCAGTTTCTAAAAACAAGCAGCACGGTTAAGAAGGTGACTTTTGTGTGTTTCGATAGTGAAAACTATTATATCTACAGACTGAGACTAAAGAAACTGGAAGACCAGGAGAACTTACAGCGGCTACTCTCCAGGCCATCTAAAGATCTATTCCAACAAGAGCAATCAGATAAATGAAATAAGAGCTTATAGCGCTTCATTTCGTTTCATCTACAATATAGGTTTCACCTGGCTAAAATCAAAATTAGTCCATAGTGCAAAAGGTGTTAATGACAAATATATACCAGCCTTTACTGGAAGAGGTGTCAATGAATAAATTATGTAAGAGGGATTGGCTGGAGAGAAATGCCTGTATACAAGAAAAGCCTCACAGTTTCCTGTAAGGCTTTCTTTAAGATTTGGCACCGACCTACTCTCCCACGTGTTACCGCAGTACCATCGGCTCTGGTGGGCTTAACTTCTCTGTTCGGAATGGG
>Ga0247807_10000054_pt1 | contig 134893 bp, 218 predicted proteins | sample UWRJL074202C1_FD_179931 | JGI IMG/M metagenome (GOLD analysis project Ga0247807, IMG submission 179931) | Plant litter microbial communities from Arlington Agricultural Research Station in Wisconsin, United States - UWRJ-L074-202C-1 | ecosystem: Environmental > Terrestrial > Plant litter >...
TGGGAAGAAATAAATGAATTATTAAAGTCTTTAGGTTATTATTGGAAGAACGGATCACCAGGTGTAGAACCATTTATACCCGCCTATGTTGAATCTTTTCCTTATTTAGTTATAAATGATGCAGGTAAGGGATATATATTAATAAGATTAAGGACTAATGATTTAAAAGACGATGAACAAATATATACCATATCTCAGTTTATATCAGAATATGGTATTAATGCTGAGTTAGAAGAAGCTTTAAAAATAATATACAATGACTGATGAAGATAAAAAGTGGATTATAGAGAATTTTACAGAGGGTACACAATTTATTCCAGCTCATATTATTAGTCGCAATGAACATTATAATCTAAAAGAATATATATATACTGTACCTAAAGATCCAGTAATTTATTTTAACGAAGATGGTAATGTTACTATAGTTAGAAGTATTTTATCAGATGATTGGGATGAATTAGCTAGTGAGTATGGTTGGTATGGAAGAATTAAACATAGAGGTGTAATGGCAACTATAATTACCCCTGGAGGAAGTATTGAGTTAAATAATATTAGAAAATGGTTATATGATAAACAATGATCAGAAAATATTAATACCTGCTACTAAAGATAATTTTAATGATATTATAGATTATTTATATGACCATGGTTATGTATGGGTAAATGAGAATGAAAATGGTAAATTATCACATGTATATCAAAACGTTACTGATTATATAATGGTAAATTATAATCATACAAATAATATATATACCAGTAATGAGATAAGTAGGAAAAAATCTTATATGCATTATAAAATACATAATATTCATGATATGAAACTAATTTATCCTACTGACCAAAATAAACAAAATAGAGATAAAGATCTTCAAGATATAAGAAATTGGCTGTATGATGAATAATGAACAAAAACAATGGGTTATAGATAACTTTACTGAAGGAGCTACTTTTTATCCTTGTGATGTATATGAACCTGGATTAGAACATTTAATCACAGTTCCTCCAAATCCTCTTATAAGTTTTGAAAATGATAATTATTGGTTTATATGTAGAGGTAATAATCTTCATGAAGAATTTGATAATGAGAGAGGATGGATAGCAACTATAAAAAGCAATGAGAAATTATCAAAAATAATTACTCCTGGAGTACAAAGTGAGTTAAATAAGATAAGAACTTGGCTTTATAATGATTAAAGAAAGATACGCTATTCATTGTTTTAATGAAGAAGAACATGAATCATTACAAGATATACTATTTTCTTTAGGGTATAAATGGCGTGAACTAAATAGATGGAATTGGGATTATAATTATCCTTGTATATTACTACATGATAGTGGTCTTGATAGTAATATATTATATATTGGAGACGAATATAATGATGATACTACATATATAACATATAGTGATTTTGAACGTATATATGGACAGAATAAAGAATTAGAACAAATAAGAGAATATTTATATAAACCAGATCAATTATGAAAAATTTATTATTACTACTTATTATAGTAGTTCTAGGAAGCTGTATAAAGCTATCTAAAGAAGAAAAACAAGAGATTGAGCTAATAGCTAACTCAAAGATTTTAATGTCTAAGCTGACAGCTAATGATGTTAAACTTGATTATTTTGAAAGCAAATTAAAAAGTACTGATACTACTGTAACAAGAGAAAGAATAGATTTTTATATAAAAGAATCTAACAATTTAATTGATTCAAATGAACTATTTCTTGATAGTTTAAGAAAAATAGTAGTTATACTTAAAGCCAAACAATAATGAAGACACATAGATATTATAAGTTTATAGTAGAATACCTTTTATCATTTTCGTTATTCTTAATATTTATAATATTTATGAGTATTCTACTTAGAGTATTTAATATTATTATTACAAAAGATATGCTTGTTACTATAGGTGTATCTTTTTTATTAATATGGATAACATCATATATAGGGAGTTGGTTTACAAGTAAATATAAAGAGAAATGATAACTAAAAGAAAAGCATTTTATGCTCTATATTCTATATGTGGAGATAAAGCAGATAATTGGTTAGACAATCTAGATAAAGCTCATTTACATCAAGTTAAGAGAATGATATTAGCTGATTATAGTGTTAAGAACTTTTCTAAAGAAGCTAACCAAGATCTATGTACTATAATGACTTATTTAACAAATATATATTTAGAAAATCATGTATGATTTTAAAATTGGAGATGAAGTTTTTATAACTAGTTATGGTTGTAATAATACAGATAATTCTAATTGTAAGAATGTAATACTAGAAGCCACACACCCATTAGATAGAGTATATACTATAAAAAGTATAAATCTTGATGATAAATATATGGGGTCATATACTGTAAATATAGAGAATACAGTTTATTCTGTAAAATATATAAAATTAGTTATTAGTAGAGAATTACAAGAAGCAAGAGAAATTATTTACAAAGATTAAAAACTTAAAAACAAAAAAACATATGTTAGCATTAGTATTAATAAATCATATAGGTATAGTACTTATTATGATTTTAGTTGCATTAATTATTGGACTTATTAGATTAATATTTCAATATATAGAAGATGGTGGTAAACATGTAATTATTAGTAAATCAGTAAAAAAAGAATATAAAAATATAGTAGTGACTCCTATTATTATAGCACTTGTAATATTCTCTATATTTGAATTATTTTATTGGATCTGTAAAATCTTCTTTTAATGGGAATTATAATAAGATTTATAGGTAGATTAATAGTTAGTCTATTTTTATTACTATTCATGTATCCAATCACATTGTTATTTGTATTTATACTTCCTTTATTGTGGAGTTTTGATATAAAAAAGAGTTGGAATTCTTTTATAGAAGTAATTAATGAGCCAATTGAAGTTGATAGTAATAGTTATAACTATTGGGGAAATTATGAAGAAACAATCCAATTACATATGCACGTATGGGACTATTTATGGAATAAAATTACTATAATTAAAAATCCTAATTATAAACCATTTGAATTAATATCTAAAGAAGATAAAGAAGTAAAGAGAATTAAAGCTAAAAAGACTATTATAAAGGCTTTAGGTGATCTTTAAACTTTAAATATTTATAAACTTATAATATTTATGGATAAGATAGAGATAGGAGATATAATAGTTATTACTGATTGGGCTGGGCATGATAGTACTCATAGATGGTTTAAAAATAACTTATCTAGAGATAAGACTATTCAATATGAAGTAATAGATATTGATTATAATAAGGATGTTGCAAAAATAGGTAATACCGCTTTCAGATTATCATTTACTAAATTAATTAAAAAAGGTTTATATTCTCAATTAGAACAAGCAAGAAAAATAATTTATACAGATTAATATGAAAGTATCAGAAATTAAAAACAATGAGATAGTAACAACTGACAATGGTCAGACTATCACAACTAAATTAGATGGAGTATTTATTACTTTATCTAAATCATCAGGTATAGTATCAATGAAAACTATTGCAGAAGCTAAGGAATCTGTTCCTGTATCTTTAAGTAATATGTTTTCTTTTTTATCATCAATTAGTCCTGAAGTATTAGACTTTAATGGTCTTGTACTAAAGGAAAAGATAAATATTTCATTCAATGGGACACAATAAGATATATGCTTTAATGTTAGCAATTTATATTGCTGTATTATTATTTCTATATTGGTTGGGTAAGTAAGATATGTTTTAAGTTGGTCGAAAGCTGAAAGGTGAGTAGACCATTTTAATTTAAACAAATATGGAATTAGTAACAGAGAATAATATAGATCATACACGTATAGTAATATTTAGTGAAGAAGGAAGAAATTCTCACTTTCACTCAGGCTGTAGTGAAATAGAAGGTGAATTCTATATAGCTCCTGAAAATATAAAAGAAATACATTATGGTGCTAAAGATACAGAAAATTGGTGGCCTTTAATTAAAACTAAAGATTCTGATCACATCATACGTGGGGTTTTAATTGGTAAATATGATAAATATAAAGAATATCATCTTTGTTATAAGGATGATACATATGAAATAGAAACAATTATGGACAATCTAGATATTCTAGAAGCTAAACTTAAATAATATGATAAAGTCAATATCAAAGAAATTAATAGAAGTATCTTTTCCTTCATTTGAAGGTGAGATTAAAATGTTACCATTTAATTTATCAGATCTTAGTTCTATACCTAAACAGTTTTTAGAATTAGTAATGAGTATGATTAACTTTCTTCCTATAAAAGAAGGTATAGCATATCTAACTGTTGATGGTAAAATGATTCCTGCTGGTTCTTCCCATAGAAGAGGTGGAGCTCATATAGATGGTAATTATATACCAGAAATGTGTGGATGGGGATCTAGTGGAAATGGTGGTGGTAATGGATGGAAAGTAGGAGAAAATGGTAGAGCTTTAGATAGTGATACTCATAAATTATCTTATAATAATCCAGATGGTGGTATGTTAATAGTATCAGACTATGCTGGTTGTAAAGGATGGAATGGTGCATTTAATGGAGAACCTGGAATAGGTGGTGACTGTAGACATATAGAATTAGATAAAGGATTTATCCTTGAACCTAACACTGTATATTATGGTTCATCTCAATTTATTCATGAATCACTTCCTTTAGAGAAAGAAGTATATAGAACTATGATAAGAATAACTCTTCCATTAGATTATCCAATAATTAATTAATGTCAGCTGAAAAGATAGCTAAATTAAGAGAATTAGCTGACAGAGGTATTGGAGGTGAAAAACAGAATGCTAGAGATATACTTACTAAACTTGGAGTAGATTGGAAGAAGCCTAAGTTAAACTTTCAAGATACTATTAAAAAGACTTTTAAGAAGGATTATACTAGATCATATCAAATACCTATTAAGGATACAGGTGATGTATTATTCATAATGCAATTACTTAATAAAATCACTGGTAAAGCTAGTATATCAATAACTGATAATCGTATTCAATTTAATTGTACAAGTGTGCAAATGGAGGACATCTCTAAAATCTATAATAAATATAGAAAAGATTTCAACGCTAAAATGTGGTATGAATCTGATAAGTATATTAATGAATATTTAAAAACAATATAATGGGACAAATAATAGATAAGCCTGAAGGCTATTTAGACCATACTATAAAGAATAGTAAAGGTCAAACACTACTACTTATTGAAACAGAAGATGGAGTTGTTACAGAGTCTCTAGGAGACTCTTCATACAATTATGAAATAGAAGTATATGATGCTTCTATAGAAATAAGAGAAGTAGCTTAAAGATAATGTTTATGTTTTATGGTTTAGCCTATACTGAGAAATTGGTATAGGCTTTTTTATTAAAATTATGGGTAAATTATGGAGTTCAGCAAAAGAAGGAGATGTTATAGTTAAAAGTAATGGAACTAAATTACGTCTAAATAAAGGTCAAAGATATTTAGCAAATGATGATGAAGGTAAATGGTTAACATTTGAATTAGTAGATTTAGAATTTTCTGATAAAAGAGGAAAATATTTAATGAGAGTTACTAAAATGTTCGCCTCTAATGGAAATAGTATGTATCATGACGGAAGACAAGTATTATTCTCATTTGAATTAAAATATGGAGGTGATTTATATGACTCCATCATTACTACAGAAATTGATTCATTACTTGAAACTATGTTATATAACACTAATAAACTTAAACAAAATGGGAAGTAATAATACAATAACAGATTTTAATAAAGATGATCTGGTATATTATGTACCAAGACATCTTCAACCTTTAGAAGGAGAAAGTCCAATGTTTAAAGATTGTCAAGAAGGTATAGTAACTAGTATCAGATATCCTTGGGTCTTTGTAAAATATAAGATAAAGAATAAAACATTTACTGGAAAAGATTATTCTAAATATCAAATAACTTCTCAAGCAACTAAACCTGAAGATTTATGGAAGTAGATGAAATAATAGAAATATGTAAAAAGATATATACCAAAGATACTTATTATTTTAATGCTCGTGTGGCTGTTGTAGATAATTATAATAGGTTAACATATTTAAGTTTGCCTATTTTTAAAAAATATCATCATCAAAATTATAAACATTCTGACTTAGCTATAAGTAGTGGTAATGGAATAGTATATTGGAATGGTCATTATGCAGAATTATGTGATAATAAGGGTAATATTATACCTTTTCCAGAGGGAGTATTTACTAATTCAGATTTAGAACTAGCTAGAAAGATAATATATGAAGAGTAGTTATAAAATTGGAAGCCTTTATTATTATAGAGATAGTACTCAAGTATTATTCTTTAGACTTGAATTTTTTGATATAAAGGATAATCTGTGTAGTACATTCGTTATACGTAGAGATGGAAGAACATCATTTCGTACAACATGGGAATTACCATATGATGCTGTATATGAAGAAGTAAGTATGTCACAAATACTAGATTATTATTTTGATGGTGAATTACCACCATGGTATTGTTAAAACTTAAAATTATGTGGGAAAAATTAAAAAAACAATGGGGTATACAAAAGAAGTATACTCAAGAAGAAGTGGATGATCTTCTTAAATCAGCAGTTAGTGCTACTATAGAAGGTGCATTACAATTTCTAGAATCAGATAATGTTAAAGCTGTATTTATTAAAAGTGGTAAAGATGTTCCTGGTTGTGAAATAGTGAATGTAGGTGTACATCCAGTACATTATATAAAAGCAGAATTACTTAAAAGGGATATTGAACTTGAATACAATTTTGGTGAGTCTGAAGAAAGTTAACAATCTCAATCAGGTAATGGATTTACTTGATAATGATAAAGCTAGTTTTTATTCAGGTAGTGATAAAGAAATGGATAATATCTCTAAAGAAGATATTAGAAAGATGAAAACTGATGATGTAAGAAACCTAGTAAAAATAGGTCTAATAGTAAGAATAAGCAGATATTAATATGAATCTAATTAAAGTAATTTTGGCAATTGTAGTAATATCTTTTGGTATTATACATATTAGTCAACCATCTAACCTTGAAGTATATATAGGTGTAGGTGAAGTAATAATAGCAATGGTGTTATTATATGGTCCAATTAAACAATTAATCAAAAACTTAAACAATGAACAACTTTGATCAAAAGGAATCAGGTATTCCACAACCAGCTAGAACAATTATAAAGATTCTAGTACCTCTTATTATTGCAATTATCATATTAGCAGTACAACCATTTACTTATGAGAATGTCGATGCTGGAAATGTAGGGATTAAATTAAATCTTTATGGAACAAATAGAGGTGTAGATAAGATCACTATTGTTTCAGGAAGAGTGTGGTATAATACCTGGACTACACGTATTGTGGAATTTCCTACATTCATACAAAATGTAGATTACAAACCATTTGCAATTAATACTGTAGATGCTGCTAAATTTAATATTGATACAAAAATGCAATATAGAGTATTGTCAGATTCTGTTCCTAGAATATATACAACATTTAGATCTTCTCTACAGGAGATACAAGGTGAAGGTAGATATATTCAAACAGCAGTATATGATGCATTTAAGGCTATTGTACCTAAGTATACATCTGACTCATTGATGGCTAAAAGATCTCAATTTGAAAGTGAAGTTGAAGTTGTATTAAAGGAAAAACTTGGTTCCAGAGGTATATATTTAGAACAATTGACATCTAATATAGATCCACCTAGATCAATGGCTGATGCAATTGAGGCTAAGAATGCTAGTATACAAGCTAGATTTAAAGCTGAGAATCAAGCTAAACAAGCTGTTGCAGAAGCTACAGTAATTAAAGCTAAAGCAGAAGGTGAAGCAGCTGCTACTATTGTTAGAGCTAAAGCAGAATCTGAAGCTAATAGATTAAAACAAGCTACACTTACCCCATTATTAGTTGAGATGGAAAGAATACGCCGATGGGATGGTACATATCCAACTACAGTAGCTGGTGCTGGTACTAACTTTTTAATGCAGTTAAAATAATTAAACGTAAACCTGGGGAGTTCTAAAACAAACCAGGTTAATTAAACTAAAAACATGGATCAAAAATATTTTAAATCAGGAAATAATTATTTCCTACGTGAAGTAAGTAATGTAGAAGACCCTCTACAAGTAGCACTATATGTGTTACAATTCTCTCCTAAAGAAGGATTTTATTTAGAGAAATCAGCAGAAGATTTTCATGTAAATCATAAAATATATGGTAAAGATGAAAAAGCATTTACAGAACGTGTAAAGAAAACATTTAATGCTACCAAAGATAATCTTGGTGTATTATTAAATGGAGTAAAAGGTACTGGCAAGTCAGTTCAATTAAAATTAATAGCTAATCATCTTGAGTTACCTATTATTATTATTCCACAAGCTTATGAAGGTGTAGCAGATTATATTAGTAAAATACCTTATTCAGTTACTCTTGTATTTGATGAGTTTGAAAAAATGTATCCTGCTAACTATAATAACAATGCTGATATACTTACAGTAATGGAAGGTGTACTTGCAAATCAATATAGAAGAGTATTCTTATTGACAACAAATAGCACTTATATTAATGATAATCTTCTAGAAAGACCAGGAAGAATTAGATATCATAGGACTTATGAAGATCTTCCTTTAGAGACAATAGAGGAGATTGTAGATGATCTACTTGAATATAAAGATCTTAGAACTGCTACAATTGATTTCTTATCGACTCTTAAAACTATTACTATTGATATAGTAAAGAAAATTGTTGAAGAGGTTAATATCCATAATGAAGACCCTAAAATCTTTGGTAAATATTTTAATATCAAAAAAGATAGTAAAAAATATGATGTATTAATCATTAATGAGAATGGTACTGAAAAAGTATGGTTTGAAGATGTAGCTTTACCTGTTTTTGATCCTAAAAAGCCAATTAAAGATCTTAGAGTAAATGGTGAATGGGAAGCTAAAATTATTAGTATTCTTTCTCCAACTATGTTAATTGTTGATGAACAGCTAAATGAAAATAATGAACCAGAAGTTCATATTAAGATTAAAATTGTAGATAGAGATAATCTACATAAATCATTTAGAGTTTTCTAGTCTAGTATCTTCAAAGGATACAATCGTAAGATAGATTTGATGACATGGGAGCAATCCCATGTAAAAACCATAGATATGAAAACAAAGTATGAAGTAGGAGATATGGCTATTATTGTTAGGTATGATAAATATAAAGGAGATAAGTCACAGAATAATATAGGTGAATTGGTTTGTATAACTACAGCTGGAAGCTTGACAAGAGCTCCTCAAGTTCTTATAGCTGATGATAGAATATTTACACAAGATTCTGTATTTACTTGTGATGTAAATGAACTTTTTCCTATAGAAAAATACATAGAAGTAATAGATATGAATTTAGATAAGTTAATAGATAAGTATGGCAAAAGATAATACAATATTTCAACAAGGTAAATACTATATTATTACAGAATTCAAAAAAGGATATGGTAAATCTTTTAGTAATATATTTAAAGATCACATATATATATCTAGAAAAAGTGACAATGGATATTTATTTCCAAGACTTGATAGTCTTGGTAGAATAAATTCTGGTATTCACACTAACTATATAGAAAGTTATAGAGAAGCAACTAAAGAAGAAATAATTAGATATAGAAAGCTAAAGAAACCTTTTGATATTAATGATAAATCATATATAATAGATGATATTAATATGTATTTAGATATATTAGAATTAAAATTTAAAGAAGATGAATAATAGATTTAGTCAAGGACAATGTATAGTAATAACTAAATTAAATACTAGTTATATATCTTCTAAAGATCAATATTTGAAAGTTAATCATGTATATAAACAAAGAAAAAATTATAACTGTTTATTACCTATGTTAGATAGTAATGGTAAAGAAAATACACGTGTACATTTTATAAACCCAGCTAATAATTATGATAATGAATGTAGAGCAGCTACCCCAACAGAAGCTGCTAGATATAAGTTACTAAAGAAACCATTTGATGTTTATGATAATGCTTATTTAATAGAAAAGATGTTTGATGATTTAGATAAATTAGAGAAGAAATTGTAATGTTTAAAAGAGGAGAAAGAGTAGTATTAAAGAAATGTGATATAGAAGGTTATAGATTTAACTTTGAATATAACTTATCTAATGATCCTAACACTATAATAGATGAATCTGATGATATTTATAATTCACAATATGGTGAAATAGCTAAAGATTGGATAAAAGATAATTCTACTATAGGAGTAAATTGGTATAATTCTAAAGAAGAAATTATAAATACTAAAGGTCCACTTAATATGTATGTTATCGAGTCTAATGGTAATTTAGTAGAAATTGAACATATACAACTGTATTCTATAGATAAAATTATTAGTGATTTAGATACATTAGAAAATGGACTTAAAGATTAAAAAAGGTGATAAACTAAAATTAGTCAAGACTTTAAATTCTAGATATTTTTATCCAGATGGAAGATTAAAATTTACTGAATTGATAGATTATCAATATTTTGAAGTTGATAAACATAAACCTTATCCAGATAAAATTAATTGTTCATTTTGTGAAGGTGAATTTATATTAAAAGATGGTTCTAGATCAAAAACTTATAATGTTAATTATAGAGAAAATAAGGATTTTGGTATTGAAGTAGAATTGTATGATTTAATAAAAATTGAAGATATAATAAGTAATTTGGATAAACTGGAAAGTAAATATAATGTTTAAGGCTGGAGATAAAGTTAGGCTTATAGTTGATAAAGATAGTAGATATTTTAACGAAGATTTAAGTCATGTACATGAAAATTTAATAGGTTATAAGTATGGGATATTAAAGGATAATTTAACTTATATATATGAGGACCCTGGTACTGAAAAATTTTATGTTAATTGGTTAGAAATAGGTGGAAACTTTACTAGTGATTGGGGTATATATGATGGATCAAATAAGAAACACAAGTGTGAAATAGAGTTTTATCAATATGATATAAATAGAATAGTTAAGAATTTAGAGATATTAGAAAGTAAATATGAGTGAATTTAAAATAGGAGATATAGTAGTCTCACTTATAGATCAAGAATCATCTACTAATCAAGAACCTGTTTCCATAAGAGAAGGTTATGTAGGTGAAAATATATCACCATTAGATAATCAAGTAGTATTCTTTGATCAAACAGTCCCTGGAAAAGGATGTTATAAATCAGAGAACTTTAGATTAGCTACTGATGATGAGAAAGAACAGTTTTTGAAAGGAAGAAAAATAGTAGAACCTGAATCACCATTTGAGGAAGGAGACGTAATTATTACTACAGGTAAGGTTTCTTCTGTAGAAGGTATTATTCCAGAATCTTTTGAAGCTGGTAAAATATTAGTAATAACTGATATTATAAAAACTAAAGATATTAGTAAAGCTATTATGTGGTTTACTAATAGTACACAAGCTTTCAAGTTGATAGATAAATTCAGATTAGCTACACAAGAAGAAATTGATAATGAATCAAAACTCTAAATTTGTAAATAATACTATCATAGTAGCATTGCTAGATATGAATAGTGTTGATGGTAATGAAAGTATAAAAGAAGGAACTGTAGATAGAGTATCAATATCTGGTAGCAGTGGTAAGTTTAGCTGTGATTGGGTTATTGGATTTATAGATAGAAGAGCAACAGAAAGCTACTATAAAGCTGATAAAGAGATCTATTTTAGGTTAGCTACAGAAAGTGAAATTGAAGAGTTTAATAAAAAAGGAAGATATACAATAGATCAACCTAAATTTAAGATAGGTGATAAAATAGTAGCATTAGATGATATTACTACTACTGAAGATGAGTACTCAGTTAAGAAGGGAGAAGAAAGAACTATAGAAGATATAATTGTTAATAAAAAAGATATTAATAAATCTATATTTTGGTTTCCTGGACATAAAGGAGTATTTACAATGGAAGATAATTTTAAATTAAAAGATTAGATAATGACTGAAGAATTAAAAAATGCAGTAAAAAGAGAAGCTGCTCTATTAAGAGCAAATGCTACTCAAGAACAACTAGATAAAATTAATCTAGATGATCTTAATGGTTTATCAGCAGAATATTGTATATATGGACAGCTTACTGGATCATGTTATAATGATGAAGCTAGAGATCTATTTGCTAAATGTGCTATACCATATAGAAGAGGTATATATAGTGATTTTAATGAGGGTTCACCAGAACCAGCTGAAGCTACAGCAACATGTTTTGATGAAGCTGGAGAAGCTAGAAAACAAGGTAATCACTCAGCTATTGAGTATTATATATCTTTACCAGAGAATGAGTATAAATTACAAGGATTAGTAGATTTCTTACAAAATAAAACAAATAAATTAATTTTATAATTAAAAATAAGTATGACAATAGCAGAACAAGCAACAGCTCAAGAAAGAAGAGAATTATTACAAAGAATGATTAACTTAAACAAAGTAGAACCTATAGATAGAAGTATCTATACTAAATCTGAACAGGATAAAGCTAAGTTGTTTAAACTTAAAAAAGAGTGGCAGGTAAAAATTGATAATGGTTATTTAATCAATACAGTAATTCATTCTGGAGCATATACTGCAATCGCTGAATAATGAAAAGATCAGTTGTATTAATAGTAATGGATACTCAAAGTAGAGTGTTATTACTAAAAAGACCAGAGCATCATACTTATGGATCAGAATGGTGTTTCCCTGGTGGAAAAGTAGATTACATAGTTGATGATGTTAAATATCAGATATATGGTACTGATTCACATGGTACTATTAAACGTTTTGAAACAGATGATGAAGCTTGTGTAAGAGAATGTATTGAAGAAACTGGTTACGTACCAGCTGTAATACAAGATACATTAGTAACTGCTAGTGATGGAAAATATTTAGTTAAAGTATTTGTATCCCACGAACGTATAGAAGAAAATGAAGTAACAAAGAAATTTCCTAACAGAGAACATACTGAGTATAGATTCTTTGCTTTGAATGAATTACCTGAAGATATAGGTAAATTAACTAATAAAATTTTAAAACACGTACAACTTTAAAACATGGCTGAAACACAAGACGAAATTATTGAACAATTAGAAGCTAAGGTTCAAGAATATGAGAATTTATTAGAAGAGACTCTTTCTGATAAAAAAGGATTTGGTAAGATACTAGCAGGTCCTTTTGATCATGATGGTAAAAAGTATTATAGAGTTTCTATAGGAAGTGATATATCAATGGTATATGCTGCTGAAGTTAGTATGTTTGATGGATCTCCAATTGATCCAACTTTACCTGAAGAAACAGAAGTTATTGTTGTAGGTCAAACTATAGCATGTGTTGTTCCTGAAGAACTTAAAGTTATCATCGAACCACCAGTATTTGATCTTATTTCATGGTCTGATATAGGTGGATTTAAATCACAACTTCAAATTATCAGAGATGCTATTGAACTTCCTATGGTAAATGCTAAGTTAGCAGAAGAATTGGGTGTTCAACCTATCTGTGGTATTCTTTTATATGGAGCTCCAGGTTGTGGTAAAACATATATAGCAAAAGCTATTGCATCTACAGTACTTGGTGCAACTAGAATTGATCCACAAGCTTTTCAGTATATGAAAGGTGGTGAGATGTTATCTATGTATGTTGGTAAAACTGAACAAGATATTAAGAATTCATTTGCACAATGTAGAGATTACACTAAACGTACTGGTAAAAAGGCTATTATGTTTATTGATGAAGCTGAAGCATTACTTCCTACAAGAGGTAGCAGAAGATCATCTGATGTAGAAACTACTATTGTACCAACATTCTTAAGTGAGATGTCTGGTTTTGAAGGTAATAATCCAATTGTTATCTTAGCAACAAATAAAAAAGATGCTATTGATGAAGCCATTCTTAGAGAAGGTAGGATTGATATTAAAATTGAGATCAAACGTCCTACAGAGCCTGATGCATTAGAGATATTTGAGATTCATCTTAAGAAACTTAAAACTCATGATGCTGTTGCAGATTTGGCAGAATTTGCATCTTCATCTTTATTTGGATCACCTGCTGCTAAGAAAGTTAGTGGAGCTATGATAGAAGCTATCTGTAAAGATGCTATACGTAAAACCATGACTAGAGTAATAGCTACTCCAAAAACTAAGGAAAAAGGAATAACCTTAGATGATATGTCAAAAGCAATAACAGCAATAAATACATCATATGTCACTACAAAAGCGTAAAGGTCAAGAATCTGATCAAGAACAAAGTGGTTTAGAATCTCTTAAAGAGAAGTTCTCTAAAGAGAAAGCTAAAGTTATAGATACTGAAATATCCCAAGAAGACAGACAAGTTAGATTAACTGTAACTATGGATCAATTCTGTGGGTGTGGAGGAAAAGAAGATGTTGAAGTTACAAGAACTGTTCCATGGGATTCTCCATTAAATGATGGAGATAAAGTGGAAGGTTTTCATGACTCTGACGAAATACATTAGTAAGATAGGGGACTCAAAAGGTCCCCTTTTTTAATTTTACATTATGATTCCAGGAGAAAAAAGACAATTAACAGATTTAGGAAGAGAACAATTTAAATTAATAAAATGGGATAGTATAGCTAATTCCAGATATGGAATTGTTGAAATAAATTCCTCTGATATAACTTGGTATAATGATCTTAATCAAAATGTAGGAAAAAGTGGACGCTGTAGAGATGGTTGGCATATTGAATGGGAAGAACCTTATACTATTGAGAAAATTGAAGAGAATTTGGATAAACTAATGAAGAAATGTTTAAGTTAAATGACAGAGTAGTTCTTTCTAAAGAAGGTATAGAAGTATTTGGTAATCCTAATGAAATTAATATTAAAAATTCAGCTTATGGTATAATAACATATTATAGGGAATCTAATATAGATGTAACTTGGTATGATTATAATCATAATAAAATAATAGTTACTGGATCTTATAAAGATTGGATTCAACATGATATTATATATGATATCAAAGAGATTGAGCAAAATTTAGATAAATTGATAGAAAAATATGTATAAGAAAGGAGATAGAGTTGAATTAACATATGAAGGTATAGAAGATTTAAATTCTATAAGTCGTACTGATATATTAACATCTCATTATGGTATTTGTCAAGATGATGTTATTTTACTCAATCCAAATTTTGGACCTCATGTACATTGGTATGATCAATATCATAATTATATATCTAGTTCAGGAACAGATATTAGATGGATTAGGCACTTTGAAGAAGTTGAACCATATAATATCAGTAAAATAATGAATAATTTAGATAAACTTATTGAAAAATGTTTAAAGTAGGAGATAAGATTAAATTTAATGATTATACTAAATCTTTAATAAATGCTAGTAATCATGAATATTATAGAAGTGCGATATGGAAATCAGTAGAATATATGATTATTGATATAGTACGTACTCAAAGTTATGGTGCTAGATGTTTTTATATCAATGGTCTACCCATCAAAGATTTACATGCAGGACAACCTAAACATGAAGATATTGAACTATATATCAAATATAATATAGAAGAAATAATAAACGATTTAAATAACTTAGAACAAAAATTAAATGGAAAATTGGTTAGTAATATTAGCAGCTAGTTTATGTTGTGCTGGTATATCATTCACAGTTACAATATCTGGAATGTTTGAAAGATTAAGAAATTGGATTTATAATAAAAATAAATTCTTAGGTGAACTTATAACATGTCCATGGTGTTTTGGACATTATGTTGTATTTGTATTGTTACTTATTTCAGATATACAATATATAATTGTGTCACAGTATGTAGTTTTTAACTTTTTATTTACATCTTTTGTAATAATTGGATTAATGGGACTATGGCATAAGATATTACTTGTAGCATATGACCCTGTAATGAAGATTAAAGCTCAAAGAGAAATAAATAGATTAAAGATAGCTAAAGCTAAATCTGAATAATATATAGGAGTCGTATAAATGGTTAGTAAGATTCGCTGAAGAATCTGGTGGTAGTTCGAATCTGCCCTCCTATGCCACTAAATAAAGTGATATGACATATTCAAAAGTAACACCAGAGATCACCAGAGAAGTGATCAGAATGAGAGGTCTAGGTAAACAGCTAGAAGTAATAGCTAAAGCTGTTGGCATCTCTACAACATCAGTATTCAGAATTGTGAATACAAGAAAAACAATTATAAATGGAGCAAAGAATGGACAAATAGTCTCTGCTAAAGAATTAATTAGTAAAAGTATATCAAAATCAAATGATTCTACTTTTGTAGAACGTATGCAAATGGCTAAACAAGCTAAGAAAGTTGCACCACTTCCTGTAGAAGAGAATACAACTAATCTTATAATTGAATTTAATGGTTTAAAAATCCATGTAGATAATAAAGTAAGTGATGTATATTTATCAGAATCTTCAATACGAGTTATAACTAAGTAATATACCATAAGTACAGCAGATCTAATATAAGCTATAGGTTCCCTGGAATACTACCCTTATAGGTTTGGTCTGTTGTACTTTCTATTTTAATATTTATGAAAATAACTGTAGGGAGTAAGATAAAATTCAAGGATAAAGTAAAATCGGGATTAAAGGATAGCACTTTCTATGAGGGTGAGGAATGGAATTTAGTTGATTATATGATAGTACTATCAATTGATGAAGAACCAGATGATAAAAGATATACCGTTGATCCCTATAATATAGATAATATTTTATTAGAAAAGATTAGTGGTCATTGTCCTAGACAAGAAGATTGTATACCTTATTACGATTATAATATAAATGAAATTATGAGTAATTTAGATAAACTTAAAAACAAATGGAAAAGATAGTAGCAACACCAAATAATGTTAAAGTAGGTACTAAAGTTATTATTGATAAAACTAATACAAGATTATCTAAATGGGCAACTACAATAGTGAACAGTGATCAATATCGTTTAGTTGAATATTTTAAAGTAATAAGATTTAATAAAGTTAATGATAATGTAGTATATGTAAATGGTTATAATCTTAATGATAAAAAGATAGATATTGCGGAAGATGTACTATGTATAGGTTATGATGGATTTTATGATGTTACACTTTATGAAAATACTCCAGATTATGATCTTGATAGTATTTTGAATAATCTTGATAAACTTCAATATAAATTACCTAAAAAGAAATGGTGGAAAATATTTTAATAAAAGAATATGACTAAAGGAGATATAGTAAAAAATGACAACTTTAAAAAAGGACACAAAGTTATAAAAGGTCCTGATTGGGAATATGGAGATCAGGATATACATTCTATATATGGAGTAATAGTAACTCCTCCAGGGACATATAATGAAGATTGTGAAGTTATCTGGATAGATCAACATAATCATCCATTAAAGAAATATGTATATAGAACAGGAAGAGCTGGTAAACATGATTTAGTATTTTATCAAGATACAATTGATTATTCATTAGAAGATATGTTTGCAGATCTAGATGCTTTAGCAGATAAATTTAAATAGTATGCATGGTATAAATATTGGAGATAAAATGTATATCTCAGATGAAGATAGAGATAATACAGTAGACTGGAGTAAATATGGATATTGTATATTGAAAACTGACTATAGAGAACCAAAAGATTTTGCTTTAGTGGATATATACTCGAAATTTAATGTATTACTAGCTGAGCAACACATGGTTAGATGTAGGGACTTATCGCTAGTTGATAAAAGTATAGAAACTACAATGCATAATATTTTAGTAAATTTAAATAAATTAGAAAAGAAAATCATAAAACAAAAATAACATGGAAAAATTAGTAGTCCCACAATTTGATCACGAAGCAAAAGGATTGTCAGCATCATTAGGATTGACAGACAGAGAAGTACATTATGTAAGATCTGCTATCTTATTTGAAGCATTAGCTTGTCCTATATTAGCTAAAGAATTATTTGATGAAGATCAAGCACCAGCTAACATGACAACTATGACAGGAGTTATGGAAAGAGTTTATCTTCATATGAGAAATTATGTAGAACAATTCTATATGACAATGATATTTGCTGATGGTTGGTTTAATATTCAAAATGCTATTAAACATTCAGAACAATTGGGTGAAAGAGAAGCTGAAATTAATGAATTACCTGAAGCATTAAAGAAAATGCTTAGTAAAGCTATTGGAGGACCACTTCAAACACTTACTGGAGTAACAGCCCAAATTAGACAATCATCTTTTAATTTCAATGAATTTGTCAATATAGTTCTTGATGATAATAATTATGATGCTTCAGGTAAATACTGTCCTATAGAAATTGAACCTAATGAAACTGATATCAAAGAAGTTGAGGAATTCATGGCTAAAAAACTTGAAGCTTTTAAAGAAAAGGCTGAGAAGTTAAAGAAAGAGAAGAAAGCTAAGAAGAAAGATAAGAAGAAGTCTAAGGACAATCCTGAAAGTACAACTGAAGAAAAGAAAGATGAATAATATGGGTATTATAATAGGATTTATTCCTACAGTATTTATATTATTTTATATAGTAAAAATACTAATTGAAGCATTTAAACATGAATGTTACTACTTTGTATCTTACTACTGGACATCAGAAGATCAAAAAGGACATGGAAATATAGAAGTTATATTACATGGTACTACAATAGATTCTTATGATGATATGGAAGAAATAACTCATTATATAGAAGATAGAGTTAGAGATAGTAAAGGAAAACAAGTTAAAGCTATAGTACTTAATATAGTTAAATTAACTAAAGCTTCAAAAAACGGTAAAACAGATAACATATTATTTACAGACGAAGGTATAATTATAAAACAAAATGAAAAGAACATATAAAATAGCTAGTATAATATTACTAATTGTAATACTATTTTGGATTGGTGAGACAGTGTTTTTCCTTATAAAAGATGGTTGGCACTACAGACCCTTATCAGTAGCTGAAGCTCAGTGTGATAAAATAGTAAGTTATATATTTACTTTAGGTTGGATATTTATTGCATGGGCTATGATACAGACTATTCAATGGGCTATAAGAGCTAAAGATGATATTGAATTATTATTTGAGTTACTAGAAAGAAATACAGAAGTTACTAGAGCTAATAGTAAATCATTTATGTCACTTATGGATGATCTTAAAAAAGCATTTGATTCAATAGGTAAATCTAGTGATAAGAAGCCTGAAGAAAAGGTAGAGAAAACAGAGTAATTATATGGGTCCTTTAATCGGGACCCTTTTTATTTTAAGATATGTTTAACAAAGGAGATGTAATTGTAGTACGTGAAGATCGTGAATGTTATGATGAATATAGTGATACTGATTATATAGTAGATCGTATGGAAAATAGTAATCATAGTGTTTATTGTTATCCTACATCTGGTGAACGTTTAGGACAATTACATGGTTTTGACCTAAAAGATGTTGTTCTAAAAAATCAATATTTCATTGAAGATATAATTAAAGATTTAGAAATACTAGAGAAAAGATGTTTAATAAAGGAGATATAGTTACGATTATACCTGGTACTAGATATTTTAAAGATTATTCATATACAAATTATAGAGTAGAAGAATTTAGTAGCAATGATCATATTCAAACAAAGCCTACATCAGGTGGCAAAACAATGCAATCACATTCATTCACTATACTTGATATAATGTTAGTACCAGATCCTATAGATTCTATATTAGAAAATTTAGAAATATTAGAAAAGAAATATGAAAAAGCATGAATATTTAATGGCTGAAGACCATTATGAAGTAAGAAGTGTAAAGAAGGGTAGAAAAGAAAAAGTTTGTGAATATTGTGGAAGAGCTATACCTATAGGAGCTCCAGCAAATACCCACACATTCTATCCTGAATTTCAAGCTTATGATACACATTTAAAATGTAGTGATGATTTTGAGGCTAGTCTAAATACTCAAGAAGACATAAAACAAAAAGAGTATGAAGAATCCACTGAATATCAATTACAACAAGTTAGAGAATTAATTAAAGAATAATGGCATCAGGAGATTTAAGTATAGCAGGACCAGGTTCTCCTATATCAATGCAAAAGTTTACAGACTATTTAGATGCAGAAACTCCTATAGAAAGGCAGCCAGAATTAATTGTAATGCTTAATCAGTCAGGACAAGGATTATTACAGGATAATGATAGTATAGTTCAAGTTATGATAGCTGATAGAGTAATGCAAGCTCATTATTGGAGAGATGAATTCTGGAATGGAAAGCAGATATCAGCATACTTATATAGATATGTATATTATATGCTAGAAGAAGACGAATATGATATAGCTAAACATAAATATCCAAATAACCAAGCTATAGTAGATGCATTAACTTCAGGAGCTTTAACAGAAACTTCAGATGAGTTTGTAAGAATGAAAGGTTATTTTGAATGGCTTAAAAGTAATAATGAAGTAACTCATATAGTAGGATTAGTCCAATTAGTAGGAGGTTCATTAAGAGCTGCTGCTAAAAAACAATCTTATCTTAGAATATTTATAGAAGAACCTGAAACAGGTATGCATCCTAAAAGAGAAAGAAAACTTGTAACATTAATTAAAATGTTAGGAGATGACTATGGATTTAGTCAAAAGAATCATGACAGAGATGTTGATGAAGTTAGAAAAATAATAGGAGAATAATATGAGAGATAAAGTAAGATTAATATATACTGATGCCAATAGTAATAAATATTACGAAATGGAAGAAAGTGTTACTGGTAGTATAATGGTTTCTTATGGAAGAATTGGGACAAAACCTCAAATTAATTATTATACCATGAATATGTGGGATAAGAAATATAATGAAAAGATTAATAAAGGATATAAAGATGTATCTACTAGTATAGTTAAATTTAGTCTTGAAGATGTATTTGCTAATCTAGACAAACTAGAACTTAAGTTAAGTGAAAAAGGGTGATAAAGTTCAATTAAATGAATTAGGATATAAAGGATATTCAAAAGGTGCTGGATCTGATTGGAATTTAGAAAAAGAATTTGGATATGCTATTATAAATGTAATTGATTCAGGTAAACAAAATTATATTGATGTTAATATTTATAACAAAAGAGGAAAGACAATAGGTACTATAGGTGGATGTGCAGATTGGTTTGAACCTTATGAAGAACCTTTTAATATAAAAAATGCTATAAATGATCTAAATAAATTAGAAATTAAACTAAAAAAAGATGAGTAATACACAATTGGTTATACCAAAAACAATTACTGTAGGTTATCAAGAGAGATCTGATACTTACACTAAAAGATTAGCATATGTTATATATACAGATGCTAAAGGAGTACTTAGAAAAGAAAAATCCTGGAGAGGGTGGTGTCAATTAGAAGATGAATATATAACTCAACAAGTACCAAATCCTAACTATAAACATAATAAACCTTATAATGCAGTAACTAATAATTATTATTTATTAGATGAGGATGGTAAAGTAAAATTTGAGAGTCATTTTATAAGTAAAGGATTAGGTTCAGATGTTTATGATAATACTCCTACAGAAGGATTTGTATTAAATAAAGGAGCTGGAGGTTATGCTGGAAGTAGTTCATCATGGAACATTAGAAAAGAAACTATTAGAGTTTATGATCCAAGAGGATTTGAATTTGAGATTAGTATAGCTAATCTATTATTTATACTTGAAAATAGTAATTCCTATAAGGGTAAAGGATTAGAAGGTGAATTTGTTTATTCCTGGGAAGGAACTGAACTTGTATTACTTCCTGCTGCATGTGATGAGTATAAAAAGTCTCAAGTATTTACTAATCTTCAATCTGGTAAAGTAGCCAGTAAAGATCTAGTAGAAGGTGGAACATATGAAACTAAGAGACAAGAAAAACTTGTTTATATGGGAAGACATATGTGGTTTACTTTTGATGGTTATTATAAAAAAGAAGCTAAGTTTAGAAAAGTATATGCTTTTATGAATGAAGCTGGAGCCTTTGTAACTCAAACTGGATTAACTTCTATTGCTGCTACAATTGATGATAAACCTATATCAGATTATGCAAATAGAGTTGAGAAGTTTGAGAAGACTTGTGCTTTTAACTTATCTAAACCAAAAGAGTTTTTCTTAAAACCAGCTAAGTTTAATACAAAAAATAGAAATTATGGTTGGGTTGAAGCTAATGATGGAAGTAAATTCTGCCATAAAGTAGGAGATCTTTATAAACACTATAATATTTATTGTAAACAAACTTATGAGCAAAAAAGAGCTACTGATAGTTGGATGTTAGGTAGAATGATAGATGATATAAAAAAACCTCTTGGTTATCGTATGTGTATGGTTCCCATAGAAGATCTTATTATAAAAAATGATACTATTATTCAAAAAGAAAATAGGGAAAATCATAATGATGTTATAAATGGAAAACATACTAAATGGTATACAGAATCTGAAATAGAACCTTTAGTAAGTGTATTATGGTTGAAAATGGATTCAGGTAAAGAAGTAATATTTAACAAATAACAATGGCTAAAAAAGAAAACAAAGACAAAGTTGTAGCAGAATTACAAGAGATTGTCAAAACAAAGAAAGCTGAAATAGCTAGTATAGAAAGACCTAATTATAAGACTCATATGTCTTTAAATATAGGTAATGGTAGTGTTAATCTAAATACTGTAACTGATCCATTTGTATTAGGAACATCCCTAGGTACATTATTGAGATTAAAAGCTGATTATTCAGCAGCAGCTGAAATTTTAGGATTTAATGAAACATATAAACACCAAGGATTTCCTGTAGAAGATTGGGTAGATGATATTCAAGCTAGATTTGAAAAAGTAACTATTAATCAAAAGAAACAACAACTTGAGATCATAGAGAAAAGATTAGCTGCTTTAGAGTCTAAGGAATCACGTGAAGAAAAAGAGTTAAAAGAAATTCAATCATTATTAAACAAATAAATAACAAATATGAAAAAAGTAAAAGTAACACCTGCACAAGTACAAGAGATCACTAGTAAAGAAGCTGCTGAAATGGGATTTAATGATGCTCCAGCTAAGAAATTAACTGCTGCTGAAATTAAAACAAAAAATATTAGTAGAACTCAAGCTTTAGAGTTGATGAAAAATAATAAAGGTCATTTCTTCAGTGCTGTATTTGTGACTAAAGGTAATAAACTACGTACTATTAATGGTCAATGGTTGAAAGATCAAGGTCCTTCAGATTTAGGTTATGTTAAAGTTAGAGAAACTTCTAAACTTAAATCAGGTAAAGAAGCTATCCGTAATGTAAATCTTCAGACTCTTGAGTTATTGAAAATTGCTGGCAAAACTTTTAACGTAGGATAATTATTTATCCTGGAGGTTCTGTTACAGTTATAAAAGAAAAGAAACATTATAGAGAAGCCGATTTAATGGAACAGTATTACCATGAATCTCCAATAATCTGGAAACGGATAAAAAGAAAAGTACGTGTATCTCAAAAGTAACGTATATTAAGGGGTATCTGAGATATGGATACCCCTTTCACTTAATTAAAAAGAATGAATAAAGAAGACAGTGGACATAGACAGTGGGCTACAGGATTGTTAGGAGGAATAGTTATAGCATTTATCAGTATTGGATTTATGTATTATCTTATGCAAAAGGTTCCTATTAAAGTCACTGAAACTAAAACTCAAGTAGTATATGATTTAAATGATTCATATAGTGAACAGAAGGTGATGGATTATTTATTACAGTTAAATGTAAAATATCCTAAAGTAGCTTTAGCTCAGATGAAGTTAGAATCAGCTAATGGTACTAGTAAAATCTTTAAAGAAGGTAACAATCTTTTTGGGATGAAAGTACCTGTAAGAAGACCTACTACTGCTTTAGGTGAAAAGGATAATCATGCTTATTATTCACATTGGAGACAAGCTGTTATTGATTATGCATTATTTCAAGCATTTGTATCTAATACAGAGAATATGAATAGTGAATCTGATTGGTTGGATTATATTAGTCATACATATGCATCTGATACTTCTTATAGAAATAAATTAGTTCATATTAAGAACAATTTAAAATGACACAACAAATTGAAGAAGGTCAAATAGTATATAGATTCTCAACTGGTATGTATCCAAAAATTGAAGAATGGAAGGTAACTGGTTTAACACCTGAAGTTACTTCATTTGAGTATCAACATAGTAAAATAACTAGAAATACAGAGACAGTTAATAGTTACATTGATAATATAGCTTATTTATACAATTCTTTTTATACTACAAAACAGAAGTGTATTGAGGGTATTGAAGCACATAGTGTATTAATGAAAAACAATTATATTAAGAAACAACAACAAATGCAAGGTAAAATTGATAGAATCAATGATTACTTAACAAATATTAAACTTAAAAATAAATAATATGAAAACTACAATTAGAGAAGTGTTTATGCACTCAAAACCTAAGAAAAATGTAAAACGTTCTAGAACTACTATTGCTGGTATTGTCAATTATGAAGAACAGACAATCTCATTACATGGTGCTAGAAATAATACTTCTGTAGGAGAAACATTTAAAAGAGAAATAGGAAGACAGGTTGCTCTAGGTAGAGCTAGAAAACATCCAATTAAAGTTGTTCCTTTCAGTGATGCTAAAACAGTTAGAGATATTTTTAATGCTGAAGCAACTCAGTTAATTAAACACTCTCATAGACTTAATCCTTTAGCGGATTAATGATTTGGTATAAGTTGGTAGGTAAGAAAGTTGTACAAACAAATGAGCCTCCAGCTGGATCAAATATAATAAACGTTACAAATCTAGAAATACTAGATCATAAAGTTAAAGTATCTACAGTATTTTTAGCTATAGATCACAATCATTCTCGTACTGGACTCCCAATATTATTTGAAACAATGATATTTGGGGGTTCACATGATCAAGATCAATTCAGATATACATCATATGAAGCTGCTGAAAGAGGTCATGAACTAATAGTGAAATATATCACTGGTAGAATATATGAGGATGAATTTTATAAATCAATTAACATTGAAGAGGCATAAGCCATTAAACATTAAATTAAAAAAAAACAAATTAAAAATAAGTTATGGTAACTACACAAAACAAATCAGCATTGAAAGAGAAATTAGCTAAAATTAATGAGAAAGAAATCATTAAACCAGGAACACCTCCTGCTAGTGCAGCAGTAATTGATGCATCAAAATTTGTATATATTGATCCAACTAAAAAAGCTTTAGAATTATCTTTTAATTGCAATGAGAATATCATTCTTTATGGTAAAGGTGGACATGGTAAGTCAGAACTTGTTGAATGGTTTTTACATAACAAAGGAATTACTCCATTTGTTAAAACTATGGGTGCCGGTACTACTACAGAAAGTCTATTTGGTGGTATGGATATTAAAAAATTCAATGATACAGGTATGTTAGAGTACTTAGTTGAAAATTCGTTCATGAATCATGAGTATGTAATTTTTGAAGAGTTAATGGATGCACCTGATTATATCTTAGAGCAATTGAAAGATATTATCACTTCTAAGAAATTTAGAAATGGTAGTCAAGTATTCCATATCAAAACTAAACTTATCATCTGCTGTACTAATCGTACTAGGGATGAATTCTCTAAAAACGATTCATTAAAAGCATTGATGGAAAGGTTTCCTTTAGAGCAAAAAGTAGAATGGGATTCATATAACAGAACTACTTACGGATTCATGTTCAAAACACTATTTGGTAAAAACTATAAAACTCTTGAATATATCTTAGAGAAATTAGCTCAAGCAGATAGTATTGTATCACCAAGGACTGCTGTTAAAGCAGCTAAAATTCTTGATGCAAATGGAGGTGATTATAGCTGTTTAGAATTTATTGCAGATTTTGCAGGTAAAAACCAGAAAATGGTTCAAACTGAAATTGCTAAATACAAAACAGTTGAGCAAGTTGATGTTATTATTGATAGTGTTAAATCTATGATGACTCAATGTGATGCTCTTAAATTAGATACACTTGATAATATCAAAAATGTTAAAACATTATTGCGTAGTATTGATAGTGAAACTAAAACATTAAAAGCTAAAAAAGTTGATGATGATTTAATGAAAACTATTAATGCAAACACAAGTCAATTTGAGAATTATTTAGTAACTAAAGGTAAAGAGATTCAACATGCTACAGAAGGATAATAAGAAGTTTTATATTAATGACCATGATTGGTATTGGACACCAAGTGAGTGGAATGTTGAGTGGAGATTAAAAATGAGAAAGTTGGGCATTAATAATGTCCACTTTGCTCAAGAATTATCTAGATTTTATTATCATAAGATGATTCAAGAAAAAGAATATGTTGATCCATATTTTGCAGATGAAACTAAACTTAATGCATTTGAGTTAGAACAAGCTAACCAGTCAAAGGAGTTTTATGCAAAAATGTGGGACAAATATGTTCCTGGAATGTCTCCTTTAGATAAGGCTTTAAATTTATTAGCTTTACTAAAGAAACAACATGATGCATCTGGTGGAGTTGGTGGTCAAAGAGGAAGAAATGAGTTAATGGATGTAGATATTGAGAAAGCTTTGGAACATGTCCCTGAGAAAGAGATATTTGAATCCTCTACTCTAAATGAAATCTTTGATCGTAAAGAAGGTTTGGATGACTTTGATAAGAAAATCAATCTTATGAATAAGATTGCTATGGTTGAAAAGTTTGGTAAAACCTTTGATGTAAAGAAAATCATCTCTGAGAAAAGAGTAACTAATTCTCGTATACACAAACAGAAAAGAATGGTTGAGTATGAAGAATTAATTAATTCTCCTTTGTATCAAAAAATACTTCCTAATTATCAAGCCAAATTAATCAGTAAAGATCTAGTAATTAATACTCCTGTAGTATATGAAGAATCTAAACAAAAGATTATTATTTTGGTAGATTATAGTGGTAGTATGTCAATGATACAGAAACAAGACTGGGTTTTATCTATATTAGCAGATAGACTTAGATATTGTGTCAAAGAGGAGTGTGAGATTTTCTTTAGTTTCTTTTTAACTGCACGTGATGTAAAGAACAAAAACTTTAAATTCACACACATTTATAATAGAGAAACAGCTCTTAAGTTCTTCAAAGAATTGAGTACTGCTCCTTCTGGTGGTGACACTGAAGTTGGACATGTAATTGAATTAATCAGAGAAGAGATTATGGACAATAAACGTCTATTTAATCTTGATGTTGATTTATCTTTTGAGAAACCTGAAATCTTAGTGATTAATGATGGTCAAGATAGTGTTAAAACTGATAAGTTAACATGGAAGACCAATGCAATTACCTTATATGGTAATAATCCTGAATTAGAAGCCTTATGTAAAAAGACAGGTGGAAAATTTATATCTATTGATGGTAAACAAGATCATTACTAATGATCATAAGCTGGTATGGAGAAATCTGTACCAGCTTTTTAATTATGAACAAAAAAGTACCAGTGATTCTTAAAATAGTAAACAAGGAATTTGTTGTAGAGTTTGAGGATCAGATTATAAAAATAGAAAATATTGGCTGGGTAAGTGAATCAATCCAAATTATTATGGATCATATACCACGTAAGTATAAACCTATTACAGAAGATGATTTAATCAGTATAGTAGAGGATGGAGGTGAGTGTTATCTTGAACTTGTTGAAGTTAGAAATAAAGCTAAAACATGGGAAGGAAGTGCAATTAATTCATTTACTACAGAAGAACCTATTTACACAGATGAGATAAAATTAATTGAGAACAAAATGGTACTTCACTATAAAAACTAAGTATGAATCCATTAGAATGGTTAAAAAGGAAGTTACTTCCTGAATATTATAAACAACTAGATGAAATAACAAAAGACAGAGATAATTTGACTAAAGTAGTTAAAGATCTAGAGGAAAGAAACAAAAATTGTCAAGAAAATATCAATAAGACTAATTCATACTGGAAAGGTGTAATTAGAACTAAAAAAGGAAGTAAACTATAGCTATATTCTCCCGTTAGATAAACTCATCTATTGCTAATACAGTTAATAGAGTTTACATTTATGATACAAATTATCATCAAATGACTTATTCATTAAAAAACGGGACAACTATTGAGATGTCTGTAGAACAATATTTAAACATGTCAGATTCAGAATTAGATTATTTAAATAGTACCTATCATGGTGACTATATAGAGAATCCTTGGCATGGTTCAGTATTAGGAAGACAGATACCAGATGATATAGAAGAAGAAATTCTTGAAGATCTTACTTCTGTAACAGATGAAGAAAAGCTATTAGATCCAGATATTGACATAGATTTATTTATGGAATAAAATGAGAAGTCCAGTAACAATAACTGCTGATGTTACTGGGGCAATTATAGGAATATCACCTAATAATCCAGAGTATGGTTATATTAGGGTAGAACAGAACACTCCTTTAATTAGTAACAAAGGTTGGTTAACCTTTGATCCCAGATCAGCATTAATTAAAGGTACATTAGATGATTTAAAGAAAGCTAAATATAGAGATGGACAAGAATTAGAAGGAAGAATAGTAATTAAAGAATCTTTAATACCATTCAATACTGAAGATCCTGATCATGATCTAAAAATAGCTGGAAATACAGGAATTATATGTACTTTTCAAGGTGATCCAATTTATAGACAAGTTGTATATACACCAGATTTTAATGACAAAGATGAGTTAATTCAACATGATAATGGTGAAGAGATAAGAAAAGAAATAGCTTATCTAAAAAAGATGGGTAGATACTACTCAGATAATGTAGTAAATGGTGATACCATAACAGAATAATACCAGAATGGGGTTTGTAGGAATACAGCCCCATTTATTTTTTATACTAACTATAAATCCATGTAACATGAAACACAATCCTAACAAAGCTATTTCAGCAAACAGTCGTGGTATAACAATATCATATACTGACACATGTAAACACTTTAATCTACCTTATGAAAAAGAATCAATATTAAATAGTATTCAGTTACATGGAAATAAATACAAAGGTAAGTTCTATCAAAATAAAGCTCAACAACAAGCTTATAGAGTAGCATTGTATGGATTATCTGTATTTACTCCCGAAGAAGTTAAAGAAATCCCATTCCTAAAGAAGGCTAAAATTACAAACAATCAACAAAAAGTACAACAATTTCTTGATAAGTGGAAACAAGAAATATGTCATCAAAAATTAGGTAGTTTTCTTACTACTTTCTTTTCACATAGTAAACTAGCATCTGAATTAGCTAATTATGATTATTATGATTCAAATAATAAGAATAAATTAGATTTTAAAGAGTTAGGTATTACAAAAGATATGATAGTTAAAAAGCTTATATTAGCTAAGTTATTACCAAATAACTATTATGAATTAAAATAAATACTTATAGAAAATAAGAAAAAACTATGCTACGGATGTAAACTAGAAAAGTTCATCTGGTCAAGCAAACTGGGTGAGAAGTATTGTATTTCATGTTGGAATAAACTGAAATTAGATACTAAAGAGGCTGTAGATTCATATGAAACTCCAGTCTCTACTCAACCTATGAAATATAAACCATTGAAGAGGACTAAGTTCCCTAAAATAGTTTCATTAAAGAGAAAGATAGAACAAAAAGAATATGGTATAGAAAGATTATTATTTTTAGTAGCAAATCCTATATGTGCAGCTAATATAAGATTTATATGTACACATGAATCAACGGAAGTACATCACTCAAGAGGTAGAGTTGGTGATTTGTATTTGGATAAAAAATGGTGGAAACCTTTATGTCATGCATGTCATGAATATTGTGAGCTTCACCCTAAAGAAGCTAAAGAATTAGGTATAAGTTATAATAGATTAGATAAATACAATGAAGATGAAGATGAAGATAAGGAATGAAGTACATACTAGAATAAAGTTTGCATCACAACAGTATTATAAACATTTAACTAATGCTGCATATAATTTACCAACAGATAATAAGAAAATTGATTTAACTGCATATAGAAGATTAAGTGGTATTGGAGTAAAAGAATTACCATATAAATTATTAAAAGCAGTTAATATATATAATCATTATACTAAAGAGTATAATGATACACTAGATAAAATAAATTCACAATGAAAAATGAAATATTAGTATGTGAATGTTCTAGCTTAGAACATATGGTAGTTATTAGATATGATGATGAAGATGTATATTTAGGTGTACATCTAACTAAGAGATCTTTTTTAGATAGACTTAAGTATGGTATTAAATATATATTTGGATACCAATCTACATATGGGGCTTTTGAAGAAGTAATACTTCATAAAGATCATTTAGAAGGATTTGAAAATATTGTTAAAGAATTAAAGTTTAAACAATAATGATAGAATTTAGATATATAAAAACAGGTAATGCTTATATGCCTCAATATAAACAAGCTGAGTTTGAAAATGAGTGGAGATATTTTACTGAAAAAACTTTAGGTGAAAAGACTTTAATAAGAAGATTAGCAGCTGGATTAGCAGAACTTAATATTATTACACAAAGTAGATTTGAAAGTAGATGGGATAGTGTTAAATCAGGTCCATATTTTATAATGACTGATAATAAACAAGTATATTTTCTAGAGGAGCATTTAGTATGTGCATTTTTAGGTGGAGCTAAATCCTACTATAGTAAAGAAATAAAAGAATTTGATTCATGAAAGTTAAAGTAACAAAAATATTAGATGATAAGTTTAATGATAATCATCCTAATAAAATAAATACTGGTTATGAAAAGACTGGAGATATGATTAATAGCGAATTAAGAGTTGGAGAATGTGTTATGATTTTAACCCTTGGTACATGGTTTTCTACTTCTCCTATAGAAGAGATTATTGATAACTCTACATTTAAAACTGCTAATTCAACATATAAAATAGAATACTTATGATTGAGAATAGACAATATATTAAAGCTATAGAATTAGAAAAAGGTGAATATAATTCTTTAGATGAATTAAGTAAAGAAGTATTACAGATCTATAATGATGGTCTTAAAGATATCTATATAACATATCCACCTGATGAATTTCAATTTGAATATGTTCTTAATATAGCTGGAAATGAAAATGATGCTTATATAGAAGTTGATTTTTATAGATCTGAAAATAAAGATGAAAAGATTAAAAGAGAAAAATATGAAGCTGATAAAATTCAGAAACAACTAGATAGAGAAAGAGCTATTAAAGTGAGAGAAACCAGATTACAATTGGCTCAAGATGACCCTGATTATATTCAATATAATAAGTTATATGAAAAATTTAAAGATATATTATGACACTAGGAGAATTAAGGCAACATATAGATAACATACTTATAGATGACCCATCTAAGAATGATTTAAGAGTAGTAATATCAACTAATGATGATAGTGTAGGACCATCTTCTTCTGCTAATATAGTTATGTTACATGAGGGATTCGACTGGGATTCTGGAACTATATTTATACATCCAGAATATATGTTAGTAAAAGATAATGGAAGAACTAGAAATAGGTAATGACTATTTTTCAACTATAGATAATATTGAAGATCAAATAAAGTTAATTAAAGAAAAGTATATACAACAAAATATAGAAATATCTTCTATAAAGGTCATTTCTTATAGTAGTGGTTATTTTTATCTTAAATATTTTAGAGAATTAACTGAAGAGTTAAAAGAAGAAATACGTATTAAGAAAGAAGCTGATCTTATTAAACAACAAGAACGTTTAAAAGCTTTATCTGAAAAAATGTCTAAAGCAGCAAAGAAAGGTTGGATTAAAAGACATGAAAGAGAAACTGAAGAAAGAGAAAAACGTAATGAAGCAGCTAGAAAGTATGCTGAAAAACAGTTGATTAAAAGACAAGCTAAAGAAGCAGAAAAATTAAGAATACAACAAGAAAAAGATTTCTTACATAAGTTATTATACGAAGAAGAGTAATTATGAAAGTATATATTTATAAAAATAAAGAAATAGAAACTGATTGGATTTTTGCAGCATATAAAGGTTTTCGGGAATTACAAGCAGAAATTATATTCTTTACTAATGTAAATGATATACCTTATGCTCCTGATAATATAGTAGTAGCTGATGTAGAACCTACTATTGAATATATGGATAAGCATAATATAAAATATCCAAGACCTTTAAATATACCAGCATGTCTAAGAGAAGATGATTATTTACAAAGAAAAGTAAAAACTCTAACACTCAAACAGGTTGCTGCTATTACTACACCTGTCTTTATTAAACCATTTGAAAAAGTTAAACAGTTTTCTTCAGGTGTTATTAAACATGGATCTAATATTCATTATTTAATTGATCAACCAGATGCTACTGCTGTTTTTGTATCTAATATTATAGATATAGTATCTGAATGGAGAGGCTTTGTATATAATAAAGAATTAGTAGGATTAAAACATTATAGTGGTCAATTTGATAAATTTCCAGATATAGCAATTATAGATAAAATGATTTATAGATATAAAGGTTTTGCATATTCTCCTATAGCATATACTATAGATGTAGCAGTAATAAGTACTCCTAATCCTCAAAAAACTGTACTAATTGAATGTAATGATTTTTGGAGTATAGGACATTATGGATTAGATCCACTAACATATGCTAAAATGCTAAGAGATAGGTGGTTTCAAATGACAGAATATAGAAAATGGACTTAAAGGTTATTAAAGAAAAATGTCCTAATGCATACAGTAACTTCAAATTTTGGAAAGATAAAGAAGTAACTAGTGGAAGCAGACATTTCGTTATAGTAAGAGATTTATATACATTCTTTGATAAGAAAAGAATATGGATTGAAGTATGTCCTGAATATAACTTTGGAGAAGAGTATGTAAATATTAAAAGATGGTTTTTTACTATTAATAATGGTACATCCTTTAAAGGACAATCTTCAGATAACAAACCTTATGAGAGTAGAAAAGAATGTGAAGAAGCTGCTTTTTATAGTAGCTTTTTTATATTAGAGCAAAACATACTTAATAAAAAGAAAAAGATATGAAGAAGGTAGAAAAGAAGAAGTATGAAGAGTATGCTGATGTTCCTCCAGGAGAGAATGTTATAAGGAAGAAAGTACCTAAACCATGGCAATTAGAAGCTATGATGATAGATGAAAATGTAGTTAAAGAACATGCTTTCTTTTATAAAGAGTTTAAAAAAGATACTTGGGTTAAAGACTCATGGTTTAGTAATATGCTATCAGTTAAACACTGTATAGAACAAATGAATAAATTAGCTAGGACTACAATGTTAGCTGGTAAAGGTAAAACTGCAATTAATGAACATTGGAGGTTTGCTGGAAGAAAGTTTAGAGTAGTAAATACAGAAACAAAAGAAATCGTATCTTTGTTAAATACAGATACAGAATTCTATGCAGAATCAGAATAGAGAAAAGATTCAGGAAGAGGCAATTACTGAAGCTTTAAAATATAAAAGACGAACTCTTAATGTGAGTATGAGAGTTGGTAAAACTAAAATAGGTCTTGAAATAATAAATAAGATAGTTAAAGGAACTGAAGGTAAAGTATTGATAGTTGCTCCTAAATTATCCATCTTTAAAGGATGGAAAGATGATATAGAGAAGTTTAACTATCAATACTTAAATGAACATATAGAATATGTAACTTATAGATCATTTAATAAATTAAAACTATCAGATTATAAACTTATAGTATTTGATGAGATACATTCTCTTAAAATGAGTCATAATACTCAAGAGTTGTATACTTTTAAAGGAGAAATATTAGGTCTTACTGGTACACCTCCAACAAATAAACATAGTGAGCAATATAAAATGATTAAGCATTATGCTCCTATTCAATATACTTATAATACTGAAGATGCAATAGATGCTGAGATCCTAAATGATTATAGGATTATAGTTCATATGATTCCTTTATCAGAAAAGAAAGATATTCGTGTAAAAACAGCTAAACATGATTTTCATACTAATGAGATAAAAGCTTATGAGTATGCTAAAAAATCTGTAGAAGAGACCAGAACTTCTTGGGCTTCTATAAACAGAATGAAGACAATGCAGAACTTTAAATCAAAAGAAGTTTATGCTAAGAATCTTCTAGAAAAGATGGAACATAAATGTATTATATTTGCTAATACTAAAGAACAAGCTGATAAATTATGTGATCATACTTATCATAGTAGTAATTCAGAAAGTGAAGCCAATCTTCAATTATTTAAAATTGGAGTAATAGATAAACTAGGATGTGTATTACAGCTTTCTGAAGGAGTAACAATACCAGGATTAAAGGCATCTATTATAATGCATGCTTATGCATCAGATAATAAGTTTTTACAAAGATTTGCTAGAGCTTTGAATTTAACTACAGATGATATGTCTAACGTACATTTATTGTGTTATAAGGATACAGTAGATGAACAGTGGGTTAAGAAAGCTTTATCTAGTTTAGATCAAACTAAGATAACATATAAGGAGTTTAAAGATGAATTATAATTTTTTTGGTAGACTTAAGAAAGAGAATGGACAATTAGTCTATGTTAAAGATAGGGATACGAAGGATTATGAGAAGTTTAAATCACTTATTCCCGAAGGAAGTTATGTTGATTTATATGCAGAGATTGTAGATGATGATGCTAACTTAGCCCAGTTATCAAAGATTCATGCTATGATTAGAGATTTATCTAGACATACTGGTATAAGTACATCTGATCTTAAGTTAGTAATTAAACAGAAAGCTGGATTATGTATTACTAGAGAAAAAGAAGGAAAGGAGATATTTATCTGCCCTTCCTTCGGTGATGCATCTAAAGAAGATTTATCAGCTGCTATACAAGAATGTTATAATTTAGGTGATGAACTTAACTACCCATTGATGTAACATCCTTTTCTTCAGTTAAATTAGATTGCATAGCTGAGTCTTCAATAGCTTTGATTAGAAGAGCTAAAGTCTCATAATGAGTCATCCATTCACTTAAAGAAGTTTCTCCCTTGAGAGCATCTGTAAATGCCTGTACCTCTTCATCAGTCTTCTGATTCATAAAATAAACAAAAGCTTGTTGTAATTTATTTATAAAACTTGTTCCTAAGTTTAATGGAACAAGTGCGTCCTTTTTTATAACAGTTATATTATCCATAATACAAATATATGAAAACATTATTAACAAAGGAATTACTTATAGAAAAAGGATTCTTATATAAAAGTGGTAAAGGCCCTAGTGGAGCAGATCAGTGGCAAGGAATGGACTTCTGGAAATTACCTTATGGAAGTAATAAAGAATTAGTTTTTAGAGGTCCAGCTAATCATTTATATTCTCAAGATGAGTTTAATGCTCAATTTGATAACTATGAAGAATTAGCTGATTTTATATTTAATAAGATTAAAAAATTAATATGAAAAATTTAGATAGTGAGTGGAAATACACTACAAAAGTAAATATAGCTCAAGCAGAGTTATTAGGTAGAATAGGATACTATAGACAAGGTGCATCTGAGTTTCAGGAAAGACTTCTTAAAGTATTAGAAGATAGACAACCAGGTGATGAACCTAATATTATAACATTAGTTAAGGAATTAAAACCATGAGCCAATTAGATGAAAAATGGTTTAAAACTGCTGAAGAATTTGGTGAACACCCATTATCATATTTTGAGGGATGTGAAGATTTTCAGTCAACATTACTTAAAAAATTAAAAAAAGTTAAAGAATTAAAAGCTATTGATTCAATAGATAATATTATTAAAATAGTAAAAGAATTAAAACCATGAATTATAACTGTGTAATATGCAATTTTGAAATTGTAAATTTAGAACCATCATTAACTAAAGACAGACCTGAATCAGGTATGTATGATGGAGGAGTTGTAGATAAAATATCTGCTGGATATGGAAGTAGATTAGATGGTAATATGCATATTATAGCAATATGTGATAACTGTTTAAATGAGAAAACTTTAGCAGGTATTACTCCTTTTGTAGGAGACTATATGATGCCTGATGTAAAAGAATATACTCCATTAAGAAATGATTGAAAGAGAATATACTCCAGATAATATAGAATCATTACCAGATAATGGAATATTTGTATTTGGTAGTAATACAGAAGGTAGACATGGTAAGGGGGCTGCCTTAATAGCCAAACAAAAATTTGGAGCTATATATGGACAAGCTGAAGGTTTACAAGGTAAATCATATGCTATAATTACTAAAGATTTAACTGTAAAGGATAATAACTCTTTGAAATCAGTTTCTTTAGATAAAATAGCTGGTGGTATAGTTAAAATGTTAAATTTTGCTATAGAAAATCCAGATAAAATATTTTATGTAACAAAATTAGGTAGTTCATTAGCTGGTTATACTGCAAAACAAATAAGACTTGCATTTATGATACATTCATTTATATTTCCATCAAATGTGATTTTACCAAGAGAATACGAATTTAGAAATGATTAACATAGAAGAGATTAAAGAAAAGCTTATAGATAAATTAAAATCATCAGGATGGGCGTCAGTACTTAAGGGATTTATATACTCATCAGACTTTGTTAAGATTATAGAAGATCTAGAAAAAGAAGTTAATGATGGTAAGAGGTTTACTCCTGTACTAAAAGATGTATTTACTGCATTTGAAGAATCTAAATGGGAAGATCTTAGAGTAGTAATGATTGGACAAGATAGTTATCCTACTTTAGGAGTAGCAGATGGACTAGCATTTAGTTGTAGTAAGACTAACAAAGAGCAACCTAGTTTAAGATATATGAGAGATGCAATACAAAGAACTGTATATGATCCAATACCTGAACCTAGACAAACTGATTTAAGGTATTTAGCTAATCAGGGTGTATTATTAATAAATACAGCTCTTACTACTCAAATAGATAAACCAATGACTCATCAGAAGATATGGTCAGCATTTATTGCATATACTTTAGATACTATTAGTAATAATAAGAAACATGTTGTTTTTGTTTTCTTAGGAAAAGAAGCTGCTAGTCTTGAAGGATTGGTTAGTGATTCACATACTAAATATATTATATCACATCCAATGTCTGCTGGTTATACTAATCAATTAGAATGGGATTGTAAAGATGTATTTAATAAAGTAAATGAAAGTTTAGAACAAAATAAAGTAACTCCAATAAAATGGTAGAAGATAAGTTAATTACAAAAATAGTTGATGCAAGTGATTATAAAATAGGTGCAAAATTTAATTTTATTATAAAAGATAATCCTAGAATATCAACCATGAATTCTAGTCATTATGCAATTATTAAAGAAACACAGGTAACATACTATGATAGATTAAGTAATCCAGCATTTTATATAGATATATATACTAAGAAAGATAAACTTGTAAATTCAAATGAATTTGGATTAATATATAGAACTGGATCAACATATAGTGGTCAATATAGTCCAGAATTATGTCATCTCGAACCAGATTATAATATTGATGATATATTAAATAATTTACAAATATTAGAACAGAACATAAAATGATAGAAAAAGTAAAATTAACCATAACACAATTAATAGAAGATTTAAATTCAGGATTATCTTGGTTAAAAAAAGATGATAATGGAGCTGGTAGTATTCAACAAAAATATGAAGCTACTGATATTCAGATACTTACTATACAGAAACATCCAGCATTAAAAGATGTTCAAGTTACTAAATATATATTTGAAATAGTTGATGATACTAAACCTACAGAAATTGTAGAAGAAAAAGTTTGTGATAATCAGGTAGTTATACCAGAAAAACCAACTCCTCCTAGTTTAAGAATGGTTAAAGAAGGTGAATTATTACAAAAAGGTCCTGGTATATATCCACATTCAGCTGAAGTAGAACAACAATTACCATAATGGAACAAACAAAGTCAGATAGATATATAACTATAGATACTAATCTTATTAATAAGAAAGAAGTATTCAAAATGCTGGCTTTAGCTCATTCATCTGGATTACCTGTCTTATTGATTGGTAATCCAGGTACTGGGAAAACCAGGATAGCATTGGATTATGCTAAAGCATGGATAATGCAGAATATAGATAAGAGTAATAAACAAGAAATGACTCAAGCTTCTAATGACTATATGGATAAAGTATATATCTTAGAAACTGATGAAGGTACAAAGGCTTCTGAAATTAAAGGTACTCCTGATATAGAGAATATGTTTATTAATAACAAATACTCTTTAAATACTCCTATAGCAGATGCAGAAATTATTATTGTTAATGAAATAGATAAAGCCTCTTCTGCTATTAGAAATAGTTTATTAGGTGTTATGAATGAGAAGTTCATATTTAATGGTAAAGAGAAAATACCATGTAAATGGAAGCTTTTTATAGGTGCATGCAATGAGATCCCTAAAGAAGAGGAAGGATCACCATTTTGGGATAGATTTATTCTAAAGAAAGTAGTTAATAGAATATCTTCTTCAGATGTATTAAAATACTATGAAGGTGGAGAAAAGAGTTATAAAGAGTGTTTTGATATTAACATTCCTACTAAAGAAGAGATTGATGATATAGAAGTAAATTCTAAAAAGTTAAATAAGTTTCTTACTGTAAGTTATAATAAATGTTCTGATAGGACTCTTACCTTTATTCCAAAGCTTACTAAAATTATCAGTAAAGTATGGGAAGAGAATATAGATAAATCATTAATTAGATTAGCATCTATTATAGTTGGATCTGCTGCTGCTTCTGAGCTTCATAATAGTTTAATAAGTACTGAAGTAAAAAGTATATTAAATAAAATCGAAGTATTATATACAGTTACTGATCCTGTAGGAATTGAGGCTCATATGAATGAAATAGAAGCTTTAATTAAAGGTTATACTGCATCTAAAAAGATTGACAGTGATGATCTAATTATAATTGAAGATGCTATTACAGAAGTAATGAATAAACATCCTAGTAAAGCTCAAAATGATGATGACACACCATTTTAAAAAAGAGTTAGTAAGTCCTTATCTACATGAGATGGATAGTAATGCATTAATTAATGCTATTAATGCTTATATCAATGATAATTCTAATAATAAGAAGTTTGTTCAGTTAATAACTAAATATAAGAAGACTGAAATACTTTCTCCAGATGACATATTTAATCAAATAAGACAAATATGGAGATCTTTTCCAAGATCAATTGTCAATGATATATATAATATATATTATAATGATATTGAGAATCTAAAGTTTGAACAAAGAACAGAACAAAATGGTAGTAAATATAGATTACTTGATAAAGCAAATGATCCTAATATAAAAGTTATTACTAACAATAACAGTATTAGATCTATGATCTTTACTAGAGGACTTGTCCAATATTATTTAATTATGTTAGCTACTATAGAGCAGTATGATAATGATGCTTTTCATGAGATAATGAAAGATCTTAAAGATAAAAGTGGATCTGCTGGATTAGAAGAGTTAAATGACTTACTTGAAGAACAAAATAGTTGGAATAAAATTATAAGTAATACTATTGATAAAGACTCTAATGAAAATATTGAAGAACTTTCTAAGATATATACTGAAAATGAGTTACAAGAAATGTGGGAAGAGTTAAAAACAACTACTGTTCCATCAAATGTTATTAATAAAATGGATCTTCAAAGTCTTAAATTATTAGGATATGAACTTAAAAAAGTAACAATGAGTCTTGGTTCTTTACAATCAAGTATTAAAAAGATACTTAATAAGTCTATATCTTACTTTTCTTCTAAAGAAGAAGTTATTTATAATAATTTATTAGAAAGTGATAATTTGGATGGTTTAGAAGATTATCATTTACTTCATCCTAAGTTAAAGAAATTATTTATTAATGACATCCTAGTAAAAGATATAAAAAAGATAGGTAAGGTAGATCTATATTTAGATGTATCTGGATCTATGGATGCATGGTCAGGATCTTACAATAAAGAAGGTAAATCAATTACTAAAATACATTTTGCTAAAGCATTCGTATTTAAGATGAAAGAATTAAACCTTATTAATGATCTTTATGTTTTTGATACAGTTGTAGATAAGACAGGAAAAAGTATTCATGATATACTTTCTATAGAAAGTGGTGGAGGTACAAATATTAATGAAGTAGTTAAGCATATATCTAAAGTTAATAGAAATGCAATTGTTCTTACTGATGCTGAAGACCATTGCAGTCTATACTCAAAATATACATATTTTATTGGAGTAAAAGGTGCAAATTTTAGTAGATTTGCTAATGGAGTAAAAAAACAATATGTTGAAAACAAACAAATTATAATATTTGATGGAATTAAAGTAGAAAATGTTGTTAAATAATAAAGGGAGATATTATTCTCCCTTTTCTTTAATCTTATTATCTACATTTATATCTCCAGAATTTGTTGTTGCTACTGGAGTAGGACTAGCATTCATAGTTGCTATTAACTCATCCTTTTTATTAGCTCCTTGACTACTACCGAAGTAATATTGTAATACATTACTCATTGCAGCTACTATAGCAATTATTACTTGAGGATCAGCTTTACGTTCATAAAAAGTAATTATAAAGAAATAAGCAAATGAGGATACAATTACTGTTGCTGCTAATATACCTTTAAAGTTATCTGGAATCCATTTAAATCCTGTTTCCATTATGATTCATTTGATGATAAAGAACCAGTTTCATTAAGATATATTTTTCTTACACCTGCTGGTTGTGATGTTTTCCAATGTGCTCTACGACATCCTTTTAGTCTATCTTTTGCTATAAATGCAAATCCAACAGCATTAGATTGGTTACCACCATATACTAAAAAAGCATTATCATTTTCTCCAATATAATATCCAACATGTCCACCACCAGGTCTAATAAATACTAAAGTATCTCCAAGAGATTCTTGACCTTTAGGTACAGCATCACCCCATGTTAACCATGATAATGCAGAAAGTAGATCATATTTAGGTTTTTCTAACCAACCAGTTCTTTTAGCACATACACCTTTAAATAAACCACACCAAGGTATATCATCATCTCCATACCAACCTGATACACCAACTTCTTTGGCCCAACTGGTTATATTAGGATTTGATCCTTTACCTACTTTTTCTAAAGTACCATAATGCTTTAAAGCTTCTTTTAATTCTAATGGTCCACTTTCTTTAAGTAACCATTGATATTTATTTGGTAGCATCATTTTTATCTTTTTGTTCTAATTGATTTAGTTTTTGAATTAGAGCCCATTTATCTTTGATGAACTTGAGATATAAATCTCCACCACCAAATATCCAACAGAATATTATTGCAAAACTAAGTACAGATCCTAACCATGTACGTTGTACTAATGATAATTCTAAGTATCCTTTAGTTATTACTGTAAGTACAGCTATCATGTTTGGTAACAATACAGCAGAAATTGGACGCATTATTTGTATAAAGCGTAGTAACCAACTTGATTTCTCTTTTTCTGTATTCATTATTAACCATCTTGTTTTAATATCTTATATCGGTTACGTTTTTTAAGTCTCAACCACTCAAGAAATAGAGTTAAACTAATGAATATGAATCCAAGACCTAATATTAAATATATTGCTAAATCACGTACTGTTATTATTAAGTTAGTCAATCCCTGTGATATTTTAGTTGCTTCTATATTAGTATTTTCAATTCTATTTACTGCGGATTGTAAAGAATCAATTCTTTTATCTTTAACAATTGATTGTAATAAAGAAGAATCTCTTTCTGTTGATGCTTTTTGATATTCTAATGTTTCTATATATCTTAAATTATTTATACTATCTAATCTCTTACTTTGTCTTTGTAGGACAAATGTTAATGTAGATATATCTTTATAATTTGAGTTTTTTAAATCATCAGTATAAGGTTGTATAATACTAGCTATATATCTTCTAAAGGAAGTATCACGTTGAGCTTGTTCTTTTTTTGAAAGAGGTTGTCTTTCTACATATTTTATAACTGTATCTTGTTTTAAATGTATTAATGTTGTAGATGGTTTACTTTGTGTAATACCTCCTCTTGTTGAAAATGCACAACTTACTACGATACATATAAAAGATACAATTAGTACTTTTTTCATCATTGCTATCATATTAGAGAAAAGGGATAAATTTTTTAAACAAACCTGTTTTTATACCAATCCCCAACAATAATACCAAACCAATGCCAATATATGTAAAGGTTAATTTATTTTTTGCAGATTTTAATTCTAAATTTCTTACTTTTAAATTACTTTCTGTAATATTAAGCTGTTTAAGTGCTGTATCTCGTTCTACTTTTAACATAGATTCTAATTTAAGATCTCTAATATTATTAGTAATTGTTCTAGTAATTAATTTTTCTTTTGTTTTTACTGGATAATCAACTGTTAGAATCCCATTTTTACTAGTTACTGTAGCACCATTACTTGTTTTTTTAGTAAAATCAGGACATGGGGTATCTACAGTGTCTCTAATAATAGAATCCTTAGTTAAATATGTTATACTATCTTTAGAAATAGTTACAGTATCATTAACACAAATCTTTAAATCTTCAATTAAGTACTTTTGTACTGCATTAAATGTTTTAGGATCTGTTTTAATTTTCTTTAAAGTACGATTAACTGAACTACATGATGACAATATTAGAAGTAATAGTAGTATTATTGTTGGTTTCATGATTATTAAGCTATACTATCAAATAATATAAATTCTCTATATTTACCTTTTGGTCTTTTCTTAGAAGCAATAAGTGAGTTTGGTAAAACATCACAACAGGCTCCTGATACTTGATAAAAATAATGTAGACCATTAGGATGATATCTACGTGAATCATTACCATCTGGTTGATCTGGAGTACCTAAGATTTCAATAAGTTCACATTTACATGGATCTTTAAGGTAACCTCTAAGAGTAGATGGAATAGGGAAGCCCAATTCGTCTTTTAATGCAAAATATCTTAATTTTTTTGCCATAATATATAGTTTGAATTTAAACTTGAAATGTGTAGATTTGTGAATAACTTTACAATATAATATACTAAAAATCAACTAATAAACCTAAATATATAATAAATAACATATGAATGATGATGATATAAAAGAAGAGAAAAGATATATAGATAAGTTTAAAATGAATTTTGCTCTTAGGTACGGATATTACCCTAAGATAGATATAAGTGACAGAACACCAACATTATTAACACACGATTTAAATAGTCTTTTAGAAATAATTGATAACTTTATTCCTGATGATATAGTTAATAAACTATCAACTATAAAAATGAAAACTAGAAAAAGACCTATTACTCTTCTTAGAAGTATATTTTGTATGTTATCAATGGATATGGGATATACTTTAGTTGAAATAGGTAAATTTTTAAATAAAGATCATTCTACTATTATTTATAATAATAAAGCAGGATATGATTTATTAGAGAATGATACTGAATTTCAGAAATTATATATTCAGATATCAACAATAGTCAATCCAAAAATATATCCACATGCAAGAATTAATGAAGTTATTGATAATAAACAAATTGACACCAAACCAGTTGGTGCTTTTAGATTGCATCAACGAAGGTATAATGTCACAAGACCTAATTTCGAACAAAGAAGAGGAATTAAAGGTATTAGAAGAGAAGAATTTCATTGATGAACATAATAAACTTACAGTAAGTGGTTATACTTTATTAGAGGATGCACAAAAGTTATTTGTAATTCCACGTAACAAGAAAAAGAATAATCTAATTACTACTGAGTTTATGCAAAATTTAGAAGAGTATAGGGAACTATTTCCTAATAAAAAACTACCGTCTGGTAAAGCTGCCAGAACCAATATAGATGATCTTAAGAAGAAAATGATTGAATTTAGAATTAAATATCCTAGTTATAGTTGGGATACAATTTTAGATGCTACTACATATTATGTAGAAGAATATCGTAAATCTGATTACATGTATATGAAAACTGCGGGATATTATATATCAAAAAATAATGAGTCAGATTTAGCTACGGATTGTCAACTTCTTATAGAGGGTGGTATGGAAGAGCTACAAAGAAAATCTACATCATTATATAGTGTAAGATAAAGGAGGAAGATGAGTGATAAACCTAAACTGAAATTGTGGAGTCATATCTCTGATATTCATAAAGCTGGTATAGCTTATATGGAAGATAGAAGAGATGGTATTGTTAAATCAATAGCAACTCCATGGAAGAAGTTTAATGATGCGGGTATTGGTGGGCTTGAATGGGGAACTATAAATACTATAGGTGGAAGACCTGGAAGTGGTAAAACACTTATAGTAAATCAAATAACCAGACAAGCTCATAGCTTAAATAAAGATCAAGACTTTTGTGTTCTTGATTTTCAGTTTGAAATGAGTAATAAGACTACTGCTGTAAGAGAATTCTCTTCTATAGTACGTAAGACTTATAAAGAATTAGTAAGTGTTGATAGAAGAATTGATGATTCTGATATTAATATTATTAAGACTTATATAAGTAAAGGTGAACATAAAGAGATATATCAAGTAGATATGTCTATGACTGTTGATCAGATGAAGGAAACAATATTGTTATTCCTACATGAAAAAGGTAAACCTACTATAATCACAATAGATCATAGTGTGTTGATTAAAAAGGATGCTACAGAGAAAGATAAATTTGAAATGTTATATAATTTAGGTGAGATGATGACAGAGCTTAAAAGAGCTTACCCTGTTATCTTTATTGTATTAACACAAATGAATCGTAGTATTGAGGCACAGGAAAGAAAGATTCCTGGAACAGTAGGAAATTATCCTACAACAGCTGATGTTTTTGGAGCAGATGCTCTATTACAACATTCAGATTTAATGGTTGCAATCAATAAACCATCTGAATATTATTTAGATATTTATGGTCCAGAACAGTACATTGTTGATGAAAAAACCTTAGCTTTACACTTTGTAAAAGCACGTAATGGTGATAGATCAATATGTTTCTTTGAAGCTCAATTTGAACATATGAGTATTAAAGAGATGGGAATACCAGCAACTAAAAAAGTAAAATTAAGAACGTAATATGATTACATCAAAAGGACTTCTTACTAAAGAGGAAAAAGAACAAAAGTTATTGGATGCTAGAGAATATCATAAAGATATTTTGCAACATTATAATGCAAAAGCAACAGACTTTAACTTTAAGAAAGAATTTATGGATGCCAGACAAAAAGTTGTTGGTATATTTCCATCAGAATTTAAGAAAGACAATGGTTTCTTTCTTGAGTTTATAGATTCTAATCTTGATCCTACAGATAAAGAAAGAAAGTTATATAGATTACAGCCTACTGAAAATTATGAAGATATTTATAATTTATTACAGTCAGGTTCTTATGCAGTTCCTTTAGAAGATCTAGAGGTTGCATCTATACCAGTTAAGGAAAAGAAGAAAGATTTTGAAGTTAATTTTGATACATTAAATGAAATAAAAGACGATAATATCAGTAACATGACTATTACAGACTTTGCTGCAATAATGTGGATGAAACCAGTATCAACAAGACCATGGTTAAATAACTTAATAAATCAGAATTTATAATATATGTCAGATTTTAAATTACCAACATCACCAACTATAAATGTAGATCAATCACCTAATAACTTAGTGATTATATCTAAACCAAAAACAGGTAAGACTAGTTTATTGGCTGGATTACCTAATTGTTTAATCTTAGACTTTGAAAATGGTTCAGGATTTGTAAATGCAATGAGAGTTCATATTGAATCAGTTGATGATATTGTAAAGACAGCAGAAGCTATTGCAGCAGCTAACTATCCATATGAATATGTGGGAGTAGATACTATGACTGCTTTAGAGGATATGTGTGTAGGATATGCTGAAACATTGTATAGCAGATCACCAATGGGTAAGAATTGGTATGTAGCTGAAACAGGTGGTAAAGCTAAATATGGAAGTATTATAGCTCTTCCTGAAGGAAGTGGATATCATTGGTTAAGACAAGCATTTGAAAAAGTGTTAGCTGTTATTCAAAAGATGGCACCAAGGATTGTATTAGCAGGACACATAAAAGACATCTTTTTAGATAAAGATGATAATAAAGTAACTTCATCAGAAATTGATTTAACTGGTAAGTTAAAAAGAGTTATAGCTTCTAAATCAGATTCCATTGGATATTTGTTTAGGAAGAAAAATCAAACTATATTGAGCTTTAAAACTAGTGAAGATGTTGTATGTGGTGCAAGACCAGAACATCTTAGTAATAAGGAAATTGTAGTCTCAGAAAAAATAGGTGATAAATTATACACTTATTGGGATAAAATTTTCTTAGATTTGGATGAACAACCAAGAGCTCCTAAAGAGGAAAAGTAATGATAAAGACAGCACATGAGATATTAAGTTCTTATCAGTGTTTTTCAGTTGAAATAGCAGATCACTATACTGAATATGTAATATCAACTGAAGATGCTGAATTAGCAATGAAAGAATTTGCTGCACAATTTATAGATCTAGCAGCAGCTACAGCTGAAGTAAAAGAAGTTTATAATGATATGTTATCAGGTGAACCTAATTACTATGTAGACGAAAATTCAATTTTAATATTAAAAGAACAAATAAAATAAATACAAATATATGTTAAGTACAAACAATCTTCCACAAGCAAACGTATCAAAAACTTTAAATCCAGGTAACCAAGTAGTTAAAATCAATTCTATTGAATTAGCAAAAGGATATAATGAAGGTTCATATCAAGTTAATCTTAATATGGAAGGAGAGGATTTAGGTGATGATTTTGAGGGATTTTTTATAGATAACGTATCTAAATCTGGAGACAGATATAAAGGACAAGTGGGAAGAGTTAGAATGTCACAATATGCATACAGTGACAATGTTACAAAAAGTGGAGTTAAGATTGATAGAGATCAATCTATTTTAAGAGGCTTACAGAACTTAGCTAAAGTAAGTGGAGTATTATCCCAACTTGATGCTATTGAAGCTGATACGATTGAGGAATATATCCCATTGGCATCAGAAGTGTTAGCTGGTGGTGAGTATTTTAAAGCATGTATTGGTGGTAAAGAATACCTTAACAAAGGTGGATATACACAACATGATTTGTTCTTACCTGGAAGTAAAGGTGGACAATATGCATTTACTGCATTAGATGAAGATGATTCTAAATTAATGCAGTTTGATAATACTAAACATATTATTAAAAGTACTCCAGCAGCATCAGTAGATGGTTTTGAAGCAGCTAAGAAAAGTCAGTTTGCATTGTAATAGTTATAAATAGATAAATTAGGGGAGGAGAGATCTTCCCCTTTTTTTGTCTTAAAATTTTAATAATGTTATCAACTAAGAATCTTGTTAATGATTATACAAGTGTTCCAGCTAAATTTATCTTTGAATACTACTGTAATTTACAAGAGAAACTAACTGGTCAAGAGGTTACAATAAAGTCAATATTCAATGATCAGGATAATAATCCTAGTATGAGTATCTATATAGATAAAAAGACTAGAGATTATAAATTTAAAGATTTTTCTACAGGAATAGGTGGAAGTGCTATCAATTTAGTAATGGCTAGTAAAGGATTAAATTTTAATCAAGCTGCATTATTAATTGTAAGTGATTATAATACATATAAACTACTTCATCCTGAAGAAGAAACAAAACAAATTGTAGTTCAAGATAAGTTTACAGTAAGTGATTATAAAATACGTAAATGGAATACTAATGATCAATCTTTTTGGACAGACTTTTATATTGGCAGTGAATTCTTAAATGAATATGAGGTTAAACCTTTATCAGAGTATACTATGTCACGTGTTGGTGATTCATTTACTATGAAAGGTCAATTTATGTATGGTTATTTTACTAAAGATGGAGAGCTCTATAAAATATATCAACCTAAGAATAAAGAAAGAAAGTTTATTAAAGTTAAATCACATATACAAGGATCAGAGCAATTAAAAGGTTATGATGTTCTTATTATACAATCAAGTATAAAAGATATTGGAGCTATGAAGAGTTTAAAACTTAAAGTAGATTCTATAGCTGCTGATTCAGAAAATGTAATGATACTTCCTGCTGTAATAGCTAAGTATAAGAAAGAGTATAAGTGGGTATTTGTAATGTTTGATAATGATGAAGCTGGTATAAAAGCTATGAAGAAGTATAGAGAGGTTTATAACTTACCATGTATATTACTTACTATAGGAAAAGACTTAGCTGAAGCAGTTAAAGAGAGGGGACCTAGAGAAATCAGACCACGTGTAATATCTTTGATAGAATTAAAAACTTTTGATATGTAATAAAGTAGTTATATATTTGTTGTATGACTCATTGGAAATATAAAGGAAAAGAAGTTACATGTTTAGAAGATATGGCTGACTATGAAAAGATAGTTGGTTTTGTGTACATTATAAAACGTGTTAAGTCTTCACATGGACCTGAAAAGATTTATATTGGTAAGAAGTCTTTACAACATTCACGTAAAGTACGTATAACAAAGAAAGAGAAACTTGAATTTCCAACTAGAAAAGTATTTAAAAAAGTAGTAAAAGAATCTGATTGGATTAAGTATTGGGGTTCTTGTAATCCTTTGAAAGATGATATGAAGGTTATACCATTAAAATATTTTACTAGAGAAATAATTGAGTTTTGTTATAGTAAAAAGTATTTATCTTATTGTGAAATTGAACATCAGTTTAAATATGATGTTCTTAGAAAAGATACCTATAATGGTAATATATTAAGTAGATACTTTAAAAAAGATATGTTAAATGAGCCGTAGTTATAAACAACCATATACAGGATCAAAAAGGTTTGATAGTACATGTAGATGTAACGGTTCTTGTGGATATTGTAGAGATAACAGACTATATCAATCCAACAAACAACCAACATTAGAAGAAGAATTAAAAATAGGAGATTATAGTATGATACAACCAGAAAGTAAACTTCCTTGGACCATATTATCTTTTAATGAAGAATATAGAATAATAAATTCTGATAAATCAGATGTAATTTTATTATCTGAAGATTATCATTTTAATATTGTTCCAGAATTAAAAGATGCAGAATATATAGTAGTAGCTTGTAATCAATATCCAGTATTATTAGATACTCTAGAAAGATTAGAGTCAACTACTACAGATAAAGCTACAGCAGCTAAAATAAGAGAAGTTCTAATAGAACAAGGATTATGGAAATAATATGAATATTAAAATAGTTTGCATATCTGATACGCACAATAAGCATAGACAGATGAAACATAAAATACCAGAATGTGATATACTTATCCATGCTGGAGATTACACTAATAGAGGTGAAAAAGAACAAGTAGATGATTTCTTTTTATGGTTAAATGAGCAAACTCAATGTACCAATAAAGTTATCACTGAAGGTAATCATGATTTACACACAGAAACTAGATTTGATTCTGAGACTGGTGCAAACAAATGGTTTGATGAGTTAATAGATAAACATAATATAAATAAACCAGAAGGTTCAATAACTAGATTATATAATTCATCAGTACAATTGTATGGATTAAATATATGGGGATCTCCTATTACTCCTGATTTTTATCCTGAACATTGGGCACATAATTGTGCTAGAGGAACTAAGATTAAAGCTGTATGGGATGAAATTCCTTTAGATACGGATATAGTTATAACACATGGTCCTGTATATGCTAAATTAGATTGGGTTCCTTACAGAGGAGGTGAATTTGTTGGTTGTGCAGAACTTGATTATAAATTACAAGAAGTAAAACCTATATTGCATGTATGTGGTCATATACATTGTGGGGTAGGTATTGAACAAACTATTGATACAATATATGTTAATGCTTCTATATGTGATGAAAAGTATAGACCAATTAATGAACCACATACAATAGATTTGACAATATGACAATAATTAGTGGTTTTCAGACAGGAATTGACCAAATGGGATTAGAAGTTGCTAGAGAATTAGGTCTCCCTACAGGAGGATTTGCACCTAAAGACTTTAGAACTGAAAATGGTAGTCAACGTAAATTGGCTGAGTTATATGGTATAAAAGAACACTCTAGTGGTGATTATAATGCAAGAACAGAGTTAAATATACAATTATCAGGAGGTACTATTATATTTGGAGATATTAATTCTCCAGGAAGTAGGGCTACATTAAGATTTCTTAAGAAGCATGGTAAACCATATCTTATTAATCCCTCTGTAGAAGAAATAAAAGCTTTCAAGAAATATCAAGATATAATTAATATAGCTGGAAACAGAGGATCTAAGATAAGTAAAGAAGACTTAGAGAAATATAGACAAACTTTAAAAGAAGGTTTAGCATGATTGAAGAATTAGTACAGGAAACAGTTGAAATTCTTGAAGAAGAATTCTATAGTAAAACATTTTACTTCTCATATTCTAGTATATCAAAGCTATTATACAGTCCTGCTGTATTTTATCAAATGTATATACTTGGACATAGACCAGAGACAAGAGAACAACATCTCTTAACTGGAAGTGTTATACATTGTCTATTATTAGAACCACATGAATTTGATAATAGATATATTGTTTCTCCTACTAATTTACCAAAAGATCCATCTAAGTCTATTATAGATTCTGTATATAGAAAAAATAAGAAAGCTATAAGTTTTGATAATACAATTGAGCTTGATACTTTAGAATATAGTATATTAGAAACTCTGATGGATATTAATTTACATCAAAGTTTAAAACAAGATTCAGCTAGACTTGATAAAGTAATAACTGAGCAGAACAAAAGTTATTTTGAGTTCTTAAAAAATAAAAATAATAAAGAGTTATTAGATGAAGAAACATTTATCTATTGTAAAGAAGCTATAGACATCATTAAAAGTACCCCTGGAGTTCCCAAACTACTTGGAATGGGTGTAACACCAGAAGATAATATTGAGGTATTTAATGAGCTATATTTAGAAGGACAATTTCCTGGTAAAGTATATGGTATAAAAGGAATATTAGATAATTTAGTAATTAATCATGATGAAAAGATTATCTATATCAATGACTTTAAAACATCAAGTAAATCACTTGATAAATTTGAAGAGTCTATTGAATTCTGGAATTATTGGATGCAAGCCGTAATATATATAGATTTAGTAGGAATTAACTATATGAATCTAATAATGAAAGGATATCAAATTAAATTTTGTTTTCTAGTAATAGATAAATATTTTAATGTATATCCTTTTCACCTAAGTGCTGATACTGCATTAAAGTGGAATAATAGATTATTGAAAGTATTTGATGATTTAGATTATCATTACTTAAAGAATGATTATACACTTCCTGCAAAATATGCACAAGGATTAGTAAAATTATAAGTTGTATATAAGACAAATTATATATAAATTTGTACACACAATATGAGAGATAATAAAACAATGATACTAATTACATCTTCATGGGAAGATAAAAAAACATTTAAAATGTTACCTATTAATGATAGGTGTATATATAATGAATGTATTTTTGATCCAGTTGAATGTATATTAGCTATCGTTTCTAAAGAATATAAAAAGAACCTGCATATGATACCTCAACTAGATATAACTGGTGGGGTTAAAAGTGCAAAAGAAAGAATAAAGTTAGATACTTATTATGAGTATTTCATAGAGGAAAAAGAAGAGATAGTAGACTTTATTAAGTCAATGGCAGATAATGATTTTACCTATAATTATAAGGATATATTAGAATCAGCCTTTAAAAACAAAGCTGTTGAAACAGTTTAGTGTCGTCATACACATGTTAATTAAGAGGGGTTTCAGCCCCTCTTTTTTTATCTTATAGATTATGAATAAGAATTGGATAGTAGATTTTGAAACTATGGTCAACTGTACTATATTATGTGCAGAAGATTATAAGACTGATGAAAGACATGAGTTTGTAATTAATAGGGATAGAAATGATATAGCTAAATTAATAGATTTTCTAGAGCAGAATATTACTAATGTAGAATGGCATATAAGTTTTAATGGTTTAGCATTTGATGGTCAGGTAACTCACCATATTCTAAAGAATAAGTGGAGATATCTTAAGATGGATTCAGAAAGATTATCTGCTGATATACAAAGATTTGCTGGAGGTGTAATTGAAAAGATTAATAAAGGTGAATTTCCACCATATTACTTTGCTAATTTTAAACATAGACATATAGATTTATTTAAGCAGAATCACTGGGATAACAAAGCTAAAAAGACTAGTCTTAAATGGGCAGAGTATTCTATGGATTGGTATAACATTGAAGAGATGCCTATTCATTATACAACAAGAATAGAAAATGATGAAGATTTACAAACTGTAATAGATTATTGTTGGAATGATGTAGGTGCTACTAAGAAGATATATGAATATTCTAAAGGAGGAATTGAGTTAAGAGCTAAATTGTCTGAACTTTATGATCTAGATTTATATTCTGCTTCAGAGACAGCTATTAGTAAAGCTATATTAGGTCCTAAGTTATCTTCTGCAATGAATATGGATCTTAAAGAATTTAAAGCTTTAAGAACTCCAAGATATAATGTATTAGGTAGAGATATTATATTAGATTATGTGGACTTCAAAACTATGAAGTTTGAAGCTGTTAAAACTTGGGTTGAGAATCTTAATATAGATTTTCATACTAAGATGACTAAAGAGCAACGTAAGAAATTATACACATATAACTTTGAATATAAAGGTGCTAAAACTAAATTTGCATTAGGAGGAATACATGGTGCTGCTCCTACAGGAATATATGAATCTGGTAACGGTAAGGTTATTAAATCTGCTGATGTTACTAGTTTTTATCCTAATCTTATTATGCAGAATAATTGGTCTCCTGCACACATTCCACCTGAGATATTTATACCTGAGTACAGATTCTTTTATACAGAGAGACAGCTTATTCCTAAGAAAGATCCAATTAACTATACATATAAGATTATATTAAATGCTACTTATGGATTAAGTAATGAAGCAAACTCATTTATGTTTGATCCAGAATTAACTATGAAGATTACTCTTAATGGTCAATTATTACTAGCTATGTTATATGAAATGCTTGGGGAAAGAATTCCAGGTATTCAACCATTAATGCAGAATACAGATGGTTTAGAAATGATGTTTGATGAGAAATATACTGATCTATATATGGAAATATGTAATGAATGGTGTAAGCTTACTAAACTAGAACTAGAGTATGCTGATTATACCAAAATGATCATAGGTGACGTAAATAGTTATATTGCTGTAGATACTAATGGAAATGTTAAATCTAAAGGTAGATATGAATGGGAAGATCAAGATAAAAAGAAAGTAGGTTATTTTCATAAAAATAAATCCTTTTTAATTATACCTAAAGCTATTCATGAGTATTTTATTAATGGTACATTACCAGAAGATTATTTAGAATCAAACAAAAATATATTTGATTACTGTGCTGGAGTTAAAGTTGATGGCAGATTTAGATTATATGAAAAGTACATTGAAGATGGAGAAGTAATAGAAAGAGATCTTAATAAGATTGTACGTTATTACATCTCTAAAGAAGGTAATAAGTTACTTAAGTATAATAAGATATCTGGAACAACAAGTCAATTAGAGGCAGGTAAATGGATGCAAATTGAATGTAATAAGATTGATGTTAATAAGAAATTTGAAGATTACCCTATAGATAAAGAATACTATCTAGAGAAGATATATAATGAGATTTATAATCTTGAAAATAGAGTTGAAGAAGTTATAAAAGAAGGAACACAACAATTAGAATTATTTTAAAATGCCAATAAAAATAGAATATAAAACAGAACAAGAGATAAGGGATATCAAAGTGACAGGTCTTGTCTCTTATTCTGATGTAATTGATGAAACATATAGATTACTAGAAGAAAAGAATATAAGAGTTAAATATGTAATATATAAACCTAGTAGTAATGGAGATACAGTAACTGCAACATTTATTTTAGATGATGGAGTAATTGCTGATCCAGATATATTTATGAGTCTTACTTGGACACATAGTTATCATAAAGCTATCAGATTTCAATGTAATAGTTCAGCAACTACTACAGATGGATTAATAGTTGTAAAAGGTGTACAAACTCCAGTTACAAAAGCTAGAAGATCATCTGATGCAATTAAATATAAAGATGAAATATTCTCTGATCTACAATTAGAGATATCGTATATATTAAATAGTTTTAATGAAATTATTAAATTTAAAGATACACTTAAAGGTTCTGTAGCTAATTTAGAAGTAGCTGCTATTAGTTTAGGTATATTGTATGTACAGTTTAATATTTTAACTACATCTCAAGCATCTGTAATAAAAGATTGGTTATTAACTAATACTATAAAAACAGGTTGGGATATATATACATCTTTTGCTGAAGGATTGAGAGACTCACATCCTAAACAATTTATGAATGATCATATTGATAGTTATTTATTCTTTCAAGATAGTTTCTCTGAAGAAATTAAACCAAAAGAGTTATATTTACCAAATGAAACACCTAAATCAGTTAATCAAGAATTAATAGATGATCATGATTTTATATCAAAAATACCAAGTGTAATATTTATTTCATGAGATGAAACGTTATAAATGTAATTTGACGGGTAAAACTACTTTTGAATCAGTTTCTGAAGCTAAAGACTCAATGTTTGGATTTGGTTTCAGGAACTGGGACCCTGTCACATTACAACGTAGAAATAGACGGATTAAAAAGAAAGAACAAAAAAGAGTTTACTTTTGTGAAGGATGTCAAGGATATCACTTAACAAGTCAAGAATATTATTCAGAAGACTATAAACGTAAAAAATGAAAGATCAATTAAATAAAATTGAACAATTCCATACATCATTTGGTGTAAAAAATGGTGAATCACCTTCTAATATTGATGAGATAGATTATCTATTAAGATATGATCTTATGAAAGAAGAAAATGATGAATATTTAAAAGCTTGTCAGGAAGATGATTTAGTAGAAATAGCAGATGCTCTAGGGGATAAGTTAGTTATCTTATGTGGAACTATATTAAAACATGGTATGCAGAATATTATTGAAGATGTATTCTCTGCAATACATGATAATAATATGTCTAAGTTAGATGAAAATGGTAAACCTATTATTAATGGTGAAAATGGAATACTTGATACTAAAAGACCATTAGGTAAAATACTTAAACCATCTACTTATAGACCAGTAGATATTACTCATTTAGTTAAATAATGAAACAATATAGATTTTTCTATCATTATAGAAGATCTGATAAAAAGATGAGTGTTCATTTTAGAGGTAGTTGTTATTCTACAGATAATGTAGATTGTAAAGTACCTTGTCAAACTAAAAGAAATAAAATACAACCATATCTTGTGTTACAAGGTTATTGTACAGAGTTAGAACAAAAAGATAATATAATTATAATCAAATAATCATGACTGAGAAAAAAGAAGATCATAAAGAGAAAGAGATTAAAACTCATAAAGAGGATAAGAAACCAGAAAAGAAACAAAGTCTAGCAGATAAGATCGGTGTAGATCAAAAAGTTGTTGATTTTGTTAAAGATTTTTTAAAGACTGATGATGAAGTTATTTTAGAACATCACATTATAGCTCATTATGAAACTAAAAACTAATTGAAGAATACAGTAGAACTTATAGGTTTTTATGGATCTGATACTGTTATTGCAAGTTCAGCTTGGACTAGTACTAGTAGAAAATTATCAGAAGAGAAGAAAGCTAGGATACCTAAGCTTATTAATCAGTTATGGAAAGATGGGCATGAAACTCCATTCGAAAAGGGTGTTGTTCACTTTCTTGTAGATACAGATATTGCATCCCATATACATTTATTAAAACATAGAATATCATCATTTAATGGTGAATCTGCTAGATATAAAGAGTTAAAAGAGGATAAGACATATTCACCTGAAGATTGGATAGGAATCGAATTTGATATTGATAAATTTAACTCTTATACAGTTAATTTCTTACATGGTTATGAAACTTGGACACAAGTTTTAGAAAGATATAACGAATTAGGTAATGAATTATATCATCAGGCTTTAGAAGATATCACTCCTGTATTAGGTAGAAAAAGAGCTAAAGAGTCTGCTAGATACTTTAAAACATATGCTTCACAGATACAGGGTGATGTTAGTTTTAATATGAGATCTTTTGCTAACTTCATTAAGTTACGTAATTCTCCACATGCTCAATTAGAAATAAGAGAAGTTGCTGCTGAAATGTTAAAGTTAGTTAAAGAAATACCAGGGAATCCATTTGAACATACATTAAAAGCCTGGGAAGATGAATAATATATATAAAGTAAAAGTAAAAACACCTCTTTTACGTCCTGGTCTAGAAATAGAAACAGAATGTTCAGAAAAATATTTAGTAGATGTTACCAAAACATTATTAGAAAAAGTAAGAGAAATAAATACTAAAGATGAACAGAAAGAGGTTTAACCATATTATAGATCACAGAGTTGAGAAATCAATTGGTGTATTTAAATCAAAGAATGATGAGTATGCTTCTGAAGAAGAAGTATTTGCTAATTTTAAACAAGGTGTAGGTATATCATATAATAATACTCCAGAGAAATATGCTTGGGAGTTATTATCAAAACATCTCCAATCTATAAAAGATGTATTAACTTCTTTAGAGAAAGGTAAATTACCATCTAAAGATTTGATAGATGAAAAGATGAATGATGCACACAACTATTTATACCTCATTGAAGGTATGATAACAGAAAAAGTAGAAGATAATGACACACAAAAAACAGGCAATAGTACTTAGCTATGTATATAGCAGTTTGCTTATAAAAAACTTAGAGGTAGCTGTCCATGAAGCTAGGGTTAGTAAAGACCCTGATGTAAAGAAAATGGCAGACAAGTTAAAAAAGCTACAGGATCAAACTATAACAACAATGATCTTTCTTAATAAGAAAATGATTAAAGATGGAGTTGATATGAATACTGTAGAAGAAGAACTTGATACCATTATGGATGAAGGTTGGGTTAATATAGAAACAAATGAAGAAAGCACTATATCTTGATGACGTAAGAACACCTATAGAAACTATACCAGGATATGATGAATGGATTATTGTAAGGAGTTATAATGAGTTTGTTCAATATATTACTGATAATGGTATGCCTGATCTTATATCATATGATCATGACTTAGCTGATGAACATATGGATGACTATTATGAGCAATTCAGAAAGTTTGGTAGACAACTACCAGCATATGATTTATATAAAGAAAAGACAGGATTAGATTGTGCTAAATATGTATGTGAGTTACATCAGGATAATCCAGATATGAACTTCCCTAGATCATTAGTACATTCATTTAATCCTGTAGGAACTAGTAATATAGTTGGTTATATTAATGGTTATATAAAACATGCTAAACTTGATTCTTTCTGTTATGAACAAATAACTAAATTTGAATCATGAAGGCACACCATTTAAAAATAGATTTCTTAAGTCCTTTTCAAATACTTTTAGGAATTAACTTTCGTAGGGGTTATGAGATAATGGAGAAAGAAGATGAGTCAGATATTAAGATGATGACTACAGATATCCAAATAGGATTAGTATTTATCTTATTTACATATACACTATATGAGTTATAAAGGAGTGGGGGAGTTAATCCCCCATTCTTATTTGATATAAAATGATTTAACAGTCTCAAATGAATCCCATCTGTTAAGCATAGCTAATGCTGGAATAACATCTTTAAGTTCTTTCCAAGCTTTTAAATCACCTTTATGAACACCTTTTTCATAATAGTTCTTATCATAAGGAGGAATAGGTAGTTTCAATGCAGATAATAATACATCACCAAAATCTTTAGCTGTACCTAATACTGCTATAGGAGATTTAGCCAATTGAAATTGTTCTTGTAAACCAAATATAGGAACCAGAGTAAGTAATTCTTTTGCTTGTCTTGATTGTTGATATTGTAAGAAGTTCATAAATCTTTTAAGTTCTTCATCTTCATCAGGAACACCTGCACCTACTAAAGCTACTATATTATACATTGCTATTGAAGACATAAGAAATCCAAGTTCAGCCATATTTTTTCTCATATTAGCTATCTGCATATCATCCATATTTGCCCAACCAGATTTAATTCTATCATATATAGCACCCTCTGATTGAGCTATATATTTAATTAGACTCCATACAGTAAGATATCTCCCTTCAAGTTCACCTAAGTTCTGATCCATATATCTAGATTTAAATCTATTTTTATATGAAGGATAAACCCATTTATGAAACTGAGCTGCTAGTGAACCTATCCAATGTTCTTGAATAACCATTCTATCACCAAAAGCATAGTTACCATGTATCTTTTTATTTACTTCATATATATAATTGGTTTGTTTATGTCTTTCTTCATCTGACAATGTATATCCAGGTTTTAATTTAAGTTGATTAGTATTAGGATTAAATTCATATGCATCATATATAGATTCAGTTTCTCCTGTAATAGAGTTAGTTAGCTGTTTATCCATAAGTATTGCAATACCAGTCTTAGATTGTACATTATACTCACCTCCTTCTTGTATGATATATGCCCAAGATAATGGATCTACTCTACCTGAATCTTGTTGATTTTTTCTTACAATTCTAAACTTTTCTACTAAAGCTTCATATTTAGATCCATTTTTTTCTTCAGCATATGATCCTGGATTACGTCCTACTTTTCCTAACCAACCTGGAACTAATTCTTTATTAAATGCCATGTTTGCTCTAGTAGATGACTTCCATGTATAGTGATGATTACCAGCTGCTTCTACAGCATTGTTAATCCTACCCATTACATAGTTATTTACACCACCAAATACGTTGAAACCAATACCTTTTAAAGACGTAAGTTGCTGAAGTCGTTGAGCTACCATTGCCATTGTAGTCTTATTAAACTCTTCATCAGCATAGAATACCATCTTCATATACTTACGTACTCTACGGGCAGCTAATGATTCCTTATCCTGTTGTAATACAGAACCACCACCTATTTTCTTTAATAGCTTTTGTCCTGTTGAATCTGTTTTAATATAAGTTCTATCTTCAACTACACGTTGGATAGCTTTAATATCAGCTTCTACATTACTCATAGCTTCAAAGTTCTCAGCCATAGCTCTGAATGCAATTAAGTTGTTTACTAAATCACCTTCAAGTTCACTAGAAGATACTTTACCCTCTTCTATTCTTAACCAATTAGTTAGATCTTTCTTTTGAGCTAAGTATTCTTTTTGGGATACTTTTTTGGACAGCTTATCAGCATTAAGTTTAGTAATCTTGTCTTTAATATTTTGTACTGATTTTTCTGATTGTAGTTTACCAACGTACATAATTGGCACTGATTCTGCAATTTGTCCTTTTTCATCTACTATACGTTGATTAGTATAAACATCAGCTGTAAAAAAGTTTCTCATTTTCTTAGATACTGCTTCATAGAAACCTGATCCATTCTTAGTCATTGCTTCTATAAAAGATGATCTAATACGACCTACTTTACCATTCATAGATCTTTGTACATCTGGTGGAAGTTTTTCTAAAGTAGTATCCATTTCATTAGTCCAACCTTTATAGAATTCAGATTGAGCTCTTTCCACTGGAGAACTAGGATTGCTAAGTTTTACATATTTAGGATCTCTTAGATCCATACCATTTCTAGCAACATCTCTAATTTCTACATATTCACTTTTAGGAAAGAAACCTGTTTTTAAAGATACAGCTCCTTCAAATTCACCTGTTTTAGGATCAATATTAGGACCCATATATTCTACTTTATTAAAGTATTTAGCTCTATATAAGTCATAGTCTTCATGAGATACTGTTTCTTTTTTGTTCCAGTAGTATCTAGTTTCTTTATCAGCATTCTCAACTACTTCTAAGTATTCATATTTATCTCTGATAGCTTTAAATGCATCACTGTATTTATGATAATCACCATCTTCCATACCTGAAGCAGTACCTATTTCAGCAGATTGAAACTTTCTATTATTAGTCTTATCAATATATAATTGTTTATTGTAAGTTATATCTTCTTTAGAGGCAGTATTAACATTACTGATTGGTATATATTGTTTCATAGTACCATCTTTTTCTTTAAGATGACTTCTTAATTCATAATACTTTTCCCAGTACTGTTGTCCTACTCTTGTTACGTATCTACCAGTCCATTTACCTGCTGCATTAAATACTTTCATAAAGTCATAAGTATCAGACTTAGGTTTACTTATTCCTAGAGAAGATAGCAAAGATCTTCCTAATGATTTAATATTATCAATAGCAGTATCAGTTTTATCTAATGCAGTTTGTACACCATTCTTAACAATCTTATCTATAGTAGCTAACAATGGATCTGTTGAAGTAGCTATATCTCCTAAGTAATAATCCTCAGATGATATATCATTTACTTCCTGTAGAATAGAATCTAATTGTTCTTTAGTTAAAGGTTCATTAGAATACTTCTGATATAATCTTTGTGTATGTTCTTGTAATGCTCTATCAATAGTATCTTTAGCATCATCTAAAGTATCTAATACAGTACCCATTAGTATTTGTTGATCTTTAGATCCAAATCCTTGATACTTAATCAATCCTCTATACGACTCTAAAAACTTATCAGCTTCAATTAATACTGAAGCATATTCTTTTCTGTCTTTGTTTGCATCATTAATAACAAAGTCAATAATCTTATTTAATTCATCTTTAGTATAATTAAGAAATCTACCATATGCTAAACTAGGTTTGTCTTGTTCAAGATCAGATCCCAGCATAATAATCAATTCATTTATTTTATCTACAGTAACTTGTTTAGGTCTAAATGATATCGAATCTTTTAATTTCTCAAAGTAGCCCTTTCTTACTTCTAAAGCATCAACAATCTTTTCAACTCTATTATAGAGTTTATCAAACATATCTCCTTCTAATTCTTCTTCAGGAAGGGCTTCTTCCTCTGATAAAAAATCATCATTGTCTACTGGATTATTAATACCCAGCTTTTCACGTAATTCATTGTACTTAAATGCAGATGATATTTTAGTAGGAATAATTTTATTTACAAATGCAGCATTTTGTGAAGGACTATGTGACTCAATACCTTCAAATATAAATTCAGTTATAGCTTTATTAGCATCTAGTTTTAAATTTATGTGTACAGATTCTGTAGCTTCAACTTCAAAACCTTGTAACTCAGCTAACTTTTTATATACAGCTACTTGAATACCATGTTGTTGTTTAGTGGTTAATGATCCTTCTAATAAAGATCCTTCACTTACTGGATAAGGATTATTTCTATATGCATCATCATTAATTGAATTTTTAGAAACCTTTAAATCAATAATTTTTAATTTACCATTAGGTTTAATTACTAGAACATCCATTGCACCTGCAATACGTGACCCAGGATCACCTAATATTACTTGTGGAATAACTATACTCCCATCAGCAGTAAGTCCTGTTATATAAGCTTGTAATACGTTAAATGCTTCTTTTTGTTGTGTCTCAGATAATACGGCTAATAGTGGATCTTTTTGAAGTTCTGTCCAAGGTGTTCTTGTTATAATACCTTCTAAGATTTTATCAAATGCCTGACCATATTCTCTATTAATACCATATAGATTATTAGGATCATGTAACTTACCTTTAATAGCTGTTGTAGTTGAAGTATACGGATTACCATCTACATCATGATACACATGTTCTATAGGTTCAAGTATTACAGGATTATCTGGAGATATCATTAAAGCTTCAGCTATTCTCTGTTGTAAGATATTTCCTCTAGAGATAGCTTTGTTAACTATTTTAGCAGTAGCAACATCTAATACATAAGATGGTTCTCCTTTTTTAAAATTACCACCAGTTAATACTGTACTGTTAAAGCTTGAGAATTTAGGTTCACCATTTACATCTGCAAAAGGTAATCCTAATCCAACCATACCTTTAAACATTTTCATATAATCATCAGAGTATGCTATACTCCAAAGACCTAATGCTATTTCTTCAACACTATCATTTAATAGTTTACCTTCAGCTAATGCAGATTGTATATATGGAGTACTAGCTATTACTTTTGCTGCACCTTTATCTTGTACATACTTAACTAAGTCTTTGTATAAGATTGATGGTTGCTCATTAGTAGCTAGTACCTTTTCTATTTTATCTTCACTACGATACACTTGGCATGCTGCCATATTTTATTAATTTAAATTATGCACAATTATCATCTAATGGATTATTATTGTTCTTAAACGTTGACTTAAATAGATCTGCAAAATCTTTCATTCTATCTTGATCAACATCTGCTTGATCTGCATTAGCATTAAAGAATGAGTTGAGCATATTAGATGCTAAATCATCTTGTTCTGGTAATGGAACTTCATTATACATATCAGCAGATGGTTCTGATTGATAACTTGTAATTGCTTCAGCAGAGTCTTCTGAATTATATCCAAATAAATTAAGTAAATCCAATGGAGTTTTGACACTATCTTTTAATTCTTGTGTTAAGTCATTATATAACCCCCCACTAAAAGATACACCTTTGTTTGTTACTTTAGATGTTATACCAAACTTTTTAGCTAAAACATCTACTGGAGATTCACTATTTGTAAAGTTAATATTATTTCCTGATAATGCACCAGTTTTCTTAACAGTTTCACCAATAGGTGCAAGTCCCATACGTTGTTCAATATCTGAAGCATCCATATTAGAATATCTTCCAGTATTCTCTTGAGCATTACCAAATTGTTTTCTAACTCTTGGTTTCTTAGGTATTACTGGAATAGGTCCAAATAACTCTCCAATCATAGTAGATTTTCTACTTCCTGTAGGAGTGTATTCTTCATATATAGCTCCTAATCCATTAGCAACATATTCACCTTTTTGAATAAGTCTATTTGGATTTGATTCATCTACTGTAATATCACCAACTTTCTTTTTGTCTTTACTATCTTTAGTAACAGCTATAAGTTTATAATAAGTTCTTTTACCTTGAATATTACTATCTACAATTACATAAGGAAATGCATATTTACCTAGAGCATTAGAACGAAAACCTTTAGCATCTAATAAAGCTTTATTTTTTTTAAGTTTAGCTTTCTCAGCATCATTAAATTTACCAGTTCTTTTTATTTGTATTATACCTTGAGTAGTACCAGTATCAAACATTTCTTTTTCATCTCTGATACCTGCCCATAAGTTAATAGTTATACGAGCTTTAGGTAATTCAACTTCAGGAGTTTTAGTAGTATCATCTTTAACTTTTGGATCAAGTTGGGCTAACTTTTCTCTTAAAGTAAGTTCTTTAACTGATTCATCTTTTTTAATTTGTCCAGATTTAGTATAAGATTGAGGAACAAATTTCTTTACATCAGGATCTTGCGTTTCTTCAAATACAGGATTTCTATTCATGATCTTTGTAATCTCAAAAGTATTACCTATATGAGAAGTATAGGATTTCATAAATTCATTAAACAAATCAGTAGATTGAACACCAAATGTATCAGAATATTTCTGATCAATACCTTTTGTATCAAGTGGCATTTTCAATACACTATTAACTTGTTCAGTAGATTTAAGTAAATCACCAAACATAAATGTAGGTATATATCTTATGAATGAATTAGACTTGAACTGTCCAGCATCTTTAACTAAAAGATAGTTAAATATATCTACAGCATTAGCTCTAGTATCATCATTCTGATATATCTCTAAGAAACTATCTTTAAGTTTTTCAACCTGATACTCACTTAATTTAGCCCAAGTATTAGCTTCAGCTTTATTAATACCATCTCTGTTAAGATCATTCATTGCAGTAACTTTATCATTGTTAGTTACTTGTGTAGAAATAATATTAACAAATTTAGAAGCAAAGTAGTTATCAGGAAGTTTAGCTCTGATAGTTTTAAATGTATCTATAATATCATTGAAATCTTCACCTTTTAGTTTAGCAGACTCATCATAAATCATTGCATTATCTAAAGTAGATAGTGTTCTCAATTTATTATTGTCTAATAAAGACTTCATATAAGCTTTTATAGAAAGGTAAGATAACAAGTCTCTTTTTAGAATTGTATTAAATTCTTTTTCTGTAGATTTTCTTACACTAAGATTTTCTTTGACTATAGTAGATATACGTTGGAATACGGGAGTTTTCTCTATAAACATAGTTTGAGACATATGATCAATTTGATCAGCAGTCTGAATATAGTTATACATAAACTCATGATATGGTCTAGATTTATTAGTAGCCATAAATACTTGACGTAAATCAAATGGTAGTTTAGATTTATAGAAATCTGAATTATCCATTCTTAACCCAAGCTCTTCTATAGTAGTTTTAATATCTGCTAAGTTTTCAAAGCTTGTTCCAAGACCTTTAGTTAATTTAAGTACTTTAGCTACTTTAGAGAAATTAGCTGCTTGTGCTTTAATACCTTTGAATGATTGTAATACTGCATATTGTAAATCAGCATTATCTCCATTTGTATTAAGACCATCATCTAATAAATCATCTGTAAGATCCATAATTTCTTCTTCAGATCTTAACTTACTATATTTTTCTATAATGTTATCTAATAATTCACCTTTCTTAATTTGTTGTTCTGTACCAGTTTTAATTTTGTTATTAGCAATCTTAATCTGTGCAAAGTACTCTCTTATAGAAGGTTGTAATAAAAATCTAATCGCAGATTTAATAGGTACACCTTGTGCAAGCATATTAGTAACATATCCAATAGCTTCTATATTAAGACCTAATCTAGCTGCTAATCTTTCCTTAGCATTATCTGTCATTGCAGATACTACTGTAGAAATAGATCCAAATATTCTATCACCAGTATAATCTCCTGTAATAGGATCAAAAGCTTTTAATGACTCTTTACCTGATTTATCTCTAGGAGAATATGTATTAAATGTATGACCATTTAATTTGAATAAGAATAAGTCTTCATAATTAGGAACTCTTGTTACTTTACCATCTTCAGCTACTTCTTCAGATATAGCAGATATGTATGAGCTTCTTAAGTTTATATTGAATGAACTTAAGATAGAGTATGCTAAGATAGAGTTTACAGCAGGACCAATATTTCTAGATCCCTCTTTATTGTTTGTAAAGGATTTATACTTACCTATTATACTATCTGTATCTACAGCACCCTCATTAACAATATCAACTATTTCAGGTACTTCAGAGAAGTCACTTAGTAATTCATTTACTATGTTTTTTAATGGATCTACTGATGCAACTTCAAATGCAATTGGAGCTCTACCTTCTTCTTGTTCATTAACCATATATTCATTACTAACTAAAGCAATTTTCTGAGCTAATATTCTGTTGTTAAGAACACCAGTGTTTATTTCACCATTTACTTTAACGTAATCTATATATTCTTTAGGAGTTGAAGGTAATCCAATAAGTCTCAATGCTTCTTTATATAGAACCATTTTATCATCAATTGTTTCAACTGATAATACATCAGATAATATACCTAATGCTTCTCCTGGTTCTAAATCATCAGATATTGTAGACTCAGTAATATCTTTTTTAAGTTCTCTAATAGTTAATTTAAAATCTTTATTATTACCAAGCATATAAGTTACATATTCATCAAATTTCTCTTCTGTAGTAACTGCTGTGCCATAAGCTAATCTTTTACCATCTTTACGATAAGTATCAGCTATATGCATATATAGCTTATCAATATCAAAATCGGCTCCTGATATCTCTATAAGTTCGTGTGGATATATACCTGTACTACCATAAAAAGCTGGCATTGTATCAACCATTCTTAATGATATAGTTGAGTGTTTATCCTGTGATGGAATACGTACACCAAAAGCTTTAGCTAAAGCTTCTGGTATTTTTTCACCAGGTTTTAGATCCATTAGTTCAGCAAAGTGAGGAGGAAGTACAAATTCAGAGTATCTTCCAATTATATTACCTTTCTCATCATACTCAGCTACATTGTGACGTAAATCATCTATGTAATAATCACCAACTTTAAGTCCTTCAAACTCTCTATCTAATACATTATTCCATTCATTAGCTTCAGCATAATCATTTGGAGATAATTTAACTTCATCTGTTCTGATTATATTCCAAGCTATTGGTTGATTAGTAACAGGATCTAACTTAGTTACTTGTTTAACTACTTTATATCCATAGTTAGACATCAATGCTATTGAATGTCCAGGTACTTTCTCACTCATTACTCCTTTAGAGAAATAAGCTAAGAATAATTGAGTATACTTATCTAGAGTAATTGGATTATTTAAGTTATACTTAGGTTTACCAGTTTTATCTACTTCAAAGAAATCAATCAATTGTGAGTCAGCTCCAGTAGCTCTAAGATTATCTACAGCTCTTTTCTGAAACTTAGCTAACTTAGGAGTTACATTTTCTAAATTAATAGATGATGATAACTCTTCAAATGCACCTTCAATATCAAAGATCTCATTTCTAGCAGTCATATAATTATTCTTAACACGTTGAGCTGTATCTGCAAGATACAATTGTTTAAGAGCTCCTATGCTTGTCTTGTTACCTAAGAAATCTACTTCAGTATCATCATTTTGTTCAGCTAATATTAACTGTTTAGCTTGAGTTGGATCTGTAATAACTAACTTGTTACTTGGATTTTCTAACTGTAATCTCCAGAATTTAGTTTCCTGACGTTGGAAGTTGTGATCTTTAGCTTCTTTAGCAGATGCTGCAACATTAACTTTCAATCCTTTGGAAGCCGATTTAGGTACAGAATATGCAATAGTATTATTTCTAGACTCAAAGTCTTCTAACTTTTCTCTAAGATCATGTAATTCTTGTTTACCTGGTAAAGCTTTCCAGGTCCCATTATCGTTATATGAAGTTAATTCTTTAGTAAGCATAACAAATGATGTCTTGATATACATCTTTCCATCATAGTATACTAACTTCATTGAGTTGAACATGGAATGAAGATCTTTAAGACCATCTATCTTATTACCAGTTTTAGGATCAGTAGTACCAAAGATTTCTTTAGCAGTAAGCTGTTCACCATTCTCAATCTTATCAAGCATTTTAGCTGTAAATGGATCTAATTTACCTAGACCATGCAAAGTATATCTCATACTTTTTACAGTACCCCAAGTTTGAGCATCAGCTTTTTCACCAATACCACCACTATATTTACCTCTATATTGAGGATCTTCAAATTGAAGTATATAACTTTCAGTAAATTGTTCAGTAATACCCACTTGTGGTGCTATTACAGTACTTTCTAATGATGCTCCAGATGCATTTGCACCTCTAGCTCTTTTAACTTCATCAACACCATCTTTTAATGATGCTGCTTGATCTCCTAATAATAGTTGGTTTAATGATAATGTATTGATATAATCATTTACTAGTACTTGACCAATATTATGTTCAATCTTATTATATATAATATTTAATTGAGAGTTCTTTCTTTCATTAGATACTTTCTTTTTACCTTCTTGAGTATAGAAACCATCTTGAATATAATTATCAATTAAGTTATTTGTATATGTTTGTTTTACTCCTGAATTTAAATCTACTTGATTCTTAGTAATTACTCCTGTAGAAGATAATAACTCAACAGTATCAGCAATCTGACCTTCCCAATAAGCTTTAATCTGATTAGTGATCTCAGATTTCATTGAGCTAATATTAAACTCTTCATTTAATGCAGACTCTTCTATAGAAGTTTTAAGATCACCTAACATAAGACCAGTTTTATATAGAGTTAATCCTCTACCTTTAGAGTAATCTCTTTTACCTGTAGTCTTATTAGTACCATAGTGGTAACCATCAATCTCATCAATTATTCTATCACCAGCTCCTATATTGTTTATTTCATCTTTAACTCTTTTAATTCTTTCAAATTCATTAACTACTTCGTTATATAATATATCAGCAGCCTCATCAGATACTTTTACGTTTTCTGATTTATCTAAAGTAACCGCTTTAATTACAGGAAGTCCTAATGTATCTCCAGTATTACTAGCTTCTAGTACTCTAATAAGATGTTGAGCTGTTCTAAATGTTCCACCATCTTCAGTTTTATATTCTTTACCATAAGCATATACATCAAATAAACTGGTTAAGAATTCTCTGTTAGAGAATGACCCATAAGTGATACCTTTATTTTTATTAGCTGATATACCTTTATCCTCTCTTATAGAACCATCTTCTTCAGATTTACTTAATACAGAAGATTTAGCTCCGTCAATACGTTTAATACTTAAGTCACCTTGAAGTACTTCAAATTTCTCTGAGTTTAATAAATAGTTGTTCTCTAAGAAAGGATCTGCTTTAAGTTCATCAATATAAGCATCACTATTAAGTTGTTGTATTCTTACTAAGTGATAAGTAGGTAATTGGTGAGCATATACTAATTCACCATCAGCATTTTTCCATGATGAGCTGTAAACAGTTTCATCAAATACTCCATTACCTTTAGCTAAATTATTAATACGTGTTATTACACCACCTTTACCAAGATCATTAACAGCTTCTTCAGCTTCTTCTTCACCTTCTTCAAGATTTACTGGATCAGTATTTCTTTGATCATCAATATTTTTAGAGAATGGATCTTCACCAGATTGAATAGATCTTATTATTTGTTGTATATCTTCTCTAGTAGCAAAGTATGTTTCAGCATATGCATTAATTAAAGTCTTTTGAGCCTCAGTTAATACAGATGCATCTTTATTAGATACAATAGAAAACTTAACAAATGCTGGATCTAATGATATACCTATATCATTCTTAAGTTGATTTGATATTTCTTTAGATTGAACCTCCAACTTGTCATCTTCTATAGATAGGTCTTTATCCATTAAAGTATATAAATCTTTTAATGATCCAACTCTATCATCATAGAATTCACTTCTAGCATCAGCATTTCTTAAAGTTAATACTTGATCCTGAAATACTCTTACATATGCATTTTGCCATGCAGAGAATTGTGTCTTAGCAGAATCCCTTCTATTAGCTAACATGACATTACTCATTTTAGCTTCTTCACGTATATCTTTGTTAATAAACAAATAATCTACTGAGTATTGATTAAATCCTTTTATAACTTGTTGTACAAGTCTAGCTCTTTGAGGATTTGTAGATACCCAAGTTCCATCTTCATTGAATTCAATACCTGCATCATTAAAGAATTTAGTAATAAATTTACCAGTTTCAGTTTCATCAGACTTTAATAATCTAAGTCTGTTCATAACCATATTCTGATCACCAATATTAGCTACAGCTTTAAGCATACCATTGTATACAAGGTTTGCATTAACAGCTTGTAATAAAGGTACACCATCTTTTAATTGGCTATTACCAAACTCATCTACGTATTCAAATGTAGTTGTTGCTATATATTGTCTTAAGAAGTTTGATAATGAACCAAATCCACCAATGGAATGTGTTTCTTTCCAAGAGTCAGTAGTTACTCTGTCTCCATATTCATCAACAGCTTCATCAAATACATCACTATCTAGACTTTGTTTAAAGCCCATTAATCTTAAATGTACATCAACTGCTTCTAATAAAGAAGCTCTATTTTCTTCTTCAGAGAAGACTGTATATCTATCTTGTAATCTTTGAAGATAATTTTCCATGTCAGCCTCTTGACTTTCATCAGGAAATAATCTATCTATTTCATTAGAATAGTAATCATCCTCTCTATAAGGATTATACAATTCTTTATATTCATCCAGAATACTTTCTAGTAATTGTTTTTTATTATACTGCTCTACTTGGGATAATCTATCATAGAATATAGAACTAATACTAGCAGCTAGTTGATCCCCTTCTTGTTGAGATAAATATCTGTCAATTACTATATCATTACCATTTTCATCTTGTACAATATCTTCACCTACTTTAATTACTTTTAAAGCTGGTGTAGTAATCATATTTGATTCTTCCCTGGTAAATTGATTTTGTTGTAAATTACTATTTCTGTATTTACCATTATCAATATCACTGAATAGATTTTCTATATCAGTAAATGATCTTCCAGTAAATAATCTTTTAATCCACTCCATTATTTTAGCAAAGAAACCTTTAGCTACATATGAAGTATTAACTTTATTATCTGACTTCCAATCATCAAACCTATCTGCTAAATATTCTTCATAATAAAGCTCTTCCAATTCTGTTGGAGTTAGATTATCATATGAAGGATGTAATTGTTTGAATTCCTCTAAAGCAGATTTAATATTAACTTTATTAGCTTTTAATTCACGTTTAGCTATATCTCTTAATTGAGTTATTTGCTTATCATTAAGTAATAACCTAAATGCAGCATGGAAAGCCTCATGATATTTATAAGGAGTATTTTCACCAATATTAATTCTACCTTTTATAGTAGTATTACCATCTCTTAGTGTATCTAAATAAGATACAAACATACCTACAGTAATCTTATTAGTAGATAGGTTTTTAGTTAAATCATTAACTTCTTCTACAGAAATAAACTCAGGTAAGTTATCTTTTACCCAAGTATTAAATTTATCAATATGTTCTACATCAGATGCTTCAAATTTCTCTCTTGATATAACTTTAAATGCTCTACCATTCTTTACATTAAGTTTAGCTTTAAGTTCATCTAATTGTTTACCATATATAACTTTAGCTTGTTGAGTAGCTTGTATTCTAGCCTTACCAGCAGTTAATCCTTCAGCTATTAACTCAGCAGATTTAGTTCTAATATATTCCATCTGATTAGCTTTGATCTCATCAGATAGTTCTTTAAATGAACCTGTTTGTGCAGGAGCTGTTTGTGTTGGATTAGATTGAATTGCTTTTACAGCATTATCAATAGCTTGTATAAAATTAGGTCCTAAACCATTTATAACACTTTCTCTACTCTCACCATTAACAATACGTTGAGCATATTTTTGAACTGCATCAGTTGATCCGTTTTCAATACTTCCAGCTATAGCATCAAATGCTGCTGTAACTTGTTCTCCAACACTTAATGTATTTTGTACAGTTTTAGATGCAGCTATCTCACCTAATATCTGAGCCCTTAAAGCTTCATCAATAGGTACACCCATGTTATCCTGACTAGTAGCTTGATTAAGTTCTTTAACTTTAGCAGGATCTACTTTATAAGTCTTAGGATTTACTACATCATATTGTATTCTTGTGTCAACTGCTTGAGCAGGAGTAGCAGGAATAACAGCTTCAATAGTATCTTTAGGATTATATGTTAATTGTATATTTTTAACTACTGGAGGATTTAAGAAAGTACTTAAGTTGTTAACTCCAGCTGATCCTATATCACTACTAATAGCATTTTTGAAATTATCTTTAGTTAAAGTAACTGTAATAAATTCACTAGGATTTTTAGCGGTCTGATTATATTTAACTATAGCTTCATTTATTCTACTAATAACTTGGTCTATATCTTCAAAGTTAAGTGGAATATCTTCTTCACTTTCTTTTACAACTATAGAATGTTTAATAGTATTAGAACCTTGTGGTATATTAAATTTAAGCTGTAGATTTCCCATAGCATTTACGTAGAAATCTACATAAGTACCTCTATTTTCTAAAGGAAGAGCTATGAATAACTTACTAGCTATTTCATCATTTAATACATCATTATATGTTTCATCTTTACCACCAGTATATTTAGGTTTAGTTACATTACCTTTTGAGTCATATACTTCAACTGTTTTAGATTCTTTAACAGTTAAGTTGTTCTCTTTAGATAATTTAGATCTTTCATTAATCTTAGATACTAAATCACTAAACTGTGTATCATTCCATGGATCAGATGATAATTGTACAAATCTTATTGTACCATTAGGAAGTTTAACTACAGCTACGTATCTACCTAACTGTTCTGTTAAATCTCTACCTTGAGCTTTAGCTTCTTTAACTTCTTTTGCTATTTGTTTAGCATCAGCTCCAATAGCATTTGTAATAGGAATTACTTGAGTAGTAAATTTACCATTTTTATATTTTCTTACTCTATCTAATACATAAGTATAACCATTGATAGTACTATGTTCTAGTTCAGATAGTTTAACACCTTCTTCAGAAAGAGCATTATCAAATTCACCAACAGATATATTAAGATCTAACATCTGTTCTATTTGTGGTTCAGTTAATTTAGTAGATACACTATTACCTAATACTTTAGATAAAGTACTAAATAGTCTTCTACCTTTAATAAAATTTTGTTTAAAAGTATCTAATGCTTGCTTAGCATCTACTCCTGTAGTATCAAATATTTCTGAAAATTGAGCTATTGTTAATTTCTCTATAGGAACATTCTTACCTTGTTTATCTCTTACAGAATAATGAGTATAATTAGTTATGTAACCAATAGGTAAACCAGCATATTCTAATCTTACATTTAAATAATCACTATTAACTTCTAAATTACCATTAGGATTACCTGTAGATTCACCAGCAAGAGTTGTACTTCTAGGACCTCCTTTAGAGACAGTCATAGTTAACCTATCAGCTATATCTTCTTTAGTCATATTAGCTAAGAATTCATCCAATCTTTTTTGAGCTGCTGGTATACTTTCACGCTTACCATTAACTTCATTTTGATGTGGATATATTCTAATTAGTTCATTTACTCTTTTAATCTTAAATTTATTAGGACCATTAAGATCTACTGGAGGTAAGTTAGCAGGAAGTACTTCAGTTTCTGTTTGTAGTCCTTCTAATACTAATCCATCTAATGAAGTAATTGATTTAGTATCATTTGCATCATTAACATTTTTAATACGTATAGCAAATACATTTAAACCTGCTTCAGGTGATTCACTAACAACTTCATATTTTTTACCAGTTGAAGTCTCATTAAATATAAAACCTTTCTTTATATTCTGACCATCAAATACATAAAAACCTGTTACATTATCTTCTGATGCAACAACTTCTGGATTATTAGGAGCTGGAGTTTCTGTTAAAGGGGTTGCTTCATTGTTTAATGATTTAATCTCCTGATCAGTATCTTCATTAATTTTATTAATACGTTGTTGTATAGTATCTAATTGATCTTTTAATTCATCAGATATTTGTCCAGGAACAAGATCTTCAAGTCTAGTTTCTACACCTGTTTTAATATTAGTTATTACTATACCATCTTTAGATAATTCAACTACATGTTCACCATCCTCTTCATACAGTTCTTCAAGTTCTTCTATAGAGGAGTCTCTACGATCATTAATTTCCTTAATCCTTGGATCATTAGGATCAACTTGAGGTGTAGTAACTTGTAAGTTTTCTCTTACTTCTTCTTCTTGAAGATGTTGATTAATAGGTGCAACAATTTCTTGTTCAATAGAATCTCTAAAGTTCTTTAATCCATTTTTAGTATCTGCATATAATGCAAATTCTAATCCCATAGCTCTAGCAGTATTTTGATACTGAGCTTTTTCCATCAAAGCTTTTTGATAAGCTATATTTAATGAACTAGTATTCTTAGCTGAATTTTCATAACCATAATATCCTCCTTCAGAGGGGGGTAGATTTTCTAATGATAAACTATTATCTTTAAGATGTTTATTTTTTTCTTTATTAAGTTCTGCTAATAGTTGTCTAGCTACCTTTAATTTAGTAGAGTTATTAGAACCTGCTTCTAGAGCAGTAATAAAAGCTTTTTGTGAATCAATTCTAAATTGCAAAGAATTAACTGCATCAACACTCATGTCAGATAAGTTTGATGTTTCTGGTGAAAGTGTTTGAGCTTTAATAGCTTCAACATCTTTATTAATAGTATTTACTATTCCAGTAAGAATACTTTGCTCATCAGCTAATCCTGTTAATCTATTTATTCTAGCATTCTCTTCAGCAGGTTTACCTGTAATAAGAATACTATTCTTAATTAAGTTATTTTGAGCAATAATTTGTTTAGCTAAGGTTTTATATTCACCTATATCTTCTCTACTAGATGGATCAAATCCCATTTTAGCTAATGCTTCAGGTGAAGCATTACTAGCTTGATCTAATTTCTCAGTTAAAGTATCTTCTATACCAGCTTCAATATGAGCTTGTACATAATTTCTAAATGATATATCTCTTAAATATTTAGCTTGATTTTTATCTTTAAGTGTATCAGCTAACTCAGCCATAGTTGAGTTTAAACTAAAGTTAGTAATAATTTCACCTAGTTTACTTTCATTAACTATAGGTTGATTATTTTCATCTAACTTTAATTTAGATATTTTTTCTCCAGTTGGATTACCTTCTGTATCTAATATATCATCTTCTATTGTATCATATAAATTACCAAACTTTAACCATTGACCTTGTGATTCATTAAGTCTTTGTATAGCTTGGTCTGTAGTAATTCTATCTCTTCCAAGTTGTTTAGCATTACCTATACCACCCATTACACCACCAAGTATAGCACCAAGTCCAATACTTGTAGCAGCTTCTTGATCATCTCCCATTGTAGCATCAACAATCTGTTTTCCAGCTTTTTTAAGTACTTGAGTATAGTCTTCAATACCTGCTACTTTTCCAGCCCCACCAAATTCCTGATTTAATCTTTGTATAGCTAACTGTGTGTTTTCTTCAACATAACCTTCAGATAAAGTTCCAATTGCTACACCTTTAGCAAATTGACCATATCCTGTATCTAAGAATTTACCCCATTTAGTTTTAGCAACACCTCTTTCAAATGTATCTCCAGCAGTATTTGCAGTTACTCTACCTACAGTAGATTCAGCTACACCTAATGCTTTAAATAAATACTTCATCTGTAAAGCATTTGTAGCTCCAAGTAATGCTGCATTCATTAAGAATGTATTACGTGCTGCTCCACCTGCTGCAACTTTTTTTTCTTCTTCTGTATATTCTACTCCTGTAGTAGGATTTATCTTACCATCTAATGATGCTAACACATTCTTTCTAACATCAGAAGCTTCATACATTGACTCAGAAGCAGTAGCTATTGCCCAAGTAGTAGCAGCATCAAATCCTTTAGCAAACTTTTGTGCAGATCCAAGATATCTTTGAGCTGTTTCTAATCCATTTACAACCTCACCAGCAGCATTAACACCCATTCTAGTTCTAGACAGCATTTGAGCTAATTTAGCTCCTGTACCAAGCTTAGATAAAGCCATACCAGGTATAAATGCTGATGCCATAAATGCTGCACCATCAACTACGTCATTTGTCCAAAAGTCTAAGTCAGTAAATGCCCTAGAAAAGAATCCTTTATTAACATCTGCTGCTTCTTGAAATGTAGGTAAGAATTCATTCTTTACTGTTTCTTCAGCAGATTCGGCCCATTTAGATATAGCATTATCTGAAGCAGATGCAATAAATCCATCTTCTGATGTCCAGTTAGTAGGATTTAATAGAGATGTTACAAAACCTAATCCACCAATAGTTTTAGTAGCAGCCAATGCTGGTAATTTTAAACCAACTGCTGATACTAAGTCTACAAGATCTCCACCTATACCTTGTTGTTGAGCATAGAAATCTTCATTATCTCTATTCTTAGAAAAACCATAAGATTGATCTAAATATTTTTTAGCTTGAGAATAATCTACTTGAGATGGAGCTAAAGTACCTGTACCATAAAATGGTGTTGATGTAGCCGTCTTAGTCTTCAAAGCTGACATAGCTTCTTCATAAGTAGGCTCAGGTTTTTTAACAGGAGGGGTTGTAGAAGTAACGGGTTTAGTAGGATCTATTAATGGAGTATTAACTTCTTCAGTCATGTGTTTTGTTTATTTCATAATGGCATTAGCTAAATCTGGATTAGCTGCCATTTGTTGTGAAAATTGATATGCATCAAATGCAGATCTAAATGTCTCTCTTACAGGAGTATTAGATCCTGATGGGTAAAGATAATAAATATTATCATTATCTGATCCAAATTTTTTATCTATTCTGTAAGCACTTTTAACCCCATTGTTATTAAAGTTATAAAAAGTAGATTGATATTTACTTCCTGGTTTACCTGTTCTATTCTCTAGAGTAGATATTAGTTGTCTACTATAACCAGACATATTAGCAAATGGATCTAAGTGTGTATCTAATGATTTATTAGTTACTTCAAATTGACCTGTCTGTTCATTGAATGTTGTAGGATAGCCTTTAGTAGTTAATTTATTAACTACAGCTTCTGTATCAATTTTACCTTCAGGATCTTGTACACTAAAATATATTTTATTTCTATCAGCATTAGGAGAATAACTTACTTCTGTAAGTTTACTCATATCTAATCCTGTAAGTGATGTAAGTTTGTTCTTAGTAGCTTTAACGTTATCTGAGTCATCTCTAAATGTAAATGCTTTACGTTGATCAACTTTCTTTTCACCAAAGTACTGAGCTATATATTCATTATACTTTTTAGTGTCTTTATTGCTATTTAAGAATTTTAATACTTCTGCTGCTGTTCCAGCTATACCACCTAGTGTACCAGTCTTATTATCAGCTTGTCTATATGATTTACCTCCTATAGAAATATTAAAAGCATCACCTCTTTTTGGTGCAATAGAAAATTCTTTATTAGCAACCATTTCCATAACTCTTTTAGGACTTACAGTAATTGAGCTACCATCTTCTCCTTGTAAAGTATAAGTATCTGTTTTAGCTAAGTTATTTAATACATTATCCACCTGTTTAGATTTAGCTACATATCCAGGCATTTTACTTTCAGCATATTGTTGAGCTTGTCTTCTAGTATTTGATGCATCATCAATAGTAAGATGTCTCATATTACTTCTTTGATTGAATTCAAGTACAGCATTATCTTGTTTTCCTTTAGGAGATTCCATATACATTTTGACTTGTTTAGCAGTCAATTTATTTAATGGAACACCACTTACTTCAGATATATGTTCTTTTAAATTAACACTATCTTGATAACCTTGTCTTTGAACTACTCTTACTTGATCATCTAATCCAGTTAAAGAAGTAGTACCTAATACATCTCCAGGTCCAGCGGGTAAATCTATAACAACAGCTTCACCATTTTTATCTTTACCTTCTTTTTGTTCCTTAAGAGCATCTAATCTTAACTTTTGACCAAACCTACGATCTTCACCAGCTTCTCTAAGATTAGCTCTATAGTTTTCATTCTGTTCACCAATCATGAATCTCTTCATGTCCTGAGCATCTTTCCACATACCAAAAGCTACAGTATCTTCTGTAATCTCTTGTTTGATATCTTGATGTTCAAAACCTTTAGATACACCATCTATAACAGAATTATAATATAGATTATAAGCTAATTTTTCTTGATTAGCTTTAATATAGTTTAAATCACCTTTAGATATTTTATCAGAGTCTTCTCCTATAGATTGTATAGAAGCAGATAATTGATTTTTAAGATCAATTAATTTATCTCTCTGTACAGGATCTTTAGTTGTTTTAATAAGATTATCTGTATCATTAATCTTATCTTGTAACTGAGATATATCTTTATTAGCTGTATCTCTATACATAGAAGCTATAGTATTAGGATCACCTAATCTTACTGTTGCTTCAATTTGTAATTGTCTTTTAGCTTTATCTGATAATACTCCATTAAGATAATCTTTAATTTCAGATTGTCTCCAACTTTTATCATCAACAGTTTCTTTATAAAAACCATTTAATCTAACTAAAGAAGATGAAGAAGGTTTAAACTTCTCCATAACTTCTCTTATTTCTTTTTTAGTATCATAATATGGTTCATAGTATCTTTTATTAGAATAATACTTTTTCCATGAATCAGGAGAACCATCATTTATGTATTCGGCTTTTTGTTGTCTTACATAATTTAAATTATCAATACTAAAGTCTTTACCTCCATCTTGTTGACGTAAAGAATCAGCATACTGTTCTTGTTGCTGATAATGTTTACTTATAGAAGAATTACCAAGAAACTCTGTATCATTATATAAAGGAGCAAATACGTTATTAGCAGATGCTACATTTTCAGGTAAAGATAAATCAACAGAAGATAAGTCTCCTAGATTTTTAAATGCATCTTTTAAAAACTTATCACGTTTAGATATTTGATCTTGTTTTAATTGAGGCATATTCAATAATCCAGAATAAGTCCCCTGTAGGGAGGAATACCCTTGATCATAAGATCCTTGTTTTAATCTTAAGGTCTTATCAACCACATCCCAATTTGGTTGAAATGGTTGAATATCTGGTATGAAATCTGGTTGCCCTAAATAATTAGCCATATGTTATATTATAATATACTTATTAAAATCTGTAAAGTTTAATAAACTTTTATTGTTTATCCACCTTGAGATCTTAATATTTGCATTAGTTGTTGAGGTGTTGGACCATTATATGTGGATCTTACATCTCCATCACTATTAACTGTATTTCTAGCTTGTCCTGTTAGTTGTTTAGCTTGTTCTCTAAGAACTTCATCTGCAACATTAGGATTTTGTTGTTTCAATTGTTTATATACATCCAAGTAACTTTGTGGTGCTTGACCTCCTGGAGTTACTCCACTACGTCCAGTACCTTCAGCAAAGTTCACATATCCTGAAGAAGGATCAATATCAAATTGTGGATACCATGAATTCATCCATTGAGTAGTTTGTCTATTATTCAAAGCACCAACAGCATTCTTTCTAATAACATCATTAGCTTGTGATCTAGAGTTATCATATTGTTGATTAGCCATTACATTACCATCATACAATTGTTTAGCTCTAGCTGATTGAGCATTTTGTAAGTTATTCATAATCTCAGCATTCATCCCAGCATATTGATTAGCTACACCTACATTCTGATTATCATATCTTCCTAGTATATTAGCTGCATTAGCTGCTGATTGTCCTGCTACAGAGGAATTACGTACTCCAGCAGATTGAGGACCTGAGAATTGATTAGTATACATCATTTCAGTATTCATCATTTCAGCATTAGATGCTAATTCTCTAGTCGGATCATAAAATGTTGGATCAGCAGTGATTCCCACAACAGGTGCAGCCCAAGGTAAATACTTTTTAATATTAGCTTTATTTTGTAAAGCATAACCCATATTAATTTTATCTTGAGTCCAAAAATCTGTTGGAGCTTGTTGTCCAGTCTTAGAAGTAAATATATTAGGTTGTAAACTATTGTCTGGTATAACAGGTTTAGTTCTATCAGTAAATTCTGGTGGTGCAACTACAGGAGTCCTATCTCTAGGATTAACTAAAGTCCTTGTATTAGATTGTGGATCTAATTGTCTAACTCCAAAGTATCCATCTGTAAATGCATCTTGTAACTTATTTAGATTATCTGGAGTAAGTACAGATTGATCTAATACACCATTTTTAGATAATGAAGCTAGATCTTTATTTTTTAATCCTTTAGCAGTAAGACCATAAGTACTCCACATATCTTTTATAGAATCTGGATTATTTGTAAGGTTATACTGATACATTAAAGCTTGAGCTTTAGTATTATCCATAGTTCTAATACCTGGTATAATACTTTCCCATTCAGTTAAATGATCTTTAGGTCTATTATATGGATTTATTTTACCAGTTGGAGTTATAGTACCTTGTTTAGTTTTACCACCTTTATATGGATCAACTAACGGATTTAATGAAAATGGATTATATTCACCACCAGTAGCAAATACTGTTTCAGATGACTGTGACTCATCAAATGATTGAGGACCTACTTGTGTTATTAAATATGGTATAGCAACTTGTGGTATTCCATTAGGAAAATCTTTCTTTTCTTCCTGTAGAAGGGCTAACTTACCAAGCTTTTGATTATAGTTTTCTATCATCATTTCTGCTGTACGTATCTTAATAGGATCTGCATCCTTATCATCAAGCATAGCTTTATATTTATTTATATCATACTTCTTAGCTAATTCAGCTGGAGTATATTTCTTTTTATCATTTTCAGATTTACCAAAATCAATAAGTTCTTCTCCTTTAAACTTGATATCTTTTGAATCAGAAAATATAAATGAAGCTGGAGGAGCATATAATGGTGTACCACCTTGTGAATGTTTTTTACCACCAATATTCATATGTTCATTAATACCATCTTCATCAAAGTCACCAAATATAGTTTCACCTAATTCAGCTTCTATATTAGATTCATCTTCATCAACAGCATTAAGTGTTTTACTTATAGCTCCTCTAGTTCCTTTTAGACTTGATTTGATATTAGTAAGATCTAAACCAAATCCAGTTTGTCCACCATACTCTAGTTTAGCATTCTTAGTTAGATTTCTAAATTCTTTAATATCATTTCTAATTTCATTTGCAAATGACTCACCTGGAGCAAAGTTATCTTTACCTTGAACTTTATCTGAATATACATCAGGATAACCCCTTTTCTTTTTACTGTAATCCCATTCATCCTGAGTCATAACTTCACCCATTCTTCCAAAAGGATAAGTTACTACACTTTTAGTTGGTTGAGGTATTGGAGATGCAAATTGATCTAACCACTCTCCATACTGTTGAGGATTATCCCATTTAATACCTGTAGAGCTATATGTCTTATCTAAATCTTCTTGAGTTATAACATTTCCTTTAGGAGAAGTATAAATTTTATTGCCTCCTTGTACTGCTTTCTTTTTTGGTTTTGGTTCACCACCTTTTTCCATAGAAGGATAATATATACCCTGTACACCATATGGAGATTTAGCTCCCATCTGGTCAGGTCTTAACATTCCATATGCTGATCCATTTACAGTATAATCACCTCTATCTCCTCCTGGATTAACAGTAGCAAATTGGTCTGTATTAGTTTGTGATTGTAACCACTCTTCTTGTTGTTTATTAGAATTACCAAAAGCTCCAATAGCTGCATCAGCATAACCTAATGTATTATATAAACTTGTTGGATCTACAAAACCATTCATAAGATTACTTGTCATCTTAGGCATAGCTTTTTTACTAACATCTAACCAGTCTTTAATTTTCATTGGTGGTTTAGATCCAACAGCAAATTCATCAGAGGTATCTAATGTTAAACCATTCTGTGCTTTTTTTAGTTTCTTCATTATCTTAAACTTTGTGATAATTTTGTGTTAATCAACTTTAAATTCATTTTTACTTCTCCTGAAACAACTTTCCTTAGAAAAACTTTATTGGTATACATCCTAAACTTCTTATGTTGAGTGGAACCCTTACTATAATCTAAGTATTTATTATTTAATTGATATATATAACCATTAGATTGAGATATAAACATTGATTTATCATTACCAGTAAACTCACCTCTATCTTTAGTTAGATCAAAAAATTGATTAAATCTGTATTTATTTTCTTCTTTTGAGTATAATATATCTGTAAAGTTTAAACCTATAATTGGATATTTAAGACCAGCAATAGGATTTCCTTTAGGAAAAAGATTTAGTTTTAACATACCAGAGTTTTGTTCAGAGTTATATACTATAGCTCTATCAAAATTATAATCCAGAATATGAAATCTATCTTGACAACCATTTGAATATTTATAACACTCTAATATATATTCTACACTTTTTACTGTATTTACAGTTTGTCCTGTAGATGAAATATATTCTATTTCAAATGGATAATCTATTCCATAGAAATTACAATAAGAATCACATATATTATTATGTGTCCATACTGAATTTGTATTAACAGTCATAAAATGGTTTCTTCCTGGAATCATAAATGTTGGATGCCAATCATGGTGGGATAACCATTGTTTACTTTTGGGATCATAACTCATAGTCCAAGAAGCATCTTCAAAATATGTTTCATCTCCTAATGTAACTTGTAATCCATTATATAAAAATTGATTACTATTTACATATACTAATTGACCTTTAAATTCATCTCTTACTTTATAATCTTTTTTAGAGAAGTATGTAATTTCATTAGTGTTATCATATATAGCTTGACATCCTATACCTATAACAGGGTTATCTGTTAATTCGAAATTAGGGAAATCTTTAAGTAAATATGATGGAAGATATTGTGAGAACCAAAACTTATTGCCATTCCTAGATATCTCATCTAATCCTCCAGCATAATTAAATATTTTACCCTGATTTTGTGATATATAGAATACTCCTTGTGGAGTAGCTATAGTTCCAAATTTAGATTGAGATGATCCATATTCATATGCTTCATCTGCATTAACTAAATTTTGTAAAGGTCTAGCAAACAAACCACCATCACCAATTGTAATCTTTGCTCCTGAAGTAGTTTGTAATTCATCTACTCCAGCAAATTGTAAAGGACTCTGACTTTTCATCATTATAAGAGCTCCAGATTTACCAATTGATTTAATTGAAGTTACATCACTAGGCATATCTTTATAATTATTAACTAAAAATGAAGCCCAGTTATCTTTCTTTAATTCTGTTTGTTGAGGTAAAGAATAATGTATACGTTTAGGATAATATGCAAAACATGTTTCTGCTACTAAAGGATCATAGTCTCTAGGCAATACATCTCCCCATGTAATGTATGAGTTAAATATTCTACTATTACTTAAAGAATAATCATATTTATAAAAGTTATTGGACTTGACAATATCAGATCTTAACAAACTAGAAAGATCTGTATACTCATAAGGATCATAATGACGTTTTGAATCAGTATCTTCCCAATCTCTTAAAGCTAAATTAATTTCAGATTCAACAAAGAAATCTCTTATTCCATTACAGAATAAATAGAAGTATCCTTTTTTTACATAAAATGTAGATGATTCTCTATCGTTTAAATGTCTCTGTCCTGTTGAATTACTTGAAAATAAACTATAATTACCTTTCTCAAAGTTTACCCAATATCTTGGATAAGGACCATTAATATAATTTCTATAGTCATGTTCATATTCATCTGGTTGTCCTAGTAACCAATCATTAAAAAAGAAATAAGTATTTTTCTCTGTAAATCTATTTATATAAGTATCACCTCCAAATAATATATCAGACTTAAATTTCTGATTTTTAACTGGAGTGATTTTCTGAATACATGTAGATATAGGTAATTGTTTAACAGATCCTATCTGTCCATATTGTGCTGGTAAATTAGTTTTTAAAGCAGCATAATGAGATGATATTGTAGATGTAAATGTATCATTTATCTCTCCATTAAATTGATCACCTTTTATCCTATTCCTAGATTTATCTTCTACAGAAGGATTACTAATTTCTTGATTAAGTTTTAATACTACATAATTAGGTCTATATAAATTATTAATTCTAAATTCTCCTGTAAAACTTTGTACATTAGAACCTACGTAATTTGATTGTGTTATTGATCTTCTATGATTAGATGAAACATTAGTAGATATTACCTTATCATAAAACCCATGTGAATTATATTGTAAAGCATACTGTCTAGTAGGAATTAATCCCATTATAACATTAAATAACTTTTCACTTGTTGCTGATGCAGTTACAGTACTTAATGCTATTACCATAGCTGCATTACCAATAGTTATAGCAGTATTAGCCGCTTGTCTTTTTATAGCTGCTGCACCACCAGCTCCTGGTACACCAACAGAGTTAACAAATCCATTAGATAAACCAAAGAAAGTACCAGCAAACATTTCAGCTCTATGTTGAGCTAATAAATTTTGAGTTAAAGGAATATCTTCTGTTCCTTCTAATTGTAATACACCATCAGCTCCTGTTAATGCTCCAAGTAAAGAATTAAGAGTAGCAAGTACTCCAATTACTTTACTTATCGTATCTGAAAATCCTGTTGCTAATTTATGTTTAGGATGTTTATAAGGAACTTCAAATTTACCAGTAGTAGTACCATGAACTTCTTGATATACTTTTAATTCATTTCCACTTAAAAATGGTTTACTGAAAGTTGTTTCTGGTGAGTGAAATGAAAATATATCTTTCCTATAATTAGTTAGAGGTTCAATAGATGAATCTGCTCCCCCTGAAGGACCTTTACGAGATAATTCTTTATTAGAAGTTAAATAATAATCAGGTCTTAAATCATTATATGGATAATTAGCATATAAACCTTTTACATCATTATTCTCAATATCATATTCTCTCATGTTAGAGATTAATCCTTTTGCTATAATTGATCTCTGACCTTCTCTACTTCCTCTTAATATTTCATAACCTATAATAGATTCAATAACATTTCCTGCATTATCTACTGGAGGAGTAATATTTTCAAACTTTACTCCTAATATGTTTATACTTTCACCTCCACTATTAAAATGGTTACAAGTTATATCAACAGTATTATCAGGAAACTTATGAAGTCTTATATTTTTACCACAAAGATCACCCCATATTTCTGGTTGATTATCAGGATACTTTTCAGTACTCTCATAATAGCCTGTAAGTCCTTCAGAGATAACAACTCCTCCATCTGGTAGTGTTACTCCAGGAGATAGATTAGTGACTGTAGAAGTGTTATAAACCTGCCATCTTTTAGATACTAATCCTTGTTGTGATTCTAAAGCATCAGCATTAGATACAACTTGATTATCAGATACTATAGGTTCCCTTCCAGATATAAAATAACTAGCAGACTTATCTCCAGTATTATAAATCCATCTTATAAAAAATACACCTTGTTCATCTCTCATGTATGAGGCTTTATTACCTCCTTTATGATAATAGTCAGCAGGATATTTTACAGATACCCATTTTGTTACTATATTATTTGCTTGTATTTGATAATTAAAATCAGGTTTTGTATATATACCAACTCTTAATAAATAATCATTCACAGTATACATTGCATCAGATCTATCTATTGCATATGTTCTCAATGGTATTAAGTTTAAAGGTACTGTAGGTAGACTTGGATCTATGGTATCAATATAAATTGTAGTAGATTTTGTAGAATAAATACCTAATCTTTTTGCAACAGTTTGTTGATTAACAGATGTTATAATAACTAATTCAAATTCACCATAATCCTGATCTAATCCAGTTACATCTAGTTCTAAAGAGCCTGATATATTCTGATGACTAAATATAGGTTGTACTTCTGATTGAGCAATAAAGTCTGTAACCCTTATATCATTTACAGTATATGCAATAACAACCTGATAAGATCCATTAGCTAATGTTCCTGATGATTTTCCTCTTCGTAATGTTAAACATGGTACATCTAATATTGCAGCTAATCTTAATTGTTCACAATCTAAATCTTTAGTATCAGTTTCAATATAACAATCACCTTGTTTAACACGTTTCTTTTTAAATGGTATATTATCTAAATTAAGCTTACGTGAAGGATTATTTGTATCATCCCAGTATATTTCCCTACCACAATCAAAACGTTTCTTATATGCCCCTATAATTAAGTTCTTTCTATTGAACTTAAGACAAGAATCATTTACTACTTTCGTATATGTACATTTAGCTTCATTGAATATACCTATCTCAGAATTAAGATCATCAGTTGTGAATACAGCCCACTCATCATCTCCTATAGGAATAGACCCAATAAATGTGTAAGGAAGATTTACGCATAGAATATTACTAGGTTCATTACCAATAACACCTAATTCCCCATCATGTGAATTAGTTACAAGGTTTCTACCATGAGTCCATGACTGATTATCTACATAAGTATCATTTAAGTCTTTTTGTAACCCTTTAGTAAAGCTGTTAGTATTTATATTAAGATTTGATTGTTCAGCCATAATTAGTTTGAAGCAAAAGCTCTGTAGTATTTGTTGTGCATAGCTTTTCTATTCATATCATGAATAGCTTTAAGTTCTGCAAAATCAGGAGTATTAACAATACTCAATGCATTATTACGAGCTGATCTTAACTCTTGTTTCATATACATTAGTTTCTGTTCAACAGTTTCACCATTCATATATAGATTCTCAAGAATTTTAACCTTCATTGCTGCTTCATAATAGTCATTAATCATTGGATGATCTAATACTAATAAATTACCATCTTCATCTTCTAATGATCCTTCATAAGATATATATATTTTACCATCTTCGATATTAAGATATATATAACCATTTTTTATTTCACCATGATGCCCACATATATATTTTTTATTAGGACAAAATGAGGATAGATTATTACCTGATAAAGATAATTTTTCTGTTTCATCATAGACTCTAACCTCATGTTTAATTGTTTGAACTACTTGATAATCTTCATTACAAGATACCTTACATTTTTGAGGACATGGACAGCTACAATCTTGTGGTGGTTCTTCACATTTAGGACAACAATCAGGAATTAATACATCTTCTGTATGTCTACCCATTGGTACTTCACTATGTATTTTATATCTATGACAAAGTAATGCATGATTCATCACATAGAAGTCTGAAGGTAATTTTGCTTTACCATGTTCTACATCTATAAGATCTTCTTTAGATTGATGTATACGTAAGCCTAAATCATAATTTACACGTGTAGCTACTTTAATTAATTGAGCTGGTTCAATCATACCCTCCATAGAGAATAATGTAAAATCAACACTTACTTCATCTAAGAGTTCATTAAATGTACGATAGTTTATCTGTGTCTTCATTAACCTCTTAAATTAGATTGTTTATCATTAGTATTATCAGTTGGTATTTGATGTAGACCCATTAATTCTTGTCTAGCAAAATTTTCAAGTTCACCCATTAAATAATCAGGTATATTGAATCTTCTCTCTTGAGCAGATTTACATTTACCTTTTTTACAATCATCACATTTATAATCTGATATATCAGATTTAAATATACCTTCAACTTTTACAGCATCCCAATCTATATTAGGAAAGTATAAGTAACCATCTTCAAACCAATAATACTTAGTCTTATTATATTTATAGTTTTTACTATTAGCTAGTTTAGTATATTGAACTGCTGTAGTAGGATAAATTTGTTCTGATCCATCTAAAGAACTTATAGTTCTAATTAATGGTCCAAAATATCCTTCATATAAATCAGGTATCTTCTCATCTGATCTCATTATAATACAATTACTTTTAATACCAGCACATCCAGCTGATACTTTATCTACTTCAATTAGATCAACTAAATCTAAAGATTCGTATGCAGATATCATTCTTATTAACTTCATAGTATTATCTTCTCTACGAAGTAACCATGCTCCATGTTTATTTACTACACTATAAATAAGTCTATCTGTAATAAAAGCATCTTGATTTTCAGCTTTAATAAGTTTTCTAATTCTTGATACTACACTTCCTATTGTATTATTCATCTTTCTTTATGAAAAGTCAAATTCATCATATGTTTCTAATTGTGAAACAACTTCTTTTTCAACTATTGATTTATATACTTGTTTCCTAAATAACTTAGATATCTTTTGGTTGTTATCTATTACTATATAATTCTTCCATTGATGTGGATATATCTTAGCAACAGACCTTTTAAAATCTCTTAAAGCTGTAAACGACCATAACTCATGAAATCTAAATCTATATTTAGACTCATAATTAGTATAGAATATTTTAGCTAAGTATTCGTCAGATTCCCAATTCTTGTTCTGAACTTTATATCCTACTTCTATTGATTTTTTATAATCAATATTATCTCCAATTTTCTTTGGTGCTGATCCTAAAAAAATATATCCTAATTGTTCAGGTAGTTGTATACCTTCTCTATTATCTATTACTGTCTGCCATATTTTACCATTATAAGCTTTTATAATAGCTTTTACTTGATCAGGAGTAATATCTTTATATTTAGGATAAGCTTTTATAAATCTTTTATAGAAAGCAGAATTTAATATACTTTGTTTTTTAGGTCTAAATCTTGGAGCATTAAGATCTGGTTTTTTAAATTCCTTCATATAAGCAGGGTACACTATAATTTACAAAAATTTATTGAGTTTATTATATTAAACCTCAAGTGTTTAACAATAACAAAAAAGCACCAGCAATATACTCACTGGTGCTTAAATTGAATTAATTTATATTATTCGAAATATTGAAATGTTCCTGTTACACCCTTAGTTTTACTATGTAATTCGATTATACCACCTCTACGATTATTTGTCCATTTATTTTGATAGTGATATTTATCTACTTTAGTCAAAGAAGGTAATACTTTTATAGTAAATCCATTAACTTCATCTGTAGTTATATATTCAACTTTCTTTTCTTTATGTGTATGACCTATATATAAAGTTCTATTAGTAGCTTCTCCCCACTGTTTAGCAAACTCAGTAGCAAATACAAAGAATGATCTATTAGTATTAAAATCTCCATGTTCTACACATATCATTGAGTTACCATATGATATAGCTTTTCTTTCAGCATAATCTACATTCCATGTTATATTGGGATCTATAATAGATTTAGATAAAGCATATGCTATATGGGCTTCAGATAATCTAGAATGATTACCTGGAATATAAACTACTTCTAGTTCTTTACAATATTGTTTAAGATAATTAACACACCAGAACATAAGATCAAATGCTATCTTATATGCATTATATGAGTCTGTATTATTATCTACTGGAGTACCACCCGTAGTTGTTCCAGAATATGTATCCATATTAATAAGATCTCCTCCAAGAACGAATATAATCTTATCTAGTTTAGAGCTGTAGTAGCTTCTCATAATAAGACTTTTAACACATTTCTTAACTGATTCGACTATATCTTCTGGACCAGAACCATCTAAATTCTCCTTACCTATATGAATATCTTGTAAAGATAATACTGCACATGTATCTTCCTCATGAACTGAGTTAATAAATACTTGTGTAGTAGGGTCTACTTCAGGAATATATTCTAATTTAATTGAATCAAATACAGATCTAACAGTTTCAGCTTGTGTTAACTTAATTTGAGATACATTAGCTGATATTAACCAGTTACCATTTGACTGTTGTTTATTCCAGTAAGAAGATAATCTCCATTTAGTAGTATCTAAATTTAATAGTTTTTCAATGTCTTCTGATGTTTTTGGTTCTTCTGTAGAGATTGCTTTATATTCTGCTTGTCCCTTTTCTATAGCATATTTATAATCAAATACTCCAGGATGTGATGTATCAACTTTTGATGTAGAAACATTTGGATTTGATTTAACTTTATTTGAAATGGCTAGTTGTTTTAATTCTCTATATTTTAAGATATCTATACCTAATCTTTTAGCTGATTTATGATCTGATTGTTTCCATTTTAATGACTTGTAAACTTTGTCTAATAATTCTGAATCTGAATTCATAAGGTCTTTTAAATTAATGATTTACATAACAAATGTATATTAATAAATTATATTTATATATTTAACTTATTAACAATGGTTTAAAAAGGGAAATCCCTGAAAGTATTATCTCCCAGGGACCTATACCCCTTATCAGAATAAACCAACAAAATTCTGAATTTATATTATATTCCACATACTGTATTAGTAGATGAGCCAACCACTCCTCCAGAGATATTATATATTACTCCTAAAGAATTTAATATATAAGATGGTCCAGTAAGTAAGGTTGTTAATTGTTGATTTGTATATACTGATACTCCAGAAGATATATCACTATATGCATTACTTATGAATAATTGTGGAGGAACACCTCCAGAACAAACTGTAGTAGTATTACTACCATATGGTGCATATATTTGTACAGATCCATAAGCTAAAAAATTAGTTTCTGGACTAGATGATGCATTACCACAATCTGATTTAATTACTCCTTCATATGATTCTCCAGCTGGTACAGTAATTAATATGGGAGATGTTGTAGGATTTGGATATACTGTAGAGTATGTACTTGTTCCTATTTTTCTATATTTAACAGAAAATCCATTTACTGGAACAGGTGTAGGAGCTGTAAAGTCTATTGTTAAAGTTGCCATTATGATACTGTTAAGGTTTTTGCTGCTACATTATAAACAAATGTATATATATCTGATCCTATATTAATTCCAATACTTCCATTAGCTCCTGCTTGTACTGCATTATCAGGAAGATCTTCTGTTGTTAAATTACTTGTAGCTGCTGTGGATGGTATGTAACTTCCTGGAGAACCTTGCATTGTCATATTACCAACATCTGCTCCTTTAAGTGCATATAATCCACCAGCTAAACTTTGAGATGTAGATCTACCTTTTATTTTAATAACAAACTCTGTTTCTAGAGGATATGTGTTAATTAATCTTGCTATATTAACTTCAAATCTATAATCTAATGGATCACTTGTGACTAAGTCTGAAGCTAATAACCAGCAGTTTTCTGGTGCAGTTCCATCATTAGGATAAAAATTATTACCCATTTTATATACTGGATGCTGATAAGCTAATGTTGCTCCTGGTGTATCTATATAACAACAAGCATCTAATCCTGGATTACCATAAATATCAATAACAGCTATACCTACAGCATCTGAAGGTAATGGAGGATTACATATACCATTTGTATTTGCATTAGCTTGTCCTTGTGTATCAAATACAGAATCATCAGCAGCAGCCTGAGCTTGTGCATCAGCTAAAGATATTGAAGAATTATATGTTTTACTAAATGTTACAATAGAACCTGTTTCTCCAAATCCAGCACAATTATTCTTCTGAAAATCAGATGTCTTAACATAAGTATATGTAAGATTAGCAGGACAAGATAAATTATAATTCCAAGCAGTTCCTGATATAGGAGCATAAACTCTTACTATTGCAGTACCAGTTGTAGTTGATTTGTTAAAGTTTAACGTTCCAGCTCCTCCACTAATAATTGTTTCTGATGGTAAACCTCTAGCAGCTAATGCTATATCTAATTCTGATTGTTGAGCACTATCTCCTCTATAACCTGTATTAATTACTTCTACTCCATCATATATTACAATAAATTTATCAGGAACACTTATAGCATCAAATGATAAAGTTACTGTTCCAGTTCCATTTCCTAATGTAATAATATTTTCTGAAGGAAATGCTTCTCCACCACTATAAGCTGTAGAACTTCCACATGGTATAATAGGTACTGTTGTTGAAAAATTAATAGGTGGACAAATCTTATTTCCTACTGGAGATACTACTATAAGCTTAAGTTTATAGGATGTACTACCTGTTAATCCACTAAATGTTCCAGATATAAATGTACTAGCTGATTTATTTTGTGTTTGTAATATAACATTTGATGAATTCAATAATTGAACTGTATAAGATGTTACTCCAGTAATAGTCCCTGAAAAAGAGTATACCATACTGTTTTCACCAGGAGTTATTGATAAAGTAGGACATGTCATTGCTATTACAGAATCCTTAGAACTAATAACTACACCATATGTACAATTATTTAATATTCTTACATCGTATAAAACATTGTTATTTAATCCAGTTATAACTGCATTAGTATCACTAGGAGATACAATAGAATGAGTAGCCCAAGTTGAACTTGATGCCTGCTTATACTGTACTTCCTGATTTATTGAATTAAGAATACTTGGTATCCAGTTAATAGTTATTGATGCCATTATGGAGCTAGTAATGCATTTAATTTAATTAATATACTATTTAAAGTTTCACCATCTACAACTCCTAAATTAGTAAGAGGAGATCCTTTATATACTATACATCTACTATAATTAATTTCTGCACAATATTCTGGATTATCACATGCTGGAATTAAAGGTTCGATTGGATCACAATCTCTACATTGTTGACAAGTAGCCATATATATTATTAGTTAATTGTTGCCACTACATTAGTTGGTATACTACAAACACTCTGTGGAACAGATGCAGTTTTTGGTACTGTTTTGTTACAAGTTAGTGTTCCATTTGTTAAACAAGATGCTAATGTAAAAGTAAATGTTCCTGAATTACTTAAAGGAGTATCTGCTACATTAACTGTTATAGGAGCTGGATTATTAGCAGCTACAGGTATATCTATATTTAAATTATAACTACCACCTAAACCATCACTAATATTCATAACTGATCCTGATGGATTACAGCTTGTAAATCCTGAAGGTATATTAGAATATCCTGAAAAGTATATTCTTAATGTTGCTCCATTATCTACTATAGTTACAATATAATCAACTAATATATCTTGACATGTAATACTGCAACAAGTTTGTACTGCTTGTACTGCTGCTCTCATATCACATATTGTCAACCATAGATTTGTTAATGAATCTGCAACTGTAGAAACAGTAGTTTTCCATCCAGCAATACTTGACATTGTTCCTGATCCACTTAATTTAGGACTAGTATTTAATGATGTACACTGGTTAGTAATACCTTGTGATAATGCTGTAGGTGTACCTGTTACAGTTCTTAATTGACAGAATTGATCTTCAAGTGCCTCTAACACAATATCCATATCAGTAGCTACTGCTGGAGTGACGACACAATTAGGAGTAACTTTTGGTAATACTACAACAGGTTCCTCATTTTCTAATGCTATTATTCTAGTCTCATGATTAGCTATAGTACTAGTATGTTGATTTACTAAACTTTGTAATGTACATACTTTAATACCAATAGCTTTTGCATAATCAGAAACTTTCATGGAAGTAACCAAATCTCCATTCAAATCAGTTGTCTGAAAACAAGATGCTATAGTAACAATTACTTCTCCTGTATCTGGATCAGGACCTGGTGTTGGATCAATAGAACATAACTTATCTATTATAAGTTGTAATATAATTTCTATTGTTCTTTCAGGATCTGATGTATTAACTAAACAGTCTAAATCTAGTACACTTAGATCATATTGATCTTTTACTTCACATAATACTGTAGCCAATTCAAACATTACATCAGAAACAGTATCACCTGTATTAACGTTGATACAATCAAGACAAGGGCCTTGATAAATTACACAATTAGATGATACAGGTGTACATCCTTGATTTTTGATTGAATTAACTGATTTCATATTATTCTGGTAAATCTTCTTGAGATGTAGTTTCTTCTCCAGGTACTTCTCCAACTGTTTCTTTTTCAGAAGGAGGAATATTATTTAAGAAGTTTATAATAGGTAAGCCGTATTTAACAGGCATTTCCTGTATAAAAGAATCTAATTGTTTTAAATGTTCTTCTGATAATGTAATACTCATATTATTGGTTTTATGTTACAATATAATATACAAATAATTATCAATAATACCTTTAAAAGATTACGTTAAGTTTAACTCTACTAATTTTGTTATAATGCTTGTAGTAGTAGATAATCCCCCAAATTGAGCAGTAACTGCTAAAGTTTGATCTACTGTAGTATCAACAGTCCAACTAGTATCTGTTATTAAAAAACTTGAAGATAATCCAGCAAATATTAATAATCCACTATTATTTAATACTTTAACAGTTACATATTGATTACTATTTCCTTGATTAGCAATCTTAGCTTCTATAAGTAAAGGTCTATCAGTTAAATTAGCTGATATTAATCCAGTAGCTAACACTACGGATGCTGATCCAAATTCTAATCTTAATGCTAAAGAAGGTATTGATAAAGCAGGAGTAGTTAATTGACAAGTTAATTCTAATTTTAATATTTTATTACTACCCATCTTTCCTCCTGGTATTACAGTAGTAAACAATGGACTTTTATTTATTGTATTAGATATTGTGTTTCCACCAGTTTCCATAACTGCATATCCTCTATTTCCTTCTAATTTTGTTGTATTTGGCATATACTTTCTATGCTATAGTTAACGTTCCTCTATTTGCTACAATACTCCACTCATTAGTAGTTATTTTTTCAACTACAACAGTATCATATCTTGATTGTGCCTGAAGGTATCCAGCAGTTCCTACTGTGGTATCACTTGCTCCATGGATAACTTGTAATGCATTCTGAGCTAATCTCCATAATCCAGCTCCTAAACCTCTTATTGCTACTTGATCACCTATATTAGCATTTACATCCAAAGGAAGTGTAATTGTAACAAGTGCAGCATTATTTGTAATGTATTTAGTATTAACAGTTGCTTGTTGTGTAGTTGTTGTTACAGTAACAGGAGTATTAGGTAAATTAGCTTTTAAATCTAATTCTACTTTTCTAACTACATCAGTTGGATTAGTTGGAGCTAAAGCAACTGTTAATTTACCAGTAGCTCCATTTAACCTCACAGCCTCTGTGTTGACGCTATTTACTGTAGTACCCGAAGTAGCTGTTGGTGAGTAAAATAAAACAATATCTCCTGTTGTTCCTGACCCTGTTGCAGCACCGCCTCTTAAGTTAATAGGTCTTCCGTTATTATTTGTCCCTGATCCTGATCCACCGTATAAGTTTAGCGGTTGAAAAGACGCTATACCACTAGTATTTGATATACCTCCACCTACCAAATTACTAGTTAGTATATTGACTGATGTGTCCATTACAAAGTATCTGCTTCCTGCTCCTCCCACAGAATTTAGGATATCACCTCCCATCCCTGTATCTCCAAATGAAGCATTCCAATTTGAACCAAAACCTATTACTACGGGGCCTACATTGGGATTAAATAAAAGTCCGTTAATAACACCATTTCCACTTCCAATTCTTAATTGAAGAGTTTTAGCAGGGCCTGCATTTCCCCCATCATTACCAATCTGTCCACCACCAATGTTAGGGTTGTCTGTAAATAATATACGATTCCTAATATTAAGGTCTTGAGCCCTTCCTACTCCACTTATATTGAAGTTTGAACTTGCTTGCATGACAGTAGTGTTTTGGATATAGCTAGTAGAAGCATCTACTTTTGAAAGTAATCCAGCATTAGCTGCATCAACTGTTAAGTACTTAACTCCAGTACCATCAACTGTTAATGAGTTTTGTTTATTAGCTAATAACTCATATGGAGTTAGTGCTGATGATGTAAGAATACTACTATCTACTTGTGCAGAAGTTACTTTACCCCAAATAGGTGCTATACCAATACCCTGAGATAATAATACATTACCTGTTGCTACAGCAGCTCTTTTAGACAAAGCTGAAGTAGTGCTAGCATATAATAAATCTCCTATTGCATATACAGTTTGTCCAGTACCTCCATTAGCTGCCGCTATTGTAGTAGCGTTCCAAATACCAGTAGTTACAGTACCTAGAACAGTAGGTCTCGAAAGTTGATAAGATACTCCTGATTGTCTAGTCCAAAGATTATTACTTTGTGACCAAACATCTCCATTTGTCCATGTAGTTGGTGTTATTGATTCTAGATTAATAGCTGCTGATTCAAATACAGCTGAATTTTTTATAACCCCTGTGTAACCTCGAGTGGCTACTTGGCCTATAAAACCACTACCTAACCCTGATCCATCAAAAGATGGGTTAACTGTAAATGTGTGAGACCCAGTATAACTTCTACCTCCTGTAGTTGGTACGACACTGATTACTACACCTCCAGAAACTGTTACTGTTCCTATTGCCCCAAATCCAGCAGCGCCAGCTAAAGTCAGTAAAGGAACACCTGTATAAACTCCGTCAAGATAGCCTGTTCCTCCACTGTTTATATTCGCAGTTAACATTCCAGAACCACTATTGAAACTAGCCCCAAACCTATAACCCACTAACCTGTCGTTATTAGCTATCGGAACTAAACTTGTCTTTATATAACCAGCCTTTGCTTCTCCTGCGTTAGGATAAACTGCTCCTGCTATTGTCTGAGTACTTAGAAACGTATTAGCAGAATTGGTTTTAGCATATTCTCCCTCTACACTCAAGATGGCATCAGATTGAGTACTGTCTTTTAACGGTAAATATCCGCTATTAATCAGCTTATCCGCAATTAACCGAGCACCTGATACGTTAGGATGTACGCCATCACCAGCTAAGTGAATAGCATTGTCCCATTCAGGTGAAACATCTACAACTTTAGTATAATTTGCTACAATCCAGTTATACAAGGCTGACTGATTAGCAGTCACTGTTTCTGGAATCGGTAATAAATGTATAACTGTAAAACCTGCTGTTTCTAGTAAGGTGACAGCTGATGTGTAGTTACCTTGCCATACTTCACTAGGAATACCAGTGGCTAGATCGTTTCGTCCATAATTGACTGTTACTACGCAAGGGGCATTATACATAATGATATAAGGTACTGCTGCTAAGAATTCTGATGTTCTATCGCTACCACCTACATATGGACTTACAATACCAACTTTTTGCATAAACGAAGGGACTCTCTGTAATACAGGGATAGTCATTTTACTATCTCCCATTACAATCGTGTCAGGTGTTCTGTTGCTCGCAGTAGTGACTTTTATCTGCGAGATCTCTATACTACCTCCATAGTTGTATACAACTATATTAGAAGTATTAATATATAAACCTGGTCTGTAAGATATAACGGATTTAGCTTGACTAAGGTTAGTGAACTTAGCAGTTAATTGATTCCCTCGTTGAGATAGCTTTATAATACAATAATCTCCAGGATCAGTAGTAAAATCACTTATAGTATTTGCTATAGAATTTAGTTCTCTCGATGTTTGTAAACTGTTAGCAAGAATGTTATAACCTACAGTTCCGTTATTAGCTCCGAATAACGATTTTTTGCCAATAGCAATACCGTATCCAGTAATATCTAAAACTCTAAACATTACCTCAATATCGATGTTGTCATCGTTATTAACGAGCCCATTTAAAATGATGTACTTTGTAGCATCTTCTGATCCACCATTAAAAACTAGTCCTTTATTCGAAGATATAGTTGGAGTGAATCCTGTAGCTGTAAAGTCCGTTAGATCATTCCAACTAGACTTACTATAAAGAGTAGTTCCATATGGTTGTTTTGTAGTAAGATTTTCTAAAATTGGAGTTAAATCCTGATCACCTGTATTTAGTCCTGAGAGATTTGGAGCAGCTATGTTTCCAGTAAAAGTTGCACCTGATAAACTGGCTAATCCTGATAAATCTTGATCACCAGTATTAACACCAGATAGATTAGGAGCTGATATATTACCTGTAAATACTTGTCCTGAAACATTTGCTTTATTATTTAATAAACTATCTGAATCTTCTTTAGTATAATAATCTGAAAGATCAACATCAATATATTCATCTATATTATTAGCATGTATAATTTCATATTGTTGATCTTCATCGGCATCAAATTGAATTATTACTCTTTTATCTCCAGCAGGTGCTGTTAATATTCTAGATTTTTCTACAAAATTACCTTCCTCATCAATATATGTCCAAACTATATCTCCACTATCTTGATCTGGACTATTTGGATCTGCAACAAAATATAAATTTAAACCATTACTAATAAATAGGTTTTCTTTTATATCCATATGAAACAATCCAATAGCTTTCCAGTTAATCATATCATTACTAGGAGGCTGATTGTTATTATCTACAAGAGATTGAAATAAATAGGTAGTATTATTTACTTGATAAGCATAAAAAGAAAATTTAGGAACTATACTTCCTGGAACATAATAATCTATTGTAGATAGTTTTTTTTCTACTAATTGATTATCTAATATGCCATCTCTCCACCAGTATTCTGTTAATTGACCATCTTTTAATATATAGATAGTTAGACCTCTATTTCTATAGGTTAACTTATCACTAGCTAATGCTTCAGCTATATTATTCCAAGGTCTCCACACACCAGATTGAAAAACACCTGTTTTGTCATTCTGATCTTTTGGAGATTTATTAAAAATATTATCATTAAGTGTTATAGACATTTTTTTATGATTACCAAGTTGTTAAGGCTGTTCTTACCCAAGTATTAGTTGCTGTACACACATATATAAATCCAGATGTTACTCTTATTTCTCCTGTAGTACCAGTTGATGTACTACTAGCAGGTGCAGTATTTAATGCTGACAAACTATAAGCTGGACTAGTTACAACACCTGTAAATATAGGTGAAGCTATATTAGCCTTTAAATTATCTGCTGCTGTAGCAAAAGCAGTAGTAGCAATTTGGGTAGTATTAGTACCTGGTGTTGCTGTAGTTGACAATGGTGTACCTGTAAATGTAGGAGAAGCTGTAATAGCAATTGTAGTATCTACCTGAGCAGATGTAACTTTACCCCAAATAGGTGCTACCCCAACACCCTGTGATAATAATACACTACCAGTAGCTACAGCAGCTCTTCTTGCAAGCGTTGTTGTAGTAGCTGCATAAGTCAAATCACCTATAGCATAAACACTTATACCATTACCACCATGTGTAACATCTACAACAGGTAGATCCAAATTATCTATTACTCTAGAACCAAAAGGTCCTGTAGCTCCTGTAGGAGTAGCTAAGAATTTACGTTGTCCTCTATCTGTAGACGTATTAACATTTAACATCTGAACACCATTTCCATTAGCGATGATTATAGTGTTCGACATATTAATTGCTAATCCATTGACGTTACCACCTATGATAACATTAGCATTTGCATTTAGTTGTAAGCCTCCACCGATTTTTGGACCAATGAATATATTTCTTATACCTAATTGAAGATCGTTTGCATTACCACCACCTATATTTACATTATCATCAGAACCATAAGCAAGACTAGCAAAAGAATTATTACCAAAACTATGATTATTGTTTCCTGTGGCATACTTACCTGCTTCACTACCAATAAATAAAGATGGAGTTAATCCAGTAGGGCCTATTCTAACAGTGTATTCATCATTTTGTGAAGAGATAATAGGTAATTTATAATTAACTGTTTTTAAAGAAACAATAACAGCTCCATCAAAATCTGTAGTAGGTATTATAATTAATCCCGTAGTAGCAATTGCTTTGAAATAGTATTTTCTTCCTACAATATTTGAACCTACACCACCTATAGAGTAACCACCTACTGATATATTTGCACTACCTAATGTTCTACCAGACATAGTTAAATCTAGAACATACCAAGTATTAACAATAGGTGCAAATGAATTTATTAGATTTTCAATGTTACCAATCGTATGTACAAATCCTGTGGTTTGATCTCCTGACCATCCAGCTCCTAGAGTAAATAAAGAACTATCAAATAACTCTAAACCAATTATAGTAGGCAGAGAATACTTAGGATCAAAGGTACTATATCTACTAGCACCTCTTTGATACATATCTGTTAAGTACATTGTATCTGTAAATTCAGATGTTCCTTTTACGCTTAATCTTGTAAAATTACCTTTACCTTGTACATCTAACTTATCATATCCAATTTTATAAAACTCGTTTTGTAATATTGCTTTTTTAAATACATCTCTTATAAGCAGATGTCCTGTATCTGGTGATACATGTAAAGATGTAGTACCATCTACAAATAATGAAGTAGAATATACATTTTTAAAAGCAGTATATAGATCTACAAAATTTACTTGTTTATTAATTGATATATCTGCAACTAAGTCTCGCATGAGTGCTAAGTTAGTAGCATATAGAGCATTAGCTTCACCTCTATACATTGGTGATGTTATATAGATTCTATCTAAAGGCCATCCAAGATTTAGGTGTGCATAATCAATAATCTCATTATAACATTGTGTAAACTTAGATGAGTTGAATGGATTAAAGACAACATCGTTTGTACCTAAGTTTATAATCATCAAAGGTGTTAGAAAGTTACTTATAAATGGAGTCATTGAATCCATTCTTCTGTACAATGAGTTATCTGTTGGTGAAGGTGGTATTGCTGATGATTGTAGTCTTGCCCCAGCTATTGATCTATTAATTACATTAACATTCAAATCTTGACCTAATAAAGTTACCCAACTCTTAGCTGGATAAATAACAAAACTATCATTAGCATCTCCACCATTACTATCAGTATAGACTACTATGTTTCTATTTGGATCTATATACTGATCATAATTCTCATCTATATTTAATGTAATAGATTCAACTGATTGATTACCTTCTTTCAGTACTTCATCTAAGTTCTGATCACCTGTATTATTACCTGAAAGATTAGGAGCAGATATATTACCTATAAAGTCTGCTCCAGTAAGACTTGCTTTTGCATCTAATAAATTATCTGTCTGTGTTATTGTATAATAATTAGTAAGATCTCCTCCACCACTAGATTTAATATTTAAATTAGAATCTGCTATACCATCTTTAAACCACCAAACAGAGTTTGATCCACCAATAACTACACCTTCTGTTAAAGTACCGCCTGTATTAATTAATATATCAAAATTACCTTTTCTATTATCTCCAATAAAGTAATTTAATACCTCATTATTAGATATAAATGGTCTATATTTAAAATAAACTTTATCATAAAACATAAATTTACCATCCAGAGGCTTATCATATGCACCTAAAGGTATATTTTGAGCTGAATGATCTGTTGGATTATATGGCATTATATAGTTTTTATAATAATAGGGTTATCAAATTGGGTAGCATATTCTGTATCATAAAATCTTAGAGATCCCACTGTAATAGCAGGTCCAAACAAATCATCAGTTGAACCTATAAATCCATTATTAATTGGTACAATACTATCCTGCCATTTTGTTTTAATTGGTTCCATTAATTTCTCTGCAAACCAAACATATCCTAAACCTGTAGCATTCTGGAATGGTAATGTATAAGCACTTTGATTATTATTTATTACAATATAAGATGATGCTAATATTTGAGATTCATTAAGAACTGTATCATCAGATTTAAATCCATAGTATACTCTATATTCTTCAGATAATATATTTACAGTAACATTATCAGAATAAGAATTACTATTAGAATCAAATACTGTTAATTTTAATAAATAAACACCTTCTGTAGTTGCAGTATAATTAGTTGTTAAGCTAGTTGGATTACTAAATGTAATGCTAGGACCTGAAATTTTAGACCATATATAATTTATGATAGGATAAGTACCTGGTGTTACTGTACCCGATAATGTACCCGAAACTATAGGATATTGTTTATTTTGATCTGTACCTGCATTTACTATTGGATCTACTGGAGATATACCACTAGAGAAGAATTTTATTTTTGTAGTCTCATCTACATAATATTTATCTCTTGTTAAATAATAATCATAGCTTCCTATAGTTTTTTTATTTCTCCAAATAACATCTGGTATAGTTCCATTATTGTTATCGTTATTATACCAATTTGTAAAAATTGGTTCATCAGAAGGAATTCTCCAAAATAAATACTTTCCAGCAGAAGATTGTGTAAAATCTAATTCGACTTCTAAACTTCCTTTATCATATGTAGATTGAAATTGAAAGAATAAACTCTCTTCTGATTCAAATGGATCAGTATCTACATATCCCCATAATAAATTATATGTAGTTGGTATAGGTGTAGGATTATAAATATCATCTAAATTTTTACACCATTCTAATAACTCATATCTAATAATAGCTAAGTCATCACATACTGGTCTAGAACATCTTTTAATTCCGAATCTTAATTTATAGAAACGATCAGATATAGCATCAGTAAAATCATTAAGTATTTTAGATTCTAAATCTAATATATTCTTCATTAGGATTCTTTAACTTTTTCTTGTTGTAGTTTTAATTCATATGCTGCTACACAGGCAGAACATACACTTACTCCATTTGATGCTGTTCTTAATTTACAAGAACAAGATAAATTTGCTTTACAGTTATTACAGATCATAATTATTGGTTTTAATTATTTACAGCAGCTTTTTTGATAAGCTGTTAATTTTTTATTAGCATATTTGAATAGATCTATACCATCTGATAATAGATTATAATATTCTACTTTAGCTTTAGCTACATCTACAAATGATTTAAATTCTCTTAAATCATGTAATCTTTTCTTTAAACAATCATCAGTTGGACAACCTTGTAGTTCTAGTAATCCTAGTTCTTTAAAATAAGAATTCAATGTATTTGTTACTCTTAAATAATTATATTCTACAACTACTTCAGTATTAGGAGATACAGAATATTTTATATTATATACTCCATCAGGGATAGTATATTGAACTTCTCCACAATCTTCACTTTGAAAACCTAGACTACAAGCATTTAATACTAAAGAAAAATTAGGATTAACCTCTATCTGTACAGGATTTATAAATCCTGGTCCTGTAATTTGTAGATAACCACAAGTAACTTGAAGATCTTCTACATAAGTAGAAGTATCAATAACTCTTAATATTTTACAATTATAAGTATCAGGAACTTCAAGACTTAATTGGTGTTTCATAAGGATTTTTATAGGGAGTACTCATTATAATATACATATATTATTCTAATAAATGAAACAAAAAAGGGGAGAACCTAAGTCCACCCCTTTAATTATTTATTGATATTAGTATTAGAATTGTTCTAATGCTGTCGGATTACCACCAGCAGTTAAAATGTTACTTACTAAAGTAGTAAATGTAGTAGTAACAGTACCTGTTGGTACATTAACAACTAATAGGTATTGATCATCATCAAATGTACCTGATGGGTTATTAAACCTTGGAACACTGTGTAGAATACACACTTGATCATAAAGACCTGTTCTAGCTACAGTACCCAATGATGGATCAAGTTGAACTTCTCTCATCCTTAAACTATCAACAGATGCTCCTTCAGGGAACGGATCTTGAAGATAACGCATGAATAAAGTAAGATCTCTTAATACTGATTCACCAGTTCCAGATGCTTGACGAGCAGCTTGAATCTCAGTTACACCAACACCAGTTGAACTATTAATTATATTTTTAACTGCACATGGATCACCTGTTTCATCTACAGCAGATACATATAGACGTAATGGAGCTAATTCATAATGATCAGTTACTGAGAAAGTACAATCACCAAATTTAGTATCCTCATAAGCAGCTTCAATCCTTAAATGACCAACTACAGCAGCAGCACCAGCTCCAGTTACTGGAACATAAGTACCAGCTACGAGAGGTTTAGAGAATTGAATTGCAACTCCTGTACCAGCAGCAGTGCTTGGTTTATCAACAGTTACTTGAGTACCTGAATCAACAGTTACTACTTTAGCACCAGCTCCAACACCAGGACCAGTCACATAATCACCAACAGCTACACCAGCTGTAGAAGCTAATGCTGTAATCCTTACGTTAGCAGGAGCAGCAGCTACAGAAGTAGTACCTGTAGTAGTCAATGAGTTATTCAATACATATGCTCTAACAAAAAGAGATATAATTGGATCTTCATTAATTTGAGCAGCCCATTGTAACAAAATTACATTCTCATCTACTGGATCACCATTACATGGTGCATCACAACCATCAGCACAGCAACCTGCAAATGCATCTAGTGTATGATAAGCATTACGTTTTAGAGTTCTTAAAGCAGGAGATCCTTTAATATCTAACCTCAGTTGATAAGTATTTCCACAAGTAATATCTAAACCAGATACATCAATAATTTGACTTAATGGTGTAACAGCATTTACTTTAAAGAAACGACTAACATACTTAGGGTTAATTGTTTTTGATTTGATAGATTCTTTATATCCACCATGAAACTTACCAATTTTATCTTGAGTACGGTAACTACCTTGAGCTAAGATAAAAGGTTGATTAACTGCACCAGCAGCTGCAATAGCAGCATAGGTCTTAGCATCAAACAATCCCAACTGTCCAGCAGTTAGATCTTGAGTTGATCCTGTAGTTCTTAAAGATATAGCACCTGCATTCACTGCTGATACGTATACTTTTTTAAATGCATGATTAAAATACATAGGTTATAAAAATTTAGGGTTATAAATAAAAAATTTTAATTGTTTCTTTCAGCTTGTGCTGATAATCTTTGTGTTTGTATACTTTCTAAGTCACCAGTTATAATTGCTGCTGCCTCATCTACTATTAATTCTACTATATCTGTTTTGAATTCACACTCTTGTTCAATAGTATTATTCTCACCAGTATCAAGATTTATAGTTCCTAAAAATTTAATTTCTTTAGGTTGTCTATAATATATAAGTTTTGGTTCCTTTAAAATAAATTCTCCATTAGTATATATTCTAACCTTGTTATTAATTAAGGTACAAAAAGTTTCTCTCCAGTCAAAACTTGGTTTATAATTTTCATCAGATAATAGTACTTCTGTATTAGACTCCTCTGTTAAAAATACTTTAAATCCATCTACAGTACATTTATCTTTAGTACCTTGTATAATTACTTTATTAAATTCAAAGTAATCTTTGGGTAGATTGGTAGATTCAAAATATATACTAGTAGATTCTCCAGTAAGTTTATATGGTGTTAATAATTGTTGTAAGTCATCAATTCTCCTAATACTTTGTTCAGCCCCTTCACGATATTGATTTCCACCATGTAATTGTCTCCTACAGAATTCTGTCTGAGCCTTATTCATAGCTTCTTGTATTACCCAACTTTCTAAGTTATCATAGTCATTACTGTCTATTTTATTACAACGTTGTTTAACCTTTATCTGAACTTTGTTATTAGTCATAATTTATGTTATGCATTCCAATACTTCTCTGTTTTAGCAGTAATATCTTTTAAGATTTCTTCATTAAGAGGATTCTTTAAATATTCTACTACATCAGCTAATGTTCTTCCCATTAAAGCTGAACTCTGCATATGATATATAAAACCATCTGACTTAGTAGCTATCTGTTTAAAATAAGAAGCATCTTTAGCTAAGGCTTTAAGTTTCAATGTTTCCATATCTAACTCTGATGTTTCTAAAAACTTAGTAGCTGTTTTACGTTTATCTTTATCAATAAGTTCTCCAGCAATATATCTATCCATATTATCATATATAATATCATTAGGAGTAGATTTCTTATATTGAGCACTATCTGGATCTAGAATCTTAGCAACATAAAATAACTTATTCTGATTTTTATCAAATAGTTTTTGTAATTCTGCTGCTGCTTTATTTCTAAGTTTTTTAACTTCAGTATTTGTATTAGCTGTTTTTTCTAGTTTATCTAAATAGAACTTAGGAGGAGTTGCCATACTTCTAGCTTCTTCCAATGATTTAGCTACTATAGAGAAACCTCCAGCTTCAATTGCATATAATTTAATAAGATCAAATGGATCTTTATCAGGTTCTAAAAAGATGGGTTGATTACCACATCTGATCTTAATTTTATCCCAAAATTCATGATTGTCTGCTCTTACTATTTTTAATTTACTATAAAAATCTTTGTCATTAACATCAATTACATTACCTGCTAATTCACCTTCTATAGAAGATAATACAGATCTAATCTGCTTACCTTTTGCTTCTCTTTCATCTTCTGGAAGTTTCTTAACTTCAATTGCATGTTCGTTAAGTCCTGTTAGGTATCTTTTAATACCATTCTGTTCTAAACATGCTAATTGCTCTTCATGTATTGCTCCATCAAATAATGATAAACCATATTTCTGAAGTCCCATATTATCTACACTTGGATCAAAATATGGTCTGATAGCTATTGTAGAACGTTTATTATGTTGATGTTTCTCAACTAATGTAAATTCACTCATATTGTTGGTTTTTGGTTTAATATATAAGACTAAAGTCTTATTGATCCCCTGAAGAGTTACGAGCTCTTCAAGATACGTAATCAGGGGATTTATTATTATTTAGAATGATCCACCAGTAATTGGATTTCTCATTACAATTTTCAATACTTTAGTAGGATCTTTAACCCATACTGCTGGCATTGTTTGACTCATCATTACACGATAACCATTGAATTGACCTGATGATTGGAATCCTTGGGTACGACCCATATAATCCATCGTACCATTTTGATACCACCATTTCAATTGATTATCCCATTTAAGTTTCAACAAGAAGATGTTGTCATTAGTATTATCAGTGATATCAAAGATAATAAAGTTATATGAACTTAGTGGGAAACCATCTATAATTGGATTCTCAATATCACTTGTATGAATATTATCAAATGCTGGATTCAATACAAATTGTACGTTAGCCAAGAATGGAATAATATAAGAAGTGTATGAGTAACCAAAGTTTAGATCCATACCTTGACCTGAGATAGCACCAATATCACTAGCATTAATTACTAAACCAGAGTTAACTGCTTCACGTTTAATAGCTTCATTGATCAATTTCATACCACCCATACCAGTTTGAACAACTAGTTTACGTTTTGGATCTGGTCCTTTAAACTCAACTTTACCATTGTAGAAATTAAATAATTCAGATTTGAACAAATCTAAAGTAAATGAACCTTTGTTATAGATACGTTTATAAGCATTATCTAATTGTTTCCAAAGACCCACAGATAATCTCATATCATCTGGACCATCTTGTTTAATCCTACCACCATGTCCCCACATCAAGTAAGATTCAATATCATTAGATATTTTACTTAAGTGAGCTGATTCAAGGTTGGTTAAGAAGGTACGTGACAATGTTCCTTTTGCATAAGCATTTTTAACATAGTCTTTACCCATTTTATTAGCCATATCTTCAATAGAAGTAATTGAAGGATCAATACCTTTATCAAAGTTACGCCATACTTCTGTTACAGGAATAGTACCTGAAGCAGTCATACCACCTTTGATCATTAGATCTGCTCTAGAAGAAATAGAATAATGAACGTGGGCTTCTGATCCACCAACATAGTTATAGAATTCACGGAATCCTGAACCTACTTGGATATCAGAGAAACGTTCTCCATATTCACCCCTAGCAGAACCTTTACGGAAGAATTGAGTTCCAGTTTTAAGATACTTGTTATCCAAGAACTTAAGACTGTCATTGTTAACTAGGGTTACAGTATGAATCCATCCATCACCAGTTGGGATAGTATCTTCAGCTGTAATATAAAGCTCTGCACCATTGTATTTATCATAACTGATAATATCACCATGTCCAAACCTTTTATTTAATTTAATCTGAAATGGTTTACCATCAATACCTTTTGTAGTATTTCCTGGTTCTACATCTTCCAGAATATAAGGAAGATCCTGAACTACTGGTACAGACCATTTGTATTCACCACGAGCATTATCTACTTCGATAACGTTCTTTCCACCAAATGAACTCATTTGATATAGTGGCATTTCTACTTTCTGAGCCATTGCCCATAAATCCACTGGACCTAAATCCATAGGATCAGAGCTTTTTAGCATCTGAGTCATGTGATAGGAATCCACATGTGAGCTCACTTCATATTGAGTATCACGTAGGAAAATCCCGTTATTCAAAGTTGGTGTTGCCATAATTGAATTATTGTTTTGTTTTAAGTTAATTAATTAATTGTTTATCTTTTAAAAATATTTGTTTGTCTTGTAGGTTTTAAACTTCTAGATTTATCTTCTAAAACTCCAGAACCTGTAACTTTTTTACGTGATTCTTCAGTTTTTAACTTTCTTGCTACATCTTCTATAACTGAATTCTTACTAACTTTTGCAAGATTCTCTCTATATTCAGTTGGATTAGAAAGTAACCATAATGCTTCAGCTATAAGGGCTTGATTAGGTTCAACAAATTGATACTTTTCAAGTAAATGTCCTAGTAAATTAGTAGGATTACCATTAACTGAAGTATATTGAGGTTTAACTAAACCAGTATATAATTGAGATTGTACTTTTTTATCTAGTTTAATACCATTTAATTCACCAGTTTTTAGAGCTTCAAAAGTATTGTTTACATATGTAGTAGCAGCTTCCTCTTGTTTTTTCTTATTAAGTTCTTGAGTTGCAATTCTGTTAGCAACTTGTTGTTCTTGCATAGCATCTAACTTAGGTTTAAATTGTTTAGCTTTCTTTTCTAAACTACCTAGATTCTTCCACTCATCTATTTCTTCATCAATTTCAGATTCATCTCCAAAATTAGTAGCTAATAGATAGTTCCTAACTATATGTTCTTGATCATCTTCAGCTTCTGGATCTAATGATCTAGTTTCTTCTACATGAGCCAATGCTTTAAATAAACCTTTAAGATCATCTCCACCATCCATTACATACTTTGCAGCATATTGTAATTCCTTTGGTAGGGAATCATAAAACTGTTGTGGAGTTTCTACTGCAACCTTAGTTTTAATAGTATCCATATTAGCTTTCCATAGCTCTTCAATATCATTTTCAGACATTGCACCTAAATACTCATCTAAATCTCCAGTCTCATCATCAAAGTCATCAAATGTTTCCATTTCTTTCTCTGTAATACGTTTCTTTAAAAACTCTACTAGTCCAGATTTTTCTGTTTTAGGTCTACCACCTTTAGATTTATCTACTTGTTGTTCAGTTTCTAAATCATCAGCAGGTTCATTTGTTAGTTCATTTAAAAAGTCATCCGACTTCTGAGTGATTTTTTCTGTTTTAACAGAACCATCTTCATTTAGTTCCTCTTTTTGAACTATAATTTCATCAACCTTATCAACATCATCAATAAAGTCTAAATTAAGTTTTTCTCTAGGAGCAAATATATTAGATGGTTTTACTTTAGTATCTTTTGGTAATGTAATTTGATCACCTCCTGGAGCAGCTAACCAAGAATCTATATCTAGATCTACTTCTTGAGTTATAATTGTATTTTCTGTGGACATATTATTGTTGGTTTAAATAATCTCTACATTAATAATATAGGATTTTAAACTTATAAACTTTAAACTACAATAATATTACTATATCGGTTGTAGGATGATATAGCTATACTTATGGATTTATAATTCCAGCAGCTCTCAATTTTGCTAATAAAGAATTAAAGTCATTTACTAACCCAGCAACATCAACAGCTGTAGAGTTAGGTTGAGCTGCACCTTTATTTGCAGTTAGTTTAGTATCAAGACCTGTTTGTATATTACTATTAGATTTTTGTAAACTACCTAAAGCAGACCAAAGCTTTTTAATGTTATCTATAGTAGGATAATATTTTAAATTTGTCATATAATTAATTATTTACGATCATATTTGTTTTTGTTTTCCTTAGCTACTTGAAGTTGTTTATTAGCAATATCTTTTCTAGCTTGTAATTCTTCTTTTTGTATATTTAACTTTTCACGTTCAGTAAGTTGTTTATTAACTTCTTTCTCACGATCAAAATTCATTTGTTCTCTATAGTTATCTTGTTGCTGTATTAATTTAGCAGCATCAATTTGATCATTTTGACTATTAGAATTCATATCAGATTTATTACTACCAATACTAGTAGTTGCTCTAATTTCTGCAACAAGTATATCTTTTTGACGATCTTTCTCTTTTTGATCAGCTTCAAATTGTAAAGCCATCATTTTTTGTTTCTCTTGAGATTCAATCTGAGCATTAACATTATCTTGTTCAGCTTGTTGTTGTTGTTGAATAGCAGCTTGAGCTTTTTCTTCAGCAGATTTCAATACAGTAGTTAATTCAGCTATAGAATCAGCTTTAATTACATTACCTAAATCAAATATAGATGCACCAGTAGTATTATTATTAAGAGCTAAACTTCTAAGTTGTTCCATAATAGCTCTTGAGTTATTATTAGTTACAGCATATATATTAAAATCTCTCATTAATAATTTTGTACCATTTATCTGGAAATTAACCTTTTCATCAGCAGATGTAATATATTGTAATCTTACAGAAGGTTTGGTAGAAACATAGTATTGAGCAAGGTCAGTTCTCATTTGATGCACTCTTGGCATCAAATAGTCAGAATGCTGAGTGAAATATACCTCTGTTTGTGCATAAGAAGCTGTTACAGCTTGTTCTACACCAGTAGCAGTAGTATTACCCAATTGTTGTCCAAGTCTCTGAGGATTGATCCCAATAACCTCAAATGCTTGAGCTTTAAAGTATGTTGCTAATTGTATTCTAGAAAGCAATCTATTAGTCTGTGAAAGATCTAAAGCTTGGTAATGTTGAAAGTTTAATGCATTCTCTGTATTAGTAATAGTAGTATCTAAAGGAAGCATTTGAAAATCTTTCATAGCAACGTAAGCTTTAGCTAAATTACCTTTACCCCAATCTTCTCCCATAGAATGTCTAGGTAAACCATTCTGATCAAATACAATTACAGTACCTAATTCATCTACTAATATATCTGCTATTTGATTATTAACTATATTATAACCTATTTGAAATGGTTTCATACTATCTACCATAGCAACAGATTTTGTATTTCTATCACTAAAAACACAACCTTCTACAGGAAGCTTGCATCCATATAAACTATTATCTCCTTTAAACTGGAAAGGTACTCTTGATGGTTTACTATTTCTTATACCTAAATATATAGGATCAAAAGCATTTGAATTATTAGATCCATTCCAATTTGTTGGTCTATTAGCTCCAATTTTTACACCACCCCACGTTTCATTTAACCATATCCAATCTATATGTTCACCAAAAATTAAATTATCTTTTGTTTTTGTTTTGTATACATTAGTATTATAAATTGGTTTATCAGTTACTAGATAATTTTCATCAATAATATCTTGAATCATTTCACCAGATTCAAGTATTTTAGTAAGATGTCCATACTTCCTTTGAGTTTTCCAGTATATAGTTGATACACGTAGTAATCCTTTCTTAAAGTGATCATTTTCTGAATCATCATTCATTATCCAATCAACAATATCACCATTTACTGCACCTTCACCAAATACAGAGTTATATTGTTTCATCCCTAGTGAATCAGGAATATTAGTATTCCATTCATGTGATTTACTAGCATCATAAAATGATCCATCATTTTGTACACCCATTGTTGCATAAGGAGCACCAGAAGTTGGATAAATACTTTCTAAAGATTCAAGTTGGGCTTGATTCATTCTATATCCATATTTATCTATAACGTCTGATATAGATAACATTTCAATCATACCAACACTATTACCTGCTGATATGTATTTACTTTCAGGAGATTTATTAAAAAAAGTTAATACAGGATTCCATATTTCTACTTCATAGTCATCTTCCATCATTTTAAAATGCCAGAATTCTCTATCAGTAATTAACATATCTCTGAATCCAGTTTCTTCTAATTCATCCATCTTAAAACGTTCTTTATCAACAGCCATTTGATGTACTGCCCATTCTTCAGGAACGTTTCTATATGTTTTTTTGAAGTGATCTTCAATCTCAGGTAAACTCATAAGAGTTTGTTGAGAAGTCATTTGTTGAGCTTCTTCTGAATCAGGTTCTAAACCCATTTCAATTAACTTAGCTTGTTGCTTCATCATAGCATCTTGCAACAATCTCTGAGTTATCATCTCTTTTTTAGCTTCTAACATCTCATTATATGAGGTATCATCAACTGCTCTAAACATTATTTTAGATGCTCTCTTAGAAAATTCTGTAGTAAGAACATTTACTACATTAGGTATAATAGGATAAAATTTGAGTTCTAATGCTGAATCATCTTCTTTAGTTAAGATTTCGATCATATCTGCCATAGCATTATCATCCTCAACTATATAATCTGATTTCTCTATTATGCCTTTAGCTAATTTATAATTTTTAATTAATCTTCTAGCATTATGTTTTAATTGTCTAACACCTTGGAGTTCAATAAAATCCATATTACTAGCTCTCCAATCATCATCCTTATCTTTTTCAGAGAGAAATTGAATAGGTTGAGTTAAATTAGAGAATGTATTTTTAGTTACTTTTGCACCAGCTTTTAACTGCATGGCATTTAATATTTGCATATTATCTTAGATTTTTAAAAGCACTTCGTGAAGATTTATGACTATTAGGATTAGAATTTGAACCACCTAAATGACGAAAAGGACTCATATTTAATTTACTCATTTTTGATGAATTATACAAATCATCATTTTTAACTTCAATTCTTTTTTGTATACCTCTATTAGATTGTTGTACTATAGCAAAAGCTACTAATGCAGCAAATGATACAAGTCTATCCACGTTGAGTCCTGGTTGATATTGTGAACATTCTTCAAGTAACATGGGATCAGGTATTCTTTCTACTCCATAACTTAGTTTACTTATAGTACCATCAATAGTTGTTTCTACATCAAGTTCCTCCTGGAAAAACTGTATGGCATAAGATATAAGATGGACTTTAAAAAATGTTCCTGTATTCTTCCAACCATATGCTTGATATGTATTAGAGTTAGTAAGATCTTTCATAAAGATCATTTGATCTTTTGGTACAAGATATTTCTGTTTTCTTTGAGCTATCATGTATTCAATAAATAGTGATACGTTAACCTCTACAATTGTCCATGCATTATACCACTCTATAATAGCTTCTAATCTTTGATGTGTTTTATTTAAGTCATCAAACCTTCCACACCATACAGCTACAATTTTATCTCTTTCTACATAGTTAGTAAGATTACCATTACCATCATTCTTAACTACCTCTATAGGATTTTTATATACAATTATACTACATAATGAATCACTTGTAGTTGTTTTACCTTCACTAATAGGGTCAATAGATGCATAATAAGTTCCCCAAGATGAATTTTCTATAGGTCTTTCGTATACACATATTACACCTTCTTTATCTTCTGTTTTTTTACTTACAGGGAATTCTTTAATAGGACCTTTATTGGATTTAATAGCTTTTAATTTACCTTCACTAGTTCTTTCTAGATCTAAGTATTCTACAGGATATTCTCCATCAGCTATTCTCTGTTTTTGTTGAGCTATTAAGTGCGGTGGAAATATAGATACTTTACGTGTAGCAAATGCTTCAGCTATATTAGTAGGTGCTTGAGATTTACGTAATTGAAACTGCTCTGGAGTAAGATCTTTCTTTTCTTGAATTCTTTGACGTTGAATAAATTCCAATGATCCCATTTTAGGATCATATTGAGCCATATCTAAACCTAACTCAACCCACTTAGTCAATATATCTTTTGCTTGACTTTCTGTAGGAGTGAATACAACTGAATTACCATATCTATCTATAAAAGGTGGCATACTCCACTGCTCTGGAATAAATAAAGCTGATATACCTAAAGTACCTGAATCATCTAAAAGATTTGTATCTATACCATAAATGTCATTATTATTAGGTTGTAAGATCATGTTTTTTAATGGTTCACATTGATCTAATTCACCTACTGATCCAGCAGCTATAAATAATCCTGTAGTAATATTACCTGATTTTAATGCTGGTCTAATATACTCAAATGTAACATCCATCTTAGGAGCAATACCTGCTTCTTCATGGAAGAATATAGATACTGGTCCCCCAACACCATTTGTTGGATCTTTTTCAAAGGACATACCTGAATAACTTGATTTAAGTCCTTTAAATGTATCTCTACCTCCAACACGAACTTTAATCTGTTGTTGCCAAGTTAATACTTTATCTGGTTCATTAGGACGATACCAAGCTGTATGTTCATTAAGAAAGTTTCTATATTCATTAAGAAATCTCCATGAGCCTTTCTCGTTGATATAATCTTTCATGGATGCACCAATTTTTAATACAGCACCTTCTTCAAACCAATAAAGATTAAGTTGTTTAGCCATATGAAAATATGATGAACCAAACTGTCTTTTCTTTACAATGGCAGCATGTTTATAATGTAACTCAGCTAAGAGTTCGTATAATGCCATATGATATTGAGAATCCCATAGATTAGGAAACTTATATTTCTTATCTACTTTATCATATATAGGAAGAAAATTTATCCACATATAATAATCTCTGGAGATGTAGTATTCAGTATCTCCATTAGTAACAAATATTCCTTTTCTACACTTTATTTTCTGATCATCCCAATACTTAATAAAGTCTTTGGTCATCCATGGTGCAGAACAATAAAACCCATTCTTATTGAATAGGTTTCCTTGTTGATTAAATATCTCTGAACTTTCATCAAAATTATATTCTCCTGGAACTTTAAATAAAGATAAAATCTTAAATTTAAAAACATCTCTAGATGAGAATGTTTGTGTACTCCAAACTCCAGTACTATAATTATATGATGGTATATTTTCCCATAAAGGGGTATTAACTGTCATATGCTAAACGTTGTGAACCTCTAACTTTAGATTCTTGTTCTTCTTGTAAATCTTTAAAGACTCCTTTATAAGATTGCCTAATGCTATCAAAACTTTTTGCAACATTTGTTAGCTGAGTTATATTACCATCTCTACCATCTGTTATAGAGGTATTAGCCATATATTTTGCAATATTATCCAAAGCTTTTTTAATACCATTATATGCTCTTGATGTTTCAGTCTCATATAATTTTCTACACATATCCAGTGCATGTATTACATCATCATCCTCTGTAGAAAAGTCTGCTTCTATTTCATCTAAAATTATATCTTCTCTTTCTTCTTCTACAGTATGAAAGAATGGATTAAGATCAGGATCAGGACAAGTCATATAGAATAAATATTTGTATACAGTTATATGATTATCTGGATAGTTATCCATTATCCTTTTTAAAAAGTATAAAGCATAACAATGTTCAGTAGGTACTAATACTTTATTTTGAACATCGAATAATTTAATCATTTGGTTCTGTATAAATACTATTTAGATTATATTGTAAATTTGTGTTAGGTAAAGCAATACTATCTCTTTGTAAGATTAGTACTTCTTCAAAGGTTATATATCCTGATTCATATAATCTATGAATCAATTGTTCTTTGTTATCTGTCATAATGCTCTTATATTCTTTTCCACTGTCATTTCAAAATCATAGAAGTGGCATTGTACATCATTATTAGTTACTTGATATGTTAAATGTCCTGGTCTAACAGTTATTGCTGTTACTATATATGGTCTTTGTTCCATATCAGTTTTCACATATATTGTTTGACCTAATTCAAAATCTGCACTGATTAGCATTGATCCCATACTTTTAAAATTTAAATGTCTATACTATAATTTAATCATTTCTTTTTGATCTTAGCTCTATTATCTTTAAGATATGCTAATAGTGTTATAATCTCAGACTTCATATATGGTAATTCATGCACTGTTACAGACTCTACAACAGGGTTTCCTTGTTCATCTAGATAAGTTATAGGGTAATCATATTTATCTCTTCCTGCCTCTTTAAATTTGATATGTTCAATAGCTAATGTTCCTGGTTTTAATTTTGGATTATGCTTTAAAATCATATACATATACAAACTTAGTTGTAAAGCATAATGAGTCATATGACAATCTTCAAGATGTTGTAAAGGAGCTTGCATCTTCTGAGCTATTCCCTCCCAATTTATATAACCTCTATGTTTGATTTCTTTATTAGTCTTATAATCTCTAATATGTACTACATCATAAACAACTTCTGTTCTATCTGATTGACCACATACTCCAGCTGATTGTAAATACATAAAATGTTCAGGATATATCCCTGTAGTAAGTTTTTGATCAGGTGCATACTTGATACCCTCATTATATGTTGGAGTAAATATTGGTAATTCTGTCCCTTCCCTCTCTATAGTAGATACTTCACATAGTAATTTTTCTTGTTGATTATGATACCATGTACCAAGATCTGTAGCTCTTTTAGCTTCTTTACTCCATAGAGATAAAATATCAGGTTCAGATAAACCATACCATTTACTTTTCTTATTCTTAGAAGATTTAGCAGCTTGATCTGGACTAAATGGTTGTTTAAAAGCACTTATTAATGTAGTTGCAGAAATCCAATCAATATCTTCTTCAGGAGATATGTACTCATGCTTTTCTTCGTGGAATTGTAATTTCATATTATTGACTTAATTTATCTTCTTGTTCTTCACTCATAACAGCCTTCCACTTCCCTAGTGGACATTCTGTAGACATTGCTCTCAATTTAAATGCTAAAGAACAACCACATTCAGCACAACAAGGTTGAGATCCAGTTACCATACATTTATCTCCTACATAATCTATTTTAGGACACATCTCACAAATAGATAATCTAGATAAAGCTACGTCTTCTACATATGAATCAAACTTAATAAACTTAAAGTATAATCCTTGTAGTATAGCTTTTCTATTCTTGAATATCTGAATCAAATTCTTTAATAATTTTTTTATGTTCATATATAAAATCTTTACGTTGTTTCTCCTCTTCAACTTGTAACTTAATATTACTAATCATACTCATACGCTCCTCAATAGTAATACCTGATACATATTTAGATTTAATTAGATCTTTATTTTTAAGTTTAAGATTGGTGCATTTAAGTATTTCTTTTTCTAGTAACCAATGCTTTATATTAAAATCTCCTAAGTTTTCTATATGTACTTTAGGAGAAGATAAAGATGTAAGATTCTGCCATACTTCTTTCCAGTAAAGTTTTGTTACAGCTTCTACTAGATTTTGTGACACTGACAAATCATCAGCAACTTCTTCAATAAGATCTTTTGATTTCCTAGGATTCAACTGCTAAAAATTTATAATCTAATAATATATTACCTAATACTTGTACTTGTAATTCAGGATTAATAGAAATCTTTTTTTTACTTCTACCTTGTTTAAGTATCAACTCTTTCTTTTCAGCTTTACTTAGAGCATTTCTTACAGTCTGTGATGACTGAAATATATTTCTAGTATGTACTTCTGTACAAAAGGTAGTAAGCTCTTGTTCTCCATTGATAGATAGTAGAGTTAAACATTCTAAATCAGAATCACTAACAGTAATTTTCTTTAAGTAACAGTATGTAAGAATTTGATATTTAACTATATCCCATTTAGACATCTGTACTTTCTTTAATATTTGATTTACTCGTGCCATTATTTTATAACTTTGATATCACTACCTGAGTATGTAAAAAGAGGAGTACTTACAGTGTGTCCCCATAATTTAGAAGGAACTAAATCACATTGTGGAATTCTATACATACCATTAACAAGCTTATTATCTTCTGATAGAGTAAAATTAATTTGTGTTACTTTAACTGGATCTGTTATTAATGCTTCAATATCTGTATTATTCATAAGTGTTGGTTTATTTATATATGAGGCAAATACTAGATTCGAACTAGTGTAAACAGTTTTGCAGACTGTCAGTTAACCACTCACCCAATTTGCCTTATTGATTATTTACTTTGTAATAGATAACCTTCTAGTTCCCATACTTTATCTAAAGCTCTTTGTTTAGCATATGGCTTACCTACTTCTAAATTATAGTTAGCTGGATCTACAGCAGCTGATGTTCCTATAACTTCAAATCCGTTTTTAAGTGTTAATATACATGCCGCTGTTTTAACTCCTAATGTAACATATTCTTCCTTTAGAATAGCATTATTTACATCTTCAATTGTTACTGTTTTCATATTGTTAGTTTAGTTGCGGGAGTCAGACTCGAACTGACGACCTTTGGGTTATGAGCCCAACGAGCTACCAACTGCTCCACCCCACAATAAGAGGGTATTTAAACCCTCTATGTTTAATCTTTTACTACTGATAGATTAGATTTAACATCTTCTCTAGCTTCATCTAACTCTGAATCTTTTTCAGAAGGTGGATCTATTTCATCTTTAACAGCATCATCTTCAAGGGATACTTTATTAGCTAAGTTTAAATTAGTATACACTTCTTTAGGAATACCAATTTCTTGTCCTACTTTAATACCAGCTTCTTTAATCTCAGGATTAAGATCAATATCTTCTTGTGTAATAGTATGTTTAACTATATTCTCCATTTGAAATTGCTCTTGAGCTCTTTGAGCTTCCATTTGAGCTTGTTCAAATTGTTGTAATTTATTTACAGCTTCATGTTCTCTTACTTTTAATTCTGCAAATGTTGTATTAAGATTCTGTAACTCAACTTGAAGTCTTTTTAAAGGCATCAATTGTTTTAATGCATTAACTTGTTCTGCTTGAGTTGGTACTCTTTCTTCCGTATTATTTTGTGGTTTCATATTATAATATACTTATTAAGTTTAAACATTACAAATTTATTCTAATTATAGATATAAACTAGTAATAGTTATTATAATTTATATTAAGTTATAAACAATAAAAGCTAGTATAAATTAATATACTAGCTTTACTATGCGCCAGAGGTAGGAGTCGAACCTACTTTCTTTGGGGTTGGAATCCAATGCTTGACCAATTAAGCTTCCCTGACAAAGGTGTCTAGTCAGATTCAAACTGACCCTAACAAAACCACAATTTGTCGTGCTATCACTAACACTATAGACACAGTTGCTCTAAATGGAATCAAACCATTTCTAAGAAGACCAAAACTTCTTGTACTATCAATATACTATAGAGCAATATAGTATTCAGAACTGGATTTGAACCAGTGACCTACAAGGTATAAGCTTGTTGCTCTCACCAACTGAGCTATCTGAATATATGTGGAACCAATAGGATTCGAACCTATGACCAACTCCTCTTCAGGGAATCACTCTACCACTGAGTTACAGTTCCAATTACACTTCCATTCTCGTTCGAATGTTTAGTGTGAACCCATAATCAGTCTTGTGGGAGGGATTTGAACCCCCGTACTCCTCAGTCCAATTGAGGTTAGATAAACCAGACTCCTATACCACAAGATAAATTCTCCTTAAACAAAAAACCCCTAATCAATTAAGACTAGGGGTTTACCTTCGGGAGAAAGGGTAATATTTTATATTAAACCTTTACACACAAATATAACCCCCGTAATAAAACGGATGCCATTGTTGTTGTATAAAGATTTGTTGTACTTTCATATAGTAAATATAGTGATTATTATTAATATCCCCAAAACATTTTTCTTTTATTCTCTCTATCTAATTTTATTAGATATAATAACTCATTTAACATTATCCAATCTTTACCATTAGTATATGTTTTACTATCTTCTTTAACTGGATAATAACCTAATCTAGTTATTTCATCTTGATCTTCTATTGTCATTAATCTTCTATTCCTTCCCAGTTAGTCTTCATATATAATTTTTCTAGCATCTTCGAGTTCTTTTTCTTTAATAGTAGTTTCTAAAGTAATAGTCATTAACTTAAATGCATCTTGAACAGCCTTATCAATCATAGCTTTTCCTCCACTACCTGTATGTACAGCAATAGATTTTACTGAATGACCATTACTTGTAAATATATCTTTTAAATATTGCTCTATATCTTTACTCTCCATATATAAAGATACGTATTTCTTCTAGATCTTTCTTAAATCTTTCTTCAGGAGTAATTAATATATCTTCATTATTAAAATCTAAAAATACTAATCTAAAAGATTGTAAGGGTCCTGTACCTGGACCATTAAGCTTTAATAATTTCTCTGATTCGTTCCAACTCATCTTGTTTATCTGTGGTTATTTTACTAATCATATCAAATAATTGATTAGACATTTCTTTAAGTTTATTTACTTCATCTTTAAGGCTTTTAATCTCTCCTTCAGCTACTGCTAATTTAATAGATGTTGGATCTGTATATGTTGTGCCTGTACTTGGTGCTGCTATTGTAGTCCATGCTGTTGTACCTTGTATAGTTAAACTATTTTTCCCCATCATTATACCTGAGTTATTATGAGCTGATTGTATATATTCTTTAGCTGATTGAGCTATTTGATCTACATATTTTTGTTTCTGTTCTTGAGTAGGTATTGCTCTACTTGAATAATCCTGTAATTTTGCTGTCTCATCTAATGTTGCACTCATATATCTTCTTTTAAATATTGTCTAATATTATACAATTCTAATAATCTATTTATTTCTTTAGCATCTCCAAGAGATATTATATCAAATTTAGGATTATATACAGTAGTTACTTTTATACCATTATAAATATAAGTATTTAATATTTCTCCTGTATCATTATCTATCTCCCAAGCCATATATTATTATTATTGGTTGTCGACGCTAACTTATAAAGGACTACCTTAATAAATCAAATATACTAATTATTTATAATAAAGTTCTATCTCATCAACTTTAACTTTAATATCTATAAAATCCATAGATTCTATTGGATCATTTGACATAATCTTTATTATAAATCCATCCTCTAATACATTCCATATAATACATTTCTTATTATTCCATATTACTCTATCATGTTTCTTCATGTACAAATATAAAAATTTTTACCCATAATTTTTATAGTGTGTTTTAGTGTGTATGTGGGTACTACTCAATGCTCCCCGTCTTACTATTAGCGGCAATGGTGCCCCACTTTAAACTATATTATTATGGCTGAATTAAGCAATCAAGGATTAATTCCTTTAGACAGATTTATGAAAGTAGCAGGATTGGATGGACTTCAATTCAAAAAAGGTAAAGGCAGACAATTCTGTTCTACACCTGTTGGAGTAGTCTTTATGGCTGACAAATTCAACAAAGATGATGTACAGAAATTCATTACTGTAGCTGGTCCAGGTGTTGAAACCAAACAAGGTGTATCTTTAGAAGGCACATTGTGGTTGGTGAATGCTCAAGTAGAAGATGGTGATTTAATTGGTGCTTAATCAACACCACTCCTACGGGAGTTCTAATGGGTACACAAGCATGTTATAATAGACATGCTTGTTACTTAAACTATCATTATGTGATAGACTAATGTTCTACCTATATTATGTTCTTTATTAATATAGTTAATTATAACATCTAATTGGGTCTCAAATACTATGAAGAGAACAAGACAGCTAAACCATGGAGGAAGTTGATGTTATATTAATCTTTTATAGAGAGTGATTCATTGTAAGCTTCTTACTTTGTCCACATTGTGGTTCTATTCTCTATTATTAATACTATAGATCTTATTAGTCTGGTTTTATGTGAAGGCCAGCAACCTATGATGACTCCTTGAGTAGGCTAATAGACATAGTATATTAACTACTATAGACATGTTATTTGGATTAAGTTATAAGATCTATGATCAATCAGCCAATAATACATCATCTATAGTAGTTATTTTCTTTAAAGTAAAATATGTTTCATACTCATCCTGTGATAAAGTATAAACATCTGAAATATAATTAACTATCAATTAACTAATAATAACTAAACTTCTACCTATGAAACTGATTTCCCTTATAAAAAGAAACAAAACAGAGTTATTTAATTGTTTATTATTATCTCTGTCTATATATATACTACTAGCTCTGTTGTTATATACTGTTGATCATCTAATTACTCCAGAACATATAACACCAAACACTTTCTTACAATGTTTATCTAATACATTCGTTGTATATTCTGCACTTATCTACTCTTTTATTAGTTGTTATATCTATATAATCGACGTTAAAACATGTTTAGAGGACGTTTAGGTGTGAGTGAGTGTGTGGGTATTATCAAGAAGAACAATCCATAACAAGTTAGATTAGTCTAACTTTACCAATTAGAGATAACTAACTAATAGCTATAAACTAATCTAACTCAAATGAGAACACCAAAACTAATATGTCCAATACATTCTAATATAGTAGATTGTGAAGAATATGAAATGGGTATTATAATACCTTATCAAGTAAATGATATATATACTATTACTAATTGGATTGATACAAATATGGATTCAAGACTAGTAAATAAAGCATATGAAGTGTATGGTGATTGTATTATAACTCATATGATTGTTATAGAAAGACTTGATAATGAAGTATTCAATAATGATCTAATTGCTAAATGTATTATTATTAATCAAGATATACAGTTATAGTATCCTTCACAACTAATTGATTATCAACCTTTTAACAAATACGACAATGAAAAAGATATTAATTGCTAACTTGGTATACTTACCAATAGTAAATACAAACAAATATGTAGCTGGTGATATTAGTGGTAATATATATCTTAATGAGATATATACTCTAGATGAGATTAGAGATAAACATAAAACTAGTACTAATAAGTTACATGAACTAGATAACTTACATGAATTAACTAAAGCTTGGGGAACTAGATAATGAAGAGATACTATATAACAATTATAGATCTTTCTACAGGAAGTAGAAGAGATTATACTAGAAATACAGCTGCTGAAACTATACCTGTTATTAATGATCACTTAGGTGGTTTTAATAACATAGGTGGAAGTAGAGAAGCTCAAAAGGTTAGTGATATTGGTAGTGATTACTGTTTAACAGGATTTACTAAAGATAATACCAAAGCTTATTCTATTATATGTATTACTTTACCTGAATAGTTCTTTCTTCAGGAAATAGAGACGGAGGCTTTTAACTAAATTAAATAATCATGACAAAGGAAGAAAAACAATTATTACCTATGATTCCTCATAATGCATTAAATAATGCTATTAGATGGGATATAGAATCTAGTAGTATTAAACAAGATTTATATCATTTTAGTTATGATGGTAAGTTTGTTTATATACATTTTGATAAACGTGAATCACGTAGGTATTCTATTTAATCAAATAATAAGGTCATATGTCAGAGTGGTAATGAGATGGTCTGCAACACCATTAAAACCGAAAGGAACGTTGGTTCGAATCCAACTATGACCTCAAATATTAACTAAATCAAATAATCATGAAAATATTAACATTAGAGTCATCAGCTCATAATTCTGATAGAACTATTATTATAGCTGACAATCCATTACAACCAGAATTAGTTCAAATAACAAGTTATAATCAGAATAATGAAGGTTATGGAAGTTCTATTAACAGAGAACAAGCTATTGAACTTATAAACTATTTAGGAGATAGGTTTGGATTGACAGCTTATCATACTACATTATTAACCAAATAATTAACTCTTAAAACTACGACAATGATAACATTCTTAATAATGCTATACTTAGCATTTACATTAACATTAACATTTGCAATAATAAAAAATAAGGAAATATCAGATCCTTTATCTATAGTAGTTATATCGTTATTATGGTCTATTTGGTATATGTATTTAATTAACTAATTATGTCAACATATATTATATTATTATTTATTGCAGTTATAGCAATATATGTTGCAGCTCTATATTATGTTATAACTAATCCCAATTGGGGTAGAATTAAGATTACACCTGATATTCTTCTACAGAAGGGATTTATAGCTAGACCAAGTCTAATTCAAGATAGTTATGAGTTAATACTTATTGATACTGATGAAGAAGATCCACTTACTCCTGGAGGAAGATATATTACATATAAATCTATAACATTGACTGTATGCAATGATAAAGGAAAGGGTGAATATTATGTCTTTATAAGAGAGGGATCAACAGCTCAAAGACATGAAGATGAGGTAAATACTATAACTAGAAACATGTTATATGTAGATGATCTTATTAAATTAATATACATACTTAAACTATAATATTATGGGATGGAAATCATCATTATGTCTAACTAAAGCAGAAGCTGCTCAAGCTATTAGACAGTGTCAACCAGATGACTTAGAATCATTATCTATTAAAGAATTAGAAGATATAATGTATAATCTAGATATTGGAGATGATACAAATAAACCATATTATGGTTATAATTTCAGGATAGTAGATACACAAGAAGAAAAAGATAAGTGGAATAACTCATAAGATGGGATAAAGCTGATATATAAGGAATCAGCTCCCACTATTTAACTAATCAATCACAATTTAAAATACGACAACATGAAAAAGTTCAATCAAGAAATTAAAATCACAGTACAAGTAGACACTATTGCTAACAATCTATTAGCATCATTTGATAAGTCATTTCCTCATGCTGAGATGTTGACTGAGACTATTATTGCTATAGGAATAGAGAAGGATACAATTAGTCTTATCTATAATAATCTTTGTGGATTTACTAATGATATTGACTTTAAAATAGGTCAAGAAGTAGTATGTTCAGATAAGATATATGGATATGTACCTAAAACAACTAGAGAATTAGGTGTTCCAGTTACATATGATCAAGAATATGTAGTTATAGGTAATTGTGTTATCACAGATATCAATACTATTAAAGATAGTAAAGTACAAATTAAATACTCTGCACTTAATAGAAGAGGAGAATCTGAACAACTAGAGAAATGGGTATCACATACTACATTAACTTTAGTTGAAATAGCAGAATAATAAGATACTAATTAAGCTAGTTTATGAACAGCAACACAAAATCCTGAAAATGTGTAATGGATGTCCTTTAAAAGGAGGTTTCAATAAAGGATGTGAAAGAGGTGTGATTCCTTATTAAACTAATTAATCTCTGGATAATTCTGGAGACTAATTTAATAGCTATAACATGGAATCAAATAAAAAAAGGTATAGACAGAATAGAATAAATGGTTATACTAATAGAAGTAATAGTTTAGCTTATATAAGATTTGAAATAGGTAGGAGATGGTTTTATAAAGACCATCCAACAGAATGTTATCATCATAAACTATTTAACTAATGGATACTACAGAGATAAATAACATTCTTCAGAAAGCAACACATGATGATCTTATATCTATTAAATTAGATTTAGTTGATATTAAGAACCATGGATTTTTATATGGTACTACGATAGATATATTTAACGAAATTATCAAGCAAGTAGATATTAGAACAAAATAGTATGAATAAGATACAAGTATATAAACATGCTATAGATGTATTTGGTAAAGAGAAAGCTAAGAGATGGTTTAATAGTAATATTAGAGCATTAAATGGTAAGACACCAGCTCAGTATATGAAGTTTCCTGGAGGAATAGTAGAAGTAGATAATATACTTGGTAGAATAGAATATGGCTTATATAGTTAGATATTATGATACCTGATATAATTACAAAATATATATTTATAAAATGTAATGATGATTTAGAATTTAAACAAGCTAATGAATATTTAAATTCTATAGATATAAAATATTACAGTCCTTCTAAAACTAGATATTCAGAGGAACAAAAAGATTATAATTCTTATATATATTTAACAGAAGATAATAAAAATTTATTTATGGTCCATTATGATCTTAAAAAAGAGGTTTCTAGGAATAATATAATATATACTTGGTCATATATAAAAGAGGAAATTGGTTATAAAGACTTTAATATAGATGAAATAATATCTAATCTAGATAAGTTAGAAGATAAATATAAATAATATGACTAAAGAAGAAATTATAGAAGCATATGGTGTGTATTGGCAACATGTATCAGATTTTGTAGATGAAGAAGGTTGGGCTAGTACTAAAGATACAGGTCTTATTGATGCATATTATGAACATAATACTGGTAATCCAATACAATTTGAGAAACATCCTAAAAGAAGATGGAGACCATTAATGTTAAAAGATAAATAAAGATATGTTCTGGCGAACAAGTGTAATTCAAACTTCAGGATTGAAGCAGTTATAGTCTGTATAGTAATGTATCATTCTCAGAGGGTTTTAATTCTTCTAATTAATTATTAAATACAATCAAGGTGACCAAATAAAAGTAGGTCTTAAGCATTAAAGCACGATTAAGTAATTGTAGATTAATTAAAGGGTTAAAATCCTCCTGATATTCAAAACGGTGACGAGGATTATATCCAAGATAAGCTAGATTTGTATCAGCTTCCAAAGGGTGAGCTAATATAATATAGTAGTTCAGTGTAGAACATAGCAACTATTTAGCTAAGGTCGATAGGAGACAATACTATACCTATCCTATATTATATTAGAATACAGATGGCTGTAATTAAATCATAGGAAGAGCTGTAAAGGGAGGTCCGTCAAAAGCTTAAACGAGAGGGAGTAATAATTAATTCACGTCTTATATGATTTATAAATAAATAATAAAAAACTTAAACATAAAACTATGGAAACATTAATGATAATATTTTTTATTAGCCTAATTATAACAATAATAGGTCTAGTAATTGATTCAGAGATTGCAGGTTCAATAGGTATGATAGGTATGATAATATCATTCTTAATAATAATTGCTATTGCAATAACATCAGATCAAAAAGATAAACGACATACAAAGAATAAATATATTTATCAAGTAAGAGAACTTGAAAGAAATACAGTATTTAATATAACTGATAGTATTGGTGGATTTTCTGCTAAAGATACAGTATATATTAATATGTCTAAATTAACAATAGATCCTAAAGATTCTGTTGCTATGATAGGAGTAATAGTAAAAGAGATTAAATAACTTAAAACCACATATTATGACAACTCAAGAGAAAGTACAATTGAAAAGACTTAAAAAGTCACTAGTTAGATTTAACAACAAGGTTGTATATACTAACAAACTTAAGTAATTAACCATATGGTTATTGTTTCTATAGGAGATGATAACCATATTAAAACAAAATTTATGTTAGTATATATAGAAGTATTAGATGTAAATCAATTTTTACTTACTACTAGATTATTAAGTAGCATGGCTATATTTGGATCATATTCCATAGGTCACATGGAGAAATATAATACTATACGTTATAATATTGAAAATTATATACTATATGATGATGAATTATATTGTATAGATCCTAAAACTATAACAGGAGGTAATATGTATTATAATACATTTTTTGTGTATGATCGTATTTATAAAGATACAGATAAAAAATATAAAGTAATATCAACAGTATTATTTACATGTGAATATTATCTAAATAAACTTGAAACACAATTAAAACTAAAATCATGATTATAGTCCTAATACTAATACTAATTATAGGAATACCATTAATATTTATAAATACAGTATTTGTAGATAAAAGCATTCCTAAAAAAGAAAAAGAAGTAGTTAAATATACTGAGACGCAAATAAAATTAGCATTTTTCTCAGGTATGGCTGCTGTACAAAGAAATCCTGAAGTTGGTATAGCATCAGCTTATGAACAATTTAAGAAAGATCACTTTTATAAAGAATAATAATATGACTAAAGATGAATTACAAATACTAGCTGATCAAGTATATCCTAGAGAGACAAAAGCTATTTATGAAGTACCTATACGTAGGGTAAAAGAATTACAAAACGAAGCTTTTATGAAAGGATATGAATATGCTATTGAAAGTATTAAATATATCCCCTCTATAGAAGATAAAAAAGATTAGTTGTCGTAGACTATGGTTGATGTGAGAGTAGATGGTGTAATGCTGTCTACTCTTTTTATTTAAAGAAATTATGAAACATTGGAATACAACTATAATGTTATCTATTATAGAAAAACTTATACAACCTTATACAAATCAAAAACCTATTATAAATAGAGGTCAAGGAGGTCATTGGACAGATGAAATAATAATTCCTTTAGATATGATTGGTGAAAGACAATTTTTAGTATTAGGGGCATTTAATGATGAAGAAGATGTGGCTGAAACTTGGTTAACTAATATAACTCATTTATATCTATATGATCAATCAGGAGATGGTATTACTGGTACTAAAGATAATAAAATAAGGAAACTATATTATATTATAAAAGACTATTTTGAAGCATTAGATTATGATTTAACTGAGAATCCTGATGACTTCTTTTAAACAAACTTAAATATGAAAAAATATAATAATGTAATAGCATTAATAATACTAGTTTGGATAATAGCAATATTATTTAATGGTATTAATCCAAGACTCTGGTCTACAGATGTTAAATTTTGGACATCAGTGTCTACTTTTACAATAATAGGTATTAAATTAATGGTGGACTTTTTAGATAGATAACAATGAAAAAAGAATATAAAGTAAAAGCATTTTGGATTACAATAATATTAATACTATTAGGTTTTATTATTAATGGTGTAAATATAATTGTTACAAATACTAAAGTTTTAACTATACTAGATGTTATATCTGTTATTACTGGAGGAGCATTCATAGTATGTTTATGTATTATAGGTATATGTATTGGTATATTTTTAATAGTATTTTCAGCTAAATCTATTGGGTATTTATATTATAGGTATATTGAGGATCATAGTCATGAAGATTCAATATATAAATCAGGACTTGATGAATTCTTATATGACAGATAAAAGATTATTGACAATAATTGTATTATTAATATTATTAATTGATTTAACAGTAATTATATAATGCCTAATATACATGAATTATTAGAGAAAGCTATAAAAGAATATCCTATTGGAACTAAGTATCATCCAGTTGGTTATGATGCAGAGGATAAAAAATCAATAAGAGAAGTAGATTTTCGTCCTAAAATTGTAGGAGGTCTTTCTATAGAGGCTGGATATGGATATATTTATACTGGATGGGATGGTTGGGCTGAGATAGTATCAAAACCAAATAATGAATTAAATGAAGCTCTAGAAATTATATATAAAGACTAATGATAACAGAAGAAATGTTAGAAAGAGCAGCTAGAGATTATCCTATAGGAAGTATATATAATGATGTTGCAGGTTTATATAAAAATTGTATAGTTAGGTATGTACCATCTATTACTGGATTAGGTATTGAAGTAGGTATAGGTTATGTATACTGGGATGGAAAATGGGCTGATGGTAAACATGTTAGCACACATACTACTGAACTAGAAGAAGCTAGAAGAATTATATATGAAGAGGACTAAAGAAGAACTATTAGATGCATTATTATTAGAAACAGCTATAATGAAATATCCTCAAGGTACTGTATATATATCTGCTTCAGCTGGTAAAACAGAAAAAGCTATAGAACATATAGTTAATGGTAAAATAATTATAGAACATACTATTAGTAGTAATACTTTTATAACTGTTATACATAGTGGTTCTTCATTATATTGGAATGGAAAGTGGGCAGAAATAGTATCACTTCCTGAAGGTTATAAAAGTGATTTAGACAAAGCTAGAGATATTATATATGAAGACTGAAATAATTGTTATAGATGTAAAGAATAATAAAGAAAGACTAAGATTATATCATTATTTAAATCAAAACGGTTATGGATTTAGAGAACGTTTAGAACCTTTAGTACTTAGACAAGAACCTGATATTAGTCACCCTTTAATAAAATTACATCTTGATCTTAATGAACCTAAAAGAGTATATAGAACATCAGATAGAAATAAATTTATAAGTGTTGATACTTTCCTTAATAATGGAGGAATATTATCTACTGAATTAGATATAATTAGAAAGATAATATATGAAGATTGAAGAAAAATTATCTGTTAAATGTTCTAATAAAACTCAATGGAAATCATTATTAAATATAATTGTAAAGTGGGGATATAATTTTTATGGAGCAGATAACATACAACATATTCAATTTGATGAGAGTACACCTTATTTAATATTTAATTATAGTGATGATCCATTTAGAATATATAGAGATAATGAATTAGAATCTTCTTATAGAGGTATATCATATTCAGAATTTATAGAAATGAGAGATCATAATACTGATTTAAATAGAATTAGAAAACTATTATATGAAGACTAAAAAAACATTATATATAAAGTTTATTGATTTTGAAGAACGATATAAGTTTTATGATTACTTAGATAAGAATGGTTATACTTTAGGACATGGTTTTGCTAAATTACATGTAAATTCATCTGTAGAATCAGTATTTCCAATACTAGAATTACATGGATCCTTAAAATATCCTAATATGGCATTAAGAGTTAGAAAAGGAAAATATAATGATCCTATATCAGTATTTGAATTCTTTAATATGATTGATGAATTAACAGATTTAGAGAAAGCAAGAAAGATTATTTATGAAGACTAAAGAGGAATTCCTAGAATATGCTAATAAACACTATCCTATTGGTACAGTATATAAAAGTGCTGAATATACTAACTTATCTTTGTCAAACTGTACTGTCCAAGGTAGATTTACATATTATTCTAATGATGATTATATAACTGATGGATATGGTGGATTTGTTTATTATAAAGGTAAATGGTCTGATATTATATCTTATAATTTCATTGAATTAGATAAAGCTTTAAAAATCATCTATGAAGACTGAAAAAGAATTATTAGAGTATGCTAATAAATATTATCCTCCAAATACTCTATACAAAGATCCAAATTACAAGAGTAATATATACGTAGGAACTAGTAGATTTAAATATTATTCTAGTCATGATAACACTCAAGATTGGATAACTGATGGAAATGGAGGAGCTGTATATTATAGTGATAAAGGATGGTCTAAGATAGTACAATATCCTGCTGGATTTGTACCACCTCTTACTGATTTGGAAGAAGCTTTGAATATTATATATAAAGATTAAATTATGAAGTATTTATTAAGAGTTATAGTGTTTGTATCAAGTATACTTACACTATATATATTAGCAGCATTCCTTACATGGGAATTAAATCCAGCAAATTGGTATATTAATCAAGATCGTGATTACAGATGGGTAGGAGCTGATATAATACACTATACTACCACAAATTATATGGTTACAAGATGCGTAATTATAGTATTATTTTTTATGTGTATTATAGTTCCTTCAGAAGAAGTATGGTTTAGTAAACAATTTAGAAAGAAATATGGAATTAACTGATGAACAATGGAAAGATATGCTAGATAAAGCATATGAGATCCATGATGAAGTGTATAACAAACTAAAAGAGGAGGATTAAGTATGAACTTATTAATTGTATTATTAATAGTATTTATAGGTTATGTAATATATAAGCTATTTTATGCATTAAAGACACCTGTATTAACTGATGCAGATAGAAGATTTTTAAAAAGTATCAGAGAACAGACTAATAAGCTCTCTGATGAAGATGAAAAAGATAGGTTATTAATATTCCTTAATAAAAGACCATATGATAAGTTTCATATGAGAGCTCTTCAGCATATTACTCCATTATTTTATGAAGTACCAATGACTGATGAACTTGAACAGATTTGTAAACAGATATTAGAATACGATATGTCATGATGCAATTAATAATAACAGTAATACTACTTATACTATTTAGTATACTTACAGTAAGTATGTGGGATCTAAAGACAAATTCTTATATGGTTGGATTAATAGTAGGAGCAATAAGTTTTGCTGTAATGTATGGTATAATGATGCCCAAGTATATTACTATAGAAAAATCATCAGATAATGAATGGATTAAAAGTGATAAGAATTACAATGATACTACGATAACAGAAATCAAGATACTTAATAAAAAGGATACTGTGTATCCTACAACCATTTATAAACGGATTAAATTATAATTATGGAAGAAATAGCAAGATTTGTAATATGTTGGATAGTAGGATTTCTTATAGGGTATTTTATTATAGGACCTATTATAATTAAATTTATAAAAAAATAAATTAGATGATTGATACATTAAAATTTGGTAAGATTCTAATTATAATTTCTATAGTATTGGATATTTTTATATCAGTTTATCAATTCTATATTGGTAATACTTCAGCTGGTGCTGGATTTCTAATTGCAAGTATTAATGCTTTAATAGCATTAATATATATCACAAAACTATTAGAAGAATATGAATCTGATTGATCCTTCAGGACTTGTAGGAAAAGAATTTAGATATAAAAGTAAATATGGTGGTGTTATATATGATACTATTATTCAAGCATTTGTAGTATATAATTGTGATATAACTACAATTAAAGTTGATGAATTTAATCATGTTAAAACTTTAAAGGATGCAATTAAAGGAGTTAAAATAAATGGTAAACATTATAGTAAAAAACAATCATATACTTATCCACAAATTGTAATTAAATCTTCTAATGGTGTAAATTATGATTTTAATGAAACAATAACTATAAAACTATAGATTATGATTATAGAACCTAAATATGTTATAGCTGAAGATGGTAGAATTTATTACTATAGTGATTTTCTAAAAAAAGGTTTTATAGTTTGGGGTATAATAGAAAATAGATTTATACATGGTGTTGGTTCATATATTAAAAATGATTATTCAGATTATGTTATAATATATGAACCAACATATAAAGAGATACAAGATTATTATAATAAATTAGATCAGTTATATGATTAATTCTAATGATTGGCATTTTGATCAAAGATCAGATGAAGAGAAATATAGAGATGAAGTAGAATATTATAAGAGTCAAAATGACAAGCTTATTCCTGAAGATAAATACAAAGAAACTCTAATGTGGATTAAACTACAATTTGAGAATGATGGTATGGAAAATATGGGAGTAAGAGAACAAGTTATATATAAAGAAATAGAAAATATATTAAGAGATGAGTAAGAAGAAAGAATTGGGTCAAATGATTGATATTGATATCAACATTACTAAGCCTATGAAAATGGAACATAATATGGGTCTCAAAGAATTAACACTGATGACAGGTATGAATGGTGCAGGTAAATCATTGATCAATAAATTAGTATGGTTATCTGCTATGTTTACTAATGGAGTATTGGTAGCTAGAGAACAAAAGTTACCAGTTGATCAGATTCATTTGGCTCAATATCTTTTTGATGGAACATTTACAGATAATGATTTTACTGGTACTATTATTCCAGCATATCAATTTGGTAATCATGTATCATTTGAATTAGAAGAAGGTAAAGTACTTAAAGCTGATTTTAAGATTGAGGATGAAGTTGAATCTAGTGGTATGCCTGTATATATGAGTACTGTAACTAGATTACTAACTAGTTTTGTTACTTATATAAAGACTAAAAATCTATTAGGATTATCATCTGGTCCACCAACAATTGAATCAGATATGCAGAAGTTACTTACTATGTATAGACTTTATGATATACTTTTTATAGAGGGGCAATTAAATAAGTTCAGTAAGGCATCAAAAGAAGACTTTGAAAGATTTAATTTAGATATGCAGAAATTTGATGAGGACTTTGAGATAACTAGTATTAGTATAGATTATACTAAACCAGATATATTATACTCAAATTCTAAAGTAACGGATAAATCAATTTTATCTTTTTCATCTGGTGAACAATCATTAATTAATATGATATTTGCAAATAATTAAAAATAAATCTATGAAAAATTTAATATTAAGTTTAGTAGTACTAGTTCTCCTATTTGGATCGAGCTGTAAGAGAGTATATTACTGTCCTGAAGGAGGTAATAAGGATGGTAAAGAAACATACATTATAATTACTGATAAGTCTCAGATCCAAGATGCATCATCATGGAAAATTATTGAGACAAAACCCTTTGGTAAAGCAGAAGAACCTTATTGGATACTTCAATCAGGTAATTCTAAAGTTACTGTTAGGAATATCTATGAATATTACTGGAAACCAGAATATGTGAAGGGTAAAGTAGTATCTGGAGCATTTGTTAAGTCAGTATATTAAAATATAATAAACCTCCCTACTGGAGCCTGTCCCGTAATGTATGAAAGTCATTATATAGGAAAGGTAGGGAGAGTTTATTTATTAATCTAATACTATGAAACAAATACAAAAACTATTATTACAAGCTCAAGAGAAATATCCAATTGGTACTAAAGTAAATAATAAAAATTTATTTAATTACGATGGTAGGGGTGGAGATTTCACTGTTACTGGTAGTGAAATATATATTACCAGTTCTAATGTGATATCAATTAGTAGTAATAGTGTTGACATGGGAGGCTCATATAGTTTATATAGACAAGGTATATGGGCAGATATTACTGAAAAGGTAGTTACAGATCTTGATAAAGCCAGACAAATAATATATTCAGAATAATATGGAAGATATACAACAAGTATTGGAAAAAGCTAGACAAATATATGTTACTGGTACTGTATTTATATTTGCTCATTTATCTCATAAGGAAGACTCATTAACTGATACGTCTTATCATTGTGAAATAACTGATGATCACTATTTAGATATATATAGAGATCTTATAATGCTTTATGATAAGAGTAATAAATCAATAGTTAGTTGTTATGGGTCCCAATGTTATAGTGCTATAATATATGTTGAGAAAGAGAATAAATTTGCACCTATTATAAAACAAGGTATTAATATAGAATTGATAGAGGCTAGAAAGATAATATATAAAGACTGATGGAATATATAACTATAGATAATTTAGAACAATTCAGAAAGGTTTGTCTTATCTATAGGAAACTAGGTAAACTTCCTTTTGTTGATACAAGAGAAATAACAATTTACGATCGTGTTGATCAAGATGAAAGATATAAAATCTTTATGTATGCTGATAATAGACATTATTATACTCAGTATTATGATATCAAAAATGGCTTAGCTAATACGGATAGAATAATACCAGCATCATTATTTGTATGTGAATACTACCTAGATAAACTTGAACAAAAACTTAAAACCAACTCAATATGAAATACTTAATCTTATTTCCATTAAATGGAGAACTTAATTTATTAGGTACTCTTAATTCTCATTCATATGAGAAAGTAGCTGAAGTAGAAGCTACCAGCATTAATTGTCTTTTACAGAAAGCACATGATATGTTTATTGAATCATGTAATAGAGGTCTTTCTAAAGGAGATATTATTGTAGAGACTGATGATGCTACACCTTACATGGTAGAAGATACTAGTGTTTCTTTATTATGTAATTGCGATCATCTTATAGAACATTTATTTGATTACAAATACTATGATCATAATATAATGGATCAAGGAAAACATTACTATCATTAATACGTCCCGTTAAATAGTGGTGAAATTAGTAGCCACTATTTTAAATTTAAAATTATGCATATTACATACGTAATTAAAACAAAAGATATAAATGAATACGAAAAAGCTTGTGGTGTATTAGCATCACAAGGATATAAATGGACAGGAGATGTTGACTCTCCTGTAGATACTAAATTAGTACCATATGATTCTAGTCGTCCATATTTATATGTATGTGGAATATATGCTGGTGCAACTAAAAGAGTTTATCATTATAAAACTGATAAGGGATATACTGCTATTTCTTTAGATGATTATATGACAATATCTGATCCTGATTATTTTGGATTACAAAAAGCACTTAAAATTATTTATTATGACTGAAAAACAATTATCAATAGAAGTTCTATCTGAAAATGAATATAATAGATTAACTAAAGAGTTATTAAAACAGGGATATACTTATTTTGGTAAAGATCCTGCTGAAAGAGCATATATTACTCATGATAAATTCATGATTATTAATTTTAGTCCTCATGCAGCTAAAAATAATTATATAATAGGATCTAGTACTTCTATTGGAAAAGTTATAAGTATAGATTCTTTTATAGACGGAGATTGTAATGATGATTTATATGAAATAAGAAAATGGTTATATGACTAGAAAAGTAATTTATTGTCGTAATCCAGAAAGATGGGAAGAAATAAATGAATTATTAAAGTCTTTAGGTTATTATTGGAAGAACGGATCACCAGGTGTAGAACCATTTATACCCGCCTATGTTGAATCTTTTCCTTATTTAGTTATAAATGATGCAGGTA